>BNJU01001961.1_pt1 | contig 221206 bp, 324 predicted proteins | sample 8539281 | NCBI WGS metagenome assembly BNJU01 (sample SAMD00202456, study PRJDB9452) | human saliva metagenome | isolation source: human saliva | place: Japan
GAACCGATTCAAACCGTTATGCCGCCACGGCATCGCCAATCTGCAGCTGAAAGTTCCTGACGCGCAGCAAAGGCGGCATCCGCCCGGTGAAAGTCTTCCTCGAATCAGCAAATCCCGCCAGTAAATCCAACTGCTCGCCCTGACCCCGCGCTCTACATCGGCAAAGCGGAAGAATTGGCAAATGGATTTGATTCACAGCCTTGATGATTGAGATTGAGTTGAAACAAAAGGTCGTCCAGCAAAGCTGATGGTTTCAGACGACCTTTATCAAATAAAATGGCGCGGGCTTTGCACGACTTTCAGCAGACATCAGAATCCAATCATTTCTATTCGTCGTGGTAAACCCACGCCGCAAACCGGGTGCGGTGGAACCTACAGCCGTCATTCCCGCGCAGGCGAAAGAATCCATCGTAAATCTGAGAAGCCTTGATTTGAAAAACAGTTTCTGAATTTCAATGAATTCCACCTGCCCGGGAATGACGACGCGACAATGATTACATACTGCGAAATAAAGTAATTCAGCTATACCCACAAAATAAATACAAGCACACACACCCGATTCGAAACTGACGAACGGAAAATCCCGCGCAAAGCCCACGCTACGGGCTCGGTTATCTCAGCGTGCTTTGATGAATAAAGGTCGTCTGGAAATCGTGTCCGGCTTCGCAGCATCATCAGCCGCCTGTTCGCGCGACCCGCCTGGCACGCTTCCGACATATACCAGCCAAATCCTGCCAGCCTTCGCGTGCGATCGCAGCAGACGGCGTGTCGCCGTTTTCGCATGCTTTGGAACGGACAGGCTGCGGGCGTGCGAGCATGTGAGGCAGGTGGGGCCGAGGTGGTGCGGCAGTGGCGTGGTCGCGTGGAGTCGCAGTAGTTGGTGTCGCCGACGAGATGGAAGATGTGTCATGTGGCGCGCGGTTGGTGCTTTGCGGCCTGTGTGTAAGGATGTGAGTTCCGCCCACGAGTAGCGAGGCGCAGCGGGCGCGCAGATGAAGGAGCACTCGCACGCGCGAGGCAGCGGTATTGGGTTTGACGTCTGGTGTAACTGGTCGATCGGCGATTTGTCGGGCTGATATTTGAGTGGTCGATGAGTCCGTCGTCGGGCATAGCCGCTAACGATTGCCCAGTGGGTTTTGCGTGTGGTTTTTGTTCGAACTGCCTGCGCCGCGCAGCGGCGGCTTCTGTCGAGGGCAAACAGGAGACGCCGCATAGGCCGAGACGGTGCGGGCGGTGGGCAGGAGGATAGTTGTCCGGATTTGGTCTGCGCGTCTGGTGACAGCAACGTGTTTCGCGCGGTCGAGGCAATGCTTCGGTGACGACTCCGCCCAGTTTGTTGGCGAGCGATGGTGCGGCTCGTCGCGCGAGATGCCGGAGCATGGTCGATGCGGGCGGAAACGGATTGTAACGCGAGCGGTCGCGGCTGAGATCGCAATCTTGCCGAAACGCATGATTCGGTCGTACAAGGAACGCTCTGTCAGCGTCTGCATGCTCTGCGTTTTCAGACGACCTCGCGGTTCTGCCGGCGACAATGTGTCGTAAGATGAAGGAAAAACCGTAGAGCCTGCTCAAAACCGCCCAAGCTATGCTGCTGACCGATGAGGCGCGCCGCAATTCGAGGCGCGGGAGTCGTATCATGTCTCGTAGATTATTTCCGGAAATTTCGTCAGCGAGGCGGGCGAGGAGCTGCGGGCGATCTACAGCCTGCGGTCGGGCAAGCATTATTTATAGCGACGCGCTTGCGCACGCAAAATCATCCCGATTTCTACGAATTTACGCTGGCATGGCGCGCAAGCTCTCGGATGCCGGTTTTTCCGTCATTTCGGGCGCCGGGCGGGATTATGGTAGCGGCGCACAAGGGCGCGTTTCAGAGCGCAAGCCCGCGGTGGTGGCTGAATGATCGTGTCGCGCCGCACGGAGCAGTAGCCGATCCGTACTCAGAGTCGGTCCATCAGGTTCCGCGTCATCTTCCCGCGCGACAGTGTTTGTGAAACGCCCGCGGCTTTCGCGTAGGCCGTCAGGTGCCCGGCGGCTTCGCATCGCTGGACGTGTTTGAGCTCGACGCTGGCGCAGACGGGCAAAACGCCCGACCGCCTGATTGGTCTTGATGGGCAAGGAGTTTCTGGTCAGTCGCAGTTTGGACCGACGCATACATGAGCTGCTCCGGGCGCGGGCTGATCTCAAAGCCGTGGATTAATCCGGACGCGATCGACGGCGAAGGCGAACATCGTCGAGAAATCTTCGCGCACCGCCGCAGAAACCGTCTGGAAGATTTTTCCGAGGCGTTACAACGCGGTGGTCGCTCGGACTGGCCTGGCCGTTGAGACCGTCTGAAAACCTTCCGAATCTTGCGGGTTGAGTTGGAATCAAGACAAAGCAGCACGCCGTATCGGTTTCAGTGAACGATATAGAATCGTTTCAGACGACCCGCTCTATTCGGTACAATACCGCCTCGCCGCAGAACCACGCCGCCGCGAACATTCCTCATCCCATCCACCCGACCAACCCGACCATTTATGACCGATACCGGAAATATCGCCGCTACGGGCCGCCCAGCACGCGCACGTCCGACAGCAAAACCGCACGAAGCCAGCACGCGCAGCGGGTGGATTTCGCCTGCGGCGACCGCGTGCATATTCAAAACATCAACGCCGAACAAGCCGTCGTCGAGACACTGCCGCGCAGCCTGCTCTACCGTCACAGACGCCGGAAAATAAACTCATCGCCGCCAATGTCAGCCAGCTCCGCCATCGTTACCGCCGCGTTCCTCTCCCAGCGAAGCCCCTGCTAACGCCTCGCTTGCCGCCGAAACCGCCCGGCATCAAACCGTCATCATTCTGAACAGCCGACCTGCCCGAAACCGCCCTCTGGCGGAAAAACTCAAAATTCCACGAAACGCTCGGTTGTCCCGTCATCGAAAACGCGCGCTGGAAAGCATCGACATCCTGCGCCCCGTCCTGCAAGGCGTACCAACATCCTGCTCGGACAAAGCGGCATGCCGGCAGTCCACCTGACCAACGCCCTCTTGGGGCAAACAAACCGCCCGTGCCGGCGACATCTCCACCGCGCTCGATTTCCGGCAGACACACACCACCACCCGCCCAGCTTTGCGATTTAAACGAAAAGCCCAGTTAATTGACTCCCCGGGTTTTGCAAGAATTACTGTCACCACCTCCAAACGCCGACCTGCTGCGTATTTCGACACTCACGCACCTCATCGGCGGACAATACCGCTTCCTGCTCTTTACCCACCGCGCCGAACCCGGCTGCGCCGTCAAAAGCCGCCGCCGAAGCAGGCGAGCCGAGCGAACGCATCGAGTTTTTTGCAACGGATAACCGGATGAGTTGTTGAGATAAGTAGGCAGTCAGATTGTCTGTGAAATAAAACGTCCGTCTGAAAACCTGAGAACAGGTTTTCAGACGACCTTTATGACGGCAAACTACGCAACCGCGAGGAGCGACAGCTTTCCATAATTCGCGCGATAAACTGCTTTTCGGGATCAAGCTCGGTGATGAGCAGGACTTGCGTGCTGGGCAGCGCTACGTCGAACGGGATGCCGGTGGCGCAGGTTACCAGCAGCACGGGCCCTCGATGCGGACGAGGGTCTTCTTTTGAGGATGGTCGCGGTCGGCTCGCTTGTGCCTTGCTGTTGCAGGTACACGAGGCTCCAGTAGCTTCCATCTGCCGTTGGAAGTCGGCGTAAGCAGTGTAGCGGTGTCGAAATCGCGCAGGGGCGTAGCGAGTTCGGCATCGCTTTGCTGGAAAAAGCGGCTCGGCGGTGTCGTCGATCAGCTGAGCAGCTGTTTTGGTTGATGTAGTCGGCGGCTCGGCGCGGCGGCGAGAGTGAACCAGCCGTACGATGCACGCCCATGCCGATGTGCGGCTCGGATTTGGTGCTCATGCGCACTTTTCCGGCGGGTTGGACGCGGAAGAGGCCAGCAGGGTCGTTGATCAGTGGAGCATCATGCAAGTGCTGTTGGCGAGTATCATCATCTTCGCTGACCAGCATGTCGATGGGCGAACCGCGTTCGCGGCGGACGACGAGACTTTGCCTGCTTCATCCAATTCGACTGCTGTAATCGTATTGCGGCGCGCGGTCGGGTTCATATTTGCCGCGCGCTTTTTGCGGTGGCGACGGCGAGTTGATGGAAACCAAATCAGGTCTTGATGATGGGCGAACATCATTTCGCCGGCGCTCGTCAAGCCTGTTTCGGCGTTGAAATGCGGCTCGATGGTTTGAATACGCAGGTTTTCCGGCAATGTTGACGGCTTCGATTTTGCAGGTCGGCTCGCCGACGTTGAACTCGCTATCCACATCGAAATAAATGCTGACGGCAGGGCGGTACGCGCCCGCATCAAGGCTGAACGCGGCAATCCGGTTTCGGGCAGCATAGTATTTTTGCCGCCGGGGAAATAGACCGTGCTCAAGCGTTCCAGTGATATTTTTCCATTTTGTCGCCTGGTTTAACGGCAAGCGACGGCGCGGCGATGTGGATACCGACGCGTCGTGCCGTTGCCCGTCGGTCGGAGGCTTAAGCATCGTCACTTCGGTGGTCGATTCGTCGTCAATGGAAAAAGGCGGTAACGTCGGCCTTGGGCAGGTTGGGCATTTCGGGAAGGGGAGGTCGGAAAACTCTGTTCCTTTAGAGTATTTAATTTCAAAACCGTCTTGCAGGTATTGGGGAATGGACGTAATACCGCCCGTTTTCGCCAATTCGTAGGCGGAGGTTTTCAGTGCGTCGGCGGCTTTGGTAAAGGCTTTGTAGGTCAGCGACTGTTTGTCGGGCGCGTGCAGGATGGTTTTCAAATCCGCCGCGATTTCAGACGGCATCTCGCCGCGTTTCAAGGCTTCCGCCAAGCATCGATTTGCGCGTCTTGCTGTGCGTTCGATGGCGGCAAGCGCTTGTTTTAAGGTTTCTTCAGGCGCGGCTTTGAACACGCCTTTGGCTGTAGAAATACATCGGCGCGGCGTGCAGCGCAATCAAGGTTGCCGCCAGCTCGGTTTTGGTCAGCGCATGGCCGTAATATTCTTCGGCGATCGCCTCGGCGGAAAATTCCTCTTCGCCGCATACTTCCCACAATAAATCGGTGTCGATGTCCGCCGCCTGCGCCTGCGCGTTTTCCAAAAACGCCGCCATATCGCCGTCAAACTCGGCAAAGACGTTGTTCGCCTTCACTTTGGTGCGTTTGCCGTGTGGGTATCGACTTGGTAGGTGGCGTCGTTTTTTGGACGATGGCGGCGACTTTGAATTGGACTCTTCGTAAAAGATATTCATGTATTGCTGCTGTCAGATTGAAATGGGAAACGGGCGATTTTAGCAGATTCTTGTTGATAAAGACGGACAAAGAGTCGTCTGAAAAACTTTGCCCTCCTTTCCCATTTCATTGAAACCGCCGTTTTCAGACGACTTCCGCTCTACTTTGACCGCGCTCAAACCTGCTGCGCTCTGCCCATGCCGCCCGATTGAAATAATTTGTTTAAAAATAGAAGGATAGGTTTGTATTTTGCTCAGGTCGTCTGAAAACCTGCGCTTTGCAAACCTGTGGTTTTAGAGATTAGTATAACTATACCAATTTATACCAAATCCATTTCAAATCATTCACTTCGGAGAATTCCGCGAGCTACACGGCAGCCCTGTAAACGAGTGCGTTTCGGCATCCGCGTGCACTGGCAGGTTGGACGAAATCTTGCAACTGCGCCCCATACGTGAAGGTTTGGATGAGGAAACGGTGGATGCGGTGCTGGACGAGGCGGCGCGGTTTGCGTCGGAGCATGGGCGGACACCAACCGCACCGGCGATTTGCGCAACGCGGGTTTTTCAGACGACGTGATTACACCCATCCCGATTTGGCGCGTGCCTACGATGATTTCTGCGAAGCGGATTGGGCGGGTTTGCGCGCGCCGGCGGAGTTTGGCGGACAGGGGCTGCCGGCGGTTGTGTCGGCGGCGTGTGAAAGATGTGGTGCGCCAACCTCGCCCTGTCGCTGATGCCGATGCTGACGCTGGGGCGGTGGACGCGCTGTTCAAACACGGCGGCGAGGGCAGAAACAGACACTGCCGAAAATGTGCGGCGGCGAATGGGCGGGAACGATGATTTGAGCAGAACCGCAGGCGGGTTCGGATTTGAACCATATCGCCACCCGCGCCGTGCCGAAGGAAAAACGGCGCGTATGCCCCTCAGCGGTCAGAAAATCTTCATCACTTGGGGCGATCAGGGAAATGACGAAAACATCGTCCATCTGGTGCTCGCGCGCTCGCCCGATGCCGCGCCGGGCGTGCAGGGCGTGTCGATGTTTATCGTGCCGAAAGATATTTGGTGAACGCGGACGGCAGCTGGGCGGACGCAACGGCGTGCGCGCCATCGGCATCGAACACAAGCTCGGCATACCGCCAGCCCGACCTGTACGATGGGTTCGACAACGCCGAAGGCTATCTGGTCAACAGGGCGGGCGAGGGTTTGGCGTATATGTCACCATGATGAAAACTGCGCGGCTGAACGTCGGCATGAAGGCCACGCCGTCGCCGAACGCGCTACCAAAACGCACTCGCCTATGCCAAAAGAGCGCGTGCAGGGGACGCGACGAGGGCAGACGGTTTCAGACGACGTGGCGATTATCCGCCATCCCGACGTGCGCCGTATGTTGTTGATGCTAGGCAACGCTCGCCGCCCAACGCGCCCTGTATCTGCGCGCCGCCGCTGACCGATTTTGCCGCCGCCTGCCCCCGACAACGTATTACGCAGAAGCGGAGCGCGAACTGAGTTCCTGATTCCCATCGTCAAAGCCTGGCCGACCGACAACGGCGTCGTCCTGACCAACCTCGCCGTCCAGATTTACGGCGGCGCGGGCTACGTCGAAGAAAGCGGCGTGGCGCAATACCTGCGCGACGTGCGGATTACGCCGATTGTAGAGGCACCAACGACACAGGCCGCCGATTTGGCGAGGCCAAAACCACCGGCAAAAGCGGCGCGCTGCCTTTGAAGCTGCTCGCCGAAGGCAAAGAGCTGGCGGACAAACTCGCCGCCGCCGGGACCCACCGCCGCGCACGGCAACTGGCGCAAGCCATTGAAACGGCGGAACAAAGCATCGCCCGCATGGTCGGATACGCCGACCGTCCCGCCCTTGCCGCCGCCGCGTCCAACGCCTACCTGCAACAAATGGGGCTGACGCTCGGCGCATCGGACTCGCCCGCGCCTCACCTTGCCGCCGAAGCCGCCTGAAGCGGAAGACGCTGACGGCTTCGGCGGCAGTTCTACGCCGCGCAGCAACACAACGCCCGCGTCTGTTGCGCCCACGTCCTGCCGCAGGTTTACGCCTGTGCCGCGCAGATTGAAAACGCGCAGGCATTGCTGGACGCTGCCGTTAGAGCTTTATTGACGGGATACGGGTTTGAAAAAGGTCGTCTGAAAACATGCATACAGCGGGTCTAAATAAATTTAGATAATCGCTAGTAACAGGGTTTATTGACATCACTCTTTTTGTATATACAATAGTAAATACTGAAAAACAAGATGAGAGGTATAGATAGAACGAGATAGTTCCCAATATATTAAATAGTGGCTTTTTAGAATTTTTCATAAGGCTTTAAATATAATTATTTCACAAAATTGAACTAAAAGCTTGCAACAAAGCACAATGTAAATAGAAGAAGTTGAACAATGTATCTCTAATTTAGATGAAAATGATAGATTTTTGAAAGATAATAGAGAGGAAAATCAAACTATCCCACCAACCTTTTGGTTTATTTCTGAAACTGATAATGGCCGTAAATTAAAGAGTTGTAGTAGTCCTCAAAAATGGCAAGTATTATTTAAAAACGGCATATAGGGCAAATAATGCTGAACTGAAATTGTATGCTAGATCTAAATAATATCAATTTATGAAAAATGACTAAATAGAAGTGTAATATTTTGTTTACATTCTTCTGAATCCAACAACGAGTTACTTACCTGCCTTCAAACGATAGTATGGGTCCCATATACAAGGAATTAGCTATGAATAATATTGATGAAATCTATGCCAACATTGAGAAATGGGAAAATGGCGAATTAGGTAATTCTGAAAAACATGCAAAAGTTTCAACTTTTACTGTTGCTAGATTTTACAAAAATCCATTGAGCTACAGGCAATTTCATTAAGAATCAATAGGACTTATTAATTGATTTGAAAAGAATTAGCTAAAATGTATGGCATTGGATATCAGCCATTGATAAAACAAATTTTGAGGAGATTTGTTGATGCTGAAAAACGTAGACTGGCAAATGAATATCTTTCTGAATTAAATGCAATGCATGAGGAAAATAAGCCATTGATAAATCAAAACGTAAGGTGGTTGATAAATTAATTACTAGACTCCATCTAAGCATACAAAGAGGTCGTCTGAAACTGAAAAATCAGGTTTAGAGACGACCTCTTTTGTATTTTCAACTATCCACTTTTAAACGGCGGCAGGCTGGCTAGTAATTGTTGGCCGTACCGCTGCGTTTTTGACGCGGTTGTCGAGGATGGTCTGCGGCCGTAGTCTTGTTCGGTGCGGATGAGGCGGCCGACGGCGGATGAGTTTGATGCCGGCTTCGGGACGGCGATTTCGATGAAGGGGTTGCCGCCGCGCTGTTCTATCCAGCGGTTTTGGGTTTTTCGATGGGGTTGTCGGGCATGGCGAAGGGAGTTTGGCGATGATGACTTGCACGCAGGCGGTGCCGGGCAGGTCGAGTCCTTCGGCGAAGCTGTCGAGTCCGAAGATGATGCTGGCTTTGCCTTCTTCTATGGCTGGTGGTGTTTTTGCAGGAGGACGGCTTTGGGCAATTCGCCCTTGTACGAGCAAGACGCGGGTAGTCTTCCGGGCAGGCGCAGGGGCGACATCCTGCATTTGTTTGCGCGAGGAAAAACAGGACGAGCGTGCCGATGGCTTCGGTGGGCGAAATGAGCTTGGGCAGCCATTCGACAATGGCGGCGGTGTGCGCGGCGGGGTCTTTGGGACTGGCGTGTACGGGCGGGATGCAAGTTCGCCTTTGCGCGTCGAAATCAAACGGGCTTTCTGGGCAAGGGTGGTGGTTTCGGGCAGCCATTGCAGTCCGGTTTGGCGCAGGATCAGGTTGAAGCTGCCCAAGGATTGCAGGGTGGCGGAGGTCAACACTGCGCCTGCCGCCTGCCGCCACAGGCTGTTGGCAGGTGGGACGCGCTGCTGATGGGGCTGGCGTTGAAAATGTAGTCGTTTTTGTCGTCGGCGCGGCGGGTTATCCATTTGCCAGCGGTTCTTCGCCCTCGAGGGGACAGTGGAGAGCAATCCCATGTGGCGGTGATTTGTTCGATGCGGGCGCGGAATACGCCGAATTCGGTACTCAGGCGGTCGATTTGCGCGCTGTTTTGGTCTTTGTCGCGGCGGGCGGCGGACAATGCGTCGTTGAGGCTGTTGATGTGTTTGTAGAGGCTGCAGGCGGCGATGGCGGTGTTGGAAACGGTGGTTTCCAGGCCTTCGGGGATTTTGCCGTCTTCCCACAGCCAAGTCGGTTCGCTGTTGGTCCGTCTGTCGTTTTCAGACGACCCCAAGCCAAAGACGGCTCTTCGGCAGGTGGAACTGCCATTCGTGCAGGCTTTCGAGTCAGCGGCGGCGGCGCTTCATCGGCAAGGTTCGCTAACTCGCACCTTTGTCGGTGAGTGCGGCAATTTTGCCCGGTAACCTGCAGCGTTTTTCCAACGCCCACACTGCTTGGTTCCACAGATGCTCGGCGGCAAACTGGCTGGAGTGCTTTTTGGGCAGGTGGTGCGCTTCGTCGATGCAGTAGAAAGCTGTTTTCAGGGGTCGGGCAAAATCACGCCGCCGCCCGATGACTGATGTCGACCATCAGCAAATCGTGGTTAGTTACGACGACATCGACGGTTTCCAGCGTGTCGCGGGCAAGGTAAAACAGGGCATTCCGGGCGGTTGGGGCAGGCGGCTTTTGAGGCAGCCGTAGTTGTCGTTGTTCACCTTCATCCAGATGGTGTCGTCGATTTTTTCCGGCCAAGTGTCGCGGTCGCCGTTGAACCGTCGGGCGGAAAATTCGTCGGCGATGATCGCGCAGCAGCTTCAATTCTTCGGGCTTGGGTTTGCTGTCCCACAACACGGCGGGGGGCTTCAAAGCCGAGCAGGTTTTTGCTGGGCGTTGCTTTTGCGTGAGTTGGTAGAGTTTGTAGGGGCAGAGATAGCGGCCGCGCCCTTTGGCAAGCGCGAAGGTCAGTTCCAAACCGCTTTTTTCGACCAGAAACGGCAGGTCGCGGTCCACCAACTGCTCCTGCAAAGCAACCGTCGCGCTGCTCACAATCAGCCGCTTGCCGCGCGTCTGCGCATAATGCCGCCCGCCAGCAGGGTAGGGCAAGCGAGTTGCCCACGCCGGTCGGCCCTTCGATCACGGCAATGCTCTCACCCTCACGCTTGGGCGGCTCGCCGCCTTCTTCGCGCGTCAACGTCCGCGAAAAAGCGTTGGCAATCGCCGCAATCATTTCACGCTGAGAAGCGCGGACGGAAACGGGCAGGTTTTTGCCGATATTTTAGTAATGGTCGCGGATGGCGTCTAAATCGGTGAGCATCGAGGTCGTCTGAAAAAGGTGGATTTGCTTATGAATTGGTTATTTTAGCATTTTTCGCGGAGCGGGTTCGGGAGATGGGAGGGGGCGTCTGAAAAGCATATTTTGGCGTTTTTCAGACGACCTTGCTAATGGGAAAGTTACATCGGGACAGGGGATTTGAACCGTTGGCGTTCCTGTTGCCGTCATTCTCGCGCAGGCGGGAATCCATCGTAAAACTTGAGAAACCTTGATTTGAAAAACAGGTTTCTGAATTTTCAAAAATGGATTCCCGCCGTAGCCTCGTCCTCGCTTAGGCGGGGGCGGGAATGACGGAATTTGATGATATGCCGTATTTTAAAAATTAAGTATGTTTGCTGGAGATGGGCGGCTGCGGTGCGGTGCGGCTGGATTCGATTACGTTGGTGCATCGTTGAAATAAAGATAAGGGCGCATGATTGCGCCCCTTCGGTTTTCAGACGACCCCTTAAGTTTGGCGGGTGCTTAAGCCGTTTTGTTCCGCAACGGCAGTTTGATATGCGGTTTGGCAGGTTTGGGCGCTTCTTTCAAACCCAGTTCGATTTGCTGCTCTTCGCTCAACAAATTGCTCCAGTCGCCTTTTTATACCACTCGCGCCCGTCCAATTCGATAGGATGCTGGATGCGCTCGCAGCCGTTGCCGCACTGCAAATCGTCTTCTTTACAATATTTGTCGCAACCCCAGCAGATGCGCTCCGGCGCTTTGGGGAAGATGGGGAAATGCCATGGTGTGAAATCCTTGTTTTTATTTTCATGAAATTATAAATGATTCGATTGCGGCAGCTTGGTTTTTTTGTACCTCTTTTTACGCTGGACGGTTAAGAAATGTATAAGGTCGTCTGAAAACCGAATGCACCTTGACAGTTGGAGAAAATGTTCGACTTTTGGGGGGTGAATCAAGGTTTCAGACGACCTTGCCTCTAGCTTCAATCAATAATTTTATTTCTTGGTCTAAAGCCCAGCAGATGCTGCGTGGTGGCAAGCCATGCGCCGAAGACGCCCTAGGGGCGATGACGAAGCCGAACACCAGCGAAACTTCGCTGAAATAGAAGAAACGCCAGCCGATGTTAAGCCCGTAGGGTTTGAAGATGGCATCAATCAACGGACGCACGGCGGAAAGTAGCCAGCCGCACAACCCCAAGCTGACGGCGGCAGAGAAGATGCTCTGCCACATGGCTTGATAGAGGAAGGGCGGCGGATGAACGATGCGGGCGCACTCGAGCAGCTGTGATTTCGATTTCTTCTTTGCGGCTGAGGATTTGCAGACGGATGAGTGTTGTGCGCGACCAGGACGAACGCCATACCCAGCGTCAGTGAAAGAAAACCATAAAATCTTGCGGATGAACTCGTTGATTTGATACAACGTTTGCACCCATTCGGTGTCCATGGTGGCGGATTCGACCATGGGCAGCTTAACCATGTCCTGATAAATCGCCTGCATTTGTGCGGGCGGCGTAGCGAGATCGGGCGTTACGATAAAGGCGTCGGGCGGGGTTGCCGTCGAGCATGGAAACGAGGTTTTGGTCGAGGTTGGATTGCAGTTCTTCCAAGCCTTCCTGTTTGCTGATAAAACGGATTTTTGTTGAGGCGGGCATCGCGTTCCAACAGGTTGCGGACGGTATCGCTGTCGGCTTTGGATGCGTCGGTTTTCCATAGAGCGTGATTTGCGGCGACTCGTTGAGCTTGCCTAATACACTTTGTCCGCTTTGATGCCCAAATACATGAAAAAGCGGCAGGGTCGCGGCGACGGCGAGCATCAGGAGGGTGAGCAGCGTGCCAACGGGTTGGCGCAGGAGTTGTTTGAGCGCAGTACGCGCGGATTCGACGTGCAGCGAGACGTGGTGGATGATGCTCATGCGAGTCGTCCTTTTGAGAGGCGCAGGATGCGGTGGCCGTAGTCTGCCAGTGAGGGTTTCGTCGCAGGGCGGCGACGATGACGGTGGTTCCTGCTTCGTGAAGGTTTTTGAACAATTCCATGATGTCGAGCGCGTAGGCGCGGTCGAGGTTGGCGGAGGTTCGTCGGCAATCAGGAGGCTGGGTTGGTGGACGACGGCGCGGGCGATACACAGGCGTTGCTGTTCGCCGCCCGACAGGGTTACGGATCGTCAATCTGCGGCCTTTCAAGCCGACTTTTTCAATGGCAATGCGGGCGCTCTTCTGCTTTGCGCGGCTGATAACCGATAATCCGCAACGGCAGGATGACGTTTTTGCAGGACGTTGCGGTCATAGAGGATTTTATGGTCTTGGAACACGATGCCGATATGTTGGCGCATGAAGCCGATTTGGTTGTCGCTCAATTCGCCCAAGTCTTGGTTGTTGAACCACACTTTGCCTTTGCTGGGTTTGGTAATACCGGAAATCAGCTTGAGGATGGTGGACTTGCCGAGCCGGAATGCCGGCGATAAATATCATTTCGCCTTTTTTTGATTTGGAAGCTGACGTTTTTCAGGGCTTCAAAACCGCCGGGATAGGTTTTGGAAACTTGTTCGAAACGGATCGTGGCAGGTATTCCTGGAAAGGGGTCAGGACAAACTTATCCACAGTTAATCCACAAAAGGATGCGCTATCGGAGATAGGTCGTCTGAAAAATAGGATTGTGCCGAATTATAAAGATTTCGGCGTTTTTGATAGTTTGCCCGGGTATGGATTGCGGTAGGCAAAGCGTCGGACTGACGGCTTTACAACACAATATTACAGGCGTGATTGTCGCTTTTGCAAAATGCTTAAATACTTATCCACATGTCAAAAAGTCGTCTGAAAAGATTTCGGCGTTTCAATCAAACCCGCCGTATCCGTTTTTCAGACGACCTTCCACATCGGTTTCAGCCCGACTTATTTACATTTCTCTTTAGCCGCATTGACGGCGGCGGTCAGAGCTTTTTCGTTGACTTCGCCGGTGATGGTTTGTTTGTAGCCGCATTTCGGGGCTTCAACGACGCTGAACGGCAATACGCCGACGTTGTTGCCGTAAGACTTCATGAAATTGCGGCTGTCCGCGCCGGTATAACGCCAAACATGATAGCTGACGGGGTTTGTTTCCAGGAATTTGCCGATGTTGTCGGAAGTATCCAACGCGATGCCGACCATATCGACGCTGCCTTTTTCTGCGCTTTGTACCAGCGGACATGGCGGGCATTTCCTTACGGCATGGACCGCACCAGGTCGCCCACAGGTTCGACCCACGCGCACGGGGGCTTTGAGCGATTGCAGGCTTTGCGGCTTGTTGTCGTTCCAGCCCGCCAGCGGGTCGGCGGCAAACGCAGGGGCAGACAGGGCGGCAGTCATCAAAACAGAGGCAAGCAATAATTTTTCATAAGTTCCATCCTTTGCATCAATCAGATGATGGCATTGTAACACCCTTTCAGCGTGCTGTCTATGGAGAAAAATGAAGATGTTGGATTTTAGTGGTAAAAATGACGATTATCGGGCGATAAGTTGAGGAAATCGCCAAGGCAGCCGATAATAAAAGCCCATCAGCAAAATCTAAAAACATTGAGAACCCTATGTCGTCTGAATTCACGCTCTACCACAATCCGCGTTGCAGCAAATCACGCGCCGCTTTCGACCTGCTCGAAGCGCGCGGCATCAAAAGCCGAAGTCGTCATACTCGACACCCCGCCCGACTTGGCGACACTGAAAGACATTTTCGCCAGCTGGGCCTGGAGTCCGTTCGCGGCATGATGCGCGTCAAAGACGACTTGTATAAAGAACTTGGTTTGGACAAGCCCGACCTTGACAACCGAGCCCCTGCTCGAAAGCCATCGCCGTCCACCCTGCCCTGCTCGAACGCCCCATCCTGACCACACAGGACAAAGCCGCTATCGGCAGACCGCTCGAAAACATCGAAGCCCTGTTGGACTGAAGCGCGGGAAGGCCGTCCCTACATGATTTCCCCTGTTTCGCAGCCGCAACGGCTTGCGCTACTACCTCTTTCGCGGCATAGGCCTGAGTATCCTGTTGGTACTCGGCATATTCGGCGAGGCGCATGGCAGGTGTACCACACCGGCTCGCAGCCGCTGCCGCGTCATGTCCGCGCCGATGCCGCCCTCGTGCTCGGCGCCGCCGCATGGGACAAACGGCCCTCGCCCATCTTCCGCGAACGCATCAACCACGCCATCACCCTCTACCAAAGCCACCGCGTTGAAAAATCGTTTTTACCGGCGGCACATCCAAAAAGGCTACATGACCGAAGCCGAAGTCGGTCGGCGTTACGCCCTCAAACAAGGCATACCCGCGCACAACATCCTCTTTGAAAACACCTCGCGCAACACCTACGAAAACATCCGCAACATCCGCCCGATATTGCGCGCCGAGGGCATCGAAAGCATCATCATCGTCAGCGACCCCTACCACCTCGCCCGCGCCCTCGAAATCGCCTCCGATCTTGACATCGAAGCCTACATCTCCGCCACGCCGACCACGATTCGACCAAAGCAAAGAAAAACAAATTCTGCTTCAAGAAAGCTACGCCCTCTTCCTCTACCGCATCGGCAAATGGAGCGAAAAACTTTTGGGACTGGCTGACCGCTCAGGAAACGAAAGAAAAAGATGCTACTTTAGTCGTCTAGCCCCTATTTTCGAGTAATTTCTATATCATATTGATTTGTCGTGATATTTATTTTGCTTATTTTCCTCATGACGCAAGCGTTTTAGCTGTTTTTGCTTGACAAGCAGGCAAAAACAGCTTTGTTATTTTTGTACAAACATTATGCAGGTTTGTATCGTTCAGGATTGTAAAGGCTTTTTGTGTTTTTGTAAACGTGGTAAGCCACGACAAGCAGCTTACGCATTAGAGCGCCCAATATCAGCATCTTGGGTTTGTTTTTGGCTTTCAGTCTTTTAACAAAAATCGCGAAAGTAATCCCTGTTGAGCGCAACCATAGCAGGGCATGAATAAGGCGGCTTTTTAGCCGCCTGTTTTCCGTAACGTGTCATGCTCGAACGACCTCTGACGCTGGTTCCTGATTCTCTTTTGTTGTGGATTCAAGCCGGCGAAGGCGGTGAAATTGATTGCGGTTTTGGAAAGTCTCCACTAAGCAGATAGTTTGTGAGTATGGCCGCTGTTAGTTTGCCAATGGCTGGAATGGTTTGTAGGCCTTCTGAAACGAGTTTTTCAAATCTTGATTGCCGTTCGTGATTGTCTGTATTTCTGCTTCGACTTGTTGAATGTGTCGATCCAATTCTTGATTTGAGCTTGATGAATTTTTCGAACAAATTCGTCTTTAGCAACTTTCAGCCTGTTCTTTTGGGCGGTCTTTTGTGTTTTGAGCTGTTCGTACAGAGCCAATAAGCGTTTCAAGCGGTAGTGACCTATGCTTATTTTTTTCCGAGCGGGCAAGTCTTTGAGCATGGCCGTATGGCAGTATTCGGCAATCAGCCTTGCATCTTGTTTGTCTGTTTTTTGTGCGGTAAAGCGGCTTTTGCCGTATTCGCTGATTTTGTAAGGGTTGATAACGGAAACGGTGTAAAACTGGCCGATATAGTCGGCAACGTCTTCAAAGTAATTGCCGGTGGCTTCCATGCAGATATGCAATTCACAGTCAAAACCGTCAAGCCAGGCTTTAAAGTTTTCAAAGCCGTTGATGCTGTTATCAAACAGGGCTTGCTTTCGTTGACCGTTGACAATAGCGGCAGCGTCAAGGTGTTTTGCGATATATCCAAACCGACAGCGTTTCATAATTTCCTACTATGCAGATTCACACTTTTGTGTGTTCTTTGATGCTACTCAATTTTCAGACAACAAAAACGCCCTCTTCATCTTTTTCTACAGTCTGATGACTTAGGCCGTTTCAAGATGGGCGTTTTTCGGTTCAGTAAGCTATCCGAACCTGTAAGCCGTCTGAATCAAAGGGCTTACAGGTTTAGATTTGGCATTTTGATGAAATCAAAAAGGCGGGAGTTCCCGCACCCGTGAGCTGCTTTGTACCGTGTTGATTACGCCTTTTGGGCTTCATCAACACGGTAAAAAGCTCAATTAATTAGTGCCAACAATACCGCCGCGCTGTTTGAATTGCGCTCCTGCTTCGACATAGCCGTCATACATCAAATTCTGTGGCGATTTGCCGCCCATTGTCAGTATTTGGTTTGATTCTGTCGTCGTCGGCGGGCTTTTTGCGGTGCAGGCGCTGCCTGTACTGGCTTGGGTCTTTGTAGGGATTAAACGGCATGCCGTTTTTACGTAGTCTTTACACATTGCCTTAGTCACTTCTTTCAAAGCCGTGCCTTGGTCGCTATAACAGGTACAACCACTTTACCACCATCTATACAGGCGGCCAAGCGTTCAAAGGTTTTAACTGGCGCACGCTGTCGTAAAGCGGTTTGGATTCGGGTTTTTCTGCCAACGTGGGGATAAAGTCTGTCGGGTTTAGGCTGTTATCAATTTTGGCCGTTGGCTCGGTTGATTCCGTTGGTAATTCCATTTGCGGCTGACTGGCTGCTGCTTCCTGTGGTTCGACCTGTTCTTGTTGGCCAGTGCCTTTTCTGATAGATTTGATAAACGTTGTAGCCTTTTCCAAGCCATGAAAGCAAAATATACCTATCAAAGCCCAAACAGCAAGCGGAATATTCTTTTAAACTTCTGATGCTGGCTAGAAGATTTGTAATACTTGAAAGCATCTTTAGGCGGTTTCCAACTAGCTGATTCAACACCTGTAACACCGGCTGGATTATCAAGGCTCGTTACACACTTATACCAAGAATACTGCTTCATACCCACGGCTTTGCGTTCAAGATGGGTATGTTTTGATACGAGATTGCGTACAAAATACGTCAAGCTGACTTGGGTGCTGGGTCATTAAGATAACCGTATGGCCGTGGTGGCGCAGTTCGGTTAATTCTTGGATATAGGGAGGAACTCGGGCGACCTGATGCGCGCACAGGATAGGTATAGTGTGCTTCATCAACAATCAAAACGGCGCCTTGCGGAATAATATCTCGCAACGGTGCAGACATGATTTCTTCTTCAGTGAGTTCATGAGCGTTAAATTTACGTTTATCCAAGCCGTCGATATGGCAGAAGTAAAGCGGGCGGTCTACTTCAGTGCCATCTTCAAGCTTCATCTTAAACAAACCGTCTTCGTTGTTCAGAATCATGGACACGACGCGCGAAGTCTTACCCGTGCCCATGTTGCCGGTGAAAAGATAAATCATAAAATTACCCCGCAGGAGAAACGAAAGTCAGTTTATTCAAGGCAGCCATGCCGATATAAAAAGAGAATGCGCCAAACAAATAACCCAAAACCTTCACTAAAACCGCCAATTAACAGCAAATTGAGAATATCAGAAGGCATGGGTTAAAAAGCTTTTAAGGTGTATTCTTGAATTTACCCAATGCGATTACACAACCGGCGTAAGTAACAAAAGTTAAGCCGGTGGCAATAATCATGCGGACAATCAGCATTTTTAACAGGATTCCCAAAAGAGGAATCAATCCGGCGAGCAGCGGCATATTATCCCTTTCTCAAAGAGCCGAAAACGATAAAGGCGGACATAATAATGAATCCAAGTAGGACGGCAAAACGGATATTTTTGCATAAATACGCAGAGCGGTTCATAGCTGATTTTGTACCAGTCTGCCCCAAATGTTAAAGCTTTTGGGTTGAGGACAAACGCCGTTTGGCGGTGGAAGTTGTCGGTATTCCCAAGTGGTTTCATCAGTTACATGGGGTATTTTTGATGCTGTCAAACATACCTTCTTCGGCTTGCCCATTTTGTCGCATGCCAAGATGTTCGGAAACACTTTCGCACAACAGCCCGCCGTCTTCCTTGGGCTTGTCATCCTCTTTGGGCTTATCGTCGGGTTTAGGGTCGTCTTTTGCCGTCTGGGGCATTACTTGGATCAGGTTTGTCTTTTTCCGCTAGGGCTGCCGTCGGGGTCAGGTTTTGGCTTATCGGACGGGCTGCCGTCGGGCGTTGGGTCAGGGTTATGAACCTGGCTTTGCCGTCGGGATTGAGGGTCTGGCTGCGAACCTGGCTTGCCATTTTTCGCCCGGTGTTTGGGTTAGGGTTGGTTTTTGGGAGGCGTGCAGGGCTGCCCGGTGTGAGGTCGGGGCGAGGGTTGTGTTTACGGTTGCCGTGGTTTTACCGTTGCTGTCTCGTCCGAATGTGATTTGGATTTGTACGGGCTTACTGTCAGGACCCTGTTACGGGGCCAATGGTTACTGGATGTTCAGGGGGCGACTTGGACGCCTTCGCTATAATCAGGACGCCCGGCACCTTCCACAAAAGGCGTCGGATTGCGGTCGATTGCAGGGTGTGAGCGATTTCGAGGAATTTTTCAGGAGTGAGGACTTCGGATTGGCGGTTTTTTCAGACGTTCGAAAATTATCAGGGGTTCTTTTCATCACCCCTTTGTTCAACATTGCAACGGGCATTGATCGATCCAATATCACAATCTCTAAAAATATAGCCATCGTATGATTTATCTCGTGCTTTCAGTTGCTCGAAATATTTACGCGCTTCTTTTTCTGTTCTGCTTTTTCAGAATAAATTCAGCTTCTTTTTGGCTTTGTCCGCCTTTTTCATAAGCTCTAACTAAAGATGAATCAAGCGGAATACAGTTTGAATAGACTCGCCCCTGCCAATCCTTAATACATAGTGCATCATCGTAGGTTTTTAGGAATGTTCGCTTTCATCTGCTATGTAGCCCTGAGGACTCAAGATCGCCTTTGACGGCTAGTAGGCTTCGTAAGCGAAATATGCAGCTGTACCCCAACCAGCTTAAACGTGTTCCTAATGCCGCGCCTCTTTTACCAGGCCAAATGCGCCTGATAAAACCCGTTGACGTGATACATTAGCTTCGATTGTTACTGGGACAGTTGAGGTGAGCGGAGGCCTGTGGAGGCTTCGCGGACGGCTAATAATTTGCTGGATGTTTCATGGTAGAACATATTTCCACCATACCGCCACGACCATTATCTAAATAACGCCAAGTTCTAACGCCATTTTGATTAAAACCGCCAGTCGAAACACGAACTCTTCCATTTGATTCAACAACTAATTCAGCATTAGCTTTTAAAAATTAAATCCTAATGAATAACGGCCGTAATAATAAGCCGTTGAAATTTGACCATCATAGAACTCTTGCATTCAAAGCCATGTTCTAAAAAACTGAAATTTCAAATACAGAGCCATCTTCAAAAACTAACATATCATCAAGATATGTCCTATTTAAAAATATTGGGACTGCACTTTTTACCATGTTCACAAAATCAGAAATTGGATAAATTTCTTTAAGTCTGAGACATTTCAGCTATAAACACATGACAATTTTTCATTTAAATAATCAGGATTCGTATCTTTTTGAATCTCAATTCATCTTCCGAAATGTAAAACATAATCCTAACTTTCGTAACGGTTACAGAAAAGTCAGGATTTTGCCATTATCCTAATCAGGGTATCAATCCTTGAATAAAATCGACCCTATCAAAACCGGTACTGCCAGTCCCAAATAAAAATAAAGTCCATCATCTCAAGACCCTTTTTAGGACGGATACGAAATACACCGCTGCCATTACGCCGAATAAAATCCAACCTGTATCCAAACCGCTTTTTGAGGTTTTTCACTTGGATCGCATTTGGGCAAAATCGGCTTTAAGCGGTCTCCGTTCAGTTTCCATAATGTGCCGTTATACTCAGGTTTGATGATTTTGCCGTCTTGAGTGATTTGAGGTACTACCAAGCTGAAATAGACGTTTTTCAGCTTGGTTTTTGCTCAAGACATTTATTCCCGACTTGGTAGTACATCTGAATTACCTGTTATCGCAACAAGCGTTTCACGATGGCAATCACGAACAGGGCGGCAAATACGCCGACTACCAACCAGCCTGCTTCAAGGCCGTCGGCTTTCGCTGAATCAATACCTGTTTTTTGCTGTCCGGGCAAAGCGGCATAGGCAGATGTGGCCAGAGCCAAGGGAGCTGCGGCAACAACGGCCAGTTTTGCGCCGTATTTACGGCAAGTGTTCATCAATTTCATGATGTTTTCCTTTAGTGAGTTAAACAAAATTGAATAGGTGCTTTTTGCTATTATTCAGACCGCACCTGTAGCCTGAATTTTTAAAATTCTGATAAAAAGCTGAAGACAATAAAGTTTTCACGATTTCGGATAACGCGGTTTCTACCGCTTCGTTTCAGTCGTAGAAATAACCAGCTTCATTGACAAACGGTGTATGCCCCCATCACCTGTATCAGACGGATAGGAAGTCGCCCGTTTCCCGTGACTGAACAATGTAAACGCGGTAGTGGTGTCATGTTTTTAGCTTTGTTTGGTGATTTGGGCTGGAAGCCGAGAATTTTCAGTTTCTGGCTTTTGCCGTTGGTAACTAATTCAACCGTCAAAGAGGCTTCAAAAGGGAATGAAAGACTTTTGAACTGTTCGAAAATTCACGGAGCCGCCGTAGTCGTATTCACTAGCCGAACTGCCTAATGCGTTGCCTCGGCTACTGTCCAGCGGTGTAGACACGATAACGCGGCAATAGTCAAAGGTTTTACCGTCGATTTGGCCGTTAAAGCGTTTAACGCCCATGATTTGGCCTTGAATTTGCATTTTGCATGATGTGTTTCCTTATCCAATACACTGCACTTGTAGGCGGCAGCGTTTTTGCCTTTTTAAAAATCTATATGCGTATCGGTCGTACATAAGATTCAGATAATCTTGTTCATGCTTGGCTTCGATGAGCTTCGTCATTTTTGTTTTGTTCGATAGCCATTTCAAGTAAAACTTGGGCAGATTCGTTAAGCCATAAACTGCCTTCGGGTTTTGTCATGTATGGCCGGTGCGTAGTTTTCGGTACATGAATACACTTCAAAGGCTTAATCGTTTGGGCAATAAGTCATGATCGGCTTCGAACATGGCTAAGATTTCGAACGGTCTTTGTGCGAAACATGGATTTCGCGGCATTGATGGCGCGGCCGACTTGCGGTTTTTCGCTACTTCGATGCAGCGTTCAAAGGTCAATTCAAGATTCTTTTTCACTGCTTCGATGCGTTTGGCTTTCTCTTGAATTGGGCGCATACAGGGTATGCACCGCCGAAATATTCACCCGGAACTGTCAATACTTCGAACGGAATCACAATATCCTTGGCTTTGAATTCAATTTCAAAAACGCACCACTGGCTTTCTTTGTCGCCAAGTTGCTTGCCTTTTTCGTAAACACGAACGTATTTTGACGATTCACGGGAGCCTACATAGTAGGTTTTTCCCTTACCGTTGTTTTGATTCCCAATCCGTACCGACTGATTCGCCATCGGGCATCATGTGATGATTGGTGAACTTACCGGCGAGACGGTCGGATTTGGCCCTGCTCAGGCGTGATTCGCACCTGAAAAAGTCTTTGGCAATGTCGATACGGGTAATTTTGGGACGGACTGCCTGTAGGATGAAGTTATAAAGTCGTGATTCCCAACCGTCAGATGCGGCATTGCAACCCGTGGCCGTGACTTCAATCAGCATGGTATTGTTTTGCCCACCAAAATGGACGCGACCATATTGGGCATTGTCTGTCCCCATCAACCAGCAGGAATCATAAAAACGACCGCCTGAATGCTTGGCTTTTTCGGTAATACCAAAACCAAAAATATCGGCCAGAACCATAGATGCGCGGACGATGTATTCATCATCGGCAACCAGCGGATAACTGGCTAGAAGGAAAAAGTATCTTCGTGGATTGAAAAACTGATTTGGTCGATAAAAGCGGAATTGGCTTTGCCACGACGCAAAGGCACTTCAATCAGACGTCCCTTTTGAATCGGTTAAAAAGGTGGTGTATTTTTCGAAGGTTTCGTGTTCGGTACTCAAAGCCGCTTCGGTTTCTGCTCCCCCCTGTTAGATAAGGGGGGCGCCATATCGGCGCATGAAGCCGCCTTTGGCGCGTCGCTTACGCTGCCGCCGCTAAACGCGGCTTCATGCGCTTTTTGGTGCTGATGTTTTTCATTGGGACACCTCTTTTGCTGATAATTTCGCGGACGGACAAACGACCGTATTCATTGGCAGCATTTCTAATCTGTGAAATACGGTCGGGTGAAAAAGATGGGAAAATTAACGGTTTTAAGGCAACGAGTAACGCCAGAATCGTCTTTGAAAATACGGACGATGAAAGATTTTTGGAAATTTAGAGCGGTTCGGGATTGACGGTGTGAAGACGATGCACATGAAAAAGCCCCTTTCGTTAAAGGGCTTTACGATTGTTAAAAATGCCCCTGTGATGGGGCGCAATATATAAAGGCATAGTTATAGTTTGAAATAATTTTAAAAGGTCGTCTGAAAACTTTCAGACGACCTTTGTTTACTGTTTTACCATGCGGCGGTATCAATCGAGGCAACGCGTCCACAAAGCGCGCGCGTCAAACGGGCGCAAATCGTCTATGCCTTCGCCCACGCCGATGCAGCGGACGGGGACGGGACGGTCGGAGGCAAGCGCGGCGAGGATGCCGCCTTGCCGTACCATCGAGTTTGGTGACGATAAGCCCTGTGAGCCCCAGCGCCTCGTCAAAGGCTTTGACTTGGTTGACGGCGTTTTGCCCGATGTTGGCATCGAGCACGACGATGATTTCGTGCGGCGCGTCGGGCATCGCTTTTTGCAGCACGCGCTTCACTTTTTGATTTCTTCCATCAAATGAAGCTGCGTGGGCAGGGCGGCCGGCGGTATCGGCAAGCACGATGTCGATGCCGCGTGCTTTGGCGGCTTGGACGGCATCGAAGCGAGACGGCGGCGGAATCGCCCGTGGTTTGCGAGATGACGGTTACGATGTTGCGTTCGCCCCATGCTTGAAGCTGCTCGCGGGCGGCGGCGCGGAAAGGTGTCGCCGGCGGCAAGCAGCACGGATTTGCCCCTGCGCTGGAAATATTTGGCGAGTTTGCCGATGGAGGTGGTTTGCCCGCGCCGTTGATGCCCGCCAGCATGATGACGAACGGCTCTTTCGTCTCGGGCAAGACCAGCGGTTTTTCCAACGGCTTAATCAGGTCGTACAAAGGCTTCTTTCAATGCGCCGCGCAATTCGTTGCCGTCTTTCAGCGCCCTTGAGGCTGACGCGGTTGCGCACGTCTTTCATCAGGTATTCCGTCGCTTCCATACCCATGTCGCTGGTAATCAGCACGGTTTCCAGCTCTTCGTACAAGTCTTCGTCGATTTGCCCGCCGCCGAACACTCCCCGCCAGTGATTTTCGCCATTTTGTCGCGCGATTTGGTCAAACCCTGTTTTAAACGCGCCGCCCAGCCGAGTTGGGTTCGGTTTCGGACGGTTCAGAGGTTTCAGACGACGTTGCGACGGCCGTATTTTCAAAAGGCTGTTACGGAATGTTCTTCAGATATTGCAGGCGCGGCTTCGGCTTGGGTTTCTAGGGTTTCGACAGCTTCTGCGGTTTCAGACGACCCATCGCTGACCGCTTCATGGACGTGTTCTACCGCTGCGGAAACATTTTCGGCAACGGTTTCGCCGACAGCTCAACGTGCTCTTCCACCCTGTTTGACCGTTTCAGACGACGTTTCGCCGACTGCCTCGCGGACGTGTTCGACCGTTTTCGAAACATGTTCAACCACAGTCTCGCGGATTTCTTTCGGCGCGCTCTTTTGCGTTTTCTACCGCCGTTTCGACTGCCTCCGTCAGCTCTTCCGCTTTTTCGCCGATGTTTTTCCTGAACCGTTTCAAGCGTTTGCGAAACGGTGGTTTCGACGCGTTCTCACGGCTGGCGGTGGTTTCCTGAATGCGGGTTTCTTCTTGAGCGGGCGTTTCCTGTTTTTCTTGCGGCGGAAGCTGAACATTGAATTTTCCTTTTTAATTTTAGAAGCTTGAAATAGAGCGTATTGTAGCGTATTTTACGCGGCAAGGTCGTCTGAAAATCCAGGCTGTAAGGTTTTGGCATCTTCAACGTCTAATAATACAAACCGTCCACACAGGAAACATAGAGATGAAACCTCGTACCTTCTTTTCCCTTTGCGCCAAGTTCGGCTGCCTGTTTGCGCTGGGCGCTTGTTCGCCCAAAATCGCCGATGCCGAAGCCGCGACCGTGCCGCACACTTTGTCCACGTTAAAAACCGCGGACAACCGCCCCGCCAGCGTTTATTTGAAAAAAGACAAACCCACCCTGATTAAATTCTGGGCGAGCTGGTGTCCTTTGTGTTTGTCCGAATTGGGGCAGACCGAAAAATGGGCGCAGGACAAGCGCTTCAGCTCCGCCAACCTGATTACCGTCGCCTCCCCGGTTTTCTGCACGAGAAAAAGACGGCGATTTCCAGAAATGGTACGCCGGTTTGAACTATCCCAAGCTGCCCGTCGTGACCGACAACGGCGGCACCATCGCCCAAAGCCTGAATATCAGCGTTTACCCTTCGTGGGCGTTAATCGGTAAAGACGGCGACGTGCAGCGCATCGTCAAAGGCAGCATCAACGAAGCGCAGGCATTGGCGTTAATCCGCGATCCGAATGCCGATTTAGGTCGTCTGAAAAACGCGTTCTACAAACCCGACACACAGAAAAAGGATTCAAACAAATCATGAACACGCGCACCATCTACCTCGCAGGCGGCTGCTTCTGGGGCTTGAAGCCTATTTCCAACGCATAGACGGCGTGGTGGATGCCGTATCCGGCTACGCCAACGGCAAAACGAAAAATCCGAGCTACGAAGACGTGTCCTACCGCGACACGGGTCATGCCGAGACCGTCAAAGAGACCTACGATGCCGACAAACTCAGCCTCGACGACATCCTGCAATACTATTTCCGCGTCGTTGACCCGACCAGCCTCAACAAACAAGGCAACGACACCGGCACGCAATACCGCAGCGGCGTGTACTACACCGACCCCGCCGAAAAAGCCGTCATCGCCGCCGCCCTCAAACGCGAGCAGCAAAATACTAGCAGCCCCTCGTCGTCGAAAACGAGCCGCTGAAAAACTTCTACGACGCCGAGGAATACCATCAGGACTACCTGATTAAAACCCCAACGGCTACTGCCACATCGACATCCGCAAAGCCGACGAACCGCTGCCGGGCAACAAAGGCCGCCCCGCAAGGTAAAGGCTTCGACGCGGCAACGTATAAAACCCAGTGATGCCGAACTCAAACGCATCCTGACCGAAGAGCAATACCAAGTTACCCAAAAAGCGCGACCGAATACGCCTTCAACTACGAATACGACCATCTGTTCAAACCCGGCATTTATGTGGACGTCGTCAGCGGCGAACCCTTGTTTCAGCTCCGCCGACAAATTCGATTCCGGCTGCGGTTGGCCGAGCTTCACCCGCCGATTAACGCCGCCGCCGTTACCCGAGCACGACGATTTCAGCTACAACATGCGCCGCACCGAAGTGCGCAGCCATGCCGCCGATTCGCATTTGGGACACGTCTTCGCGGACGGTCCGCAAGACAAAGGCGGACTGCGCTACTGCATCAACGGCGCAAGTTTGAAATTCATCCCGCTGGAACAAATGGATGCGGCAGGCTACGGCGCGTTGAAAGGCAAAGTGAAATAAAGCCGCGATAACACGAAAGGTCGTCTGAAAACGGCGGGTCGGGTAGAATGCCCGGCCCGCAAAATTTTTAGTGAATCGAAAATAAAGAAACGTGCATACCATCATTTTCAGAAATGTTTCGCAGTTTCCGTCATTTCAAATCTCTGGATTTCCGCCTGCGTGAAAAATGACAGCCGATGGAAATGGCTTATTGAAAGTTGAATGAATCAGCTAAGCGAAGAAAGGTCGTCTGAAAACGTTTTAACGTCATTCGTCAGACGTTTTCAGACAACCTCATCGTATAGTGGATTAAATTTAGAAATCAGGACAAGGCGACGAAGCCGCAGACGGTACAGATAGTACGGCAAGGCGAGGCAACGCCGTGCTGGTTTAAAGTTAATCCGCCATATTCCGCCAAACCGTTTTGCCTTTTTCGGATAAAACCGCACCACATTTTCCCCTTCGGGCAGCGTCAGTCACGGCATGGCCGTGACACGGTTTCGAGCGTAACGGTCAGACCGCCTTCGGTTTCAAAAATCTTATCCACAAACGCTGAGCCGCTTGGGCATCGCTGAATTTCAGGCGTGCCACAGCCCTAAGGTTTCCATGTCCTGCCGGAACGTCGCCGCCTTGCGGTAGCTCAATGTCAGCTTTAGCGGTATCGGTAACGGGTCGTAGAAACCGTTGTCGGCTAAACATGTCGCCGAGGTCGTGCATATCGATTAAGGTCGGCGTTTCACACGTTATCCCCGCGTTTTTCAGACGACCCGTCAGCTCGGTCAGGCTGTCGCGGCCGAAATGGGTGAAGAATAATAAACCGTCTGTTTTCAAGGCGTTTGCCCAGTTTTTCAGGACAGGGCAGGATTTCGTCCGCGCGGGGCAGGCTGAGGTCTCGCCCACAACATATCGGCAGCGGCTTCGGGCAGCGGGTCGGTCAGGGCTTAGCAGTGTTGGGCGACGGTTTTGCCGATGAGCTGTTTGCCAAAAACTGCTTTGCAGCGCGGCGGCGGCGGTTTTGGAGGAAGTCGGCGCGCGGGTCGTATTCTTCGAATACGCGTTCGGATAACGTGCGGCAAAGCAGGGCTGCGGCTGATGTCCGCGTCCGCGCCGACTCAGCAGGACGCGCTTTAGGCGCGTGCGGATGATTTGCAGCCGTTCGTCGGTCGTCTTGGGCGAGATGGCGGTGGATTTGCCAGCGTTTGTCTTGGGGTTCGCGTTTCACGACGACCTCTTTTTTGAAAACGGGTAGTACCGTTATTGATGTTTGTATAGGAGTGGCGGTTCTATGTTTTGATGCCGCATTTCGAAAACCACTCTAATCCTCAGTCGTCATTCCCCGCAGGCGGGAATCGAACCTCTAGTTTTCAGAAATATTCAAAGATTGCCGTCATTTCAAACTTCGGGATTCCACCTGCGCGGGAATGACGAAACAGTTTTCTGCTGTAATCTATTAAAAATAGAAAAATTTCCTTAATCCTTCATTTCCAGAATTCATATTTGTACGAAATCAAAGTGTGCCTTTTCAGACGACCTTTCGACAAAGCCGCGGTAACGTTCGGCAAATTCGTCGGCGTGGCTTGAGAACGGGCGTGTGCCGCTTTTTCCATCAATACCAATCCCGCTGTCCGCCAGGTGGCGGTTGAGGTATTCGCCCATGCGCGGCGGGCGATGGCGTCTTTTTGTCCAAACACTAAAAGCGACGGGGCTTGGATGCTTGAAAGCAGGGGCGGGCATCGGCTTGGTTGACGGCATCCAGCGCGGCTTGTGCAGGGCGGGCGGTGCGCCGTGTGGAGAGGTCGGCAGGATGTTGCCGATGATTTCGGCGGCGTTTGGTGTGTGAGCAACCGTAATGTAGAAAACTGTTTGATATGTTTGGCATAATCCTGCCGGAACGCGCGACCATCTTGCCCAAAGCGGAATTGGACAGCCTTCGGGGTAGTCCGCGTCGGCGGTCAGGCGGGCGAAACTTGCGGTCAGGCAGAGCGAACGGACTTTGTCGGGACGGCGTGCGGCGAGATGGAGCGCAGATCAGCCGCCGAGCGACCAGCCGAGGATGTGTGCGGTGCGTCGATTTCTTCGGCGAAGGCTTCGGCAATCGCGGCGATGTTGAAGTTTTTCGGCAAAGGGGTGCGTCGCCGTGTCCGGGCAGGTCGAGCGTGGATGTCCCAATCGGCACTCAGGCGCGGGATGAGGTCGTCGAAGACGGGCGGTTCGCCGCCCAGCCGTGTATCAGATAAACTTTTGGCGGAGTGCGGCATGGCTGTTTTCTCTATGGATGTGTTTTCTTGGTGGCGCAATGCGGGATGGCGGAACAAAAGCCGTTGCGTATTATGCCACGCCTTGGTTTCAGCGTGCGAAACCCGGCTGTACCGGCGGTTTTTGCGACGGTTGCGCGGCGGACTTGGAAGAGTTTTTACGGACGCGGCAAACAGTTGCCCTTTGTGTTTCCGCACGATACAGGACGGGGGGCGGCGTGCAGCGGCTGTCCAGAAGAAGCCGCCGGCATTTGAGCGGATGTGGGCTTCCGCATATGAGCCGCCCGTAAGCAGTATGATACGCGCGTTGAAACATTTGGCGACCTCGGCATGAGCCGTCCGCTGGCGGAACTGATGCGCCGCCATGCGCCCGACTGGCTGGAAACGGAGCGTTTCGATTTTGTGCTGCCGTGCCGTTGAGCAGGGAGCAAACGGCTGCACCGCAGCTTCAACCAAAGCGAGGAGCTGGCGGATATTCTGTCTGCACATTACGGCTGGACACTGCTGCCGCGGCAGACGGTTTTCAGACGACATCGCGAGCCGCGCACGCTGAAAAGCGCAGACAGGGTTCAGCAATATAAAATGCTTTTGAAATCAACGGTCATATCTCGAAAAACTGTAATATTTTGTTAATCGACGATGTGTTACGCACCGGCTCGACGCTGAACGAATTGGCGCGGACGCTGAAAAATCAGGCGCAGGGCAAGATTTTTGCTGGAGTTTTAACGCGTCCGCCAATGAAAAATAGCTAAAGTTTTTGACACCTGCGGAACATTTCGGCATTATGCCGCTCTATAAGTGATTGATTTAGATGTTTACCATAGTTTTGTACCAGCCGAAATCCCGCCCAATACGGGCAATATCATCCGATTAGTGCGCCAACACGGAGCCGATTTGCATCTGGTCAAGCCGCTCGGTTTTTCCGCTGGATTCGGCAAAAATGAAAACGCGCAGGTTTGGATTATCACGAGTTTGCAAAACTGACGGTACACGAGAATTTCGAAGATTGTCTCAAAGCCCTGAAGGTCGCCGCATTTTCGCGCTGACTACCAAAGGCAAAACCCGTCCGACGAAGTTTCCTTTGTTGAGGGCGATGTCTTTTTTGTTCGGTCCCGAGACACGCGGCCTGCCCGCAGAAATCCTCGACACCCCTGCCCCTGGCGGGGCAAAAGCTGCGCCTGCCCATGAAGCCCGGCAGCCGGAGCATGAATCTTTCCAACACCGTCGCCGTGATTCTGTTTGAAGCATGGCGGCAAAAACGGTTACGCAGGCGGTGTATAACATCCGCTGGGGAGTCTCTCGAGCCGTTTGACAAAAACCAAAGGCGATACTGTTTAACAGCTTGGTTTTTGTCAAACCGCCAATATCGTCGTCTGAAACCGCCTGGAGCCCATCCCGCCGCGTTATCAACTCAAGAACGGACTCACGCTCTTGACTTTATCTAAAACCACCCTTTTCTCCACCCTGACTGCCGTTGCACCAGTATCCTTTCCATTCATTTCCGCCTCTGCCGACTCCATCGTCCGCGCCGAGAAGGCGAGTCCCTCAGCCAACCGCAGTTACAGTCGCCGGCAGACGCCACACGCCGATGACCAGCGTACCTCCTTCGTCCAAACCGGCAATGCCTCGCTGGTACGGCAACCAGTTCCACGGTCGTAAAACTTCCAGCGGCGAGCGTTACAACGCCAAATGCCCTGACCGCCGCCCACAAACCCTCCCTATTCCAGCTACGTCCGTGTGACCAACACCAAAACGGTAAAAGCGTCATCGTCCGCGTCAACGACCGCGGTCCTTTCCACGGCAACCGCGTGATCGACGTTTCAAAGCTGCCGCCCAACAATTGGGTTTCATCAACCAAGGCACGGCACACGTCAAAGTCGAGCAACGTCGTTCCGGGTCAAAGCGCCCAAGCCTACAACGGCCGAGACATTTTCGTCGATTTGAAATCCTTCGGTACCGAGCGTGAAGCGCAAACCTATATGAACCAAGCTGTGTCCAACCTTTCTTACGGCAGGATGAATCCGAAAGTTTCCATGGAGAAACGCGACTCACGAATACGTCGTCAAAATGGGTCCGTTTACCCTCGCAAGAGCGCGTGCCGCCGAAGCCGAAGCCATAACGCGGTCTGATTCAGGCAGCTTCGCTGTCCTCTAAGCCGCATCCGATGCTTTTCAGACGACCCTGTCGCAAGACGGTCGTTTTGTATATGAAGCATAGGTACAAAGCCGTCGTATCCTTGCTCTTTCCCTTATAATCCCCGCTTCATCAGCAAAGAATCCCCACCATGTCCCTCCCACCTTGCCCGCAATGCCAATCCGAATACACCTACGAAGACGGCTAGCCAATACATCTGCCCTGAATGCGCGTTTGAATGGACGGAAAACGACGGCGAAGCCGCTGAAGAAACCTGAGCGTCAAAGATCCAACGGCGCCGTGTTGCAAGACGGCGACACCGTTGTCCTGATTGAACGACCCTCAAAGTCAAAAAGCAGCTCCATGGTTATCAAACAAGGAACCAGGTAAAGGCATACGCCTGCAAAGAAGGCGACCATAATATCGGTTGCCAAAATCGACGGCAGCGCGATGAATTTGAAAATCAGAATTTGTCAAAAGGCATGATATTGGTATAATAATCGTTGGTGGTCGCTAGGCCGACCTGAAAACCGTTTGTAAAGCTACTTGTCTCCGTAAGGGTTGCTTTCAAACGGTTTTCGCCTTACTAAAAGCTGTTTTCCCATACGCACCTTATTGAAAGGTGCGTTTTGATTGATACGATTTAGAATTTGCCGCAGTTCATTAACCATGTAATCAACCGCAGCTTTCACTTCGTCGTCGCTCAGGCTGGCGTTGCCGCCTTTTTGCCGGCATGGTGTTGAAAGCCTTCGGGAGTGCATGCTTATGCAGGGTTTCTTTTGCCTTGTGTTTGATACGCGAGCCCAGTCGTCATTTTTACCGACAACCGAGCGCCGGGATGGTACCGCCAGTGGCACATTTTTAGCAGTTGAGCTTCAAAAACGGCTTTACCGTCCACTTTGGCAGAAGAAGCATCTGCAGGTTTTTCTTCCGGTTTGGCTTCAGCAGGAGCCGCTTCTTTCACTTCTGACGCAGCTTTGTCGGCAGCCTCTTCTACCTTGCTTTGCAGCTTCTTGAGCGGCAGAAGCAACGGTATCAACGGCAGAAACAGCAGCGTCTTTAACATCAGAGGCAACGGCGTAGCTGCTTCCTTAGATTCCTGCTTGGCTTCTGAGAACAGGCGTCAGTGCAGCCATCATCTGCAGCAATTAGTAATTTGTTCATGTTCTATCCTTCTTAAATTTTTCTAGTTAAGGTACTGTTTATAATGACAGCATGAAATATTAACACATATAATATGAACGTTTTTCGCCGACTGTAATGAACTGTAGTAATGAATATTGTCATAAATCATATTTTCGTACTGAAAAATGGATGAAAATGTTGACACCCATACAACCATTCCTATCAAAACTTCCAGCTTATTGGGCGGTTTAAACCTTGTTTGCCATGCTTCAAACAATCCGCCCGAAATACCGCCAAATTTCAAAAGCCGAGTTTAAAACCCGGCTTTTTATGGGTGTTCCGTTTCATAGAAAATTCATCTTCAAATCGCGATCGATCCGTGTTTTCTCAGATAAGGTCGTCTGAAACCTACATCAGGTTTCAGACGACCTTTTTACCTTATCCGGTAGCCTCAAAATCTTTTTCGCGGCTTTATGGATGAGGTCGAGTTGTTTTTATATTCAGCGGCAATGGGGGACACTATCAGCAGGGTGGCTGCCCAGAAAAATGCGTTACTTGGAACGGTCAGGCTGTTTTCGTCCTGTTTTTGGAGAGCAGGTGAGGCGGTTTTGCGGCATTTGTTCATTGTGGTTTTCCTAACAGGGTTAACCGGCATGTCCTGCATTGCCGAACCATTTTGATTTGCAGGCATTGGCGCAGGGTTTCGCGGGCGCGGTGCATGATGGTATGGTAGTTGGACATGCGATGCGGCATTGCTCGCGGATTTCGTCGGACGAGAAGCCGAGGATTTCTTTTCGCGGTAAACACGCGGGCAGTGTTTTCCGGCATTTGGTAGAGGCAGGTTTGCAGGATTTCATGAAACTCTTTTTGTTGATCCAAGCGTTTTCGGGCGAGGCCCAAGTTTGCGGATGGCCGTCCGTCGTCCAATGTCCGTCTGATGCAAACCGTTCTTCAAAGATTTCGTCCAACATTTCTTCCGCAGGCGTGGCGAATACTTCGCGCTGCCGTTCTGATTCAGCGCGAGGCAGTCGGTATTTGTTTTTCAGAATGGCAAACAACCAGCTGCCCACTTGTGCATCTCCTTTGAAACCTTCGCGCAGCGCGGTAGCGGAAAGCATGGTTTCTGCACAGGTCTTCCGCCAAATCGGGGCGGTCGGGCAGAGTGGATGCGGGCGAATGGCAGGAGCAGCTTGCGGATTCGGCAAGCTCGGCGTCGGTCAATTCAGGTAGGGACATACGTATCAGCATTGAATGAATTATGGCTGTGAATTTCTAATTCTACGCTGATACTGGAGCATGTAAAGTGTCATCACAATGCATAAACGATTACGTAGCTTTTGTGTTTTTCGTTAACCGGCTGCGTGCGTTTTCAGACGACCTGCCAAGCCTTTTAGCGGGTCTTTACCCCAATATAAAAAGGTCGTCTGAAAACAGTAAAGGCCGCCGACATTTCGATTTCTGCCTGTCTCTGTGCCGTTTCCTCGGGAAGGGCTGCGATAGATGCCTTTATAGGAATTTCCTGTTCTCTACGTCAGTTCGACATTTCAGACGACCTCGGCTTATGCAACAACAAAATGCTCTTGTTCCAGCCAATCCGCCCATTTTTGCTTTAAGGCGTCCTGCCAGCCGTTTTCAGACGACATGAAACTCTGCCAGCATGGCTTTGCAGACCGTTCAGGGAAGTCGGGCGTGTCTGCTAGCGTTTCCAGCAATAATGCGTCGAAATCGTCGAGGGTTTGGTACATCACGTCGTCTTCGCTGTCTCGCCACACCAAAACGGCGGTTTCGGTCGCCTGCAATTCGTCGGTAACGTCGTATTGGTAACGGCGGACGAAAGGCGGAGGGAGAAAGGGTGTACGCTCAAATCGTCTGAATCGGTGACGAGGCTTGGCTGTCGGTTTGGGCGACTTCGGCGAGCAGTTGGGTGTGTCAAAGTCCATCAGTGCCAAGAGGTCGTCTGAAAGCGGCAGGCTTTGGCGGTATTGGAGGAATTCGCCGGCGATTTCTTGAAAATAGGGGTTTAGGGCGCGCGTCTCGGATGAAGTCTTCTCAGACGACCCCATTCTCCACTGTCGAAATATTGCGGCGTTTCGGTATAACAGCGGTCGATGAAGCTGTGAATATTGTTGCGTATCAGGCGGATATAGACGTTCAGGCGGTCTTGCGGCAAGCCGTCGGCGGCTCCGCCCTCGCGTATGGCTTGGGCAAAGCGTTGTTGGTATTGGGCGGAGGTTTCAGGCTGCACGGCGGTATTCCTTTCCGGCACGCGTTTGATATCCGGCGATTTTTGGCGACTTCGGCTTCGAGTTCGGCAAAAAGGCGGGAAATTGAAATCGCGCTCCAACAGGGTGGGCGGGATGGTCGGCAGACTTGGTGTAGGCGAGTTCGAGCAAGTCCCAAACGGTCGGTAAAACTGCGGCGCCGTGGGTATCAATCAATAGCTCGGGCGTTTCGACGTCGTGTCCGGCGATGTGGATGTAGCACACGCGCTCTGCGTCAACGTTTTCAAAAAGCCTCTGGCGATAACAGGCCGTGATTGACGGCGTTGACGTGAGATATTGTTCACATCGAGATGAATGCCGCAGTCGGCCTCGCGTGCAACGGCGTTGAGGAACTCGACTTCATTCATTTCGGCAAGCGGGGAATGCAGGTAGTAGGAGGTGTTTTCTACGGCGATACGGCAGCCCAATCGGTCTTGCACTTCGCGGATACGCCGCGCGGTATGCCGCACCATTTCTTCGGTGAAGGGCAGCGGCAACAGGTCGTAGAGATGACCGCCGTCGTGGCAGTAGCTCAAATGGTCGGAGAAAAACGTGCAATCGTAGCGGCGCATCATTTCTTTGATGTCCGTCTATCAAAGGCGGTATCCAGCGGGAGCTTGTCCGCCCAGCGACATGGATAATCCGTGCAACGCCAGCGGCAGCCGTTCCGCCACGCGGTCAAACTGTTTGCGCGCCCTGCCGCCCATTTTCAGCCAGTTTTCGAGGGCGGCTTCGATAAAGCGTATCGGGCTGTCGTCTGAAAGCGAGGAAGTCTTCCGCCAAGTCGCGGCGGTAGCTAAACCTGCGTGTTGAATCATGATGTTGCTCCGTTTTGGATGGTGTTCCGACGGTTTTGGTACGAAATTGCTGTCAAAATCATATAAAAAGCCGCATTTATCAATAAAAATGCGGCTTTTGTTCGTAAATATTAGAACCGCATTTACCTTCGCCGCATTTGCCTTCAACTGCTTTAGCTTTGGCTTTTTGCTGCTTTGGCGTTTTTAGCGTTTTTTCACGGTTGAACCGCATTTACCCTCGCCACATTTGCCTTCGCCTGCTTTTAGAAGCAGCGGCGCCGCATGAACCTTCGGCAGCTTTAGCCGCACCGCAAGAGCCTTGGGCAGATTTTGAACACCTGCTTTGCTGCTTACGGGTTTGTCAGCGGCAACAACGCCGGCAGCCAAAGACAAAGACAAAGCACCTGCAAAGGGCAGCGGCTACATCATATTGATTTCCTTTTTAAAGTATCAAGTTAAACAGATTAAGAATTTGAGTTGGCGCGTTTTAAAGTCCGCTCCACGACCTTTTTATTGATTTCCGACGCGGCATTTCAGGGCAGAAACCGTTTTTTTCAACAGCGCATCCAACGATAAACAGCCCTGCGCCTTGCAGCAGAATCGGGATTAAAACCACGATATAAATCAAAGCCATTTTATAGCCGTTGTCGCGAGACATTATAACCCGCACCCGCATGGACTGCCGCCCATGCTACCGCCGTTACAATGATCGACCCTAAGGCGGACAGGCGGGTCGCCAATCCTAAAAATCAGCAAAAACCGGAAAAACCAGCTCCGCCCACATCGCCAAGTTCCAATTTCACGCTGTCGGGCAGCAAATTGAAACGGAAAGGGAATTGGTCGTTGATTTCGGCAAACCAGTTTTCGCCGTTCCATTTCTGCATGCCCTGATTCCCAAAATTCGTAAGCGGCAAAACAGGCGCAAAACCAATAAACCTAAAGCCGATTGCCACGGCGCTGCGATATTCAGTTTTTCATGATAACCGTTTCATAAAATCATTTCATGCCCGATTAGACGTGGCAGCTTGAAAATGCTTACAAGTCAATTGAAAAATTTTGTTTGTTATTGTTTTTATAATGATATTAATGTTCAGAAGGTCGTCTGAAAGCAAGTTTTCAGGTTTCAGACGACCTTTTTCTTTCAACGCATTGCTCCTTCATCATACGGCAAAGAAAAGAAGGCCGGTAAACATGTTCATAAAAATTCAACTCAAAATATACCCCTTCGCCGTTGCCGTAAAGACGGAAATAACGAAGCGGGTAAAGACGCGGAATAAAGCTGTTTGTCGTTTAAATATCCGGCGAAGGCCTACCTCCAAACCACTTACCGAATCCGTCTCCGATATTTCAATCCGTCCAATGCCGCAAAATGCTGCTTGCCGCGTTCGATTTTCAACCGTTCGTTTTCGTGCAGCTTGCCTGCATCTACCCCCGCCTGAATGCCTTTGCCGGTATTTTTGGTTTTCACAACGAAATACACTTTGTCATGAACCTGTTTTACCACCGCCCAATCGGGATTATAGTTGCCCAGCGGGGTTGGGATTTTGAACCAGCCGGGCAGTTTGAGTAAAACACCACGCCGCCTTCATTTTTCGCATCATAATCCTCGCAATTTTGGGCAAAGGCTTTTTCCGTGCCGGAATCAAGGGATGTAGATTTTTCGCAAATGGTTTTTGCGGTTTTCTGATTTCGAACGTAAAGTCGTTTTCATAAAACTCGATGCCTTCGGCTCCATGTCTTCAACAGCTTTTTGGTCGTACACTTCTCCGGTTTGTTCATACTCGATTCTGCCCGCCATCGGTGCGTCAAGCTGCGGTTTACGCGCTTCGGCGGCAAGGTCGATGAAGCGTTGCGGGTTGCCTGCCACATCTTTCAGACGACCCGACTGTGTGATGATTTCGTACACCGTGCGCCGCGTCAGCCCCGTTTTCTTTGGATTTCGCCGAGTATGTCCGGGATTTCCCATTGAACGTCCATGTCGCGGCTGTAGCTTTTAGTTTCAACCGTTTCTATACCTTGGTTGATATTTGTTTCAAATGTGCTTTTTGAATGCGGATTTTCGGCCTCTGGTTTCGGGCAGGCCTGCCGCTGCCAGAAGCCTGTTTAATCAATTCTTCCGTATCGAAGCGCACGCGGTAGCGCGTTTGTATTTCAACTTGTCCCCAAATTGCCGCGAAATTCGGGGTCGAGCGGAAAAATCTTTGCGGAATAGCTGTTTTTCTTCTTATTGCCGTCCTTGATGTTTTTCGGCGGCAAATTTGATCCGCATTCGTCTTCGTATTCCTTTTGCAGGTTGGCAGCAAACGATTCGTAGCTTTCGTTCGGAACCACGGTTAGCACATTCACTTTTTCATCGCGCACGCGCCGCCCTTCCTGATTGACGGCTATACGCAGCCGCGCCCGATTTCCTGCCGCTTTTTTTCAGCGGTGAGCGGGTTTCGTTGAGCGTGCAGATTTGGAATACATTGGGGTTGTCCCAGCCTTCTTTCAGCGCGGAATGGGAAAAGATAAAGCGCAGCGGGCTGCCGAAGGAAAGCAGGGTTTCCTTGTCGCGCATAATGAGGCGGTAGGTATCGTTGTCCGCCTGCGTTGTGCCATCGGTGTTTTTCAGACGACCTTTCTTGTCTTGCGAAAAATAGCCGTCGTGTACGCCCGCCGTATCGGTATTGCCTGCAAGCTCTCGATAGATTTCTTCAAACCAAAGGGCAAACTTGCCTGCTGTTCCGTCTGCCGCACGATAATTCTCTACGCGGTCAATGAAAAACAACGACAACACCTTAATCCCTCAACGGATTCAGCCGTTTCTCCTTCGCCAAATGCTCCCTTACCGTTTCGCGGATTTGGTTTTCACGAGTTTCATCTCTACGCGCATCGCCGTCTCCGCCGCGCGTAATGGTTTCACTTGAGAACGCTAATTCCTCGATTCTCAAAAATCCATGCCGTCAACTGATAAAACCGTGGCGGTAGGCTTCGTTGCCGCCCGATTTTTCAAACAAAATCTTCTCCCGATTTGACGGACACCTTTTTCTTCTTGGTTTCCTTTTTATCCTGATAATGAAGGTTCAAATCGAGCTTTCAGACGACCTTTGGCCGCCTGCTTTACTTCCAACAGCTCCGCAAATGCGCCGTTCATCATTTTCCGCTAATACCGGCAAGACTTCGATTTTGCTTTACCAGCTTCAAATTGTATGCCTGCACGGGATTCAGACTGTAAACCTTAGTCAGGGTTTTTATGCGTTGCCGAATAGCGCAGGGTAAAGAGCGGATTGAGCGATGCCAAGGCGTTCAGACGGCCTTCCGTTTCCATATTTTTGCGGCTCGTCGATGATGACGATGGGACACGTTTCCTGAATAAACTTAATCGGTGCTTCCCCGCTTTCATTTACCTTGTTGATAACGTTTCCATCTTTTTCAAACGACTGGATGTTGATCGCTAAAATCTCGATATGGTCGTTTACCGCAAAAGCGCGCAAGTCCGACAGCCGGCCGCTTGAATATTCCGCATAACGCATCACGGGCCTGCCGAACACCCCAATCAAAATGCGCCTTCGTAATTTCCAAAACTTTTCAACACGCCTTCACGTATCGGTACGCTGGGCACGACAATCACAAACTTCTTTCCAGCCGTAGAGCTTGTTCAATTCGTAAATCGTACGCAGATAGACATAGGTTTTTGCCCGTACCCGTTTCCATTTCAGAGAAAAATTCAGCCCGTGCGCCTCGATTTCCGTTTCAGGCTGCCCGTTTTGCTTTTTGTACCGCATTCAGATTCCGGCTAACGTTTCCCAATCCAAATCCAAGCCGTTGCCGACAAACCGCCCGTCCCTGACTGGTCAAATCAAATGTCCGGGCATGGTTTGGTTGCCCTGCAAAAGATTCGCAACGGCATTTACCGCATCAAGCTGATAGGGCAGTTCTTTCGAAATTTCAGTTCCATTTTATTTCCTTCTATCCGCTGTCGCGCGGAAAAATCTACCTCTTTGCCGTCATTCCCGCGCAGGCGAGAATCCAGGTTTGAAATTACAGCATCTCTCAAACGCTCTTCAAATAAAAAGTCTGGATTCCGCCTGCGCGGGAATGACGGCAGACGGCACCTCCGGTTTCCGCTTTCGGCTGACTACACGCATTCGAACATCACGCCCGCATCTTTCATCTGCAACACAGTATTGCTTTTTGAGCGCGTCGTCGCCCTCAAACAGCCTGTCCAAAACCGCCACCTTGACGGGTGCTTCTCAGCATGGCATCAATCAAACCCTGATCACGCGTTCCAGCAGGAAAGCGTACAGCCCGCCCGTATCCTCGTCTTCCACGAAATATACGTCGTCTGAAAACGAAACCTTGCAAGTCAGCTTCAAGCCCTTACGCATCATCAATTCATAGAGCGGGTTTTCAGACGACGTTTCAGACAGCACGGAATCGATATTCAACGACAATTCGCGTTGCAGGCTTCCGTATCGGCTTGTCGGGCTGCCTCATTGTTTTGGAAACCGCTTTCGGCAAGTTTGAAGACTTTAAAAACCCGTATCTATTTCCGATCCGTCTTGAAGGCCGTCTGAAATCTGCCTGCCCGCGCGGCGGATACGCTCTTTGGCAATTTCGGCAATCGTGTCGAAACCCGCCTTGCGCGCTTCGGATTTTTCGTCGGTTTCTTCGGGGAGCTGGACACAGATGAAACGGCGGCTGCCGCCGTCTTCGGCGTTAAAGCTGCATCACGGCATGGGCGGTAGTGCCGCTGCCGGAGAAGAAGTCTAGGATTAGGTCGTCTTTTATTTGAACCCATTTGAATAATTTTTCCTAATCATTTCTTCTGACTTCGGAAAAATCAAAAATTTCTTTCCATCAAATAATTCTTTGACAAGTAAAGTGCCTTTTTCTGAATTATCTTCCTTCCCTGCCCATACTGAACGTGCCATTTGACTCGTCTTTCTGTATTTTTCCACAATCATAAAAACCACCATCAGTCATTTTTCTAGCGGCACTTCCACATTTTAAATTTTTGTTGAGCTTTTTCCTTTCCCCATCGCCATACAGTATGAAAACCCTGAGAAACTTTTTGGATAGACTGCTTGAAATCCTGATTTGGGTTTCCTAGTGAAATTTCAACAAACCATTATCCAATTCACTGTTTTTCATTTACATAAAATGGGTAATATAAATTTGGTCTATTTTCATATGAAAAAGCAATATTACGATTTCTCAATTCCCTTAATTCAAACCCACCTAAGCTATCTTTAAATGGAAAATTCTTTATCTCTATTTTCTAAATTATTTATTTCAGCTTCTAATGTCTTTGTATAAGTAATTAAATACTCGTGCATTTTGCTATCCCACCATAATCACGGCCACGTGGATTATTTACTACTGTAATTTGACCTGCAAAATTCTCCGCCCCAAACACTTCATCACACAACAATTTCAACTGCGCCTGTTCGTTGTCGTCAATACTGATAAAAATCACGCCGTCTTCGCGCAGCATGGTTTCGCCAAATGCAGGCGCGGCAGCATCATGGAGAGACAGTTGCTGTGGTAATGGCCGCTGTCTTTGCCGTTTTTGCGCCACGCGCCTTGGAATACGCCGTCGCGTTTCAGGTAGCCCGCGTCGTCGGTATCGCCCACGCGGCGGGCGTATTCTTCGCGGCTTTCGGAGAATTTGTCGGGATAAATAAAGCGAATCGTTTCCGGTGTTGTAGGGGCGGGTCGATGTAAATCATCTTCACGCTGCCGGCGTAGGATTTTTGCAGGATTTTCAGTGCTTCGAGGTTTTCGGCTTCGATAAACACGTTTTTGCGTACCGTCGAAATCTGCGGATTCTTCTTTGCAGGGAACGAGGTGCGGGAAGTGGGACTTTGCAGGTTGAGATAGGCGGTGGTTTTGCCCGCTCAATCGAGTTGATAACGTTCGCCCCGCATCGGCAAGGTTTTTCTGCGCCGAGGACGAGTTTGAGCTTTTTCAAAGTCGATTTGGCCTTCAAAAAGACTTCGGGAAAAAGTTGTTTGAGCTTTAATATGTTGTTTTGTTTGAAATTATTTTTCTAAATCGTGTATAATTTCGGTTCAGTTCGGTTCGGTTCGGTTCGGTTCGGTTCGGTTCGGTTCAGTTCGTTCGGTTCGGTTCGGTTCGGTTCGGTTCGGTTCGGTTCGGTTCGGTTCGGTTCGGTTCGGTTCGGTCGGTTCGGTTCGGTTCGGTTCAGTTCGGTTCAGTTGCATTTTTCGCCTTTGCAATAGGGGTCGGAAGATAAGTTATTTTTACTGGGATTGGCTAAGATACTGAAGCGGTATTAATAGGTCGTCTGAAAACCTTTACGAGGTTTTCAGACGACCTTTGATGTTAATCCGCCGTGCAGATTTCTATGATTTCTTCGCCGTATTTTTCCAACCATTCCCCGCTCACGCCCTCTATTTTTGGAAAAGTGCTGTCAAAGTTTGCGGTCGGGCTTTGGCGATGGCGCGTAAAGTCTGTTTTTTGGCGACGGCGTGCATCTCTCCGCCTTCATATCGGGCAGTGTCGAGACACCATTGGAACAGGCGGCGGGCGAGCAGGCGTTCTGCCTGTTTCGGCTCGGAAAGCCCGTCTGCGTAGGGGCGGCAGATGTCGAGTATTGCCTGCCCGTATTGGGCAATTCTTTCGCTGCCGATGCCGTAGATGCCGAGCAGGTCGGCTTCTTCGGCGGGCGTGAAGACGACGAGGTCGGTCAGGCTGATGTTGGAAAGGACTTTACCTAAGGCGCATTGTTCGGTGGCTGCCTGCTCGGCACGCCAGGTTTCCAGCTTTTGCTGTAATTGCTGTTCGCGCTCGGTTTGGGGGGTGAATAGGGGTTCTTCGTTGCTCGTTTGCCCGCTTTGGTTTTCGGCTGCGTTCCCGCAGACCTTGAGGATGTCGATGCCGAATTTGTTGATTTTCGCCCGACTCAAACCGTAGATTTGGTGCAAATCTTCCAGCGTTTGCGGCATTTTTCGACGATATCGCGCAGGGGTTTTGTCGCCGCAGACGACGTAGGCGGGGACTTCTTCGGCATGGGCGCGCTGCTGCCGCCAATGCCGCAATGCCTGCCATAGGCGTTCTTCGCGTTCGGTACGCAGCCAGTTGTCTTTGGGCTTTTGCGTGGCGGCTTTTTCGCGGCGCAGCGGGCGCAACATGACTTCGGTTTCGCCTTTGAGGACTTTTTGCGGCTTCGGTCAGTTGCAATGCCTGATATTGGGCGATGTTGACGGTGAGGTAGCCGAGGCTGATGCATTGGCGGATGACGCTGCGCCATTCTTTGTCGGTTTGCCCGCTGCCGATGCTGAAGGTGGAGAGTTTGTCGTGGCCGTTGCGCCGTATCCAGTCATCGCTTTTACCGCGCAGCAGGTTGGTGATATAGCCGGCGGCAAAGCGTTGTCCGGCGCGATACACGCAACTGAGGAGCTTTTGTACGAGGACAGTACCGTCGAAGCGTACGGGCGGATGCAGGCAGTTGTCGCAATGGCCGCAAGGGGCGGATTCTTCGCCGAAATGTTTGAGCAGGAGGACGCGGCGGCAGGCGGCGGTTTCGCAGACGGAAAGCATGGCATCGAGCTTTTGCATTTCGATTTGCTTCTGCACTTCGTCGCTGTTGCCTTCGGCGATGCGTTCGCGCAGCAATACCCAGTCGTTCAGACCGTAACACAGCCAACTCACGGCAGGCAGCCCGTCCCGCCCGGCGCGGCCGGATTCTTGGTAGAAATGTTCGACGCTTTGGGGCATATCGAGATGGGCGACGAAGCGCACGTCCGGTTTGTCTATGCCCATACCGAAGGCAACGGTGGCGACGACGATAATGTTGTCTTCGCGGGTAAAACGGCGTTGGTTTGCTTCGCGCACTTCCATGCTCAAGCCGGCATGGTGAGAATCGCGTCCAATCCGTTTTCACAGAGGAATTGGGCGATGTCTTCGACTTTTTGCGGCTTAGGGCAATAGACGATGCCGCTTTGCCCTTCCATTTCTTTGCGGATGAAAGTCGAAGCTGTTTTTGCCGTTGTTTTTTTCGATAACCCTGATAATAGATATTCGGTCGGTCAAAGCTGGAGATGAATTCGGGCGCGTCTTCCAGATGGAGGAAATGTTTGATGTCGGCGCGGGTCGCCGCATCGGCAGTCGCAGTCAAGGCAATGCGCGGCACTTGCGGATAGCGTTCAGCAAGCAGCCCTAATTGCTGGTATTCGGGGCGGAAATCGTGTCCCCATTGGCTGACGCAATGTGCTTCATCTATGGCGAAAAGGCTGATGGTTTGCTGGTCGAGAAAACGTAGGAATCGGTCGGTAACAAGCCGCTCCGGTGCGACGTAGAGCAGTTTCAGACGACCTTGGGCGAGTTTGTCCGCCACTTCGCGGGCTTCTTCCACTGTCGTGCTACTGTTGACCGCTGCTGCTTCTATGCCTGCGGCGTGCAGACTCGCCACTTGGTCGTTCATCAGGGCAATCAGCGGCGAAACGACGATGGCGACGCCTTCGCGCATCAGTGCGGGAATTTGGTAACACAACGACTTGCCCCCGCCCGTCGGCATCAATACCATCAGGCTTCCGCCGCCTGCCAATGTATTGACGACAGCCTCCTGCTTGCCGCGAAATTCGGGATAGCCGAATACTTCGTGCAAAATTTGTTGGGCGGAAGGCTGGGGCATGATGGTTCCGTAGGGAGGGAAAAGCGTTATTTTAGCGGTTTTAGACACTGCCTGCATGGGGGATATTTGAGTTATCCACATGAGGTCGTCTGAAAACGGTTATGTTTGGTTGGGTATCGTGGATTGATTTTGTGATTGAGACAAGATGGCGGAACCGCCGACAATGCAGATAGTAGGAAACTGGCTCACTCTTTGCTTTACAACGGAAAACCGTTCTCTTTAATCTCAGACGAAGCGGCGGCATACTGGTTTCAAGTCAATCGACTAGAAAACCTGTTTTCAGACGACCTTTTCATTTTTTGGCGGTTTTAAGACTTTGCAAAGCCGATTTACTGCCCCGCCGTCTTCGCGCATAATACGGCAGTCTAATAATTTATCCTAAGCAACCGAAACTTATGAACATCAAACACTTTTTCCCTTATTTCGACTTTATCGGCAGCCCCTGCTCCTGAGCGCCTGTCAAACGACTACGACCACAAGCGGCGGCGTCAGCGGCAACTGGGACAACATCGGCACGATTTCCGACGGCAATATCAAAGGTGGCGATTGATAAAAACAACATCAAGAAAAAAACGGTACTTTGGTCACTTTCCGCGATAGAAAAACCGTATCGAAGATGAAGGAAGAACGCTTTCGTCAACACGCCCTGCCTACAAAACCGCAATCGGTGACTGGGAAATCCATTGCACCAACAAAACCTACCGCCTGACCGCTTTGCAGCTCCTCGACGAACACGGCAAAGAAATCTCCAAACACAGCTACACCGCGACGAATATCCGCCCCGCATGAGCGTGATGAACGGTACGATTACCGAAAAACAATTTGAAGCCGTATGCGGCAGCAAGCTCTAATACTCAACTTATCATACTTATCCACAAGATAGTCAAATCAAAGGTCGTCTGAAAACCATGAATATGGGGATTCAGACGACCTTTTTGATTTTCGGGAAAAGTTATATTCAGGATTATCCACATTTTATTGAATACGCGGTTTTATCGGTTCAAAGCATAATTCCTGCTTATTCCATCTATCCGATTTCTAACGCAAACGAACGCCCGTTTCTCCATCAATAATCTGGCTAGGCGACCTTTGTTTGCCGATTAAACCGCCGACTACCCATACATTCCTTCCAAACTGCCTTCTTACTTCCCGCTCTGTCTTTACACGCTCGTTTGCCTGCGCGGTTGCACGAAGTCGAGACCAAAGGCGTTTTCAAAGCCTGACACAATCGGCGCGCACCTGCATGGGCAGGAACCCTGACCGCCAGTTTGCTGCGCCTTTTTCCGCGCAGTGCGGGCAAAACGTCAACAGCAGCAGGAAGCAGAAAGGTTTTGGGTGCAGGCCATTCGTTTCTGAGCATGGTTTGAATGTTTTCAGACGACCTTTTGAGCAGGGGCTGTAATTGCTCCAATTGGTTGCCAATGACAATCATGCCTTTATGTTGTGGTCTTTTTTTCAGATGAATCAGTCGGTTGAGTGCTTTAGGCAAGGTCGGAATACAGCCTATGCCATAGCAGGACTCGGTAGGATAGGCGACCAAGCCGCCTTTTTTAAGATGGGATTGCAGCTTGCGAAGCGTCGAAGCTGAAAAGGATTCTGGGGAATAACATGATGGGAAGGTCGTCTGAAACATAATCACGTTTTCAGACGACCTGTTTCTTTGATTAACGGTTGATGGCTTTGTCGGCAATGTCTTTACGGTATTGCATGCCGTCGAAGCTGATTTTTCCAATGCGTTATACGCCTTGGCTTTGGCTTGAGCCACATCGTCGCCCAATCCTACGACACACAATACGCGGCCGCCATTGGTCAATACGTCGCCTTTCTCGTTTGCCGTTGTGCCTGCATGGAAAACTTTGCCGATTTGATTGGCAGCATCCAGACCGGAAATAACATCGCCTTTTTAGGCGTTTCGGGATAGTTTTGCGCCGCCAGCACTACGCCTACGGCAGTTTGCGGGTTCCATTCCGTGGTTACGCTATCGAGTTTGCCGTCTATTGCGGCTTCGACCAAATCCGACAGGTCGCTGTTCAGACGACTCATAATCGGCTGGGTTTCGGGATCGCCAAAACGGCAGTTAAACTCAATCGTATAAGGTGCGCCGCTTTGATCAATCATCAAACCTGCGTACAGGAAGCCGGTGAACTCATGCCCTTCCACTTTCATACCCGCTACGGTCGGCAAAATAATCTCGTTCATCGCGCGCTCGTACACGGCGGGCGTTACCACAGGCGCGGGACTGTACGCGCCCATACCGCCTGTATTCGGGCCTTTGTCGCCGTCTAAAAGACGCTTGTGGTCTTGGCTGGTCGCCATAGGCAATACATGATTGCCATCAACCATGACGATAAAGCTCGCTTCTTCGCCTTGCAGAAAATCTTCAATCACAACGCGCGCGCCGGCATTGCCCATCTTGTTGCCCAACAGCATATCGTCAATGGCAGCATGCGCTTCATCCAAAGTCATCGCCACAATCACGCCTTTGCCTGCCGCCAAACCATCGGCTTTGATGACGATGGGCGCACCTTTCTGATTGACGTAATCATGTGCAGCATCGGCGTTTTCAAAGGTTTGATATTGCGCGGTCGGAATATTGTATTTCGCCATAAATGCTTTGGCGAAAATCTTTAGAACTTTCCAACTGCGCCGCATATTGTGTCGGACCAAATATTTTCAGCCCTGCGGCACGGAAATTATCCACAATACCCGCCGCCAAGGGCGCTTCAGGGCCGACGACGGTAAAAGCAATATTTTCTTTTGCGGCAGAATTCGATCAAATCCTGATGCGCAGTCAAGGCGATGTTTTGCAATTTAGGGTTCAATTGCCGTACCGGCATTACCGGGCGCAACAAATACTGTTTCCACTTTGGGCGACTGCGCCAATTTCCAAGCCAGCGCGTGTTCGCGACCGCCATTACCGATAACCAGCAGTTTTCATGCCATCTCCTTGACAAATATGTACTTTTAACGAAAAACTCGACACAAGGGGACTTTTTATCCCATTTGAAGAAATTTTAGTGGAATCAAACAAAAGACCGCTTCATTCCACTCTGCAACCCTATTCAACTTATCCACAAAAATTAAAAAGGACAAGCAACCATGCAAAAACGTATTGATGAAATCCAAAGCAAATACCGCGAATGGTGTCATTTACTACCGCAATTGGAAGAAGACATCCGCCGTTGGAAACATGCCGTCGCTTTGATTCGCGATATGGACAATTTCTATACCCACGAATATCAGGCTTGTCATCGGGCTATTGAAGATGGAGCGGAGGTGGATTTGCGGACGGAAGGCGAATACAGCATTATGAGTGAAGATGCGTTATGGAACGCGCTGGGCGAATTCCATCAATTGGCTTTGGCTATGTTGCGCTCCAGCGTCGATGCCTTGGACAGATATACACAAGAAGCTTTAAATTCAAAGGGTCGTCTGAAATACCATGCTGCAAAGCTGTTTCAGACGACCTTTCATTCAAAAGGCTGTTCTGTATTTACTTCGATCTGCCGAGTATTCTTCCAAGCCGCAACGCAAGCCTCATAATTTGCCAACGATAAACTTACCGTCAATCGGCAATCCAACTGTAAATCCTGCTCCAATATATCCGCCTGATATTGTTTGGCAATGCGTATTGCTTCATTCAAAAACGGATATTCACATTTCAGCCAAACGGTTTTTCAATATTCTTTTTCAACCACTTCCGCAACTGCCAACACTTGAGCCGTTGCCTCTTTGTATGCGTGAATCAGACCGGGAACGCCCAATAAAGTACCGCCGAAATAGCGCACGACAACGACCAAAACATCGGTTACGCCTACCGAATCAATCTGTCCTAAAATTGGTCGCCCAGCACTTCCTGATGGCTCTCCATCATCGTTGGCACGAAATTGCATGCCATCTACGCCCAGACGATAGGCATAGCACCAATGCCGCGCTTTATGATGCTCTTCCTTTAACGGATCGAGATATTTTTCACATCAGCCAATGTCCGAATCGGATAGGCAAATGCAATAAAACGGCTGCCTTTATCTTTAAACTCAGCCTGCGTCGGGGAAGTAATGGTTTTATAAGTCGTAATCATGCTGAAATGTTTTTCAGACGACCCTCATTAATAACAAGGTCGTCTGAACGTTTCACGTGAAACATCAATTTTTCAATGCTTCTGTTAATTGCGGGACGATTTCGAAATAAATCGCCTACCAATCCGTAATCGGCCACATTGAAAATCGGCGCATCAGCATCTTTGTTGATTGCGACAATGACTTTGCTGTCCTGCATACCGGCAACGTGTTGAATCGCACCTGAAATACCGATTGCAAAATAGAGCTGCGGCGCAACTACTTTTACCGGTTTGTCCGACTTGCACGTCATTTGGCGCATATTCGGCATCAACTGCCGCACGGGATGCACCGATTGCCGCACCTAAAACATCTGCCAGCGGTGTCAGCACTTCATTGAATTTTTTTCCGCACTACCCAGCGCACGACCACCGGAACAATGACTTTTGCCTGAGTCAACTCAGGACGATCGGAATGAGAAAGCTGGCGATTCACAAAACGACTCAGGTTTTTGGGCAGGGGTTGCTTCAACATTAATTACCTCAGCATTACCACCTTGCGCCGCCGCTGCGTCAAAAGCCGTCGCACGGAAGGTCAGCACCAATTTTTCTGAATCGGCTTGCACGGTTTCAAATGCATTACCCGCATAAATCGGGCGCACAAAAGTCGTGTTATCCACAATCTCGGTCAAATCAGAAATTTGAGGTACGTCCAATAAAGGCTGCCACGCGAGGGCAAAAAGGTTTTTACCGAATGTGGTTGCCGTTGCAGCAACACAGCGGTAATCCGCCGCCAATTTGACAACCAGCGGAGCCAGTTCTTCAGCCAAACCTTCAGCATAATGGGCAGCATCCGCAACCAAAACTTTTTCCACACCCGCAACTTGTTTCGCGGATTCCACTACGGCAGATGCACCGCTTCCGGCAACCAATAAATCGACTTTACCCAGTTTGGCAGCAGCGGTAACGGCATGCAAAGTGGCAGGATTCAACTGTTTGTTGTCGTGTTCGGCAATAATCAATACGCTCATTTCAGTCTCCCTCAAATCACTTTGGCTTCGTTTTTCAATTTTTCAACCAATTCGGCAACACTTGCCACTTTCACGCCTGCCTGACGCGCTTTAGGTTCGGCGAATTTCACTGTTTTCAGACGAGGTGAAATATCCGCAACCAAATCAGCAGGAGCCAGTTTTTCCAAAGGTTTTTCTTTGCCGCCATAATATTGGGGAGTTTGACAAAGCGCGGCTCGTTCAAACGCAAATCCGCACTGATAACAGCAGGCAGTTTTCAATGCGATGGTTTCTTCGCCGCCATCGATTTCCCGCACGATCTGCACTTCATCGCCTTCAATTTGTACTTTGGACGCAAACGTACCTTGCGCCGCATTCAGCAAAGCAGCCAGCATTTGCGCCACTTGGTTGGCGTCATCATCAATCGCTTGTTTGCCCAAAAAGAAAAATTTGCGGATTTTTCTTTGTCCGCAACGGCTTTCAGCAGCTTGGCAACCGCCAGCGACTCCAATTTAGTATCGGTTTCAACATGAATTGCACGGTCGGCACCCATCGCCAAAGCTGTACGCAACGTTTCTTCGCATTTTTCTCGCCCAAAAGAAACCGCTACGATTTCGCTTACTTTTTCCGGCTTCTTTTCAAACGGACGGCTTCTTCCACAGCGATTTCGTCAAACGGATTCATCGACATTTTGACATTGCCGATATCCACATCCGAACCATCGGCTTTTTACACGAACTTTGACGTTGTAGTCCACTACGCGCTTTACTGCGACCAGTGCTTTCATTGAATTCTCCTAAAAAGAACGTTGCTTTCACCATCCAGTGAAACCAAACCTTCTTCTCTATAAAATCAAATCCGTTTTTTCGTAAAAACGAATTCATTCAGAAATCTTTCGGATAATGTTTGCCGATTATACCATTTTTAAAGCATTTACTCAGACTGGTAATATACATTCTTATGCTTAACAAACTGGAAAAGTATCAGGGCCGTCATATCAGTTTCAGACGACCTTTTAGCCTTTATCTGCTGCAACACAATCCATCAACGTTTGATAAACCAAATCTGCAGTCGGAATCTGCCCGATATTGCCCAAATTTTTTGCAACTGCCGAAACTTGAACGCCTGTTTTAATTGGATTGGTATTGGTATAAATACCGACCACAGGTTTTTCCAAAGCATTTGCCAAATGCAGCAAACCGGTATCCACACCGACAATTCCGACCGCGTGTTTCAGCAGATACGCCGCCTGCAATAAATTCATTTTGTCGCACACGATGGCAAAAGGCAGTCCATCTGCAATCTGCTTTGGCACGCGCTTTTTTTCAGTTTCATTTCCCCATGGCAGGTAAACGTTGCATTGTTGCTCTTTATTCAACTTTTTGCAGCAACGCTCGCCAGTTTTCCACAGGCCATAACTTACTATCCCGGCTGGTCGCGTGCAAAGCCGCATAATACGGCTGCTCTAAATTTTTCAGATGACCTGCTTCGGGAACAGTCAAACCGAATACCTGCGTTTCAGGCATCACATACCTAAATACTTGGGCGAACAGCTCACGGTTGCGCCAAACAGCATTTTTCCCTTTCGGTACAGCGTATGTTTTCGCATACGCCAACGCAGCCAATCCCTCGCGCGCGCTGTTTTTATCCAAACCGTAAATAGGGGATTTTGCCATTTTGGCGAAACACGCACTTTTAATCAGACCTTGACTGTCAATACGAAAATCAAATGCTTCCTGCTGCAAAGTCTGTTTCAGACGACCTATTTCCTGCCAAGTTTCAGCCTGAAAAGAGATGTTTGCGCCATTGCCGCCATTTCATCATATGGATTTTTTTCACAAACGGATGCAGGCGCGCAATATCCGCAAATCCGGCTTCACACAGCCAATGGAGTTCCACATCAGGGCATTGTCGCACCAAATCTTCGATTGCGGGCAAAGTGTGAATTAAATCGCCCATACTGGACAAGCGGACAAGCAAAAATTTTTCATATTTAGAAAGAGTGTTTCACGTGAAACAATTATAAATTATTGATTATTAATATATTTTTAATTTCTTCGGCATTTTTTAAGATGATGGCACCAGCTGAACGCATTTCCTGCCATGCCGGATTCAATCGTGTCCGGCGCAATACCGCGACAAGCCGCTTCATTGACGATAACCTGCCAACTACCGCCTTTCGATCAACTGCAAAACCGTTGTTTTTCACACAATAATCCGTAGCCAAGCCACCGACAATGACCGTATCCGTATTTTTGACAACGCAGCCATTCAATCAACCCAGTGCTGAGTTTTTCCTCAATATCATGAAAACACGCCCCGTAGGGATGCAATTCAGGATCAACGCCTTTCCAAACGCAATAATCGTATTCCTTGGCAGAAGGCAGCCCGTCCAACAATTCATAGCCGCGCGTACCGACCATCGCATGAGCCACCCAAGTCAAATCCGCATCGGGCAAACCTGTCGGCTTCAACATATCAACAGGGTTATCCACAAGCCATTTCGCTGCCGCATGATGCGCATCTTTCGTCATCACGCGCAAATCCGCCAAAGCGGCTTGGGCATTCAACTCTTCGACAATCAAATGCCCCTCGTTTACAGGCAGCTCGTCAGGACACAAAGGCGTAAAAGTTTTTTGTGCATCAACATCAATGGAAACAATCATCTCATCATTTCAACACGATTAAAATGCCCTGTATTATAACAAATTACTGCCCAAAAGCGGTAAAACCGGCTGTGATAAGATAACGTTTTTTCGAAAAACTTGTCCACAATCCTCATGACTTACACCATCGTCCCCATCGCCACCGCCCGCTCGCCCTACAAACAGAAATTCGGCGTCGCCCGCCAGCCCGGTTTGGTACCTGCCGCAGAAGTCTGCATCGAGCTGAATCCCGAATTTACCGCAGACAGCATACGCGGATTGGAACACTTCGACTATGTGTGGATAAGTTTTATCTTTTCACGGCGTATTGGATGAAGGCTGGGCACAAATGGTGCGCCCGCCACGGCTCGGCGGCAAACAAAAAATGGGCGTATTCGCCACGCGCAGCCCCCACCGCCCCAATCATCTCGGACTGTCGCTCTTAAAACTTAACCGCATCGAAACCGGCAAATCCGTTCGCCTCTATTGCAGCGGCGCAGACCTACTGGACGGCACACCGATTATCGACATTAAGCCCTACATTCCCTTTGTCGAATCCAAACCCGATGCATCATCCGGCTTCGTCAGCGGCAAACCCGAAGAGCTTGAAGTCGTATGGCTGGAAAATATCGGCGCGGAAAAATTTATCTGAAAGCATCCAAAACCTCGATCAGCCAAAGCATTGCCCAAGATCCGCGTCCCCGCCTATCAGAATATTCCCGAACGGATTTACGTCATGAATATTGCGGATTATGAAGTCAGGTTTCAAATCGAGGGAAACCGCGCGACGGTTATTGGAATAAGCGTTGTGTGAAATTTAGTGATTGATTTCATTAAAAAGGTCGTCTGAAAACCGAACTCAGGGTTTCAGACGACCTTTTATTCAATCGACGCGGGTCTTATTCAATGAACACTTTGGATAAACCAAATCTGTAGCGTGGGCTTCGCCCACGAAAACCTGCCACCTGACAATCCAAATCAGACAACAGCCGAATGGGCATTCATTGTAGCAGTTTCATCTCGTGGGCAAAGCCCACGCTACACGTTGCTGCAACGGCAAATGTCTCCCTTCCCCGTCCGGCGGGGAAGGTTAGGATGGGGTGGCTTTGTGGGTTTAAGTCAAATCTGATTCGTGCAGCCCGTAGAGCTACCCTCTCCCCATCCCTTTCCCGCCGGACGGGAGAGGGAGTAGATTGCGAGATAAAATAAGGTCGTCTGAAAATGTGAAACCAAGTTTAGTAAAACTCGTTCACACTTTTTCAGACGACCTTTTTCTCGTACTTATCCACAGAAATATTTTAGATTTTTACCTGCGAAGTATTCCAAAGTGCGGACGAGTTGGCAGGTGTAGGACATTTCGTTGTCGTACCAAGCGACGGTTTTCACCAGTTGTTTGTCGCCTACGGTCATCACGCGGGTTTGGGTCGCGTCGAAGAGCGAGCCGTATTCGATGCCGACGACGTCGGAAGAAACGATTTGATCTTCAGTGTAGCCGTAAGATTCGCTGGCGGCGGCTTTCATCGCGGCGTTGATTTCTTCTTTGGTTACAGGGCGTTCGAGGACGGAAACCAATTCTGTCAGCGAGCCGGTGGCGACGGGGACGCGTTGGGCGGAGCCGTCGAGTTTGCCGTTCAATTCGGGGATAACCAAACCGATGGCTTTGGCGGCGCCGGTGCTGTTGGGCACGATGTTGAGCGCGGCGGCACGGGCGCGGCGCAAATCGCCTTTGCGGTGCGGCGCGTCAAGGGTGTTTTGGTCGCCGGTGTAGGCGTGAATGGTGGTCATCAGGCCTTCGACTACGCCGAACTCTTTTTGCAGGACTGCCGCCATCAGGGGCAAGGCAGTTGGTGGTACAGGAAGCGGCAGAGATGACGGTTTCGCTGCCGTCCAAAATGTCTTGGTTCACGCCATATACGACGGTTTTCACGTCATTGCCGCCAGGGGCGGAAATAACGACTTTGCGCGCACCGGCGCGGATGTGGGCTTCGGCTTTGGTTTTGCTGGTAAAGAAGCCGGTACATTCGAGGACGACGTCTACGCCCAATTCGCCCCAAGGCAATTCTTCAGGATTCGGATTGGCGAAAGACTTTGATTTCTTTGCCGTTCACTACGATGGCATCGTCTTTCAATTCGGCAGTACCTTGGAATCGGCCTTGGGTGCTGTCGTATTTGAAAAGGTGCAGCAGCATTTCGGCAGGGGTCAGGTCGTTGACGGCGACGACTTCGATACCTTTCGGCTTTTTCAATTTGACGCAATGCCAGACGGCCGATGCGGCCGAAACCGTTAATCGCTACTTTGATGTTCATTTTGATACTCCTGTCAGTAGGGAAGGGATAAAATTTCAATAAGGGACATTGTATCCTGAAATAAAACTACTACCTAGAATTACACGATGCTACTTTTTAAAAATGTTTGATTTAAATAAAAAGCGTGAAAATAGGTCGTCTGAAAACGTAGATTGGTACGGTTTGTCCCCATATTTGAGGGATAAACTGGTTGTTTTTAAAATTAATATGTAATTATTTAAAAAATGATGATGGTGATGAGTATCTTCCCATTCTGTGGATAACCCTGATTACTGATTGTATAATCAAATTTGTTGGATTTCATTTAAAGGCTGCGTTCAAGTTTCTGTTTTTGTGAGAACAAAGTCGGATAATCTGTAATTGTTTGAATTTTTCTGTGGATAAAAGTCGGATTTGTCCACTCGGATTACACGAGCATATTGTGGATAATCTTTATCGGTACAAAGGGTCGTTCTGAAAAATCTGTGGCTTTGAAAACGCCTACATTAGCAAATACTATTAAAAATAATGGATTATTTTTTTCCTTTTTATCGTATTATCCAAACATCAAACCAATGATTACTAAAGGAGGCGGTTTATGCTGCAACGAACTTTGGCAAAAATCCATCAGCGTAACCGGCGTCGGGCTGCATTCGGGCGAACGGGTCGCGCTGACCCTTGCACCCCGCGCCTGAAAACAGCGGGATTTCCTTCCGCCGTACCGATTTGGACGGCGAAATGGGCGAAAACCATCAAACTTACGCCCCTACCTCATCAACGATACGCGCCTGTCGTCCACCATCGTTACCGACAAAGGCGTGCGCGTCGGCACGATTGAACACATCATGTCCGCACTGTCTGCCTACGGCATCGACAATGCGCTGATTGAGTTGAACGCGCCCGAAATCCCGATTATGGACGGCTCCAGCCTGCCGTTTATTTATCTTTTGCAAGATGCGGGCGTTGTCGATCAAAAGGCGCAAAAAGCGGTTTTTGAAAATCCTCAAGCCTGTCGAAGTCAGGAAGTGGGCAAATGGGTGCGCTTTACGCCGTATGACGGCTTTAGTGACGCTGACCATCGAATTCGACCATCCGGTTTTCAACCGCAGCTCGCCCACTTTTGAAATCGATTTCGCGGGCAAATCCTACATCGATGAAATCGCGCGCGCGCGCACCTTCGGCTTTATGCACGAAGTGGAAATGATGCGCGCCCACAATCTCGGGCTGGGCGGCAATTTGAACAACGCCATCGTGATTGACGACATGGACGTTTTGAATCCGGAAGGTTTGCGTTATCCCGACGAGTTTGTCCGCCACAAAATCCTCGATGCCATCGGCGATTTGTATATCATCGGACACCCGATTATCGGCGCATTTCGAAGGCTACAAATCCGGTCACGCGATTAACAACGCTTTATTGCGCGCGGTTTTGGCAGATGAAACCGCTTACGAATGGGTGGAATTCGCCGACGACGAGGATTTGCCGTCCGCCTTCCACGAGCTGCCCGCGGCTTGAGATAAGACAGCCTTTTTGATTGAATAACTAGAAGCTCGTCTGAAATCTTAAAACCAAGGTTTCAGACGAGCTCTATAAACGAACACAACAAAACCATCTTCCGCCAATATTTCAAACATGATTATCCACATGACTATCTAATCTATCCTTTTGAAAAATATAAAGATTATATTTTTCTTAAATTTTATACACATTTTATCCATAGCTTTTTCTCCAGCGATAAAAAGGTAGTCTGAAAACCCAAATTTGGATTTCAGACGACCTTTATCCACAAGCTTTACTAGTGATTAATCGCCCATGACTTTGCCTTCGCGGCGTGGGTCGGCACCGCCGAGCAAACCGTCTTTGCCAATCACAATACCTTGTACGCCGGAATTCAAATCGCGGATTTGGACTTTATAGCCCAGTTTTTCCAACGCTGCTGCTTTGTCCGCCGCTGCGGTTTTTTCCTCGATTTCATATTGGCTGCCGCGATTGAGCATATTTGGTAGGGAGATTGCCGCCTGAATGTCCATGCCCCAGTCGATATGCGCCACCAGCGTTTTGGCGACGAAACCGATGATGCGGCTGCCGCCGGGCGAACCGACCGCCAGATAAGGCTTGCCGTCTTTCATCACGATGGTCGGTGCCATCGAAGAACGCGGCCGTTTGCCGCCCGCCACGCTGTTGGCAACGGTTTTACCGTCCGCGCCGACAGGGTTGAAAGCAAAATCGGTCAATTCATTGTTGAGCAGATAGCCGTTTGCCATCAGCCCCGAGCCGAACGCGTTTTCAATCGAAGTCGTCATCGACACGACGTTGCCGTCTTTATCCACAACCACCAAATGGCTGGTGGACGGCAGCTCTACCGCCATACCCTGCGCGTATTTCTTGCCAAACTTGCCCGCCTGAATGTTTTCCAACGCCTTGTCGGCTTGACGGATTTCTTCGGCACGCGGTTTCAGGTAGCCTGCGAAATCAGGGCACGGGTCGGGACGTTGACAAACGCGGGATCGCCGACGTAATGATCGCGGTCGGCAAACGCAATCCGCGACGCATCGCCTATCCAGCGCCAACTGTGGATATTTTCCGCGCCCAACGCCTTCATATCCTGATTTTGCAAGACGCCCAAAATCTCGCCCAAAGCAATCGCGCCCGAACTTGGCGCGCCCATGCCGCAAACTTCGTATTCACGATAGGGCGCGCAAACCGGTTGACGCTCGATAACGCGGTAGTTTTTCAAATCCGCCAAAGCTGATTTTTGCCGGGTTATCCACAGCGCCGGTAACGGCACGGACAATATTCTGCGCCTGCGCCCCTGATAAAACGGTGCGCTGCCTTTTTCCGCCAACAGGCGAACGGAGCGGGCAAATTCAGGGTTTTTCAACACCGTTCCCGCTGCCAAAGGCTTGCCGTCAGGCAGGAAATACGCGGCGGTTTGCGGATAACGTTGCAAGGGTTCCAAATTTTGTTCGATGGATTTCGCCATGCGCGGCGAAACGGTAAAGCCTTGTTCCGCCAAAGCAATCGGTTTGTCAAACAGACTTGCCCACGGCAACTTGCCGTAACGCTTGTGGACATCTTCCAGCAGCTTCGGAATCCCCGGCACGCCGACCGAACGGCCGCCGACCACCGCATTCATAAAGCCCATCGGCTTGCCGTTTTCATCCAAGAAAAGCGCCGGCGTTGCCGCTTTCGGCGCTGTTTCGCGGGCATCAAACGTCGTCAGTTTTTTCGCCTTATTGTCCCAATACACCAAAAACGCACCGCCGCCCAAACCGGAAGACTGCGGCTCGGTCAGTCCCAGCGTGGTCTGCATGGCGATCATCGCATCTATCGCGCTACCGCCGCGTTTCAAAACCTCATATCCCGCCTCGGTTGCCAACGGATTGGCAGACGCCGCCATATAATGTTTGGCGCGGATCAATTTCTGCTCGGTCAGCCCCGTCCCTTGTTCCGGCGCATGGTTATCCACAGCTGTCGCAGCAGGCGCGGCATCAGGTTTCTGCATCGGCTGGTGCGCGCACGCCGCCAAAACCAAAGCTGCCAACAGGTTTAAACTAAAGGAAAATTTCATATCTGCTCCCTTTTCGTTGAGATATTTTTCAGACGACCTGCGGTTGAAAAACACAAAAGGTCGTCTGAAACATGAAAACCGATTGGACTGTTTATCTTCGGACAGTTCCGTTTGAGCCCGGTATAAAACCGGCAGGCTGTGTGTATAGCCGGAAAGTTATACACAAAACCAAAACCGGATTTCAAAATTATCCACATCTGCAAACAAGACAAACAGCAGTTTATCCGCATCCAAAATCTGCATTCAACTTATTGAACTGAAAAAGGAATCAAAGTTATACACAAGCAAATGCGCGACTCAATATAATCATCTATTTATTATTTAAAAATCTTATTTATAGTTTGTTTCCCAACGCGCAGCCAAAGCCCGCAACGTAAAGGCATCTTTTTCAAAAAAATTAGATAGTTAAGGATTGTTAAACCTCTGTAAAATCAGATAGAGTTACGGCTGATAAATTAAATTAATAATGGAGCTCCATCAATGAAAGGCGATATCGGCGTCATCGGCTTGGCCGTTATGGGTCAAAATTTGATTTTTGAATATGAACGATCACGGTTTCAAAGTCGTGGCGTACAACCGGACCACTGCTAAAGTAGACGATTTTCTCAACGGCGCAGCCAAAGGCACCAACATTATCGGTGCCTATTCATTGCAAGATTTAGTGGATAAACTGGAAAAACCGCGCAAAATCATGATGATGGTGCGTGCAGGTTCTGTCGTTGACGAATTTATCGAGCAACTTGTCCCGCTTTTTGGACCAAGGCGACATTATTATTGACGGCGGCAACGCCAACTATCCCGATTCCACCCGCCGCACGCACGAGCTGGCGGCAAAAGGCATCCGCTTTATCGGCGCGGGCGTTTCCGGCGGCGAAGAAGGCGCGCGTCACGGCCCGTCCATCATGCCCGGCGGCGACGAAGCCGCATGGCCTGCCGTCAAACCCATTTTCCAAGCCATTGCCGCCAAAACCCCGCAAGGCGAACCCTGCTGCGACTGGGTCGGCCGCGACGGCGCGGGCCATTTCGTCAAAATGGTGCACAACGGCATCGAATACGGCGATATGCAGTTGATTTGCGAAGCCTACCAATTCATGAAAGACGGCTTGGGTCTGAGCTACGACGAAATGCACCGCATTTTCAGCGAATGGAACCAAACCGAGCTGGATTCCTACCTGATTGAAATCACCGCCGCGATTTTGGGCTACAAAGACGAAAACGGCGAACCTTTGGTCGAAAAAATCCTCGATACCGCCGGACAAAAAGGCACAGGCAAATGGACCGGCATCAACGCCCTTGATTTGGGCATCCCGCTGACGCTGATTTCCGAGGCCGTGTTCGCCCGCTGCGTATCCGCGTTCAAAGACCAACGCGTTCAAACCGGCCGCTTGTTCGGCAAAACCGTTAGCCCCGTCGACGGCGACAAAGCCGCATGGGTCGAAGCCCTGCGCCAAGCCCTGTTGGCATCCAAAATCATCTCCCTATGCGCAAGGCTTCATGCTCATCCGCGAAGCCAGCGAAAACAACGATTGGGCATTGAACTACGGCAATACCGCCCTTCTGTGGCGCGAAGGCTGCATTATCCGCAGCGCGTTCTTGGGCAACATCCGCGACGCATACGAAGCCAATCCCGATTTGGTGTTCTTGGGTTCCGACCCCTATTTCAAAGGCGTATTGGAAAACTGCTTGCCCGCATGGCGCAAAGTCGTCGCCAAAGCCATCGAATGCGGCATCCCCATGCCCTGCATGGCTTCCGCGATTACCTTCCTCGACGGCTACACTACCGAACGTCTGCCCGCCAACTCTGTTGCAAGCCCAACGCGACTACTTCGGCGCGCACACCTACGAGCGCACCGACAAACCGCGCGGCGAGTTCTTCCACACCAACTGGACAGGCAAAGGCGGCGATACCGCATCGACCACTTACGATATTTGATTTGTTTGAACCAGCGAAAAGGTCGTCTGAAAATCAAGATTCAGGTTTCAGACGACCTTTGCCGTTTGAAAGCATCGGTTTTTGATAAAATCCACGGATTGCTCACAACTTATCCACAATCTCAAACTTCGCTCTGATTTAATCAAATCAAACCTAATTCATTGAAAAACTATTGATATATAAAAGGTCGTCTGAAAAATTTTCAGACGACCTTTTAAATTGTTCACAAAATTATCAACAGGGCTAGGGATTGTCGGCGTCAAACCAAATTCTGCGGATTGCCTGCGACGAAGCGGTTGATGTTGTCCACAAGGGATGTCAAACAGACGGTTGGCGGCCTCTTGGCTTGCCCATGCAATGTGGCGTGACAATGAGGTTGGGCAGGCGGGCTTTCAGCAGAGGGGTTGCAGCGCGCGGCGGCTTTTGTGTTAACACGTCAAAACCTGCCCCGCCGATTTGGCCGTATTTCAACGCCGCAACCAAAGCGGCTTCATCAACCAAGCCGCCGCGCCCGCAGTTGATGAGGATGGCGCCGGGCTTTCATCTGTTGCAACTCGGCTTCGCCTATCATATTTTCCGTTTGCGGCGTGAGCGGGCAATGCAGCGACAGCGCGTCGGCGGAGCGGATGGCTTCGTCAAAGGAAACATAGCCGTCGCGGACGGTTTCGGCGTGTTTATGTTCGGCGAACACGACATTCATTTTGAAAGCCTGCATAAGTTGCCAGCGTTTGTACGATGTGCCGCGACCGAAAATCGCCAGTGTTTTTACCGTTTAAATCGCGCATCGGTGCGCCGAGGTGGCAGAAAAACGGCGAGTTTTTCCCACAAGTCTGCTGCAACGTCTCGCTGATAGGCAGGCAGGGTTGCGCATCAGGGTAATCATCATCGCAAACGCGTGTTCCGCCACGGATTCATTGCCGTAAGCACGGATGTTGCACCGCTCACGCCCGCTTGCTTGGCGGCAGCAAGGTCAACATTGTTGACGCCCGTCGCGGCTAGTGCAATCAGTTTGAGCTGCGGGTTGGCGGCGATGTGTTCGGCGGAAATCACGACTTTGTTGGTAATGATGATGTCCGCGCCCTGTATGCGCTCGGCGGTCTGATGCGCCCTCAGTCGAACCATAGCTGCTTAAAGTATGCGGAAAAGTCAAAGTCAAACGGACGGTCGGCAAGCGTGTCGCGGTCGAGAACGGCAATGCACAGTGGATTCATATTTCACCCTATCAAAATAAAATAATGATTTAATAAACTAATTTTTGAATAAAATATTCAAAAAGATACGGCGTAGTTGAGAATGGTTATAGTGGATTAACTTTAAATCAGGATAAGGCGACGAAGCCGCAGACAGTACAGATAGTACGACAAGGCGAGGCAACGCCGTACTGGTTTTAAAGTTAATCCACTATATTATCCGAACCATACAGACATCACCAATCAGGAAACCATCGCGATTAAAACCATGACCTTTGCCATTTTACATTTCGCCACCGCGTTTGGCGTTGCCTATATTTTTGACCGGCAGCATCGGCATCTCAGCGCAGTCGCGCTGGTCGAGCCGCTTGCCAACACCGTCGTTTTCTATTTCCACGAAAAAGCATGGCGACGTTACGAAAAAGTAAAACCGTGAAACAGGAATGGACTACGCCGCTGCACCATTGTGGATAAGTTTTACTAAAGGTCGTCTGAAAACGGGCTAGGGGTATATTGTTTCTTATTAGTAAATATTATTTCAATAAAATAGATATTCATTAATCAAAACGAAATTAATAAAATACTTTCCATCGCTTGAACGCCTACACAGTTCATCTTAATACTCAACATCATAAGGAAAGTAATCATGAAAAAAGCACTCTTCGCCTCCCTCATCGCCGTTGCCGCCGCCGTATCTTTCGCTGACAGCCGCATTCCTGAATGGAACCATGCCAACGACTCCGGCCCCATTCCGGGCTTAACCAAAGTCGAATATCACGACGCGCACGATATGCGCAAAGATGATGACCGCGTGAAATTTACCGCACCTGCCACGGGTGTGCGCGAAATCACCGACATCGGCTATAACGACACCTATGCCCGTTCGTTGCAAAACGGCTCAAATTGATTGCCAAGCGGTTGACGATAAGTTGAAAGGTCGTCTGAAACGTATCCACCCGTTTTTCAGACGACCTTTTTGCTTTATCGGAAACGGCAGCTATGATACCCTTCAGCGCGGAATATCGAAGAGTCGATATTGTTAACTGATTGAAAACGCTATGAAAGGATAAAACATGAGCGGTTTGATTATTGAAGATTTGCAGGAAGGCCACGGCAAAGAGGCCGTGAAAGGCAAGGAAATTACCGTGCATTACACCGGTTGGCTGGAAGACGGCACCAAATTTCGACTCCAGCCTCGACCGCCGTCAGCCGCTGACGATTACGCTGGGCGGGTCAGGTCATTCAAGGCTGGGACGAAGGCTTCGGCGGCATGAAGGAAGGCGGCAAACGCAAGCTGACCATTCCCGCCGAAATGGGCTACGGCGCACGCGGCGCGGGCGGCGTGATCCCGCCTAACGCGACGTTGGTGTTTGAAGTAGAGCTGTTGAAAGTTTATGAATAATGCCTGACGGCGTTGGGATCGATTTCTCACGTTGAACTGAGCGAAAGGTCGTCTGAAAACCGAATGCTGAGGTTTTCAGACGACCTTTTTATCTCATACTGTTTTTAGTGAAATCCTGTTTAATGGTTCTACAAATTTTTCGAAATTAAAACAAAGCCGCACCCAGCCTGCGGATGCGGTTTTTCGTCTCCAATACGCCTGCGCTTTGCAACAGTTGCAAAATAAGCCTTGATATAGCCGTATTTGGCTTCGGCGAGTTTTTGTTCTGCATCCGATGCCGCCTGTTGCGCCTGTATTTCTCCAGATTGTTACGGATACCGACCTGCCGTCCCAAACGGGTTGCTTCCAGCTGGCACGGTTGCTTTCCAAAAAGGCGCTGTTGAGCCGCAATCTGTATTTTTATTACTGCGGATCGTGTCATACGCCTGTTTGACGGCAAGGCGGGTTTTTACGTTCGGCTGCCGTCGAGCAGCTCGCGTTGCTGCATCTCGCGCGATGCGGCTTCCTGATTCGACCCGATATTTTTGCCGCCCGTAAAAAGCGCGGCATGCTGACCTGTATATTGAATGTTGCCCCTTTGCTTCGGTAATCTTGGTCGAAACTGCCCGCACCGTATGCGCTGTAATCGTAGTGGTAAGTGCCCTTGCTGTCCGTATAACCGCCGCTGACAGTTACCGTCGGCATCCTTGTTCCTTTGCGGCCTTTACTGCCTGCGCGCGTTTTCCAGATTCTTACGCTGCAACTGCCATTCCGGATTATGCGCCTCCGCCAAGGCCTGCCATTCCTGTTCTTGGGAATTGTCCAATAAATCGACAGGTTCGTTCCGCCCTTCATATTCAAAACGGTAATTTCGTCAGGATTCAGCCCTGTCAGATTGGCAAGCGTGCTTTCCGACGTTTTCAGCTTGGTCAGCGTATCTACTTTCTTTAGCCAGCGCATTGTCGTAACCCGACATGGCCTCATGGGTATCAACACCGTAGCCGCTCCTTGATGGAACATTTCCTGTGCGCGCTTGACCTGTTTTTTTCATAAGCTTCTTTTTCCGCGGACCGCCCGCAGCTTGTCCCTATACATCAATGCATCAAAAATAAGCATTTGCTACTTCTATCCGCAATTCGTTACCGCTGTTGTCCAACCGGATATCCGCTATCTCTTCAGCCAATTTCCCCGTTTGTATTGAGCAAATTTGCTGCGGTCGAACAATACTTGGCTGACTCGGACGTTCCAGCCGTTGCTTTTGGGTATTGGAAGAAAGAGAATAAGGCTGTTTCTGATATTGGTACTGGCACTTGCCTGGGGCAGAAGCTCCGCCCGAGCCTGTACCTTTTTGCCGCTTCGGCATCGCGTTCGTATTTTTGCCGCAGAATAATCGGCGGAATATCCCAATGCAGCCTGCCAGGCATCAAACAGCGTGAAAGAATGGGCGGCAGGGAAATCAGGGCAAACAGGTAAAACGCACCAAAACGTCAATTTAATATCAGACATGACTAAGATTATTTCCTAAAAATAAAATAATTAGTGTATATATTTTCTAAAATAGTTTTCTCGGATAAAAATATTACAACGCTATAGATGAAAAATTATCATACGGCATTGAAAAACTATAATTCTGATTTTCTAATAATTAATGTTTGTAAAGATATAAAATTTAATTATGTGTTTATCTTAAAAGGCAAATAAACTGAAACTGCGTTATTAAGATATTGCCTTTAAAGGGTAAGGTAAAAAGATTTTGATTCAAATATGGTAATGATAACTTAAATTATCTTTGCGTATTCGTGCAAAATTAAACAGAACTAATTCCCCATTTGTCTCTGTCCCACCAATACGCAACCGATGAAACGGCAAAACATAAAAGCCGTTACATCCCGATCGATCAACGTGATATGAGGTAATAATCATGAAAGAGCTGAAACAGTGCGAATTGGAGCAAGCAGTCGGCGGTTACAACTCAAAGATTTTCGAAAAAGACTGGAAAGATTTTTGGAAAGAATGGGCAACGGCTTCTCCAAAGCCGGCGACGCTTTTGAGCGAAGCATGGAAAGAAGCCCGCGAAGCCGTGCGCAACAACTGAATCATAGATTCGAGTATAGGGACACAGAGAAAGAAAACATTTTTCGCAGAATTGCTTTCTTTCTCCGTAAGACGGAGGCGGAGAGCTGCCTTCCGGTTTTAAACGGCTTTATGCTTTTGTAAAACTTAATCTTTAGGGAGATTATTAGTACAAACTTTAGCTATGAACGAATCTTTTGTCCGCGAACTGACTATGGACGAATTGGAGCTGATTGCCGGTGGTTGGGATTGAGGGCAATGTCAACTGGGGCAGAGCTGCTGCCATAGGTGGTGCTGGTGCACTTGGTGGTGGCATTGCTGGCTCAGTCGGTGGTCCTCTTGGTGCAGGATTAGGAGCGGCAGGTTTTGTTGCCGGTTTCGGTGGAGCAGTAATTAACGACGCATGGTAATCTGTTCCCGTTAGTATTATCTTTTATGAAAAGATAGCTTGATAATTTTATCAGGCTATCTTCTTAAAAATCATATTATTTTTAACTACAAAGGATTTGTCATGGAATTAAAAATTCTTTATTTGTTTCGGGTGGTTTTCTTCCTGTTTATGTTTATCTTTTCTTACTTTTTATTTACCCAACCTTTGCTAGAATCCCTAAAATTTACGGTTATTTCCACATTAATGCCATTAAATTTTATTTTAAATAAGACTTTTAATAAGAAAAACTTAAGTAAGCTCCTATTGGCTCGGCGAATTATTTAATAACTTATTATGATGGAAAAAATATAAAACCATTTTATGTTTTTGTTTTTGAATCCGTCTCGAGTCAAGCAAATTAGGCAAACCGAATTTCAAACGGTCAACAACAACTTAAGAGTCTGTTATGAAACAACTGGACATCAGTGATTTGGAAAAATTTCCGGCGGTTTTGCTGAAGCGCTGTATGCCCCGTATCTTCGGTTTTCCGTGGCGGATATAGTTCTGATTGGACAGGTTCTGCCTTGAGACGCAGCCGTATCAGTGAAGGTGTCTGTGCGCTTGCTTTGAAGGGCAGCAGCTTTTTCAGACGACATATGGTTTGGAATGGTTTTGGGAAATCGAGATGAATAAAAAGCGCAGCTTGAAATCGATATTGTTTTTGGATTTTGCCGTATTCGCCGTCTTGTCTGCGGTGTATTATTTTTCAAATACGCTTTATCCCGTTCTGCTATTTATAATTAAAGAATAAAAATCGAGGATGTCAATATGACAATTTCTAATATATTTTTAAGCCGGGTATATATAGTTTATTTTTAGTGGTATGTGCCAATTTGTATTTTACCAAAACGTCTAAAGGAATAGAGGAAACATTATTACTCTCAATATATTCAACTATTCTTTTTACAGTTGTTTTTCTTTTGCTTAATTGATAAGAATTAAGATAAAAATTGATTAAAATATAATAGGAAGAAATTACTACATTTTCATCAAGTTGATAGATTAGTTTTTAATAAAGTTTTTGAAATATCGATAAAGAACAAATGATAGTTGTAGCTATGTTCACATTCTTGGGAATTGTAGGGGTTTATATCCGGTGTCGACAATAGGCTTGCACAGCTTGAAATGATGTGAATTTTATATGCTTCATCAATGATGGATGTGGATAATATTTTAGTTTATCGGTTTAAGGAGTTCATTGTAAAACAACTGGATATCAAAAGATTTGGAAAAAGATTTCCGGCGGTATTACCGAAGGCGGCTGCGTCCTTCCCGCCATCAATTTTTCCGTGGATGAGATGGTTTTGATTGGATAAGGTTCTGTCCTGAAGGTACAGCCATTTGAGGTAAGGATGTCCATGCGCTTGCTTTGACGGGCAGCAGCTTTTCAGACGACATATGGTTTGGAATGGTTTTGGGAAATCGAGATGAATAAAAAGCGCAGCTTGAAATCGATATTGTTTTTGGACTTTGCCGTATTCGCCGTCTTCGCCGTCTTGTCTGCGGTGTATTACTTTTTCTCCAAATACACTTTATCCCGTTCGCTATTGCTTTGGTTTTTATCGGCATTGTTTATATTTCTACTGACCTTGGCGGGAGAAAAACTTTTGAAAAACCGAACAGAAGAGTAGGTAGGAACGGTTTATCGTATGGACGGCAATCCGATCTTTGGTAAAAGGCAAGCGGTTTCAGGCTGTTTTTGACTGTGTCAAATATGTCTTGCTGTATTCTGTCTGATGGCGGTATGCGGTTGGTGCTATGAGCTTTACCGTTACGGATTCGTGTGGAATGTTTTTGCCGTTTATGCTAAGGCATTTTTAATGTTTTGTCTTTGGTACTGTTTACTGATTATTCGTTGCGCGCATATGAAAAATTTATCGATTTGAAAGTCGTTTTCTATCAAGCATCCTATTTTCTGTTCTGCATTGGTTTGTTTACCCTATGCTGCCCTGGAAGCCTACAAAAACCAATATATTCTGGACGGTATCGTTATCCTTGTTATGATTGTTATTTATTGCCTTTTGAAGCGGAACCATGAAGAAGATTGAAAAACAAACACCAAAAATTATTGAAAAATGCGGCGGTTTCGGGCGTGATTTACTTTTCGGTAATCTTGTTAATGTCGTATTTTTCGTTTATCCGAATTTTGCTGAATCGCTGCGCTATGCTGCTGTTTCCACGTTGATATTCGTACCGCTTTATCCTGCTTCTGAACAAATTTTTCAATAAAAATACCATGACTCAAGACAAGAAAAACTAAAACCCTTTATGTCATTATTTTCAGTATTGTCGCGATTGTCGGCTAGCGGGATTGCCGTCGGCTGAACAGTTTGAAATAATGGTTGATATGCTTTGAGAGTTTTTCAGACGACGTATTTGAGAAATCGAGTAATCAATGGCTGACAACAACAGTCCGCCCTGAAATTTTTTGAGGCGAAGAAGAACAAGTGGACGGGGCATGTCGTCATGACCCGCCCGTTTTCTTTTGTGTTTCTGACGGGCTGCGCGGCTTCGTCGGCGGCGGCGATTTTATTGTTTGCCTTTTTCGGCAGCTACACGCGCAAGACCAATGTCGAGGGGCAGTTGATGCCTGTGTCGGAGCTTGGTGCGGGTTTATCCTGCGGATACCGGTATCGTTACACGAGAAAATGGTGAAAGAAGGCGATTTTGTGCAAGAAGGCGATGTTCTGCTGAAGCTTTCGATGCCGCGTTACAACGGCGAGGGCAATATCCGCGACCGTCTGGTCAAGGAGGCGGAAGCGAAAAAGGGAATGCTGCTTCATGAAATCGAGCGGCAGAAGAAGTTGCAGGAAGGAGCGCGGACGGCTTCCGGCAGTGTCAACCGTCTGGAAAACCAACTTGCCGATGTGCGCAGCCAGATTTCAGGACAGAAAAAGCGTGTGGCGCTTTGCTGAAGAGTTGATTGCGAAATACCGCCCCTTTTGAAAAAGGTTTTATTTCCGAACGGCAGATGATGGATTATGAAAAGCGGGCGCCTCGACCAGCTGTCCCAACTGAATGCGCTGCGGCGGGAAGAATCTGGCATTGTCCGCGAGTTGAATGCGCAGAGGCAGACTTTGAAAACCCTGCCCGAAAAACAGCAGACGGAGTTGAGCCAGTTGAACCGCAGCGTGGCGGAAATCACGCAGAAACGTTGAATCTGGATTCCCAGCAGGAACAGGTCATCCGCGCGAGCAAAGTCGGGTTATGTCGGTACGTCCAATGTGGAGGTCGGTCAGCAGGTAACGGCTTCAACCCTGTTGCTGCGAGCATTGTGCCGGGCAAGACGGATTTGGTGGCGAACGCTTGATGTGCCGAGCAATGCCATCGGCTTTATCAAGCCTGACGATAAAGTGATTCTGCGTTATCAGGCTTATCCTTATCAGAAATTCGGCCATGCCGAGGGCAAAATCATTTCCATTGCGAAAACGGCTATGGGCAAACAGGAGCTTGCCAATTTGGGCGGTGTTTATCCTGCCGATGCGAAGAAAAATCCGTCGCGTCCGAACGAATCGGTTTATCTGTGAAGGTCAAACCTGAAAAGCAGACTGTTGAGGTTTATGGTGAGAAAAACCGTTGCAGATGGGGATGGCTTTTGGAGGCCGACATCCTGAACGAGCGTAAAACTGTGAATGGTACTCGACCCTTTACAGCATTGCAGGAAAGTAGGCCGATGAGTTATTTGGAACGTTTGTCTTTCGGATTCAGCAAAAAGCGCCGGTGGTTTTGCAGACGAAATTGCCGAGTGTGGCTTTAGCATGTCTGGCTGCGATTGCGGGCTATTTCGGCTATCACACGATTTGCGCACATTGCGGCAGAAATATTCGATTTCGCAGACGGGTACGACCATGGCGAACATCGTGCATTACGCCAATGATTTGAACCTGACTCGCGTCCGCTACGTTTGGATTTGAACGACCTGCCCAATTTGAAAACCCCCTGTATCCTGCATTGGGATTTGAACCATTTTGTAGTCTTGAAAGGTCGGCAAAAACAGCATTACCATCATGGATCCCGCTGTCGGAATGCGGAAAACCGATGGAAGTGTCGCAAAATTTACCGGCATTGCGCTGGAAGATGTGGCTGAACACGCATTTCGAAGCGAAAAACGACAAGCGAAAGTTAAAAATTTCCGCTTTGGTCAAAGGCATTACCGGCATCGGCAAATCACTGGTTCAGGTTTTGATTTTGGCGTTTGCCTTAGAAATTTTCGGTTTGGTCAGCCCGTTTTTCACTCAATGGGTTATCGACCATGTGATTGTTTCCGCCGACCGAAACCTTTTGCTGACGCTGGCACTCGGATTCGGCCTGATGAAAATCATCGAACAACTGACTTCCCTGCTTCAGGCATGGGTCAATATGCATCTGACGACCACGCTAGAACGTACACGGAAGGCGAATATGTTCAAACGCCTGCTCGAGCTGCCCAGCGATTACTTCAGCAAACGGCATTTGGGCGACGTAATATCGCGCTTTCACGCCATCGACGACATTCAGGATACGCTGACTTCGACTGCGTTCAAAACCGTTTTGAGCGGCATTATGGCGGTCTTTACTCGATTGATGTTTTTACAGCCCGATGCTGACTGTCGTCGTATTGATTGCGCTGGTGTGTCGCATCATCATCCGCATTGCGACCCTATTATCCGTTGCGTAATGCGACCCGGAAGAAAACATTGTCCACGAAGCTAAGCAAAACACTTATTTCATGGAAACCGTGCGCAGCATTCATACCGTCAAACTGTTTGAGAGAAAGACGAACAGCGCCACAGCTCATGGATGACGTTGTTTGTCGATACCGTCAAGTGCCCATCTGACCACCCCTGAAGCTGACCAACGTTTTCGATTTCGCCAACAAACTTTTATTCGGCATCGAAGGCATCGTCATCATCTACCTGGGTGCAACCCGCGTATTGGACGGCGTGTTTTTCCGTCGAGCGCGCTGATGGCTTTCCTTGCCTACAAAGACCAGTTTGAAAAAGCCGGGTGGGCGATTTGGTCAACCAATACATCAAAAATCAAAAATGTTGGGGCTGTATGCCGAGCGCCTTGCGGACATTGTATTGACCGAAACGGAGCGGAAGAAGTTGCAGATCCCTATGTTCCCGGGTTTCCGGCGATATTGATATTGCCGTAGAAAATGTGTCGTTCCGCTACTCCGACAGCGAACCTATGTCCTGCAAAATTTCAGCTTGAACATCAAACAGGGCGAATCCATAGCCTTCACGGGCAGTTCGGGCTGCGGCAAATCGACGCTGATGAATATTTTTAATCAGCAACCTCAAGCCCGAATCAGGGAAAAGTATTGGTGAACGGGCACGACATCCACAAACTTTCGCCCAAATTCATCCGCGGCTTGAGCGGCACGGTAACACAGGACGACGTATTGTTCGCAGGCTCGATTGCCGAAAAACATCTGCTTTTTGATGAAACGCCGAAATATGGAATTAATAGTGCAATGTGCGGCGATGGCGATGATACATGAAGACATTATCAGAATGCCTATGGGCTACGAAACCCTGATTGGCGATATGGGTAATGCCTTGTCCGGCGGACAGAAACAGCGCGTCATCTTGGCACGCGCGCTGTACAAAGACCACGCATCCTGTTTTTGGACGGGGCCACCAGTAATCTGGACGCATGAAGAACGAGACTGGCAATCAACGAAAACCTGAAATTGCTCAATATTACCAAAATCATGGTGGCGCACCGCAAGAGAGCCATCGAATCCGCCGGCAGGTGGTGCGGATGCAAGCAGGAGCCCAACAAAACGCACATGCGTGGTGAAAAGCTTCAAAAAGGTCGTCTGAAAACCGAATTTTCGGGGTTTTCAGACGACCTTTCATTGTCCGATTCCGTCTAAAAACAGTAAAATACCCGTTTTAAAAGATTCTGGAGCCATCATGACCGTCAAAACCCTGTTTCGCCCCAGCCCCACCGGCTACCTGCACATCGGCGGCGTGCGCACCGCCTTGTTTTTCATGGGCGTTTGCCCGCCATCACAAAGGCGAGTTCCTATTGCGTATCGAAGACACCGACTTGGCGCGTTCTCACCGCCGAATCCGTCAACATCATCCTCGACGGCATGAAATGGGTCGGTCTCGATTACGACAACGCCGACAACGTCGTGTATCAAACCCGCCGTTTCGACCGCTATACGGCCTGAGCCTATGATTTTTTGCAGCCGCTATTTCAATCGGATGTAAAACGTACCGTCCGGCACGACGGGCAGGGTATTTGCGGTAGAAGTCCAGATAGGTCTTGTTTGGGTCTATGTCGGCAAACTGCTGCGGATACAGGGTTTTGGCGATAAATTGCGCGCTGGCCAAATCGGTGAGCGAGCGGGAGGCGGTGTGGTAGATGCCGTAAACGCGTTTGTTTTTGACGGCAGGAATGTCTGCCCAACCTTTGCGTTTGACAAATCCGGCCAGGCGGCGTTGCGCATCGGCCTGGCTGATGCCTATGCCCATCGCCATAATGCCAGGCTTGTCTTTATGGCCGTTTTCCGTCCCCGAAATGACGATGACGTCGGGTTTGGCCGTCAGGAATTTTTCAGGGTTTATCGGTCCCCAGTTTTTAACGTAAGGCGCGGCGATATTGTTGCCGCCTGCTGTGTCGGCAATCGCGCCCCACATATCTTTTGCCGAAGGTGTAGCTGTATTCGGACGGGCCTTTGTCGCCGAACTCGATATAGATTTTCGGTTTGGACTGCTTGGCGCGCGCGACGCGTTTTTGGATATCGGCAATGCCTCGGGCGTATTCGGCGGCAATTTTTTGGGCGCGCGCCTGCGTACCGTTGAGTTCGCCGAAAATTTCCGCACTGCGCGTGTGCCGCGCGACGGTTTCGGCGTTGAAATCGACCACGACGACAGGTATGCCTGCCGCTTCAATGCGCGGCAGGTGGGTGGCGACGGCCTTATACTGCCAGTCGGCCAGAATCAATACGTCCGGCTTGAGCGCGAGCGTTTTCTCCAGTGAAAACGTGCCGGTGCTGATGTTGCCGATGTCCGCAATGTTTTGCAGCGTAGGCAGCTTCTGTTTGAACATCGCCCAGCTGCCGGGATTGAATTTCTCCCAAAACTCACGCGAAATGCCGATGACGTTTTTAAATTTGTCCGCGCCCGTTACCGCGATATAGTCGGGATAGTAAAACGCCAAAACCGCGCGTTTGACAGGGACATCGACTTTGACTTCGCGTCCCAATACGTCTTTGATAGTTTTGATTTCGGCTTGGGCAAAAAGGGGCAGGAGGGCGAGGGCGGTAAATAAAGCGCGTTTGTTCATGAGCGGATACTTTCAAAGAAATGATTATCATTAGTTTTGTTTTCAGGAGAAAAGTTCCCAGACGGTCCTTCTGCGCCGACATTATTTTTAGACGGCCTTACATTGTTTAAACCTTGCCGAAAAAGTAAAATACCTGTTTTCAAAGACTTTGGAGCCATCATGACCGTCAAAACCCGTTTCGCCCCCAGCCCCACCGGCTACCTGCACATCGGCGGCGTACGCACCGCCTTGTTTTCATGGGCGTTTGCCCGCCATCATAAAGGCGAGTTCCTATTGCGTATCGAAGACACCGACTTGGCGCGTTCCACCGCCGAATCCGTCAACATCATCCTCGACGGCATGAAATGGGTCGGTCTCGATTACGACAACGCCGACAACGTCGTGTACCAAACCCGCCGTTTCGACCGCTATAAAGAAGTCATCGCCGAACTCTTGGAAAAAGGCGCCGCCTACTACTGCTATTGCAGCAAAGAAGAGCTGGAAGCCATGCGCGAGAAAGCCGAAAAAGAAGGCACGGCGACTTACGACCGCCGCTGGCGTCCCGAAGCAGGCAAAACCCTGCCCGAAATCCCTGCCGACGTGCAACCTGTCGTCCGCTTCAAAACGCCTTTGGACGGCGTTACCAAATGGACGGACTTGGTCAAAGGCGAAATCTCCATTCCCAACGAAGCGCTCGACGACCTGATTATCGCCCGCGCCGACGGTACGCCGACCTACAACTTCTGCGTCGTCGTGGACGACTACGACATGGGCGTTACCCACGTTATCCGCGGCGACGACCATGTGAACAACACCCCGAAACAAATCAACATCTTAAAAGCCATCGGCGCAAACCTGCCCGAATACGGCCACCTGCCCATGATTCTCAACGAACAAGGCAAAAAAATCTCCAAACGCAGCGGCGATACCGTCGCCATCACCGACTTCGGCGCGATGGGCATCCTGCCCGAAGCCATGCTCAACTATCTGGCACGCTTTGGGCTGGGCGCACGGCGACGACGAGTTCTTTCACGATGGAACAATTCATCGAATGGTTTGATTTGAAAGACGTTTCCCCGTCTCCAAGCCGCATGGACTTGAAAAAACTCTACTGGATCAACGGCGAACACATCAAAATCACCGCCAACGAAAAACTCGCGGAACTCATCAAGCCCCGCCTCGCCCTGCGCGACATTTTACGACACGGCAAAACCCGCGTTGGAAGACGTGTTGGCATTGGTCAAAGACCGCGCCCAAGACCTGAACACCCTCGCCGACGAGTGCCTCTACTTCTACGTCAAACAAACGCCCGCCGAAGCGGACGTGCAGAAACATTGGGACGACGAAGCCGCCGCCCGTATGCTGCGCTTCGCCGAACGCCTCGAAGGGTTTGGAAGACTGGAACGCCGAAGCCATCCACGACCTGTTCAAACCCTTCTGCGACGAAGAAGGCATCAAAATGGGCAAACTCGGCATGCCCCTGCGCCTCGCCGTCTGCGGCACGGCGAAAACGCCCAGCGTCGATGCCGTGTTGGCATTAATCGGCAAGGAAGAAGTGTTGAAACGGATACGTTCTTAAAACGTTGAAAAAGGTCGTCTGAAAATGTTCAGACGACCTTTTTGATTTTTCCGATACCCTTTGATTTCTTATGAAATAGATGGCAGGTTGGAACAGAAAACACCTGCTCCGTCATTCGTGCAGGCGGGAATCCTGCTCCTGCGTTCGTTTGAGGGAATGTTTAGAAAATCACCATTATTTAAACCTTCCAGACTCCCCGACTGCGCAGGTATAGTGGATTAAATTTAAACCAGCACGGCGTTGCCTCGCCTTGCCGTACTATCTGTACCGTCTGCGGCTTCGTCGCCTTGTCCTGATTTAGAAATTTTTAATCCACTATAAATGCTGGCATGGGGACTTGTCGTTTGAATCCGCTATAACAAGCGTTGGGAAGAAAGCCGTTTCGAGCATAAAAACGTCGTCTGAAATCTAAAAACCTGTTTTCAGACGACGTTTGCGTTTATTCAGCCCGAACTTTACTGCGCACCGACCACGACGATATTCAAGTCTTCGGGGCGGACGCGTTTTTGCCAGGCGGCTTTGACGTCGGCGGCGGTCAGTTTGGCGACGGCTTTGGGGTAGGCTTCAAGGTAGTCGTCGGGCAGGTTATAGACGCCGATGAGGTTCAGGTAGCCGAGCAGTTTGGCGTTGGAATCGAAACGCAGGGGAAGCTGCCCTATGATGTTGGCTTTTGCCTGAGCCATTTCTTCTTCGGTCGGAGCCTTCGGCGATGAACTGTCTGATGACTTCCTGTGCTGCGGCAAGCGAGGCGCGGGCGGCGGGTTTGCGAAGAATAAGCGATAGTGAACATGCCTGCCTGACGTTCCGGAGTAAGGTTGCTGTACACGCCGTAGGTGTCGCCCCTCTGATTGCGCAGGACTTCCATCAGGCGGCTGTCGAATCCGCCGCCGCCGAGGACGTAGTTGCCGGCAACAAGCGCGTAGTAGTCGGGGTCGTTACGGGTAATCAGCGGCATTCCGAGCATGATTTGCGCCTGTTCGCCGGCGAAGGGGATGTCACGGCGTTGTGCAGGATGTTTTTGACGGGCGGAACATCGGCCGATGCGGCAGCATGGTCGGGCAGGCCGGACAATGCGTTTTGCACGAGGCGGTCGGCACCTTTGCGGTCTATATCGCCGACGATGGCGACGACGGCATTGTTTTTGCCGTAGCGGGTGCGGTAAAAACGCGCGGATGTCGTCAAGCGTGATGCCGTTTATGCTTTGTACGGTGGTGTATGCGCCTTTGCCGTAAGGGTGGTCGGGATAGGATAGGCGCGCCAATGTTCGGGCGGCGGTGAGTCGGGTTTGGTTTCCTGTTGTTGCAGGAAGGTGGCGGCTGCGTTTGGTTGCGGCGGAACACGGCTTCGTCGAAACGCGGGCGGGTCAGTGCGCCGTTGAACAGGGGAAACGGCTTTTTGAGTGTGTCCGGACGGCTCAGGCTGCGCAGGGTGGCGGTGGCGGTTTCGTTGTCCGCACTGCTGCCGATTTCAACCGCCAATCCGTTGGTTTGGGCGTTGAAGGTTTCTTCGTCCATTTCTTTTGTGCCCGCTGGTCAACAGGGCGGCGGTGAGAGGCGGCGGTTTCGCTTTTTGCCGTCGGGATCGGACGCGTTGCCTGCGCCTCGGAAGCTGACTGCCATGTCGATAATCGGGTTTTCATGCCGCTCGGCCAAGAGAACCTGCACGCCTTGCGGGGTGGTCCAGCGTTGGATGTTGACCGCTGCCCTGTACGGACAGGGGCAGGATAAGGGCGAGGAAGGCAGGGAGCGTATTTCATTGTTTTTCCTTTTCGGACGGTATTCTTCAGGGGCAGTATAGTGCAAGTACGCGGAATGAGAAACACCCTTTGATGGCATGGGACGACGGTAGGATGTGAAATGCGGCGTGAAGGCGAGGAAGCGTCGCCCTGAAACCGGTTTTCAGACGACCTTTGACTTTTAGCCGTAAGGCTGATGTGGGTTTCTGCCGTTGGGCAGGAGTTGCCAGACGTAGCCTGTGGTTTTCATTTTGCCGCAACTTCGCCTGCTTCGTCGCCATGACCCCAGAAGTAGTCCACGCGGACGGCGTACTTTAATCGCGCTGCCTGTGTCTTGCGCGCGATGAGGCGGTTGAGGGCTTTTTGCGGTCGGATGGGCGGTGGCGACAAACAGCGGTGCGCCTAGCGATGTAGTGGCGGTCAATGGCGCCTGCGTATTCACCCAAGAGAGGCGTGCTCAATGCGCCGACCGGTCCGGCTTCGCTGCTGCCGGTCAGTTCGCGGAAGAAGACGTAGCTGGGGTTTTGTCCCAAGACTTCGGCGAGGCGGCCGAGGGTTTTTGCTTCATGTAGGCTTTGATGCCCCTGCATGCTGGTTTGTGAGAGGGGAGATAGCCTTTGTCGCGCCATGTAGCGTCCGATGGAGACGTAGGGTGTTCGTTTTTGTCGGCGAATCCGACGCGGATGTATTGCCGGACGGGGTTTTCAGACGACCCGAACGCGGATGTGCATGAAGAAGAGTTCGACGGGGCTTCTGCGTAACCGAGGATGGGGGCTTTGCCGTTGAGCGCGCCGCCGTTGATTTGAGTTGCGGGTGTAATAAGGAACGAAGCGGCTGCCTTCAAATCTGCCTTTGAGGGCGGTGCTGCGGGCGGTAATGGGGAATTGGGACAGGTCGGCGGTATGTGTCCCGCTGTTGTCGATAACGCCGCTGTTGGCACCGGTTTGGCGTATGCGGACGGTGGCTTTGCTGTTTTTAAATTGGCGGACAGGGGACGGAAACGAAGTCGCTGGGGGATGCCGTAAATAGGGAAGCGGGTTTGCTTGTGGCTTTGTCATCGCCGAGCAGAACGGGTTCGTAGTAGCCGGTGATAGTGCCGGCGGGGTTCCCGTTGTTGCTGACCTGCCAAGCGGTGAAATAGCGTTCGAAGAAATGCTTTGGCTGAAATGGTGGAGGGGCGTCTGCATGGCTTGGGCGCAGACATCTTGCCAGCCTGCGCGGTTTTTGAGTTTCTCGCAGCCTAAGCGGAAGGATTGGAGGCTTTTGGCGAAGTGTTGGGTGTTCCAGTGCGGCAGTTCTTGGTGGGACACGACGGTATAGGATCGCGCCGCCGCTGCTGACGGTAATGCCGGCGGGTCGGGCGTGCCGGTCGGTCGGTCGGGGCCTTTGACGGTGGTGGTGTCGACTTCGGGGAGGTTTTTGATGCGTTTGCTCGGGCAGGCGGAGAGAATGGCTGCGGCGATGGTGAGGAGTGTGATGCGGTATAGGTGTTTTTCACATGCTGTCTTAAAAGGTCGTCTGAAATCGGGTGGATGGGAACGTGGCTTGCAGACGGGATATTGGTCCGTTTATTCAAGAGCTTGGGATTCTAACACAGTTTTTCCGCCTGCTTTGGCTCAAGGCGTGAGGTCGTCTGAAAGCGGATGGGGCGGGTTTTCAGACGACTTTGTGTGTTGTGGCGGATATTGTTTTAAGGGCGGGAATATATTTTAACTGCCGTATCGGCTGTTGGGAGACGGCTGGAAAAGTACGTTTGTCCGATATTTTCGTCATTTCCTGTTAACATTCGTAACTGTGTTTATTACTTAAAAATAAAAATTATTTGCATTTGTTTAATTATCGGTTTATAAATATTTAGGCATAAGGTCGTCTGAATTTTTCTTGGATAAGGTTTATTGCAGCCGAATAGAATAGATAAGGCGGCAGGGCGAAACGGATTGGGTAAAAGAATAAATGGTTTAGTTTTGGATATTTAGTTTTAAGGTTTGTTTTTATATGTTGATTGCTTTTTCTGATTATGCTGCGCGAGGGGCATCGAGGCGGCTTTTAATCGTCGGTATCGTCGCGGGTTTTTGAAACAGTCGGGACATTCGCGGCTGATGCCTAAGGTGTGGCTGGGTGTGGCTTTGGCTGCGCTGATGTGTTTGGGCATCGGTTACGGCATCCATTCGGCAACGGGCGAGATTCCGCAGAAGGAGCAGGAATTTGTGGTCGGCGTTATCGGTTTGGTGGCGGTGGCGATGCTGACTTATATGATTTTATGGATGAAAAAGCCGCCCGTTCGATGAAGCAGCAGCTTCAGGATTCGGTTCAGACCGCCTAAACCGCGGCAATGGTCAAGGTTGGGCTTTGGTCGGCATGGCTTTTTCTGGCTGTGGCGCGCGAGGGGTTGGAGAGTGTGTTTTCCTCTTGGCGGTGTTTCAGCAGAGTCCGACTTGGTCTATGCCCGTCGGTGCGGTATTGGGGCTGCTGGCCGCAGTGGTCATCGGCGCGCTGATTTATCAGGGCGGTATGCGTCTGAATCTGGCAAAGTTTTTCCGCTGGACGGGCGCGTTTTTGATTGTGGTGGCCGCCGGTTTGGTGGCCGGTTCGCTGCGCGCGCTGCATGAGGCGGGCGTGTGGAACCACCCTGCAAGAGGTGGTGTTTGATTCTTCCAAATACCTGCATGAAGACAGCCCGCTGGGTGTGCTGCTCGGCGGCTTCTTCGGCTATACCGACCACCCGACGCAGGGCGAGGTGCTGGCGTGGCTGCTGTATTTGGTTCCGGTCATGATTTGGTTTCTGCACGGCAGCAGGCCCGCCGCAGTGCAGAGGTCGTCTGAAAGCCATTAGGGACTGTCAACAGCCCCTATGACGCTTAAAAATTCCGTATCTCACTCTTATCAACATGCCAAAGAGGTTTGAAATGAAAAAACTCAATATAACTGCTTTATCCGTGATGCTGGCTTTGGGTCTGACCGCGTGTCAGCCGCCCGAAGCGGAAAAATCTGCGCCTGCCGCGTCAGGTGCATCGGGTGCATCCAGCGCGAATGCCGGCGGCTCCGTCAACGTCGGCGTGAACGACACCGCCTGCGAACCGATGGAACTGACCGTACCGAGCGGACAAGTCGTGTTCAACATCAAAAACAACAGCGGCCGCAAGCTCGAATGGGAAATCCTCAAAGGCGTGATGGTGGTGGACGAACGCGAAAACATCGCCCCCTGACTTTCCGACAAAATGACCGTTACCCTGCTGCCGGGCGAATACGAAATGACCTGCGGCCTCTGACCAACCCGCGCGGCAAGCTGGTGGTAACCGACAGCGGCTTTAAAGATACCGGCAACGAAGCCGATTTGGAAAAACTTGCCAAACCGCTTGCCGACTATAAAGTTTACGTACAAGGCGAAGCCAAAGAGCTGGTTGCCAAAACCAAAGCCTTCACCGACGCCGTCAAAGCGGGCGACATCGAAAAAGCCAAATCCTGTTTGCCGCCGCCCGCACCCACTACGAACGCATCGAGCCGATTGCCGAACTCTTCAACGAACTCGACCCCGCCATCGACGCGCGTGAAGACGACTTCAAAGATAAAACCGAAGACGCGGCGTTACCGGCTTCCACCGCATCGAACACGCCCTATGGGTCAAAAAGACGTATCCGGCGTGAAAGACATTGCCGACAAACTCATGAAAGACGTTGAAGCCCTGCAAAAAGAAATCGACGCCCTCTCCTTCCCGCCGAACAAAGTCGTCGGCGGCGCGGCAGTGTTGATTGAAGAAGTTGCCGGCAGCAAAATCAGCGGCGAAGAAGACCGTTACAGCCACACCGACTTGAGCGACTTCCAAGCCAACATCGAAGGCGCGCAAAAAATCGTCGAACTCTTCCGTCCGATGATTGCCGAGAAAAACAAAGCCCTGCTCGAGAAAGTCGATGCCAACTTCAAACAAGTCACTCGACATCCTCGCCAAATACAAAACCAAAGACGGCTTTGAAACCTACGACAAACTCAGCGACGCAGACCGCAAAAACCCTTCAGGCACCGATTAACGCCCTTGCCGAAGACTTAAGCCAACTGCGCGGCACACTGGGTCTCAAATAAACTTTGACTCGCCCGCTTCAGACGACCTTTTGAGATACAAGGGTCGTCTGAAAACTTATCGCTGACAGCAGTTATGCCGGCACGGCAATCGCAGTCGTAACGTGGGCTTTGCCCGCGAAAAAAACTAAAACCGCGGCACACCTTGCCGCCATACCCAATGCATTTCGGAACCATGTAACCCTTACTAAACGACGATTTAGAAAGTTTTCAGACGACCTCTAAGTCCGTCTGAACATTCCAAACAGCCAACTGTAAACACAACACCCGCGTACATACCGCAGCCCGAATTTCGCAAAGGACTCCGCCATGAGCCAAGACAACAACCCACAACCCGCCCAACCGACCAAACGCACCCTGTTCAAAACCGTCCTTGCCGCAGGCGCAGCCGGCGCGGCAGGCTGGTTCGCCGGCAAACAACAAGGCGAAACCGCCGCCGAGACCCGCAACAACGAACACTCCCCGCAAGCCTACCCCTGCTACGGCACCCACCAGGCCGGCATCACCACCCCGCACCAGCTCTTCGGCATCATGTGCGCCTTCGACGTAACCGCCAAAGACCCCAAACAACTCGAAAACCTCTTCCGCACCCTCACCGCCCGCATCGAATTCCTCACGCGGCGAATACCAAGACGGCGACGAAAAACTCCCCGCAGGCAGCGGCCTGCTCGGCAAAACATTCCGCTGACGGCCTCACCATCACCGTCGGCGTCGGCAGCAGCCTCTTTGACGACCGCTTCGACTCAAAGACAAAAACCCTGCCACCTCCAAGAAATGCGCGACTTCCCAACGACCGCCTCCAAAAATCATGGTGCGACGGCGACCTCAGCCTCCAAATCTGCGCCTTCACCCCGAAACCTGCCAAGCCGCCCTGCGCGACATCATCAAAAACACCGCCCAAACCGCCGTCATCCGCTGGAGCATAGACGGCTGGCTGCCCAAAAGCCGAACTCCGGCGCCATCGCCGCCCGCAACCTCTAGGGCTTCCGCGACGGCTCCCGGCAACCCTGACGTATCCGGATCCCAAAAATTGCCGACCAAGTCCTCTGGACAGGCATCGCCGCCAACAGCCAAGACGAACCCGCTTGGGCGAAAAACGGCAGCTACTAAGCCGTCCGCCCCATCCGCCACTTCGTCGAATTCTGGGACAGGACACCCTTGCAGGAACAAACCGAAATCTTCGGCAGGCGCAAATACAGCGGCGCCCCATGGACGGCAAAAAGAGAGCGACACCGCCGACTTCGCCAAAAGACCCCGACGGCAAAACCACCCTCAAAGACAGCCACATGAGGCTCGCCAACCCGCGCGACCCCGAGTTCATGAAGAAACACCTGCTCTACCGCCGCGCCTTCAACTACTCCCGCGGCCTCGCCGCCAACGGCCAGCTCGATGTAGGCCTGATTTTCATCTGCTACCAGGCCAACCTCGCCGACGGCTTCATCTTCGTCCAAAACCTGCTCAACGGCGAACCGCTGGAAGAATACATCAGCCCCTTCGGCGGCGGCTATTTCTTCATCTTGCCCGGCGTCGAAAAAGGCAGCTTCGCCCAAACCCCTGCTCAGCGCGTGAACACAGGTCGTCTGAAACCCTGACGGCGCATAGGCTCTCATCCATACATTCCCTCCTGCAAAAGGTCGTCTGAAAAATTGGAATTCCAGTTTTTCAGACGACCTTTTCGTCAAGTTGACACAAATTCAGAATAACCAACCCGTAGCGTGGGCTTTGCCCACGACCTTCCGTCCAAACATCCGAACCCAATCATATCCGTTCATTCCGTGGGTAGAACCCACGCTACGGCTGTCAAAAATAATGAGGTAGCTGTAAGCGGGTATTACATAAAGAAGAGGTCGTCTGAAAAACCCGATTCAGGTTTTCAGACGACCTCTTCTTTACGTCAAACCGCTTACGCGCCGCGTTTTTCCAAAAGCGGCTACGGCAGGTAACTCTTTGCCTTCCAAGAATTCGAGGAACGCGCCGCCGCCGGTGGAGATGTAGCCGATTTGGTCGGTAACGCCGAATTTGGCAATCGCCGCCAGCGTGTCGCCGCCGCCCGCAATCGAGAAGGCTTTGCTTTGGGCGATGGCTTTGGCAGGGCTTTTGTGCCGCCTGCGAATTGGTCAAACTCGAACACGCCGACCGGGCCGTTCCACACCACCGTGCCTGCGGCTTTGAGCAACTCGGCAAGCGCAGCGGCAGATTTCGGACCGATGTCCAAAATCATATCGTCTTCGGCAACGTCGGCAATGTCTTTTACAACCGCTTCGGCATCGGCGGCAAAGGCTTTGGCAACGACGACATCGGTCGGCAGCGGTACGGAGCCGCCTTTGGCCGCCATTTTCGCCATGATTTTTTCTTTGATTCTTCCACCAAATCATGTTCCGCCAGCGATTTGCCGATGGCTTTTGCCTTCCGCCAACAGGAAGGTGTTGACGATGCCGCCGCCGACGATGAGTTGGTCGACTTTGTCCGCCAGCGATTCGAGAATGGTCAGTTTGGTGGACACTTTGCTGCCGGCGACAATCGCAACCATCGGGCGCGCGGGCTGTTTCAGGGCTTTGCCCAAAGCGTCGAGTTCGCCCGCCATCAATACGCCGGCGCAGGCAACGGGCGTGGCTTGGGCGACGGCTTCGGTCGAGGCTTGGGCGCGGTGGGCGGTGCCGAACGCGTCGTTGACGAACACGTCGCACAAGGCGGCATAGGCTTTGCCCAGTTCCAAATCGTTTTTCTTCTCGCCCTTGTTGATGCGCACGTTTTGCAGCATGACGACATCGCCCGCGTTCAGGGCGGGTTTGTGCTCACGCCAGTCGTTCAATACTTTCACGTCTTTGCCCAACAGGCCGCCCAAGTGTGCGGCAACGGGGGCGACATCGTCTTCGGGTGGAACTCGCCTTCGGTCGGGCGGCCCAAGTGGGTCATCACGATAACGGACGCGCCGTTGTCCAAGCAGTATTTGATGGACGCGAGCGAGGCGCGGATACGGGTGTCGTCGCTGATTTTTGCCGTCTTTGAACGGCACGTTCATATCGGCGCGGATGAGGACGGTTTTTACCCTGCACGTTTTGTTCGGTCAGTTTCAGAAATGCCATGATGTATCCTTTGTGAAGGTTGGAAACGGAAATGGAATGTTCTCAATTATCCGCGAACGGGGCGCATCGGTAAAGGCAGGATTTGCCTGCACTTGATTTTGCGTCAGCGGTAGGGTCGATATAAGGTCGTCTGAAACTTTTAAATCTCCTGTTTTCAGACGACCTTTTGTAATTCCGATTGATGGAAATGAAATAGCTTATGATAATTGTCGAGATTGGGGATTACAAAGCCCTATGACTTTAGCTTTGTCGTGAAACCGACAGACGGTTGCCTGCTTTGAAATTTAAGAAGCGGGTTTTGTCCTTCCGAAATATTGTTTATTATTAATGTAATCATGATATTATCCCGTGCAGACGTTGGAAAAGCGGTGAAAATCTCGATACCGCAGCCTGCCCGACAGGGTGTCCGAGAGCGTGTGCAAGTGATTTCGAGCCTTGCCCGGCGTCTGTTCCATACTTCTTTTCAGAAATTCGGCGGTTTCTTTCTTGTTACCGATTCGGTACGGTAGCAAATAATCCGCCTGTCTCCCGTTTTCAGACGACCTTTATCATTGTGAAATCACTATATAATACCGTCCATTAAATTCCAGATACGAGCCAACCATGTCCGCAACCCAACCCACCATCGCCGCCATCGCCACCGCCCCCGGACGCGGCGGCGTCGGCGTGATCCGCCTTTCCGGCAAAAACCTGCTGCCTTTGGCGCAAACCCTTAGCGGCGGCAAAACGCCCAAACCGCGCACCGCGCTTTACACCGACTTTCTCGGCGGCGACGGGCAGCCGATAGACAACGGCATCCTGTCTCATTTCGCCGCCCCCGCCAGCTTCACCGGCGAAGACGTGATTGAATTGCAGGGGCACGGCGGCCCTGTCGTGATGGACATGCTGCTTTCGCGCTGCCTCGAACTGGGCGCGCGCATGGCGGAACCGGGCGAATTTACCAAACGCGCCTTCCTCAACAACAAACTCGACCTTGCCCAAGCCGAAAGCGTCGCCGACCTCATCGACGCCTCCAGCAAGTCCGCCGCCCGCATGGCGTTGCGTTCGCTCAAAGGCGCGTTTTCCCAACACATACACGAGTTGGTGGACGACCTTATTACCCTGCGGATGTTGGTCGAAGCCACGCTGGACTTCCCCGAAGAAGACATCGACTTTCTCGAAGCCGCCGACGCACGCGGCAAGCTCCAAGCCCTGCAAGGTCGTCTGAAAACCGTCCTTGCCAGCGCGGAACAAGGCGCAATTTTGCGCGAAGGCATGAACGTCGTCCTCGTCGGCGCACCCAACGTCGGCAAATCCAGCCTGCTCAACGCCTTGGCGGGCGACGACATCGCCATCGTAACCGACATCGCCGGCACCACCCGCGACACCGTGCGCGAACAAATCACCCTCGACGGCGTACCCGTCCACATCATCGACACCGCCGGCCTGCGCGAAACCGACGACGTGGTCGAACAAATCGGCATCGAGCGCAGCCGCAAAGCCGTCTCCGAAGCCGATGTCGCCCCTGATTCTGATTGACTCCGCGTGAAGGCGTGAACGCTAAAACCCAAGCCATTTTGAACAGCCTGCCCGAAGGTTTGAAAAATCGAACCACAATAAAGCTCGACCTGACCGGCGAACCCGTCGCCGTCCGTTCAGACAGCCTCGCGCAAACCGGCGCAGACACCGTCATCAGCCTGTCCGCCAAAACCGGCACAGGTCTCGATTTGCTTTAAACACGCGCTGTTGCAGGAAGTCGGCTGGCAGGGGCGAAAGCGAAAGCCTGTTCCTCGCCCGCAGCCGCCACCTCAACGCCTTGCACGAAGCCGAAGCCGAGCTGGAAAACGCCGCCCTCTGCGACAACAACCAAATCGAGCTTTTCGCCGAACACCTGCGCCTCGCCCAAAACGCGTGCAGCGAAATCACCGGCGAATCCACCGCCGACGATTTGCTGGGCGTGATTTTCTCGCGCTTCTGCATCGGCAAATAAGATTAAACCTTATACATACGCGAAAGGTCGTCTGAAAACCAAGATTCAGGTTTCAGACGACCTTTGCCGCAACGCAGTTTGGCCGATACGCCCTTGAGAAACTGTTATAATCATGGTCATCTGAAACCCTGTTGCCAATCGGCATCTAGGGTTTCAAACGACCTTTTACCCAACCCCTTAACGGAATCCTCGCCATCGAGCAGACTGACCGGCAAGCTCATCGAGAAAACCCGCCGCAAATCGTCATCGACGTCAACGGCGTCGGCTACGAAGCCGACGTATCCATGCAGACTTTCTACAACCTGCCCGCCTTGGGCGAAAACCGTGCAGCTTTATACCCAGCTTGTCGTCCGTGAAGACGCGCATTTATTGTTCGGCTTTCGCGACTGCCGACGAGCGGGCGACGTTCCGCCAGTTGGTCAAAAGTCAGCGGCATCGAGCGCGAAAAACCGCGCTGGGCATACTCTCCGCCATGTCCGCCGACGAGCTTGCCCGCGCGGTTGCCGACGAAGACATCAAACGCCTCTCCTCCGCTCGGGCATCGGCAAAAACCGCCGAACGCATGGTTTTTGGAACTACGCGGCAAACTGGTTTCCCATGCTGCTGCCGACGGGCTTTTCGCCGCACCCGCCGCCGATGAAACAGACGACATCGTCAACACCCTGATTGCGCTGGGTTACAACGAACGCGAAGCAAAAGCCGCCATCAAAGGCATTCCCAAAGGCACGGAAGTCGGCGAAGGCGTGCGCTGGCTTTTAAAAACCTGTTGAAATAGGGTCGTCTGAAAACTTTGAGATCAGGGTTTTTGGAGAAACCCTGTTCACGTCCGTTTTCAGACGACCTTTTATTCAATCAACGCAGGTTTGGGATAACTCAAATTTGTAGCGTGGGCTTTGCCTCGAAATCCACTATCTGACAACCCGAATCGGGAAACCGTGTCTGTTATTTATCTCGTGGGTAAAACCCACGCTACGGGTGGCTGCAACGGCAACTTGTCCCTTCCCCTCGTCAGGCGGGGAAGGTTAGGATAGGGGTGGCTTTTGTGGATTTAGGTAAAAGCAAATTCGTGCAGCCTGCAGAATCACCTTTTCCCCAGCCCTTTCCTGCCGGGCGGGAGGGACGGGTTGCAGTAAAGAATGATGTCGTCTGAAAAACCAAATTTGGTTTTTCAGACGACCTGAGACCTTTTCAAAATAGTTGTCACCCAACAGCCGAAACCACAACACAGGTCTCCGGCTGTTTCTGTTTCAAATATCCGAGAACTTTTTCAATAATAGGGACATACAGGCCGGACGGTAAGCCGGGTTCTGTCTCGACAGTCATTCCTCTAGGCACACCATTACTGATGCACTCCAGCAACCTACCCGAACGCTCGGCGAGCAGCGTCAATGCGTTCTGTTTGGTCTTGCTCCGGATGGGGTTTAGCCTGCTGCGCCTTGTTACTAGGTGCACGGTGCGCTCTTACCGCACCTTTTTCACCCTTACCCTGTGCCGCCCGAAGGCGGCCGTCGGCGGTATTGCTTTCTGTTTCCACTTTCCGTCGCGTTTCCGCGCCCGGCCGTTAGCCGGCATCCTGCTCTGCGGAGCCCGGACTTTCCTCCCCGTATGCCTTACGCGATACGCGGCGACTGTCTGTCCAACCTGTATGAAACACGGATTATAACACAAGAAAACATACCGTTTGAGTATAAAAACGACCATTTATCACTCTTTTTGCATATTTTACACTAAAAATGCAAAATGAAATAAAACCGTTTAGCTAAAAATGATACCGTTTGTCTTATAAATTTGATGACATAAAAATGAAACAGGCATAGAATGATTTTTCACATAACTATTTTTAAATTGGGAACATTACGATGAAAACACCTTACCCCCATATCTTATCCTGTATTGCCGTTTCAATATTAACAGCCTGTGGAGGAGGTGGCGGTGGCGGCGGTATGCCGTCTGCCGCGCCAACCCCTGACTTCCCGATTATCCAGCCGGATAATAATCCGAATCTTTCCGGACAAAAAGGAAAAACTGAAACTTCTCAAACCAATCATCAGAAAGGTGAAGATGTTGCTTTTAAACGTGTCTGAAAAAAACAAAATCAAATCGCAGCCAAAGCCAAGGTCGAAGCGGAACGCAAAGCTGCGGAAGAAGCAGCCAAAGCCAAGGCAGAAGCAGAGCGCAAAGCTGCGGAAGAAGCAGCCAAAGCCAAGGCAGAAGCAGAGCGCAAAGCTGCAGAGGAAGCAGCCAAAGCCAAGGCAGAAGCAGAACGTAAAGCTGCAGAAGCAGCCAAAGCCAAGGCCGAAGCAGGGCGTAAAGCTGCAGAAGAAGCAGCCAAAAGCCAAGGCTGAGGCAGAACGCAAAGCTGCGGAAGCTGCCGCAGCAAAGCCAAGGTCGAAGCGGAACGTAAAGTTGCAGAAGCAGCTAAAGCCAAGGCCAAGGTCGAAGCGGAACGCAAGCTGCGGAAGCTGCCGCAGCTAAAGCCAAGGTCGAAGCGGAACGTAAAGCTGCAGAAGCAGCCAGGCCAAGGTCGAAGCAGAACGCAAAGCTGCGGAAGAAGCAGCCAGCCAAGGCCGACGCAGAGCGTAAAGCTGCAGAAGAAGCAGCCAAAGCCAAGGCTGAGGCAGAACGCAAAGCTGCGGAAGAGGCAGCCAAAGCCAAGGCCGAAGCAGAGCGCAAAGCTGCGGAAGAAGCCAAGGCCAAGGCTGAGGCAGAACGCAAAGCTGCGGAAGAGGCAGCCAAAGCCAAGGCCGAAGCAGAGCGCAAAGCTGCGGAAGAAGCCAAGGCCAAGGCTGAGGCAGAACGCAAAGCTGCGGAAGAGGCAGCCAAAGCCAAGGCTGAGGCAGAGCGTAAAGCCGAGACTGCTCCTGCTATGCAGCCAATTGGTGGGTATTATACTTTGGCGTCGGGAGATGGTTTCAGTGATGATGTTATTGATGGTATGGGCAATCCCTGATGTTCTCGAAATCAACGGGCAAAAATCAACCTGCTGCCACAGGACTTTGATGCAGCAAACGGTATGCTGTCCTTGTCGGATAATAAAATTATCCGCGCCATCGGTACGCACCTGCAATATGGCTATTACGGTTTTTATGGCGGTAAAAACGCAAACGGCGGACTGGAGTCTTCCCTCGTGTTCTATCAAGGTATGATGACGCCTATTGAAGCTATGCCGCAAACCGGCATGGCGACTTATAAAGGTGACGCATTCTACAATGACGCATCGAATATCAACACCGTCGGAGGCTCTCTGTTCAGTGTCGATTTTGATGCAAAATCGCTGACAGGAGGGTATATTCTTCAGAAGGACGGTTCAATACGGTAATGCTTGAAGCAAAACATTGTAGGCAAACCGTTTTTATTTATGTGGACGAGGCGACTAAAAACAGTATGTCAGGCATCTTTCTTGGTCCTCAGGCAGAAGAAATGACAGGACGTTTCGACCATCCGAGCGAAGGCAAGAGCGGTACGTTCGGTGCCGCCATGCTGAAAGATTGATTTTTACCGTATCATCAGCTCAAAAGGCCGTCTGAAAGCTGAACTGCACCTTAGTAGTTGGACATTCCCTCCTCCAACTATTAAGGTGCAGTTTTTGTGGTCAAAAATACATTACACTTCAAACATCAAACCGTCCAAACATTGAGTGCGCAATATCCGCTCAAATCTCCGTTACATATGCATATTCGTGAAATCGCCGCCTACGTCATGAGTCGGAAAACCAAAACCGGCCAAAAGAAAATACCGCACCCCGATCAAGGTGTACCGTACGCAGGGGTATAGGGAATTATTCGCCGAAAATTTCATGGTTCAAAGTATGCTGTATGAAGGGGGCTGTTGGGGCAATTCGCCGATGGAGGGCTTTTTCAGTGTTTAAGGCGGAATGTTGACAGTAGACGGGTTTATGAAGCAGATAGATGATTATATGGATTACTGCAACCGGGAACATTGCAGTTTGAAATTGAAAAACCGGGTTCTACTGTATATAGAAACCGGCTTACACAGCGTGTCTGAATAGGCTTTAGAAATGTCAAAGATTTGAGGGATAGTTCAGTTTCAGACGGCTTTATGTTTCGACGAAATCCGGATCGGATTGACGAACCCTACCTACAGTGTCTTCCCGCCGTTTTTTTCCCGTAAAATAATGCCTTTAACTCACGATACTTTGTTTTTCAGACGACCCTGTCCCCACCGTAGAGGTCGTCTGAAATCCACTCTATCTCAATCAAAAACAATACAATGATTCAAAAATATTCTCATGGTTCGAATCCCGAATCGACCCTCTATCCCGAAGCCGCCCCTGAAAACGCCTGAAAAAAGGGCTGTGGCGGTTTGTCTGGAGCAACATCGAAGGCTTGCGCAAATGGATTGCCGTCTTGGCGGTGTTTACCGCCGGTATCGGCATCATGGAAGCCCTGCTGTTTCAATTTATGGGCAAAGTCGTGGACTGGCTCGGCAAATACACGCCCGCCACCCTGTTTGCCGAAAAAAAGGCTGGGCGTTGACGGCGATGGCGGCGATGATGGTGTTTTTCGCCCTCTGGACCTTCCTCGCGTCCAACGTGCGCCTGCAAACCCTGCAAGGCGTGTTCCCGATGCGCCTGCGCTGGAATTTCCACCGCCTGATGCTGGGGCAAAGCCTCGGTTTTCTATCAGGACGAATTTGCCGGCCGCGTGTCCGCCAAAGTCATGCAGACCGCGCTGGCGTTGCGCGACGTGGTGATGACGGTTGCCGACATGGTTGTTTATGTGCTGGTGTATTTCATCACCTCCGGCGTGATTCTGGTCGCGCTCGACGGCTGGCTGCTGCTGCCCTTTATCGGCTGGATGATCGGCTTCGCCTTAGTGATGCGCTTCCTGATTCCCAAGCTCGGCAAAACCGCCGCGCGTCAGGCGGATGCGCGCTCGCTGATGACCGGCCGCATTACCGATGCCTATTCCAACATCACCACCGTCAAACTCTTCTCCCACGGCGCGCGCGAGGCGGCCTACGCCAAGCAGTCGATGGAAGAATTTATGGTTACGGTACACGCCCAAATGCGTTTGGCGACGCTCCTGCACACTTGCAGCTTCATCGTCAACAGCTCGCTGACCGCCGGCACGACCGCGCTGGGCATCTGGCTTTGGTATCACGGACAAGTCGGCGTCGGCGCAGTGGCCACCGCCACCGCTATGGCGTTGCGCGTCAACGGTTTGTCGCAATACATCATGTGGGAATCCGCCCGCTTGTTTGAAAACATCGGCACCGTCAACGACGGCATGGCAACCCTGTCCAAACCGCAAACCATCCTCGACAAGCCGAACGCCCTGCCGCTGAAAGTGTCGCAAGGCGAAATCAAGTTCGAACACGTCGATTTCTCCTACGAAGCCGGCAAACCGCTGCTCAACGGCTTCAACCTCACCATCCGCCCGGGCGAAAAAGTCGGCCTGATCGGACGCAGCGGCGCGGGCAAATCCACCATCGTCAACCCTGCTCTTGCGCTTTTCACGAACCGCAAAAGCGGCACGATTTCGATTGACGGGCAAAACGTCGACGAGCGTGACCCAGGAAAGCCTGCGCGCCCAAATCGGTTTGGTGACGCAAGACACCTCGCTGCTGCACCGTTCCGTGCGCGACAACATCGTTTACGGCCGTCCCTGATGCCACCGACGCCGAAATGATTTCCGCCGCCGAACGCGCCGAAGCCGCCGACTTTCATCCCCAACCTTTCCGACGCCAAAGGGCGGCGCGGCTATGACGCGCACGTCGGCGAACGCGGCGTGAAACTTTCCGGCGGCCAGCGCCAACGCATCGCCATCGCCCGCGTCATGCTCAAAGACGCGCCGATTCTGCTGCTCGATGAAGCCACCAGCGCGCTCGACTCCGAAGTCGAAGCCGCCATCCAAGAAAGCCTCGACAAAATGATGGACGGCAAAACCGTCATCGCCATCGCCCACCGCCTCTCCACCATCGCCGCGATGGACAGGCTCATCGTCTTTGGACAAAGGCCGCATCATCGAAGAAGGCAGCCACGCCGAACTCCCTCGAAAAACACGGTCTCTACGCCAAACTCTGGGCGCACCAGAGCGGCGGTTTTCTCAACGAACACGTCGAATGGGAGCATTGAAAACCGCCCGATAAAAGCGGGTAAATAAAGGTCGTCTGAAACCCTTTTCAGGTTTCAGACGACCTTTTTCTGCCTGCTGTACGGCTTTATTGCTGCTTCGCCGCCCATTCCGCAGGCGTGGCGGCAACGGAAATCGACAGCGCGTGCAATTCGTTTGCTGGCCAATTGCGCCTTCAGGCCGTCTTTCGATCAGGCGGTGGCGGGCGAGGCGGGCTTTGCCTTCAAATTCGGAAGAAACGATGACGGCGAAGAAGTGATGTCCGTCGCCTTCAACTTCGACGTGTTCGCAAGCGGCAACGCCTTCAATCAGCGATTTGACTTGTTCTGGGGTAAGTATTTGTATTCCTTGTTTCAAAAACATTTGCGGCATTATACAGAATAATACCGTCAAACATCGCCAACTTGCTGAGGATGTGTCTGAAACATTATTCATTAATATTAAATCAACATGAGATTTACAGAGGTCGTCTGAAACATTCTCAGACTGACCCTTTGTTTATTTTGGATATCGGATACTTAAAAATATCATTTTTCAGTACGGACGAATCCAGATAAAAGGATTTTGGCATATAAATTGCTTCCAAACAAAAAGATAAAGTTTACTTTAATTGCAAAATAAGGTTAAGAAAATAGAAGTTATTAAAGATAAGCGGATAGATAAATAGCTAAAAAGGTCGATAAGCAAGGTTTGGGATATTGTTATCTGAGGTATAGATAAATCCTGAAATTTGTTTTGAGTGACAATATGCGTCATATCCGTTGAATAATTTTTGCAATCGAAATATTGGCATCGAATAAGATGTTTTTCATTTTTGGTTATTGGATCGGATATTTGAAAAGCAGGTTGGTCCGACAATTCAATAATATATTAAATTTATTTGTTTAACATTTTAAGTCAGAGGGTAAGCATGAATAAAAATCTATCGTGTCGTATGGAACGAAAACCACACAGACGTGGAACGCGGTGGCGGAATTTGCCAAAGCGCATGGGAAAACGGCTTCATCAGGCATAGGCGGCATCATTGCCTCCGCAGGCGTACGTTTCGCATTTACCGCCATCATGTCGGGCCTGCTGCTTGCCAGCGGTCAAGCCGTCGCGGCAGAAAATAACGGTAAAACCCTATTCAACGGTACGGCTGTATCTGCTGCTACCGAGGGTACTGACTACAATACTTGTTATTTCGATACGACCAGCTACAACATCGTTTGCGGCGACAATTCGACAACAGCATTAGATTACATTCCGCAAGAAGGCGGACAGGCTGCCAAACAAGGCAAATCCATTGCTATAGGACAAAGTGCACAAACCCAAGGGGAAAGCAATGTTGCCATCGGTCCGAATACGCGCACTTCCGAAACGGGTTCCATTGCTATCGGTCTTTCCTCCAATGCGTCAAAAATCAAAGTATTGCCATCGGTCAAGGCGCGGTGGCGAAAGGTCAGGCGGACATTATTATCGGTAAAGGTGCAGGACCCGGTTCCAGTTCGACAAACGGACGAAATATCGCTATCGGTGAAAATACATTACAAAACAGTACTAATAGCGATAATGTGATTGCCATCGGTACAGGTGCCGGTACCGGTAGCAACAGTACACAGTCTATCTATATGGGTAATGATGCAGCAGGCACCGGTACTCAAAATATCGTACTTGGTTATAAATCAGTCTCACGGGCCGATAACGGTGTCGTGATTGGTGCAACCGCCAAAGCCGGTGCAAAACCGTCAGTCGCCATCGGTGCAAATTCATCCGCAGCAGGCGGAAATGCCGTTGCGTTAGGCGGGAATACCGATGCTGCCGGTGCAAGTGCCGTTGCAATCGGCGGTGGTACCGGTGCATCCACCGGAGCAAAAGCAGCCGGTGCATCCGCTATTGCTTTAGGAAGCAATGCCAATGCTGTAGGCCAACGCGCTATTGCTATCGGCGGCAGCACTTAGCCAAGGCCCTACTCAACTGCTATGGGTGGTAAAGCACAGGCGGTAGGTACGTCATCCATTGCCATCGGTTCGACTCAAAATATGTCGCCGACTGTTGCGCAAGGTCATTATTCCATTGCTATCGGCCATCAGGCACAGGCCTGGGCGGGGTTGGCGCTCAAAAATACCATTGCTATCGGTTCTTCCAGTACGGCGGCTAAAAATCCGTGCGATTGCTATCGGTTTGGAAAAGTATGGCATCCGATGAGAATACACTCGCCGTAGGTTATCAAGCCAATGCTGCTGCCAAAGGTGCAACTGCTTTGGGCATGGGAACCCAGGCAACTGCCATGAGCAGCATTGCTATCGGTAAAGAAAGCATCGCTTCTGCTGAAACCGCCACGTCCTTTGGCCAAAACAGCAAAGCCACCGCCAACAATGCCGTCGCCATCGGTAACAAAAGCCGTAGCGGCAGGTACGGGCAATATTGTGTGGGTACAAACGCGGGCGTATACGACGATGCCGTTTCCGCAGGACGCACAGTCGGCGCAGACACTGTCTATATCGGCGCGGACAGCGGCCGTAACGCCTATAGCAACGAACGCCAAATCTCTATCGGTAAAGGTACCGGCAACAACGCTACCGGTGTGGACAATATTGCCCTCGGCTGGCGTTCCGGTGCATTTGTGTCCGGTGCGAACAACGTCGCTATCGGTAAAGAAGCGGGTATGGGTACGGATGCCCAAAAATTGAACGTCGCTCCACTGTCGCCATCGGGTCGAGGGCTGCAAAAAGGCAGCTTCAGCAACACCGTCGCTATCGGTAAAACCGCATTGGCAGAAAAAGAATCCGCAGTTGCCGTCGGTATGGATACCAGAGCCAGCGGCGACAATTCCGTAGCCATCGGTAAGACTGCCAATGCCAGCGCACACGAAACCGTTGCCATCGGCCATGAGACCGTTGCCGAGCCGTTTCTTCCGTCGCTGTCGGTCAGCGTGCCAACGCTTCGGGCAGCGAGGCGGTCGCGATTAGGTATCGATTCCAACGCTTCCGGCCGTTTTGCCGTTGCCATCGGCAATATGGCGAAAGGTAACCGACAGCAAACTCAACGGCGTCGCCATCGGCAGCAACGCCGTCGCTTCAGACGACTATGCAATGGCGATGGGCCTGGATACCCAAGCGACAGGCAACAGCTCGATCGCCTTCGGTAATACCGCCAAAAGCACTCGGCAAAGAAGCTATTGCTGTCGGCCATTTGGCAACTGCTGCAAAAACAATACCCTCGCACTTGGTGTTTCTGCTAATTCCGCTGAAGTTGGTGCAGTAACTTTGGGTGCATACACCAAAAGCTGATGCTGTTACAGGAACTGCATTGGGTTATTCTGCTCATGCCGTCAATGAAAACGATGTCGCTTTGGGCGGCAACAGTAGACCGAAGCACACCACGACGGCGACTACACACTTAATGGTAACTATACTGCTGCCGGAACAAGCTCTATGGGTACGGTTTCCGTCGGTAGCATCAATACCGCTGAGGCAGGTAAGCTAGCAATGCCTTCCACCCGTCAAATTCAAAACGTCTCTGCGGGTGTTATCAGCGCAACCAGCACCGATGCCGTCAATGGCAGTCAGCTTTACGCGACCAATTTCTACCTGCTCAACTTGGGTAAAAACGTCAAAAACGCCTTTGGGCGGCGATACCCAAATCGATAATGAGGGCAATCTGACCCTGAGTAACTTGGGCGGCACAGGCACAGCCAATGTTCACGACGCTTTGGAAGCGATGAACAACAAAATCGACACAATTGGGCGGCAACTCCAGCCATTTCTATAGCGTTCAGACGACCTCCAATACCCGAGGCAACTACAACAATGACGGCGCAACCGGACTGGATGCCCCGGCGGCAGGTGCCGATGCCCAGCCGCCGGCGAATTTGCCGTAGCCGTCGGTACAGGCGCACAGGCGGCAATTTCCAACTCTATCGCCATCGGTAGAAACGCCACCGTCAACGAAGACACGGTATCTGATGCGAGTGTCAACGGTTTGACTAAAGGCGAAGGTTCCGTTGCCATCGGTGCGAATACCAAAGCCAGCGGCACCAACGCTACCGCCGTCGGCCAATCATCCAACGCTTACGGTCAAAAACTCCTTTGCAGGCGGCCAGTCTTCCAAAGCATTGGGCAAATCCAGCGTAGCGGTCGGTGACGGCGCTCAGGCTATTCACGACTCCGCTACTGCAGTTGGTCCATACAGCCAAGCTACGGCGGCAGGTGCTACCGCGTTGGGCTTCAATACCCGCGCAACCGCTTCGGGTACTGTTGCGGCAGGCCGTAACAGCAAAGCCGCTTCCAACAATGCCTTGGCATTGGGTAACGAAGCGGACGCGCAAAAAGACGACACCATCGCCATCGGTTACAACGCCCGCCACGCAAAACCGTGCCGTTGCCTTTGGTAAAAACGCCCTAAAAGCTACCGCAGGACACTTTTGCCTTAGGGCGATTCGGCAAAAGCCTCTGTCGGCAATGCCATCGCTTTCGGTAAAAACGCCAATGCCGCCCATAAAGATTCTATCGCATTGGGTGCCAATTCCGCGACTGAAGCAGCCGTTCAGACGACCTCTGCTACCGTTGGCGGCTTGACTTTCGGCAACTTCGCAGGTACTGCACCTGAGTCCACACTCAGCATCGGTACGGCAGGCAAAGAGCGAACGATTACCAACGTCGCCGCAGGCCGCATCAGTGATAGCAGCACCGACGCCATCAATGGCAGCCAGCTTTATGCGACGCAAAACGTCATGAACAACATCGGTACGAGCGCCGTCGGCGTATTGGGTGGAGACGCAGCCATTGCGAATAACGGCACCATCACGATGACTGACATCGGCGGTACAGGCAAAGACAACGTCCACGACGCAATCAAGTCAGTGAAAGAGACTGCCGAGAAAGGCTGGAATCTGAAAGCCAACGACGAAACCTCGTCTGAAAAATCGCCGCAGGCGACACCGTAACCGTGAAACAAGGCAAGAACATCCGAGTGAAACGCAGCGGTAAAGAACTGACGGTTGAGACTTCAGACGACGTCGAATTCGGTACGGTTTCCGCTACTACCGTACTGGCCGACAGCTTCATCTCCGGCAACAGCGTGCTGAGCGGAGAAGGTCTGAAAGATCGGTGCGGACGGTTCGCCGAGCCAAGTGTCCCTGACCAATGCCGGTCTGAACAACGGCGGTAATAAAATCTCCAACGTTGCCACAGGCGAAGCCGACACCGACGCAGTGAACGTTGCACAGCTCAAATCAGCCGCAGCGAAAGCGACGTCCAAGTGGACAGCGGCAACGACAACATCGTCGTTACACCAGAGCAAAATGCCGACGGCAGCATCACCACAAAAGTGGCGACCGCACCTAACCTCAAAGCCGACAGCCCTGACCGCAGGCGAGACCGTTGTGAACAACAGCGGCGTAACCCGTCAACGCCGACAAGACCACCCTCAGCCAAGCGGCCAACGGTGCGGTTAAAGTCAGCGAAGGCGCGAAAGATGCCGACGGCGTAACCGACTACGCCCTCGATCGACCGACGAAGCCAGCCGACATCGCCAAAGGCGTAGCGGCGAAAGACGCAGTGGACAACAAGGTCTGACCTTTGCCGCCGACAACGGCACGACCGGAGCGAAGAAACTGGTGACAGCCTGAGCGTCAAAGGCGACGGCAACATCTGACTCGCGCCGACGAAAACGGCATCGGCTTCTCACTGGCCGACAAGATTACCGTCGGCAAAGCAGGCAAAGGCAACAAACCGCTCGTGATCGACGGTACCGCCGGTCTGATTTCCGGTCTGAGCAACACCACCCTGGGCGGTGCGGACTTTGCCACTAAAGGTCAAGCCGCCAGCGAAGAGCAGTTGAACGCAACCCTAAGCCAACTGCGAACCTGCTCGGCGGTAACGCAGCCAACGACAAAGGCAACGTCACCACCACCGACATCGGCGGTACCGGCAAAGACAACGTCCACGACGCCATCGCCGCAGTGAAAGAAACTGCCGACAAAGGCTGGAACCTGAACGCCAACGACGAAACCTCGTCTGAAAAAATCGGCGCAGGCGACACTGTGACCTTCAAAGAAGGCAAAAACGTCAAAGTCAGCCGCAACGGTAAAAACATCACCGTAGCGACTTCAGACGACGTCTCCTTCGACAAAGTCACTGTCGGCGGCAGCGTCCTGACCGACAACGGACTGACTGTGGGCAACGGCAAAAGCAGGTAAACCTGTCAGCCTGACCAAAGACGGTCTGAACAACGGCGGCAACAAAGTGTCCGACATCGCCGCAGGCGAAGCCGACACCGACGCAGTGAACGTTGCACAGCTCAAAGCAGCCGCAGCGAAAGCGACATCCAAAGTGGACAGCGGTAACGACAACATCGTCGTCACACCGAGCAAAATGCCGACGGCAGCACCACTTACAAAGTGGCGACCGCACCTAACCTCAAAGCCGATAGCTCACTGCAGGCGATACCGTTGTGAACAACGACGGCGTTAAAGTTGGTGACAAAGTTGCTCTGGGCAAAGACGGTCTGAAAGCAGGCGATGTCAACATCACTACCGACGGTATCAACGCAGGCAACAAAGCCATCGGCAACGTTGCTGCCGGTGTGAAAGACACCGATGCCGCCAACGTCGGACAGCTGAACCGTCTGACCGCCGCTGCTAAGACCGAAGTTGAAGCCGGTACCAACATCGCCAGCGTGACCAGCAAACAAGGCGCGAACGGTCAAACCGTTTACACCGTGAACGCAGACGGCGCGAGCGTTTCCGCAGGTTCCGACAACATCGTCGAGACCAAAGGCAACAAAGACGCCGACAACGTGACCGACTACGCCGTTGACCCTGTCTAAAAGCCGTCAGCCGACATCGCCAAAGGCGTAGCGGCGAAAGACGCGGTGAACAACAGAGCATCAGCTTCGCAGGCGACAGCGGTACGACCGTTGCCAACAAACTGGGCGATACCGTCGCCGTTAAAGGCGATGCCAACATCACCACCACCGCAGGCGCGAACGGCATTCAGGTCGGCCTCAACAAAGACCTGAAAGTAGACAGCGTCAAAGCAGAGCGATACCGTCGTGAACAACAACGGCGTCAACGTCGGCGACAAAGTGGCTCTGGGTAAAGACGGTCTCGAAAGCAGGCGATGTCAACATCACTGCCGACGGTATCAACGCAGGCGGTAAGAAAGTGACCGGCGTCGCCGCAGGCACCGTAGCCGCAGGCAGCACCGATGCCGTCAACGGCGGACAACTGCACCAAGTTTACGAACCGATCGGCAGCAACGGCGGCAACGTCAACACCGCACCGCCGTCAGTCGAAGCAGACGGCAAAGCAGGCTTGGGTAATATTAAAAACATTACCCTGGTGGACAACAGCAACAATCCGAACGTGACCAACGTTACGAACGAGACCAAGATTGCCCAGTCCAACGGTTACAGCCTCGGACCTACAAACGTCGAAGACCGAGGCATGTAGCGTGACCAACAACGTCATCGAAGCCGTAGGCCGTATGAACGAACAAGGCATCAAGTTCTTCCATACCAACGACGCTGAGTGGAACCCGACGTACAGGCCTATAACGGCGAAGACTCCAGCGCGAGCGGCGCATACGCCACGGCAGTCGGCTATCAGGCCGCCTCCAAAAAGGCACCAACGCCATCGCCATCGGTAAAGGCGCCAAAGCCCACGCCGAGAACACCATCGCCATCGGTACCGGCAACATCGTCAGCGGCAAAAACTCCGGCGCCATCGGCGACCCGACCGTAGTAAGCGGCAACAGTTCTTACTCCATCGGTAACAACAACAACGTATCCGCCGACAACGCCTACGCATTGGGCAGCAACATCAAAGCCACGGTCAACGACTCCGTCTACCTCGGCGACCGCGCCCAAACCCAAGGCATCCATACGGCTGATGCGGCCAAAAGGCGAGGCCTACACCTACGGCGGCTGAATGACAAAAGCCGTGGCAGGCAAAGCAGGTTCGGCAGCCGCAGCGAACAAAGTGGCAGGCGTCGTTACCGTCGGCAACGGTACGGACGAGACCCGTCAGGTACAAGGTGTGGCGGCAGGTGTGGTATCGGCAGATTCGACCGATGCGATCAACGGCAGCCAGTTGTATTACACCAACCAGGCGATTAACCAAAGCGTGACCAACATCGGCAATTACGTGGTGAACATGGGCGACCAAATCAACCAACGTATCGACAATGTTGAAAGCGACTATAAAGCCGGTACCGCAGCAGCCATGGCGGTCGCCGGTCTGCCGCAAGCCTACCTGCCGGGTAAGAGCATGATGGCGGTTGCAGGCGGCGTTTACCGCGCGAAGCGGTTACGCAGTCGGCTTCTCCAGCATCTCCGACGGCGGCAACTGGGTCATCAAAGGTACGGCTACCGGCAACTCACGCGGCCACTACGGCGCGACCGCAGGTGTCGGCTACCAATGGTAATCCCGCTCTAAAGCCTGTTTGAAGGCAAAGAAGGTCGTCTGAAAAACCCGAAACAAGGTTTTCAGACGACCTTTTTCTATATCGGATTGAATGGACGGGGTTTGCTTTCCGAACATGCCGGTTTCGCAAACACTTGATTAAAACAAAACGCTAAGGTTTTTAGACGACCCGCAGCGTGGTCTCTGCCACGAAATAAAGATAAAGACAACCGCCCGATTCAGATTGTCGGACAGCAGGTTCGCGGGCAAAGTCCACGCTACGGACTGGATTATTCTAACTTGTCGGGTTAAATAAAAGGTCGTCTGAAAACGGGGGCGAGTTTGTTTCTCCCAAACTCAAAATCTCAAAGTTTTCAGACGACCTTGTTTTTAACTTTGCAACCTGCCCCTCCCGTCCGGCGGGAGAGGGCTGGGGAGAGGGTGGTTCTGCGGATTACACGAATTTGATTTTACCTAAACCCACAAAGCCACCCTATCCTAGCTTTCCCCCGCCAGACGGGGGAAGGGACGATTGTTGTTGCTGCAACGAGTAGCGTGGGCTTTGCCCTCGCGAGATAAATGCCGAAATGGAGACCCATTCGGTTGTTGTCTGATTTGGATTGGCAGGTGAGATTTCGTGGGCAAAGCCCACGCTACCTGATTTATCCCAAGCTTGAATTGATTGAATAAAGGTCGTCTGAAAACTTAAAAACTTGTTTTCAGACGACCTTTCATTTTAGTCCGCGCATCTGCGCCGGGCGGTTTACTGCTCTATTTTTATCGCCTTTTTCCGGACGCACCCAGCCTTCGATCACGGTTTGGCGGGCGCGGGCGAGGGCGAGTTTGTTGTCTTTGACGTTTTTGGTAATCGTGCTGCCTGCGCCGGTTGTAACTTTGTTGCCGAGGGTGACGGGGCGACTAGGACGCAGTTGGAGCCGATGCGGACTTCGTCGCCGATGACGGTTTTGTATTTGTTCACGCCGTCGTAGTTGGCAATGATCGTGCCTGCGCCGAAGTTGGTTTTGCTGCCGACTTCGGCGTCGCCGATGTAGGTGAGGTGGTTGGCTTTGGTGCCTTTGCCGATGGCGGCGTTTTTGATTTCGACGAAGTTGCCGACGTGTACGTCGTCTGAAAGGCGGGCTTGCGGACGCAGGCGGGCGTAGGGGCCGATTTGGTTGTTTTGTCCGACTTCGCAGTCTTCGAGGTGGGAGAAGGGGGCGATTTTGCTGTTTGCGCCGATTTTGGCGTTTTTTGATGACGCAGTTTGCGCCGATTTCGACGTTGTCGCCGATTTCGATGTCGCCTTCGAGGACGACGTTGACGTCAATCACGACGTCTTGTCCGTGTTTCAGACGACCTCTTAAATCAAAGCGGGCGGGGTCGCGCAGGGTGACGCCTGCTTTGGAGCAATTCTTGCGCTTGTTCGGTTTGGAAGATGCGTTCGAGTTCGGCGAGCTGGAGTTTGTTGTTCACGCCGGCGGCGAGGTGGGAGGCGCGCACTTGGACGGGATGGACTTTGATGCCGTCGGCAACGGCTTTGGCGATGAGGTCGGTCAGGTAGTATTCGCCTTGGGCGTTGTTGCTGGAGAGGCTGTTCAGCCAGTTTTTGAGTTTGGCGTTGGGCAGGACGAGGATGCCCTGTGTTGATTTCTGCGGACGGCTTTTTTGGGCGGCGTCGGCGTCTTTTTTTCTTCGACGATGGCGGTTACGCTGCCTTGGCTGTCGCGGATGATGCGGCCCAAGCCTGTCGGGTCGGCGGGCACGTCGGTCAACAGTCCGACTTTGCTGCCGGCGGCTTCGAGCAGGGTTTCGAGGGTGGCTGCGTCAATCAGGGGAACGTCGCCGTACAGCACCAGCGTGCGACCTTCGGCGGCAAGGTGCGGGCAGGGCGGTTTTTGACGGCGTGGCCGGTGCCGAGTTGTTCTGTTTGTTCGACCCAGACGACGTCGCGTTTGACGGTGTCCAAGACTTGGTCTTTGCCGTGTCCGATGACGACGCAGATGTTTTTGCGGATTCAGGGCGGCGGCGGTGTCGATAACGCGCTCGACCATGGGCTTGCCGCCGATTCGGTGCAGCACTTTGGGCATTTTTGGAATACATGCGCGTGCCTTGCCGGCGGCGAGGATGACGATGTTGAGGGTGTGGCGGACATGATGGGCTTTCTCGAATGCAATGTTGATGAAGGGGGTATTTTGGGGGTCTTCTGAACGGGGTTTTGGGGTTTCAGACGACCTTTTTATTTGGGTTTGTGTGCGGACGTGGGGATTATGGTTTATTGGGTTTGGGGTTCCAGCGGTACGAGTCGGCATGGCTGCCGTGTTCCAAGCGGTCGAGTGTGGTCGGTTTCAGGGGCGTGCGCGCGGATGTGTCGGCGGGACGGCTGTCGAAGTCGTAGCGGTTCTGCGTGCAGCCGCTCAGGATGGCGGCGGTAACGAAAAATCAGGCGAGGGGCGCATGGTTTTCTCCTTTGTGAAAGGACGGCAGATATGGGACGAACGGGATGGCGAAGAGAAGTTTGAGGTCGTCTGAAACGGAAAAACGGTTTCAGACGACCTCTGCGGGCGGATTATTCTTCGGTTTGCGTTTCGGGCGCGGCGTGTCCGGCGCCTTGGGGTTTGTTCCATGTCGTGCCGCGTACGTTTTCTTGGTCGCCGTGCAGCGGTTTGAGGGTGCGGCGTTCGGGGCGGTATTGGTTGTAACGCATATCGCGGGAGTAGGTGCCGTCTTCGTAATAGATGCGCGTGCCTTTTTCGTATTTAGGGGCGCAGGGAGGTGTGGCCGGATTCGTTTTGGTAGGTTTCCCAGGTACAGCCGGTCAGGGCGGCTGCGGCGGCGAGGATGAGGGCGTGTATCGCATGATGGTTGTCCTTGTGGTCGGGCGGATTGGTGCCGTTGTTCAAACCCGATATTGTAAAGGTTTCAGACGAGTGCCGACAATTTTTCGGCACATTCGGCGAGCGCCTGCATATCTTTTGCAACGGCGTCGGTAAAGGGCAGGGGATGGGCTTTTGCTGCCGAACCATACGGTTTTTCATGCCCAGCTCTTTGGCTTGGTGCAGGTTGTCCGCGCTGTCGTCGATCATGATGCACTGTCCGGGCGTGGCGTCGAGCAGGCGGCAGACGGTCAGGTAGGCTTGCGGGTCGGGCTTGTAGCGCAGCCCGAAGTCGTCCGTGCCGAGGAGTGCGTCAAAACGGTTTGCCAAACCCAATGCCCTGATAACGGCGCGGACGTAAAACGAAGGGCCGTTGGAAAAACGGCTTTGCGTCCTTTCAGACGACCTAAAACGCTTTTCGGTTCCCTCCATGCCCTGCTAATTTTTGCCAAGATTTGCGCGATGGGATGGCTTTTCGCGCAGAAACTCGCAGATGTCGATTTCGGGATGGTGGATTTGCAGGCCGGCAAGCGTTGCGCCGTATCGGTGCCAATAGTCCTGACGCAGGTCGGATGCCGCTTCTTCGGAGAGCTTTGAGGCGTTGCGCCACGTAGTCGGTCATGGCGCGGTTGATGATGTAGAAAATGCCCTGCATCGGCGTTGTGCAGCGTGTTGTCGAGGTCGAAAGAGCCAGACGGGGAAAGGTTCATGTCGTGTGTTGGTGCGGATTTTGTTATGATGTTTCGTATTTTACCCGTACAAAGGTTAGAGAATGAAACTGAAATTATCCGCCCTCGCCCTCCTGCTGGCTTCGGCAAACTTATCCGCCCAGACTGAAGTGCGCCTTGCCGTGCACAAATCCTTCAGCCTGCCCCAATCCGTCCTCGCGCAGTTTGAAAAAGCCAACGACGCCAAAGTCTCCGTTATCAAAGCGGGCAGCGGCAACGAAATGCTCAACAAGCTGATTCTCAGCAAGGCCAACCCGATTGCCGACGCGGTTTACGGTTTGGACAACGCCAACATCGGCAAAGCGCGCGAAGCAGGCATACTGGCGGCAGCGCAGCCCAAATCCGCACCCGTTTCAGCGGGGATGCCCGTCATCGCGGCAGTCAATTACGGCTACGTTACCCTCAACTACGACAAAAAATGGTTTGAACAGAAAAAACTGCCGCTGCCCAAAACCTTGCAGGACTTGACCCGCCCAGAATATAAAAACCTGCTGGTTACGCCCTCGCCCGCCACCTCCTCGCCCGGACTCGCCTTCCTGATGGCGAACATCGGCGGCATGGGCGAAGAGGGCGCGTTCAAATGGTGGGCGCAGATGCGTCAAAATGCGTAAAAGTCGCCAAAGGCTGGAGTGAAGCCTATTACACCGACTTCACCTCAAAAACGGCGGCGCGTATCCGCTTGTCGTCAGCTACGCCGCCAGCCCCGCCGCCGAAGTCCACTACTCCAAAGGCAAATACAGCGTGCCGCCGACCGGCAACCCTCTTCTCAAAGGCGGCGTGTTCCGCCAAGTTGAAGGCGCGGCAGTCTTGAAAGGCGCGAAACAGCCCTGAGCTGGCGGCGAAACTCGTACAGTGGCTGCAAAGCGGCGAAGTGCAAAAAGCCCCTGCCGACCGAAATGTGGGTCTATCCCTGCAGTGAAAAACACGCCGCTGCCCAAAGTCTCGAGTTCGCTCAAGCCCCGAAACACATCGACTCGCCCAGCCGCAACGACATCGACACCAAACAGAAACAATGGGTCGGCCGCTGGACGAAGACCGTGTTAAGGTAAGCGGGAAGGTCGTAGTAGAAAATCCGCCGCCCCATCCTGTCGGCTGGAGATAGTCAAATGACTTTATTTTCGATACGCAACTTATCGGGTACCGTCCTTCCCGCCCCCGCCTACGCGAGGACAGGCTACGGCGGGAATGACGGAATGTGATGATATGCCGTATGTTACAGTTAAGGATGTTGGCGATAAAAAGGGTCGTCTGAAAACCCTATAGTAGATTAAATTTAAATCAGGACAAGGCGACGAAGCCGCAGACAGTACAGATAGTACGGCAAGGCGAGGCAACGCCGTACTGGTTTAAAAGTTAATCCACTATAAAAACGGTTTCAAACTTATCGAAACCATGTTTCAGACGACCCCTTACCGTTTCGTTTTGAATGAAGGAATCCCATGAAGAAGCCCCTACTTTACGCCTTCACGCTGACCGCACTTGGCGGCTGCTTCTACACCGAAAACCCCATACGGGCGCACCGCCGTCCTCGACCTGCCCGTCCATTCCCAAAACCACCATCAACAAAACCGTTACCGTCAACGCACCGCCGGGAACGACCGTCATCTATCAAGACAGCGAGCCGGTCCACCGTTACGGCTATCCCTACTCGCCTTACCCGCGCCCGTATCCCGCGCGTCGGGTTTATTAAGATCGGGTCGTCTGAAAAATTATAGTGGATTAAATTTAAACCAGTACGGCGTTGCCTCGCCTTGCCGTACTATTTGTACCGTCTGCGGCTTCGTCGCCTTGTCCCGATTTAAATTTAATCCACTATAATTTCTGCTTTCAGACGACCTTATCCGTTTGTCCTTCAAATATACCGTTTATGTTGTTCTTTACATTTTTGTTTAAATTTAAATTAAATTAAGGAAGGTTAACCAACCTCCGTTTTTAATACGCAAAATCTAAGGAACAACATGAAAATTCTTCTCTACACTTACCTATCCACCCTCCCTGCTCACCGGCTGAGGTACACTGACCGGCATCCCTTCACGGCGGCGGCAAACGCTTTGCCGTCGAACAAGAACTCGTCGCCGCCTCGTCCCGTGCCGCCGTCAAAAGAAATGGATCAGTCGCCCTGAAAGGCCGAAAAAGTCGCCCTTTACGTCTCCACTATGGGCTATCGAGCGATCCGGCTAACATTACCGGCGGACGCTACTCCATCGACGCATTGATTCGTGGCGGCTACAAAAACAACCCCGACAGCGCCACCCAATACAGCTATCCCACCTACGATACTACCGCACTACCAAAGCTGATGCGCTCTCCAGCGTTACCACTTCCACATCGCTTTTGAACGCCCCCGCCGCTGCTCTGACTAAAAACAGCGGACGCAAAGGCGAACGGTCTGCCGGATTGTCTGTCAACGGCACGGGCGACTACCGCAACGAAACCCTGATTACCAATCCCCGCGACGTTTCCTTCCTGACCAACCTCGTCCAAACCATCTTCTACCTGCGCGGCATCGAAGTCGTGCCGCCTGAATACGCCGACACCGACGTATTCGTAACCGTCGACGTATTCGGCACCATCCGCAGCCGTACCGAACTGCACATCTACAACGCCGAAACCCTTAAAGCCCAAACCAAGCTCGAGTATTTCGCCGTTGACCGCAACAGCCGAAAACTGCTGATCAAACCCACTTCCGCCGCCTACGAATCCCAATACAAAGAAAAATACGCCCTTTGGACCGGCCCTACAAAGTCAGCAAAACCGTCAAAGCTTCAGACGGCCTGATGGTCGATTTCTCCGACATCACCCCCTACGGCGACACGACCGCCCAAAACCGTCCCTGACTCTCAAACAAGGCAATGCCCAAAACCTGATGTCAGCGACGAAGTCATCCGCCGCCGTGAAGGAGAATAAACTGTGGAACCGCTGCGCAGACTGACAAACCTCCTGCTGCTCGGCGCCGTAACGGCGGCTGCCTTCGGGCAGCCTCGCCCTCGCGGCGGACTTAGGGAACGACCCCGTAGTGCAGGATTTGCTCCGACGGAGAATTTCGACCCCGGCAAAAATTCCCACCTCTTCGGCAAAGCACGCGGAACCGTGGCTGAGCCGTACCGGACTGATGACCATTTCGCCCACCATCACACAACGGTTGGGCAATTTACAGATGGAAACCGCAACCATCTTCAGTAATCCCGGATATACGTCCGCTTTTTCCGGACACGGACATGAAGTCCATTCCCCGTTTGACAACCGTGCCAGCAAAAGCGACAGTTGGACAGGCGGCAAAAGTAACGACGGTACGGGCATGACCTTGCCAGCATGTCATGGGACGGCTACGACACCACCCCTGCCGACGGTTACGACGGCCCGCAGAGGCGGCTACCCCGCACCTCACGGCGCCCGGGATATTTACTCCTACGTTGCCAAAGGCCAGGTAGGAGGCAGACTGTTGTTCACGACGACAACCGCTCGACGCAGCAACGGTTTGCGGACAGATTCGGCAACATACCGAAAAAATTTTTCCGACCGTGCCGAAGAAGCCAATAAAATGTTCGAACACAACCCCGGGCTCAACCGCTGGGGTAACAGCATGGAATTTATCAATGGTGTCGCCGCAGGTGCCCTCAATCCCTTTCTCAGCGCCGGAGAAGCCATCGGCGTAGGCGATGCGGTTCAAGGACGGGTTTTTGCCATCGATATGGCGACTGCAGCGGCCATCAGCACCATGTCGCCGGACAACGCCATTGCCGCCATCGACCATTTGAGGAGTTTGGCAAAAATCGGAAGAAAAAATCGGCAAAACTGTCCGCGATTGGACGGCAGAAAAATCCCAATGCTGCCGAAACCGTCGAACTATGTCCAACACCCTGCCATATGCCAAAGCCAAAAAGCCTGACGAAGGCGGCAAAAGCAGGGAAAGCTGATGTCAGCAGAGATTTCTCAACATCCTACACCTGCTCCTTCCACGGCAGCACTCTTGTCAAAAACGGCAGACGGCTACAAAGCCATTGCCCGTATCCGGGCCGGCGACCGCGTCTTTGCTAAGGGACGAAGCAAGCGGAGAAACGGGATACAAACCCTGTTACCGCCCAATACGGCAATCCGTATCAAGAAACCGTTTACATTGAAGTTTCAGACGGCCTCGGTAAAATACAAACCCTCGTTTCCAACCGCATCCACCCGTTTTATTCGGACGGCAAATGGATTAAAGCGGAAGATTTGAAAGCGGGAAGCAGGCTGTTTGCCGAAAACGGTGCAGGGCAGACCGTTCAGAGCGTTACTGTCAAACAAGAACCGCTGCAAGCTTTCTACAATCTGACCGTTGCCGACTGGCATACTTACTTCGTCAAGGGCGATAAGGCGGAAACGGAAGGTTTGGGTTCATAATGAGTGTCCGATTAAACTAAAACCGACAGAACGTTATAATCGTCAAACGCATTATGGAGGTTCTCAAACAGATGGAGCAAAGGCTCAGGCAGCAAGACAGGCAGGAAGGTAAACCTTGTCCAACTTGTGGTAGAATTCAAATATCTGGTACGAAAAACTGCACCAAGTCCGCAACATGAACCCTCATTAGTAAAACATTACTATGAACATGGTGGTCACACCATGATCAATGCCGATCGAGCGAAACATGCCAGGGAAAGCATAAAAGGAACTCAATGTTTAACATGTCACAAGGAAAGAGGGGCGATGATGTCAAGATATTCGAGAGAACAGGCTAAAAAGCATGGACTATAACCAAACTGTTTTATCTCACTTGCAAAAATTTTGGAAACATCATGATATTAAAGGATTTACTTGGGCTTTAGGGAAGGATTGTTGAAGAACTTCCTGATTTCCAAGTTTTCCAAGTGATTCCTAACCATGCAGATGAGCCTTGGGTTTATGTCAAATCTGGGATAGGGTCCATTTTTAGGACAGGAGTTTTTATCGTCAGCCCGTTTGAAACGCCTGAACATATTGAGACCTTAGCAATGCTGGCATCTGCAGTATGCATTATCCTGACGATTTCAATTAGGGGAAAACCGTCAATATCGGCAGACCGTGGGTTGAGCAATCATCCTTCCAGCATTTTCTGATTTCTCTGCCTTTATCCTTATGGGCAAGAGTTGGAATATATGGATAATGTCCGATGGTTATTGCGATTACTCATCAAGAGAGGCTTTTTAGATACTCATTCGGTAGAAGAATTGGAAACAAGATTTGATGAGCTAGGTATTGATTATTTAGATATAAATCGTGCAAGTACTATATAGCAGGGTAGATTAAAAACCCAATCAAAAGGTCGTCTGAAAAACCTTGTTTCTGGTTTCTTCAGACGACCTTTCGTTTATCTGCCGATTAATATTACGCAACCTGCGGAATGGCTTCGATGTCGCAGGCTGCGGTAGCAGGATCGAGCTGTTTTGGCGATGAGGCGCGAGCTGCCGGTGGAGGATGTGGCTTTGACGTTCGTCGCCTGCCCTGTTTGTAAGGCTTCCAAGTCGGTTCGACGGGAGGGTCGTCTGAAAATCTTGTTCGCTTGTTTGCGGAGGCGTTCGAGCAGGTCGGCGATGCGGTAGCCGCTTTGGTAGAACTTGTGGACGAAGTCAGCTACGCGCCGTCCATTTCTGCTGCGGGTATGCGCCGAGTGCGGAGATGGTGCCGGTCAGGCGTAGCTGGTCTGAGGAGGCGGCCGCCGGCAGGTTGTTGCCGTATTTTTGGGTTCGCGCCTCGCGTCGGAGAGGGTGCTGCTGAGGGTGGCGGTGCGTTCGTGGGCTTGGCGGCGGACGGTACGGTATTCGACGTCGTCGGCGATGCCGTATTGGAGCTGGTCGAGGATTTTTCTGAGGTAGAGCGCCGCTGCCGCCGACGGTTTAGGCGGCGGTTTTTTTCGAGGAGGCGAGGTAACGCCAGTCCGGCCAGAGGTAGGGTGACGGCTGCCCACGCGAGGACGGAGTCGACGATGGTGTCGATGATGCGACGGGCATGGCGGCATAGACGTCCAGCCCGGCGAGGGAAGCCAGTGAGGGCTTGGATGGCGATGAAGAAGGTGGAGAAGCTGTATTTGTAGCTACCGTCAGAAAAACAGGGTGGTGCTGGCGATGACGATCCAGAGTTTGGTTTCGACGGAGGGGTGCAATAAGGCATCGAGGGAGCCGACGATGACGCCGAGGATGGTGCCGGCAATGCGTTGGTGGCACGCGGCTTTTGGTGGCGGTGTAGTTGGGTTGGCAGACGAAAGAGTGCGGTCAGGAGTATCCAGTCAGCCGAGGTTGAGATGGAGGATTTCGACGATGGTGCAGGAGGCGGCAACGAGGATGGAGACGCGTGAGGACGGAACACGCCCGACTCGAAGCTGAGCTGGCTGCGGACGGTCTGCAGACGTTTTTCAGGCTGCTGTTTTCGAGGGCGGCGATGCGGGTATCGCTGCTGTTGTCGTTTTCGGCGGGAGTCGCTGTGTTGGAGTGGCGCGCAGTTGATGGTCGCCGCTGAGGTTGTCGAGACAGGCGGCGGATGTGGTGATGCTGCGGCTTTCGGGGTGGCCGTCGGTGTAGTGGGCGAGGATTGGCGGCAGCCTTCCATCGCGCGTCCGAGACGTTTGCTGTATGTGTAGTCTTTGCCGTTCCTCAGGGCGGCGGCAACGTTGGGCACGCCTGCCCCCTGCATTTCGAGCAGGCGGCGGATACGGAAGATGAGGTCGGTGCTTTTGAGGGTGTCGGTCAGCTCGGTGTAGTCGGCGTGGGCGGAGCTGACGCGTTCGTGTATGTCTTGGGCGGCGGGCAGTAGCGCAGCATTTTGGCGGTGCGCGGGTGGCGGTGCTTTGCCGCGCAGGCGGTAAAACAGGGCGGCGCGGCATTGGTTGAAGGCGGTGATGACGCCGGTGTTGCTCTGGCGAGGTCGATTTGGCGGTTGCCGGGCCAAGCGGCTTTCGTCGGGATCGAAAAAGTCGGCTTTGGCGTCAAAATACCCGCCGAGCGCTTCGTAGGCGTTGGCGACGCTTTCTGGACGGGGCGGTGCGGGAGGATGATTTGGAAAACAAGTGTACAGGTGCTGTCTAACACGGTCCCGAGCAGAATCATGACGGGATTGGTCAGCCAGAAGTTTTCGGGGTGTAGGTAGCGTGGTGTAGGTGGCGACGGGCAAGTGCGCCGAACGCGAAGGTGCGGTATTTCAGTCCGACCGCGCCCAAAATGGTCAAAAGCCGAACGTCATCAGGGTCATGGCGAGGATGAAAGGCAGACCTGTGCCGAGCGTGCTTTTGGGCAACGAGCGATGAAATGGTAAACAGGGCGACGGCGATGATGATGTTTTCAGACGACCTGTCAGCCGGTTCTGTCCAAATCGACGAGGCCGCCCGCGAGATGCCGAGCACGAAAGGCATGACGAGTTGGGCGTGCCAAACCGCCAGACAAGGGTCGCGGCGATAAAGACGCTGGCGAAGACGGGCAGCGAGCGATGATGAGGGGGTTTGAGCGGCGGGAGTTTCATCGTATTGGGCACAGCTTTAAATGGGAATGGTTTGATTATAGTGGATTAACTTTAAACCAGTACGGCGTTGCCTCGCCTAGCTCAAAGAGAACGATTCTCTAAGGTGCTGAAGCACCAAGTGAATCGGTTCCGTACTATCTGTACCGTCTGCGGCTTCGTCGCCTTGTCCTGATTTAAATTTAATCCACTATATAAAGTTTCTATCAATCCATATCATTTGAGTTTTTCATCTTCATAATATGGACGATCGAATGCTTCCCTTCCCAGATACATTCATCCGTTATACCTTGGGATTCCATGAAAAGGAACATAAGAATAAAAATCTTTTCATATTCTCCATAAAATATATTCACTCCTTTGAGCCATACTGCATCATCCATCATACAGAATAATTTCATCATGAAGATATTTAGGTTTTGAATGGTAGAGATAGCCTTGTTGACAAGCGGGACATATTTTTATTCTCTTATTCATGATTACTCCATATAATCGATTTATTTTTGTGGGTAAGCAGTAGTGATTTGATTGCTGCCTTTAGGCTGTACAACAATGCGTATTTTGTTCTCCCCATTTGCACCAATTACTCTTTTCATATCCACTAAATAAGTACGAGGATCATTGGCAAGAGGCATACCTTTTCTTTTTCCAAGCCTCATCAATTAGTGGAAGCACCCTTTTTCTGGATACGCTAAACACAGTGTGTAACCGTTTTCATCAATGTTGGACAGTATGCTTATGGATGAAATGAAACGGTATTCTAACAGGATTTCAGGGCGGGACTCGGGGCTGCAGGGTCGTCTGAAAGCGCAAACTGTCGCCATTTTCAGACGACCCCTTTGCGCGAAATTCCGAAACCCACCCGTCAAATATGCGATAATACCGCCACCTCAAACCGATTTCAGACGACCCATGCGCCTCAACGCCCGCCCCGCTCGTTTTGCCCTGTACCGCATGCCGCGGCGCGTTCGTCGTTAGTTCGTAAAAACCCGCCTTCGCGGGGGTTTTTGCTCGAATTGAAGAAAGCGAAGCCGATGCCCAACCCGCTTTACCGACAACACGTCATTTCCATTTCCGACCTGACGACCGAACAGCTCTGAGCTGCTCCGTGCAAACCGCCCTCAAGCTCAAAACCGACCCGCGCGACGATCTGCCTCGCAAACTCATCGGCTCATGTTTTTCGAACCTCCACCCGCACGCGTCTGTCGTTTGAAACCGCGGTACAACGTTTGGGCGGCAGTTATCGGCTTTTGCCGACGGCGCTAAAACACCAGCGCGAAAAAGGCGAAACCCCGCCGACACCGCCCGCATCATCTCCAGCTACACCGACGCCATCATCCAACGCCACCCCAAAGACGGCGCGGCGCGCTGTCCGCCGAGTTTTCCAAAGTCCCCGTCATCAACGCCGGCGACGGCACCAACCAACACCCCAGCCACCCCTGCTCGACCTCAGACCATCTACGAAACCCAAGGTCGTCTGAACAAGCTCAAAATCGCCATGGCGGGCGACCTCAACATGGCCGCACCGTCCATTCCCTCTGCCAAGCCCTCAAACGCTGGGATTGCGAATCGCCTTCGTCTCCCCGCCCAGCCTCGCCATGCCCGAATACATCACCGAAGAACTCGAAGCAGCAGGCTGCCGCCACCAAATCCTGCCCGACCTCGAAGCCGCCGTCGAATGGGCGGATATCCTGTACATGACCCGCGTCCAGCTCGAACGCTCGACGAACAAGAGTTCGCCAAAATCCAAGGCAAATTCAACCTCAACGCCATGCTCACAACGCCCGCCCCAACCTGCGCGTATTGCACCCCTGCCGCGCGTTGACGAAAATCCACCTGACGTCGATGCCACGCCGCACGCCTACTATTTCGAGCAGGGCGCCAACGGCGTTTCGCGCCGCATGGCGATGGTCGCTGGTGCTGAACGAAGAGTATAAGGGGAGCAAATATGGAAACCCCTAAACTCAGCGCGTCGAAGCTCATCGAAAAAGCGCACCGTCATCGACCACATCCCCGCCGGCAAAAGGCCTGATTATCCTGCGCCAATCCAAACTGCTGCACTCACGGCAGCGCCGTAACCGTCGGCTTCAACCTGCCCAGCAAAACCCAAGGCAGCAAAGACATCATCAAAAATTAGCCGGCGTCTGGTTGGACGACAACGCCGCCAACCGCCTCGCCCTCTTCGCCCCCGAAGCCGTCGTCCCACACCATCGACCACTTCAAAGTCATCAACAAACGCCGACTCTACCCCTGCCAGACGAAATCGCCGAAGTGTTCCGCTGCCCGAACACCAACTGCGCCAGCCACGGCGAGCCGGTGAAAAACCCGCTTCTACGTTCGCAAACAAAGCGGACAGACCAAGCTCAAATGCCACTACTGCGAAAAACCTTCAGCCGCGATTCCGTGATGGAGGCTGATTTCAGTTAAAGGCTAGACCGGCATGAATACGGAAAGGTCGTCTGAAAACTGAAAATCAGGTTTTCGAGACCTGTAAATCCAGTTCATCACGGAGACGGTTTCGCCGTTGTGCCATTGCGTCGCGATTTTCGCCAGCCGTATTTGGCGTAAAACCGCCCGTACGTCGGGCGTATGCGAGAGGTAAAAAGGGCGGGCAGGCGTGCGGGAGCGGCGGTTTGCGAGACAATGAGCGATGAGCGCGTGTCCGATGCCTTGCGCCTCGATGATTCGGGCAGGACGAATACGTCGCCCAGCCAGTATCTGTATTGCGGAAATTCTTCCATGTCGAAGCGTTTGAGCGCGGCGGAAACTGAGCAGCGTCCGTCTTCCGAAACTGCAGCAAAGGCGAGGCGGCAAACCGTCCGTCCAGACATTTCCGGTAATAGGCACGGATTTTTCAAGCGACGACCACGGGCGAAGTCGTGCCACTCTTGGTAGAGCGCACGGGTAAGCGGCTCGATGTGGCAGGCTTGCAGGAAGTGATATTCATGACGCGTTATCGTGCAGAAAGGTCGTCTCGAAACTGTTTCAGACGACCTTTTGAACTGTTAGCCCACTTTATCCCCGGGCTGTGCGCCCGCATCGACATCTAAGAGCCTCAGTTTGCCCTCGGCGGTCGCGGCGGAGAGCATCGTGCCTTCGGATACGCCGAATTTTGCCATTTGCGCGGGGCGAAGTTGGCGACGGCGATGACCATGCGGCCGTTCAACTCGGCGGGGTTGGGATAAGACCGCGGCGATGCCGGAGAAGATGATGCGTTTTTCAAAACCGAAATCGAGGTCGAATTTTAGAGCTTGGTGCTGCCTTCGACGGCTTCGCAGTTCAATACCGGCGACGCGCATGTCGATTTTCGCGAAGTCGTCGAAGCTCGCCTGTTCGGCGACTTTTTCGTATTTCGCTGTCTTCAACAGGCGCGGCTGCGGCGGCAATACTTTGTTTGTTGGCTTCGATTAAATCGTCCACTTGTTTTGCCCACTCGTTGCATTAAATGTTCGTATTTGTTGATGGCGTGTCTGCCTCAGGGTTTCACGCGTGTCGCCCAGGTAATCGCGTCCAGATTGAGGAAACGCGCGGCGTTGGCGGCGGTTTGCGGCATACAGGGCAAGGTGAGCGGTCAGCATGGTGCAGGCGTTGATGAGTTCGCCGTACTGATGCCAATATTTTTCAATGCCCACATTGTTAATAAATAATCTGTGATAGATTGAAGATGTTCATCTGTTCCTAATTTTATATTTTCCTTTTAACCGTTCTATCAGATGTAGAGTACTTTTTCTTCGCAAAAATAAATAATCTGCTCTTTTGATTTATTGAATATCTCTCTAACTAATTCATTAACTGACTGTCTATCTAAGCTATTTTTGTAACAGTTCAAAGTATTAATGGAATTTTTTCTGAAAGTATTTCTGAATTTGTTTTCGGACATCTGCGGCATGAGGATCGTAAAAGTTTACTATCGAGGCGAAGCAGTTTTCACGCGCAACTTGCTTCTCATCATAGTTACTTCCAAATTCATGATTTGATATTAAATCAACAATAAAATCATCCGTATGTTTGGCGAGTTCCACGGCTTGTTGGCATCGACGTATTCGTTCACGGCGTCTGCCAATGCCATGATGTCGCGCAGGGCGCGGGCGTATTCGCGGTTTTCGTATTGCGTCGGCGATGGTGTCGCTTTCGGCAGCGAGTTTTGCCAGCAATGCGCTGCCTGAAACGTCTTTCAGACGACCTTCAAAACGTTTGCGATGAAACCTGACGCGCGGGCGGCGATGTTGACGTATTTGCCGACGAGGTCGCTGTTTACGCGGCTGATAAAGTCTTGCAGGTTCAAATCGATGTCTTCGATTTTTGCTGTTGAGTTTGGCGGCGATGTGGTAGCGCATCCACTCGGGATTCAGGCCTTGTTCCAGATAGGATTTGGCGGTGATGAAGGTGCCGCGCGATTTGGACATTTTTGTCCGTCCACGGTCAAAAAGTCGTGCGTACCACGCCGGTCAGGCGCGGTGGCGGAGAAATGCAGCATAGCGGGCCAGAACAGGGCGTGGAAATAGAGGATGTCTTTGCCGATGAAGTGATACATCTCGGTTTGGCTGTCGGCTTTGAAGTATTCGTCAAAATCGACGCCGATGCGGTCGCACTGAGGTTTTTAAACGAGGCCATGTAGCCGACGGGCGCGTCCAGCCAGACGTAGAAGTATTTGCCCGGCGCGTCGATTTCGAAACCGAAATACGGCGCGTCGCGGGAAATGTCCCAGTCGGACAGCGTGGTTTCTTCGCCTTCGCTCCAGCCATTCTTTCATTTTGTTGAGGCTTCGGCTTTGCAGATGGGGCTTGCCGTCGTGCGGATTGTTGCCGGAAGTCCATTCTTTCAGGTAGCCCGCGCATTCGCTCAGTTTGAAGAAGAAGTGTTCGGATTCGCGCAATTCGGGTTTGGCACCGGAAACGGCGGAATACAGGGTTGATCGGTTCGGTTGGGGAATAGGTCGTGCCGCAGACTTCGCAGTTGTCGCCGTATTGGTCTTGGGCGTGGCATTTGGGGCATTCGCCTTTAACGAAGCGGTCGGGCAGAAACATTTGTTTTTCAGGGTCGAAAAGCTGCTCGATGACGCGGCTTTCGATTTTGCCGTTGGCTTTCAGCGCGCGGTAAATCTGTTCGGAAAACTGTTTGTTTTCAGGGAATGGGTGCTGTAATAATTATCGTAGCCGATGAAAAAGCCGGTGAAGTCGGCGAGATGCTCTTCGCGCACTTTGGCAATCATGTCTTCGGGCGCGATGCCTTGTTTTTGCGCGGCAAGCATCACGGGCGTGCCGTGGGTGTCGTCGGCGCAGCAGTAGTGGCACTCGTGGCCGCGCAGTTTTTGAAAGCGTACCCAAACGTCGGTTTGGATGTGTTCGACCATGTGGCCGAGGTGGATGCTGCCGTTGGCATAGGGCAGCGCGGAGGTAACGAGGATTTTGCGTATCATGGTTTATGCTTGGGAAAACAATGGATAAAGATGGGAATTATACCGTAAATCGTGCGGACGAGACGGGGAAAGATCGTCTGAAAAGGGGGCTAAGCGGAATTTCTGTGTTTGCTCCGTGAATTGAAGCTGGTTTGACAGACGTTTGATATTACGTTAAAAAGGTTATGCCATATACGGCTGAAAAATGGGCGGTGCGCAATGTGCCGCAACTGAAAATAAAAGGCGGTTTCAACGCCTTTTGGAGAACTTTTTATGTCTGATAACTACTCCGCCCGCAAGGGAAAAACCTTCTTCGGGCATCCCATCCAGCTTTCCACCTTGTTCCATATCGAATTGTGGGAACGTTCTCGTTTTACGGTATGCAGGGTATCTGATTGATTTATTTGTATTACACTGCCGATAAAGGCGGTTTGGGCATAGAACAAGTCGCTCGCCGGCGGCATCGTCGGCGCATACGGCGGCAGTGTTTATTTATCCACCATACTCGGCGCATGGCTCGCCGATCGGATTTGGGGCGGAAAAACGCTGTTTATTTCCGGCATCGTGGTCATGCTCGGACACATCGTTTTGGCAATCGCGCCGGGACTGTACGGGCTGCTGTGCGGCTTGGTACTCATTGCGCTGGGCAGCGGCGGCGTGAAATCGTCGGCGAGCTCGATGGTCGGCTCGCTTTATGAGGCGGACGATATGAAGCCCCTGCGCGATGCGGGTTTTCGATTTTCTATATCTCCATCAACATCGGCGGCTTTTTAGGCCCGCTCCTCGACCGGCTTGCTGCAAACCGGAGATGGGTTTCACTACGGCTTCGGCGCGGCGGCAGTCGGTATGGCTTTTTGATTGTGGCGTTACTCAGTGGGGCGCAAACTGCTGCCGCACACGCCCGCGCCCAATCCTTTGCGTCCTGAAAAAGTGAAAACCGCGGTTGCAGTCGGCGTGCTGATTGTCTTGGTTGTCGGCAGTCTGATTGCATCAGACACGCTCAATTTGGACAACTTTTCCAAATTCCTGCTCGGTACGCTGATCCTTACCGTCATCGCTTTATTTCGCGCGACTGCTCGGCAGCAGCCATGTGTCGTCTGAAAACAAACGCTACATCACCGCCTATATTCCCCTATTTCTGACTATCTGCCTGTTTTTGGGCGGTTTGGTTCCAAGTTTATACCGTGGCAACGGTGTACTTTGACGAAACGGTTGACCGCACCATAGGCGGCTGGACCGTCCCCGTTGCCTGGAAAGATTCCATCCAAAGTATGTGGGTCGTCCTCTTTTCCGGCGTGATGGCGGCGGTTTGGACAAAATGGGTAGGCACCAGCCGAAAAACCCCGTTGAAATTTTACATATGGCAATGATTGTCGTCGGCGTATCCTATCTTGGATTCGTGCCGTATATCTCGTCCGGCACGCCTATGCCGATCATCGTTTTCGCGTCGATCCCTGCTTGCCATCGCATAGGCGAACTCATGATTTCTCCGATTGCGCTTTCCATCTCTACCAAAGTTGCCCCGCCCATGTTCAAAACCCAAATGGTCGCGCTCAACTTCTGGGGCTTTTCCTTGGGCTTCACTTTGGGCGGTGTGCTGTTTAAAGAAGGATTCAACGATAAAGCACCGCTGGATTTCTACTGGATGCTTTGCGGCATGGGCGTGATAACCGGTGTGGTATTGTTATTGCTTGTTCCCGTTTTGAACAAAATGCTCAAAGGCGCGGATTAAAAACCGTTTGAGCAAGACATGCAAAAGGTCGTCTGACAAAATTTTTCAGACGACCTTTTGCATGAACGCTGTTTGCACGTTCTTGCGCTGGGAACTGTCAAACCAAATGTTCCGCCAAAAATTCAGGGGCGAAGGCGACGGCCTGCTTTCTAACGGCCTCTCGGTCGCCGCTGAAGATTTTCATTTGCTCCAGCGATTCGGTCGGCGTGGACAACCCGAACCACACCGTCCCGACGGGTTTTGCCGCGCTGCCGCCGCCCGGCCTGCGATGCCGGAAATACTGAGAGCGTAGTCGGCTTTAGGCGACGGCTTGGCACCTCGTGCCATTTCGTACACGGTTTCGCGGCTGACCGCGCCGTGTTGCAGCAGCAGTATCGGGCATAACGCCGAGGCGTTCCTCTTTGGTTTGGCTGCTGTAGTAACAAAACTTTGATGAAACCATTGCGAGCTGCCCGCGATGCCGGCGAATGCGCCCGCAAGCGAGCCGCCGGTGCAAGATTCAGGCAGGTTACGGTTTGACGGCGTCGGCGTAGGTGTTCGGCGATGATTTGCAGCGCGGTCATGGGACATCCTTTCTTTCTTCAATGGCGGCGGATTCGTCGGGGGCGGACGGGAAATAGATTATAGGTCGATTGCCAATGGTGGCGGAAGGTCGTCTCCAACCGCGTTTTCAGACAATCTGAAGGGACATTCTATTCCGCACCGCCTTTTTCCCGTCGCCACAGCACAATCACCAATTCGCTGTCGTCGGTTATTTTGATGGCGACGTATTCGCTGCCGTCCGCCTTCAGGACGCTGCCCGGCCGCAATTCCCGCCTTTTTCCGCCGTCAAACAAAAATACTGAGCTGCCTTTTGGTTTGGGTAACCAGCAGGGTGTGGCCGAGGGTGGTTGTGGCGGGGATTTCCTTGCCTTTGGGCAGGGTTTCGCGGATGACGGTGTAGTTGTCGCCTTCAAAGACTTTACCCGTACCTTGGGCGGTTTCGGCGGCGGGCGGCTGCGGCGAGAGACCGATGAGGATGGCAAAAGTTGGGTTTTGATGTTTTTTCATGATAGTTTTCCTTTGGTTGCAGACAAAAATTTATGGCGGACTAAAATCGCAATGATACGGCGTTGCCAACGCCCTTATGTATTCTAGCTGTACAGCAGGCGTTGCCGTCTTGTCTCATTTTTATTTTAATCCACTATATTTGTTTTCGTAACCGGTTTGATTAGACTCCGTATGGCGGTTTTTCGTTTCGTTCTGAATGCAAGCCTGCGGCTACTGCCCTCTCTAACCCTCTCCCACAGGGAGGACAGTTGCCGTAGCCTCGCTGTTTGCCGCATAAACTCGAGTACGGACTCGCCATCGGTCTGAATCTTGATTCAGCCGCTCGATGCGTATGCCCTGATGGTGCTTCAAAGGTTGTCTGAAAACGGAGCTTCAACAAGTGAAATTTGCCTGAACCCTAAAAAGCGGCCTGGGTAACTCACCTCTCCCGTGGAGAGGGGCTAGGAAGAGGCAGCAAACCAAAGGTTTGCTTGGGCGGTATTTTCAACGTGCAGGCTGCTTGATTTTTGCAGCTTCGGTTTCAGCCTCAGAAACTCTACTTCAGTCGAGCTCCGTTTTCAGACGACCTTTCAGTTTTTCAGTGCACAGGCTTTGTGAAAGCGTTATCGGCTTTTGATGCAAGCCTACGACTTACTACCCTCTTCCCTAACCCTCTCCCACGGAGAGAGGGATTGGGTTGCAGGCTGCTTTTAAGGTCCAGGCAATTTTTAACTCTTGTTGAGCTGTACTTTTCAGAAGCTGCACTTTAGCTTCGCAGAAACTCTACTTCCTTCGAAACTTCGTTTTCAGACGACCTTATTTAAACCGATAGGTAAACGCCGCGTTCACTGTCACGGTGCGCCGTAGCTGTGGCGGTCGGGCTGGGTACGGTAGTGTTTGTTGAACAGATTGTCCACGTTCAGCGACAGTTCGGCGCGCGGACTGAAGCGGTAACGCGCCATGATGTCGGCGACGGCGTGAGGCTTTTTGGCGGCTGTTGGCGGCGGCGCGGGCTTTGGCGGCGGGATTGGGGATGCGGAGTGTGGCGGGTCGGTGTGGGTTTCGCTCTGCCAGCGTACGCCTGCACCGATGGTCCAGCTGCTGCGCTCTGGGGGCAGAAGTGGTAGGCGGTCAAGAGTTTGAAGCTGCGTTCGGGCACACTGTCGGGGTTCAGGCGGCTGCCGTCTTGGTCGCGGGTTTTGCTTTGGCTATAACCCTGCCTGTATCTGCCATTCGGGCGTGATGCGGCCGCCGACTTCGATTTCCCAGCCGTGGGTTTTTGGCTTGGTTGGCGGCGCGGTAGTAGATGTTGCCCGCTCGGGTCGCGTCCTGCCGCGGTGGCGAGGTTGTTTTTACGGGCGCGGTACACGGCGGCGGATGCGTTCAGACGGCCTTCAAGCCATTCGCCTTTTGATGCCGGCTTCCAGATTGTTGCCGGTTACGGGTTTCAGGTAGCTGCCGTGTTCGTCTTTTTGCGATTGCGGGACGAACAGGCTGCTGTACGAGCCGTAAAGCGACAGGTTGTCGGTCAGGTCGAACACGATGCCTGTGTAGGGCGCGAAACGGGTGGCGCGGATGGTAGGCGTGCCGCCGGTGTGGCTGTCGTAGCTGCCGCCCGTGCGGTAACGGGTGTATCGCCCGCCCAAAATCAGCGAAAGGTTGTCGGTGGCGCGGAAGCGGGTGGCGAGATAGCCGCCGATTTGCCGCCTAGTGCCGTATTGCGGAATGGTTTGGGCAAACGATGATGGTTGCGGGTGCAGGCACCCGTGCGGGAAAAAATTCGTAGGCGTTGGGGATGGCGTTGGGGATGATGCTGCGTTCGCCGTATTTGTTGCTGGCGTATTTGGCAGCCGATTGATACCCGCGATTAAATCGTGTTCGCGGCCGAACAGGGCGGTATCTGCCGGTCAATGACACGCTGGCGCTGCTGGGTGCGCGGGTCGGCGTGCCAACAACCGGGAATCAGGTCGGTGGCGGCGGTGTTGTGGTCGATGGAAAGCACGCCTGCTACGCCGTAGGGCTGGCGGAAAGCGGCTGCGGGTGTAGTCGTATTCGGCTTTGAGTTTCCAGTCATGGTTGAAGTGGTGTTCGATGCCGGCGAACAGGTTGAGCGCACGGTGGCGGCTGTTCGACCAATTTGTGAGGTTGTCTTTCGGGCCGAAGGCGGTGGCATAACCTTGGCTGTCGTACACGGCGTAGCTGAGCGGCGCGTCGGCGGTTTCTTTTCGCCTGCTGGTAATCTACGCCTGCGTGGACGCGGGTTTGCGGTGCGATGTCGTATTCCAAAAATGCCGTAGAGTTCGGCATCGCGGCTGCGTTCGCGCTGCCGCCACGAGTCGCCGCGTCCGAAGGTGGAAACCAGGCGGCCGCGCAGCTGCCTTCGGTGTTCAGGCTGCCCGATACGTCCGCACCCAACCCGAAATGTTTGCGGTTGCCCGCTTCGGCGCGGACTTCAAACAATGGCTTGCGGGTCGGGCGTTTGCGTACCAGATTGACGGTGGCGGAAGGCTCGCCCGTGCCGTCCAGCAGCCCTGCCACGCCGCGACGACTTCCACGCGCTCATAAGCGGCGGTGTTGGCATGTGCCCGTATCGTGCCAGCGCGTCGGCAACAGGGATGCCGTTGATTTGGTGAGTTGGCAATGCGGCTGCCGCGTGCGAACAGGTAGTTGTAGCCCGCGCGGTCGGAGCTGTAAATCTGGCGGCTGGTGCCGGTCGCCTGCAACAGTGCGCGGTCGAGCGTTTTGATGTTTTGTCGCGCATTTGTTGCGATGTGATGACGCTGACGCTCTGCGGGATTTTCGCGCAGGGTCGCGGGCAGCCCTGAGCAGGGTGTGCGTGCCGGAAACGGTGTAGCCGTCGTTGGAACTCGCGGTGCGGTCGGCGGTAACGGTGATGGTCGGCAATTCAGTGCTTTCCTGCGGTTTGGGGTCGTCTGAAACAGAAACATCGGCCTGCGCGTACACGGGCAGCAGGGCGGCAAAAAGCAGGGAGTATTTGAAGCGTGTCATGGGGTTTCCTTTGTGTGTTGGTGTGCGGTGGGGTTGTATTTTCGGCATGAAGGTGCAGGCTGCTTTTGAACTGGCCCCAAATCTTGGACACTCATAAAAGCCTATTCAGGCGCTCTGTGCAAGCTGGGTTCTATGCGACAGGACTCAGCTTTTTCAATTTCAAACTACAACGCTCCCGGTTGTAGTAATCCATATAGTCATCTATCTGCTTCATCAATTCATCTACCGTCAATTCACCTGCGTTATAGAAACACTCCGTCTTCAACACCGCAAAAGAAGCTTTTCCATCGGCGCATTGTCCCAACAGTTCGCCTTTCGCGACATGCTTTTGAACCATGGAGATGCTCCGCAAGCGATTCCTATACCCCGCCGTACGGTACAGCACACCTGGTCCGAATGCAGCATCGTTCCTTTTATCAGTCAGATGGGTGCGGCTTTTTCGAGCATTTCTCCACCATTTCGCTGTTGGCATTGCGGCTCATGGCGTAGGCGACGATTTCCCGGTTGAACAAGTCCAAGATTGGCGAGAGGTACAGTTTGCCGTCCTTCCCTTTGAGTTCGGTAACGTCGGTCAGCCATTTTTCGTTGGGCTTTCGGGCTTTGAACCGGCGTTTGAGGAGGTGTTCCGATATCTCGCCCATGGCGGGATGGCGGTAGGCTTTTTTCGCCCGTATGAGGGCTTTCAGTTCCAACTGCTTCATCAACCGCGCCGCTTTTTGCGGTTCCAACCAATGCTGCGGCAATGCGCCTCTGTCCGTAGCGTCCTTTATGCCGCCGGTAGGTTTCGACAAGGAGGGCTTTGTCGGCTGCGTCGGGTCAGGTCGGTCTTGGTGATGGTAGTAAAAAGCTGCTTTTGGGCAGGTTTGCGATGTGCAGCAGGTATTTGAGCGGGTGTTGCGCCCTCAGTGTTTGGACGGTTTGGCTTTGTCCTTTTCGGTCCGCTTTTGGCTGAGGGCTTTTAACTCCTTTAGGTAGGCGACCTCTGCGCGCATATAGCACAACTCTTCAATAAAAGCTCTGCCTGCGTTTTTCTTGGTCAGGGTTTATCTGCGATGAAGGGGTTTTTTGCGGTGTTGGGGCATGGTTTTGGATTGGGGATGTTCGAGTGCGCCGATGCCGCCTTCTTGATAGGCGCGTATCCATCGCCGCAGGTGGGTTCTGGAAATGCCGTAGTGGTCTGCGGTACGCTGCTGGCTGCATATATGCAGATAGTGGAGTACGGCGGTATTTTGAAATGTAATGTATATTTGCTCATAAAAACTGCACCTTGTGAGTTGGAGGGGATGTCCAACTTTTGGGGTGCAGTTCATTTTTCAGACGGCCTCGAACGGGTCGGGCAGCTCAATCAGCACCACCGAGCAGCCGTTTTCCGAACGCGGGCGGTGCGACACCGACTTCGGCACGACCGCCATCTCGCCTTCGCGTATCGTCATGCTGCCGCCGTCGGCGAAGTCCACCGCCATGTCGCCCTCCACGGCAAACAGCACTTTGTCGCTGTATCCGTGCGTGTGCCAGCCGTAATCGCCCAAAAAGTTTGACCAGGCGGAATTGGAACCCGTGGCGGTTGATGATTTCAGGGCCGCCAGTATTCTTTGATGGCGGCAAGGTGCTGTTTCAGGTTGATGGTTTTCGTTTGCATGGGGTTCTCCTATGGGTTGGGTGGTTTACGATGCGGTTTGTCGTTTTGGCTTCGTTGCAGGCTGCTTTTCAGTGGGCGGGGTTGTAACGGAAGCGTTATCGGCTTTGATGCAAAGCCTGCGGCTTTACTGCCCTCTCTAACCCTCTCCCACGGGGAGGGGACGGGATGCCGCAGCCTCGCTGTTTGCCGCATAAACTCGAGTGCGGACTGCTATCGGTCTGAATCTTTGATTCAGACGGTCGATGCGATGTGCCTGTGGTACTCCAAAAGGTCGTCTGAAAAAGGAGCTTCTGAAAGTACAGCTTCAACAAGAGTTAAAAATTGCCTGAACCTTAAGCAGCCTGCGACCCCATCCCCTCTCCCCGTGGGAGAGGGTTAGAGAGGGCGGCAAACCGTAGGTTTGCTTGGGCAGTATTTTCAACGTGCAGGCTGCTTTTTGCTTCTTTTGCAGCTTCGGTTTTAGCTTCGCAGAAACTCCGCTTCCTTCAGAAGCTCCGTTTTCAGACGACCTTTCCGTTTTCAGTGCACAGGCTTTGCGAAAGCGTTATCGGCTTTATGTAAGCCTACGACACTGCCCTCTCCTAATCCTCCCACGGGAGAGGGACGAGATGTCGCAGCTTCGCTGTTTGCCGCATAAACTCAAGTGCTGACTGCCATCGGTCCGAATCTTTGATTCTGCCGATCGATGCGTGTGCCTTCGGTGCTCAAAAGGTCGTCTGAAAAACGGAGCTTCAACGAAGTTAAAATTTGCCTAAACCCAAAGCAGCCTGCAACCCAATCCCCTCTCCCCGTGGGAGAGGGCTAGAGAGAGGCGGCAAACCGTAGGTTTGCTTGAGCGATATTTTCAACGTGCAGGCTGCTTTTCACTTCGTCAAACCCGCGTTTTAGCTTCGCAGAAACTCCGTTTCCTTCGGAAGCTCCGTTTTCAGACGACCCCTACTCTTTCCCCGCCGCAACGGGTTCGGCCTTTTCAAACGCCGCCTTCAACTGTTCCGCCGCCTGTATCAACTGCCGCGCGCCGCCCGCGACAATGTAGTTCGCAGCAGGGCATGACGATGATTTGCTTGCGCTTCCAAGCATTCGTGCCGCGTACCAGCGCGTTATCCAACACTTCCACGGCAGCCGGCCCTTCCTGCCCGATGGCGGCGGTGCGGTCGATGATGAAAATCCAGTCGGGGTTTTTCTCTTTGATGTATTCGAAGGAAACGGGCTGCCCGTGCCCCTCGTTGCGTAAAGATTCGTCCAGGGCGGCAGGCCGATGTCGCCGTGTATCCAACTTGCCAACCGCGACTGCGTGCCGAGGCGGACACATGTTGCCCGTAACCGACAGCACCAGCCCGCGCCCTTGCGCTTTGGCGGCTTCGCGCGTTTGGGCGAACAGCGCGTCAATCTGCGCCTTCAATTCCGCCGCGCGCGCTTCCTTGCCGAAAATCCGCGCCAGGGTTTCCATCTGCTTTTCGCCGCTGATACGGATATTGCCGTTGTCCACCGTCAGGTCTATGGTGGTCGCGTTTTTCGCCAACTGTTCATACGCTTCCGCGCCCGGCCCGCCGGTAATGACAAGCTGCGGATTGTAGCGGTGCAGGGCTTCGTAATCGGGTTCGAACAGCGTCCCCACCGTTGCCGCCTTGTCAAATGCAGGGCTGCAAATAGTCCACGCGCACCGGCGCGGTGGTTGCCCACATTCACGCCCAACTCGGTCAGCGTATCCAATGCCGCCCAGTCGTACACGGCGACGCGTTCAGGATTCTTCGGCTACAGCATCGCCCCGCGCGGTCGGCACGGTCAGCGTGGCGGCAGATGCGGATGCAGCTGGGATGCGGCGATACAGTTTTTCGGCGGCAGGTTCGAGCGAACAGGCGGCCAGCAGGACGGCGCAGGCTGCCCAATAAAAACGCGGCTTCACGGTGTGCGGTTCCTTTGCATACGAATAAGAATATTTATTATTAAAAATAATCTGCAAAAACCACGCCGCAAAACGCAAAATTCCCCGATACGGCAAAACAAATTCCCCGAAACGGGAAAGGTCGTCTGAAACACGCTTTCAGACGACCTTTCCCGTTTCAACCAATCCTGCGCTTGATTATTGCAATAATTCCTATTTAATTCATTTTTAGACAACCCGTTCCCATCCAAGCATGAACACCGCCGCCATCTACCGCCAATACCAAACCTATGTCCGCTCCGATAAATCCGGCTGGGCGTTGGACGGCTGTTCCGACAGCGCGTCATGGCGCAGCCAAAACAACCCGGTTTGCATCTGGAAATATGCATCAACCGCTTCGACTCGGGCATCGCCCTGTCGCGGATGCGCGGCGGCGGAACGGGTGCGTTTCCCACCGAAATCCACAATTTCAGCCACAACTGCGCTTGTTCGTCATGGTGTCGGGGCAGAACCGGTTACAAATGGGCGGCGAGAATACCGCCCGTCTGCCGGCGAAAATCTGGCTGGTACGCGGCGAACTGGCGGACGTATCCGAAACACTGCTGCCCGACAACAGCGGCATGTGCGCGCTGCATTTGGATTTTTCGCTGGAAAAACTGCGCCGCTGGCACGACGAAGGCTTGCTGGACGAACGTCTGTTTCGCCGCAAACGATAGGCCGATTTGCCCTGCAACGGCTGGCGCAAAAACGCGGCGGTACTGACGGCGGCGGCCTGCCCCTGCTGCAACGCCCGTTCGAATCGGACGGCTTCGGCCTGCTTGCCGACGAAGCCGCCGCGCTGGAACTCTCCGCCCGATTATGCAGCTCGCGCTTCGCCGCCACGACAACGGCTACCGCCGCCGGCGCATAGACGAAAGCCGCCGACATCCTGCAAAACGAATTCGCCCGCCCGCTGACCATCGCCGAAATCGCCCGCCGCGTCGGACTGAACGAATGCTACCTGAAACGCTATTTCAAAGCGCAAACCGGCGAAACCGTCGCCGGCTGCCTGCGCCGCCTGCGGCTGGAACACGCGCTCGCCCTCATCGAATCGGGCAGCACCGTCCAAAGCCGCCATGCGCTTTGCGGCTACCGCCACGCGGGACGGTTCAATGAAGCGTTCAGGCGGCATTACGGATTTTTGCCTTCGGATGCGAAGAAGTGCTGATGGGGCCGGCGGCATAGATATAGTGGATTAACTTTAAACCAGTACGGCGTTGCCTCGCCTTAGCTCAAAGAGAACGATTCTCCAAGGTGCTGAAGCACCAAGTGAATCGGTTCCAGTACTATCTGTACTGTCTGCGGCTTCGTCGCCTTGTCCTGATTTTTGTTAATCCACTATATTTTGATTTGAAACAACCATTAAAAAGGTCGTCTGAAAAAGCAATTTCAGACGACCTTTTCATTCTGCGGCGAGTGTCGCTCCCGCCCCTTACCCCAAAAACTCTTTTCAAAAACAGCAACACGCAGGCGAGTTCGTCCGGCGGATTCGCGTTGCGTGCCGTTGCCTGTATGGCCGCCGCCGTCCGGAGCGTAGAGCCACGATTGTGCGGAGGTTTCGCGCAGTTTGGCGTAGAACTTGAGCGCGTGGGCGGGATGGACGCGGTCATCGCTGAGGCTGGTGGTGATGAAGTGCGGGCGGGTATGGCACGTCGTCTGAAAGGTTGTGATACGGCGACAATTCGCCCAGCCAGCGTTTGCAGACTTCGTATTTTTGCGGGTTGCCGTACTCGTCCGTCCAGCTTGCGCCGGCGGAGAGCAGCGGATAACGGATCGTGTCGGTCAGCGGCACCCGCACACCAGAGCGCCTATGCTTTGCGGTTCGCGCACGAAGGCGGCGGCGGTAATCAGGCCGCCGTTGCTGCCGCCCTGCAAACCGATGTGTTGGGGCGAACTCATGCCGCGTTCGGACAAATCGCGCACGACGGCAATCAAATCATCGACGCTTTTTGTGTTTGCTGATTCCCTGCGCCGCCTGATGCCAGCGCGGACCGAACTCGCCGCCGCCGCGTATGTTTGCCAACGAAGGCTTTGCCCTCTTCCAGCCAGTATTTGCCGATGCTGCCCAGATAGTGCGGCAGCTCAGGCACACGAAAACCGCCGTGAGGCGCAGACCCAGCGTCGGCGTGTCGGGCGCGGCGTTTTTGCCGACGTGGAAATAAGGGATGCGCTCGCCGTCGGACGAAACCGCCCAAAACTGCCGCACTTCGATGCCGTCTGAAACAAACTGCTGCGGCTGGCGGCGCGATGACGGTCAGTTCCATCACGTTCAAATCCAGCGCAAACAGCGTCAGCGGCGTGGTGAAATCGCTGGCTGCAAGGTAAACCACGTCGCCGCCCCAAGGCTGGTCGGTCATTTCCAGCGCGCCCGAAGGCAGGCGCAGCAGTTCAACTTCCTGCCATTTGCCCGTCGGTGAAACGCCACGCTTTCAGACGACCCTGTACGTTTTCCAGCAGGCTCGCTACCACAAAACCGCGGTCGTTTTCACGCTTTCAATGCCTGCGTTTCATCGGGCGCAAACAAAAGCTGCGCCGCCCGAGTTCGCCCTGATTCAGCTTCGCGCTACCAGCGCGCCGCTCGGATAGCTTTGGTTCGCGCGGTGCCAGTCCTTACGCAGCGTCAGCAAAAGATGCCCCGCCAGATAGCCGACCACGTCGCAATCGGCGGGCAGGTTAACGGTTTCGCCTCGCCTTCGGACGACACCTGCAAATACGTCTTGGTGTAAAAACCGTCCGATGCTTCAATCAAATCAATCGGCGAACCCTGCGGATCGAGGTAACGCCACGCGTTCGCACATCATCCCGTCTTCGCCGATTTGGTACACCGGCAGGCTTTCCTCGAAACTCTTGCCGCGCTCCACCAGCCACACCTCGCGCGGATAGCCCGATTCGGTCAACTGCCGCTCGTCCCAGGCCGGACACACCCACACGCTGTTTTCATCGCGCCACGCACATGGTTTTTCCCGCCGGAAAATGAAAGCCGCCCTCGACCAGCCCGCCCGCTTCCAAATCCACTTCCAGCGTATAAGCCGTATCTCCGCCCGACTTACTCAAAGTCAACAGCGCGCGGTTGGGCTGCTCCACCAAGTGCGACACCCGCGCCAGATACACATCGTCGCCGAGCAGTTCGTCGAAATCCGCCACTGAAAAACAAGATTTTCCTCCGGATAGCCCGAACGGTGGGTCGCCGCCGTACACACGCGGTACACGCCTTCGGATATTCCGCATCCTGATGAAAATGGTACATCCGCGCGCGGTGTTCCTGACAAAACGGAATCTGCCGCGTGTCCTGCATCTGCGCCAAAATCCCGTCCGACAGCGCGCGCGCTATCGTTTTCCAAAAACGCTTGCGCGTTTCGGCATGCGCTTCAGCAGCGAGTTTTGCGTTTCGGGGCGTCGAGGTTTTCGAAATGGAGATAGGGAATCGGGTAGGATTTCATAGAAAAGAGGTCGTCTGAAAATAACGAAAGCGGGAATTATAGCGGGAAAAGCCTTGCAGACAGATGAAAGGTCATCTGAAAATAAGTGTGGGAGGTTTCACTACCGTTTTCAGATACATCACTTAGCCATCAGCCGTCATTCCCGCGCAGGCGGGAATCCAGGATACGGAATTGAAACCTTTTTGCCCGATAAGTTTCCGTGCGGATAGACTCGATTCCCGCCTGCGCGGGAAACCGGGAACTAAAGGGAATGACGAGACTAAATAAGCTGCTGTATCAAAGGTTAAATTCCCCGCGATATACCAAAGCTCCCTCTTCCCACACCAAAGCAGAAAACCGATTCAGTATCCGTCAAACTTGAAAGGTCGTCTGAAAACCTAAAAATACGGTTTTCAGACGACCTTCGACTCATCAGCTACCTGTCCGTCCTGACCCGCACAAACGTGGCAAATTTCGGCGTGCCTTTTTGTGTGAAGCCGCGGTAGCGGTATGTGATGACCGCGCCGATTTTGGGCGGGTCGTCGCGATCTTTGTCTTTGAAGCCGCTGCCGATGCGGAATTCGCCGTGTTGGTTTTTGCAGCCGACCGCGCCCAGCCGTCCGGCGTTGCGCCCTTGCCGTCATAATGCCGCGTTACCGTGCATTCGTCGTCGTATGACTTTTCGGTTTCAATAATTGGCTGCTCCTGCCGCCGCTGTAACGCGATTCGGGTTGGCGCAGCATCACGCCTTCGCCGCCCTGCGCTTCGATTTGTTTCAAAAGTCCATTGCGTGCTGCCGGTCGCGGACTTTGGTTTGCGGGATGATGGTGATGGGTGCGTTCGGATGCGTTTTCAGCCATTTCGTTGCGACGGCGAGGCGTTGGTAGAGATTGCCCTGCGCTTTGGGTACGTCGAAAACGTGTAGGCGGATGCCGCGCCAATCGCCGGAAGACGAGCGCACGGCGGCGAAATCTGTTCAAACTGCCCGCGCCCGCTATACAGCTCGCCGTCGAGGCGGATGAGGGTGGGAACTGCGCGGTAAAAGCCTTTGGGCGGTGTAAACGCGTAGCCCTGCCTGCTGACCAGTTGCCGCCCGTCCCCAATACGCGCGCACCGTCGAGCTTCTCGCTCATTGCCCAGCCCGCAATCTCTTGGTCTTTGTATTCCTGCGCCAGCATCAAATCCGCGCCGAGCGCCGTTTGGATGAAAAAAGCGGCAAAAATCGGTATCATGCCCTGCATTGAAGTTCTCATAAACGTTCCTGTAATGTGAGTGATTATTTCAAATATAACAATGATACCGCATAAAGCAGACCGAAGGTCGTCTGAAAATATAGTGGATTAACTTTAAACCAGTACGGCGTTGCCTCGCCTTGCCGTACTATCTGTACTGTCTGCGGCTTCGTCGCCTTGTCCTGATTTAAAGTTAATCACTATATCCACCGTCCAACCACTACCCAGGAATCACGCCTCACTGGCACTTCAAGCTGAAATCATTGCCGTTACCCCTTTCGCCAAAACTGCACCCTCTTGTGGGATGACGAAACCCGCGAAGCCGTCCTGACCGATGTCGGCGGCGACGTTCCCTACCTCCTGCAAGAGCTGGACGCGAAAAACCTCGCTGACCGCCATTTGGCTGACCCACGGCCATCTCGATCGTACCGGCGGCGTGGTGGAATTGCGCGAACACCGCCCCGTCCCCGTCATCGGCCCTCATGCGGACGACGAATTTCTGCTCAAGCCCTGCCCGAAACGACCGCCCAATACGGCTTTCCCGTTTCCCCGCGTTCGAGCCGACCCGCTGGCTGACCGAAGGCGAAACACTCAAGGTCGGCAACCACGCCTTCCAAGTCTACGCATCCCCGGCCATACGCCCAGCCACGTCGTTTTTCTGCGCCGAAGCAGGACTGCTCATCGCGAGCGACGTGCTGTTTTACGAAACCATAGGCAGAACCGACTTCCCGCGCGGCAACCAGCTGACCTCATCCATAATATCCGCACCAAACTGTTTGTCCTGCCGAAGACACGCGCGTCATCGCCGGACACGGCAGAATGACCGACATCGGGCATGAAAACGCACAATCCGTTTTTAAATCCTGAAGCGAAAGGTCGTCTGAGACACGGATAAGCGTTTCAGACGACCTTTTAAAAATTGGCATAAAACTTGCATGGAATCTGAACAAGAAATTAACATTTCGCCTTAAAATTTGATTAAACATCAAAAATAAACAACCAGTAACGCGATTTTACCCGACCGGACACACGCTGCCTAAGCCGATGTACCATCATTTCCAATTATATCCGATGAAATTGTTACAGTGACAATAAACGGCATCAGCACAAAGGGCGGGGTGCGGGTAAATCGTATTTTTCCATGCGGCAGAGGCATAGCCGAAGCCGCCAACACGAAAAGGATTAACCATGAAAACGTCCCGCATCGCCAAAACCGCCTTTACCTCGCTGCCGCAGCCGTATTGTCCGCCTGCGCCGGCAAAAAGCCACGTCAAAGCCGACGGAACGACGGACAACCCCGTCTTTCGAAACCCTACTCCGTAACCTTCAGCAAAAACCAAGGCATTCCCTACCGCCGATGAACTCGAACAGATGAAACCGGGTCTGAGCAAAGACGACATCTATAAAATCCTCGGCCGTCCGCACTACGATGAAGGTATGTTCGGCGTGCGCGAATGGAACTACCTCTTCCACTTCCGCACTCCCGGCGTTCCCGCCAATCCCGACATCGAGCTCCGGCGTAGAAGGCATTACCACCTGCCAATACAAAGTCTTGTTTGACAAACACAAATACGCCCGCAGCTTCCATTGGAAAGCCGTCTTCCCGGAAGATGCCGTCTGCCCCGCCCGCATACAAGTTGCCCCACAACCCGCGCCTGAACCTCAAATCATCATCCGCGAGGTTGCGCCCGAAACCCACCACCGCATCCGCAAATAACAGGAAAACATGTTTAAAGAATCATCCTCGGCGTATCACTGCTGACAGGGCTGAACAGCTTTGCGGCAGCCGATGCCGCCAAAGAATACATGCAACGCAAAAAGTCATCGTCAACACCGCCAAAGCCGGCTGTGTTTCGCCGACGATGCCCAATGTTACCCTGTGCTCATCGGCAAAACCACGCCGAAAGGCACATTTGATATGCAGTTGATGAAGACTTCCAAACCCGGCTACGGCGGCGAAATCATCGGCTTCAAGCAGGAAAAAGACTTCCTCTTCGCCCTGCACCGCGTCTGGACGCTCAAACCCTCGAACGCCGTATGCAGCGCATCGCTTCCCAACGTCGTCTCCGACCGCGTCATCGCTAACGGCTGCATCAACGTAACTGACAAAGTGTACGACAAATTGCGCCAATACTTTGTTTTGGAAGTGATTTGACGGGTTTCATATATAGCAGGCATGAAAAGGTCGTCTGAAACTTGAAATTCAAGGTTTCAGACGACCTTTATCGACTCGATACATGCTTGGAGCAAACCGAACCCGTAGCGTGGGCTTTGACCACGAAATTTACTGCTTAATAATCTGAATTAGTTATCTGTGTCCGAGTATTCATCTCGTGGGCAAAAGCCCACGCTACGGATTGCTGCAACGGCACCCTGTCCCTTCCCCCGTCCGGCAGGGAAGGTTAGGGATGAGGTAACTTTGTAGGTTTAGGTAAAATCAAATTCGTTCAGCCTGTCAGAACCACCTCTCCTAGCCCTCTCCCGCCAGACGGGAGAGGGGCGAAATGCAAGTAAAAATAGGGTCGTCTGAAAACTTTAAGATTCGGGTTTTAAAGAAATAAACTCGTTCATACTCGTTCATACTCGTTTTCAGACGACCTTGTTTTGTTCAATCAACGCGTGCTTGGGATAACTCAAAGTAGCGTGAGCTTTGCCCGCGAAAATCTACCGTTTAACTATTCAAGTCAGACAATAATTGAATTTACTTTCATCTCGTGGGCCAAAGCCCACGTTACTCATGCTGCAACAGCACCTGTCCCTTCCCCGTCCGGCGGGGAAGGCTAGGATAGGGGTGGTTCTATGACGTTAGGTAAAATCAAATTCGTTCAGCCTGTAGAGCCACCCTCTCCCGCCAAACGAAACAGGTTGAAGACCGCAGATAAAAACGGGTCGTCTGAAAACCTGAATCCCCAGTTTTCAGACGACCTCTTTATTTTCAAACCCGACTTACTTAATGCGTCCTGCTTTTCACACGCGTTGTGCAAAAGAACACCATGCCTGTGATGAAGAACGCCGGTCAGCCAGGATGCGGTGGTTTCCCGTTTTCCAGACCCAGCGCGAGCGGGCGTCGGAGCCGCCGTTGGTCTGGAGAGGCGATGATGAATGCCATCACCACGCCGACCAGGCTTTCGCCGACAATCAAACCAGCGGAGAACAAGGTTCCGATACGTTCGGCGTTTTTCAGACGACCTTCACGGTTTTCCGCTTTCTTGCTGATGATGTGTTTCAACACCGCCGCCAACACTGCGCCGATCGCGATAGGCATAGTGACGGACAGGGGCAGGTGGATGCCCATGCCGACTGCGAGGACAGGCGGTGCGCGTTTGCCGCCGGACGATTTTTCAACACCAAATCGACGACGATTAACACCGCGCCAATCGCGATACCGGTAAAGATGTGCACGCCCATTCAAGGTTGTGGGCGAAGATACCCGACGCGATGGTCGTCATCAAAGTCGCTTGCGGAGCCGCCAAGGCTTGTGCCGCGTCCATGCCTTCGCGCGGCATGGCGCCGAGTAAAGCCGTAGAGCTTCGTGAAACGGTTCAACACGAGGCGAGATGACGAATGCGCCGACGATGCAGCCGATAATCAACGCAATCTGTTGTCTCCAAGGCGTTGCTTTGAGCCAGGTAGCCGGTTTTCAAGTCTTGCAGGTTGTCGTTGGAAATCGAAGCCACGCAAATCACTGCCGAGCCGCAGAACAGCGTCAGCGCCAGCAAGAATTTGCGGTTGGCTTCATCCGCCATCAAGCTGCCGGATTCGCCCGACCAACAACACCAGCGAAATGATGACGATAGAAACGATGCCCACGCCGGAGATCGGGCTGGAAGACGAGCCGACCAGACCTGCCATATAACCGCAGGCGGCGGCGACCAAAAAGCCGATGACGGAAGCAAAAGCGTACAAACGACCGCAAAAAGCCAGCCATGCCGCCCGTAATGTGCGAATCGCCGATAAAGTGATAAAACGATACGCCCAGAACCAGCATCATGGACAATACCAGAAAATCATGACCTTAGGGCGACAAGTCTTGTTCCACGCGTTTCCGCCGCAGGCTCGCCGCCGCCGAAACTCTTGAACGACATTCTCAAACCTTCCAACATCGGCTGAGCAACATCAATAGCGTCAAACTGCCGCGATACCGATGGTACCCGCGCCGATAAAGCGTACTTTTTCCTTCCACAGCTTCATCGCAAAGGCCGCCATTTCCATATCGGCAGGCTGCGGAATGTGCGATGAAAAATACGGCACGGCAATACCCCAAGCAATCAAATACCCAGCAGGATGGCGATGCCGCCCGTCAGTCCGACCAAATAGCCGCGCCCAACAATGCCAGCGAAAAAGCCCATCGGCAGTTGGAAAATCGCCGTGCCGCTTTTTAAACCAATAACTCGCACTGTCGGCAATCACGCGCAAACCGTTTGGAACAAAAGCTCACAAAGCCCGCCAACGCGCCGCCTGCCGCCAGCTCTTTAATGCCGCTGCCACCCTGACGGCCTTCCTCCTCGTGGCTGCCGACTTTCAAAATCTCCGCCGCTGCCACGCCTTCGGGATAAGGCAACTCGCTTTTCACCACCATCGCGTAACGCAGCGGAATGAGTAAATCGCCCCAAAATCCGCCGGCAATACATAAAAGCGTCGTCTGCCAAAACGGGAAACCGCTCCAGTAGCCCGCCATCAGCAAACCGGGCAGGGACGAAGATGATGGTCGAAAGCGTGCCGCCGCCGAAGCCTGCGTCTGCACCATATTGTTTTCCAAAATATTGCTGCGCTTTGAAAAACTTCAAAACCGCCATCGAAATTACCGCAGCCGGAATCGACGAAGCAAAGGTCAGACCGACTTTCAAACCGAGATAAACGTTTGACGCGGTAAAGATAACGGTAATCAGCGCACCGAGTATCATGCCCCGAAGCGTCAGCTCGCGGTAATCCGCGTAGGGATGGTGAGTGGATTGTGTCATCGTGGATAGCCTTTCGGTTGAAAAACGCACGGCAGGCTCGAACCGGCTGCCGAATCTGCTTTATGGTGTTGCGGCGGCAAGGAAATGTCAAGTTAGACAAAGAATGTGCAAAAGAAAGCGGAAGGCAAAGGTCGTCTGAAAACCTTGTTTTTAGGGTTTCAGACGACCTTTCTACAATAAAAACTTTTTCCGTTTTGCAAGAGCATTCCCATGAGCAAATCCGCCGTTTCCCCAATGATGCAGCAGTATCTCGCCATCAAATCGCAGCACGCCGACAAGCTGGTGTTTTACCGCATGGGCGATTTTTACGAAGCTGTTTTTGGATGACGCGGTGGAAGCGGCGAAGCTGTTGGACATTACCCTGACCACGCGCGGGCAGATGGACGGCGTGCCGATTAAGATGGCGGGCGTGCCGTTTCACGCGGCGGAGCAGTATCTGGCGCAGCTAGTGAAGATGGGCAAAAGCGTGGCGGTGTGCGAGCAGGTGGGTGAAGTCGGCGCGGGCAAAGGGCCGGTGGAGCGCAAAGTCGTGCGCATCGTTACACCCGGCACGCTGACCGACGCGGGCGTTTTTGGAAGACAAGAAACCAACCGCATCGCAGCGGTGAACGCGGATAAAAACACATCGCCATCGCGTGGGCATCTTTGCAAAGCGGCGAATTCAAAACCAAGCTGACGACGGCGGACAAACTCGCCGACGAGCTGGCGCGTTTGAGCGGCGGAAATCCTGTTGCCCGAAGGCAAAAGCCTGCCTAATGGTTTTCAGACGACCTCTGCCAACATCACGCGCCCTGAACTCGTGGCAGTTTGCCGCCGACGCGGGCGCAAAGTTGTTGACCGAATACTTCGGCTGCCAAGACCTGCACGGCTCGGTTTGGACGGCAAGGAACACGAAGCCGCCGTCGGCGCAGCGGGCGCGCTGTTGAACTACATCCGCCTGACGCAAAACCTGTTGCCGCAACACCTCGACGGCATTTCGCTCGAAACCGACAGCCAATATATCGGCATGGACGCCGCCACGCGCCGCAATCTTGAAATCACGCAAACCCTCTCCGGCAAAAATCGCTGACCCTGTTTTCCATACTCGACGGCTGCGCCACCACTGCGGGCAGCCGCCTCTTGGCACTCTGGCTGCACCACCCTTACGCAGCCGCGCACATCCGCGCCCGCCAGAAGCCGTTGCCGCGTTGGGTTCTGCAATACGAAACCCTGCAAGGCCGTCTGAAAAACATCGCAGACATCGAACGCATCGCCGCCCGCATCGCCGTCGGCAACGCCCGTCGCGCGACCTCGCCGCCCTGCGCGACAGCCTGTTTGCCCTGTCCGAAATCGAGATTGTCTGCCGAGGGCAGCAGCCTCTTAGAAACCCTCAAAGCCGTTTTCCCGAAACCCTGCCCGTCGCCGAAACCCTCAAAGCCGCTGTGATGCCCGAACCCGCCGTCTGGCTCAAAGACGGCGGCGTCATCAACCAAGGCTATTCGGCAGAACTCGACGAGTTGCGCCACATCCAAAACCACGGCGACGAATTCCTGCTCGACCTCGAAGCGCGCGAACGCGAAGCACTGGCCTCTCCACCCTCAAAGTCGAGTTCAACCGCGTCCACGGCTTCTACATCGAGGCTATCCAAAGTCCAGGCCGAACAAGCCCCCGTCGACTACCAACGCCGCCAGACCCTGAAAAACGCCGAACGCTTCGTCGCGAGACTCAAAACCTTCGAAGACAAAGTCCTGACCGCGCAAGAGCAAGCATTGGCATTGGAAAAACGCCTGTTTGAAGCCCTCCTCAAAGACATTCAGACGACCCTTCCCCAGCTTCAAAAAGCCGCCAAAGCCGCCGCCGCCCTCGACGTACTCTCCACCTTCGCCGCCACCGCCGCCGAACGCGGCTTCGTCTGCCAGGTTCGCCGACTACCCGTCATCCATATCGAAAGGCCGCCATCCCGTCGTCGAGGCAACAGGTGCGCCACTCAGCGCCAACCACACCCGCCTCGACCACAAACACCGCCTCATGCTCCGACCGGCCCCAACATGGGCGGGCAAATCCACCTACATGCGCCAAGTCGCCCACATCGTCCTCATGGCGCACACCGGCAGCTTCGTCCCCGCCGATGCCGCCCAAATCGGACCCATCGACCAAATCTTCACCCGCATCGGCGCCTCCGACGACCTCGCCTCCAACCGCTCCACCTTCATGGTCGAAATGAGGCGAAACCGCCCACATCCTCCACCACGCCACCGACCAATCCCTCGTCCTCATGGACGAAGTCGGACGCAGCACCTCCACCTTCGACGGCCTCGCCTCGCGCACGCCATCGCCGAACACCTGCTGCAAAAACAAATCCTTCAGCCTCTTCGCCACCCACTATTTCGAGGCTGACCAAACTGCCTGAAGCCCACGCGACGGCGGTCAATATGCACCTCTCCGCGCTCGAACAGGACAAGACATCGTCTTCCTCCACCACATCGAGCCCGGCCCCGCCAGCAAAAGCTACGGCATCGCCGTCGCTAAACTCGCCGGCCTGCCCAACCGCGCCCTCAAAGCCGCCCAAAAACATCTGGACGAACTTGAGCCCAAGCCGCCGCCAACCGTCCGCAGTTGGATATTTTCAGCGCCATGCCGTCTGAAAACGAATACAACAGGTTTAGCCCAAACGAAACGAGCGGACATCGTCCCCAAACCGCCGCAAGCCAAGAAACCAACCCCGCCCACAACGCACTCGCCGAAGCCCTAAAACCAACTCCGCCCCGACGACCTACCGCGAAGCCTTAGACGCACTGTACCGCCTCAAGCAGATTGCCGAAGGCGGGGAGTAAACGCGTTGGTTTATATAAAACAAGGTCGTCTGAAAATTTTTCAGACGACCTTAATTTCAACCTGCAACCACCCCTCTCCCCGTTCGGCGGAAGAAGCTGGGGAGATGGTGGCCTACTGAGCTAAACGAATCCGATTTTGCCCAAACCCACAAAGCCACCCCCATCCTAACCTTCGCCGGCGGGGAAGGAACAAAGCTGTCTTGCAGCCACCCGTAGCGTGGGTTCTACCCACGAGATAAAAAGTAAATTCGATTGTTGTCTGACGTGGATGGAGTTAGACGGCAGATTTCGTGGGCAAAGCCCACGCTACTGATTATCCCAAACCTGCGGTTATGAATAAAGGTCGTCTGAAACGAGCATGAACAAGTTTTTCAAAACTAAAATCCCAAAATGTATCAGACGACCTTAATTTCAATCCGCACCCCTCCTCTCCCGTCCGGCGGGAGAGGGGAGAAAAAGTGAGTTCTGCGTGCTGTACGAATTTGATTTTATCTATGACAGTATAGCTTTACCGGAATCCGGACAAACATGGCGAAACTGCCCCGACATTTTCAGACAACCCTTCCGACCATTCATGCCCTGTAAACGCCCTTCGGAAGAATTCTCCCCACATACCCGCAAAAACCGTCAAAATCCCTTATAATTCTGAATCTAACCGAATCCCGTCCTGCCGGCAGCCGCCGACGGGACTGTCTCAACAACGAAAGAAACACTGTGGACAAACTCAAAATTACCGCCAACGGCCCGCTCAACAGCGAAATCGCCGTATCCGGCGCGAAAAACGCCGCCCCTGCCGCGATGTGTGCCGGACTCTTGACCTCCGGCACCCTGCGCCTGAAAAACGTACCCATGCTCGCCGACGTCAAAACCACCCAAAAACTGCTGCAAGGCATGGGCGCACGCGTTTTGACCCGACAACGTTCACGAATTCGAAATCAACGGCGGCACCGTCAGCAACACCTGCGCCCCTACGAACTGGTAAAACCATGCGCGCCTCCATCCTCGTGCTCGGCCCGACGCTGGCGCGTTTCGGCGAAAGCCCAAGTCAGCCTGCCCGGCGGCTGCGCATCGATTCGCGCCCCGTTGACCAGCACCTCAAAAGGCCTCGAAAAACCATGGGTGCGGAAATCGCCCATCGAACACGGCTACGTCAAAGCCAAAGGTCGTCTGAAAGGCAGCGCGTCGTCATGGACGTCGTTACCGTCGGCGGTACGGAAAACCTGCTGATGGCGGCAACCCTCGCAGAAGGCACAACCATCCTCGAAAAACTGCGCCATCGAACCCGAAGTCGTCGATTTGGCGGAATGCCTCGTCAAAATGGGCGCGAAAATTAGCGGCATCGGTACGTCCACCATGACCGTCGAAGGCGTGAAAAGAGTTGCACGGCTGCGGAACACAGCGTCGTTCCCGACCGCATCGAAGCCGGTACCTTCCTTTGCGCCGTCGCCATGACCGGCGGCAAAAGTCGTCCCTGCGCAAAGCCGCTCCCAAAACCATGGAAGTCGTTTGGACAAACTCGTCGAAGCCGGCGCCATCATCGAAGCGGGCGACGACTGGATTTCCATCGACATGCAGCAACGGCCGAAAGCGGTAAACATCCGCACCACCGAACACCCGGCTTCCTGACCGACATGCAGGCGCAGTTTATGGCGATGAACGCTGTTGCCGAAGGCGACAGCCGCGTCGTCGAAAACCATCTTTGAAAAACCGCTTCATGCACGTTCCCGAACTCAACCGCATGGGCGCGAACATCACTACCGAAGGCAACACCGCCTTCGTCAAAGGTGTGGGAAAACTCTCCGGCGCTGTCGTCATGGCAACCGACCTGCGCGCCTCCGCCAGCCTCGTCATGGCGGGTTTGGTCGCCGGCGGCGAAAACCATCGTCGAACGCATCTACCACCTCGACCGCGGCTACTGAAACACATTGAGAAAAAAACTCGGTCAAGTCGGCGCGAAAAATCGAACGGGTACGCGGTTAAGAGCCTTGTGTCAGGTCGTCTGAAAACGAGATTCAGGTTTTCAGACGACCTTATCATCAGAAAAAGCCCGCAAATCACTCACAATACGCCCTAAAATTTTGAAAGCACACGAGAATCATGGAAGCCGAGTAATCAACCAGCTCAGCAACACCCTGAACGATTTGGAAAAGCGCAGCGAAGACATCCGCGTCTATATGGACTATCAGAGCAAGAAAGACCGATTGGAAGAAGTCATCGGCCTTTCCGAAGACCCTGAGCTGTGGAACGACCCCAAACGCGCCCAAGAAATCGGCAAAGAGCGCAAAAATCCTCAGAAGGCATCGTGTTGACGCTCGACAACATCGCATCGGGCATCGAAGACAACCGCATGCTGATTAAACTGACCGTCGAAGAAAACGACGAAGAAGGTTTCGCCGCCGTGCAGGAAGATGTAGCAGGACTGGAAAAACAGATGGCGGTTGGGAGTTCAAACGGATGTTCAACCAGCCGCCGACGAACAACTCGCTTTATAGACGCTCGCAGCAGGGTGCAGGCGGTACGGAGGCGGAAGACTGGGCGAGGCATGTTGTTCCGCATGTACAGCCGCTACGCCGAGCGCAAAAGCTTCAAAATCGAAATCCTCGAAGAGAAGACGACGGCGAAATCGCGGGCATCAACCGCGCCACCATCCGCGTTGAAGGCGAATACGCCTACGGCTTGCTGCGCACGGAGCCGGCGTTCGCGCCTGGTGCGCTACTCGCCGTTTGACTCGAACAACAAACGCCAGCGTCGTTCTCATCGGTGTTTGTTTTACCCCGAAATCGACGATTCCATCGAGATTGAAATCAACCCCGCCGATTTGCGTATCGACACCTATCGCGCATCGGGCGCAGGCGGTCAACACATCAACAAAACCGACTCTGCCGTGCGTATTACCCACGAGCCGACGGGAATGTGGTGCAATGTCAAAACGACCGTTCGCAACACGCCAACAAAGCCGCTGCGATGGAAATGTTGAAGTCAAACTGTATGAATTGGAAATGCGCAAACGCAACGAGAAACAGGCGTTGGAAGAAGGCAAAGCTCTGATGTGGGTTGGGGCAGCCAATCCGTTCGTACGTCTTGGACTCCTCACGCATCAAAAGACTTGCGCACGAGGCTACAGAAGTCGGCAACACCAAAGCCGTGATTGACGGCGATTTGGACGGTTTCATCGAAGCCAGCCTGAAACAGGCGTGTAAACCTCAAAATATCGAAGGTCGTCCCAAAACCAGAGATTTTGGTTTTCGGGACGACCTTCTGTCAATCAATAGCAATGCCATAACTTTAATGGTATGGCTTTGCTTTGAGAATTTTCAGGCAGGGGAGGCAATACGTTCCACCATACCCACGCCGACTCCGCAGATACCGACGTGACTAGCGACAACGGGGATACGGGTACGCCCTGCCCGAGCCGCCTTCCGGTTTTCAAAAACGTTCGGCAAAAAGCCGGTAGCGTTCTTCGTCGCCGGTATAAAGGCCGCCGAGGATAAATTGGTCTTTCGGCTTGTCGTTCATCAGGCTGACGGTATTGGCAATAATGGAATCAAACATTTTGACATCGTCGGTAACGGTTTCAAGCGTTCCAAATTGTCTTGCGAAAAGTGCAGGACGTTACGCAATCCGAGCCAATCGCCGAAAGACGCGCCGACGCGGGAAAGCGTACCGCCAAAGCAAGGGACTTGAGCGAAGAAAGTCCGAATACGATGTGGCAGCATAAGGCTTGAGGCTTTCCAGAGTGTGCGACGACCGTTTGGGGAGCAGGCCTGCGAAGCAGCCGTTCCGCCTCCATGGCGAAAAAGCCTTCCGGCATGCCAGCGGGTACCTGTGTCGATAACATGGATTTTCGGTTGTGGCGCGCCGCCATTTTGCGGATAACATCCGCCGAGTCGCTCAATTTGTGGCTCAACGTCGTAACGATGGCTTCGATGATAGCTGTTCCTGCAGATAATGGAATGTTTTTGGACAATTCGTCTTCCGCAAGGCGGCAGCGTGCTGATCGGGTCGATCAGATGATTGGTGCGCCATTCGCAATATTCTTTGTTGTTCACATCTGAACCGTCTGCATGCCGTGATGATTAAACGAAAATGTTTAGTGCAGAATATGATGGTGCTGTCGCGATCCGCCCATGCTGCAATCAATAGAACCGCTGGATGTCGATAGGGCCGCACAGCGGTACAAAAGCATAAGAACCCGGCATACTTTTCTCGCTGATATCCGAACAATGAAAATCTGATGCTTAATATTGTTTGACTGCCAGGACAAACGGTATTTTTAAAAATGATAAACGATGTGTCTATTATTGTCTAGATGATTATTACCGTAAAGTCATATTTTTGAGTGCCAAGAAGAAAACCGCCTATGCGCTATATCGTTTATAATACTGAGCTCGGCCTCAAACAAGGATGCTCATGCAAAAATCACTCTGATTGCCGCTTATGCCGCCCACCGGTGTATCGGCATCAACAACACCATGCCTTGGCATCTGCCGAAGACTTTGCCTTTTTCAAAACCTAACTACCGGGCAAAACCGGTCGTCATGGAGCGTAAAAACATGGGAGTCCTGCCTGAGAACCCCTTGCCCGGCCGCCGCAATATCGTTATACGCAGTCAATCGGATTATCTTGCCGAAGGGCGAAACCATCTCCGATCTGGAAGAAGCATTGGCATTGTGTGCGGATGCCGAAGAAATCATCATCATGGGCGGCGCGCAGATTTACGCCCAAGCCTGCCGTGTACTACCGATTTGCGCCTGACCGAGGTGTCGCTCGATGTATCCGGAGATGCTTTTTCCCTGAGTTTTCATCGGATGAGATGGGAGAAAGCAGTTGCGTGAAACACACATAAGCGAAAAGGGTATCGGATACGCCTTTGTCCACTATGTCCGCCGTTGACCGAAAACTCCTTTGAATCCGTATGGAAAAAGGTCGTCTGAAAACCAATATCAAGGTTTTCAGACGACCTTTCCCTTCTCGCCAATTACCATCCCATCCACCTGATTAAAGAAATGATGCCGAGCATGACGACGACCGTTATCGAAATCCAGAAAATCGGAGGACGAGCTTTATCGGATTCAGCAGGTTTGACGGGTTTTACCCAGCCTTTTTTGTAGAGAAGGATGGTGAGAAGCATCATAAAGATGCCTAGAAGCAAAAGTATTTGGAAATTATTCATTCACTTTGAAGCCCTTTATCGTTTATGGCGGACAGTCCGCATAATTGGACTGCTTTTACTTCTTAAAGGCAGGGCTGGGGTAAAAAGTTCAAAGTCATATAGTGGATTAACTTTTAAACCAGTGCGGCGTTGCCTCGCCTTGCCGCACTATCTGTACTCGTCTGCGGCTTCGTCGCCTTGTCCTGATTTAAAATTTAATCACTATAATTATCAATTTGATAAATCAAGTACCCATCCCAGCCTACCGAACAGGGAGGTTTTTATGATCATGTCTGTGTTCTGCTGAGACGGCGTCCTTATTCTGTGTACCCGTTCGATGGGAGGCGGAAGGAAACTGCGATGTCAATTTACAGCAAGGTCGTCTGAAAACCCCTCGTTTCAGGTTTCAGACGACGCTTTTAAATGTCGACACAAAACGAGTTTTACTTAACGATTTGTAAGTGTGCAATGACAACGATGTTAGCGTGGTTTTTGAAACGAGCGCCGGATGCGCCTTTGCTGTCCACATCGTTGCCGGTGGCGTGGTCGGTGTGGTAGCGGGTGTCGTTGATGTGGATGTGGCTGTAAGCGGCATCGAGGATGTGGTTTTTGCCGATATGGTATTTCGCGCCGAGCGAGAACCAGATGCGGTTGCCGTCGAGGCAGGCTGTTCATGCGGTAGCCGGCGTTTTTGACGGGCGAGCGGTCAAAGGCGATACCTGCACGCAGTTGCAGCGGGTCGGTCACTTGGTAAGAACCGCCGAGCGCGACTTTGTAAGTGTTGCGCCAGTTGGGGGTGATGACGGTGCGGTCAGATTTGCCGTTGACGACGTTTTGGTGTTTTCAAAAACCAGTTCCGCTTTGTTGAAGCGGCTCGTGGCGCGTCAAAGTCACATCGCTGAGACAGGCTGAATTTGTCGGTGGCATTTGTACATGCCGTGAACGGACAGGGATTCAGGGTGACGATTTTGACGCTTGCTTTTTCACGCGGAACGTAACCGCGGGCGGCAAGCGCGCCCAAATCCCAAGCGCGGCGGGCGTATGCGCCGTCGGCTTCCCATTCCGCCGAACCTTTGAGGGTGTGTGATACTTTGGAGCGGTAGTTCGCCGACTCGTGCGCGGTCGTTGATGTCCCACATCCAGGCGAGTTGATAGCCGAAGCCCGCAGTCGTGGCGCTAATCTTCGGCGTGTCCGTCAGATTTGCCTTGCGCGCTGACGGAACAGGGCACCGGCGGCGCGTGAGGCAAGACCGCTGGCGAGTTGGCTGATGGGCGGAGGCGTCCCAGTCGAATATTTGCGCAATTCGGCTTTGGAATATTGGGCGATCGAGGCCTGCACCGAAAGCATGGTTTCATTGGCTTTCGAGCGACGACCGGTTCGATGTCGATACTGGTGAGGCTGGAGTTTGTTGATGTTGTGGCGCAGCACGGAATCTTTCGTATTCGGTGGCAGAGCCGAAGGGGACGTAAACGCCCAAGCCCAAAGTTACGTCGTCATTGACTTTTTATGCGCCGTAGGGTGCGGCGCGACGGTGGATTTTGGTGATTGCCGCTTTTTCGAGCCGGAACATACACCGCCTTGATAATATTTGGCGGAATCGGCTTCGTAGCGGATGCTGGGCGGGACGATGTTTGGCGTTGACGGAAAGCATGGCTGCTGTCGAGTTTGGACAGGCCGGCAGGTTGTAGAAAGATGGTCGATGCGTCGGCGGCTTCCCGCGCCGGAAGAGTTGGCAGTACTTTGCGCGTTGACCGACTGCGTACCGAAGTGGTGAGCCCAAGCGTGGACTGCACCGAGAAGAAGACTGCGCTGGTAAAGAGTACGGTTTGTTTGATGGGTGGTGTGTCATTTTCTTGTACCTGCGGACAAATAATAAAGAGGTCGTCTGAAACAAACGCCTCTATCCGATTAGTATAGGTACTCAATTCATACCACCTTACCGTTTTTGCCTAAGCTTTTCGCTTTTTGCATGGTTTTAATTATATTTTGGTTGTTGATGAAAGCAAATTTTTCTTTATCCGGTGCCATTTATAGTCCATGCCTATATTGCAAGCAAGGTTGTCTATATATCAATTTTTCAATTCGGGCGATGATGTTTTAGAGTTTAAAAATCGGTTGGAAACTTTTCACTTTTCAGCGACGCTTTCCCAGAATAATATCTGATTCTGAATAGTACACTTCACAATATAAAGCCATAGTACAATTTTGACGTCCACCACATAAGACGGACTGAGTTTCGATTATATTCGAATGAGGATTGGATATTCTCCGAATCCTTTATGCTGGAAAGTTGTCTGAAGAGTCTAAACCAGAACATTCAGATAACTTCAAAGAGCATACGATAAGTAAGGTTAATCTCATGAAACCTGTTTCAAAACATCCTGACCGCTGCCTTAATCCCTTTTCTTGCCTCACGCGGTTTTCTCATCGGGCAAACACCGTCGACGGCCAACTCCCCACGCTTTTGCGAAAAGTCCAACCCCGTCCGCATCAGCAATATCGATCGTACCCAAGGTTCGCAAGAGCTGATGCTGCACAGCATGGGCCTTTATCGGTACGCCGCAAATGGGGCGGCAGCTACTTCCACCGGTTTTGATTGCAGCGGCATGATTTCAATTCGTCTATAAAAACGCCCTCGGCGTCAGCCTGCCGCGAACTGCCGCGATTGGCGGCACAGCCGTAAAATCTCGACGGCAGCCTCAGGCAGGCGACCTCGTTTTTCTTCCAACACAGGCGGCGCAAACAAATACTCGCATGTCGGCCTATACATCGGCAACGTGCGAATTCATCCATGCGCAAAAGCAGTGGCAAAAACCACTAAAACCGAAAAACTCTCAGTCTCGTTTTACGCGAAGAATTATCTGAGCGCGCATACCTTCTTTACCGACTGAAAAACAGCAAATCAGCAATCGGTATAACAGTCCGTCTGGTTTTTGATGCGGTATCTATTACTTTCGTCATTCCTGCACACGAATGATGAACTGAGACCTTTGCAAAAACAGCCTATTAACGAAATTTAACGCATAAAAAATGCGTCAAAAATCTTCAATTGACTAAAACCCTCCTAATATTGAGCAAAAAGTAGGGAAAAATCAGAAAGGTTTTGCATTTTGGAAAATGAGATTGAGCATAAAATTTAGTAACCTATGTTATGTGCAAAGGTCTCGAACTGAGAAGTCGGCTGGATAGTCAATCCAAAATCGTAATGCTGATAAGGGGCAAGTCTGAAAACCGAAATTCGGGTTTCAGACGACCTTTGTCTGTTTGAGAACTGGTTTGAAGCGGTAGCCGAAACAGTAGCCATAGTAGCTGTTGTTGTGACTTTCAAATCGTCTTTTTATAACGGGTTTGCTCCCATTCCGCGCCGACTCGACATTCGGCGTAACGGCGTATTCGCGCCCACACCGTAGCCGAGGCCGTTCATATTCGTGCGTTTTGGCGTCTAAATTATTGAAGCGGGCCGTGGTGGTAGCCTCACTTTACCGTAAGCCATCACATCGTCGGTCAGGCGGTAGCCTTGGACGTAGGGAAACGTTAGCATCGACTTTTTGTTTTTACATTACCCGCGATTTTGCGATGCAGCGGTTTGACGCCAGCTTCAACGCCGCCAATCCAGTTAGCTTTATCCGAATTGTGTGTTGTGAAGCCGCGTACGGCGACGTCGCCTTTGGTTTTCGTTCAGATTGACGACTGTACATCGCTGGTTGCGCCCGCGCCGACTTCCAAGCCTGCACCGGTAAATGAAACCGTCAGCGAAAGTAATAGCGGAAGCGGTAATGTCACAAAACAGTCGCAAGGTTTTTCATGATCGTTTCCTTCACGGATAAACAGAAGCTTGTTTCTGCTTCGACGAATCAGTATCGGACGCTTGCGGATGAGCCGCAAACCTGCCTTGCCGAGGCGTTACCCATTTTCTCAAGCGCTTAACGTTTGTAATTCATTGAAACGGCTTAATTTTGTATTGTCTGAAATATCGGATGCGTGATTTTTAATTTGCGTAAAGTGCGATGAAAGAGTATAAGATTTGCGAAATTTGTTTTGGTGAGAGATAGCGCAGCCGACTAAGAAACGAAGATTATATAAAATGATGTTGGGTTGAAAAGCCGGTTTTACATTGATTGGTGTGAACTGTATTGCCATAGGACGAAAGCAGGTCGTCTGAAAACCGTTTTTCAGACGACCTTTTCGATAAACAAGCTGATATAGCAATTAAATCAAGCCGGCCGTAGCGTGTCGCCCACGAACCTGCCAACAAATCCTGAAATCGGACAATCAAACCGTTTTCCTCGTGAGGCAAGCGCGGCTACAATCCGACCAGTATCAGCAGCGCCGTTATTCCCCAAACCCCGCCTACCAAGTCGAATAAGGATGCTTTGCTCAAATACGCGTGGTAAATTTTCCTTCCGACGTAATCTCGCGCCCAGCCAGTCCGTTTTTCAAGCGCGTATCTTCCGCAGGTAGCCCGACCTCCGCCACCACCAGTTAGTGCGTTGTCGCCGAAATACTCGTCGATTTCAAACACAAAAGTCCTTAAACTCCACCCGATAACGGTGTTTTTCCATCTAACGGACACATACGTCTCCATCATCTGCCGCGCGTGCGCCAAAGAATTTCGTATTCAAACTCGCTGCGGCTGACATCCGAAAATAGCCTTTCAAAGTCAGCCAAGCCTTTGTCGTCAATAATGCATTTGCGCGATGGTGCGCTCTTTCCACGCTCAAATAGCCCTGCTGCAACACCTGCGCAGAGGCTTCGCGCTTCCAGTCATCGTTTTCAACAGGAAGCGGTGTTCGATTTCAATAGTCATCTGTTTTGATTCCAATATATAAAAGAAGGTCGTCTGAAAACAGGCTTGCAGGTTTCGCACACCTTAAAACGGCTTTGAACATCACCATATGCCAAGGCAACGACCATCATCAATACAGGCACTTCGTTAAACACCCTGTACCACTTGTGCGCGAATGCGTATTGCAGCCAAAGCTGCAGCAAAGCGCGTCGCAACAAAATTGATAAGCCAGAGCAGCAGGCCCATCAACAGCTTCACATGCAGCTCAGCCTGCCCCCACCAGCCTGTCACAAACGGAATCACAAATGCCGCACACCAGCGTCCCGAGCCCCAACGGCGACGCAAACTTATACAGCTCGCCGCGACATCGCGCCGAGAGCCGTCATATTCCACCGGTGCTCCGCCGCCTGACCTGCGCCAGATTCACAAAAATACGCGGCAGGTAAAACAGTCCCGCAGAACCACGAAATCACAAAAACACATGCAAGAGCTTAAACCACAAATACATTTTCAGACGACCTCACGCTCGAAAACGCGTATTTTACCCGCCAAACCGCAGCGGCTGTTTTCTTTATGTCAACGACTGTCTGTTTTACGCCCGAAAAATGGTAAATCGCGTCATAATTTTCACGCCGATGCTGCAATAAAATTAAACTTTGTTAAAAATGCACATGTAATCAAAACCAATACGCCCATACCGCGGAACAAACACAAAACGGAAAGAAACATGATTAGCACTTTGAAATCAGCACCAGCGTTCAAAACAACTCGGCGACTACCTCGCCGCCAACCAGACCGATCTCAAAACCGCCATGGCGGACGAAAACCCGCAACGGCGAAGTCGCCGCCATCATCCATGCCAGCCCGCCCATGATGGTGCGCAAAATCTATTCTCTGGAAAAATGAAAAACTTTCTGGACGAGAGCTGATGGTCGAATTCGTCGCCATGCGCCCTTGCCGCCGCCGAAAGAAAAACGCCAAGAAAAACGTTGCCGTTGCGGCATATTGAGAAAAAGATTGAAGGTCGTCTGAAAGTTTTTCAGACGACCTTACAATACGGCATAGCCGGCCCGTTTACATCGATACCGCTTATTTGTCGGCGCGCTATTTCCGCCCCGACCTGCGCGAGGACGAGAGAATGTATCAAAATAAACGAACCGGTCATAACGCCTCCCGCAGCAACCAACCTAGTTTGCCGTTTTACCGAAATGGCGGGCAACAAAAACCCTCGGAAAGCGAGGGTTTTTAAATGATTGCAGGGAGCAGGATTCGAACCACGACCTTCGGGTTATGAGCCCGACGAGCTACCATGCTGCTCCATCCGCGTCAGAAGCTAAAACTATACTTTTCATTCCGGGAAGGCTGTCAAGATTTTTCTTGATTAAATTGTTTGGAACAAAAATTCCTATAACTTCAAGTAATTACTTTTAAGCCGAAAAAGCCTGCCTATGGGTACGGCTTTTGTCATTCGCGGTGGTAGGGATGGTTGTGGAGGATGGAAACGGCGCGGTAGAGCTGTTCGGTCAGCAGAACACGCACCATGCCGTGCGGGAGAGTGAGGCTGAGAGGCGCATCATCATGCGGGCTTGTTGTTTGAGGCGGTCGGTCATGCCGTCGGCGCCGCCGATGACGAAGCAGACGTGTTCGCCGTTTTGCTGCCAGCTTTGAGGTGTTCCGCCAGCTCGACGGAGGTCGGGCTGCCGCGTTCGTCGAGGACGATGAGGAATGCGCCTGGGGGATGGCTTCGAGGATGCGTTTTTCTTCCGCCGCCATGCCTTGTGCGGCGCTGACGCCTGCGCCGCGTTTTTTTCGGGTTTGATTTCTTTGAGGGTGTAGCGACGTCGCGTCCGAAGCGTTTAGCGTATTCGCCGACGGCTTCATCCACCAGCGGGGCATTTTTGCGCCGACGGCGAGGACGCGATGTTCGCGGGTTTCTTGGTCGGATGGGGTCGTCTGAAAGGTTTCAGACGACCTTTTGGTTTGAATGATGTTGAAACGGGATTCTTGAATCCGATATTTTGGTTGTTCGGTCAAGGGGTCGTCTGAAAAACCTCGGTTTGGGGCAAAAAAGGGGGTAGGGCGTGCAGTAAAGCCGTCTGTATGCACAGACGGCTTTGGGATGATGGCTTAGTCGGCGGCGTGCCAGGGTTTTTGCGCGCCGGCGTGGAAGCTGGGTTTTTCGCCGCCCCAGAGGGTGTCGATGTCGTGAAGTCGCGGACGGCGGCAGCATGACGTGGACGACGAGGTCGCCTGCGTCAACGAGCGTCCATTCGCCGCTGTCGCCTTCGGTGCTGAGGATTTTCAGCCGGCTTCTTTGAGGCTGACGGCGACGTTGTTGGCGAGGGCTTTGACTTGGCGGGTGCTGTCGCCGCTGGCGATGATCATGCGGGCGAACAGTGAGGTTTTTCTGGGTTTCGAGGACGGAGATGTCTTTTGGCTTTGATGTCTTCGAGGGCTTCGACGGCGGTTTCGACCATTTTTTGCAGGTCTTGCAGTTCTTGTTCGTTCATTGTTTTCCTAATGGTGGGAATGAAATGGGGTTTGGACGGTATTATAACTTATCTGTATGAATTTACGCTATTTTCCGCTTTGGTACAGTTTGTGTTCGCGGATGTAGCGGGCGACTTGGGGCGGGAGGTCGTCTGAAAGTCTGCCGCTTTGGAGGGTTTGGTGGATTTGGGTGGAGGAGGTGTTGTGCAGGGGGCGTTGAGGATGCGGACGCTGCTGTTTTGGAGGGCTTCGCCCAGCCAGGCGTGGAGTTCGCGCGGGGTTTGGTTGAGGTTGTCGCCTTGGCGCATGGCGACGGCGATGTGGGTTTGGCGCACGAGGGTCTGCCATTTTTTCCAAGTGTGCAGTTTCATGAGGCTGTCGCTGCCCATGAGCCACCAAAGTTGGGCGGCGGGGAATTGCTGGCGGAAGATTTGGACGGTGTCGAAGGTGTAGGTCAGCGCCGTCGCGGACGATCGTCGCAGTCGCTGGCGGCGAAGCGGGGTCGTCGGCGATGGCGAGTTCGGTCGCGATGAGGCGGTCTTGGGCGGGGGCGCGGGACGGGTCTTTGTGGTAGGGGTCGCCTGCGGGCAGGAAGACGACGGTGTCGAGTCCGATTTCGTCGGCGAAGGCGCGGGCGATATGGAGGTGGCCGTTGTGGATGGGGTCGAAGGTGCCGCCGAAAAGTCCGATGTTTTTTTCATGCGGTGTCCTTGGGTGTGGGTGCGTCTGTTTGGGTTTCAGACGACCTGTCGGGTTTATGGGTTGTCGGGGTCGTCTGAAAGGCTTTTTGCCTCGGGGCTGCCGTCGACAACCAGGGTGAGTTTGCCGGTGGTCGGGTGGATGACGAGTCCGTGGACGGCGATGTCGGCGGGCATGAGCGGGTGGTTGCGGATGACTTTGACGGTGTGGCGGACGCTGTCTTCTACGTTGTCGAAACCGGTCAGCCAGTTGTCGAGGTCTATGCCGGCGTTGCGCAGGGTTTCGATGCGGTCGTCGGGGATGTCGCTTTCGTGTACTTTTTCAAGGAAACCGGCGGCGTTCAGCCCCTTCATGCCGCAATCGTAGTGGGCAATGACCATGATTTCTTTGACTTTGAGTTCGAACACGGCGACCAAAAGGCTGCGCATGACGGAACCCCAAGGATGGGTAACGACCGCGCCGGCGTTTTTGATGAGCTTGGCGTCGCCGTTTTTCAGTCCGAGCGCGTCGGGCAGCAGTTCGATGATGCGCGCGTCCATGCAGGACAGGATGGCCAGTTCGCGGCCGGGATATTTGTCGGTGAAATATTTTTCGTATTCGCCCTGATTCGACAAAAATTTTGATTATAGGCGAGAATTTCGCTCAATTCGCTCATGGTGTTGGACCCGACAGAATGGGACGATTATAGCGTTTTCGGGCGGTTTGGCTTTGCAGCGTGTACCGTCCGGCTGTGGATAGAGTTGATTGCAAATTGAAACAGAAGCAGATACAATCCGCTTTATGTTTATGATTGGATTGAGGAACAGCCATGTCTTCGCACCCTTGTTTTTTTCCGAAACGATCGACCGCCGCACCCACGACGCGCTCTACGATTGGGCGCGGGCAAGTTACGGCGCGTCGGACGACTGGAACACGCTCTATCTGAACGGGCTGGCTTTTGGGTCGTCTGAATCCGTTTTGGCGCGAACGGATCAAACAAGACTGGCAGGAAGGGCTTTCTGAAATTTCAGACGACCTCTGCCTGCAAACGGACAACTGGCTGGCGATGGGCGACAGTTTGCAGCACTTGGCGCACGAATGGAAAAGCCTCGACTGCTGCACGGCTGGCGCGACGAAAAGTTTGACGTGTGCGACGACGCGGGCAAGGTTCTCTTTGCGTTGAACGCGCCGCCTTTCCGCCCGTTCGGACTCATGAGCCAAAGCCGTCCACCTCAACGGACTGGTGCAAACCGACGGCGGCTGGCATTTTTGATAGGCCGCCGCAGCCCGCACAAAGCCGTCGATCCCAACAAACTCGACAACCTCGTCGGCGGCGGCATTGCCAGCGGCGAAACCCCGCTTGAAGCCGTCTGCCGCGAAAGCGAAGAAGAAGCCGGACTGATGCCGCCCGCCCTCGACAGCCTCCGCCCCGCCGCCCGAATCCACAGCTCTGCGCCCCGTATCGCGCGGCATCCACAACGAAATCCCTGCACATCTTCGACATCGTCCTGCCCGGAAACCGTCCGCCCCGAAAACCAAGACGGCGAAGTCGCAGGGTTTGAATTGATGAACGTTTCGCAACTTGTCGAAACCATGTTGTCCCAAACCATGATGCACGATGCCCAGCTCGTTATCCTCGAAGCCCTCAAACGCTACGGCGCGCTCGACAGGCAGCATCCGTTGCTTTGGCTGGACAGCCTTGCCGCTGAATGCAAAAAATAAACAGTACAAAAACCATTAACGTCCCGCCGTTTTCCTTTCCCTGATTCTCGAAAAAGGTCGTCTGAAACCCATGCTCCGACTTACCGACATCTGCAAACGCTTCGACAGCAAAAACCGTCGCCGACCGCATCAGCCTGACCGTCTCTGCAGGCGAAACCCTCGCCGTCCTCGGACGCTCCGGCTGCGGCAAATCCACCCTGCTCAAAATCATTGCCGGCATCGTCAAGCCCGACAGCGGCGAAGTCTGGCTGGACGGGCAGGACATCACCGCCGTCCCGCCCGAAAAACGCAACGTCTCGCTGATGTTTCAAGACTACGCCCTGTTCCCGCACCCTGACCGCCCAAGAAAAACGTCGGCTTCGGACTCAAAATGCGCCGCCTGCCCAAAGCCGAAATCGAAGCACAAACCATGCAGGCGCTGCGCGACATCGGTTTGGAAAACGAAGCCCGCCGCAAACCCGGCAGCCTCTCCGGAGGCGAACAGCAACGCCTCGCCCTCGCCCGCTCCCTGATTATCAAACCGTCCCTGCTCCTCTTGGACGAAGCTTCTCCAGCCTCGACACCCACCTGCGCCACACCCTCTACCGCCTGACCGACGAGAGCATCCGCCGTCAAAACATCCCCGCCGTCCTCGTAACCCATTCCCCGAAGAAGCCGCCGCGCTGGCAGACCATATCGCCCTCATGCACGAAGGGCGCATCTCCAATACGGCACGCCCTGCCGAACTCTTCCGCCGCCCTGCCGACGCCTGCCGCCCGCCTGCTCGGGCTGCCCAACACCGACGATGCGCGCCACATCCCGACACACGCCATCCGTCCCGACCCGCAAGGCACACCCTGCCGCATCCTGTCCCTCACCCCCTGCCCGACAGCCTGCGCCTGACCTTTCGCCCACCCCTGAATACGGCGAACTGACCACCCTGTTGCCCGCCGGACACCTTACCCGCCGGCGATACCGTGCCGATACATATCGATAAAGGACAAATCGTCTGGTTTGAACCGTTGCGATGATGTTTTCGTGTCCTGCCTTAATACGTTTGAACTGTCATAGAAAAGGTCGTCTGAAAAACTCAGACGACCTTTGCTTTGACTTCCAAGAGCTTGGGGTTTACAAACTGCCCGAGCTTTATTTTTAATCGCGGTACGCATATTGTCGGCGATAGTGGTCGCCGGCAGTCAGACCGGACATACCGATCAGGAGGCGGCGGCGAGTTTGATCAATTCTTTTCATTTTTGAGTCTCTTTCTTGTGTTTGTGTTGCGGATATTATAGTGATTAACTTTAAACCGCACGGCGTTGCCTCGCCTTAGCTCAAAGAGAACGATTTCTGGCTGCTGAAGCACCAAGTGAATCGGTTCCGTACCATCTGTACTGTTCTGCGGCTTCGTCGCCTTGTCCTGATTTTTGTTAATCCAATATATCGTCGGGTCGGCTGATTATTTGCCGGCTTCGGCGATGTTTTTGGCGGCGGTCGTCGCGCTGGCGGTCAGACCGGACATGCCAATCAGGAGGCGGCTGCCAATTTAATTAAGTTTTTCATGGTCATCTCTCTTTCTTTTGTTCCCTGCCGCCGAACTGGGCGGTCTGCGGTTCGCGCTTGCGTCGGCATCTGATGCCGGAATCGCTGAAAGCTGAAAGCCGCTCCGCCGCGGGCGGAAGGTTGTTTGTGGGGGTTTGGGAAAGCGTTTAAAATATTTCGTTTGTTTTCAAATTATTTTTTTGCAGCGGTTTCGATATTGCGGGCAACCATAGAGGCTGAAGCGGTAACACCGGCCATACCGATTAAAGAGGCTGCGGCCAAGGTCAATAAATTTTTCATTTCGGGTAATCCTTTTACATATTAATCAAATGTTATTTAACAACATCTGTATTCGTCGTCGGCGTGTCTGCCATATCGACAGGTGTCATGATACCGCCTTAATTGATAAATTATACAGTTTTTTTGTAAAGAAAATAGCGGTATTAATGCTTTTAATGTAATTATTTTTGATAAATTATTTTTTTATTTTTGAAAATGACACCGATGTCTTGAAGAATGACACCGATGTCTTAGTTACAAGCCGATTACAAATTGTTTATTTTTAGAATAGATGCTCTCGATTTTTTTGTTGCCAAATTACATCATTTTAGAAAATTTTTAAATTTTTCCTTTTATTTTTCAATCAGATAAAAACAACACTTTTTCCGCTTGGCTTTTTGGGCTTTTTAGCCTCAGACTATAATCGCCATTGCCATTTTTTAAATGATCTATCTATTTTTGGCAAAAACAGGTCGTCTGAAACCAAAAATCCCTGCCCGACAAACCTGAAATCCGCTGTTTTTTCTGAAATTGCTCATACAAATCTCTCATCCGGCGCTGCGGGACTTTATTTTCGCTTTTGCCCAAAGAGGGCGGTTTTCCGCTGTCGGCGGTCAAAAGCTCTGTTTGGGCGCAGCGAAACGTGAAAAACCTGTTTTCAGGTTTTTCAGACGATCTGTTCCGATGTTTACTGGGTTGGCAGGGTCGTCTGAAAAGGCTTTTTCTGTTTCGTCGATGCCTGTTTACGCGCCCATCAAATTGATTCGCTACCACTGTTGCACCCTTGCGTTCTGCGAACCGCTGTTCGGCATCGGTTTATCAGTCATCCGCCTCATCCCATAGTGGATTAAACTAATCAGGATACAGGCGACGAGCCGCAGACAGTACAGATAGTACGGAACTGATTCACGGTGCTTCAGCACCTTAGAGAATCGTCTCTGAGCCACGCGAGGCAACGCCGCACTGGTTTAAAAGGTAATCCACTATACTCAAAGCGCGCAGCGAGCTTTGCCCTGCAAACATGCTATATTGCCGCTTTTTGCTTTTTCCGTTTTCAGACGACCTATGAATGTCCCGCTCCTCCTGACCGCCGCGCTTGCCTTTTCTGTCCGGCGCGCTCATCACTTGGCTGCTCGCCCGCAACAAGGCGCAGACGCAGCAGTTTGCCCTGATGCAATCGCTTGCCGAGTGCCGCCAGCATCTTGAATTTGCCGAACAAAAATCAGGCGCAAACCGCCACCGAGCTTGCCGATGCGCGTTATCATGTCCAAGATTTGCAGGGCGAGTTGCAGGAATTGGGCAACCGCTTTGCCGCCGCCGAACGCCAAATCGGCTACCTTCAAGAGCGCGAACAGGAAGCAGGTCGTCTGAAACAAGATTACGCCGAGCTTCAGGAAAACGCGCACAACCTGCACGTCCGCAACGAACGCCTCCACATCCAGCTCGAACAGGAACGCCTTGCCGCCGACGAAAAGCTCAAGCTCCTTGCCGAAGCCCGCCAAAGCTTGGGCGACCAGTTCCAAAAACCTCGCCAACACCATTTTTGGAAGAGAAAAGCCGCCGCTCACCGAGCAAAACCGCGACCACCTCAGCCAACTGCTGACCCCGCTCAACGAACGCATCCACGGCTTCAGCGAGCTGGTTCAGCAAACCTACGAAAAAAGCGCGCGAACGGCTGACCCTCGAAAACGAACTCAAACGCCTGCAAACCCTCAACACCCAACTGCACAGCGACGCCAAAGCCCTCACCGACGCGCTCACCGGCACGCAAAACAAAACCCAAGGCAACTGGGGCGAGATGATTTTGGAAAGCGTTTTGGAACATTCCGGCCTGCAAAAAGGACGCGAATACACCGTCCAAGCCGCCGCCGTCCGCCAAGAAGAAGACGGCGCGCGCCGCCTCCAGCCCGACGTCCTCGTCAACCTGCCCGAAGGCAAACAAATCGTCATCGACTCCAAAGTCTCGCTGACCGCCCTACGTCCGCTACACCCAAGCCGCCGACGCCGAAACCGCCGAGCGCGAACTCGCCGCCCACGTCGCCAGCATCCGCGCCCACATCCGCAGCCTGTCGCAAAAAGACTATACCGACCTCGAAGGCGTGCGCACGCTGGACTTCGTGTTTATGTTCATCCCCGTCGAACCCGCCTACCTGCTCGCCCTGCAACACGATGCCGCCCTGTTCCAAGAATGTTTCGACAAGCGCATCATGCCGGTCGGTCCCAAGTACGCTGCTCGCCACCCTGCGCACCGTCGCCCACATCTGGCGCAACGAACAGCAAAACCAAAACGCCCTCGCCATCGCGGCAGAAGGCGGCAGGCTTTACGACAAATTCACCGGCTTTCGTCCAAACGCTCGAAAGCGTCGGCAAGAACATCGACCAAGCGCAAAGCCAGTTCCAACAAGCCTACAAACAGCTCTCGCAAGGACGCGGCAACCTCGTCAGCCGCGCCGAGAAACTGCGCGCGCTGGGCGTCAAAACCACCAAACGCCTGCAACGCGATTTGGTGGAAAACCGCCCAAGAATCTGCCTTTGCAGGATAAAGGTTTGTCGGAAGGGGAAGAAGATTGACGGTTTCTTCGTCGTCGGGTTTCAGACGACGTATCAAAGACAAAAAGGACGCATGATGCGCCTTTTTATTTTTTAACTGATTCGCTTTGCTTTTTAAACAACACCGCCGTCAACCGCCCCTCCCGCCTGAGCGGGGCAGGAATGAGAGCCGATACTGAGTAATTAAGCAGTATCAATGCAAGCAGGTTGGCGGGAAAGGAGAAAACAACGCTGCGGCAAACAGGTCGTCTGAAAAAGGTTCGGACAAGCCCTGCTTTCATTTGTTTCAGCGAAGCCGGCTTCTTTGCGTTTCAGACGACCTCAAAGGCGGCATACATCCGCCCGACTGCCACGAAGCCCGGACTGTGCGGTATAATCATGAACATTCTTATAGTGAAATCAATCAAAAAACGGACACAAAGCATTTATCCTGCCCACTATCTGACCGTACATTCAAACAGGAATGACCCGCGCCGTCCTTCCGCAAAAAGGAACGGCGGCAATTTGAATATCCTGTTTTCATGTGTCCGCCCGAATTTCAAACTCACAGGAAAACCGCCATGTTAGTCTGCAATCCCTTACGAAGTCGTGATTCACGGCACAACCAACAAAGGCAAGATTTTCCGTCCCAGCGACTGGGCAGAACGCCTGTGCGGCATATTGTCCTCATTCACCAAAGACAACCGGCTGTCCCTACTCCAACTGGGTGCGCCCCATGTTGGTGGACAACGTCCGCTGCGTCGCCGTCGATAAAAAAACTCGAAGAAGACAATCCGCAGATGTTCCGTTTCCTGATGGACTTTCGCCGCCGACAACGACCTGCGCATCATCGACTGCAAAAGAGCTTTTGAAAGAACAGGAAGACAAAGCGCACGGCGAACCGGCCGAACGCGTCCTGCTGGCACAAGCCATCGAAGAAAAAAACACGCCGCCGAAAAAGCACAGGCCAAGCCGCCGCCGCCGAATACATTTTGCGCGAAATCCCGCCCGAAGACACATCTACCGCCTTCGCCGCCCTCAGCGTCCTGCGTTCCCGCATTGACCGACATCAGCAAATTCACCGAACAAATCAACACCATCCAACGCCCCGCCGGCTACCGCCTCTTAGGCATTTTTGAAGAAGGCAAACACAACGCCGTCGCCGTCTGCGGCTTCCGCGAGTCCTGCAACCTTGCCAGCGGCCGCCATATCCACATCGACGACATCGTTACCCTGCCGCAAAGCCGCCGCAAAGGCTACGCCTCCCGCCTGTTGGCAGAAGTCCGCAAAATCGGCGCGGAAACGGGCGTGACCAAAAATCCACCTCAACGTCCACGTCAATCACGACCGCGTCGATGCGCACCGCCTGTATTTCAAAAACGGCTTCGAAATCTGCGCATACCATTTCCGCTGCGATCCTAAATAACCTAAAAGGTCGTCTGAAAACCAAATATGGTTTCAGACGACCCTCTTTCCCTCCTGAGAAAGGAACCCCATGAAAACCGTCCTCAGCCTCAGCGTCCTCTTCTTCCTTGCCGCCTGTACTTCTGCAACGGGAACGGGCGGCAGCTCGCAAAGTCTATGGCGAAATCAAAACGGGCATCGAAAGCAGCCATACCCGATAAACAGCCATAACAGTGAATCCGCGATAACTCAAAGGTCGTCTGAAAACTGAACTGCACCTAAACTTGCCCATCCTTCAACCGCCAGATGCAGCTTTTTCTGATATTTATACTTCAAATATCACAGCTACCCCACTACCTGCAAATATGCAGCCGGCGGCGTACTGCAGACCAATATGGTATCTTACGAGCCCGTCCGATGCTGGACAACCGCTTATCATAAAGGAAGCATCGGTACCTCGAATATTCCTGATTTAAGACCAGGGAGTACTACATGCGTGCGGAAGAGTTGATGAAACGGATAGCTGACATATGGACTGCAAGCAACCGGGAGCGTTGAGTTTGAAATTGAAAACCCGGTCTGTTGCATACGGAATATGGCTTACACGGAGTGCCGGAATAGCCTTTATGAGCATTCAAGATCTGAAACCGGTTGGGTTTTCAGACGACCTTTTTCCGTTCCTGCGTGAAAGCAGTCCATAAAATGCTACAATAGCGCTTTTGATTTTTGCCCGCATCATCACGAAAAAGCCCCAAATCCTTTTGAAGAAGCCCTCGCTCCGCCTCGAAACCCCTGACTCAGTCCATGCAGCAGTGAAATGCCGCTGGAAGACGCTCTGGCAGCCTCATCAGGAAGGCAACGAGCTGGTCAGATACCGCCAAACCAGTTGGCGGAAGTCGAACAAAAGCTGCAAGTATTGGACGCGGGCGAACTGAAGCGAGCTGGAACCTGAACCCGGCGAATGAATTGAGTATGGCAGCAAAAAGCCCAAGCGCAGACTGAATTGCTGCTGGAGCGTTTCCTACCGTCTGAAAAACCAGTGCCGCACACGCTGCACGAAGCCATGCGTTACGTTACCCTGGCGGCGGCAAACGGCTGCGCCCGCTCTGGTGCTCGCCGCGTCCGAATTGAGCGGATGCCGATCAAAACGCCGTCGAACAAGCCATGGCGGCGATTGAAATGGTGCACGTCATTCCTTGGTTCTACGATGATATGCCCGCAATGGACAACGACAACCTGCGGCGCGGCAAACCGACCTGCTATGTGAAATACGACGAAGCCACCGCCCTCTTGGTCGGCGACGCGCTGCAAGCCCAAAGCCTTCGACGTATTGAGCCGTCCGACCGGACTGCCTGCCGAACGCCAAATCGCCATGTTATCCACGCTCGCCAGCATCCGGCAGCCTCGGCATGGCGGGCGGATGTTTCATAGACCTTGCCAACGTCGGCAAAGCCATGAACCAGGAGCAGTTGAGCAGATGACAGTTTCAAAACCGGCGCCCTCATCCGCGCCGCCGCCGTATTGGGCGCGCTTGCCTGCCCCGATTTGGATTCAGACGACGTCAGCACCTTAGATAGCTACGCCGCCAAACTCGGCTTGGCGTTCCAAGTCATCGACGACGTGTTGGACTGTGAGCCGACACCGCCACCTTTGGGCAAAAACTGCCGGTAAAGACAGCGACAACGACAAACCCACCTACGTCAAACTGATGGTCTGCAAGCCGCCCGCGCCTACGCCGAAAACTCCTGACCGCCGAAGCCGCCGCCCTGCTCGAACCCTTCGGCGCAAAAGCCCTGCACTTACGGCTGCTGGCGGAATTTGTTACTGCGCGGAAAAATTAGGGCTCCGGCAAACAGCCTGACCGAAAAATGACTGCCATGAACGATTTCGAACGCATTTACAACGATTGGCACTGAGTTTGCCAAAAACCGCGACACCGCCCGACCGATCGGTCTGTGCGACGACAACGCCGTTTTCGAAAGCCCGCTCGTTCCCTTTGTCATGCAGCGGCAACGCGGCATTTTTGCGCGGAAAAGCCGACATCCTGGCTTTTTAGAAGAAGGAACGCGCCGCCGACCGAATGAATTGGTACGCTGAATCGCAACGGCACGCATTTCACGACGGGGGACACGCTGGTTTGGGAATACCGCGCGAAACGCCCTGACGGCGTATCAGTGGATATTTTGGAACTCATGCAGATTGCCGGCGGAAAAATCGTCCATCACCGCATTTACTGGGGCTGGTTCGGCACAGATGCTGATCTCGGTCGGTACTGGACCATGCGGCGGAATAGTCCGACTGAAAAGAGAAGGGTCGTCTGAAAACATAAAACAGGTTTTCAGACGACCTCTTCTTTACGTCAAACCGCCTACGCGCCGCGTCAAAGCGGCTACGGCGGGCAACCTTTGCCTTCCAAGAATTCGAGGAACGCTGGCTGCCGGCAGGGTTCTACATCACCTCTAATTTGGGCTCACCATGGTGAGCGGGGACACCACGGTTCGGGTCGGACGGCAGCAGCCAATCAAAGAAGCTGCTTTTACAGGTTGGGCACTACCGCCCAAAAGGACAAGCCCAGTCTTTATTTCCGAAGATTCTTCCCAATATCGAAGATTGGAAAAATGCGGAGAGGCAGTAGGCATCCCAATATCAAAACAGAACAGATCATAACAATCCTTAAGATGATTAATCACATTGATGCGACGGATTGGGCATTGTCCCAACCTACGTTACAGAAGTACCATGTTTATGGAAATAACGAAAGTCATAACCTGCCTTCCCATTTTTCCAACGTCCGAAAAAGGAGGCGACCCGATATGGATTGTTTCTCCATTGATAAATCCACCTGCAACATATCCCAATTCGCAATCTTTCAAAAATTTTCATCACAATCTCCTTGGTTTCGGATTCAAAAATATGAGATCACTGCAGAACAAGCCTGCCGGCGGGAAGATCATATTTAATGGGACAACATTTCCGGTTCAGTTTGTTTAATTCTGTTTTTATTGGAAAAGTAAATTAATTATTATTACCATAAAATCATATTTCATCATTGTTCCGATTCCGTCCGTCTGCCGCGCAGGCGGAAATCTGGAGCGCGAAATTTTTCTTACAGGAGTCTGTGCGGGCAGACTGGATTTTCGCCTGCGCGGCAATGACGTTTTATATTGTCTGTCTTATTTCAATTTCACATTGCCGTATCATGGGCAGGTTTTTCCGCATCAATATGAAAAGGTCGTCTGAAAACCGGTTTTGCTTTCAGACGACCTTGTTTTGCCTGAAATCGGGTGTTTACGAAATCAGGTTCAAATCGCTGATGCGGTCGTAGAGGCGGTCGGGCCGCTGCTTCTTCGTGCATTTGTATGCGCAGGCGCAGGTCGTTGGTGGAAACGGCTTGGCGCAGGGGCTCGTCGTATTCGATTTGACCTTTTGATGTAGAGTTCGAACAGATGTTGGTCGAAGGTCTGCATGCCGTCTGTGCCGGAGCGCGTCATGAGTTCGCGGATTTCGCATGAGTTCGCCTTTGAAAATCAAATCCTGCATGGCGGGCGTGTTGAGCAGCAGGTCGACGACGGCGGTACGCTGGCTGCGGTTTTTCTTGATGGCGAGGCGCTGGGCCGATGATGCCGGTCAGGTTGAGCGCCAAACCATGAGGACTTGCTTACGTCGGTCTTCTTGGTAGTTGATGATACGCTCGATGGTTTGGGCGGCGGTGTTGGCGTGGATGGGCGAAGACGCACAAGTGGCCGGTTTGGGCAAGCTGGAGGCGTATTCCATACTGGCTTTCGCTGCGCACCTCGCCGATACAGACGACGTCGGGCGCTTGACGCATCGCGCTTTGTACGGCGATTTTCCAGTCGTTGGTATCGATGCCGACTTCGCGCTGGGCGAAGATGCTGCGGCGGGGTTTGTAGATGAATTCGATGGGGTCTTCGATGGTAACGATGTGGCCGAGCATTTTGTGGTTGGTGGTAGTCGAGCATGGATGCCATGGTGGTCGATTTACCGAACCGGTCGGGCCGGCGAGGATTAGCAGACCGCGTGGGGAAAGGGAGAGGTCTTTGAGTTTGGCGGGCAGGCCGAGGCCTCCATTTCAGAATTTCTTGGTTGATGCGGCGCAAGACCATGCCGACGCGGCCTTGTTCGTGGTAGGCGTTGACACGGTAACGGGTGTTGCTGCGGGATTGGACGGAGTAGTTGAGTTCCCATTCGCGGTTGAAGGTTTCAAAGCTGCTCAGGGGTTCATGGTGGATCTCGACGATGGCAGCGGTATCTTCGCCGGTCAGGGCTTTGTGCGGGACGGGGGTCAGGTGCCGCTGACTTTCGACGGCAGGCGGAAACCTGCGCTGATGAAGATGTCGGATGCGTCGCGTTTTTCTGCTTCGACGCACATACGGTCGAGCAGGGGATGGAGGTGTGACCGATTTCGGCGGGGGTGGGGATGTGCGGCGGTTGGTTTTGCGAGTAGGCTGCACCATTTCGCTGAGTAAGTCGTCAAAAGGAGTTGTTTCGCTCATTTTGTGTACTCTTTATCAGTAAGTGAATATTGAGACCGGCGGGCAGTTTTGTTTTGTTATTGCGTTACCTGCCTTACGGAGGTCGTCTGAAAAACGGAAACGGGTTTCTCGTTGTCTAAACTGCGTTTTCAAACGACCTTGTCTGTTCCCCGATAATGGAATGTATTTATCAGACGATGGTCATGCTGTCGCTGTTTTGCGCTGCTGCGGGCTACGTCGGGGCTGATGGTACCTTGGCGGACGAGGGTTTGCAGCGCTTGGTCGAGGGTTTGCATGCCGTGTGATTGACCGGTTTGCAGCGCGGAGTTGATTTGGGCGATTTTGTTTTCGCGGATCAGGTTGCGCACTGCGGCGGTGGAAATGAGGATTTCGTGTGCGGCGACACGGCCGTTGCCGTCGCGGGTTTTCAGCAGGGTTTGCGAAATGACCGCGCGCAGGGATTCGGACAGCATGGAACGCACCATTTCTTTTTCGCCGGCCGGGAATACGTCAACGATACGGTCCACGGTTTTGGCGGCGCCGGTGGTGTCAGCGTACCGAATACCAAGTGGCCGGTTTCGGCGGCAGTCAGCGCGAGGCCGATGGTTTCGGGTCGCGCATCTCGCCCACGAGGATCACGTCGGGTCTTCACGCAATGCGGAACGCAGGGCGTTGGCGAAGCTGTGGGTGTGTTGGTGCAGCTCACGCTGGTTGACGAGGGCTTTTTACTTTGGTGGACGAACTCGATCGGGTCTTCGATGGTCAGGATGTGCGGGTTGGGTTTCGCTGATGAAGTTGATCATCGCCGCCAGCGTGGTGGATTTACCGGAACCGGTCGGGCCGGTTACCAATACCAAGCCGCGCGGGTTGTCGGCGATTTTTTGGAAAATACGCGGGGCGCGCAGGTCTTCCAGCGTCAATACGTCGCTCGGAATGGTACGGAAGACGGCGGCAGGGCCGCGGTTGGAGGTAAAGGCGTTGACACGGAAACGGGCGACGTTGGGCAGTTCGAAGGAGAAGTCCACTTTCAAATCTTGTTGGAACAGTTTTGCGCTGGTGGTCGTTCATGACCGAAGTAATCATGCTGCCGACTTCTTCGGCGGATCATTTCGGCAGGTTGATGCGGCGGATGTCGCCGTGAACGCGGATCATGGGGGACATTCCGGCGCTTAAGTGAAGGTCGGAAGCTTTGTTTTTGACGCCGAAAGCGAGTAAGTCGGTAATCTGCATAATGTGGCCTTGTTTTAGTTTAGAATAATGAGGCGGAACCCGATTTAAAAATGCGGACGCGGAATGCCGGGCATTTCCCTGTTCAGGTTCCGATAAATTGTATTATTTTAAATACATAAACCGTTCAGACCAAGTAAAATTTTTCAAAAATCGCTGTAATTGATGTAATAAAGCGAAGAAATCATGTCGGTATTGCAACAAAAATTATGCGGAGGTGCCGCCGCATTGCCGAAGCCGAGCAAAAGGCGGGCAGGCAGGCGGGCGAAGTGGGTCTGATTGCCGTCAGCAAAACCTTTCCCTTCAGACGACATCCGCGAGGTATATGCCGCAGGGCAGCGTGATTTTGGCGAAAACTATATTCAGGAGTGGTACGAAAAACGGAAACGCTCGCGGATTTGCCCGACATTGTTTGGCACGTCATCGGCGATGTGCAGTCAAACAAGACCAAATTTGTCGCCGAACGCGCGCATTGGGTGCATACGATAGGTCGTCTGAAAACCGCCCGCCGCCTGAGCGAATAGCGTCCGCCCGAAATGCCGCCTTTGCAGGTGTGCATCGAAGTCAATATCGCGGGCGAGGAGGAGAAACACGGCGTTGCGCCCGATGAGGCGGTCGCGCTGGCGGTGGAGGTGGCGAAGTTGCCGAATGTGGTTGTACGCGGGTTGATGTGTCGCCAAAGCCGACAGCGATGATGAAGCATTGCGCGTTCAGTTTCAAACTATGCAGAAAACTGCTTGCCGACCTGAATGCGGCGGGTGTCCGCGCGGATGTGTTGTCGATGGGGATGTCCGGCGATATGCCTGTGGCGGTCGCGTGCGGCGCAACGCATGTGCGAATCGGCAGCGCGATTTTCGGCAGACGGGAAACCAAAAAGGGAAAGACAGCCAATAAAACAGATTATCTCGGTCGTTTTGCTAGGTTTAACCTTAACGGGTTGTCGGTTGATGGGCTGGTATCCATGTGATTCCTTATCAGGCTGGTGCAAGCCCAAAAAGCCGGCAGCAATAGATTCTTGAAAAACAAGGTTTATACCGAACATCGCTGCCCGAAAGCGTCTGTTGGTAAGGTCGTCTGAAAGTTTTCAGTTTGGTAGAAACGGCATTTCAGACGACCCCAAGTAAAATGTATTTCATTTAAAAATTGAAGGAAATTTATGAACATCTACTTTTTAGGCGGTGGCAATATGGCGGCCGCCATCGCGGGCGGATTGGTCAAACAGGGTGGATACCGCATTCACATCGCCAACCGCGGCGCGGAGAAACGCGAGCGTTTGGCAAAGGAATTGAATGTCGAAGTTTCCGAATCCCTGTCCGAACTGCATTCAGACGACGTTTTGACTTCTTGCCGTCAAGCCGCAGGACATGGAAGCCGCGTGCCGCAACGTTCGTGTCAACGGCGCATTGGTGCTATCCGTCGCCGCCGGTTTGTCTATTGATACCCTCAGCCGCTACCTTGGCGGAACGCGCCGAATCATCCGTACTATGCCCAATACGCCGGGAAAAATCGGTTTGGGTGTATCCGGCATGTTTGCCGAAGCCGAAGTATCCGAAGCCGACCGCGCCGCCGCCGACCGCATTATGCGTTCCGTCGGTTTGACCGTTTGGTTGGACGAAGAAGACAAGTTGCACAACATTACCGGCATTAGCGGCAGCGGCCCCTGCCTACGTCTTTTACCTGCTCGACGCGCTGCAAGCCGCCGCTCAGGCGCAAGGGTTTAGCGAAGAATATGCCGCGCCCTCAGTCTCGCCACGTTTAAAGGTGCAGTCGCCTTAGCAGAGCAAAGCGGCGAAGACTTCGCGCAATTGCAGCAAAAACGTTACTTCCAAAGGCGGAACCACCCACGAAGCCATCGAAACGTTCAAATCATGCCACGTCGCCGAAGCCATTGCCCAAGGCGTGGAAGCCTGCGTCAAGCGTTCGCAGGAAATGGCACAACAATATAGGTCGTCTGAAAATGCGCGGAGATTTATTGATATTATTTTGCCGACGGCATCGTTATCCCTGTGTTTGGCACGTCTTTTCCTGCAAGCGGCGGGATTGAGTGAAAATCATGCGCTCTTGGCGTTCAGCAAGCGATCAACCGATTGGCTGGTCAACCCGCTGCATAAAATTCTGCCGGTTAAAAAATACGACCCAGCCTGCCTGTTGTCAGGACTGTTGTTATATTACATCGCATTCACCTTCATTACTTTAGTGGCGCAGCCTACCGCATTCAGCGCAAAAATCATCATCGCCAATTTTATACTGGCAGTATTGAATACAATTAAATCAGCAGCTTATGTGTTATTGATAGGGTTGTTTATCCGCATGGTGCTCAGTATTAAAGATCCCTATTCCCAACTTTCCGTCGCGTTGGAACGGATATATCGCCCCATCCTTTTCCCTGTACAGTTTTTAAAGTACGGACGCTACGATTTTTCGGGTAGTATATTGGCATTATTACTGCGATCTGGTTAGCAGTCTATCGCCCCAAATTACTCGCCAAATTAACTTGTGGCTACTGCACAGACAGCGAGTTCATTAAGAATTTCGCAGTATGACGTAAGCAAAATGCAAAAAGTGAAAAATCAAAAACACGACTGTGAAAAACATGGTATCATGCCGCCATTTCCAAACGGGCTTGAGAAAAGAAGTCCTAGAAATCAATAAAAATAAACCACTTGAGTAGTATTTCGTTTCCGCAATAGATTGAAAAGAAAAATTATGGCAAAAGCTGACAGAACAAGACATTTTGAATTGGGACGGCCCGGAAGAAGACTACATGAATAGTGACCAGTTGGCATTCTTCCGCGAACTGCTGGTAAAAATGCAAGACGAACTGATTGAAAACGCATCTGCCACCACCGGCCACCTGCAAGAACACGAATCGGCTCCCGATCCTGCCGACCGTGCCACTCAAGAAGAAGAGTACGCGCTGGAACTGCGCACCCGCGACCGTGAGCGCAAACTTCTAGGTAAAGTACAAAGCAACCATCCGCAGCATCGACGAAGGCGATTATGGCTTCTGCGCGGATACCGGCGAGCCCATCGGCCTCAAACGCCTCCTTGCCCGCCCGACTGCTACACTTTCCGTAGAAGCACAAGAACGCCGCGAACGTATGAAAAACAGTTTGCCGACTAAGTATAACGAAATCGGCTAATTGAATTAGACAGTAAGAAAATGAAAAGGTCGTCTGAAAGGGTGAACTGGCCCCCAAATCTTGGACACTCATAAAAGCCTATTCAGGCGCTCTGTGCAAGCTGGGTTCTGTATGCGACAGGACTCAGCTTTTTCAATTTCAAACTGCAACGCTCCCGGTTGTAGTAATCCATATAGTCATCTATCTGCTTCATCAATTCATCTACCGTCAATTCACCTGCGTTATAGAAACACTCCGTCTTCAACACCGCAAAGAAGCTTTCCATCGGCGCATTGTCCCAACAGTTCGCCTTTCGCGACATGCTTTGAACCATGGAATGCTCCGCAAGCAATTCCCTATACCCCGCCGTACGGTACAGCACACCTTGGTCCGAATGCAGCATCGTTCCTTTATCAGTCAGACGGGGTGCGGCTTTTTCGAGCATTTCCTTCACCATTTCGCTGTTGGCATTGCGGCTCATGGCGTAGGCGACGATTTCCCGGTTGAACAAGTCCAAGATTGGCGAGAGGTACAGTTTGCCGTCCTTCCCTTTGAGTTCGGTAACGTCGGTCAGCCATTTTTCGTTGGGCTTTCGGGCTTTGAACCGGCGTTTGAGGAGGTGTTCCGATATCTCGCCCATGGCGGGATGGCGGTAGGCTTTTTTCGCCCGTATGAGGGCTTTCAGTTCCAACTGCTTCATCAACCGCGCCGCTTTTTTGCGGTTCCAACCCAATGCTGCGGCAATGCGCCTTTGTCCGTAGCGTCCTTTATGCCGCCGGTAGGTTTCGACAAGGAGGGCTTTGTCGGCTGCGTCGGGGTCGGGTCGGTCTTGGTGATGGTAGTAAAAGCTGCTTTTGGGCAGGTTTGCGATGTGCAGCAGGTATTTGAGCGGGTGTTGCGCCCTCAGTGTTTGGACGGTTTGGCTTTGTCCTTTTGCGGTCTGCTTTTGGCTGAGGGCTTTTAACTCCTTTAGGTAGGCGACCTCTGCGCGCATATAGCACAACTCTTCAATAAGCTCTGCCTGCGTTTTTTCTTGGTCGGGTTTATCTGCGATGAAGGGGTTTTTGCGGTGTTGGGGCATGGTTTTGGATTGGGGATGTTCGAGTGCGCCGATACCGCCTTCTTGATAGGCGCGTATCCATCGTCTCAGGTGGGTTCGGGAAATGCCGTAGTGGTCTGCGGTACGCTGTTGGCTGCGTATATGCAGGTAGTGGAGTACGGCTTGGTATTTGAAGTGTAATGTATATTTGCTCATAAAAAAAACTGCACCTTGTGAGTTGGAGGGATGTCCAACTTTTTGGGGTGCAGTTCAGATTTCAGACGACCTTTGGTGTTGTTAGTTGTAATTTGTTGATGTGTAGTTGGATGGTTTTGTGTTGTTTGGGTTTGGATTGATGATGTTTTGAAAGTTCTGAAATAGTATCTGAAATAAAAGTTGTTGTATTTCAGGTTGTTGTTAGGTTTTGTGGAATTTTTTGCGGTTTGGGAGTTGACGGTTTTTGAGTGAGTGGGGGTATAGTTCGGTTCTTCGCTGCTTTCGGCGGTGATTGAACGAACAGGTCAAGTATATCACAGTTGGTCTGATTTTTCGAGGTTTTTAAGAAAAAAGTTTTGATTGACAATGAGATGAAATGCTTTATAATTCGTTTTCGCTCTTTAACAAAGACAGATTACCGATAAGTGTGAGTGCGACAGCCTCACACTGTTTGAACAGACAAGATGATGTTTTTAGACATTGTCCTGTTGGTTTCTTTTGAAGCAGACCAGAAGTTAAAAAGTTAGAGATTGAACATAAGAGTTTGATCCTGGCTCAGATTGAACGCTGGCGGCATGCTTTACACATGCAAGTCGGACGGCAGCACAGAAGCTTGCTTCTTGGGTGGCAGTGGCGAACGGGTGAGTAACATATCGGAACGTACCGAGCAGTGGGGGATAACTAATCGAAAGATTAGCTAATACCGCATATTTTCTGAGGAAGAAAGCAGGGGACCATTTGGCCTTGCGCTGTTTGAGCGGCCGATATCTGATTAGCTAGTTGGTGGGGTAAAGGCCTACCAAGGCGACGATCAGTAGCGGGTCTGAGAGGATGATCCGCCACACTGGGACTGAGACACGGCCCAGACTCCTACAGGAGGCAGCAGTGGGAATTTTTGGACAATGGGCGCAAGCCTGATCCAGCCATGCCGCGTGTCTGAAGAAGGCCTTCGGGTTGTAAAGGACTTTTGTCAGGGAAGAAAAAGGGCAGGGGTTAATACCCCTGTCTGATGACGGTACCTGAAGAATAAGCACCGGCTAACTACGTGCCAGCAGCCGCGGTAATACGTAGGGTGCGAGCGTTAATCGGAATTACTGGGCGTAAAGCGGGCGCAGACGGTTACTTAAGCAGGATGTGAAATCCCCGGGCTCAACCTGGGAACTGCGTTCTGAACTGGGTGACTAGAGTGTGTCAGAGGGAGGTAGAATTCCACGTGTAGCAGTGAAATGCGTAGAGATGTGGAGGAATACCGATGGCGAAGGCAGCCCCCTGGGATAACACTGACGTTCATGCCCGAAAGCGTGGGTAGCAAACAGGATTAGATACCCTGGTAGTCCACGCCCTAAACGATGTCGATTAGCTGTTGGGCAGCATGACTGCTTAGTAGCGAAGCTAACGCGTGAAATCGACCGCCTGGGGAGTACGGTCGCAAGATTAAAACTCAAAGGAATTGACGGGGACCCGCACAAGCGGTGGATGATGTGGATTAATTCGATGCAACGCGAAGAACCTTACCTGGTCTTGACATGTACGGAACCCTCCAGAGACGGAGGGGTGCCTTCGGGAGCCGTAACACAGGTGCTGCATGGCTGTCGTCAGCTCGTGTCGTGAGATGTTGGGTTAAGTCCCGCAACGAGCGCAACCCTTGTCATTAGTTGCCATCATTAAGTTGGGCACTCTAATGAGACTGCCGGTGACAAGCCGGAGGAAGGTGGGGATGACGTCAAGTCCTCATGGCCCTTATGACCAGGGCTTCACACGTCATACAATGGTCGGTACAGAGGGTAGCCAAGCCGCGAGGTGGAGCCAATCTCCACAAAAACCGATCGTAGTCCGGATTGCACTCTGCAACTCGAGTGCATGAAGTCGGAATCGCTAGTAATCGCAGGTCAGCATACTGCGGTGAATACGTTCCCGGGTCTTGTACACACCGCCCGTCACACCATGGGAGTGGGGATACCAGAAGTAGGTAGGGTAACCGCAAGGAGCCCGCTTACCACGGTATGCTTCATGACTGGGGTGAAGTCATAACAAGGTAGCCGTAGGGGAACCTGCGGCTGGATCACCCTCCTTTCTAGAGAAAGAAGAGGTTGTCGCATTCACACTTATCGAGTAAACTGTAGAAGATGCGGAAAAATGCTTGAGTGAAGACAAGGTTCGCAAGAAGAGAATCCGGGTTTGTAGCTCAGCTGGTTAGAGCACACGCTTGATAAGCGTGGGGTCGGAGGTTCAAGTCCTCCCAGACCCACCAAGAACAGGGGGCATAGCTCAGTTGGTGAGAGCACCTGCTTTGCAAGCAGGGGTCATCAGTTCGATCCGTTTGCCTCCACCAATACTTTTCCAAATCAAAGCGAGTTAAAAGGCAGTATAACTGCTTTCTTTTTCTAATAGAAAGTCTGCTGACGAACCAGTTTGACGGAAAAAGAAAGGCTGCTATAATAATCAGCTCATTTTGATTTTGCGAAGTAAATAGCAATATTGAACGCGTCGATCTTTAACAAATTGGAAAGCCGAAATCAACAAACAAAAGACAATGTGTCTGTTTTTGATGATTGACCGATTGCAAACGGTCAGTTGTCTCCTGAATAGGAAAAAGAAAAAACAGGTACAGTATTTGGGTGATGATTGTATCGACTTAATCCCGAAAGACAAAAAGGCGGGATTAAGACACAACAAGCAGTAAGCTTTATCAGAGTAGGAAATTCAAGTTTGATGTTCTAGTCAACGGAATGTCAGGCAAAGTCAGAGAAGTTCTTGAAATGATAGAGTCAAGTGAATAAGTGCATCAGGTGGATGCCTTGGCGATGATAGGCGACGAAGGACGTGTAAGCCTGCGAAAAGCGTGGGGAGCTGGCAATAAAAGCTATGATCCCGCGATGTCCGAATGGGAAAACCCACTGCATTCTGTGCAGTATCCTAAGTTGAATACATAGACTTAGAGAAGCGAACCCGGAGAACTGAACCATCTAAGTACCCGGAGGAAAAGAAATCAACCGAGATTCCGCAAGTAGTGGCGAGCGAACGCGGAGGAGCCTGTACGTGATAACTGTCGAGATAGAAGAACAAGCTGGGAAGCTTGACCATAGTGGGTGATAGTCCCGTATTCGAAATCTCAACGGTGGTACTAAGCGTACGAAAAGTAGGGCGGGACACGTGAAATCCTGTCTGAATATGGGGACCATCCTCCAGGCTAAATACTCATCATCGACCGATAGTGAACCAGTACCGTGAGGGAAAGGCGAAAAGAACCCCGGGAGGAGTGAAATAGAACCTGAAACCTGATGCATACAAACAGTGGGAGCACCCTTGTGGTGTGACTGCGTACCTTTTGTATAATGGGTCAACGACTTACATTCAGTAGCGAGCTTAACCGAATAGGGGAGGCGTAGGGAAACCGAGTCTTAATAGGGGCGAACAGTTGCTGGGTGTGAGACCCTGAAACCGAGTGATCTATCCATGGCCAGGTTGAAGGTGCCGTAACAGGTACTGGAGGACCGAACCCACGCATGTTGCAAAATGCGGGGATGAGCTGTGGATAGGGGTGAAAAGGCTAAACAAACTCGGAGATAGCTGGTTCTCCCCGAAAACTATTTAGGTAGTGCCTCGAGCAAGACACTGATGGGGGTAAAAGCACTGTTATGGCTAGGGGTTGTGCAACTTACCAACCCATGGCAAACTAAGAATACCATCAAGTGGTTCCTCAGGGAGACAGACAGCGGGTGCTAACGTCCGTTGTCAAGAGGAAACAACCCAGACCGCCAGCTAAGGTCCCAAATGATAGATTAAGTGGTAAACGAAGTGGGAAGGCCCCAGACAGCCAGGATGTTGGCTTAGAAGCAGCCATCATTTAAAGAAAGCGTAATAGCTCACTGGTCGAGTCGTCCTGCGCGGAAGATGTAACGGGGCTCAAATCTATAACCGAAGCTGCGGATGCCAGTTTACTGGCATGGTGAGGGAGCGTTCTGTAGGCCGATGAAGGTGCATTGTAAAAGTGTGCTGGAGGTATCAGAAGTGCGAATGTTGACATGAGTAGCGATAAAGCGGGTGAAAAAGCCCGCTCGCCGAAAGCAGGTTTCCTACGCAACGTTCATCGGCGTAGGGTGAGTCGGCCCCTAAGGCGAGGCAGAAATGCGTAGTCGATGGGAAACAGGTTAATATTCCTGTACTTGATTCAAATGCGATGTGGGGACGGAGAAGGTTAGGTTAGCAAGCTGTTGGAATAGCTTGTTTAAGCCGGTAGGTGGAAGACTTAGGCAAATCCGGGTCTTCTTAACACCGAGAAGTGACGACGAGTGTCTACGGACATGAAGTAACCGATACCACGCTTCCAGGAAAAGCCACTAAGCTTCAGTTTGAATCGAACCGTACCGCAAACCGACACAGGTGGGCAGGATGAGAATTCTAAGGCGCTTGAGAGAACTCGGGAGAAGGAACTCGGCAAATTGATACCGTAACTTCGGGAGAAGGTATGCCCTCTAAGGTTAAGGACTTGCTCCGTAAGCCTCGGAGGGTCGCAGAGAATAGGTGGCTGCGACTGTTTATTAAAAACACAGCACTCTGCTAACACGAAAGTGGACGTATAGGGTGTGACGCCTGCCCGGTGCTGGAAGGTTAATTGAAGATGTGAGAGCATCGGATCGAAGCCCCAGTAAACGGCGGCCGTAACTATAACGGTCCTAAGGTAGCAGAAATTCCTTGTCGGGTAAGTTCCGACCCGCACGAATGGCGTAACGATGGCCACACTGTCTCCTCCCGAGACTCAGCGAAGTTGAAGTGGTTGTGAAAGATGCAATCTACCCGCTGCTAGACGGAAAGACCCCGTGAACCTTTACTGTAGCTTTGCATTGGACTTTGAAGTCACTTGTGTAGGATAGGTGGGAGGCTTAGAAGCAGAGACGCCAGTCTCTGTGGAGCCGTCCTTGAAATACCACCCTGGTGTCTTTGAGGTTCTAACTCAGACCCGTAATCCGGGTCAGGGACCGTCATGGTAGAGCAGTTTGACTGGGGCGGTCTCCTCCCAAAAGAGTAACGGAGGAGTTCGAAGGTTACCTAGGTCCGGTCGGAAATCGGACTGATAGTGCAATGGCAAAAGGTAAGCTTAACTGCGAGACCGACAAGTCGAGCAGGTGCGAAAGCAGGACATAGTGATCCGGTGGTTCTGTATGGAAGGGCCATCGCTCAACGGATAAAAGGTACTCCGGGGATAACAGGCTGATTCCGCCCAAGAGTTCATATCGACGGCGGAGTTTGGCACCTCGATGTCGGCTCATCACATCCTGGGGCTGTAGTCGGTCCCAAAGGGTATGGCTGTTCGCCATTTTAAAGTGGTACGTGAGCTGGGTTTAAAACGTCGTGAGACAGTTTGGTCCCCTATCTGCAGTGGGCGTTGGAAGTTTGACGGGGCTGCTCCCTGGTACGAGAGGACCGGGTGGACGAACCTCTGGTGTACCGGTTGTAACGCCAGTTGCATAGCCGGGTAGCTAAGTTCGGAAGAGATAAGCGCTGAAAGCATCTAAGCGCGAAACTCGCCTGAAGATGAGACTTCCTTGCGGTTTAACCGCACTAAAGAGTCGTTCGAGACCAGGACGTTGATAGGTGGGGTGTGGAAGCGCGGTAACGCGTGAAGCTAACCCATACTAATTGCTCGTGAGGCTTGACTCTATCATTTGAAGAACTTCAAATAAAAAGCTACTGACTGATTCAGTCATCACCAAATATATTGATTAAGGCTTTTGCCGATTTGTACAGTTTAAGTTTGGCGGCCATAGCGAGTTGGTCCCACGCCTTCCCATCCCGAACAGGACCGTGAAACGACTCAGCGCCGATGATAGTGTGGTTCTTCCATGCGAAAGTAGGTCACTGCCAAACACCTATTCTAAGCCCCTGACAGATGTCGGGGGCTTTTACTTACCTTATATTTTATTCATACCTTTTACTTGAAACTCGTCATTGCCGTTCCTTGCCTTCTTGCTATGGCTGACTTATAGTGGATTAACTTTAAACCAGTACGGCGTTGCCTCGTCTTGTCGTACTATCTGTACTGTCTGCGGCTTCGTTGCCTTGTCCTGATTTAAATTTAATCAACTATACTCACGAATGGAGATGGGTGGATGCGACGATAGCGCAGCAGGTAAATGTGACGGATAGGGAGGGTGCGGGTAGAATAGGGATGTTGCAGAATCAATACATAAAGAGATAGTAAACTAAGAAATCTTCAGGTATCGTTTGAACGGAAACGGTAAGACGGATATGATAGCCAACTATTTTACGGTGCCGCACACACAGGCATCATTCGCATTCACAAACTATGGAGTATCTTCTTATGAAAAAATTCCTCTTTGCCGCCCTCTCCCTGCTGACCGCTTCGCTGTCGCTGGCCGCCGTCAACATCAATACCGCTTCCCCGTCCGAGTTGGAAGCCCTGCCCGGTATCGGCCCTGCCAAAGCCAAAGCCATCGTGGATTACCGTCAACAACATGGTGCCTTCAAATCGGTCGAGGAGTTGAAAAACGTCAAAGGTATCGGTGAGGGCATCTTCTCCAAACTGAAGGTGGAGGCAACCGTCGCTCCGGCCGCTCAAAACAAAGCCGCCACCCCCGCTGCTAAAAAATAAACCCGAGTGCGCCCTCCCAAACGGGAATGTGCGCAGATGCAAACCTGGTGATGAAAAGGCCGTCCGAATCCAGTCCGGAGTCGGACGGCCTTGTGTCGGGCGGGTAAGGCTGCCATGTCTGTCCCGCTTCATTCGACCGTCAGATCAGGATGCATGGAGAGACCTATGTGGAAAGGTCGGCTGAAAAGGTAGCGGGCTGCAATACTGCCTTAGTGTGCGCAGTGAGAAGGCTCGTTATTGGAAACGACTGCCTTGCCGGCGCACTATGCCGACTATGCCGTCTCCACCAAACAACGCGTTGACATCCGTTTCGTCAAATACGCATTTAGTGTGCAAAAGTCGCAATCGATTTGGATACTGCCTTGTTCTGCAACAATACCGCCAACTTCTTCTCCGCCCAACATAAGCAGTCATATCGCTGACTTTGCCGTGAGCAGGGTGCAGGCAAATTCGATACTTTCGATCGAGAAACCCGTGGAGGGGTTTCATGATAGAGCCGATAGAGAACGTGCGCGTCTAGGGTGGTTAGCTCTTCCGGGGTCAGCGTTTGGGTCAGTGCAATGCTGATGAGTTCCCACGATTCGGTGTCCAGTTCTTCTTCGGGCAGACGTTGTACCTAGCAATCCTCCGCTGACATGATCTGAAGCGGCGAGAACGATGTGGGTATCGAGTTGCTCGGAACGTTTGATATAGTTCTGCGAGCATTTAAGGATATTGTCGCTTCGGCGGGACAACGCCTTGCCAAGGTTCGGCATCTTGGGTTGATGTGTGAGTACGAAAACGCTGTTGCCGCCCAAAAGGTCGGTCAGGCTTTCGTCATCACGGATGTCGGCGGTTTCATCCCAGCGGGCGGTAGCGAACGGTGTTGTCTGATGGGCTTCGACCACAAGTATTTTCAGACGACCTTGTCCCTGTATTTGGACAATGAGTGTGCTCGTTTTTAAGGTTGCTGGAGAAGCGCACCTGCAGCGAGGAGTTCGCCCAATGCCCGGCGGATGGCAGGCAGGAGTGAGTTTTGTCCGGCGATGTGTTTCCCCCAATCGCTTTTCGGGCGGACGTGCAGACCGCACAGGCATATCGTCAAAGATGAAACGCGTGCGGATATCGGCGTGGTGATGTCGGCTGTATAAATCCTCTGTTTTTCTGAATGATGGGTTGACGGCATATATGGCTGCCGGCAGAGAAACCAAGGGACTTTATAATCTGTCTTGCGTTCTTAACCTTTTGCTTTTAATCGCCATGTTCCTACCTCTGCTCAATCCAACCGCTCGAATCGCAGCGCCCCTGTTTGCCGGAATCGAGCGGTCAGGCCGCTTGAGTCTGCTTTGGCGGCGGAACAGATTGTGGTGCATAGTCAGGGATGCGGCGTTATTTGAGCGTGTATCTGGCGCGAATCGGGGTGGCGGCGAATTTGTAACCAGCCTGCCGGCGGGTTTGACGTGGCGGTTGATGCAGAAGCTGATTCCCCGATATTCCCGCGCTCAGTCCGTTTTCGCCGGAGGTGATGCGCTGGCGGCTGTTGGATTTGTTCCGCAGCGAGCGTTTTCAGACGACCTCTGAGTTTGAAAACGTCCGTTCTGTCTTGCAAAGCTATTTGGGCAGCGGCGAGTCGGCGGATTATCGGTGGCAGGGCAGTTGGCGGATATTTTCGACCGGTATCTGGTGTACCGGCCGCAGTGGATTGATGCCTGGCAGGAAGGCAAACTTCTGGGGCTGGGCGAGGACGAGGTCTGGCAGGCGCAGCTTTGGCGCTATTTGGACGACGGCAACCAATCCGCGCCGCACCGTGCGGCGTTGTGGAAAAACTGCTGTCGTCTTTGGATAAGGCGCACCTGCCCGAGCGGTTTTCGTGTTCGGTTTCGACGATGGCGCCGATGTATCGGCAGCTTGCAGAAAATTTCGGAACATTGCGATGTGTTTGTGTTCGCGCTCAATCCGACGGGCAGTATTAGGGGCAATGTGATTGAGGTGGAGCAGCTTTTTGAAGGGCGGCGACGATGCGGATTTGTCGCAAACAGCATCCGCTGTTTGACGTCGCTGGGCGCAGGGACGGATTTTGATTTTTCTGACGGAAATCGGCTTGGAGAGCAGCCTGTGTTTGAAGAGGTTTCAGACGACACGCTGCCCTATTGCTCTGCAAAACGACATTCAAAACCTGCGGATGCCGTCTGAAAACAGCCGCGCGGATTTGCTGGACGACGGCTCCCGTCCGTATCGTGTCAGCACACACACTGCGCGAATTGGTGATTTTGAAAAGATGGCTGTTGCGGATTCTGCACGAACATCCCGACTGGCAGTGCGATGTTGCCATTTTGACGCCGAACATCGAACCGTACAGCCCGTTTATCGAAGCGGTGTTCGGGCAGGCGCAGGGCGGGAGCAGGCTTTTGCCGTATTCGGTGTCGGACGTGAAACTCAGCCGCCAGCGCTGCTTTACGCTGGAGCAGACGCTGGATTTGCTGGAAAGCCGGTTTGAAGTCGATAGTGCTGCCGCTGTTGGAAAGCGTTGCGCTGCGCCGTTTCGGGCCGACGGCGGACGATTTGCTGCTGCTGCACGATACCATCAATCGAACGTGCATTGGGGGTTGACGGAACAGCGGCGCGGCGGACAATCTGTTCACGGCAGCAGGCGTGGAACGCATCGTGTTAGCTGATGCTGCCCGACGACGGCAGCCCGCTCTGCAAAACGTCACGCGTGGCACGGCGACGTCAACCGCCTCGATGTGTTCGGCCGCTTTGCCGCCTTTTATCCGCACGCCGTCGCGCTTGCCGCCGAGTGGCGTAAACCCGCAGCAGCAGGAATGACGAACGCTGCCGCGATTTGGCAGCAGTCATTGTTCCTGCCCGACGCCGACGACCAACAGCGCCTTTGCAGCAGTTTGAGCAGGCGTTGGCAAAATGGCAGGAAGAAACCGCGTTGTGAGGCTTTCGCGGCACTTTGCCGCAACACACCGTCATCCGCCACATCCGCCGCCTAGGCAGCGAAAGTCAGGCAGGACCCTGCGGCGGCATCACCTTTTGCAGCATGGTGCGATGAGGAGCCCTGCCGTTTAAAGTCATCTGCCTGTTGGGGCTGAACGACGGCGATTTCCGCGCAACACCAAAGCCGCCGTGTTCGACTGATTGCCAAACATCCGCAAAAGGCGACTGCGCCCGCCGCGACGACGACCGCTACCTCTTCTCGAAGCCATCATCAGCGCGCGACATCCTTATCTCCTTTCGTCGGCCGCAGCATCCGCAACGACGACGAACTCGCCCCGTCCGCCCTCGTCAGCGAACTCATCGACACCATCGCCGCCATGACCGGACAGCGCGGCAAAGAGCTGGCGGAACACTGGGTCGAGTAACACTTTACAACCGTTCTCCCACCGCTATTTCATCGCAGACAACATTTCAGACGACCCTTCAGCAGCGTGGCAGGACCGCCGAAGCTCCTCAACCGCCCGCGCGAACAGGCGTCCGTTTTTCAGCGAAGCCCTCGAAGAAAAGCGCACCGACCGTCTGGCAGGACGACTTCATCCGCTTCTGGAAAAATCCCGTAAGCATGGCTGCAACAAAGCTAGGCTGGCGCGAACCCGTACCGTGACGAAGTCACGGGAATCCGCCGAACCTCTTCGAGCCGCACCGCACCGACAAAATCGCCGCCGCCTACCTCGACGCCCGCCGCGACAACCAAGACTTTCAAGAAACCGCCGTTGTCCGCCTCGACGCCGAAATGCCTGTTGCCCGCCGGTGAACTGCAAACGGTGGCAGCAGAATTTCAAGCCGCAGCCAAACGCATATCGACAGCGAATTGCCGCAAAGCCCCAAACCGCCGCCTTCGCCTAGCCGAAACCCGTTCGACGGCAAACTCCTGCAAGGCAGCCCTCGGCAACCTGTACCAATCGCGACACAAGTAGCCTTTCACCGACCGCAAAACCCAACGCACCGCAACGCATCGCCCTCCTGCTCGAACATCATTTAATCTTTTGCGGTATGGTGGTCAGTCTGAAACAGAAACCGCACAAACCCATATCGTTCAGCCGCCCGGAAGAAACAACGCTTTATCCCGAAATATCTGGCAGCCAAGCGCAACAAATGCTGCAAAATGGCTGACGCCCTTCAACCTCGACAAACGCGCCCGCTGCCTTTCGCCAAAACCAGCCTGCAGCCGAAGCCTGGGCGGCACAGAGTTGGAGTGATGCCCTGAATACAGCTGTGGGAAAGCTATCACGGCAATAAAGTCAGCAAAGGGCAAAAGACTATACTGAAGTCGCTCTTAGTGTTCGGCAACGAAGACACCGAGCCGGGTAGAAGGAGCGTTGTTCCAAAGATTGGTGGAAGAGTTGCTGATACCGCTGCTGGACGCGGTAAAGGAAGAATCGTCGGATGCGGCATAGAAGCCGGAAATCGGAAGAGGCTGTACCACAGGCAGGCTGCGCACCTGGAAAACGCAAATGGAGCAAAGTGATGTGGAAGATTTTATTGCGATCGTCTGTCGCCGCTTTTATTGAGTCAAGCGGCGTACAGCCGCCAAACCGAGATCGTGCCATGTACACCGACCCACCGCCATTGTTGAAGATAAATGCGCCATCGCGGCAGACGGCGGCAGTATGATGCTGACCAGCGCAACGCGCAGGCAAGGAAACGGTTTTCTATCAACCGTGGTTTTGATATCAAAATACGCCTAAGTACAACCAAGTCCGGGATGACAAAGTACAACTGAGCTAAACGAGGAGAAACAGCAGCTGTTTGCGCACTTGAAGACTTTAAAACACAATGCAGCAGCGAGGATTGCGCCGAGTTTGTGGATTCGCTTTCGTCGATAGGCCGCATATCGTTTTGGCTGGTATTGCTGGTTTTCAGGGACGACCTTGGGCTTCAAGAACTTATTTGATAAAACGAACCGGTTTGTGGGACGCGGGTCGATATTGCGCGCATTTCCAATGTGGTGGCAACGGCGGCCGCGAGGCTGCCTTGAGTCCGTTTTGCCTGCTCCGGCAAGGTCGAGGGCGGTGCCGGATCGACCGAAGGGCGGATAAAGGGCAGTCCGAGCGTGACGTTGACGCCTTGACCGAAGCTCGCGTATTTGAGCGTGGGCAGCTTTGGTCGTGACATCGCCAAACGGCATCGCTCTTGAGTAAAAAGGGCTGGAAACACCGTATCGGCGGGATAGGGCCGCGCGTTCATGCTTCTGCCCTGCAGCTGCCGCTTGAGCGGGGATGATGATGTCGATTTTTCATGGCCGAGATGGCTGCTTTTCGCCTGGCGTGCGGATTCAGTCCGGTCACCAGGATGCGGGCGGGCAATGCCGAATTTGCGGCGCAGGTCGGCATGAAGGATGCGGGTCACGGATTCGACCAGCGGGCGGTAATGGCGGCGGCGATGTCTTTGAGCGAAGGTGGTAGTGACGAGTGCCACCCGCAATCCACCGCCCGCGAGCACCGTGACGACCGCCTCTGGTTTGGCGTCGGCGAGGTATTCGCGTGGCTGCTGAAGAAAATGGTCGCTGGCGTGACCGTCGCTGATGACGCCCTCAGCAGCGGCGCAGTAAACCATGCCGTCGAAGAGGTCGTCTGAAATGCCTTGATAGGCAGTGTCCAGCAGTTTGAGGACGTAGGCGGCATTGGCGGGATTGAGTTTGCCCGCTTGGACAGGGCGCGTCTAGGAATGTGCAAATACCTCCAATATGCCGCGTTCGGGCTTGCCGCCCTGCGGGTCGAAATCTTGCAGGTGATGGTTTTCGCCTAATTGTTCGGCAGCAGTACGGCTTTTGCGCAGATTTTTGTCGCCCAACACGATGCAGCGGCACGGCAAATCGGCAAAACGCCAAATCCAAGCAGATATCAGGCTGATGCCGGCATGCGTTCGCCCGAAGTCACGGCTAAAACAGGAAGTCATGCGGATTCTATGGAATGAATCTGTTGCAGGAAAAATGAAAACAGCGTTACTTTAGAGATATTGAGGTCGTCTGAAAATTTTTCAGACGACCTTTTGCTTATGCCCGCATCAGGCTGCGGTAGGCATTTTGTTTCAAAACGAGCACCATGCCAGCCGAGTGCGAATGCGGTCGGTAAAACCACAGTATCCGATTGCCGCCAAGCGGCGGATAAGTCGTCAGCATACATGCGCAGTACGCCGAAACCCAAAGGCGTCCAAATATCATCCTGTTCGGCATAGTCGGCGCACCGCTGCGGCAGCAGTCAGCATCCAAAACCAGTGCGAGGCGAATGAAGGGCGCCCTGATAGGAAGCAGTGTTAAGCGAACAAGGTGCCAGCAGGAACTGTGCCTGTTTTTCGACAGATGGGATGGAAACGACCGTAGATACAGATTGGTGCTGAACCAACAATATCATCAGCTGCCAGGATAAGCAATACCGAGTTGCCCGCCGTTTGCTCCAAATGTTTGTTTATCACATTGATTATCGGAAACATGGCAATCAATGACAAATTGACCGTCAGACCACCGACAATACTCCGTTCGCTTTTGATGAGTGAGAAAAGGTACACCATGAATATATCCATGCGAGTACGGTCAGCAGGAAGAACATTACCGAACCGGTCGAGTCAGGCACACGGCAGTCATCACGACAGGCACATGAAAGCACGCACAATCGCCGCTTTTAAATACAAAAGTCGCCGTGAAGAGTTTGTAGAGAGACGGCAGCCATGTGAAAAATATGCTTCGGCAGACACGACCAAGAAACACAAGAGCGCCAGCGTGAGGGTGAGACGAGGGCCAATCGAATACGCCTCGATATAGGCGGATAAAGCGTCATCGGCTGCCGCGAAACATGGCGACGAATATCGCCGTCAACGGCAGCACAATCCGCATCTGCCGCCGCGATTGCGCTCGTAAAACAGACGCCGTTTCGTCTTTGCGCCTCATCAGCGCCGTGCGTACGGATGGCGATATCCCGTAAAGCCGCATCAGGAAAAACGCATTCACCGTTGCCCGCATATCGCGCCCTTGCTCGGTCAGGCGGTGGCCGTGCAAGAGCGGGAATTTGCCATTGGCGTTGTCAGATAAAACTTCTGCCGCATTGATGCAGTCATAAACCCACCCAGCTCGTCCGTGCTCATACGGTGGAGAACTCGCGGCTCGTAGAAGCGGAAATAAGACGCCCATTGCGCCCATACGATGATATTTGAAACATACCGATCGCGCAGAAAATCCAAAAATCCCAAGCAACATATTCCGATTCGCCCCAAAGGCAGCCGGTCCAATAAAGCGCGGATGTCGGGCCAGGAGCGTTCCAACGCCTCACTTTTCCCTTCATCTTGAATGCGTCCGATTTCCGCCAAAATATAATCCGCATCTACGCCATCGTATCCATGGTGGGCGAATAAGTCTCGCGCAGTCGCGCCGCTATATCCGTAGGGGTCGTCTGAAACATCAGCTTTTTCAATACGGTCTGTTTCTGCGTCTTCCATGTATCGTACGGATAGGTTTAATGATTCATATTCGCCGCCTCCTCGTCAACATATTCAGTCTGGTGCTCATCAGGTCGTCCCGAAACATCCGCCCTCATCGTTATTGGCATTATCCCAAGACCAATCGTCTGCGTCCCTTCCTCATCGATGTAGGGCGCACGCGCCAAAGCCTCATCAACGCCCTGCGCCGCCGCTGATATCCCTCCGCGTCATCGTCCGGACGTGTCGATTTCAACAGCTTCGCATAAGCGCGCCTGATGGCACGTTCGTCACCGGTAGGCGCAATGTGCAGAATTTCAGCAACCATAGATTTCTGTTGTGGTATGAGCAGCGGCAAGTCATCAAGTATACAGCCTGGCTTTGGTTCTAAAATTCAAAGGAAACGATACCGATATCGGCATGAACACAACGCCACATTGCCTTTCAAATATAGTAAGGATTAACTTAACCAGTACGGCGTTGCCTCGTCTAGTCAAAGAGAACGATTTCAAGGTGCTGAAGCACCAAGTGAATCGTTCCACTATCTGTACCGTCTGCGGTTTCGTCGCTTGTCCTCGATTTAGTTAATCAACTATATTGTTAGGTGCGTCGTCTGAAACCCGACTCCGTTTCAGACGACCTGTTATTCAAATCCCGCTATTCGTATCGCAACGGATGCAGAGTCTCGCAGAACATCGCCGAAGTTTCCGGGCATTGCAGGCAGTGCGGCGCGCGCGCTTTCATTCGTTTTTCCCCCGAAGCTCTCAAAACAACTCTGGAATGGCTTGACGCTGCACATATAAACCCGATTCGGGTTGTACTATTTTGACTTGGCAAGGCGTTTTTCCAATTTACATGATACGGGCTTCCAAAGCTTCGATCTCCGATCTCCTGTTCGTCAATTCAACAGCTCGGTGCCTGCCTGCAACGCTCCCCAACCGAGCCTGTTCGCAGTCAGCCGAAATCTGCACATCCTGGTCGGGTAACCGAAGCCGCATTAGCAGCAGGCAAAAACAGCGGGCAAGCATCAGGCAGAAAGATCATGGTATATCTTCACGACAGTTACGGCATATTATATAGAAAAACCCATATTGAATCAGCAGGCATTCCCGTGCCTTTGTCTGGATTTAAAGAGAATTTACCGAAACGCAGACAGAAATGCGACAAAGATGCCTCTCTCCTCCACCGAAGTCCTTTTCAGACGACCTTATACCCATTTCAAGCAAAAACGTTAAAATCGCCATTCACCCATCCGACAGCAGCAAAAACATGAGCGCATCAAACCGCTGTCGCCAAATCAAAAAGGCGGCGTCGGCAAAAACCACCACCACTGTCAACCCGCGGCATCGCTCGCCTCCAAAGGCAAACGCGTCCCCGTCATCGACCCGACCTGCGAAGGCAACGCCACCACAGGCAGCGGCATAGACAAGCCCGCCTCGAAGAAGGCGTGTACCAAGTCGTATTGGGCGATACCGACATCAAAACCGCCGTCGTCCGCAGCGGGGCGGCAGCATGACGTACTCGGCGCCAATCGCGCACTTGCCGGTGCCGAAATCGAGCTTGTGCAAGAAATCGCCCGCGAAATCCGCCTCAAAACGCCCCTGCAAAACCGTCGAAAACGACTACGACTTCGTCCTCATCGACCGCCCCCTTCGCTGACCCCTGCTCACGCTCAACGGACTCGTCGCCGCCAACGGCGTCACACGTCCCCATGTTGCGAATACTATGCCCGAAAGGCATCTCCGACCATCGCCACCGTGCGCAAAATCCGTCAGGCAATCAAACCCGCGCCTCGACATCACCGGGCATTGTCCGCACCTCTACGACAGCCGCAGCCGTCGTCGTCGAGTTAGCGAACAGCTTTTTCCAACATTTCGGCAACTTGATGTTCCAAAACCGTCATCCCCCGCAACGTCCGCCTCGCCGAAGCCCCCAGCCACGGCATGCCCGCGCTCGCCTACGATGCTAACGCCAGGCACCAAAGTGCCTACCTCGCCTTGGCGGAAGAACTGTTGGAGCGACTAAAGGTTGAGTTAGCCTGAAAGATAAAAGTTCGAAGATATAGTGATTAACTTAAACTAGCACGGCGTTGCTCTTGCCTTGCCGTACCATCTGTACCGTCTGAGGCTTCGTCGCCTGTCCAGATTTAAATTTAATCTCAGTATAGCGTCGTCTGAAAACTTGATTTCCAAGCTCAGACGACCTTTCGGTATTGAAGGGTCTTTAGCAGACAGTAAGCAATGATCAAAAGGCAGTAGGTAGCTATTGCAATGTAAGCGAGGATATAAGCAGTTGGATAATGAGGTTGCTACAAATTTTCTCGTTTATCAGTTTCTGTATGATCTCATTACACTGTCGTATCTTGAAATTATAAAAATTTCTTTTTAGTTATATTTTGTTGTTTTGTCAAGTTTCTAGCTCTGGAGAAAGCGGTAGGTTTTTAATTGTTTTATTTGTGGTTTTAATAAATTTGTTAAAATGACTCGTGATTAATTTTCACCTGAAAATGTAATGGTTGATTGTTCATGCATCCTTGCGCGACAGTGAAAATTTAATTTAAAATACAATGGTATGTAAAGTATTGACTTTTTATGCGATAGTGATAAAAATCATTGTATAGTCACTAGAATAGTAAAATATCCAGATTTGTTCATTTGTCTGGTTATTTATTTGTTGTAAAATCGACTATAAAAGTCATTAACTTAAATTAATTATTAAATCTTCGGGTTAAGGGATACGAATTTGATGAATAAAACTATGAAAAACAACAGCATTGGTTTGCGCTGCTTTTATTGCGGTAACGGCGTGCAGCAGTGGCGAGTGGTCCGCTGCCAATCCCTCAACCTCTACGCCTGCTAAAACCCGTTACGCCGGCAGCACACTCTTCACGCCTGCTACCCCAGCAACACCTGCTACACCGGCAGCAGCACCTTCACGCCTGCTACTCCAGCAGCGCCTTCTAAACCGGCAACACCTGCTACGCCAGCAGCGCCTTCTAAACCGGCAACACCTGCGACGCCAGCAGCGCTTTCTAAACCGGCAACACCCGTTACACCGTCAGCACCTTCTAAAACCAACCACTCCTGCCAAACCTGCTGCTCCGGCGCGTCTGTTGGTGGCAATGCAATGGTAAGTAAAAACTTTCTCATAATACAGCCAAATATACTCGCACCCAGTGGCAATATGAATACCAGTGTAACGGTGACGGTCGTACCATTGATTTGTCCAAAGCCAATGAAGCATTCCGCTTCAAGAAGAGATTGCGCAGCTGAAGGCAATGTAGCCACCTGACAAACCTTTTGAGCGGTCGTAAATACAGTCATGTCCGATTGGTGGGCGGGAGCACGGGTGCGTTTTCGACGCGAATTATCGACCAACGCATTACCGGCTGATACTTTTGCAATCGGAACATTACGCCGTTGAATGGAGCAGATGCAATGCTAACATCAGTAAGGCAAATCTATATCGGTGATGCCGTGTACGGCAGGAGTTTTGCTTTCCAGAATCTAAATTTAATGGATTTTTTGGGGCGAAGACCATCAAAGGTTATATTGACATTCGTACGAAATTCTCTGTCAGGTAAGATCGTCGGTGCGTCTTCAGTGGTGACCAAGACGGTGTTACGATGAAGGGCAATTTCTTTGGACCCATACGCAGAATTGGGTGGCGTGTCAGTGCCGACATGGCAACAGTTCTTTATCAGCGCGCATTTGGCGCGAAAAACAATAATTAGTTGTAACCGTCCGGCAGACAGCCGGACGGTTTGTTTTATTAGAGGTCGTCTGAAAGACTTTATTTTTCAGATGATTTTGAATCAAGAGGAACATCATGCGTTATCCGACTTGGCTTTAGTTTTATATGCGGCTGGCTGCGTGCCGCGGCCGCCTCTCCCACGAGATGAAATTCGCCTGATCTCAACCGTAATCAAATCCGTCAGGCTGAGAGCCAGAGTAGAAGATACTGAAGAGTCTGAACAGAAACGGTTTCAATGTCATCCGAAGATTTGCCTCAATATCCCGAAATGCCGACTGATGCAATGGATACCGCTTTGAACGGCAAAACATCGATAATGTCCGTTTCTATTGCCACTCTACCGCCGTCTGAAGGATACGACGAACCATGGCATCCTATGCCGATGCAATCCTTATCGTGCAGATGGCGATTACAAGGCGGCAGAACAGGGTTTCGCACAACATCATCAAAAGAACATCCTGATTACGCTCCTGCACGCCCGCAGCCAGCACTGACCTCGCAGGACGGCAAAGCGCTGAAGCGGCAAAAAGAGTTGCAGGAAGTCCGCAATACCCCTGATTTGCCTGAATCGATGAAAGAGAGCTAAGTCGCTTTGACAAATACTTAGACAGGGCTTGAACTTTGATGGCAACCTTCCTATGTTCGAGAAAAGCAATGTATCCAATGCACCAAAGGAAAGGACTTACGGTGGTCTCGAATTTTGAACTCCACGCAAGGCAACATGGTGGATTTATGATGTCCGCACAGAAAAATACTCCGATTAAAGGGTATTGGGTCTTGGGAAAAGAACCTTTCTGCTGGCGGTAAGTTTTATTGGGATGCAACACGCTTACGACGATCTGACTATTCGCTGAAACGAGCAGGATGGCGCAATCATGAGCAGAAATTTCGTTGTCGCCGTTTTGCGAAAAACGTTGGCATGGTACTGAACCGTATTCCAACACTCGCGGGCGGCGTCCTGCGCTATTCGCATATGTTGTCACCCAAATGGCAGGTGTTCGGCGCATGGCAATCCGGCTACCGCGAGCATAAAGAGCGGAAGTTCCTGAACGGGGTGAAACTCGGCGTTGCGTCAGTCGCATCAGTGTTGCGTTGCAGGCGACCGGCGAGTATTTTGTCTTTGGAGCGGGTAAGGGCGACAGTAGCTCTTTCACGACCGTTCTGACGCTTATCAACATGAAACCCGCGCAGGCTGGACAAAAGCATGGGGTAAACAGGTAATTTTTCGACTTCCCGTTCAACGGGACAGCGCAATATCGCCGCTATCAGTCAGAAGACACTAACATCAAACGGGAGTGATAGGAGAGACTTACGTCACCTGGCGGTATCACATAAGAAGTTGTCTCGGAAAGGTTTCACTTCGCTTGAACTGGGCTTGACCGCACGTCCACAGCAAACCATATTTTTATTATCGTCAGAACCAACATCGCGTATCGATGTCGCAAGCAGCTAGAAAGTAGAGTTAAGGTACGTCTGAAAACTTGATTTCCAAGTTTTCAGACGACCTTTTTCCATTATTAAGCCCATACTCTGACGAGAAAGAATTGGTCAAAGGCTAATAGTATCATTCGGATTAAAAATATTTAATTAATAAACAAAAAGTAATCTTTATGTATTGCCGTTGATGCTTATAAACTATTGATGATAAAATGCCACATGTATTCAAAACACAAAAGGCTATTCTTTGACAACTCTTTTATCCCATCCCCTAATATCCAATAGTTTGATTCTGCGAAGCGGATTTAAGAAAACATTTTTGAGATTTTGAGAGAAAACAATTATGGAATGGAATTTAACAGTTACTACACGTTGATTGCCGCCACATTTGGTTTTGTTGATTGGTAAGGTTTTGGTAAACAAAGTCAAATTCTGCGCGATTAACATTCCCGAGCCTGTGGCAGGCGGCTTGATTGCTGCGATTGTCCTGTTTTGCACTGCATCAGCTACGGCGTGAGCTTCAAATTTGAAAAACCGCTGCAAGATGCATTCATGCTGATTTTTCTTCACTTATCGGTTTTGAGCGCGGACTTTTCCCGCCTGAAAGCGGGCGGTCGGTTGTTGGTGATTTTCACCGCCGTCGTAGGGGCATTTATCATCGTGCAGAACTTTGTCGGCGTCGGCTCGGCGAAGGTTTTGGGACTGGATCCGCTTATCGGTCTGATTACCGGCTCGATTACCGACCGGCGGGCACGGTACCGCAGGCGCATGTCCTGACTTTGAAAACAAATTCGGCTTGGTCGGTGCTACGATTGCATGGTCGCCGTCCCGGTTTGGTATTCGGCGGCTCTGATCGGCGGCCCGGTTGCCGCGTCTGATCAACAAAATGGGAGCAAAACCCATCGATCAAAGCAGACAAAAGCGAAATGCAGACGCACATGCCGACGACGTGTTCGAACAAGGAAGCGCACCGCCTGATCACCGCCGAATCTGCCGTCGAAACGCTGCTGCCCATGTTTGCAGCGGTTTGGCATTTGCCGAAATTGTGGACGGCTTCGACAAAGAATATCTGTATGACTTGCCGAAATTCGTATGGTGTCTCGTTTGCCGGTGTCGTCATCCGCAACATTCTGACCTCTGCGTTTTAAAGTCAATATGTTCGACCGCGCCATCGATGATTCGGCAATGCTTCCCGTCGCCTTTTTCCTCGCAATGGCGCTGAACCTGAAATTGTGGGAATTGACCGGTTTGTGGTCCTGTAACCATCATCCTCGCCGTACAAAACCGTCGTGATGATTCTGTACGCGACATTCGCCACCTACGTTTTTATGGGACGCGACTACGATGCAGCAGTTTTGGCGGCAGGCCACTGCGGTTTCGGTTTAGCGCAACGCCGATCGCCGTTGCCAATATGCGGTCCATCACTCAGACCTTCGGTCCTTCGCACAAAGCTGCTTGATTGTGCTTTATGGTCGGCGCGTTCTTCGTGGACCTGATTAACCCAGCAATCCTTTCCGGTTTCGTAAAATGTCATTACAAACAAGTAGCATTTGATAACGTTTTGTTGAGCACTTGCAACATTTACTTGCTGCAGTGCTTTTGTTATGACGGTCGTCTGAACGAGAAAACGATTCGGTTTCCGAGCCGTATCAGGAGTATTATTTATGCACAAAACTGCTGACTTTACCGCTTATCGCCCTGATGTTGGCGCGCGGCAAAGAAAGAACCCAAGCAGCTTTTGGAGTGTGGCAATCCTGCCGCCATTCAAAGTATCCGCAACCATCCAAGAAACCATTAAGCGCGAGGGCGCGTTCTTTGTCCGTGCCGACAGCCGCCAATTTGTCGATGCCGATAAAATCGTGCCGCCGGCTCCGGTTGAATATCGTCTTGACAATCCGCAAGAAATTACGGAAGACAACAAACCCTTGTGCAGCGCCGATTTGAAAATCCAACCTTGCCGAAGTATTGCGTACCGCCGATGCCAACAGTCCGCTGATTTACACAATACCGGCTTGACCGAAATGTTTCAGCAGAAAATCATGGGTAGCAACCTGAGCTTGAGAACAACACGCTTCAACCAGCGTCCATATACGCCCGATCCGAAAGTCGGTACGGTTTCGAAGACAATACCATCAACATGACTGCGTAAACCCTGTCTTTCCTTACTGCTGCCTTACGGTGTCAAAAGCATCGTGATGATAGATGCGGCGCAGTCAGCAAAGAAGAGGCGATCAAAATCCGCAAAAGCAAAGCCGCTGAAGAGCCGCCTGTCGCCAAAGCAGAAGATATTTTGGAAAACAACGCGGCGAGCCGATGTCAGGCGTACTGCCTGTTGCGGGCCTTGAAACCGAAATCCCTGCGTCCTGACGGCGAAGAGAAGCGGGAGCAGCCTTCGTTTTCTCAAAGCGACTTAGATAATGCCCGTTCGCAAAACCATCAGGCAGAGGCGAAATCAAAGGCGTATGGGATGGCATGGAGCGCACTGTCCAACAGGAAATGCTGGCAGAACAACCCGCTTGGATTCAAACCAAAAACCCGTAAAACTGCCAACAGGCGGCAGCAAGGGCGGACAGTCCGGCGCAAAACGAATACCTCAAGCTCCAATGCGATACCGCATGACGCGCGAGCGTACCACATTCCGCGGCTATTCGATCAACTGACGCTGCAGCCGACGGAAGGCGGGTGCTGATAGTCTTTCTGTCCAGTTATTAGCGTCGTCTGAAAATGCTGTTTGGCATTTCAGACGACTCTTTGTATGCGGTACAACCCACATTGCTCGTTGCGAGATACAGTGGATTAAAATTGCACGATAGCAGCTTGCCAACGCCCTATGTACTACCCGCACACGGCGGGCGTTGTCGCCTTGTCTCATTTTTATTTTTAATCCACTACGACATCAGATGAAGCACCGAGTCAATCTCTATTTTTCCTGTAAATCATAAGAAAGCACATTGATGAAAAACCCTCGCATTCCTCCTGTTAACAAGCTTTTTCCCTGCACGCTGCCGCACAAGATTATTTTCTGACGGAAGACCGTCTCAGCAGCGGCTCATTGACACCAACGGCAAACAGGGTTTCTGTCAATACAGTCAATCCAAACGGCCATGTCCTGTAATTATGAAGGCACAATCAAAACCGTACCAGCACCGTAATGGCTGGTCATGTACATTTTTCCTTTACCAACAACAGCGTGAAGCTGAACATTCCTGATTCAGCCCGCGAAGCCCGCCAAGAATACTGCGTGACATAATGCATCTTCGAGGCGACTGCATGATAGACGCTCGCCGCCCGTTCTGCAAAAATGGCGCGGCAGCAATGGAAAACGTTTTCAGGCCGCCCATCAGGGCAAAGCGCTACCGCGATGCTGTCGCTATCAAACAACGTTATCTCAACGAATGCGACAGTCTCGATCTGACCGAATGGATGCGGACGCGAATCGACTCTGTCCGTCAGCTATAAAATGCCGGAGACAGCGGCATGCCGCAAGGCGCTTGCCCCTGATGGACAAATGGCTGAGGGTTACCAGCGGAGCTACCTCTACGAAGAAGAATACAACGAGAAGCCGCCGCCGCACAATTTAATTTGAAGCAATGCAGCGACAAATAATCGCCGCCGTCATCGGAATCCCCACGCTAGTCAGGAATAGGAAAAGTTCGCCTCTTCGGCAAGCGTCGTCTGAAAACAAACGCCGCAGGTTGTGTTGTCAACCTGAAGCCGTTTTCAGACGACCTCTTTGTCTGGTTTGCGAAAGTCATGCTATAAATTTTAAATCAGAGCGGGCAGTGCGGTGCCGTACGGGCTTTGCACTTTGACCCATACTCTCTTCAATAAAAACGGGCGGCTTTGGATGGCCGCCCGTTTGTTTGTCCCGTTGTTTATTTGATGATGGTTCTAGCTCGCCTTGGCGTAGCGCGGTTTCATTTTCTCAAGAAACGGTTTGATTTTGCTCGCCTGACCTCGCAACCGAATGCGAGGTAGCGGTCGAGAACAGATTTGTTTTTCCATGGCTACGACGGTTTTTGCTCAGGTATTTGCGCGGGTCGAATTCAGACGGGTTTTCGCCATGAAGCGGATGGCGCCGGTGGAGAGCGAGCGCAGGTCGGTGTCGATATTGACTTTGCGCACGCCGTGTTTGATGCCTTCGACGTTTCTTCTACGGGTACGCCGTAGGGTTTTCGCCGATTTTGCCGCCGTATTCGCTGATGACTTTCAGCCATTCTTGCGGAACGGAGCTGGAGCCGCATGACGATGTGGTGTTGGCGGGGCTTGGTGATTTCTTTTGATGCGGTCGATGCGCAATACGTCGCCGGTGGGCGGACAGGTGAATTTGTATGCGCCGTGCTGGTACCGACGGCGATGGCGAGCGCGTCCGCCGGTGTCTCTAATTAAAGCGCACGGCATCTCCGACGCTGGTGAGCATTTGGTCGTGGAGAGTTCCTGCCGCGCCCTACGCCGTCTTCTTCGCCGGCTTCGCCGGTTTCGAGGTTGCCCACCACGCCGATTTTCGCTTTTCGACGGGACGCCGCAGGCGTGGAGAAGTTAACGACGGTACGGGTGGTATTGACGTTGGTATTCGTGGTGGATGTTTTCGCTGTCTTCGAGCAGCGGAGCTCGTCCATCGCGACGGAGGAGAGCTCCAGTTGGATGGAGCGTTGGCACACGTCGGGCGATGCGCCGTGGTCTTGGCTGCATAACGACGGGATGTGCGGAATTCTTCAACGGCCGCCAAAATCAGGTGGCGGTAAAACGGCGCCTGCATATTTGCGCGCGCCGGCGGATGCTTGAACGATAACGGAGCGTTGACTTGTCTGCGGCTTCCATGATGGCGCGCATTTGTTCGAGGTTGTTGACGTTGAATGCGGCAGGCCGTAGCTGTTTTCTCAGCGGCGCTGAGTCGAGCAGTTGGCGCATGGATACGAGTGCCATTTAAATCTCTTGGTGAGGTACGCGATGGTGATGTGAAAATTATAATGTTTTTCATTAAAACTACACAGGGCTGCATCAGTTTTTATATTAATGAGATTTTGGCGGCTGCGGCGGGCAAACGGTGCGGTCGGTATTTTTCTGGCTGGTTTTATAATAACGCGGTTTGTTTTTCGGGGTCGTCTGGAAAACGGCGGCGGAGGTGTGTGATGGCTAAGTTGGCGGTGGCGGATGTGGATGCGGTGTTAGCCAGACGACCTTGCGCGTGCAGGCGATGGAAATTGCGGCGGCCATTTGGCGAACGATGCTGCTTTTGCGTTTGTGCCACGAGGTGCGATGCGTTGGCTGGCGGTTTGGGCTGGAGAAACGGACGCGGGCAGCGCGGGCTGATTATGGCGATGCGGCGGTGCAATATGTTTGGCACGGTGTTTTACGGCGATGAAATGTCGGCGGAAATGGGCGTCGAGGACATCGGCGAGGGCGGGTTTGCGCTGCTGTTCCGCCTGACGCGTATCACGGACAGCAGCAGGTCTGGCGCGGGAGCGCGCACGGGCATGGTGTGTTTCGATTATGTGCGCCAAAAAGTTTGCCGGTTGCCGGAGCTTTGAAAACCGTGTTGGAGGTCGTCTGAAAATGTTGACGCGCGATTTCGGACCGTCTTTGGACGGCTATTTGAAAATGTTGAGGGCAACAGGGCGAGCCGGCGCACGCTGTCTGCCTACGGGCGCGATTTGACCGAACTCGTGCGGCTTTTGACGGAAGGGTCGTCTGAAACGGCGCAGGATTTGACGCGGCGCGATTTTGTGGCGGCGTTGAAACGGCTGTCGCAACAAGGCTTGAGCGAACGGACGCTGGCGCGCAAATTGTCGGCGTGGCGGCAATATTGCGGCTGGCTCGTGCAGTCGGACATGATGGACAACGACCCGACCTTCAACTCTGAAAGCCCCGCGCCTGCCCGAACGCCTGCCCAAAGCCCTGCCGCAGGAAGAGTTAAACCATATGCTCGACAGTGCGCCCGTTGATGACAGTTTGGCAGTGCGCGACCACGCCTTGTTTGAACTGGATGTACGGCAGCGGCCTGCGCCGAGCGAGATACACGGCTGGATTTGGGTGATGTGTTGCTGGACGAAGGCTGGGTGAGCGTAACCGGTAGAGGCAGGAAAGAGCGGCAAGTCCCGCTGTCGGGCAAAAGCGTCGAAGCCTTGCGCGCCTATCTGTCCGAACGCGTGGCGGCAGACGGCGAAGCCGCGCTCTTTACCGGCAAAAACGGCACGCGGCTCGGACAGCGGCAAATCCAAAAACGCCTTCAGGCATGGGCGGTGCAGCAGGGCGGCGGGCAACACATTTCCCGCACATGATGCGCCACAGCTACGCCAGCCACCTTTGCAATCCTCGCGACATCCGCGCCGTGCAAGAACTGTTGGGACACAGCAACCTCTCGACCACGCAGATTTACACCAAGCTGGATTTCGACCATCTGGCCAAGGTTTACGACGAGGGACATCCGCGGGCGAAACGGAAAAAGTGAAGGGGCGGCTTAAGAAGTTTCCATATCGAAGGCTTGGCATACACAAAGGTCGTCTGAAACCGTTTCAGACGACGCTTAAACCTCTAAACACCCATCCGACATCAATCCTCCCGCTTGCGTACCCTCCGCAGGCGTGCAGTCGAAATATTGGCTTGAATGCTTGCGTGAAGCTGGATGTGTCCGTAGCCGCAACGGTGGGCGATTTCGCTGATGCTCTCTTTGCCTGTCGTCAACGCACAGCGCATATTGCATATGTTTTGTGCCGCAGCCAGTCGCGACGGTAATCCCGAAATAATCCCGCAGGCGGCGTTGCAGTGTCCGTTCGCTGACGCGCGGCGCGGCGGCGAGTTCCGCCACTGGTGCGCGCTTGGTCAAAATGCCTGATTCAACCATGCAGCCCCGTCCCCATACGACGGGCGAGCTCATCCCGCCTGATTTTCAGACGATGACGACAACGGATAACGGCTGCAAAAATCGCGCCACAATCCCGCGAGCAACTGCAAAGCATCGGCTTCGCGCTGCAAAACATCGCCCAGACCGTCGCCTTGCGCCGACAGCATCAAACTGTTTTTCCGCCAAAGCGCGATTCATCGCTCAAATACCAATGCCGCACCGTCTCGCGGTAAACCGCCGGCAACATCGCCGCGTATTGCGGTTGCGACAGCCATTGCTCTATGCCTTTCAACGTGATTTTCGCCGTTTTCTCCCCTTGATAGAGATAACGGCTGAACAAAATCTCCTCCTCCGCAGCAATCAACACCACCCGTCCGCCGTCAGCCTCAATCTGATAGCGGTTTTGATTGATGGCGAAATCCAAACGCCCCTCCAGCAGCAGGATGAACGAAAGTATACGGCTCGGCAAGCTGCGTGCTTTGGAAAATCGCTTTTTGCGCGGTCACGCAGCCGCCATGCGGGGAAATGCCGCTGTGCAGCGTATCGAAACGGTAATTGCCGCTCAGATAATCGCTGCCGCCGCCTTGTTGCACGCAGTCGGACGAAATGTTGGCTGTTTACAAGAGTCTCTTTCCATAAATCATTTTATTTTCAACAGACTGCCAAAACACAATAACACCGATTTCCCTTCAGGTAAACCGACGAAGGTCGTCTGAAAACCAAGTCCGCGCCCTTGTTCCCCAAACGCTTCCGATAAAAAAGGGGCGGTCGGTTGCGGGGGAGGATGGAACGCGGATACAAAAGGTCGTCTCGAAAACCTGATTTCCAAAGCTTTTCAGACGACCTTTGTATGTTTCGCAGTTAAGCGGGTGGCAACGGTAAAGCGTTCAAACAAATGCGCTTTGTTTCTACGCTCGTCGGCGATGGCGACTGCCAAATCCGCCACGCTGATGCCTGCCGGAATTTCACCGTCCATCAGCAAATCGTCTTTGCCAAGCGGTATTTGCCGGTTTTGTCTTCGCTGAAACCGCCGTCCGCGCCCAGTCGTGCCGGAGGGGAAACGAAAGACCAGTTCACTCGCGGCGCGGCAGGAGTGCCGTCAAGAGATGGCGTGCGGCATTGGCGCCGTCATACATGACTTTGGGGAAGTCGGGCGTATCGACAACTCGCAAATCAGGCGCGGCATACAGGCTACCTGCGCCGCCAACGATTAAGAGATACGGCACTGCGCCGCTCGCCGCTTCGACGATGCTGTTTGCGCCGCGTAGCAAATCCGCGCCGATATTGGGATGGTCCAGCCGGGATTGAACGCGCGACCACAGCGTCAAAGCCTGCCAGCTGTCGGCGAAGTCCGCCGCGTTCACGTCTGCGGAGACGGCGGCAACATTTTGCGCTTGAACACTTTTATCCGTATATGCGCGAAAAGCGGTCACTGTGCGCGCGCCCGCCAATTCTTGCACGACTGCGTTGCCGACATAACCTGTTGCGCCGATGACTGCGATTTTCATGTTTGACTCCTGTTGAGGTGTGATTGATTAGATGAACGCATTGTAAGGTCGTCTGAAACGCTTGGTAATCCCCTGATTTGCTGTTGTTATTATAAAAGTTGAGCTAACAATCAGGATGAAAAAGGTCGTCTGAAACGGGGTTTAGTGCTCAGACGACCTGTTGTCAATGGATGGACTCGATGCCGGTAATCGTTTCCCTTTGGGATCAAACGAGACACAAGTCAGTATTCGCCGTCAGGCACCAATGCATCGTCATCATTGTGAAACACGATATCGAAATCCTGATCGAAAAAATCCAATTTTTGCAGCTTTAAGTCTTGGAGGAAGCTTTCCGCCGTCGGATGCGGATTGGGAAAAAATCCGTCTTTGGTGCGGATGCCGTTGTGTTTGCGGATATGTTCGAGCAGGTAGGTGTTTAGGGAGGCATAGAGTTGCGTCTGTTGGGCAAATACTTCCGGCAAGCGTTTGAGCGTACCGCCCGCCGGTTTGTCGCCCTCTGCGTTCAAAGACAATTTCACAGGCAGCCCCGCCCATTCTGCCTTGGCTTCGAAATTTTCCACAAATGTGTTTAATCTGAATATTGCCAGTGGATGGGTAAACAAAACGGGATTCTAGATATTCGCGGCGTAGGTTTTCCAATTCTTGATTGTGTGCATCGCTTTCGAGTACCTCAACTAAAAGCATATGGCTCAACCACTCGCCTCGAATGGCTCCCCAATCCATGGCTAACTTACGCCGGATACGGTACACAGTCAGTGGCTTGAGCGTCTGAAAGTGAACAGTTTTTAAAGGGTTGCTTGCATCGTCTTCTCCCAGGTCAGCTTGTACGGGCTGATCCATGAACGTGCCGCTTTTACTGGACATAGCCTAAATTGGGCAGCTTTTGGCTGGAATTGTTTTTGCCGCCACCTATGCACGCATTAATCCTGACATATTCTATCTCGGGTCGAAATCGGAGGTCGAAAAACCAGCATCTTCCGGTTCGTTGGCGAATAAGTCGGCATAAACCGCCGTATTCAAATTCAAAGCCGCCAAAACGGCGCGCTCTTGTTCATCTTCGGCAGAAGGACCGATACCTGCAAAAGCGCAGCAGGCGCGTCAGTATGCCTTCGCGTTTGACGCGGCCCGGTTCGTCGAAAGAAGCCATCATAAAATCTTTTTAAAAATGTGAACATCAATTGGCGGTATACCTGAAAAAGGGTGAGATATGCAAATGGCGATAAGCGAATATGGCTCCAACCACCTAATCTAGTTCCGCGCCGATTTTTCATCCGCGCTATATAATCGCGATATTGCCAACAGGTCGTCTGAAAAACGCCGATTCAATCCGGTAAACACCGCTGCAGACATCAAACCCCTTGCTCGTTTTTCGCCGCCGTCCTCGAACACGGCAGCATGAACGCCGCCGCTGCGCGCTGGGCATGACCCGTCTGCCGTCAGCCAGCACATCAACCGCCTCGAAACCCTGCACGGCATCAAGCTGTTAAACCGCAGCACGCGTAGCCTTTGCGCCGACCGATGCCGGCCGTGCTCTGGGCGAATACTCGCCGCCTCGCCGCCACCCCGCTGATACGCGTACCATTATCGACAATCTCAAAAGACCGAACCGTCGGCGAGTGCGTATTTCCTAACTTCCAGCGTCATCGGTTCCCGCGCTTTTCAGACGGCGTTTGCAAGATTGCAAACCGAGTTTCCAAAATCCGCCCGTCCTCAATTTCAGCGATACCTTTGGACGACCTGCAACACAATCAGACTGACATCGCCATACGCGGCGGCGACCGCGCTGGACGATCCCAATCTTGTTGCGCGTCATCTCGTTACCTGGCCGTACAGCATTTGCGCCGCACCCGATTACCTCGACCGCCATCCGCCCATCACCCATCCTCGCAGCTTCATGCCCACCGCTGGCTGCACTTCCTGCCCGTCCGCACGACCTTGCAACACGGCGGCGGCTATTTCCTCGACGTCGCCGACAGCATTGCCTGTACGCATCTTGCCGCCGTGTGGCAGCCTGACCGAAAGCGGTTTCGGTTTATCTTGCAAGTGGGCGGCGAGTTCGGGATCGCCCAAGGTCGTCTGAAAAACCGTTTTGCCCGAATGGACGCTGCCGCCGGTCAGCCTTTATTTGGTTACGCCTTATCGCGTCCAGTCCGCCAAAACCGAAGCCGCCGTCCGCTATCTTCACGGAAAAGTTTCGCCAAGGAAGCAGACGCATGAGCGCGGGAAAAATTGGTGCGTTTACCTGATTCTGTGTGAAAACGGCGCTTTACTGCGGCATCAGCAACCGCCCGCAAGAGCGGTTCGCCCGCACCACCTCGCCAGCAAAGGCGCGCAAAATACACGCGGCTGAACAAACCGACGGCGATGCGTATCGTTTCAGACGACCTCTCCAAAAAGCGAGGCGCTGAAACGGAAATCGCCATCAAAACTGACGGTAGGAAGAAGCGGGAATTGTGGGAAGCGGCGGCGGGAAATGCGGTTGCTTTAGAATAGCGGGTTTGCCGCAAAATAGACTTATGTCGGTAGGAAGAAACTTCTGCGGATGAGTAGGTAAAAATTCATATTGGATGTTATCATTCTTCATATCTTAAAGGGCTTGAGCCAAAATGAATGGATATTTAAGGAAAGATATGATTTTTTCTCAACTCAACCGCGCAATCTTATTCGTGTTTTCACTCACGGCTTTAGCGGCTTGCCGCGTCGAACCGGCAGCTTCCAAGAAACACTTGCTGCTCAAACAGCAAAAAGAGCCTGCCGTATCGTCCCAAAAACCGACAAGGATAAGTGCTACATCAATTATCCTAAGGAACAGAAGCATTTGGCAGAGCAGAATGTTTAACACCTATTTCATCTAAAACTTGGTTTCAATCCTACCGAGACTGTCAAATGGCTTTCTGGATTTGAATCAGATTAAGGCGCCAAAGGATGTTAAAGAATATATATATCCAGTTTCAATGAGCACCGTTATCCCCGAGCATGCAAAAGTTTTGGGTGTGATTCCCTATAATGATTCATTTGCATGGCTTGTTGTTGCCATTAATGGGGAATCGGAAGAATCTGAAGGAAATAGCATTGTTGAACAAAAATATGATATTTATCCGGTCAATAGAAAGGATGGAAGCATAGGTCAAGACCATACCGGTCTTCCAACTTTAGGCTCGATAGATGTGATATATGAATCATTCTATGACAATAAAAATTGTTTCGCCCGCCCTTCAATTTTTATAGATGGAATACTGAGTTATCATGTAGCAGATACCTTGTCCTTGAAGCCACAGGAAAGTGTGTGATGGAATTTGAACTCAGCAAAGAGTTTGTATTGAAAACAGATAGGGTCTGCTATGAATTTCATCAGGGTAAAAATCCATATCTTCTAAAGATAAGACGATTTGGAAGCTAAATCCGGAAAGTATGAAATTTGAAGATCAGAAAATTGTCATCAGAAAAATTAAAAAGCCGTATCACATTAATATTTTTGGATTGATTGGAATCTGCCTCAAGTCGGATAAGTTTTTAGCAGCATGAAATTGAAAATACGCGGATGGCGGGTGTGCAGAGCCTGCGCCGTTGATTGGCTTAGAGATGATTGAACCACCTCGAGAAGTCGTCTGAAAACGGGTATTCAACGGATGGGAAATAGGAATTTCCGTTGAAGTCGATTTTTCAGACGACCTTTTGTAACGGTCATTCTGATTTTATAGTGGATTAACTTTAAACCAGTACGGCGTTGCTCTCGCCGTACTCATCCTGTACTGTCTGCGGCTTTTTGTCGCCTTGTCCTGATCAAATTTAATCCACTGCATATGACGTCAGCGCAGGCTTGGTGGTGAGTTGCGCAAAGCGAGACTTATGATTTTCTAAACGGCATAGAAAAGGTCGTCTGAAACCCTGAAAAGAGGTTTCAGACGACCTTTATGGAAAACCGGATTAATCGTTTGCCGCATCATCGGCTGGTGCGCCGGTTTGATAGGGTGTATAAATAAAGGTCGGCAGTTTCGCCGGCAGAGGTATTGGAGGCATCTGCCCCGGCTTCGACAGGCAGATCGCTGTCCACCAATTCGTCGATGTCGATATTGTCATCCTCTCCTTGCGGTAATGTCCCGCCGGTTTGGCGGCTGCGCACTTTCATGTAGAGGTCGCGGTGTGGCTGTATTTGTCGATGGCTGCGCCTTCGAGGCTGTCGGTCAGGTCGAGCAGTTCTTTCACGGGTGTTGATGGCCTGCAGGCCGATTGTGCCCCTAGCGTCCTGCTCTGTAGTGTGGAAGACGGCGTTTTTAACTGGGTAGAACGGTGGTAACGGCGTTGCCAATGGTATCGCGCTGACGGTAGATGGAGCCGAACAGGGGACAACGAAGTAGTTGCTGTTTTTCCAGCCCCATGAGGCGAAAGGTGTCGCCGGTGTTTTTATTGCTGGGTACGCCGCCTGCACCGGCTACGTCGATTAAACCGCCAAGGCCGAAGGTGTGTGTTGATGCCGACGCGGACGAGGTCTTCGCTGGCGCGTTTGACGTCAAGGGCGCAGAACATTGCTGCCGAAGCTGACGACATCGCGCAGGTTGTTGAAGAAGTTACTCACGCCGGTGCCGGACGGGCTTGAGGCGTTATTTTGCGGTAGCCGCGTAGCGACAGGGGGCGAGGACGCTGGTCAACCTTGTCGTTGAGTTGAATACGGCGCGGTTGTAGCCTTCGTAGGGTCGGCGGGATTGGTTTCGGCAAATGCGGGGTTGAGGCCATACCGATGAGGAGTAGGGAGTGAAGCGGTGGTTTTTCATGGGTTTAACCAGTCTTTGATTTCGTAAAAGCTCGGACAGGGTACGCACGGATTCGGGTATGCCTTGCAGGGTGATTTTTTCCGTCCGGACGGCGCAGTGCGTCAAAAGCAGCAGGGACACGCAGGCGGAATCAGCGCGTCCGACGCCGCTCAAATCGACCGCGCGGGTGTCTTTCAGACGACATTGCTGCCCTGAAGCGGGTAAAGGCGTCGGCGGTCAAGGTTTTTGACGTGTCAATGTCGCCGCTGATGTGCAGCACGTGCCGTCGCTGAGTTCGGTTTGCAGTAGCTGTCTTGTCAACAATCTTGGATGATAAAACCTGAAGGTTATTGTGCGAAAGCCATGTCGTCTGAAAACGGACGGCATGACTTATCTTGCATTATTTTGCTGCCGTTTTTGGCTTTCAGTTCGGCAATCAGTCCGTCCACGCCTTTGGCTTTGATGGTTTTCGCCGAATTGGTTGCGGTACACGGTTACCAAGCTTGCGCCTTCGATGGCGACGTTGTAGGCGCGGTATTTATTGCCGCTTTGGTAGGTGGTAAAGTCCATGTTGACGGGTTTTTGACCGGGTACGCTGACTTCGGCGCGGACGATGATTTCTTTCGCCTTTATTGACAACGGGGTTGTCTTTGACGTTGACGTTGGCGTTTTTGAATTTCAACATGGTGCCGGAGTAGGTGCGGATCAGCAGGGTTTGAAATTCTTTGGTCAACGCTTGTTTTTGCGCGTCAGACGCGGTACGCCAAGGGTTGCCGACTGCCAGCGCGGTCATGCGTTGGAAATCGAAATAGGGAATCGCATAGGCTTCGGCTTTTTGGCGGGCGGTGTTGGCATCGCCGTTTTTAAGATGCTCAATACTTGAGTGGCGTTTTGACGGATTTGGTTCACTGCGTCGGCAGGGGCGGCAACCGCCATGCTGATGCTCAAGATGCCGATGCTCAGTGCGCTGATGAAAGAGGTTTTTTTCATGATTAAGTGTCCTAAAAGTATGAATATGATGGTGTACGTTTACTCGGTGGCTTTTGCCGCATCGTCGCCGCCTGCCGCGTTTTTCTCGGCGAAGCTGGTCATGAATTTACCGATCAGGTTTTCCAGAACCATGGCAGAGCTGGTAACGGAAATGGTATCGCCTGCGGCGAGGGGCCCGTGTCGCCGCCTTGTTGCAGACCGATATATTGTTCGCCCAGCAGGCCGGAGGTCAGGATTTGCGCGGAAACGTCGCTGCTGAACTGATATTTGCTGTCCAAATCGAGACGGACTTTCGCTTGATAGGATTTCGGGTCAAGCTCGATGGAGCCGACGCGTCCGACCAATACGCCCGCAGATTTGATCGGCGCGTTGGCCTTCAGGCCGCCGATGTCGCTGAAATCGGCATATACGGTATAAGTCTTGCCGGAGTGCCGAACGCTGTACCGCCCGCCACGCGGAAAGCGGAAAAAGCCGACCGCTGCCACGCCGAGCAGGACAAACAGTCCGACCCAAAAATTCCAATACATTCTTTTTCATTAAAGTTCCTTGAATATCCAATGTCTTTTTGTTTCGTTTTCAGACGACCTGTCATTCCGTAAACATCAATGCGGTCAACACAAAGTCAATCGCCAAAATCGTCAGGGCGGACGAAACCACCGTACGCGTGCTGGCACGCAAAAATGCCTTCCGAGGTCGGGACGCAGTGGAAGCCCTGATGCACGGCAATCAGCGTTACCCGCCACGCCGAACGCGGCGGATTTGATCAGACCGTTGATTACATCGTAATGTATCGTGATGTTGTTCTGCATTTGTGACCAGAAAATGCCGCTGTCCAAGCCCAGCCGTTACGCCGACCAAATACGCGCCGTAAATGCCAGCCACGTTGAAAATCGAAGCCAAAAGCGGCATGGAAAACACGCCTGCCCAAAAGCGCGGCGCAACCACGCGGGCGACAGGGGTTTACCGCCATCACGTTCATCGCTTCGAGCTGTTCGGTCGTTTTCATCAAACCGATTTCGCTGGTCATCGCACCGCCCGCGCTGCTGGCAAACAGAATCGCCGCCAATACCGGACCCAGTTCGCGCAACAGCGAAGCCGCAACCATATAGCCCAAAAATATCGGCGGATTTGAATTTCGATAACTGCGTATAGCCCTGCAAACCCAAAACCATGCCGACAAACAGCCCCTGAAACGGCAACAATCAATACCGACAGCACGCCGGCAAAATACGCACTGGCGCACGCTCAGGCGCGGACGGACGAAAGCCGTACCGGATTTCGCCAGAATGTTCAGCAGAAACAGTGCAATACTGCCGAGAGATTGAATAAAGCTGAGGGTTTTCGCCCGACGGAACGGATAAAAATTCAGCGGTTTCATTACGGATTAACGGGTTTCAGACGACCTTTTAGGGATGATGATGGGTCGTCTGAAAAATAATTTCGGCTTCAGGCAACAACGGTTCAAACATTTCAGACGACGTCTGCAAAACCGAGGTCGTCTGAAAACTACCCAAGCAAATCTTGCTGCAACGACGTTTGCGCCGGATAGCGGTATGCAACAGGGGCCGTCTGCCAGCCCGCCGACAAACTGGCGCACCCAAGGCGAATCAGTTCGCGCATTTCCTGCGGCGAGCCGGAGAACATAATTTCGCCGTGCGCCAAGAAAAATCACCCTGATCGACGATTTCCAAAGATTTTTCAATATCGTGCGTCACCATAATGCTGGTCGAGCGCAAAGCCTTGTTGACGCGGCTGATCAAGTGGGCAATCACGCCCAGGGAAATCGGATCGAGACCGGTAAACGGCTCGTCGTACAACATGATTTCAGGGTCGAGCGCAATCGTGCGTGCAAGCGCGACGCGGCGCGACATCCCGCCGGAGAGTTCGGACGGCATCAGGTTTTTCCACGCCGCGCAGACCGACCGCGTTCAATTTCAACAAAACCAAATCGCGGATAACCGCTTCCGGCAGGCGCGTCAGTTCGCGCATCGAAAAGCGATATTGTCGAACACCGACAAATCGGTAAACAGCGCGCCATGCTGGAACAACACCCCATGCGGCGGCGGTGTTCATACACTCATCAGCCGAAAAAGCCCGCCAAATCTCGTCCCTCAATCAAAACCTTACCCGACTGCGGATGAATCTGACCCGTAATCAGCCGCATCGGCGTGGTTTTTGCCGCTGCCCGAACCGCCCATCACGGCGGCGAAGTTTCCTGGGGAATGCTGAAATTGATATTGTTCAGAATCGGACGGTCGCCATACGCGAAGGCAACGTCTTTCATTTCGATGAAGGTACGGAACCTCGCGAAGGGAAGATAGGGCGGGATGTATTTTAATTACTGCATTGTAAAAGCTTATCAAGGTGTCGGGCAATTTTCAGACAACCTTATCAAGAAAAACGTCTGTAAAGAAGCGTGAAAATCATGTGTTTGGCAGAAATTTTAAGACCATTGGAATGGTTAAGCGTGAATCTTGCAACCTGCTGTCCTCTATTTTAAAACAGGGCGCGTTACAGAACTTAATAATCCTAAACATACCGATTTTCGCCGGCGCGGGAAATTTTAAATTTATGGCAAGATTTTGTAGGCAAGACACAACATTCTACAAACAAAACTTACATATCAGAATAAATTTGTGAAAGCCATCCCATCTGAATAGAACCGGCCCTGCCTGCAAAAACAAAGCTTTGTTTCACAGACAGGCCGGTTATTTTACCGCGTCAATTAAGCAGCAATTTTTCGCACTCTTTGATGCAGGCAAAGGCAAGACCATAGCATTGTTTGCATTCTGCGTGGTGGCCTGCGTGTTGTTTGCACGCGGCGGCACATTGTTTGCATCGCTTCAACGCAGACTTTTTGCCAAAGAAGGAGTCAGCGGAGAGTTTTTGGGCGGCAAGGTTTTGCAGCGCGCCGCACAATGCCAAGATTTGGTTGACGCCTGTTGCGCAGTCTTTCATTGAAGTATCGCCTTGGCTCAGCAGTCGGATGCAGTGTGCCAGACAGATTTGACCTGCTTCAACACAGTGGGCAGCCGCTTTTCTGGCTGCTTCGTAGGTTTGGGACGCGCAGCAGGAGCAGCGTGAGAATGGCCTTTATGGTCATGATTTCGTGAGCGCAGGGCGAATGAGGCGGCGGCTGCCAAAGAAACGGCTGTACCACGCAGGAATTGACGACGGTTCATACTGTATTTCCTTATATAATCATTGATATGAAGTGAAACATAACGAATCGCTAAAATCGAAGACAGCGGCTCTCTGCGCATCATTGATGTCGTCTGAAATCAGCCGCTTATTCAGATTTTGAGCGGTTACACTACACTGCTGGCGCAATCCTATCATTCAACGGTTCGACAGACAATAAATCGAAAGTTGATAAACAATCAATGAAGTTATTTTATTTCTTATGTTGTTTACACAGCCTGAAACTGGCTCTGTTCAAATTTGCTATGGTAAATCATTAAATTCCAAAATCCATTATCTTGCAGAAGTTGGTTTTTATCCGGTTTTTGAAGTGGTGAAAATCAAATCAAACGGTCAAAAGGGGTGGGCAAAAGATTCGACATCGGTTTCAGAAGCAGTCTTTTATGTAAATTTATGAGTGCGGCACTTTAAAATGCTTTGAACGCTACCACTTATCCTCAAACGGCGACGTAGGCATATTTTTTATGCCCAAGCCAATAATTTGCTGATAGAATCAGGATTCTTTTTGTTTTCACATTTTTCAGGAGCAAACGCCATGCGAAACGACGTTTACGACTATCCTCTTGCAGGACAAGTTTCCCAAAAACATTGTCTTGCAAAAACTTACCGCCTGCTGGGTTTGTCTTTCATTCCCGCTATTGCCGGCGCATAGCCAGCGCTTTGAACCCAAAACCTGTACGCTGTGTTCGGCGCACGCTGGATGGGTTTTGTAGCTGTATTGGCATTCTTCTACGGTATGATTTTCCTTATCGAGAAAAACCGTTACAGCAATACGGGCGTTGTCTTGTTGATGATTTTCACCTTCGGTATGGGTGTGTTGATCAGCCCGTTGCTGCAATATGCGCTTGCTATCCGTAATGGTACTCAAATCGTAGGGTGTCGCCGCAGCCATGACCGCCGGCGTATTCTTTACAATGGCAGCGATGGCACGCCGCACAACGATGAATATGAACTCACTCGGACGCTTCTTGGCAATCGGCGGTGTGGTTCTGATGATTGCAGTGGTTGCTAACTTCATTCTGCAAATTCCGGCTCTGAGCCTGGCGATTTCCGGCGCGTTTGTTGTGTTCAGTTCGCTGGTTATTATGTGGCAGGTGCGTACCGTGATTGATGGTGGCGAAGACAGCCATATCAGCGCAGCCCTGACCATTTTCATCTCGATTTACAATATTTTCAGCAGCCTGTTGCGCATCTTGGTGGCATTCACCAGCGACGATTAATTGCTTAGGTTTTTGATATCGAGGTCGTCTGAAATTGAAAAAGGTTTCAGACGACCTTTATAGTGGATTAACTTTAAACCAGTACGGCGTTGCCTCGCCTTAGCTCAAAGAGAACGATTCTCTAAGGTGCTGAAGCACCAAGTGAATCGGTTCCGTACTATCTGTACTGTCTGCGGCTTCGTCGCCTTGTCCTGATTTAGATTTAATCCACTATATAGTGCGGCTTGGCTTGTTTGTATTCAATTTAAATCAGATGGGCAATCATGCGGCGGTTCGTCAGGGGTAGAAAGCTGATTGGCTTGGTGCTGTGGGGTATTAAACATTGTTGAGAAGCAAACTTGATGGGCTGCATTTGGGAAGTTAAAGGTTTGGCTGGAACTTCGATGTTTGAAAAAATTTTTGCTTCAAACTTGTACAGCGTAATGTTGTATTGAGTTAGTTTTGGTTGAAAGGTGCATCATTGATTTTTGCTCTTGTGAAAACAGAAACGCGGTTTCTGCCGATGAGAAGCGTTTTCATCATAAACGGCGTCGTTTTCAGACGACCTTATGATCTATAGAAAACGTCGTCTGAAAATTTTCAGACGACGTTTTCGATGTCGGCAATCAATCAATATTTATTGATGTTGCTGTGGATATTGTATTGGTTGTGTTCCGTATCGTGGAATCTTGCGGCTCGTTGCGGACGTGCGGTTTGTCGTCAGACATGTTGTCCAGGTCGCGGCCGGGTTCGGATACGCAGTGTCGCCGATGTTGATGCTGGTCAGGTTTTCCAAAATGATGGCGGACGAGAGATGTTCGCCGGTGCGGTATACCATGGCCAATGCGGTTTCTTCGGCAGGGATGGAAACATATTTAACGATGTTCTTACGGCCTTTTTGCCTTCTTCCAAATCGACTTTTCACTTGGCGGTCACGTTTGTAAATGCTCAAGACCGTGCCTTTTGTCCAAGCCGTCGGCGGAACCTTTGTTCAGGGTAACGGTTTGGAATTGTCCGGCTTCGTGTACGCCGTCGAGGATGGAGATGACTTTACCGTCGATGTGTTGCGTCGGCGCGTGCGGCATGATTTTGAAAGGCTCGGTTTCGCCGTCCATTTTTCAGCAGGAAGTCGCCTTGCGGATTTCGGAAACGGTTTCTTCCACAATCATAGGCTGCGCGGTTTTGGGTCGGCACTTTCGCCAGCGGGTGCAGGCGGGTGTAGTATTCGCCGTCTTTCAGGTATTTGCGGTCTTCGTCGGAAGCGAGGTCAGCGCGCTGTTGGTGTAGGGCAGGGTGCTGACGATGCCGCTGAAGACGACTTCTGTCCGAGGTATTTGCGGGTATCGGATCGGTCAGGTCTTTGACGGCGCGGTAAACCAGATAGCGGCCGGGTTCGGTAACTCCGTAGGCGTACACGCGTTCGCCTTTGCTGTACATGATGCGGTTGTCAGGGCCGTCGATCAGGGCGCGGTGCGTCTTGGGTCTTCATTTGGTCGATGAACTGCGGATGTTGCATGAACATGCGGTAGAAGTTCACGTTGACGGTCGGATGCCGTAGCCTGAAGAGGTTTCGCGGACGCGCGGGCTGAGTTTGATGACCGGAATGCCGTCACTGCCTGCGGAGCCGTTTTCGAAGCCCAGTTGCGGGCGGCTGCTGACGTAGCGCAAAACCAACACCCTGCCCCGGATAAATCAGATGCGGATTGCGGATTTCGCTGCGGTTTGCGCCCCAAAGGCAGGTTCCACTGCCACGGGCTGTACAGATATTTGCCGGAGATGCCCCAGAGTGTGTCGCCGTTTTTCACGACGTAGCGTTGCGCGCATCGGGGCGCACTTTTAATGAAGCTGCTTGAGCGTGGGCGGAAATTGCCGTCGCAGACACAAAGCAGGGGTTATAATACGTTGCTGCATAACCGTTCCCTGAAATTGATTCGGTTTGTCTTTAAAATGATAAACGGAGAAAATGAAATGGCCGAGTTTGCAAAAACCGCCGTCCCCTTTAAAAACGTCAATAGGCGTTTCGTGCGCATTGAACAGAAATTCATTGACGCATATTTTATCATTGAATGTTAGTGTCATCACGGAATTGTGAAGACAGGCGCAAAATTTGTATGAAAACACACATATCTGCTGCCGGACGCGTTTGAATGCGCGTCCCGCGATTGAAAAACGAAGAGAAAATTATGGCTTTACCGAATATCCTGCAATATCCTGACGAGCGTCTGCACACCGTGGCGAAGCTTCCGTCGAGCAAGTCGATGAGCGCATCCAAAAGCTGGCTGCCGATATGTTTGAAACCATGCATGAAGCGCGCGGATCGGGCTGGCGGCGACGCAGGTCGATGTGCACGAGCGCGTCGTCGTGATGGATTTGACCGAAGACCGCAGCGAGCCGCGCGTGGTTCATCAACCCCGTCATTGTTGAAAAAGACGGCGAAACCACTCACGAAGAAGGCTGCCTGTCCGTGCCGGGCATTTACGACACCGTTACCCGCGCCGAGCGCGCGTCAAGGTCGAGGCTTTGAACGAAAAAGGCGAGAAATTCACGCTGGAGGCGGACGGTCTGTTGGCGATTTGCGTGCAGCACGAGTTGGATCATTTGATGGGCATCGTTTTTGTCGAACGCCTGTCGCAGCTCAAACAGGGTCGGATTAAGACCAAACTGAAAAACGCTCGAAACACACCATCTAAAAGCCGAATGATATGGGTCGAACAGGTCGTCTGAAAGAGGAAAAACGGCAGCAAGCCGTTGTTTTTCAAACTTTCAGACGACCTGTCGCAATGTTTGCCGCTGTGCGCTATATAGTGGATTAACTAAATCAGGACAGGGCGACGAAGCCGCAGACAGTACAGATAGTACGGAACCGATTCACTGGTGCTTCAGCACCTTTAGAGAATCGTTCTCTTTGAGCTAAGGCGAGGCAACGCCGTACTGGTTTAAATTTAATCCACTATGGGTCGTCTGAAACCCATTTCCAAGGAGTTTTCCCATGAAAGTCATCTTTTGCCGGTACGCCCGATTTTGCCGCTGCCGCCTTAAAAGCCATTACCGCCGCCGGTTTTGAAATCCCGCTGGTGTTGACCCAGCCCGACCGCTCCAAAGGGCGCGGGATGCAGCTTGCTCGTCTCCGTAGAAGCAGGCCGCGTTGGGAATTGGGTTTGCGCGTGGCGCAGCCTGAAAAACTGCGCAACAACGCCGAAGCCCCTGCAAATGCTCAAAGAGGTCGAAGCCGACGTGATGGTCGTTGCCGCCTACGGACTGATTCTGCCGCAAGACGTGCTGGATACGCCGAAACACGGCTGTCTCAACATCCACGCCTCGCTGCTGCCCCGTTGGCGCGGCGCGGCGCCGATCAGCGCGCGATTGAAGCGGGCGATGCCGAGACGGGCGTGTGCATCATGCAGATGGACATCGGTTTGGACACCGGCGATGTGGTCAGTGAACACCGTTACGCCATTCAACCGACCGATACCGCCAACGAAGTACACGACGCGCTGATGAATCTCGGTGCGGCGGCGATTGTTGCTGATTGCAGCAATTAAAGGCGAAGGGTCGTCTGAAAAAGCGTCAAACAGCCCGAAGAAGGTGTGACTTATGCACAAAATTAAGCAAAGAAGAAGCGCGTATCGATTGGAACGAAAGCGCGGCAGTGATTGAACGCAAAATCCGCGCCTTCAACCCCGTCCCCGCTGCGTGGGTGGAATATCAGGGCAAGCCGATGAAAATCTGGCGGGCTGAAGTAGTGGCAGCAACAAAGGCAGGGCGGGAGAAGTGTTGTCCTGTTCGGCTGACGGTCTAGTCGCCGTCTGTGGCGAGAACGCGCTGAAATTACCGGAATTGCAGCCTTTCGGCAGCAAACGGATGCCGATTGCGGCGTTTGCGGCAGGACATAAAGGTTGAGGTTGGGACGGTTTTGTGAAGCTGTTTGCAGAGCTGATTAATTTTCAGACGACCTTTCTTCTGATGATTCAGAGGTCGTCTGAAAAATATCGGCAGGGGAAACGTTTAGTTTTGTTGAACTGACGACAAAGATTCCCCAGTTTGAGAGCAGATCATGGCAGTGTTTGAAGTAGTCGAAGGCGATATTACGAAACTTGAAGTCGATGCTATCGTGAACGCCGCCAATGCCTCGTTGTTGGGCGGCGGTGGTGGTGACTGCGATTCACCGCGCGGCGGGATGGGAAATTGCTGGAAAGAGTGCAGTTGAACGGTTGCTGCACGGGCGAAGCGAAAATCACCCAAAGGTCATCATCTGCCGGTGAAATTTCAGATTCACCGTCGGGCCGGTTTGGTTCGGCGGACACCGCAGCGAAGCGGTCAAGCTGGCGGAGGCGTATCGCACCCTGCTGCTGGCGCAAGAAACGGCATCCGCAGCATCGCCTTCCCTTATCGCACAGGCGTGTACCGTTTCGCCGATTTGGCTGCCGAGACCGCTTTACAGGATTTTGAAAAACCCGCTGCAGTGTCCGTCCGTCGACTCGTTGCTGCTATTCGCCGCAGGATGCCGAACGCTATCGGACATTGTTGGAACGGGACGGGCGGTCGTCTGAAAGTACCGAATCAGGCAAAAACGGCAGATAAAATGTTTTCAGACGCAACCAGCGGCAGTGAGTTGTCTGAGGCCGAAAAGCCGGACAGACAGTCCAGCTCCTATAAGAATCCATTATCAAGAATCGATTAATCGTCGCAGTGGTTGTCGGTGTCGACTTTGATGACGCGGCCGCTTTTCAGAGGAAACGTCCACATCGTATCTGGTGCAGCTTGCGGATTTCGATTTCCAGCGTCCGTCGCTGTGGTCGACGTCGGTAAATCGCAGCCGCCGCCGACGCGTTTCTCGACGATTTTGACGGCTTGCGCCCGAGATGGTGCGGAGAATGTTTGTGCGGTGCCGCGGCGGTCAGGCTGCCGGAAACGAGTGCGGCAGAAACGGCAAGCAGGGAGAGGAACGTGAATTCTGCTGATCAGATGACTTATGTGCTGGAAAAAGAACGGACTATAGTGGATATTGTCGAGCGGCAATCGATCGTTAACTAATTTGAATTTGCCCCTGACACGCCCGAACCGCTTGTGCGGCGTTTACATTTCATAGTGGATTAATTTAATCAGGACAAGGCGACGGCTGCAGACAGTACAGATAGTACGGCAAGCGAGGCTAAACGCCGTACTGGTTTAAAGTTAATCCACTATAACGAACAAATCGAACCACAGCAGTCATTTAAGGAAATTGAATTTATGAGTATGTCCTCGCCTGAAAACTCGCCGCTGACGGCATTGGGGCGGTCGCTGAGCGCGCAACTCAGATGTGTGGCGAAATCCGCGCGACGCATCCCGAGCTGACGGCGCAGGAAAACGGCGCGTTGCAGGATATTGCCTACGACGGTTGCCAGCGTTATTTGGGCAGCTTGCGAAACATGGCTCGCGCGATGCCGAAAAAGCCGATTGACGATCCGCAGCTCGAAAGCCTGCTTTTGGCGGCGATGCGCCAACCGTATTTATCACGCGCAACGCGCCCTCATGCGGTGGTCAACGAGGCAGTCGAGAGTATCGCGAAAATCGGGCGCGGGCAGTACCGTTCGTTTGCCAACGCGATTTGCGGCGTTTTTGCGTGAACGCGACAACTCGCGGCTTCGTGCAAAAAGACGATGCGGCGAAACACAACCTGCCGCTTGGTGGGTGGCGACCTGAAAACCATTATCCAGACATTGGCTGAACATCACCACCGCGCTGCAATCGCATCCGCCGATGACGCTGCGGGTCAACCGATGCCACGGCAATGCCGAATCGTATTTGGAAAAAGCTGGCGGCGGAAGGTATTGTGGCTAAGGCGTTGGACGAATATGCGGTAACGCTGGAAGAAGCCGTGCCGGTGAACCGCCTGCCCGGTTTTTACCGAAGGACTGGTGTCGGTGCAGGATTTCGCGCGCAGCAGGCGGCGTATCTGTTAAACCCTAAAGACGGCGTGAACGGATTTTGGACGCGTGCGCGCGCACCGGGCAGAAGACGGGCATATGTTGGAACTGGCGGATTGTCATGTTACCGCTTTGGATATGGAGACGAAGGTCGTCTGAAAAGGTGAAGCGACAATCTCGACCGTTTGGGGTTTCAGACGACCGCTTCTGGCTGCGCCGATGCGCAGACTTGGCGGCGTGGTATGATGGAAAGCTTTCGACGCCATCTCGCCGACGTGCCGTGTACCGCTTCGGGGTGGCGCGGCGCAATCCCGACGATGAAATGGCTGCGCTGTCAACCGATGCCGCCAAAACTCCGCCCGTCAGCAGGAGGCATTGCTGGACGCGCTTTGGCAAACCCTGACGAAAAACGGCAGAATGCTGCGTTGCCACCTGCTCGGTGTTCGTCGTCAGAAAAACGACGTTCAGTTGCAAAAGATTCCTCAACCGCCACGCCGATGCCGAGCTGATCGAGTCGCGTGCTTTACCGAACAAACATCAGATGGCTTTTGTACGCGCTTATCACGGTAAACGGCTGTTTGGAACGCTGATGCTCGCCCTGTCGCTGAATGCGGCGGCGGAGGGCATCAGCGTGACGCTGCCTGGAGGCGAAAGCTGACCGAAACCGGACAGCTTTTCCGTCAGCAGCCGTTTCCGCACCGATTTGCCCGACCAGCTCAAACAGGCGCTCCGGCAGGGCGTGCCGTTGAATTTCACTTTGAGCTGGCGCTTTCTGCGCCTTCCATGCCGTCTCACCGCTTCAAAGTTTGACTCAACTGCTCAACAGCGACAACACCATCCACACAAACTTTCCTTCCATCCGCTGACCAACCGCTACTGCACCTGACCGTCGGCACGTTTTTCACCGAATACGACACGCTCGATACCGCCTTGCACGCGCGGCGTAGGGCGGTCGCCAACTGGAAAAGTGCTGTCCAAAAGGCGCGTTAAGCGGCGTTGCAGCGAAGCACACAAGCCGAAATCGCTCTGCTGCTCTCGACGGCGAAGCTGCCCAAACCCTTCCAAATCAACGCATTGACTTCTAAAAACTGCGCACTTGGATTCCGGCTGGAAGTCGCTGACCATCTCTCAGAGTAAACCATGCGCCGCTTTCTCCTGATTGCCGTGCTGGCGGCGGTGGGACTGCTCTACGGACTGACCATTGACAGCAGGCAGCACCAGCCCGTTGGCGGAACTTTCTGGTGGATTATCGCCCTGTGTGCGCTGCCTCGCATGCTGGTGTTGGCATCGGTTTTGACGCGCTACGTCCTGCTCCTCATGCGCGCGACAAAAAGCAAGGGCGTGTTCGGTTCGCAGATTGCGCGGCGGCTGTCGGGGATGTTTACGCTGGTGGCGGTATTGCCGGGCGTGTTCTCGTTCGGCATTTCCGCGCAGTTCATCAACGGTCACGATTAATTCGTGGTTCGGCAACGATGACACCACGAAGCCCTCGAACGCAGCCTGAACTTTGGAGTAAATCCGCGCACTGAATCTGGCGAGTGGACAACGCTGTCAGCAACGCCACGCGGTGCAAATCGACCTGATCAGCACCGCGTCTGTGGACGACGATTTGGGCACAGGCGCTGAAAATGCCGCCAAATCGGGCGGCTTTACCCAGCTTGTCATACGACGTCAAAACCCACAAAACCGAGAAAAGTGTCGAATCCGCTGAAACTAAACCAACCGAACTCGACAAAGAAGGATGGGAGAAGCTGGAGCAGACCGGCTCGATACGCAGTTTGGAAAAGCCATAGAAAACGTCTTTGTACGCGCAAGCTGGATGTTGATCGCGCGCGCACAACGGACGCGATTACGCCTTGTCGCCAGCCCATCCCGCAGGATGTGGCGCAAGATGCAACGCTGATTGAAGCGGCGCGGGCAACTACGCCGAATTCGAGTTACACCAAACAAGGCCTGCAAACCTTCTTTCTTTGGCGACTTTGCTGGTTGCCGCGCTGGCGATGCTGCGCTTGAGTGATGGCGCTGTATTTTCGCCCGCCGCTTCGTCAGAGCCGGTATTGTCGTGCGGCAGAAGGCGCAGGGCGGTGGCGCAAGGGCGATTTCAGCCAGAAACGCCCCTGTGTTCCGCAAAGCGACGAATTCGGCAGGTTGACCCAGTTGTTCAACCACGACCGAACAGCTTTGCCATCGCCAAAGAAGCCGACGAACACAACCGCCTCGCGCGAAGAAGCGGCGCGCCACTCATCTCGAATGCGTGTTTGGAAAGCTGACCACGGGCGTGATTACTTTTGATGCCGAAGGTCGTCTGAAAACCTTCAACAAAGCCGCCGAACGGATTTTGGGCATTGAATTGCGTGCCGCTGTGGGGCAGCAACTGGCACGACTGGCGCGGCAACGCCGCAGCAGACCCTGCTTGCCGAAGTGTTTGCCGCCATTGAAGAAAACCGCCAATGCCGCCAAGCCCGTCCAAGTCGAATACGCCGCCCCCGACGATGCGCGGATTCTTTTGGGTAAAGCACCATCCTGCCCGACGACAACGACAACGGCGTGGTAATGGTGATCGACGACATCACCGTCCTCATCCGCGCCTAAAAAGAAGCCGCATGGGCGAAGTGGCGAAACGGCTGGCGCACGAAATCCGCAATCCGCTCACGCTCTATCCAACTTTCCGCCGAGAGATTGGCTGCGAAATTGCATGATAAATTGGACGAACAATACGCCCAAATCCTCAGCCGTTCGACCGACACCATCGTCAAACAGGTGGCGGCATTGAAAGAAATGGTCGAAGCCTTCGCAATTACGCCCGCGCCCCGTCGCTGAATTTTTGAAAAACACGATTTGAACCGCTTGGTCGAAGAAGTGTTGCTGCTGTACGAGGGCGGGCGTGCTGCTTTGTTCCGAACTTTGTCCGACAAACCGCAGCCGATTTTCGCCGATACCACAGCCATGCGGCAGGTGTTGCACAATACTTTTCAAAAACGCGGCGGAGGCGGCGGAAGAGGCTGAAAGTTCCGGAGCGAATGTCAGCGTTGCGAAGATAACGACTGACAGGTTTTATTGACCGTTTGTAACAACGGCAAAAGGTTTCAGCAAGGAAATGCTGCATAATGCTTTCGAGCCGTATGTAACCGACAAAGCCGACAGGTACGGGACTGGGATTGCCCGTCTGTGAAGAAAAATCATCGAAGAGCACGGCGGCCGCATCAGCCTGAGCAATCAGAACGAAGGCGGGTGCGTGTGAAAAATAGCATTACCCCGATTGGTAGAAACTTATGCGTAGCAGTGATATTTTAATTGTAGATGACGAAGTAGGTATCCGCGACTTGCTCTCAAAACTCCTCCAAGACGAAGGTTATTCCGTGGCTATGGCGGAGAACGCCGAAGAGGCGCGCCAACTGCGCCACCAAACCCGTCCCGCCAGCTGGTGTTGTTGGACATCTGGATGCCCGACTGCGACGGGCATCACCCTGCTCAAAGAGTGGGCGAAAAACGGGCAGCTCAATATGCCCGTAGATGATGAGCGGACACGCCAGCATCGACACCGCCGTCGAAGCCACCAAAATCGGCGCGCTCGATTTTTCTGGAAAAACCGATTGCCCTGCAAAGCGCTCTCTGTCGACCGCGCCCTCAAACACGGCGAATGCAGATGGCGGCGGAATCGTCCTTCGATAAACTCGGCAACAGCCGCCATTCAGAATTCAGCAACAATCGAGCCCTGCCGTGAAAAAGCGGCCCCATGCTGCTCCAGCGGCGAAACTGGTTCGCCGTTTGAAATCGTTGCCCGTTATTTCCACAAAAGCGGTACGCTCGGTCGGACTCAGCCGCGTCGAACTCATTGCCGACGCGCCTTTGGAATCTGCTGCCAAAAGCATCGGGCGGCATCGTCTATCTTGGTGATGCCGCGCAGTACAGCAAAACATCCAAAACGGCATCAGTCATCCTCGGTAAGGGCAGACCGTTACAACGTGCGCGTTATCGTCGCCGGCAGCCACGCCGCCGATGAAAGCCCGGCAGACGCCATCGCCGATGCCAGTTGTCCGAACTGCTTTCCGGCAACGTCATCAGCATCCCCGCCGTTGCGCGCCAATCGAAGACATCGCTTTCTTGGTCAACCAAGTCATGACCGAATTGGCGGACAGCGGAAAAATCCAGCCCGTCAAATTCGGCAACGGCTCGCTGACCGTCCTCTGTCAATACAACTGGCCGGGCACTTTCGACCAGCTCCGCAGCGTCGTGAAAAACCTGATGCTGGAAGCGGACGGACAAGGAGTTCACGAGCAGGCGGTCGTTTACCGCATTGGGGGCAAAAACGGGCGACGGTCGCCACCGAAATCGTCGGCGGTTTCAACTCATATACCCTCTGCGCGAACTGCGTGAAGAATTGAACGCCGCTATTTCGAGTACCACATCGCCCAAGAAGGGCAAAACATGAGCCGCGTCGCCCAAAAAGTCGGCCTGGCGCACACACCCTCTACCGCAAACTCAAACACTAGGGCATCAGCGTTTCCGCCGCAGCGCAGCGGAAAAAGCAGAAAAGAGTAGGGCATGGTAGGATAAAAGGTCGTCTGAAAAGCATACGGCACGCCGTGGTATGTGCTTTCAGACGACCTGCCTCTATTAATTTATTTCGCTTTTGCTGTATCCAAACCCACTGATGCAAATTACGGTTTAGTTTATAGTGGATTAAATTTAAACTCAGGACAAGGGACGAGCCGCAGACAGTACAAATAGGTGCAGCAAAGGCGAGGTAAACGCCGCTGTACTGGTTTACTTAATCCACTATATTGATGTTATCGTGCAGGATGAGAAGGAATCACGATAGTTGCGACAACCATTCAATGACGGACATTTCTACCGTATCGTGTAGAATATAAAAATATTACAAAAAGTCACTAACGGGCTGCCGGCTGTTTGGCAGCATCCGCATGACGGTGAACAGGGTACGAGAACCGGAATCAGGTGTGAACGCCGTATCGGCTTTAAGTTCGCCGGCTTTTATCGTTAAATACTGACATTTTATCTGTTTTTCAGACTGACCTCCCGAACAAAGGTCGTCCCCGAGAGACACAAGGTACCAATTGATGACGGAAAAGCGACCGCCTTGCCTGGCTGCTACGCGTTTACGCCTTATGTCGGTGCGGAGGGCTTCTTGCTCCCTGCTGCAACGTTTCGGCAGCGCGAAAGCGCGCTGGACGCTCCTGCGCAAAAGTCGCCACGATAGTGCGCCACAAGCAGGCAGCCGAATCTTGGCGCAACGGCGAAAAACGGGCGTTGGCGCAAAAGGCTGCGCAGCGGCGCCCTAGCAATGGGAGAAAAGCAGGACGGCTGCCGTTTGCTGCTGCTAAGATGATGATTTCCTGAAATGCTGACGCAGGGCATTACCGCGCCGCCGGTTTTGTTCTCGCGGTAACGTGCAGCTGTTGCACAAACCTTCCGCCGCCATTGTCGGCAGCCGCGCCATGCGCCGCAGGCGATGCGGATGCCAAAGATTTCGGCAGGGCGTTGAGTGAACAGGATATTCCCGTCGTGTCGGGTATGGCGTCGAGTGATCGACACCGCCGCCCACGAGGAGCGTTGCAGGCGGGCGGCGGCACGCATCGCTGTATGGGGACGGGCATAGACCGCACTTTACCCGCCGTCCAATAAAAACCTTGCCTCATGAAATCGCCGAGGGATTGATTGTCAGCGAGTTTTCCTTTTGGACACGCGCCTGTTTGCGGGCAACTTCCCGCGCCGCAACCGCCTCGATTGCCGCGTTGTGCGCAGGTTACGCGTATGGTCGAGGCCGCGCTGGGAATCGGTTCGCTGATTACGCAAGCTAGCGGCGGAGATGGGGCGGGAGGTGATGGCGGTGCCCGGTTCGATAGACAATCCGCACGTAAACGGGGCTGCCGCAAGCTGATTAAAGACGGCGCGAAATTGGGTGAATGTTTGGACGACATCCTTCACGAATGTCCGGGGCTATTGCAAAATCGGCAGTTCCATCATATTCTATAAATAAGAAAAACAAAAACGGAAAAACGCACTGCCGTCAGAGAGACGTCGTCTGAACCTGTTTTGCCGTTTTCAGACGACCTCATGTCCGAAAACAGCTGGCGCAAAGCCAGCACGATTGCCGCGCCGACGGCGGAAGACGAGCTGCTGGACGCCGCGGGTTACGACTGTTCATCCGCGATATATTGGCGGCAGCAAACCGCATGGGCGGCGGCAGACGTTTACGCCCGACTGCTGGAATACGAACTCGACTGGCATCGTCGCCGCCGTCGCCGGGCGGACGCTATCAGCGCATAAAAGCATAATTGATTCATTCATTAAGGAACCAGCATGACGAAGTCATTGCCTCATCCCATCAGAACACTCTCAGATTTTCGACAATTGTCCGCCGCCGGAGGATTTGGGCCGCCTGTTGGAAGATGCGGGTTTTGACGTAACGGGAAATCGGCAATACGCTGATGATGATGCGAAGTGTTGTTCAACACGTCCGAATTCGCTGCTGCGCCGTTCGACAGCCATGCCCTGCGCGTGTATTGCAAACGCGAGGAAGTGGAAACCCGCCGCAGGAAGTCATGGGGCTGATGCAGTATCTGGCTGCCGAACGCGCCATCCCTTGCGAGCAGCGCGAATCGTCATCCACGCCCTGATGCACATCCCGCCGAAGAAATCACGCTCGATACGGCGAAAGTGCTGGTGTGCGCATCTTGTTGTGGGCGCAAAAGCGGTGCCCGTCTTAATCGGCGACGACCTGATGGGCGCGCTCAACGGCAAAGCGACCATGCATTAAACCTTTTCAGACGACCTTTTGACGCAGCTTGTTCAGGGAAAGGTCGTCTGAAACGCATCATCCAATACATTAAAAGAGAACAGACAATGGCGAAAACCTCGCTAATCGTCGAATCGCCCGTCCAAAAGCCAAAACCCTGAAAAAGCACCTGGCGGCGATTTCGAATTCTGGGCCTCTACGGCCACGTCCGCGACCTCGTCCCCAAAAACGGTGCCGTCGATCCCGAACACGACTTCGCCAGGAAATACGAGCTGATCAAACGCAACGCCAAACACGTCGATGCGATTGTCGCGGAGCCAAAGAAGCCGAAAACATCTACCTCGCAACCGACCCGGATAGGAAGGCGAAGCGATTTCTGGCATCTTTTTGAAATCCTCAAATCCAAACGCGGCCTGAAAAACATCAAGCCGCAGCGTGTCGTGTTCCACGAAATCACCAAAAACGCCGTGCTCGACGCCGTCGCCAACCCGCGCGAAATCGAAATGGACTTGGTTGATGCGCAACAAGCCCGCCGCGCTTTGGACTATCTGGTCGGTTTCAACCTCTCGCCATTGTTGTGGAAAAAAATCCGCCGCGGTTTGAGCGCGGGCCGTGTGCAAAGTCCCGCCCTGCGTCTGATTTGCGAACGCGAAAAGCGAAATCCGCGCGTTTGAAGCGCAGGAATATTGGACGGTGCATCTCGACAGCCACAGGCCGCAGCAAGTTCACCGCCAAACTCGCCCAATACAACGGCGCGAAACTCGAACAATTCGACCTGCCGAACGAAGCCGCGCAAGCCGACGTATTGAAAGAACTCGAAGGCAAAGAAGCCGTCGTTACCGCCATCGAAAAGAAAAAGCGCAGCCGCAATCCCGCCGCGCCGTTCACCACATCCACCATGCAGCAGGATGCCGTGCGCAAACTCGGCTTCACCACCGACCGCACCATGCGTACCGCCCAGCAGCTTTACGAAGGTATAGACGTAGGGCAGGGCGCCATCGGTCTGATTACCATATGCGTACCGACAGCGTGAATTTGGCCGATGAAGCGTTAACCGAAAATCCGCCATTACATCGAAAAACAAAATCGGCAAAGAATATCTGCCGAGTGCCGCCAAACAATACAAAACCAAATCCAAAAACGCCCAAGAAGCCCACGAAGCGATCCGTCCGACTTCCGTGTACCGCACGCCCGAAAGCGTCAAACCCTTCCTGAGCGCAGACCAGTTCAAACTCTATCAAATGATTTGGCAGCGTACCGTCGCCTGTCAGATGACGCCTGCCAAATTCGACCAAACCACCGTCGATATTACCGTCGGCAAAGGCGTCTTCCGCGTAACCGGACAAGTGCAGACCTTCGCAGGCTTCTCAGCGCTTTACGAAGAAAGCAGCGACGATGAAGAAGGCGAAGACAGCAAAAACTGCCCGAAATGAGCGAAGGCGACAAACTGCCCGTGGACAAACTCTACGGCGAACAACACTTCACCACCCCGCCGCCGCGCTACAACGAAGCCACGCTGGTTAAAGCCCTCGAAGAATACGGCATCGGCCGCCCCTCGACCTACGCCAGCATCATCTCCACGCTCAAAGACCGCGAATACGTTACCCTGAGCAAAAACGCTTCATGCCCACCGACACAGGCGACATCGTCAACAAATTCCTGACCGAACACTTCGCCCAATACGTCGACTACCACTTCACCGCCAAACTCGAAGATCAGCTCGACGAAATCGCCGACGGCAAACGCCGCTGATTCCCGTGATGGACAAATTCTGGAAACCGTTCATCAAACAAGTGGAAGAAAAAGAAGGCATCGAACGTGCCAAATTCACCACGCAGGAACTCGACGAAACCTGCCCCAAATGCGGCGAACACAAGCTGCAAATCAAGTTCGGCAAAATGGGCCGCTTCGTCGCCTGCGCCGGCTATCCCGAGTGCAGCTACACGCGCAACGTCAACGAAACCGCCGAAGAGGCCGCTGAGCGCATCGCCAAAGCCGAAGCCGAGCAAGCCGAACTTGACGGGCGCGAGATGCCCCCTAAATGCGCGGACGGCTCGGTGTACAAATACAGCCGCATCCGGCAGCAAATTCATCGGCTGCGCTCAACTACCTCAAAATGCAAACACGTCGACGCTGAAAAACCCGAAAAGATACCGGCGTCCAATGCCCGCAATGCAAAAAAGGCAACCTCGTCGAGCGCAAATCCGCTACGGCAAACTGTTTTACAGTTGCAGCACCTATCCCGACTGCAACTACGCCACTTGGAAACCCGCCCGTCGCCGAAGAATGCCCGAACTGCCATTGGCCGGTCTTGACCATCAAAACCACCAAACGCTGGGGCGTGGAAAAGTCTGCCCGCAAAAAGAATGCGGCTGGAAAGAGCAGATTGAACCGCCTGCACCGAAAAGAGTGAGATTAGGTTGGTTTGAAGAGAAAAGGTCGTCTGAAAAATTTTTCAGACGACCTTTTCAGTTTATATAGTGGATTAACTTTAAACCAGTACAGCGTTACTCGCCTTGCCGTACCATCTGTACTGTCTGCGGCTTCGTCGCCTTGTCCCGATTTAAATTTAATCCACTATAAGAAGGGATTTCAACGCCTTGCAAAAACCAACGTGGCGAGAAAGAATAAACTGACTATCAAAGCAACGGTTTTCGCCGATCAAGGGTAGCAAAAGACGAACCGAGCAGACCGCGCCCGCAAGTTCGGAATCAATCAAGTGGCGGTAATATTCGTCAAAGAAATGGGCGTGGGCGGTAGCATACCGCCGATATAAACACCCAAAATAATTTTTCCCAAAAGCGCATTGTCAGCCATCCATATTTTCATTACGTATTATGACCAATAGACTGAAAAAGCGGTGGGAAAGTCCCTCACTGGCGGACGTGGCGACCTTATTTGAGAAAATATTTGCGATTTATAAAATTTTTGTAAGTTTAGCATCATGAAAAATAAAAATTTTCACGATGCGCCGATTTGTTTTCATGTGCTTAATGACGCTGCTGGTATAATGGCTGCTTTTGTTGGCCTTAGAGGTCGCTCTGAAACTGTTGGACGATTCGTTTTTAATCATGAGCAAAACACAGCAGACATTCAAATCAAGTCCGCATCATCGGCGGGCAATGCAGGGGACGGAAACTAGCGCAGATGGACGGTCTGCAGGCCGACGCCTGACAGTGTCCGCGAAAACTTTTTAATTGGTTGCAGGATTTGACCGGTCTGATAGTGTTGGACGTGTTTGCCGGAAGCGGCGCGTTTGAGTTTGAGGCCGCGTCCTGCAACGCGAAGAGGGTAGTGCTGGCAGATAATAATCGCAAAACCGTTGATATGCTGCGGCAAAACGCCAGACATTGGGTTTGATAAACTGGAAACTAATACCGATGGCCTTGCGTATCTGCAGAGGTCGTCTGAAAAGTTTGATGTGGTCTTTTGATCCCGCCGTTTGCGTGGCAGGATTGGGAAAAATTTGTTTGTCTTTGAAAAACAGCTTGAAAAACGGGGCAATGGTCTATTAGCGAAGCAGGAGCCGCCCGATTTTGAGTGGCTGGAGCCTCATCGCGAAGGACGGGCGGGTAAGAGCGGTTTTTGTGCTTTTGCAGTTTGTCCAAAGTAGCTGAATAGTAAGAGATTTGAGAATCATTACCAGGTGTAAACATTCGCCTAAACGGATTGTTTTTGACGCGTTTGTGCTATAATCCGCGCCCAATCGGTTTTGATAATTTAAAATGGCGAAAAGGAAAAGAAAATGTCGCTTTATTACAGAGATGTGACATCAACTGTGACGTTTATGAGCCGGAGCCCCATCGACGCCATATCTCGCAAGGCGAGGAAATTTACGAAATCAACTCCCACTTGTGTACGCAGTGCGTAGGCTATTACGATGAGTCGCAATGTCAGCAGGTAATGCCCGTGGACTGCATCCTGATTGATGAAAAGCATCCGGAAAACGCACGAAGAGCTGATGGCAAA
>BNJU01004070.1_pt1 | contig 220694 bp, 309 predicted proteins | sample 8539281 | NCBI WGS metagenome assembly BNJU01 (sample SAMD00202456, study PRJDB9452) | human saliva metagenome | isolation source: human saliva | place: Japan
GATAAAAAGCGTAAAAACCTTTAACAAAAAGGGATAATGAAAAGCCTTGATTATAGGGCTTTTTGCATTTTGTGATAGAATATAGGTAGTTATAATCGAGAGCAACTAAGAAGCAGAAAAATATTATACATAGACTAATCAAAATAAGGAAGATAAAATGACAGAAATTGATAAAAGGAATTTAAAAAAATTATCTTTATATTACATTTGGAATTACTTTATATAGCTTGGGGGATTCTTGCCATCTTTACTCAATCTCAGATTTTGGGGTTAGAAACAATTATAGGAGAATGTTACACATAGTAGGTGCACTTGGACCAGCAATTGCAAGTGGCTTTTATTTGAAAAGAAATAATATAAAATTTAAACATTTTGTATTTAGTAAGAAAGAAAAATAGTAGTATTTATTTCATTATTCATTTGTTAGCAATTTTGATACTATTTTCTGTATCTTCCTTAGAATTAAACGGAGTATCCATTTATTTAATGCCACTATTCTTTTATTCAATTAATTTTTGGTGGTGGACATGAAGAATTAGGGTGGAGAGGTATACTACAACCCTTACTTGATAAAAAAATATACATATTGGCAATCTAATTTGATTGTAGGATTAATTTGGGGATATGGCATCTGCCTTTATGGTTTATTGTTGGAGAAAGTCATCAAGGATTTCCTTTATTTTTATTTTTATATATACGTTATTTTTTAAGTTTTGTTTTAGGGCTTCTTTACCGTCAAACGAAATCAGTAGGATACTGTATATTATTTCATGCGTTCGCAAATTTGTTAAATCTTTATTTTGTGTTAAAAATTAATGTTATTTTTTTATTATCATTTTTATTGTTTATTTAATTTATACAATATTGGCGAGTAATAGAATTAGTAAGAAAAAAATATTTTAAATTTTAAATCAGGACATCTATTATTGAAGGTAACAATCGGTCTATCTAGATAATCGATGTTAAAGAATTTTCTGTTGTAATTTTTAAGTGGCATGATAGGTGTTGTAGTGTAAGGAGTTTACGACGAAACGATACGGTAAAGTCCGAACCGCTGAGTGTGTGAGCTTGTTTAGTGAAACATTTTTTAATTTTCATAAGATTTAAAGTTGATTACAAAAAAAGGAATTATTATCATGGGATTATTCGATGATTTTTAAATACAAAGAAAACTACCAAAATGAAGAAAAAGTAATTGAAGCACTTAAAAAAAGATTTTTAAGAGCAATTCATCTAAATAATTATAGAGATATTATGGATTGTGTTGATGGTTCAAAAGTTGATGATGTAAGAGAGTTACTTGAATATATTGACGAGTCATTACAATTAAAACGATTTTTGATAAAATTGATGAATATGGTGTAGAATGTAATTTCCATCCGAATTATGAGTACTCTCAACTACAAGTTTATGAATTTAATGATCAAACCGGCTTTTGTTGTTGAATATCGATGACCTCCGATTCTGAATTAGTAGATTTAACCCTACAATTAGAATTTTTTTATACAATAATGATGGTTACAAAATAACTTCTGTAGATGTAGATCCTGGATAAAACCAAACTTAATTATCTTCGTTATATGATAAATACGTATATTAAGGATAAATAATTTAATTGTAAATTGCTTAAAATATTGGTTAGTTTTTTTCAAATATTGGAAGAATGAAAGATGTATCTATTGAAATTGTACCAAAATGATTATTCTAAAAGATTTAGTCGTGTTTGATTCTTTAGAAGATGGAAAAGACTTTGTATCTAAAATAACTGGATATACTCTAGAAAATGATTTTGTTCAAGGTAATAAAGTAGAAATAACGAACATTTAGATGAAAGGTTTAGAGTAAACATGAGTCTCTTATTTGAAGAATTTAAAACCATTTGTTTCCATTTAAATCGAGTCGGAATTACACCGACACTGATGGGTTCTTTGGGATTGGAGTTTAGAACGAAAGAAAATTGGGGGCCGTCTGACATTGACATTCATGTGCCTGGTGACCCTAGAGGTTGGGAAGCACCTGATCATCTCAGAATTTATGACTGGGACAAGATAATGAAAGTGATGAAAGACTTAGGCTACGTCTTAATAGATATTCATGAGCATGAATTCAAAAAGGATAGAGTGAGTGTTGAATTTGAAGTATCGATTCCTTACCTGATTTTGCAGGAGTTTCGGAATCGGATATAGAGCTTATTCACATTGAAGGCATCACTTTTCGTCTTCCAAGTCTGGAGCAGTATCTAAGTATTTACAAAGCTTCTTCTCAAGACTCCTATCGAAATGATCACAATAACAATAAGGATTTTAAAAAGATCGAGTGGCTGGAAAGACATTTGTAAATTATCATATGAAAAAGTAGTAAAGTTGTAAGACTGGCTGCTATGTTATTTTTTTATTATCATTTTTATTGGTTATATAATTTATACTATATTGGCGAGTACTAGAATTAGTAATGAAAAGCAGGTGGAAAAATTGTAAAAGAGCCACAGGAAGTTTTTTGGGGTGGATATCACGCATATTTTTCGGATTTAAATGGATACTATTGGGAAGTTTCATGGGGACCAAATTTTCAATTTGATGAAAATGGATTGCTGAAATTTTGAGGATAAATAGGGAAAGAGTATGCCATAAAGTAAGGAATATTTGATTTTGAAGGAGGTAATCATAGTGAATGAATTTAATGAATTTGTTCGTGAGATTTTTTCCGCAGCAGGTGATATTGTCATAAGATCCATGATGGGCGGATACCTTATATATTTTAACGGTAAGCTGATAGGTGACATTTGCGATAATGAACTATTTTTAAAGAGAACGCCGACATCGGACAAACTTCTTGCAGACTCAGAATTGCGTTATCCGTATGAGGGTTCAAAGACATTGATGTATGCATTCGACAGATTTGAGGATATGGATTTGATTACTGAACTACTGAAAGGTATGTATGCGGAACTGCCAGAAAAGAAACCCAAGAAAGCTAAATGAGACAAACAAGCTTCAGTTTGTTGAAGTTAGCAAGGTATAAATTTCTATGAAATGAAACCTACAAAACTTGTACGGATATTGTAGGGTAAGAAAAGAAATCTTCCTCTATACTAAAATAAACCGAAAGAAAGGAGGAATCGAAATGAATATTATCAAGTCGTTTAACAATACGATTGATTACCTTGAAACAGTTCTTGATGATGAGATTGATGAAAAGAAAGTAACTCAGTTATCAGGATATTCGTATTCAATGTTCAGTCGCTTGTTTTCTATTCTGACTGAAACAACGCTCTCAGAATATTTAAGAAGTAGAAGATTAACGGAAGCAGCCGTTATATTAAGAGATACGGATGAAAAGATTATTGATGTTGCTTTTCAAATTCGGATACGAGTCATCGGATTCATTTGGAACTGCTTTTTAAGAATTTTTCATGGATTTACTCCTTCAGAGGTGAGAAACGGGAAAACCATTTAAATTAGTTTCACGGGTGCAATTAGCACTAAGTGTAAGAGGAGGAAGAAGCATGAATATTACAATTCAAAAGAAAAAAGCATTTACAGTTGCAGGAATCAATGAACAAAACATCAATTCATCATTATGTCCGAGTATTTGGGATAAGCTATATGAAAAATATAGCCACGATGAACTTGCAAGTTTAGGAAGCGGTCAAAGTATGGGCGTTTGCCATGATGTGGAAAATCCAAGCACAATAAATTATATGGCTGGTTATATCGTTAATGATGTAGACAAAGCCACAAGTATGGGCTTAGATGTTTTGGAAGTGGAAGAAGCAGAGTATGCAGTTGTAGAATTAGTAGGAAGTGTTCCGGAGTGCATTCATAACGGATGGAAATATGCAATGGAAGTATTCTTCCCTGAGCATGGCTATATTCATTCAGGAAAATCTGACTTTGAATATTACTATGAAGGTGATATGCACAGCAAAGACTACAAAATGGAACTTTTGGATTCCGATAACTAAAAGCTTAAAAACCAGCTTGTCGAGCTGGAAAAATTCCAGTTTGTCGAGGTAATACCTTTTAACGATAACCTCAAGCTATCGTTAAAATAGTTTAGTGGATATGTTTCCGCATACAACTCAACTACTTGACATACTTGGTGTTCACTCATTCCATGTTGAGGCGGTATCACTGCTTGTACGAGTTGTGGCATCAACGAAGTAGAAGTAGATGTTCCGCCCATGGGATAGGACTCGTAGAATGAGGAGGGAAACCGACGAAATGATACGGTAAGTCCGAGCCGCTGATTGCGTGTCTCTGCTCTTCCGATCTGAGACAGCGAAAAGTAGAAGGGGATGGTATTGGTATCAATCAATGAGTAACAAAGTAACAGCATGATTCGAAACATTTGCTTGTATTTTGCGGAGGAACATCAATATGAATGGAATAACAAAAGATTCTATAAAAACGGCTAAACTAATAAAACAATTATGGCCCCAATTGACCGATAAAGAAGCTATTGATGAAGTAAAAAAATATACGAATGGCAAAAATACTGCAATCTTTACTGAAGTTGAAGGTGACACAATTGTAGGTCTAGCACTATGTTCACTCAGATTTGATTATGTTGAAGGTTGTAGATATAGTCCTGTTGGATTCTTAGAAGGGATTATTGTCGACGAGGAATATCGTTTAAAGGATATTGCTAAAAATCTCTGTACAAAATGTGAGGAATGGGCGAAAAATAAAGGATGTAAGGAATTTGCAAGTGACTGTACTTTAACGAATACGGATTCTATAAGATTTCATCTCAATATTGGATTTCAGGAGGCAAATAGAATTATTCATTTTAAGAAAAAATTATAATTTCGAAACGTGAATAAACTTGTTTAAACTTTATGTATCTTTAGAAAGTGTGAAAGATTGGACGGACTACGAATTACTTTTTCATTAGTTAAGAATATAGTAATGTTGTAAAGTTAATCGAGGAGTTATTGGTGGATTTTAGTAGTAAGATAGCCATAAATAAAGGCTGGTCAGATGATAAAAAAATATTAGGTGACAGATCAAAAAAACAGCAAAAATATTTCTTGCGTGTTTCTGATAAGGAGAAGTTAGATTCTAAAAAATTTGAATTTGATATGATGGAGAAAGTAGCTTCTCTTGGAGTTCCGATGTGTAAACCAATTAGCTTAGAACTCTGTGATGACGAAGTACATTCTTTACATGAATGGATAGATGGGAAAGATGCTCGAGAAACAATTTTAACTGTTTCAAAAGAACAACAATACATTTACGGACTAGAAGCAGGAAGAATCCTTCAAAAATTCATTCACTCCCTGTCACAGAAGTTCGTGAAGATTGGGAGGTCTTTTATAATCGAAAAATTGATGACAAAATCTCCAAATACAAAGAATGTCCCGTTCAATATGAAAATGGTCAGATCTTTATTGATTTTTTAAATGCAAATCGAGAATTGTTAAAAGATAGACCTCAGGTTTTCCAACATGGAGATTATCACATCGGGAATTTCATGATTGGTGATGATGGCGAAATTTATGTCATTGATTTTGATCGCTTTGACGTCGGGGATCCTTGGGAGGAATTCAATCGTATTGTATGGTCTGCTCAAGTCTCTTCCTCTTTTGCGTCTGGTATGATAGATGGATATTTTGATCATAAGGTTCCGGATTTATTTTGGAAGCTTCTCGCTATCTATATTCTAAATAACATAGTTGGTGCTCTGTCATGGGCTGTACCTTACGGAGCTGAAGAAATATCAGTAATGCAACAACAAGCTAAGGAAATTTTTAGAATGGTATGATGATATGAATCAAATCATTCCTAGTTGGTACTTGAACAAGAAGAAGACTGAATAATGTAAACGTTGGAATATCATTTTTGGAAAATATGACACGATTATTTGCCCAAATTTAAACACATCTGACTATCTTTAATATAGGGTGATTTTTAATCAATACAAGTTAAACTGGTATAGTAAGGAGTTTAAACATGAAATTCCATGAATTTGGTGATAGGAATTTGCCTCCTATCTTACTGATACATGGCGGTGGCAGTTCTTGGTGGAATTATCTTCGTCAAGCACGGATCTTATCAAAAGACTACCGTGTTATTCTACCCACTTTGAATGGCCACGGTGAAGAATATCAACTCGATTATGTTTCTACGGAAGATTCTGCTTTGGAGATCCTAGACTATGTCAAAGCAAACTGTGGTGGAAAGGTGTTTGCGATCGGTGGCGTTTCACTTGGTGGTCAAATTGCCATGGAGCTTTTGTCATTAGACAGCGAGATAGCTGAGAAAGCCATCATAGATGGAAGCCTCTGTATTCCTCAACCAAGGTTAGCTAAAATCAGCATCTTTCTAGTAGCTCTATTTGGTAAATTGATGTTCAGTAAATTCTCTTGCAAACTTCAATTAAGCATGATGGACAAACTCTATCCTAAACTGGCTTATCCAGAGGAAATAAAAGCATATTATTTGGAGGATCTGCCAAGGACACCTATCAAAACATTGGTGACCATTTACAAAACCTATATGGGCACGTTACAAGCTAAAGGACACAATTTCTGCTAGTAAGGCCCAGGTACTGTATATCTATGGTGAAAAAGAACTGAACTGTGTGAAAGCATCAGCGAAATTATTTCAGCAGCTACATCCCAACACGATCCTGTATGAAGCAAAAGGGTATAACCACGGCTATTTATCAGTCTATCTACCTCAAGAGTGGATTGGTTTGGTGGTACCATTTTTAAAGAGTGATCCATTGGAAATCTGATATGCTGTAAGGAGGAATCTTATGCTAGGAGCAATAGTAGGAGACATTGTAGGTTCTGTTTACGAATGGGGCAATATTAAAACAAAAGACTTTCCATTATTTCGTGAGGATTGTTTTTTCACGGACGATACGGTTATGACATGTGCTGTTGCTGAAGCCATCATGAACGGTGGTCAGAAGGATGACTTTATTGATGCCATGAAGAAATATGGCAGAATGTATCCCGATGCTGGTTACGGGGCTAGATTTAATACATGGATTCAAAGCAATGATTGCTCCCCTTATAATAGCTTTGGCAATGGCTCTGCCATGCGTGTTTCTCCTTGTGCTTGGGTCATGGATGGTAGTTTCTGTGCCAGAACAGGAACCTGGCCTTCTAGAAGATCTCTCGCACGACTTTCTGCAGAGGTGACTCATAACCATCCAGAGGGTGTCAAGGGAGCTATGGCGACGTCTGATGCTATCTTTATGTGTCGCTATTACTTTGGAGGCTACTGTGGCGACTACGAGCAACCAATCAATGATCATCCTACAGAGTGTAAAAAACGCATCAGGGAATACATAGAGAAAGAGTATGGCTACAATCTCTCTCAGTCTCTAGATGACATTCGTCCTACTTATCATTTCAATGAAACCTGTCAGGATACGGTACCTCAAGCCATCATTGCTTTTCTTGAAAGTACAGATTTTGAAGATGCTATTCGAAATGCCATCTCTCTTGGTGGGGACAGTGATACTCTTGCTGCTATCACCGGAAGTATAGCAGAGGCTGCTTATGGTATACCTGATTGGATTAAGAAAAAGGCCTATACCTATCTAGATGAGCCTTTAAAGGATGTCCTCAGACGATGGGATGAAACGGTTGTAATAAAATAATAGATAGGCGTTATGCGGACCGATACTGAATGACAGAGGGTTATCGATGGTTATATTGGAATTGTATCAAGGTGATTATAAAAAAGATTTAGTCGTGTTTGATTCTTTAGAAGAGGGAAGAGTCTTTGTAGCGCAAATCCCGGGATATACTTTAGAAAAAGAAGATAGTTTTGATGTGGAGTATTTTAATCCAAAAAATCTACCGGATTATATGGAGATTGTCTTCAATGGAAATATTGTCCCTTTATCTAGATTTTCGTTTAATTCTGAGGAAAATGTGGACATTATTTGGAAAGAAATTTCGAATCTATCCGTTAAAAACGATAAAATGATCGAAGGAGCTACAAAAGTAGATGCATATGTCGTGAATAACGATGAAGTGAAAGCTATGTCGAAGCATCGAGAAGCAAACTTCCGCAAGGCAAAAAGTATTCCTAGAAAACAAAGGGTATGAAGTTGACAGAAGCTTTTTCGAAGTGAAGACGGCGAAGCGATTCTCTACAGAAAACGCGGCACCGAAGATTGGCACTTCTTATGCCACTTAGACCCGCTGTTTGTAGAGATTGAAGATGTCGAAGAATATGTGAAAGAAGCGATGGAAGATATTCAATAGTCAAACAAAGTTCTTTGTGAGTTTATGCCACTGCTTGAGTAGACGGATTGAGCAGTAAAGAGAAATATCTAGCACTATCTAGCTTCTTAAGGAGAAATATCTATCATGAAAATGGAAATCAGGAAAACCTATCTTGTAAAATAAGATTATCGCATTAATTCCTCAAGATATGATTAAACGGATTCCATTTTTTGTTAGAAAATATGCCATTACACGTACTGTTAAGAGAGTATCGCCTGAGTATCCGGAGTTGTATGCAGTAGCTGAACAAGAAGGCCAACTTCCTGAAAAGGAAGCTCAAGAATTGCAACAAATTCTTACAGATATTTTTCCAAGAGAAAATGAACAAGCATAAGATTAAATAAGCTTTGAGATTTATCAATAAGATGTCGATTGAGCATTAGGAGTTGAGAATGGCAATTGATGGCGTTAAAATCATTGACAGTGATCAAGGGTATGACATTTACAATGAGGTAGTTGGTCGCTATAGAGATGGTGATCATGTAGCCAATATTATCAAGGATATCCTCGATGCGGAGAAAGATTACTGTCAAACAGACTTTTTTACAGAAATTTATTGGACTGCTCTTGCTTACTCACTGTGGAAGATTGGTCATCTGACAGACGATATCAGAGATAAAACCTTGGAGCTTATTAAAAAAGGGGCTGATCCATTTTGGATGGAAATAGATCCAAAGGCTTTGAAGCAAAGGCAAAAAGTCTTGGAAAAACTTGCTATCCAGTTGCAAACTGAAAATCCTAGACCTCTAAAGGTCCCTAAAGCAAAAGCTAAACGCAAACCTTACTTTGAAGAAGGAGATATTCTTGCTGTTAAGTTCCAAGATGAGTATGGTCTTATCTTTGTATCTATGGTTGAGCAGAGTCCTAGAAAGCTTGAGTATCATTTGGCTTGCACACGCCTCTTACAAACAAAAAAGCCCTCCATCGATGATTTTTTGACCAGTCAAATCTCCTGTAAGATGGACAATACAAAGTTTGCTCTCGTTACAGACTGCTGGTTCAATCACAAAGATTTAGGGCAATTATTAGAAAATATTGAAAAAATTGGACAGGTGAAACTCAGACCTTTTAGTCTTTGGATGCTGGCACCTGCCCAAAATTTAGAAGATATTTATCAAGAAATCACTAGAGATAAAGGTTCCTCTGGCCTTCGATTCATCGAAACCTATAAACTTGTCGACGATATTTTTCCAATTTAATGCTTATGTGATAAAGGGGGAAATGGTGAATCATTCCCACATGCTGTGCTGGGCTCTAACACCATAGCTATCTAGGGAACCATCTGAATTAAACTTAGCTTCAATCCGATACCTTTTCCAGAGGTCGTAATCTGCTGTTTGAATAGTCAGAATGAAGTTGGTATCCTTATCAGAGACATTATAATCAGCAGGATTGACTTTAAAGATATCGATAAATTTTCGTGTTTGAAAGTCTTGGAGCTTGAGATTTGCTAGCTTGATATGATTGATGGAAATTTCTTCTAGTTGATTACTATCCTTAGGTGTTCTGTAATAGGTGATGACACAATTTTTGAGCTGATCAGTATCTTTACCTGTGGGAGTGAGGCTCATAAAGCCAAAGGACTGATTATCCCGCTTGACTTCGAGAAACTGACCGTAGTAGAAGTGGTCGTTTTTGGGATTGGTGATGGAGCTCTCTGCGCCTTTATCTCCAAAGGTATAGCCTTGGTCTAAAAGCTCGGAAGCCTTGGTCTCCCCGATAATGATAGTGGTATCTTGAATGGTTACTGGAACAGGTTGAGCTGGAAGGCCACTCATCATCATGCAAAACATAAAAACATAACTCATTAAAAAAGCTGTCCCGATAAAAGCATTGGTTGATGCATAGACATGACTGTTATGAAAGTTTTTTCTTATAGCTAGTACAACAAATTTTCCAAGACTTTTTAAAACCATACTAACAAGTACGATGAAAAATTGTTTTTTCAAACATTCATAAATGGCTTGAGGAAAGCTAATAACATGATAGTAGAAAACAGCCAATACGAGTAGATTTACGATTAAATAGATCAGCAAGAACCAATGAATCTCTTTAAGGGCGTTAGCATCAGTGATTTCTTCATAGTCAACGTGAATTCTTCCTTGAACAGCATGACCAAGTTTATAAATCCATTTCGGGACATCTTTCTCTTGTCTGACCGCAACTACAAGTCTGATATAGAGGTAGATAGTAAAGGATAAGGATAGAAAGAAAAGAGCATAAAACCCTAAAACAATAGAAGTGAACATAACTATTTCCCCCTATTTAACATATAATGAAACAATTTCTTAGCTCCATTATAGCATTTTCGATAGAAATAGAGCTAAAAACATCCGTATGATACTAACTGATTCAAAGGAGTAAAATCATGGGAATGATTGCCAATTATCAATATTTACCAGACGATGAATTAGAACAAATAAAGCTACTTTCTAATGAGGAAGAAGACTTGTTAGATTTTGCCGAAGATTCCGCTGATAGTCATGATATTTTAATAGATATCGACAAATAGATACGCAACCAAGTCAAGCTCCTCAACCGAGTCAATCAGTAGAAGCTGCGCAACCAGTTCAGTCAGTCGAGCCTGCTGCACCAAGTCGTCAACTTGCTCCAGTAGTTTATGTGGCAAGAAATGGAAATGCGGATGTTTATTGGTATTCAAAGGATAATATGCCGAGAAACACTAATTTTGCGAATGTAATCGAAATGTCAGAAGAGCAAGCGCTGAATCTTGGAAAGAGGCATACATCCAAAGAATAAAGCTAGGATTTAAGCATATAAAAAAGCCCTGTAGGGCTTTTTTGTGTGACGAGCTTTAATGAAAAGCAGAACTAATGAATAACTTTTTGACAATTAATCTTCAACTTCATTGAAGAACTCAAGATCTGGTTTGACATCTACTACAGCATGTAAGAAGAGGATTAACTGTTCATATTTTACAGGTGTAACCATACCTAAATCGAACTCGAATTCTTTTCTCCTCTCTAGAAAGTAAGAAGAGATTCTTCGAACGTACCTTTCCGTTACGGACCCACTTGATTCGAACCCCGAGTGCCTGAATTTCATTGAGAAAGATAGGATTAACGAATCGTCCATATTGTGTATTGAAGATAGCTTCGCGGTAAAGGTAGAGTTGGTTCAGTTTATCGACAGCAGTCGCATTCTCTTTGAATAATTCCACGTTTTCTTCAAGTTCTGGATAGTGATTGAAGATATCCTGGTATTTTTTTCTTGCACTTTTTTTGGTGCAACTCGGATTAAATGGCCAAATCCAAGAATCATGGCTAAGAAGATAATACCGAATACGATTGAAAAGACAATCCCAACTGTATCGTTTTCCTGAAGTGCTCTCGGAATGTTAAAAAGATATAAAAATCATCCCAATAATACCGAAAAACAACCACATACCATAAATGGTGTACAAGCCTTTTAATTTCTTTCTGCATAGAAACTCCTTATATTTATAATAGGTCTATTTTAGCATAGATGGACGAATTTGTTCAATCTCAATTTGACTTGCAAAGCTTTTTATTAAGTTGTATACTAGAATGAGTTTTGTGTAATCGTTTGCATAAATCGGTAAATGATGAAAAGAAAGGAAAGTAGGAGACGAGGACAGATGGAATTAACAGCGATTTATCACCGGCCTGAATCGGAGTACGCCTATCTTTATAAGGATGGCCAGCTCCACATTCGCATCCGGACCAAGAAAGAGGATATCAAACGGATTGTCTTGCACTATGGGGATCCTTTTATTTTTATAGAGGATCTTTATGAGGCAACTAAGGAAATGGACAAGGTAACCTCAGATGATTTGTTTGATTATTGGCAGGTGTCGGTATCAGTTGGCTATGCACGTATCCAGTATCTCTTTGAATTAGAGGACACAGCGGGAAAGAAGATCTTGTACGGAGACCGGGGTGTGGCAGCCTACACCAAGGAGAATCTGGACTTCGTCATGAATGGCTTTAAGCTTCCTTTTATCCATGAGATTGATGGTTGCGCCGTACCGGATTGGGTAGCTCAGACGGTTTGGTACCAGATTTTTCCAGAGCGCTTTGCCAATGGCAATCCAGCCATTTCCCCAGAAGGTGTGCGTCCTTGGGATGCGTCTATTGCCCCTGCAATGTTGGATTTCTTTGGTGGAGATTTGCAGGGAATCATCGATCACTTGGACTACTTGCAGGAGTTAGGAATTACAGGGCTCTACCTTTGTCCGATTTTTGAATCACCGAGCAACCACAAATACGACACCATCGATTACTTTAAAATCGATCAACATTTTGGTGATAAGGAAACCTTCCGCCAGTTGGTGAAAGAGGCTCATGCGCGTGGGATGAAGATCATGCTGGATGCTGTCTTTAACCATATTGGCTATGATTCACCCCAATGGCAGGATGTGCTCAAAAACGGAGAAGATTCAGTTTACAAGGACTGGTTCCACATCAAGGAATTTCCGGTTGAGACGGATAATCTCTGGAATAGTCGCGACTTGTCTTACCATGCTTTTGCCTTTGCGGGCTATATGCCCAAGCTCAATACGGCTAATCCAGAGGTGAAGGCCTATCTTTTGAAGGTTGCGACATACTGGATTGAAGAGTTTGATATTGATGCTTGGCGACTGGATGTGGCTAATGAAATCGACCATCAATTCTGGCGGGATTTCCGCAAGGAGGTCTTGGCCAAGAAGCCAGACCTCTATATCCTCGGGGAAATCTGGCATTCATCCCAACCTTGGCTCAATGGTGATGAGTTCCATGCAGTGATGAACTATCCGCTCTCTGAAAGTATCAAGGATTATTTCCTGCGTGGGCATAAGGAGACGCAACGCTTCATTTGGGAGATCAATAGCCAGTCTATGTACTACAGGCAGCAGATATCTGAAGTTATGTTCAACCTCTTAGACTCGCATGATACAGAGCGCATCTTGACGACGGCCAAAGGCGATCTTCAGACAGTCAAGTCTGCTCTTGCCTTCCTCTATCTGCAACGCGGAACGCCATGTATCTATTATGGGACGGAGCTAGCCCTCATCGGCGGCCCAGACCCGGATTGCCGGCGTGTCATGCCTTGGGAGCGCGTGTCAGCAGACAACGATATGCTGAACTTTATGAAGGACTTGATCCAGCTACGAAAAGAATTGGCAGGAATAATCCAGCATGGCAAGGTTAGCTTGGAAGAAGTTGAGCCAGATGTAGCAGCAGTAGAATGGCAGCATGAAGGTCACCTTCTCAAAGCCTACTTTAACCACTCCAAGAAAGACGTTGTTCTAGAAAGAGGACAAGCAGATCTGATTAGTCTTGGAAGCATCTCGGATGATCGAGTGATCATTCAGCCAAATGGATTTGTTATTTATAGGGAAAATTAGGAATGAAGTAGACTGGAATCGAAAGATTGCAGTCTTTCTTTTTATAAATAGTATCTTTATTCGCACCCTTATATTATAATAGGAGATGAGAAAGGGGAGACAGTGATGAAGATATTAGCAATCAATCCTATTTCGTTTAAAAAAAGAATGACAGAATTTCTGTTTGATTATCTTTTCATTCTAGCTTATTTAGTTCTTCTATTTTTAGGTTCGATGCTTATTTACATCATCTTTTTTAATGGCGTCCCAGAGTTCACAGAAATTCAGTCGCAGTGGCTTGTATTTTTCACCTCTGTTTTGCCAATCACGCTCCTTTTCACATTCTTGGATTATAAAAATGATGGCAGTTTTGGAAAGGCAAAAGCGGGACTGGAACTGGTCTACCAGAAAAAAACAGTGCAGGCTAACTTGGTCAGAAACGTCATCAAATTTTTACCTTGGCAACTCGGTCATATGGGCACGATTCATGGCTTCTATAGTGATTTTGATATGTTATCCATTATCCTTTCTATTTCGGCGACTCTACTCGCAGTTTCCTTACTGGCAATGACGATGTTTCGAAAAGATAAGAGGCATCTAGGAGATCTGCTAGCCCATACGCAAGTCCAACTAAAAGGTGACTAGGATGAAATTTTTGGTTGTCGATAAGAACAAATAACCAAATTAATTAGGCAAAAACTAAAGGTATTCATGATGAAAAAATTTTTGATATTTATTTTTGCAATTTTAGTATCCATGGTAGGAGTGATAGCTCTTATGTTAAGTAGTTATTATAGAGCTTATGAGAATGCTCATAATCATTCGAGTTATTCATGGACAAAAAGAAACTTATCCTGTAGAAAAAAATACTCTAATCCAATTGATAAATATAATGATAATTTCGAATTATTATTTAATTTGCTTGTTAAAAAAACTTTTTTTCTCCAACTTTAGTAGAAAAAGAATTTAAAAGGGCATATGAAACAGCAAAAAAATCTGTCAGCGGATTCTCCTATTTCGATGCAGGCTATCAAAGATAAAATAAAGATTTATAATTATTCTGAAGGCGCTAACCAGTACGCTGTATATAAGCTTAATATAGACTGGAAAGAGCAGGCTGTTTTAGCAGCAAAATCACTTCAAAAGTATCGTTATTCAAAAGAAAAGTTAGCTGAGCAACTGATAAATGTTGAGCTATTTACTCAAGAAGAGGCTGATTATGCTGTAGAACAAGTAAATTTCGATTGGAAGGAGAATGCTGTGAAAGAAGCGGAATCTTATGTAAGAGGTGGCAAGATTACGAAAGAAAAGATGTTAGAAATACTTGTTGAAAATAGAAAAATTTACTCAAGAGGAAGCCGAGTACGCAATAGAGCATGCTAAAATTGATTGGTCGAATTAAACAATACTTCTAGTGTTGATCTGAAGAACCTAAAAGAGTCTAATGAATCTAAAATAACTAGGATAGAAAATTAATAAAAAGTGGCATGATGATGATTAAAACACGATTACTATCTATAATCGCTAGTTGAACAGTGACTATTACTTAAAAGCAAAAAAAGGAGATGCTCCACAATAAATTGGAGATTAATAAACTTCATGAAAGTTAACGACTAAAAAAATAGAGTAAGGGATGATTTTTTTCCTTGCTCTATTTTTTTCAGTTCCTCAAATTGTACTATTCCCTACATAAGTGTATAATGTGTCATTAGGTAAAACAAAATAAGAAATTAAGGAGATGGATATGGAATTAAAAGATTTTACAGAAAAAGAACAAGAACAAATCAAGCAAGGTTTGAGCACAGCTGAGATTTCTGATAAGGAAGCAGGTAAGAAATTGCTTGCCCTTGTCCCGCAAGAATGGATCAAGCGTATTCCTTTCTTTGTCAGAGGGCATGCGACAACAAAGACGATCGAACGTGTGGCTATGCGCTATCCTGAACTCTATGCCGTGGCCAAGCGCCAAGGAGATCTCCCTGAAAAAGAACGGGAAGAATTGCGTGTCATTATGACGGAAGTCTTTGAAGAAAAGATGAACAAACACAAGATTAAATAATCCTTTATTATTTTTTTATCTCACAATTGAACGAGTGACTGCAGTTGAAATATTGCAGTCGCTTTTTTGTTCACTAGTATGAAGACTTTTACACTAGTAAATAAAAAAATGAACAATATTTCATGATATAATACTAATTAAAAGTAGTTCAAGAGGAATAAAGTGTTTCATTGAAAAAAAGAGGTTATTATGGATTACAGAGAAATTATAAAAGAATGTGTGATTGAACTTGAGTTAAAATCATTTCTTTACTTAAAAGATACACTGGTTGCTGATTATTTTGACTTTAAATTTATCCAAGATGGCTCAATCACAAGAGAGATTTTTAGCGAGAAAATTACTGACCACTTTGAAAAGGTTGAGTTAAAAAAATAATAAAAAAATTTGAAAAAAATACTAGAATTCTATTTTAATCATTTAGAAAAATTTCGTTGCAAAAAGAGTACCAGAAAAAAACAACTAGAAAGAGTAAAGATACAGCGTCTGTTATCGTTCCAAGGAGTAGAAGATATTTTGAAAAAGCTAAACAATTAAGAGCTTTAAAGTTTAATAATGTGAGACAAGTAATAGATTATAACAGAATTTTTGATGTGCCTTCTTGTAGAGATTGTAAGAAAAGATAATAAAGAGGTTATTAATTTTGATTTTTTTCAACTAGATGTCTTGACGAAAAACTCATAATTCCATGTATAGAAGGTATTTTAGGAGAAGATTTTTTTCAATTTTTAATAAAAAAATAGTCAAGGAAACATAAAGGATAAAGGATTATACAGTTTTGAAGTTTGTTCATTAATTTTGTCCATTATATTTCTTAACAAGATCAAAGATGCAAGAATTATAGGAGAGTACAGTAATGAATAAAAACACTAGTAATTGATTATTTGAAACAATTTAATCAGTTTAAAAAAACGATAAAGGAATTATTGAAAATAGTTGTTAGAGGGCAAAAAAATAGAATCAAAGCATTTCAAAAAGTTGCATTAAGTGATATTGTACAAAAAGGGAAATAAAGAGATTAGTAAAAAAAGCATTTGGAGTTTTTAATAAAAATTTTTTTCCAATATGCTTAATGATCAAATGAATATATCTCAAATTACCATGCATAATATCCAACAACTTGCATCGGTAAGTAAATTAGGGATTGTGATGAATGGTTTAAACTTAGCAGCCACGAGTGCTGGATTCGCTATTATGTATGAAAAACTTGATAATATTAGCTCAGAGATGAAGCTTCAATTTGATGAATTAAAAAATGTAGTCAAACAGGAGCATGATGTTCGTGCTATTTATGAATTTGAAAAAGTTCTAGGTGAGTATACCGATATGCTTGATTGCAGACGTCGTCAACAGCCATATTCTGAAGAACAAATGCGTTTTTTAGTTCAAAAACTATACACTGCTTTAAAATTACTAACAGACTTATTTAGAAAAGACATTGCATCAAATAATCATCTACTAATCGTTTCCATCTTTTTCACTTCTTTCAATGTATACTGTTGCTTTAAAAATATTTTGATGAGCAATATTATTTTAATAATCATAATATTCTAATAGATACAGATGTTTGGCATTCGTCACATGATAAAATGGATGAGCATCTATAATGAATTAACTGAAGAGTGGTTTATAGAGAAATTGCAGGATTACGCTGTATTTGAGACGGATTTAGATACTATTGGCGTCGATATATATTATACTGAACTAATTGATAGAGTTAATGAAGCTCTTCAGGAAGTTGTCGATAATCAGGAATTGATTAAGTGTGTAGGGGATATTCATGTTTTGGAGGCTATCCGTGAAAAACAGTACAAAAGAAATGAAAGAATTGATAGATGAAACTATTAGAGCTACCTTTAAAGATCAACATAGTAAAGAAATATCAGATATCTACAAGAATGTAATAAAACAAGCAGAGCTTCTTTTGGTATGAGGAAACCTATGAATATTGATATTAAAAATTCCCTTGATAGCTTATTAGTCATCTGTAATACAATCAAGACATCTTCAAAAAAATATAGGAGATATAGATAGGATGATGATGAAGATATTTTATCTTTTATTCATTACATTTCTAATGAAGATTCAGAAGAAAGAATATCTCTTTTTAAAATCACATATCTAAACACTTCATACTCTGACCTTTATCCGAAAGTTCAAGAGATAGAAACACCTAGATTTTTTTAAATTACTTTTTTTAAACTTAGTAAAGAAATAAATAGTAATAGGGTTTCACATATTGAGTCATTATATATTTCAACAATCTATGAAATTGGAAAGTATTACTCTTTAAATAAACAAGATAAAAAAATACTGTTGATAAAGAAAAAAATTTATGAATTATTTAAAGATGCTTAGGAGTACATTAGTTATATAAAGAATCTCAGAATATTGCTTTTTGAAAAATTTAGATAATAGTATAATAAAAAAACGAAGAAATACATAATAAGACATCAATTGATAGTAATAAAATAGAAGACAATCCAGAAGAAGAATCTTTGGAGGATTTATTAAATGAACTAAATGAATTGATCGGTCTAGCAGGTGTAAAAGAAGAGGTAAGTTCTTTAGTAAATATACTAAAAATTAATAAATTAAGAGAAAGTAGAGGATTTAAGGTACCCCAAGTTTCTAAGCATTTAGTTTTTTTGGGAAATCCTGGGACAGGCAAAACAACAGTTGCAAGACTGCTCTCAAAAATTTATAAAAAAATTGGGGTCTTAGAGAAAGGACAATTAGTTGAAGTTGATAGATCTGGTTTAGTAGCAGGATATGTTGGACAAACTGCAATTAAGACGCAGGAGAAAATTAATGAAGCTATGGGAGGAGTACTATTTATTGATGAAGCCTATACTTTGGCTAAAGGAGAAAACGATTTTGGACAAGAATCTATTGATACACTTTTAAAAGCTATGGAGGACCAGCGTGAAGATTTTTGTTGTAATTGTTGCAGGTTATTCAGAGCCCATGAATAGATTTTTAGAATCAAATCCAGGTTTAAAAATCTCGATTCAATAAAAGTATTATCTTTGAAGATTATTCACCAAATGAACTTCTAGATATTTTTTTGAGTTGTTCTGTAAGTTAAATGATATGAAATTGTCTAGTGACGCAAGGGATAATTTAATACAATACCTTAGCGAATTAAGTGATGAAAAAGCGAAAAACTTTGCAAATGGTAGGAAATGAGAAATCTTTTTGAGAAGGCTATTACCAACCAAGCGAATCGATTGTCACATTATAATGATATTTCTGATGAAGAATTAAATATTATAAAAACTGAAGATATTATTGTTAATTAAGAATGAACTTCATATACTCTTGTTTATCTCGAAATTTTAGGCTTTGTTTGATATAAAAAGACAATATCAGTTTTCTGAATTCCAGAATTCTAATATTGTCTTTTTTTCTTCATTAGAGTAACTCACCAAATTTTCATCAGTCAATAACACCGTAGCTATTTTAATGCTAGCATTCTCAGTGTAAAAAGTAAAATGTTTTTTCTTTCTGTTTCAATCTGTTTCTTGTTATAATGAACTTAAGAAACTTTAAAATAAATGATTCTTACAACAATCATTAGAAGGAACCATTTTATGAAACCATTTAAAAAAATTCATGCTCCTTACTAGCTGTGCTTTTGGCAATCTTTGCTTTAGCGGCTTGTGGTAGCAAACAAAAAGCAATCCAAGGAAAAACAGGCAAGCTCCACAGTGCAGCAGTCCAATTCAGACAAGGAGCACTACAAGGGAACTTACAGCAACCTTAATAGCAAGGAAAGCGTCGAAGAAGTGCGGGCTCTCTTGTCTGCTTATTTGGATCAGGAAAGTGTAGACAAGTTTCTGGGTCTAGTAACGGACTATGATAGCATTGTCGGCTCGGTCGGTTTGACGGGTAACTTCAGCAAGTTCAAGAAAACAGACTACAATGTAGAAAAATTAGTGACTTGTGGACCAAGCAGAAGGGCGATTTCGTCGGGACTAACTGCCGGATCAATAGCTATACTCTTCTGAAGAATCGCATCGAGATTCCTAAGATGAAAGCGGATAGTGAACTTTTATTTGTGGACAATGATGCGATTGACAAAGGGAAGATCTTCGGTGAGGCAGACAAGGAAGCCTTTAACATTCTGTATTCACGGGTTCCGACAGAGGCGACAACGGATGTCAAGGTCCATGCCAAGAAGATGGAAGAGTATTTTTCTCACTTCAAGTTCAATGAAAATGCGCGCATGCTTTCCGTTATTGTTCATGATAACCTAGACGGTAATACCCTTTTTGTCGGTCACGTCGGTGTCTTGGTTCCTGCCAAGGACGGCTATCTCTTTGTCGAAAAGCTGACCTTTGAAGAGCCCTATCAAGCCATTAAGTTTGCGACCAAAGAAGATGTCTACAAATACTTGGAGACCAAATACCAAGATTATACGGGTGAAGGTCTAGCTAAGCCCTTTATCATGGACAATGAAAAATGGGTTGAGATGAAGTAGAGGATGAAGGACAGCGTGTTAGAATTTAGAAAGATAATGGACTATGCTCCGATTCTATATGTGCTAGTTTTTTTGCTCTTTTTCAGTCTTCTCCTTTTCCTGAGAAGAAGGACAATCGTGAAACGTAGTGGAGGTCCCTTCTTTGCTCCCTTCCATATTAGCCGTGGAATCTTCTATATCCATGTCGCTCTGTGTTTCAGTCGTCGTAGCATCCCACTGAAAGAGATCAAGCAAATCACCTATGCAATTTCGTGGACGATCTGGTGGTGGGGCTCGCTATGCTTTTTATATCGAGCTTAGAAATGGAAAGACTATTCCCTTCTTTTTTGGGAAAAGCAAGCGGAATGAAGAGCTGGTGGAGAAGCTCAAACGAAATGCAGGTAGGTATGGGTTTAAAGTACATGATTCACGTTAGAATACAATCATCTGTAAAAATAGAATCTACGATTTGATTCCTTTAAAAATGAAAGCGAGTAGTCCTATGAACGATTCTATGAAAGAATATATCCGCCTTAAAAAGCAGTTCCAAGAACAAGATAAGGATTCATCCAGCGTGCTAGCTCTCTATGAATTTGCGGATCGGCTGGCTTTACTGGAAACTCCAGAAGCTAAGCAGGTCTTGGTGGATGTTTACCAAGAGTTGGGCTTGTATGCCAGTGCCTTTGCCCTCTTCACAGAGCTAGTAGACAAGTCTGATCGCAAGCAAGTTAAGAAACTTTTCATCTTAGAAAAGATGAGTCATAGTCATGGAGATCGCTTTGCTCTTCCGCGTCCCCTGACTGAAAAAGAAAAAGAGACTCATAAAGAGAAAATCAGTGACTTGCCAACCTTCCGCTATCATCCAGATCCACTAGGGACTGGTGCCTTTAAGGAAGGGGAGCCTAAGACCTGTCCTTCTTGTGGGGAAGCCCACACCATCTATTATGTGTTGATACCCTATTGTGTGGAGGAGCTAAGCCATCTCTGTCCGACTTGTATCTCTACTGGTCGTGCTGCCCAGAAGTTTGAAGCAGAGTTTATCCAAGATGCTGATTGGCAAGGAGTCATGGATAAGGATAAAGACCAGATCCTATTCTGTCAAACTCCTGGCTATAGTAGCTGGCAGGGCGAATATTGGCTCTCTTGTTGCCAAGACTACTGTGCTTATCTGGGGACAGTTGGCACTCGTGAACTGGAAGAGATGGGCATTGCTGAGCAAGTCTTAGCAGAATACGAGGCACGTAATGAATTTCAGGATGTAGCTGAATACTTAGTCAAGGATGGTTCAATGTGTGGCTATCTCTTTCGATGTCTCCATTGTGAACAATACCATCTATGGGTTGATGCGGATTAGGGGATGCTCCAAATCTAATAGAGTCATGAATTAGACGAAAGAATTGAAAAGGAATCACGAATGAATAGAAAGCAAGCCCTATCTATGTATTTGTTAGGGACCTTTGGTCAAGTATTAGGTGTCAGCCTTCTGGTTTGGTTTTTAAGAGTAGGAGGAGTGAAGGTTGATTTTACATCACCAATGGGGATCATCGCTGTTATTGTAGGTGGTTTGTCATCAGCTTTGTGGGCAGTCTTGCAAGCATTAGTTACCATCAATCTAGTTTTAAACAAGTTCTCAAAGATTTTTTTCAAGTCAAAGACAGTTTAGCAAATTATTGTTTGGTGCTCGTTTTCTTGCTACTCGACTTTTTCCCCTTTATCTTTTGTGGTAAGATCACCACTCAATCGTTGGTCTTGCCAGTAGTACTCTTTTTTAAGGCTCTTCTTTTTGGTGGAGTTGAAGAAATTGGCTGGCGTTATTTCTTTCAGCCAACTTTGCAGGAAAAAATACCTTATCTTTCAGCTACTTTGATCACCTTTTTAGCCTGGTCTAGCTGGCATTTGTTATACTTCTACATTGATGGTTCTTTAGGTATCATTCAGTTGTTTCCGTTTCTAGTAGGTCTGCTAACTAACTGCTTTATCTTATCAGCCTTGTATCATAAAACGAAAAATTTATGGCTCTGTGTCATGACTCATGCCTGTATCAATTCCTTGTCTCAGATGATAGTGAATGAAGAGGTATGGCTATCTCTAGTCAGTAAAATTCTTATTATTAGTTTAGCAATTATGATTGCAAGAAAGAAGTATATAACTGTAAAGGAGGAAAAATGAGCAAATTTATTTCAAAACAATCAGTCGCTATCTGGTATGCACTGACTGCCCTCCTTGCTACTTTTATAGTGGGGCAAGTTATCCTTTGGTGTTTCCCAGATGGGACTAGTATGGGTGCCTCGCTATTGTTTATTCTAATGAACTGTATTCCCATGATTGTGGCTGCTGTCTTTTCTCTTGTGTTGAGTGAAATCAACTCCTTGGGAGAATTTTTCAAAAAGGTCTTTCTTCAAAAAGAAAGTAACCTGTCCTGGATGCTAGCTTTCTTCATCCCCATCATTTATTATGGGATCTCCATCCTGCTCATGAATGTTCGCTTTACTGGAAACTCCCTCTTGGCCTTCTTACTCTATTTCCCCTGGACCTTATTATATGGCGGTCTAGAAGAAGTCGGTTGGCGTTGGTTTTTATAAAATCATCTTTCCTTTATTAAGCACTTTATACCTAAAATGATGGTTCTTTCCATTGTCTGGTTCCTCTGGCATATCCCTATTTATCAACTCCCTTGGATTACAGCAGGTTCGTCCAACTATCTCATCTTTTACTTGATGATTTTAGGGAATACCTTCCTATTTGGAGCTCTCAAGGAGTACTCGAAAGGAGCTGTTCCTTGTATCCTCGCTCATATGCTGATCGATAGTCTGGCTGTCCTTATGCTGGTTCAGAGTTCTCTTCCTCAGATTATTCTTCTGGTTATTTTCGAAATCTTAGTATCCTCTTGGCTAGTGGCTATACGAAAATCATAGAAATAGTGTTGTACCTCTCATCTAATTTCGGTGGGAGGTTTTTTATACAGTGATATAATAAAAACTTTTTAGCTAATGACGCATTCCAACATATAGGACTTCATAGAGAAGTCTATAAAATGATATAATTAGTTTAACGAAGAACTCAGAGTTAGGATTATCGGTGATTCAAGGGGGAAAGACCATGCAAAAAACCTTTCAGTTGTTGCGAAGAGGAGATCTAGAGGCCGTCCGTCAGATATTGGATAAAAAGCCAGAAGAAGTCAATGCTGTTTCGGGTGACAAACCCAAAAGAGATCAAGGGCAATCCCTTCTTCAAGTCGCTATCAAATCGGGACATCTAGATATTGCAGACTTACTCATTGATAGAGGGGCAGATCTTAACTTTATTGAAGAGCCGACAGAGCTGAATCCATTTTGTCAACCGGTCATCCAAACAGCCGGTGGACGAGCTGTATTTGACTGCAGGCGCATGATCAAACGTTGGAATGGCCAATATGAAATGTATTCGTCTAAGGAAAAGGCGGACCAGTCTTTCAAGGTTTTCGAGAAAATGTTGGAACTTGGGGCAGATATCTCTCAGAAGAATAGTCATGGGGGAACCTTATTACAAACTATCTTAATAGAAACCAAAGAAGTTCTGCCATCTTATTCTTGGAAAACAAAAGAAACAAGAGATAATGTCCTCATCACGGAGGAATTACGTCATGATTTAAATCGTATTTATAATCTCCTGATTCGTTACGGTGTGACTTCGGACGAAATCTCTGCCTATTATAAGATTCCTCTCAAAGAACTTTACCAGGACAGCCCGACTATGGAATTCTTAAATCGCTTAGATCAGAGCAGATCTTTATAAGCGTTTGAAATATGACTTAGAAGAGTCTTAGGGCTCTTTTTGTTTCTGCTAACGAGGGTAGAAACAGATTGTTTTTTCTTTTGGGCAAATTATGGTACTCTAAAGATAGAATAATGGAAGGGTTTTCTGAAAATGCATTTAGCTGATTTAATGGAAAAAAGTGAGGGTGGACAGTTTTTAATCTTGTCACATCTGCAACAGCATTCCCCAAGTAGTCTGTCAGAAGTGATGGCTGAGACGGAATTTTCCAAAGCAACCTTGAACAAATATCTTGCACTGATTAATGACAAGGCCCAAGAGAATCAGCTGGCCCTTTCCATTGAACTAGAAGATGAAAATCTTCGCCTTCTTGTAGGTTCGGATACCAAAGGGCGGGACATTCGGCGGGCTTTTTTGGACAATGCTATCAAGTACCAATTATTGATTTATTTACTTTATCATGGCCAATTTCAAGCTCAACAATTAGCTCAGGAGCTCTTGATTAGTGAAGCGACATTAGGGCGTCATATTTCGGGCTTGAATAAATTATTAACTGAGTTTTCATTTTCAATTCAAAATGGGCGCTTGAAAGGACCTGAACATAAAATTCGTTATTTTTATTTTGGCTTGCTACGAAAAGTTTGGGCTAGTGCAGACTGGAAACATGAACTTGCCAAGAAAGAAAGACAAACCGAAATTGAAACCTTAGAAGAGCTCTGTGGCGCCCAGTTGTCTCAAGGCCAACGCTTGGATTTTGTTCTCTGGTCCCACATTACCCAGCAACGACTTAAGATCAATGCCTGTCAGTTTCAAGAAATTGAACAGAAGATGAAGGGCTATACGGACAACATTTTTTACCAACGCTTATTTCGTCGGGTAAACCAGCTCTTTTCTGGGAAACACATTGCCCTTAGTCATGATGATGGAGAGATGTTGGTCCTCTTTGCTTTCCTTGTTACCCATCGGATCCTTCCTCTTCATACTATGGAGTACATCTTAGGCTTTGGGGGAGAGATTGGTAATTTGACAACGAAACTCATTCAAGAGATGAAAACGCAGAAGTTATTAGGGGATTATATCGAAGGCCCTGTGACCTATGAATTAAGCCAAATTTGTGGACAGGTCTATCTTTTTACAGGCTACCTTCTTCAAGACAAGTATAAGTACCAACTTGAAAGCCACAATCCTTATGTCTTTAGTAGTCATGATTATAGAGAAGTAGCAGACACTATCTTTGGCAAACTTCCGATCTTTTGCCAAGGAACAGCTCTGGATAAAAAAATCAAGTGGGAGTGGCTCCAGTTAATGGATTATATCGCAGAAAATAGTGGGAGACAAATTAAGATCGGCTTAGACTTAACAGTGGGCTATTTAGGCTATACACGGATGACAGAAGTCCTCAAGCGCTACTTAGAGTATAATCGTTTTATTACTATTGAAGCCTTTGATCCAGCTTCAGATTACGATTTGATCGTGACCAACAATCCGATTAGCCTTACCCAGCGGATTCCTGTCTATTATTTAAAATATGATTTAGATATGATTGATCTAGCCAATATTCGCCAGATGATCTACCAAGAAGAAGGTTAATAAAGATATTCAATGCTTGATGAGACTTTTACGATATTATTGAACTGAATTAGTAGTAATTAAAAATTTGAGGTTAGGCAGAACAGATTCTAAAACGAATTGTTCTGCCTAGCTTTTTATTAGATTTTTTTCTAAAAAAATTTCATTTTTTGTAAGTCTTAAAAATCCTTATGAAACAAGGGTTCTGAATCCATCTACTCAAATTTTTTTAAAAATTCTTAAAAAAATTGATGATCATGAAAAGCGGTTTATTTTTGTATACTAGACAATGTAAGGAGTACGTCTCCTAAAGAATATTTCTTTTTCCCAGGAGGACAGTTCATGTCACAAGAAAAAAATACATTATGGCCATTGACCAGGAACAACAAGTTCAAGAGCCATCATTTTTAATAAAAAAAGGTGAAAAAAAGTAAGCTCTAGCCAAAAAGAGTTCACGCAAATTTTCCCTCAAGCTGGTTGGGTTGAACACAATCCAAATGAAATCTGGAACTCTGTTCAGTCTGTTATCGCTGGTGCCTTTATCGAAAGTGGCATCAAGCCAGGACAAATCGAAGCTATCGGAATTACCAACCAACGGGAAACAACCGTTGTTTGGGATAAGAATACTGGACTTCCAATCTACAATGCCATTGTTTGGCAGTCTCGCCAAACAGCTCCTTTAGCTGAACAGCTTAAGAGCCAAGGGTATGTCGAAAAATTCCACCAAAAAACAGGTTTGGTCATTGATGCCTACTTCTCAGCAACTAAGATTCGCTGGATCTTGGATCATGTAGAAGGAGCACAAGAACGGGCTGAAAAAGGAGAATTGCTCTTTGGAACCATCGATACTTGGTTGGTTTGGAAGTTGACAGACGGAGCTTCTCACGTAACAGACTATTCAAACGCTGCTCGTACCATGCTCTATAATATCAAAGACCTAAAATGGGACGATGAGATTTTGGAAATCCTCAATATTCCTAAGGCTATGCTTCCAGAAGTGCGTTCCAACTCTGAAATCTATGGAAAAACAGCTCCTTTCCATTTCTACGGTGGAGAAGTGCCTATCTCAGGTATGGCGGGAGACCAACAAGCAGCCCTCTTTGGACAGTTGGCCTTTGAACCTGGTATGGTTAAAAATACTTACGGTACTGGCTCTTTCATCATCATGAATACTGGCGAAGAGATGCAGTTATCTGAAAATAACTTGTTGACGACCATTGGATATGGAATCAATGGTAAAGTCTACTACGCTTTGGAAGGATCTATCTTTATCGCTGGTAGTGCCATTCAATGGCTTCGTGATGGTCTACGCATGGTGGAAAGCTCACCTGAATCTGAACAATATGCGCGTGATTCTCACAACAACGATGAAGTATATGTGGTACCGGCCTTCACAGGTCTAGGAGCACCATACTGGAATCAAAATGCTCGTGGTTCTGTCTTTGGCTTGACCCGTGGAACAACCAAAGAAGATTTTATCAAGGCGACTCTTCAATCTATTGCTTATCAAGTACGGGATATCATTGATACCATGCAAGTTGATGCTAAGACAGCTATTCAAGTCCTGAAGGTGGACGGTGGAGCAGCTATGAATAACTTCCTGATGCAGTTCCAAGCGGATATTCTTGGTATTGATATCGCTCGTGCTAAAAACTTAGAAACAACAGCTTTAGGGGCAGCCTTCCTTGCTGGGCTATCAGTCGGCTACTGGAAAGACCTAGATGAATTGAAGAACTCAATGCAACTGGCGAACTCTTCGAGCCTTCTATGAACGAATCTCGTAAAGAACAACTTTACAAGGGATGGAAGAAAGCCGTTAAAGCTACCCAACTCTTTGCAGAGATTGAAGACTAGTTAAGAGTCCAGTAGGATAGAAAGTGAAGAATGATGGAATTTTCAAAGAAAACTCGTGAATTATCGATTAAGAAAATGCAAGAACGCACCCTGGATCTTTTGATCATCGGGGGGGGAATCACTGGTGCTGGTGTAGCCTTGCAAGCAGCAGCAAGTGGTCTTGAAACAGGTTTGATTGAAATGCAGGACTTTGCGGAAGGGACATCAAGCCGTTCAACAAAATTGGTCCACGGTGGACTTCGTTACCTCAAACAATTTGACGTAGAAGTGGTATCAGATACGGTTTCAGAGCGTGCAGTGGTCCAACAAATTGCTCCTCATATTCCAAAACCAGACCCAATGCTTTTACCAGTCTATGATGAAGATGGGGCAACTTTTAGCCTCTTCCGTCTCAAGGTAGCCATGGACCTCTATGACCTTTTGGCAGGTGTAAGCAATACACCAGCTGCCAACAAAGTCTTGTCCAAGGAAGAAGTGTTGGCTCGTGAGCCTGAGTTGAAACAAGAAGGTCTTGTCGGTGGTGGGGTATATCTAGACTTCCGTAACAACGATGCTCGTTTGGTGATTGAAAATATCAAACGTGCCAATCAAGATGGGGCTCTCATCGCCAACCACGTAAAAGCAGAAGGATTCCTCTTTGATGAATCTGGTAAGATCACAGGTGTAGTGGCGCGTGATCTCTTGACTGATGAAGTCTTTGAAATCAAGGCTCGTTTGGTCATCAATACAACTGGCCCTTGGAGTGATAAAGTGCGTAACCTCTCAAATAATGGGGAGCAGCATTCTCAAATGCGTCCAACCAAGGGTGTGCATTTGGTCGTAGACTCAAGCAAGATCAAGGTTTCTCAACCAGTTTACTTTGACACTGGTCTTGGAGACGGTCGGATGGTCTTCGTCTTGCCACGGGAAACAAAACCTACTTTGGAACGACTGATACAGACTACACTGGTGACTTAGAGCATCCAAAAGTAACCCAAGAAGATGTCGACTACTTGTTAGGTATCGTAAATAACCGATTCCCAGAAGCTCACATCACCATCGATGACATCGAAAGTAGCTGGGCTGGTCTCCGTCCTTTGATCTCAGGAAATAGTGCTTCTGACTACAATGGTGGAAACAACGGAACCATCAGTGATGAAAGCTTTAATGCTTTGATTGCAACAGTTGAAGGCTATCTTTCTAAAGAAAAATCGCGTGAAGATGTTGAATCAGCAATCAGCCACTTGGAAGGCAGCACTTCTGAAAAACACTTGGATCCATCTGCTGTTTCTCGTGGATCAAGCCTGGATCGCGATGACAATGGTCTTTTGACCCTTGCTGGTGGGAAGATTACAGACTACCGCAAGATGGCCGAAGGAGCGATGGAGCGTGTCTTGACCATTCTCAAGGAAGAGTTCGACCGTCAGTTCAAATTGATCAACTCTAAGACCTATCCAGTATCAGGTGGAGAAATTAACCCAACGAACGTGGATTCTGAAATCGAAGCCTTTGCTCAACTTGGCGTATCTCGTGGTTTGGATAGCAAGGAAGCTCACTACCTAGCTAACCTATACGGATCCAATGCACCTAAGGTCTTCGCCCTTGCTCATAGCGTGGAACAAGCACCTGGATTGAGCCTAGCAGATACCTTATCACTTCACTATGCAATGCGCAATGAATTGGCACTTAGCCCAGTTGACTTCCTTCTTCGTCGGACGAACCACATGCTCTTCATGCGCGATAGCTTAGATGCAATTGTCGAACCTGTTTTGGATGAAATGGGACGCTTCTATGAATGGTCAGAAGAAGAAAAAGTTGGCTACCGCAAAGACTTGCAAGTCGCTTTGGAAAACAATGACTTGGCAGCATTAAAAAAATAAGAAAAACAAAAAGGGGTTGGAAAGAAAAATGTCTGACCTGCCCCTCTTTATAATGGAGAAATAAATCATATGAAAGAATTATTTGGTGAATTTTTAGGAACCTTAATCCTCATTCTTCTGGGAAATGGGGTTGTAGCAGGAGTGGTTCTTCCAAAAACGAAAAGCCACAACTCAGGTTGGATCGTCATTACTCTTGGTTGGGGGATTGCGGTTGCTGTCGCAGCCTTCATCTCTGGTAAGTTAAGTCCGGCCCATTTGAACCCTGCAGTAACAATTGGGGTTGCTCTTAATGGTGGCCTAGCTTGGGCATCTGTCATTCCTTATATCATCGCTCAATTCGCTGGAGCCATGGTAGGGCAAGTCCTTGTCTGGTTACAGTTCAAACCGCATTACCTAGCGGAAGAAAATCCTGGAAATATCCTTGGAACCTTTAGTACAGGTCCAGCTATTAAGGATACTACTTCAAACCTTATCAGTGAAATCCTCGGAACCTTTGTCTTGCTACTAACGATCTTTGCACTTGGTCTTTATGACCTTCAAGCAGGGATTGGTACCTTTGCTGTTGGTACTTTGATTGTGGGGATTGGTTTGTCTCTTGGTGGAACCACAGGTTACGCTCTCAACCCAGCTCGTGACTTAGGACCTCGTATCATGCACAGCCTCCTTCCTATTCCTAACAAAGGAGATGGCGACTGGGGATACGCTTGGATTCCAGTAGTTGGTCCAATCATTGGAGCAGTACTAGCAGTAGCAGTCTTTAAAATGTTTTAAAAAAGAAAGAGAGTGGGACAGAAATCGGTAATTCGTTAGAATTCGATTTCGTCGTCCCACCTCCGCACAGTTGAGTAGGGCTGTAAAAGCTGATAAAATAAGCGTAGTAGAGCCCACTCAACCACTGCGTCTTGCTCGATAATCGAAAGACAATTGAGAGGCTAGGACTTTTGTCCTAGCCTCTTTTAAAATACTGTATCAGCTAAAGAGAGCTTTGTACGTTCTAACTTAAAACAAGCTATAAGAAATGTAAAAAGCGATAAAGAAAATAATGATGGCAATAATGTATTGAACCGGCTTAGGTAGGTTATTCAATTTATCCATGAATTCTTTCATTGTTTGATCTTCTTATTGTTTGATTTTCTTAGGATTAGTGTAGCATGAAATAAGGCCCAAAACAATAGGCAAAACAGCTGATTTTGTTAAGATAAGAAATCCCTTTCAAAATTATTTAGATCAGTTAACCTATTACTAAATAAAGATAAGATAGATTGTAAATTATTTTTAGATAATAAGAGGCCAGAGTTTGACACTTTTTTTCACAAAGGAGTATACTGTTAGCATAGTTTTGGAAGGAACTTATGATAGATTCTCCCAAAACTGACTGTCAACCTTTGCTGTTCTTCTATGAACATTTGCTGGTATCAGGGATACCAAGGAGGAATCATATGTCTAAAGTAGCTATTGTCACAGGTGCAGGTCAAGGAATCGGTTTTGCGATTGCAAAACGATTGGTACAAGATGGCTTCAAGGTCGGAGTCTTGGACTACAATGCTGAAACAGCGGAAAAAGCAGTGGCTGAATTGTCAGCTGAAAATGCTTTTGCGGTTGTTGCGGATGTTTCCAAACAAGCTGAAGTGGCTGCAGCTTTCCAAAAAGTTGTCGATCATTCGGAGACTTAAACGTCGTCGTTAACAACGCTGGTGTTGCACCAACTACACCACTTGATACGATTACAGAAGAACAATTTGAACGCACTTTTGCCATCAACGTTGGTGGCGTAATTTGGGGTGCTCAAGCTGCACAAGCTCAATTCAAAGCGCTTGGCCATGGCGGAAAAATCATCAATGCCACCTCACAAGCTGGTGTCGTTGGTAACCCTAACTTGACTGTCTATGGTGGTACTAAATTTGCAGTTCGTGGGATTACGCAAACATTGGCACGTGACTTGGCAGATTCAGGCATCACTGTCAATGCGTATGCACCTGGTATCGTTAAGACTCCAATGATGTATGACATCGCTCATGAGGTTGGTAAGAACGCTGGTAAAGATGACGAATGGGGTATGCAAACTTTCGCTAAAGATATTACCCTCAAACGTTTGTCAGAACCAGAAGATGTAGCAGCAGCGGTCAGCTTCCTTGCTGGTCCTGATTCTAACTACGTTACAGGACAAACCATCATCGTGGATGGTGGAATGCAATTCCATTAACATTCAAATAGGGGTTGGGAGTTTTCCCGCCTCTTTTCTTATGTGCACCTTATTCCTCTCGTTCGCTTTTTTTGAAAAATTAGGGTAGAATAGAAGTCATATTTTGAAAAAGAATAGATCAATAGTGATAGAGATGAACTCTCTTCCATCCATTAAAACGAAAAGAGGTGACCATATGTGGAAATGGATCAAACGTCTCATCGGACTGACCTTCCTCCTAGTGATTGTCTTAGCAGTTTTCTTGATACCGGCAAAAGTTTCGACTCAAGAACAATTTAAAAATGTGACAGTGAATACTTCGCTGGTAGATCTGGCTCAAGAAGGTCTATCTACAGCAGACGTAACAGCATCTGGCCTGCAAACAGAGCTTCAGCTAAATTCTCCTCAATTGCGCCAAGTTATTAAAGGAATGCTTGGAGAAGTTTTAGATGAAACTCTCCTCAATACAGCAGTTGCTATGAATGGAGACCATATCAATGTTCAGGTTCCGATTGAACTTGGACCGGTAGAAACCATGGTGAGCATGGACTATACAGCGAGTGTGACGGATCAACAATTGACCTTGACCTAGAACGGGCCCGTCTTGGCCATCTCCCAATTCCACGAGCCTTGGTCGCTTCTAAGATTGCTGAAAAAGTTAACCAAGAGGGAACCGGAGCTACCATGACAGGCAATCAAATCCAATTAACCTTACCGACAAGTGGCTACCAAATCCATTCTGCGAAGGTCGAAAAAGGGAACATGCTTCTACAAATTATCGTTCCCATTTCCTATTAAGCATCAACCATTGGTTTCTGATGAGGCCGATGGTTTTTCTAATTGACAAAGCCCAGAAAAAAGAGTAAGGTAGAACGAGAAAACGATTTCAGAAACAGGGAGATTTAAAATGCCACTATATGAATTTTGTGCAGAAAACATAACTCTTTTAGAAAAAGCTTTTCAAGCAGAAGCGCGACGAGTAGAACTATGTGATAACTTAGCGGTAGGAGGTACGACTCCTAGCTATGCTGTGATCAAAGAGGCTGTGAGGCTTGCTAAAGAGTATCAGGCCAAGGTTATCGTCATGATTCGTCCACGAGGTGGAGATTTTGTATACTCTGATCAAGAGCTAGACATTATGTTAGAAGATTGGAAAGTTGCCCGTGACCTGGGTGTTGATGGCTTGGCGGTAGGTGTCTTGACTGCTGACAATCAGCTGGATAAAGACGCTATGCTTCGTTTCATCCAAGCTAGCCAAGGATTTGAATTGACCATGCATATGGCATTTGATCAGATTCCTCTAGAAGATCAAGCGTCGACGATCGAGTGGATGAAGGAAGTGGGCGTGACCCGACTATTAACGGAGAGCCGGCAGTCCAGAAACAGACTTAGAACAACGTTTAGAGCGCTATGAAGAGTATGCTAAGTTAGCGGATGGCCAGGTAGAAATCTTGGCAGGTGGCGGTGTTTCCTTGGAGAATCGTCAGCTTTTCCTTGACGTTCCTGGAGTGGATCAGGTCCATGGGACCCGAGTTGTCTTTTAAATCTATATGAGTTGAGGACCATTCTCAACTCATTTTTTGCTTCTTTTTGGTATACTGGAGAAGAAGGAGTAGACCAGTGTTTTTACCGGATTATTTTGAGAAATATAGTATAGATAAAGAAAAAGCCCTGGCTTATGGGTTTTCAGAGCAGGGAGAGGACTATCACTATGAGCAACTAATCCTCGATGGAGACTTCAAGCTCTATGTGACTGTCCAAGGTAAGGAAGTGGATTTTTGGTTAGTGGATCAAGAAACAGGTGACGACTATATGCAGCTCCATATGGACCAGATGGTGGGTCAATATGTGGGGCAAGTCAGAGAAGCCTGTCAGCAGGCCTTAGAAGATATAAGAAAGTCTTGTTTTGCTGTCAAAGATTTTATGTATCCACAGACCAAGCGCTTGGTGGGTTGGATCAGCCAGCAGTATGATCGTCCCCTCGAATATCTCTGGGACCGCTCACCGGACTCGGGTGTCTTTCGTCATCAAAAAGATCTCAAATGGTTTGGCGTTCTCATGAAGATTGACTGGTCCAAGCTTGATGTGAAACAAGAAGGGAAGATTGAGGTCTTAAATCTTAAACTGGACCATGTCAGCCAACTCATAGAAGAGCCTCCTTTCTATCCGGCCTACCATATGAACAAGAAATACTGGATTAGCATTCCCTTGGATGAACGAGTAGAGGATAATCATCTTTTCGAGCTTGTGGCCAAGAGTTGGGCCTTGACCAAGAAGTAAGGGTTTAACCCAATTGATTTGTGAAAGTGAATAAAACATAAAAAAGAATGTTGAGGGGTCAACATTCTTTTTTATTAGAGAATTTCCTGTCCTTATTGCTCTTTGGTCAATGAGAAGTGGAAATCTCTGTAATTGCTATAGTCAAACTCTGTATTGATATCTGTTGTGAAGGCTATCGGAGTATAATGACCTTCCTCAAGGATAAATCCTGGTTTGAAGCGGAAATTTGCTACTCCCTAATCCAGTAATACCTGGAAGAAGAGCATCTGCGCCATCAAGACCTTCTGACTCCCAGTAATAGACATTACCAGATGCTTGAATAGCTCTTGCAGTATAGGTAGCTGTGCGGGTTGGTTCACTATCATTTTTAAAGCCAACGACAGTTGTAATATCACCATTGGCTTCAATAGTCATTTTGATGCTATCCGCCTGAGGGCTAGATCCTACCCAAGTGCCGACCAGATCTGCAGGAACAACTGCTTGATTAGTTGAAGATGTATCTTCTGCCTTGTTCGGTTCAGTTGAAGCTGATGGGTTACTTGCCTGACTTGAAGGAGTAGTATTTTCTTTTGCTTGAGAAGAAGAAACTGTAGCTTTTTTATTCAAGCTGGCTTTTGGTTTTTTCTCAACTTTCGAGCTAGAAGCTTTTTCGGATGAGGAAGTTGTTTTATCTTTTGAGCCACACCCTCCCAAAGCAAGTCCAAGTGATGCAGCCACAAGAGAGGCTGCAGTCCAACGAATCAAAGATCGTTTCATAATATCACCTCTTTATCTTTCTGACTTAGATTATACTCCTATTGTTACAGATGTCAAGTGATTTTTGTAATAAATGTAATGTTTTTGTAACATTGTTTTATATATAAAAATAACTCAAGAATAGAAGGATAGGGATTGAATCATAGATAAGCGTTAATTTGGGGTAAAACCTCTTCCAATTTGTCCTGATTGATACGGGCAAAGGCATAGGGACAGCTTTTAATATAGGCAGATTCGAAGAAGTGGAGAGGGAGACCGCTATGTTTCAGTCGAGCGACCGAAGGGACCTGTCTTAAATCTAGTAAAACACCTCCAATGACCGGCCATACGGGGACGGACAGGGAATGTTGCTGGAGTAGGGAAGCGGCTTGCTCTTTTTGGATGACTTGTTGTTGATGTAGGAGGCCTTTATTTTTGGCAAACATGCCATTGTCAATATAGAGGCTCAAGGCCTTCTGCATGACCAAGTTACTTTCGTAGTCGAGTGTCCCCTTAAGTTTTAAGACAGGGGAAAGAAGCGCTTGGGGCAGGACCATAGAAGTAATGCGGAGGGCAGAAAAGAGGCTGGTAGAAAAGGACTTGATGTAGATAACCCGGTCGGATGCATCCAGATAATGAAAGCTAGGAGAAAAATGTGGATCATAATCCCCCAAGTAATCGTCCTCGACAATATAGACATCATACAGCTCTGCTAAGGCCAATATCTGTTCCTTCTCTTGCTTGCTATAACTATGTCCCAGCGGGTAATGGTAGCGAGGAATGGTATAGAAAAATTTGATCCTGCCACTTTTGAAAATGGCTTCCAGTTGCTCAAAGTCAATTCCTTGGGGCAAGCGATTGATGCTTTGATAAGGCAAGTCTTGCTCGTGAATTAACTTGTTGATACGGTAGTAGGTTGGTTGCTCTACTAGGATTTCTTCTTTTTGGTTTGGGAAGGCTACCTGACTTAGGAGGTAGAGGGCTTGCTGGGTTCCTGAGGTGATAACGATTTGTTTCTCCTGGGTATAAATCGCATCTTCTCGCAGGAGAGAAGCAATAGATTGACGGAGATCGACTAGACCTTCCTGCTTTTCATAGTAGTTGAAGAGGTAATTATCACGACCGACAAGGGTTTCGTTGATACAAGTCTGAAAGTCTTCAAAGGCTTGGAAGCGATCTTCCTTGAGGCGAAGAGGTAGGTCGGTGTGCTTTCCAGTCTCTTCCTCCAGGACATAATAGCCGCTTTGGGGCTTAGCATAGATATAGTTCTTGTAGCTGAGCTCGAGCAGGGCCCGTTGGACGGTATCCTTACTGCAGGCATACTGACTGGCTAGTTGGCGAACGGAAGGCAGGCGGTCTCCAGTTTTTAGGATCCCCTGGTCAATCTGGTTTTTCAATGTAGTAAAAATCTTTTGGTATTTGGTTGTCATAACTGTCCCCGTACAATTTTTCTTTATTGTAGTCAATATGGTGTAAAAAAGCAACTAAAAAGTGACTCCCTATAAGAGAGTCACTGTCTTACATGACATACACAATCGCGATATATTGGAGAGCAGAAGCGGCTAAGATGAAGAGGTGCCAAATCATATGGAAATAAGGTTTCTTTTTGGCGTAAAATCCAGCTCCAACTGTATAACACAGGCCACCCATCAGCATCAAGCCCCCAGAAGGTTGGACTTGTTTGGCTGATGATCTGTGGGATAATGAAAATCACCAACCATCCCATAATCAAATAGAGGGCCAAGCTGAATTTTTCATTTACCTTCTTAGCAAAAATCTTATAAAGAATTCCGAAGATGGTCGTCCCCCATTGAATCAGGATAATGGCATAGCCGAACCAGTTGTTCATGAGAGAAAGAACGACGGGTGTATAGCTACCTGCAATGGCAATATAAATCATGGAGTGATCGATAATCCGTAAGACATACTTCTGAGGTGAGTCATAGGCCATGGCATGGTAGATAGTCGATGAGAGAAACATGAGAAAGAGACTGATGACAAAAATCGAAGTCCCGACAGCTGCTAAAGTCCCATGTGTTTCATAACTATAAATAGCAGAAGTTGGTAAGAGAAAGAGCATCAAAACAGCCCCGACTGCATGGGTGACACTATTAGCGATTTCTTCCCCAAAGGATAATCGTTTACTTAATTTACTAGCATAATTCACTTTTATTTTTCCTCCTCAGAATGAACATGGATATAGGATAGGGTTTCTTGGTAGAGTAGCACGGTACGACAGGCAGATCCGATAATGGGTGCTAAAGGTTCTTTCTCTTCATGAAGAAAGTCCACAAAACTATTATAGAGGTCTGCGGAGTTGGCTTGACTCTGCAAGAGGTTCAAGGTAGCTGCGATCTCTTGAATCGAAAAAACCGTCTTTAAGGTCGTAATAGCAATGAGACGGGCAACCTGCTGTCGCTTATATTTCTTCTTATCTGGTTTTGGCAGGTAGCCGTGTTTAACGTAATTATTGACCATGGAAGCCGTCAAGCCCTTGTCTGTTTCTGAGATAAAAGGCGCACACACCTTATTGACATAGAGGAGGACTTGGTCCAAATAAAGATCAATATCAGGAATTTCTTCCCACTTGGGATAACTGTAGTTGAATAAAATAGTTATTACCTCTTTGTTATCTAGTTTTAATAACTAGATGATAACATGATGGTAATTTTATGTCAAGCGAAAATGAAATATGGTACAATAATTCTATGAAACTATTAATTCCAACAGCAAAAGAAATGAATCTGGATACCCCAGAAAAAACGGGTCATCCTGTATCAAATAAGACACAAGCGGTCATCGATGCCTTAGCTTCATTATCTCTAGAAGAGTTAGCCTCGCTTTATAAGATTTCTGAAGAGCGAGCAAGTGAAGAAGAGCAACGGATCCAAGCGCTCAAGTCGAGTACAGCTAAGACCTATCCAGCTTTGAATCTCTTCGACGGTCTCATGTATCGGAATATCCGCCGTACGGACTGGACAGAAGCAGAAGCGGCTTATGTGCAAGACCATCTCTTGATCACCTCAGCTCTTTATGGGAGTGATTCCAGCCCTTACTCCGATTGCTCCCCATCGTTTGGACTTTCTCATGAAGCTTAAGGTCCAGGGGAAATCCTTAAAGACTTTTTGGAAGGCTAGCTATGATCAAGCTCTTCAGGAGGAAGATCTAATTATTTCTTTGCTTTCCAGTGAGTTTGAAACCGTCTTTTCTAAGGAGATTCAAGATCGGATGGTGACCTTTAAATTTCTAGAAGAGAAAAATGGTCAGTTGAAGGTGCATTCGACCATTTCTAAGAAAGCGCGTGGGGCTTTTGTGACAGCCTTACTAGAGAAGCAGATCACGAAGGTCGAAGAGATGAAGCAGTTAAGCTTTAATGGCTTTGCCTACCAGCTGATTTATCGACTGACAAACAATTAGTCTTTGTGAAATATGAGTAAATAAAAGGTACTAGTCAACAGCGACTAGTACCTTTATTTTTGAGAATCAAAAAACGCGTTCATAGCTAGCAACACAAGTCAGCTGGCCATGAACACGACTGATTGAATGATTAGAATTTAGTGGGAGCCCTTTAATTTTTTCAGAAAGAGTTTGCAGTTGTTTTTGTTCTTCTTCACTAAAGACACTCATAACTTTTTGTACATTTCGTATATGATCAGGAAGAACTTCGATAATTTTTTTACGGCCCTTTTCTGTCAAAGAAACGATACAAGCACGACGGTCATCTGGATCTGTTTCGCGTTTGATCCATCCATCACGCACCATATTTCGAATGACGACAGTCATATTTCCAGAGGTCGCTAAAATACTGTCAATCAGGTTCTGAATCCGCAAATCCCCCTTACTATACAAGGTTTCCAAAACGGAAAACTGAGTAGGAGTCAACTGATGATCCTTAAAGACATGAGACTCTGCTGCACGAAAAGTCCGTTCCGCCTTGTGAAAGACAATCATGGTTTTTAATTCTGTTTGGGCTTCTTCAAATAGTTTTTCTAAATTCTTCATACTATTATTTTATCAATAAATAGTATTAGACGCTATTAAGCCTTAATATCAAATAGATTACAGGCGGGTGACAAGATAATAGAATTATCAACACAAGAAATAGGTCTGTTAACTTTAATCTCAAATTATTTCTTTGTCGAATAGTAAGAAGGTGTAAAGTTTCTGGGCAATCCTTAGTAAAATCTTGCTCCAAGTCAGATAGATGGTGTATAATATAGGTATTGTAGCCAGCTTCTGGTAGAATCTTAGTCAATATTGGTTCGTCTGTAGCTGGTCCCAGATAGAAAGTAGGTAAGGTATGAAAATTTCTGATCGTGTATTAAAGATGGAAGAAAGTGTCACCCTAGCAAGTGATGCCAAAGCAAAAAAACTAAAGGCAGAAGGAAAAGATATCCTCTTTCTAACCTTGGGCCAGCCTGATTTTCACACTCCTGAGAATATTCAAGATGCTGCAGTTCAGACTATTCGGGATGGACGGGCTTCCTTTTATACGGTTGCTTCTGGCCTGCCAGCATTAAAGGCTGCCGTCAATACCTATTTCGAACGCTACTATGGATATTCCGTTTCACCAAATCAAGTCACCTTTGCGACAGGTGCCAAGTTTTCGCTCTATACCTTCTTTATGGCTGTGCTCAATCCAGGTGATGAGGTTATTATCCCGACACCATACTGGGTCAGCTATGGAGACCAGGTCCTGATGGCAGAAGGGGTTCCCGTCTATGTCAAAGGACACCAAGCCAATGATTTTTAAGGTATCCGTTGAGCAATTGGAAGAAGCTCGGACGGAGAAAAACTAAGGTCTTGGTCTTAAACTCTCCTTCTAATCCGACGGGGATGATTTATAGCAAGGACGAACTCCTAGCCATTGGAAATTGGGCTGTCGAACATGACATTATTATCCTAGCGGATGATATCTATGGTCGTCTGGTCTATAACGGCAATGAGTTTGTTCCGATTTCAAGCTTATCTGAAGCCATCCGCAAACAAACGGTTGTCATTAACGGGGTTTCAAAAGCCTACGCCATGACAGGTTGGCGGGTTGGTTATGCGGTTGGTGATCCAGAAATCATCGCAGCAATGAGTAAACTAACTGGTCAAACAACTTCCAATCTGACGGCCGTATCGCAGTATGCTACGATTGAAGCCTTGACAGGTCCACAAGACTCGGTAGAGGTGATGCGTCAAGCCTTTGAGGAGCGTTTGAACACCATTTATCCTCTTTTGTGCGAGGTTCCAGGTTTTGATGTCATCAAGCCACAGGGAGCTTTCTATCTCTTCCCAAATGTCAAAAAAGCCATGGAGATGAAAGGCTATACCGATGTGACAGAGTTTGCAACTGCCATTCTGGAAGAAGTGGGTGTTGCCCTTATTACAGGTGCTGGATTTGGAGCACCGGAAAATGTCCGTCTTAGCTATGCAACTGACCTGGAAACGTTGAAAGAAGCTGTTCGCCGCTTGCATCAGTTTATGGAGAATTAAAATAAGAGAGTGGGACAGAAATCGGTAATTCGTTAGAATTCGATTTCGTCATCCCACCTCCGCACAGTTGAGTAGGGCTGTAAAAGCTGATGAAATCAGCGTAGTAGAGCCAACTCAACCACTGCGTCTTGCTCAACAATCCAAAAATAATTGAGAGGCTAGGACTTTTGTCTTAGCCTCTTTTCTATAGCATTATAAGTAATCGACAGAAAGAATTGTGTTTGCCTTTTTCACAGGGACACGGGTCTTAGTCCCATTGTTTCCTTTTGGGAGGCGGAATTTTTTCACTTCTGGACTAGATGGTTTTGCTTGAGTCTTCTTGCTAACAGGTACGCGGGTTTTTACACCATTATTTCCTTTTGGAAGACGAAGTTTCTGAACAGGTTTTACTGGAGTAGAAGGAGTCACAGGGTTTTCTCAACAACTGGGCTTGTCACTTCTTTATAGAAATAGGTTACAGTAACTAGGTTAGAAACATGGAGTTTATGGGAGGTCAATTCTTCTTTGTCAGCAGATTGGAAGGTATATGTTTTTCCATTAGCTTGAATCTGAGCAGGTTCTGTTGGTAGAGCAGCTTCATAAGCCAAATCAAGACTCCGCTCGACGCTGTATTCTTGGGAAGGAGCAATTTCTTGTCCCTTATCGTCTACAAAACGAGCACGTTTTACAACTTCAGGATTCAAATCGATATCGTCATAGAGATGAATGACTTCAATGACGGGGGCGGTAGCAGTTCCTTTTTCAGGAGCACTCTTGTAATGGAATCCATCTTTAATATCAAGCTCAGAGTATCTAACTCGATACCATGTTTTTCCATTTTCGTCTGTAACGGTTGCTGGTCCATTTCCAGAAACGTCATATTTGGTGAAAGCACGGGCTTCAACTGTCTTGTAGACGACATCTGTAGAAGATGCAATTGGAGAAAAGTCTGGTTTCAAAGTCCGACGACGATGGATGACACGAATTTCGGAGATTCGTGGATCTACTGGGATTTCAGCAGGAGCTGGGGTTGATTTCTCAACTGTAGGGATCGCTGTTTCTTCGCTAGGAAATGGTGCTGTTTCTTCGTTTGTAGCTGTAGTAGCTGGACTCTCTGAAGTTGCTGAAACAGGAGTAACCGTATCTTGTCTTTTAGAGACAGGAGCAGTGACAGGTGTTGTCTGCTCTTCTGTTAATGTTGTTGTTGCGAGATTGAGGGCTAAAGTAGCTGCACACAATCCCGTGGTGAGTTGAATTCTCTTTTTCATATATTCCTCCTTATAGAAACCGATAGTATAACTTGTAAGCTTTTGACCAGTCAAAAACGGTTGCTAGAAAGACTAAAAAAGACTGGATTTTCCTTTGAAAAATCAAAATATAGGATAAAATATTTTAATTGGTTCAAGAATTTGAAAAGTTGATTGACTTTTCTTTAAAAAGTCAGCTTTCGTTAAAAAAAGACGCATTTTAGCTTGTGAGAGATAGCTATCAAGTCCTAATTGTGGTAAAATGAAAGGTGACCATGTCTTCGGACAAGTACAATGAGAAAAGGAAGATGTATTATGACAAAACGGATTACCATCATCGAAGTAAAAGACTATGTCGGTCAAGAAGTGACCATCGGTGCTTGGGTTGCGAATAAATCAGGAAAAGGGAAGATCGCATTCTTGCAATTGCGTGACGGAACGGCCTTCTTCCAAGGTGTTGCTTTCAAACCAAACTTTATCGAAAAATTCGGCGAAGAAGTAGGTCTTGAAAAATTTGATACTATCAAACGTCTAAGCCAAGAAACCTCTGTCTTTGTAACAGGGGTTGTCAAAGAAGACGAGCGTTCTAAATTTGGTTATGAGCTCGATATTACAGACATCGAAGTGATTGGTGAATCTCAAGACTACCCAATCACTCCAAAAGAGCACGGAACAGACTTCTTGATGGACAACCGTCACTTGTGGTTGCGTTCACGCAAACAAGTTGCTGTCATGCAAATCCGTAACGCTATCATCTATGCAACTTATGAGTTCTTTGATAAGAATGGTTTCATGAAATTTGATAGCCCAATTCTTTCAGGAAATGCTGCAGAAGATTCGACTGAACTTTTTGAAACAGACTACTTTGGTACTCCAGCTTACTTGAGCCAATCAGGTCAGCTTTATCTTGAAGCGGGTGCTATGGCCCTTGGTCGCGTCTTTGACTTTGGTCCAGTATTCCGTGCTGAGAAATCTAAGACTCGTCGTCACTTGACTGAGTTCTGGATGATGGACGCTGAGTACTCTTACTTGACACACGATGAATCACTTGACTTACAAGAAGCTTATGTCAAAGCCCTTCTTCAAGGTGTGTTGGACCGTGCTCCTCAAGCCTTAGAAACATTAGAGCGTGATACTGAGCTCTTGAAACGCTACATTGCAGAGCCATTCAAACGCATCACTTACGATGAAGCGATTGATCTCTTGCAAGAGCATGAAAACGATGAAGATGCGGATTACGAACATCTTGAACATGGAGATGACTTCGGTTCACCACACGAAACATGGATTTCAAACCACTTTGGTGTACCAACCTTCGTGATCAACTACCCATCAGACATCAAAGCTTTCTACATGAAGCCAGTTCCTGGTAACCCTGATCGTGTACTTTGTGCAGACTTGCTTGCACCAGAAGGCTACGGAGAAATCATCGGTGGTTCAATGCGTGAGGAAGACTACGATGCCCTTGTCGCTAAGATGGAATCTCTCGGTATGGATAGAACAGAATATGAATTCTACCTTGACCTTCGTAAATACGGTACAGTCCCACACGGTGGATTTGGTATCGGTATCGAGCGTATGGTCACCTTCGCAGCTGGTACAAACACATCCGTGAAGCCATTCCATTCCCACGTATGTTGCACCGTATCAAACCTTAAGAACTATAAAAACGCCAATTGGCGTTTTTACTTTAAATGAAAGAGGTGGAGAAAATGTAGGCAACTCTCAGTAAGTCTTTTAGAAACAGTCATATTACATATTGAAAGAGAGAAAACAATGTTTAAAAGAACTTACAAAGGCAATATTCCACTCCTAGCAGGTCTGGAATTTACATCTTATTTTGGAATTACCAGTTTTTGGATTTTATTCTTCATCCAAAATGGTCTTTCCTTGCTTCAAATCGGTCTATTAGAGAGTATCTTTCATGGGACCAGCCTCTTGTGCGAGATCCCATCCGGTATGTTGGCAGATCGCTTTAGCTACAAGACCAATCTCTATTTGGCTCGCTTGGCCAGCATTGGATCCTCTATCTTGATCTTGTTTGGTCAGGGGAATTTTTGGATCTATGCGATTTCTATGATGGTCAGTGCTTGGTCTTATAATTTTGACTCGGGAACCAGCACCGCCTTCTTATACGATTCTGCGGTAGAAGCAGGGCAAAAGGATCGGTATCTTCAGATTTCTAGCTTTTTGTCTGGCGTGGCCGAAGTCACCCGAACTTTAGGTACCGTTGTGGCAGGCTTCTTTGTTCATGGAGCATTGGCTTGGACATATTATATTGCTATTGGGCTTTCCTTGATTTCCATTCTTTTGATCTTTCTTATGAAAGAGCCAGAGAGCAAGAGTGGTGAAAGAAATCACTTGACCTTAAAACGGATATTGGTAGTAGTGAAACAAGAATGGCAGGAAAAACCAGTACTCTTTTACTGGATGTTCACCTATCAGTTGGTAGGAACCATCATGTGTATGTTTTATTTTTACTACCAACAGAAAATCATTGACTTAGCCAGTTGGCAAGTTTCGCTCATTATGTTGATTGGTAGTGGATTCAATCTCCTAGCGGTTTATTTAGCCAGTCAAATCGGGAAAAAATGGAATAGTAATCAAGTCTTTCCGGTTTTGGTTGCATTGACAGGGTTGGTCTTGTTTTTTGTAGGCTTCAAGACTCCATTCGCTTATCTAAGTGTCTATCTCTTGACCAATGCCCTTTACGCAGTTTATCAACCCATTTACTACAATGATTTACAAACTTATCTGCCTTCTAGTGTACGAGCAACCATGCTGAGTATCAACTCCATGATGTTTAGTCTTTCCATGATCGTGATCTTCCCACTGACTGGTTGGTTGATTGATACTAGTGGATTTGTAGCTGTTTTTCTTGTACTAGGCCTGATAACACTCCTTTCTTTCCCACTCTTAGTGATTGGATTAGGGAAAATGGGCAAGATATTAAATAAGGGGACAAATACGGAATAAAATTGCTGACCTTCATCAGGTCATTATTCGATTCTCTCTGCTTTGCAGGGAGAGTTTTTTTATCTTTCTAAATTGTGGTAAAATAAGTACATCCTTTAGAAAGAAAAATGACTAGTATGAAAGACTTATTGAAATACTTCAGGAATTATAAAAAAGAAACCATACTGGGACCGTTTTTCAAGTTGTTAGAAGCAACTTTTGAATTACTGGTTCCACTTTTAATTGCCCATCTGGTCGATCAGCTCATCCCCCGTCAGGATCAAGGGGGGATATTTGGACTGGTTGGTCTCTTATTTGTTTTTGCTGGTTTTGGGGTTCTTGTAGCGATAACGGCCCAATATTATTCATCAAAAGCAGCAGTAGGCTATACCAAGGAATTGACTAATGACCTGTATGAGAAGATTCTCAGCTTGTCTAAGGAGCAAAGAGACCGTTTAACCACTTCAAGTCTCGTGGCGCGCTTAACCAGTGATACCTATCAGATTCAAACGGGGATTAATCTATTTTTACGTCTATTTCTCCGTGCGCCGATTGTCGTTTTCGGATCTATTTTTATGGCCTTCACCATTAGTCCGCAACTGACCCTGTGGTTTATTGGTATGGTTGCTCTCTTGTCCCTCATCATTGTCCTTATGTCTCGTCTGGTCAATCCTCTTTATGCGCGCATAAGGAAAATTACGGACCGAATGGTTACCATTACGCGTCAGCAGTTACAAGGGATGAGGGTTATCCGTGCCTTTGGGCAGGTAGCTCATGAAGAAGCAGAGTTTAATGAGGTTAACGAAGACTATACGAAGTGGCAATTAGTGGTCTCCAAATGGTCTAGTTTAATCAGTCCCTTGACTTTTCTCGTCGTGAATGGAACCTTGCTTTGTATTCTTTGGCAGGGGCAGGCCTCTATTCAAATGGGGACCCTCAGTCAAGGAATGTTGGTCGCTTTGGTCAATTACCTGCTTCAAATTTTGACAGAATTGCTGAAGTTAGCCATGTTGGTGACCTCGCTCAACCAAAGCTATATTGCTGCTGGTCGGATAGTCCAGGTATTTGATGAGAAAAGTGAAGAGCTGGATCAAGAGTTGGATGAGGTATCTGTTTCTGACCCTCAACTGGCCCTCCAGATCCAAGATCTTGTCTTTACCTATCCTTTAGCTGCAAAACCATCCTTAGAAGGTATTGATTTATCATTAAAGAAGGGACAAACCTTGGGAATTATTGGAGGGACAGGATCTGGGAAATCCACCCTGGTTCAATTGCTAGGTCATCTTTATGGCCCAAGCCAGGGTAGTGTAAGTGTCTTTAAAGATGGACAGAATCCCAAGACCCTTGGTCAGTGGCGTGACTGGGTAGCAGTAGTTCCTCAAAAAGCAGAACTCTTTAAAGGAAGTATACGTTCGAATCTAACGCTGGGATTAAACGAGGAACCGAAGGAAGAGCAGTTGTGGTGGGCCTTGGAAGTTGCGCAAGCAGCTGATTTCGTTCGTGAGAAAGAGGGAGGACTAGAGGCTCCCGTAGAAGTCTTTGGACGTAATTTTTCCGGTGGTCAACGGCAACGTCTGACCATCGCTCGGGCTGTCCTTCGCCAAGCTCCATTTTTGGTGTTGGATGATTCTACATCTGCCTTGGACTATTTGACAGAAGCACGACTCTTACAGGCTCTAAAGGAGGAGTTGACGGAGACAAGCCTCATCCTCATCTCGCAGCGGACCAATAGTCTGCGAAATGCTGATCAGATTCTCGTCTTAGATAAAGGTCGTCAAGTCGGCCTAGGAAGTCATGAGGACTTGGTGGCAACCAATCCTTTATACCAAGAGATTCATTTCTCCCAACAGAAGAGAGAGGAGGGGGCAGAATGAAACAGAAGTCTTATTTACGGCGCTTGCTTGCTGATATAGCCAAACAGCCCATCTGGCTAATCTTAGCCAGTCTAGGAACCATCTTACAAGTCTTGTTAACCGTCTATATCCCTATCCTGATCGGGCGGGCAATAGACTTAGTGGTGCTTCCTGATGCAGCACACCTCATACTCCCACTTATCCTACAAATGGGTCTTGTGATCCTCTTTGCAACCTTGATTCAATGGGTGAATCCTTTAATCTACAATCAGATGATCTATCGCTACAGTAAGGACTTGAGGGAGAAGGTCATCCAGAAAGTGCATGTCCTTCCTTTATCTTACCTGGATCGTCAAGGTACTGGGGATTTGGTCAGTCGCTTGACCACTGATGTTGAACAACTGAATAATGGTTTATTCATGGTCTTCAGTCAGTTCTTTGTTGGTCTTCTAACGATCCTAGTGACCATCGCGAGTATGGCCCGATTGGATTGGATGATGATGGGGATGGTCTTGATCTTGACACCCTTATCACTCTTTATCGCCCGCTTTATTGCCAAGCGTTCTTACCATCTCTTCAGGATGCAAACCCAGGCGCGTGGGGCTCAGACGCAGATAATTGAAGAATCTCTTAGTCAAGAAAGCTTGCTTCAAGCCTTCAATGCTCAGGATGCATTTCATAGGAGATTTATCGAGATCAATGGGGACTATGCTGCTTACTCTCAAGAAGCGACTTTTTACTCCTCCACCGTTAATCCTGCGACGCGCTTTGTCAATGCCTAATTTATGCGCTTGTGACGGGATTTGGTGCCTTCCGTATCCTATCTGGAACGAGCTTTACTGTTGGTCAGTTGGTAACCTTTCTCAACTATGTCAATCAGTATACTAAACCCTTCAATGACATCTCCTCTGTCCTTGCTGAACTGCAGAGCGCCTTAGCTTGTGCAGAGCGCCTCTATAGTATCCTAGACCAAGAGGAAGTGAAAGAAAGTGGTAAAAGAGACTTGCAAGAAGACGCTGTCGAAGGAGCTGTCCAATTTGATCATGTCAGCTTTGGTTATCTCTCTGATCAGCCCCTCATAAAGGACCTCTCCATTTCCATTCCGCCTGCTAGTAAGGTAGCCATTGTTGGTCCAACTGGGGCTGGGAAATCTACACTAATTAACCTTCTCATGCGCTTCTATGATATGGATCAGGGGCAGTTGCGTTTAGATCATGAAGCTGTAGATAGCTATAGTCTAGAAAGCTACCGCAAGCAGTTTGGGATGGTTCTACAAGAGACTTGGCTCAAAGTTGGAACGGTTCATGAGAATATCGCATTTGGTCGACCAGATGCTAGTCGGGAAGAAGTGGTTCAAGCAGCAAAAGCTTGCCAATGCTGATTTCTTTATTCAACAGCTTCCAGATGGCTATGATACTTATTTAGCAGATGCGGGTGACTCCCTCTCTCAAGGACAAAGACAGTTACTAACCATTGCTCGGGTCTTTCTTGCAGTGCCTAAGATTCTGATTCTAGATGAGGCGACCTCTTCCATTGATACACGGACAGAGTTGCTCATTCAGGATGCCTTTCATAAGTTAATGGTGGGTCGGACGAGCTTTGTAATTGCCCATCGCCTGTCTACAATTGAAAATGCGGATCTCATCCTAGTCATGGTAGATGGAAATATCGTTGAACATGGGAATCATACAGAGTTGATGGCACGAAAAGGTGTTTATTACAAAATGCAAACTGCCCAACTTTCTAGTAATTAAGACAGAAAAAGACTGGATGGTAATCCAGTCTTGTCAGATTGAAGATAAAAGTCTTCGCGAAAAACTTTCCTTAGGTGAGTGCGGACGTCAGCGAACTTCGAAGAAGTTCCATGACTTAGTTTTTGAGCCTAAGGTCTCAAAACTCCCGAGTGCCTGAAACTATTGTGTTTCAGGCACTTTTCTCACAGCGGAAAGTTTTTTGTATTCTTAAATGGCAAAATAAGTTATCTTTTGAAAAGTATCTAGCTGTTTTATGTAAAATAATAGTTTGTCTATATTCAAACAAGACTGGATAGTAATCCAGTCTTGTTTGTTTATTCCTGCGGATCTTTTAAAAGATAGAGAAGAGAGAAGGCTAGGAGTGCCATAGCAATACCTAATACGGTAAAGATGAAAGCGTTGCTGTCTGAGATGAGACCGATGGTACTAAGAGCAAAAGGTGTAATGGCTGCTCCAAAGCTACAACCTAAAACGGCAACAGAAGTAACTTGATTCAAGCGTTGAGCAGGGATCTTCTCTGAAATAATCTGAAAAACCATTGTGAGGGATGTACTATAGGTATAACCTGAGAAGAGAGCAGAAATTCCAAGTAAAGGAATGCTAGGAGATAGAGCTATCGCAATTAATGAAAGGCCGAAAGCAATACCCGCAAATGTAATGAGCTTATTCTTAAAGGTATGGACAAGTCCAGAGAATGTGAGACCTGCGAGGATACCAATTAGTTGCATACCGCTTAGGATGAGACTAGCTGAGTTGTATGATTCTTTGAAGGTAAAAGCAACAATACTTGGTATGCGAAGAGTAACACCGACATTACATAAGACAATCATTGCGGCTACAAGAGCTAAGATAATGGTTAATTTCCACTCTTCTTTTTTTAGCGGCTCTTTATGGTTAGCAGAAGCATGATGTTCTTCTTCGTGTTTTTCATAAGGAACGAAGGTTAAGAAAAGGAAGAGAACAATTAAACCAGCTCCATAAGCTAAGAAACTTGCAGTCCATCCAAATTGTAATAGAAAACCAACTAATAAGGTGACTAAGGCAGTTCCGACTACTTCAGCAGAACCACGAAATCCAAGTGTTTGGATTCTTTCACGACCATGGTAGCGCTCGCTAATGATGGAGATTGCCTTTGCATTGATCAATCCGACTCCCATCCCAAAAATTAAACGTGAAAGAAAAAGAATCGGATAAGCTTGGTTGATGAAGGGAATCATTCCAAAAAAGGAAAGAATCAAGAGACCGGTAACAATCATCTTTCTTTCATCTAAAAACTTCTCGATAAGAGTATTTAAAAATAAGGTGACCATGATACCAGCAGATGGAAGAGATACCAAGAGTTCAATCTGGCCTTTAGGTAAATCCTTGTAATAATTAAACATGGAAGGAAGTGCGCTTGAGATAGAGAAAGAAGTTGTTAGTACCAGAGATAAAGAAAGGATACTAACTTTTTCTAATAATTTTTTTCATATTTACCTACATTCTTTTATTACGTCTTTTGACACTCTACTATGGTATAGTTTTTTTGATTCATTTAGCAAGTTATTTAGATGAAATTTCTTAATATTTTTCATATTTGGAAGAAGAAAAATACTGGAGTTAAAACTCCAGTTTTTATTTCTATTAAACGTTTAAGACTTTATCCAAGAATTCTTTCAATCGTGGGTGTTGTGGGTTGTCGAAGATTTGGTCTGGTTTGCCGTCTTCGAGGAATTCCCCATCAGCGGTAAAGATGACACGATTGGCTACTTGGCGAGCAAATCCCATCTCGTGGGTAACGATAATCATGGTCATGCCTTGTTTAGCCAAGTCCTTCATAACGTTCAGTACGTCCCCGACCATTTCAGGGTCAAGGGCAGAAGTCGGTTCGTCAAAGAGCATGACATCTGGCTTCATTGCCAAACCACGCGCAATGGCCACCCGCTGTTTCTGACCACCTGACAAGCTATCAGGAGAGAAATCAGCTTTGTCAGCCAGTCCAACCTTTTCCAAGAGTTCCATCGCTAATTCCTTAGCTTCTTCACGACTCATGCGTTTGTGCTCTAAAGGAGCAAACATGATGTTTTCGATAACACTCATATGAGGGAAGAGGTTGAAGTGCTGGAAGACCATCCCGACATTTTCACGAACGATATCAATGTTGGTTTTTGGATCAGTCAGGTCATAGCCGTTCACGGTAATCTGTCCCTTGGTTACTTCTTCGAGAAGATTGAGACTGCGTAGGAAGGTTGATTTACCTGAACCAGATGGTCCGATGATACAAACCACATCTCCTTCGTAGAATTTTGTTGAGATGCCTTTTAGGACCTCATTTTCACCGTAATATTTGTGGAGGTCATGGACATCAATTTTTAATTTAGCCATTAGTTAGCCCTCTTTTCTAATTGTTTTGCAAAGCGTGTCAATAAGGTAATGATGACGAGGTAAAAGACTGCAAGGATCGCATACATCTTGAAACTTTGGTAGTTTCGAGCGATGATAATCTTACCAGTTTGGAAGAGCTCGACCAAACCGATAGCTGACACGATGGTCGTATCTTTCAAGGCAATGACAAATTGGTTGACAAAGTTTGGGAGCATCAGTTTAGTAGCTTGAGGCAAGATGATCTTGCGCATAGTCTTACCATAAGAGATCCCGAGGCTTCGACTCGCTTCCATTTGACCAGCAGGGACTGCTTGAATGCCTCCTCGAACAATCTCAGCGATATAAGCAGCAGCATTGAGGGAGAGAGCGATGGTACCTGCAAGGAAGTCATTGATTGGTGATTGATGACCTGTCATGGACTCGATCAAATTAGGAATTCCCCAGAAGATGAAGGCAGCAAGGATCATCAGTGGGATACCACGGATGACATCGACGAAGATCTCAGCTGTCCAACGAAGCCATTTATAAGGACTGACACTGAACATTCCAAAGATGATCCCAATCACAATAGCGATCGCAAATGATAGAAGTGCTAGTGCAATAGTGACACCAAGTCCACTTAACAATTGTTTGTAGTTGTTTTGGAGCAAGCCCCAGATAGTCGTTTCATCTACTGCAGTAGATTCTGTGGATTCTTCGCTATCGCTTGAAAGGTACTTATCCAAGATCTTTTGGTATTCGCCACTTTCTTTTAAGTTGGCCAAACCGTTGTTAAACATTTCAATCAATTCAGGGTTTGAATCCTTTTGAACTGCAAAGGCAGTCTGACCACTTGGAGTTCCTTCGATAGGTGTTTTGAATTTACGTCCTTGTTTAATGGCGTATTTGATCACAGGTTCGTCATCCATGATAGCAGCTACAGAACCAGAGTTTAAGCTGTCATACATAGAAGCCCCATCTGAGAAGGTTTGATTTTATAGCCATACTTGCTCTTGTTTTCCTCGAGGAAAGTTTGAGAAGCAGTACCATTTTTGACACCAACTGTTTTTCCTTTTAGATCTTCGTAGGAAGAAATCTTACTACTTTCTTGAACTGCTAGGATCGAATTCGTTGTGTAGTATGGGTCAGAGAAGTCAAAAGTTGCCTTACGAGCATCTGTTACAGTCATGCCTGCAATCATTCCGTCCGCATTTCCATTCTGAACATCACTGACGGCGGCATCAAAACCAGGGTTGCTAATTTCTAGAGTAAAGCCTTGGTCTTTGGCAATGGCCTTAATTAATTCCATATCAATCCCAGTGTATTTGCTTTGATCATTTTGGAAGACGAAGGGAGCAAAAGAGGAATCACTAGAAATTTTGTATTTTTTCTTCTTAGGAGTCGCCTTTTGGCCAGCTTTTGTGCTCGTTTCAGGAACAGCAGAAGTGCTGGCGGTAGTCGTTGTTGAAGATGATGATTGGCTGCTACCAGTCCATTTTTCAATAATTTGGTCTAGTGTACCATCTTTCTTCATTTGAGCAAGGGCAGTATTGAATTGTTTAATAAGGTTTTCATGGGACCCATCTTTTTTGACTCCAAAAGCAAAGCTTCCAACAGCTTCTCCTTCCATATTAATAGAAAGATCTTGGCCTTGCTTAATGGCATATTCGATAACAGGTTGGTCGTCCATAATGGCATCCACTGCACCGGTTGATAAACTATTGTTCATCAAATCACTGGTATCGAATGTCTTGATCGTATAACCGTACTGATCTTTGTTCTTCTGAAGGAAGCGTTGAGCAGCTGTTCCGTTTTTGACTCCGACCGTTTTTCCTTTGAGCTGGTCATAGGAAGTGATTTTGTTAGCTTTCTTAGTCGCAATCACGACTTTTGTATCATAGTAGGTATCAGACATCGCAAAGACTTGCTCACGTTCCTTGGTCTTGGTCATCCCTGCCATAATGGCATCGGCTTGACCAGCTTGAACTGCATTGACCGCTGCATCAAAGCCTGGGAACGATTTTTCTAAGGTCCATCCGTTAATTTCAGCGACCTTATCCAAGATTTCAACATCAATTCCTTTATAAACTTGGTCTGAGTCTTTGAATTCGAAGGGCGCATATGCCGTATCGAAAACGACTTTTACAGTTTCAGCCTGTGCTTGACTCGCAAAGGCGAATAGTGGAAATAAGAAAAGCAAACATGCTACTAGTTTTTTCTTCATTTCGTTCTCCTTTATATCAAATCCAGTTGTCTCGAGAAGAGCAATGGAAGGGATACCCAAAAGGGCTCAAAAAAATAAAGAATTCATACTGAAAACAAGTATGAATTTCATCATTTATTAGTTACGAGGATTATCATACCATAAATGAAACCTAAAATCAAGAATTTTAACCAATCCATGTTATGTTTTCTGACATCATTAAATATTGCAGTCTCTGATTTTCTTTGCTACAATGAAACTATAAGATAAAAGGAGGAAGATAATGAAGAAAGGTAACATTTTTCAAGATATAAAAACTGACACCTCATGGTCAGTACTTGTTTCTACACTATTCTATGTGTTCTTAACTTTCCTATTTGTTGAAGGTGGGCTTTGGCTTGGGAGTGAGTTTGTAGGACCATTTTCTCTAGTCATAGAGTTTTTAACGGAGCTCTTTTCACCAGGAAATGGAGGCGCAAGTGTTCAAGAGTTCTTCTACCATTATTTTCTCTATTATGAGCTTTTCAGTTTTGTATTCATTCTCATCCTCTTTATTTTTTGGGTGAAGTTCATTGAGAAGAATCCCTTATCGACGTTAGGTTTTGTAAAAAGGAATTGGCTTAAGTATCTAGGTTGGGGGATCTTGCTTTCTCTTCTTCAAATGGGAGTGATTGCCCTTGTCTACCAGTTGGGTGGTATTGGATCTTTTGAGCTTAATGAATTAAGTTTAGAACCCATTCTCTTTATTCTCGGTTTATTTCCATTTTGGCTCCTTCAAGGAGGAACTGAAGAAGTAGCGACACGGGGTTGGCTCCTCACTCGGATTGCAGCCAGAGCTAATCTCCCCTTAGCGATCGCGATTTCTAGTAGTCTCTTTGGCATTCTTCATCTGGGTAATTCTGGAGTGACCTTATTATCCGTACTGAATATTGTCCTTGATGGAGTGCTAGCTGGTTTGCTCCTTGTCTACACCGATAGTATCTGGCTAGTGGTCGCCCAACACGGCACTTGGAACTATGTACAAGGAAATCTCCTTGGTTTTCAAGTCAGTGGGACGGGCGCAGATGCGTCTATCTTTAGCTTTACCATGGGATCAGGACCTGACTGGCTGACCGGAGGTGAATTTGGAGCAGAAGGATCAATCATCACCACTATTGTTCTCCTTTTATCCCTAGTGATTGTTTATCGCTTAGGGGAGAGGAAAGAAAAGTTTGATGACTAACCTCTGTGTAATGTCTGAAAGTCATATATGAAAAAGACAAACACCAAAAATGACGTTTGTCTGCATTCTGAGTCGAACACATATTGATGAGTTCGGCTTTTTCTATATAATAATGGGAATGATTAGCTTGACTTGTGCACCATTATGAGTATTTTCTAAATGCATAGTTCCATTATGAAGTTTCATGACGCGTTTCACGAAAGATAAACCAAGTCCAAAGTGACTTTCTTGAGAGGGTGTTCTTGCTTGGTCCTCTTTATAGAAAAGATTTCCAGCATGTTGTAATACATTTTTTGAAAAAGTAGATTGATTATTCCATATGGTTAGAACTAATCGATTTTTTTCTTGTGACATTGTTAGCTGGATCTTTGCATCATTATCTTTTTGATGTTGTATTGCATTATTAATAATATTTGTGATTGCTCGAAAAAATAGATTGGAATTAATGGCAATTTGTGTTGATGGAGTTACTGTATTTGAAAAAACAAATTGTGTATTTCTCGGGAGTAAAGGAGTGATCTGTTCCTTCAATTGATGAGTTACTTGTTGAATTGATATGTTTTCAAGTTGAATATCATGGTCATAAAAGGTTTTGGAGTATTGGATGAAGTGGTTGAAATAATCGTTTAATTGAATACTTGCTTGCTCCAGATCTTTTAGACATTCCATTACTTGGGGTGTTTGCTCAGTGGATTGTAAGAATTCAGCATTTCCTCTGATGACAGTTAGAGGGCTACGAAGATCATGTGCAGCGCTAGATACTTGAAACATGAGTTCTTTTTTTTGATCTTTTTCATTTTGAATTCTATTTTTTATTTCAGATTGCATTTTTTCGATCAGATCGTTTGTTTCAATGAATTCTTTAATCTGCAAATGGTGATGTTCATTTTTGGTGAAATATAGACCACTATGATAAACCATGTTCATTTCTGTTTGAATCTTGGTTAATAATTGTCTAATATTTATTACAATGATAAAAATTAAAATGATGCAAAGATAAATCCAAGAACTGACGCTAAAAAAATAAAGCAAAAGTGATTGGCATTTTTTTCTCATTAATTCCAGATACAGAAGATAGAAGAGCTGGAACTATGTAAAAAAGTATCAGACATAGAAGAAATTGCCAAATGATTTTAAGGTAGGTACGCTTAATGAGTTGCTTGATTGTCAATTCTTTTTCCATTTGTATCCTCCTCCCCATATTGTTTTGATGGGGTCAATTTGATGGATCTTAAATTTTTGTCTGATTTGATAGATGTATTCAGTAATGGATCGTAGTTGTGCATCAGAGTCTACAGGATAGAGGTAATTGTAAAGTTCTTCTATGCTAAATATTCGGTTCTCATTTTTGCTAAAAGATAAAGTAAATCAAACTCTCGCTTAGTTAATGAAATTCTCTTTGATTGATAATATACTTCTTTACTATCTCGATAAAAAGTTATATTTGAATCCATCTCTTCTTTAGAGGCATGATGTGATCTTTCTTCTCTACGAAGATGCATTTGAATTCTTGCAATTAATTCTTTAATGCTAAATGGTTTTGTGATGTAATCATCTGCACCAGCTTGAATTCCTTTTAGTAAATCTTCTTCAAAATCTTTAGCGGTTAGAAATAGAATTGGAGTAGTAATTTGTGAACGAATGGAACGACAGATTTCTAAGCCAGAAATGGGCATCATGACGTCAAGTAAAATTAGATCGAATCCAGTAAAGTCACAGATATTGATCTCCTCTATATTTTTACGAGTTTCCACGTGAAAGTTGTTCGCTTTTAATGTATTGGCTATTAATCGTAAGATTTTTTCATCATCGTCAATGGCTAAAATTTTATACTTCATAGGCCCTCCAATTGTATTCCATATTATAGCAAATCTAGAATGCAATTTGTTAGAAATAAAAAAAATAATTATTCTGAGAATTTTCCTGATTTTTCTCCTGTTATACTTGCTCCAAGTGAAGGTGGAATTTCACTAAAAGTCAGAAGGGAAAAAGAATGAATGATAACAATTCAAAAGCTACATAAGGAATATAATAATAAAATTGTCCTTCAAAACGTGTCTTTCAAAGCCAAAAAAGGTGAGATTACTGGTTTGATTGGACCGAATGGATCCGGAAAATCAACTTTAATCAGAATTTTACTTGGTTTAGAAAATAGTCAAATGGGGATAGCGATGATCAATGGCAAAAAATACTCTCAATTGGGAGATAATCCTTTTGGTATTGTTGGATCATTCCTCGATAGTTGCCAACCTTATCCAACTAGAACAGGATTTCAGCATCTTCGGTGGATTGGCTTGGCTTGTGGCATTGACAAAAATAGGTGCAATGAATGTTTAGAGTTGGTGGGGTTAAGTGAAGCTAAAAATAAAAAAGTAAAAGACTATTCATTAGGAATGAAGCAACGTCTTGGGTTAGCAACAGCCTTATTAGCAAATCCTGATATCTTAATTTTAGATGAACCAATCAATGGACTAGATCCAGAGGGTATCCGCTGGGTACGCAATTTTTTACAATCTTTTGTCAATGAAGGTAAAACTGTCTTAATGACAAGTCATTATATGAGTGAGTTAGAATTGACTGTAGATCATTTGGTTGGTATTTCTAATGGGAAGATCGTTATTGATGCTCCTACAAAAGATATTTTGAAACAGTTTGGATCTTTTGAGGAAGCATATTTTAAGGCGCTCGAAGGGAAAGAAGGTGAATAATATGTTGAAACGTTCCTTTTTTAGTGACCTCTATAAATATTGTAGTTTAGCTACTTTTAAATTCACTTTTTTTCTTATTTTGGGAGTCAGCATATTTTTTACAATTCAAAATATTCAGGTGATAAATGCCTTAGTAGAAGGAAATGGCCAAGCAGTTAACCTTGATCCGTCTATGTTATCATCGAATCCAGTCTATACAGTCAGGGATGCTCTCTTATCATCCCCCTACCAAGCAAGTGTTATTTTCTTGCCAATCTTGGTTTCACTTGTTTATTCAACCCATTACCAATATGGTGATGATAATTTTACTCAGTTATTGATTCCTAACTGGAAAGTTCGTCTTACTGGGTTTATTGCAAGTTCGATTGTCTTATCGTTACTTTCTACTTTAGTAATTTCTATAGTAAATGCTGTTATCTTACTCATTTTTCTAGATTCAACTTTAAAGAATTATTTAGAATTGACTTTGTTTTTAGATGTCACGGTAAGAGTTATGATATTTTCAATCGTTCTTACTTTATTAGCTTTACTTTTCGTAATAGTAACGAAAAAATCAATGACTTCATTAATTGCAGATGTTTTATTATTGGTAATCAGTTTATCAGGTATTCTAAGAGGTATTTCCTCTAAAATAGAAAATCTATTGCCTTTGATTGGAGCAAAGTCATTTGCTTTTGGACGAATTGAAGGGACTCAAATGAGCCAATTGTATGGTTTTACACTTTTAACAGTAGAAGGGATCTTGTTCTTGGTGTTCATAATGGTTGTAGAAAAGATTCGAATGGGGAGGAAGAATGGCAAAAGTATTTTTCAGTCTTATCGTCAAAAAATATAGTTTAAAACCCGTGAAGTACCAGATAACCATACAGTCATTTTTGATAGGTTTTGTGTGTCTCTTAAGTATTTTACCAGTTGCAATCAATGGTACAATTGTAGAATTATCTTTAAAGCAAGCTCTTGTTTTTGCATCAATGCTCTCTGTTGGTATTGGGAGTGTTAATGCATTTGTAGAGTTACAATCACACGAAACAAAACTAGTTTATTTGGTAAGTGGAAAAAGGATCTTAAGTTCAATTCGGATCCTGTTCGTAGAGTTATGTGATGTAGTACTACAATCAACCTTAAATTTCATTGTACTGCTTATATGGTTTCATTTTTTTAGTAGCGAAATGGTGTCAGTTTAGAAATTTTCAGTTTCTATTTGATTGGCTCCATCCAATACTTTTTGATTTCTTACTTCTTAAGTTATTTTTTCAAAAGTCCAATGGGGAGTTTAGCTATTTTGCTACTATTTCCTATTTTGGTACAACCATTCATAGAAAGAGTAGTGGAACCATTGACTAGTTATCTATTTTATAATATTATTGCGGAAACAATATTAGGTAGTGCTTCCAATTTGCAACTCTGTATTTACGTTATTGGACTTGTATGCTCACTTGGAGCAACTCTCTACCTCTTGGTAAGGAATCAAGAAGTTAAGTAGTAAATTGATTTCGTAAAAATAATACCGATGAGCAAACCTTGCTAATTTTGTATATCATGGACACTGATGTTTATTACGTATTGCATGGTTTTAGAATAAAAGACAAGACTTTCGAAGTAAATGCGAGAGTCTTGTTTAGTTTTCACGCTAATGCGTGTCCAATTAATTATTTTGTAATTCGGGTATGTACCGATTTAACGGATCATTTTGTAATATGTTGTTTTCCCTTTCATTCCTCATCTCAGAGAATTCTAGTGATTTATGGTAAAATAAGGTCTATATATGTGAGGATAAAGAGATGATTAATCGAATTACAGATAACAAATTTAAACTAGTATCGAAATACCAACCGTCTGGGGATCAACCGCAGGCCATTGAACAGTTGGTGGATAACATCGAGGGTGGTGAGAAGGCCCAAATCCTGATGGGAGCGACTGGTACAGGAAAGACCTATACCATGAGCCAGGTCATCGCCCAAGTCAATAAGCCGACCTTGGTCATCGCCCACAATAAAACCCTAGCGGGTCAGCTTTATGGGGAGTTCAAGGAATTTTTCCCGGAAAATGCGGTCGAGTACTTCGTATCTTACTACGATTACTACCAGCCAGAAGCTTATGTGCCATCGAGCGACACCTATATCGAAAGGATAGCTCGGTCAATGATGAGATTGACAAGCTTCGTCACTCCGCAACCTCGGCTCTTTTAGAACGAAATGACGTCATTGTAGTCGCGTCTGTTTCATGTATCTATGGGTTGGGTTCGCCTAAGGAATACTCGGATAGCGTAGTGAGCCTGCGTCCAGGTCTGGAGATTTCTCGTGATAAACTGCTCAATGATTTGGTGGACATCCAGTTTGAGCGCAATGACATCGACTTTCAACGGGGGAAATTCCGTGTTCGGGGAGATGTGGTCGAGATTTTCCCAGCTTCGCGTGATGAGCATGCCTTTCGCGTTGAGTTCTTTGGGGACGAGATTGACCGCATCCGTGAGGTTGAAGCTCTGACGGGCCAGGTTCTGGGAAATGTGGACCACTTGGCCATTTTCCCAGCTACCCACTTCGTGACCAATGACGATCATATGGAAGTAGCCATTGCCAAGATTCAGGCGGAATTAGAAGAGCAGTTGAAGGTCTTCGAAAAAGAAGGCAAGCTCTTAGAAGCCCAGCGCCTGAAACAACGGACCGAGTATGACATCGAAATGTTGAGGGAGATGGGCTACACCAACGGGGTCGAAAACTACTCCCGGCATATGGATGGCCGGAGTGAAGGAGAGCCGCCTTACACCCTTCTTGACTTCTTCCCAGAAGATTTTCTCATCATGATCGATGAAAGCCACATGACCATGGGACAGATCAAGGGAATGTACAATGGTGACCGTTCTCGTAAGGAAATGCTGGTCAACTATGGTTTCCGTTTGCCGTCTGCCTTGGATAACCGGCCACTGCGTCGGGAGGAGTTTGAAAGCCATGTCCACCAGATTGTCTATGTGTCAGCGACACCGGGTGATTATGAGATGGAACAAACCGATACTGTCATCGAACAGATCATTCGTCCGACAGGTCTACTCGATCCCGAGGTGGAAGTGCGCCCTACCATGGGACAAATGGACGATCTCTTGGGTGAGATCAATGCGCGTGTAGAACGGGGAGAGCGGACATTTGTCACCACCCTGACCAAGAAGATGGCAGAGGACTTGACCGACTACTTCAAAGAAATGGGTGTCAAGGTCAAATACATGCATTCGGATATTAAGACTTTGGAGCGGACAGAAATTATCCGTGATTTGCGTCTGGGTGTCTTTGATGTCTTGGTCGGGATCAACCTCCTTCGGGAAGGGATTGACGTACCGGAAGTGAGTCTAGTTGCCATCCTCGATGCGGATAAGGAAGGTTTCCTCCGTAACGAGCGGGGACTCATCCAGACCATCGGTCGTGCTGCCCGTAATAGTGAGGGGCACGTGATCATGTATGCGGACACCATGACCCAGTCTATGCAAAAAGCTATCGATGAAACAGCCCGTCGTCGTCAGATTCAGATGGCTTATAATGAAGAGCATGGCATTGTGCCACAAACCATCAAGAAGGAAATCCGTGACCTGATCTCTGTTACAAAGGCGGTGGCCAAGGAAGAGGACAAGGAAGTGGATATCACCAGTCTCAACCGCCAAGAGCGCAAGGAACTGGTCAAGAAACTACAAAGCCAGATGCAAGAAGCCGTCGAAGTGCTTGACTTTGAGTTAGCAGCGCAAATCCGTGATATGATGTTGGAAGTCAAGGCCTTGGATTAGATAGGATAATGCGAATGAAGATTATCATTAAAACAATGGAAACTCCTGAAGAGATAGAAGGAAAATCTCTCGTTCATTGGCAAACGTGGAGAGAGGCTTATGACAATCTTTTACCCGCGGAATTTCAGGAGACGATGACTTTAGATAGATGTCGTTTCTTTAGTCAAAAGTATCCAGAAAATACCTTGATTGCGATGGATGGAAAGAAAGTCGTTGGATTTATCAGCTATGGAAATTTTCGTGATGAGGCCATTCAAGCTGGTGAAATCATTGCTTTATATGTTTTAAAAGACTATTATGGAAAAGGTATTGCTCAGAAATTAATGAAGGAAGCTTTGAGGACTCTTGATCATTTTTCTGAAATTTATTTATGGGTATTGAAAGATAATAAGCGAGCCATTGCTTTCTATCAAAAAATGGGTTTTACTTTTGATGGGCAAGAAAAAATACTTAAACTTGGAAAACCCGTTAAGGAATTGCGGATGATGTGTTCTTCAAATAAAAATTCCTAAAGGACCTATCTATCAATCTTTGAACCATTATCAATTAATCAAGTAAAAAAATAAAAGAGATAGAAAGAACCAAATAAATGAAGGAGAAGTCGAATGAAAATTCTAGTCATCAATGGGCATCCAGATAAGGAAAGTTACTGTCAGGCTATTTTTCAAACCATAGTCGAAACTATTGACTCAAAGCGCCATGAGCTTGAAGTCATCAGTCTCAATGAAGAGGATTTTGACCCTGTATTACGCTATGGCTATCGAAAGCGGATGGAAGAAGATCCCTTTATCCTTCGGTCTCAGGAATTGATCCAGTGGGCGGATCATTTCATCTTTGTCTATCCCATCTGGTGGAGTAGTATGCCGAGCCTCATGAAGGGCTGGATCGATCGGGTCTTTACACCGGGGATTGCTTACTCGGCCAATGATCAGGGAAGCTTTATCTGGAATTACCTCAGAGGCAAGCAATTTAAGAAGTTACTCAAAGGCAAAACAGCTAGTATTTATGCGACCTCCATGGCGCCTACTTGGTGGTACAAGATTTTTTCAGGCCCTCTCAACATTCCGGATAGTTATGGCATCTCTGTTTTGAAGAATGCCGTCTTGAACCACTGTGGGATCAAAACCAAGCGTGTCTGCATTTTGGGAGAAGTCGGCCGGGATGTGAACACCGCTAGCATGCGGGAACAGCATCTCCGAAAGGTAGCAGCAGAAGTGGAGAAACTTTGATCAGAGATGTGTTACTACTGATAAGCTAGTGTCTTTAGTTGTATTTTGATTAGCTTTTGGTTAAACTATTAACATACTCTATAAAAAATAGGAATGATTCAATATGCTACTTTTTATCTATATGATCTATGTCATTTATTCACTATCAAAAATGAAAAATGAAGGTAAAAGAGTCTCAATTTTCACTAAGTTGATTGTTTACGGCTTATTGATACTCTCCTCGTTTATGCTCTATTTCAGTTTTTTGTCATTTTTATTTAGCCCGTTGCCATTTTTTGGCTTTCTAGCTGCTCTTGCTATTGGGGGCGTGATGCTCTCTCTGAGATTGATCATTGCCATTCTTTTGCTTTTATTATCGCTCAGCCTATTCTTAGATAGTAAAAACAGTGATCCGGATACGCCTCTGATTGATCATTGGCTTCGATTAGGAGTTCATATCCTATTGATCATTATTTAAAAGAAGATTATTCGTTTTTTAAATCTCCACCAATGTTTACATAGGAGAGGTCAATTATGGGAAAGTATGTGAACCTGTTTAGGATTTTGTATCTGACTCTATTACTTTTTGTTATTGCTAACTTCATATTAGGCTTCTATGGTTACGCCTTTACTCCGCTCCTGTGGAACCCTTGGTTGTATCTAGGAGCAGTGACGATTTTTTTGTCACATCTGGTATCGCTTCTATCGAACTCACGCAGTCAATTGGAAGAATGTAGTGGGGCTACTGTTTAGTTTCTTTGTTAGCCTGATCCTAGTATTATTCATTGTGTTTTTCTTTAGTTTTGATGGTCATGGTTCGGTAATGATTCACTCAGAATATTATTTAAAAGAGAAGTCAATTGTCTTTCAAAGAGGCTCCCTTTTAGATGCCTTTGATGAATACCATGAGCTGGTGAATCCCTTTGTCATGAAAAAAGAGATAAAGAAAAAAGTTTATATTGATTAATTGTCAATATCATAGAAAGGAAATATATGTCACGTACAACGCCTACTATACTGTGCAATCTTTGCATGGTCGAAGATCTTGAAAATGGGAAAGTAGTCCTCCAATACCGCTCACCTGAAAAGACTCACTGGGCGGGCTATGCTTTTCCGGGTGGCCATATCGAAGAAGGCGAGAGTCTGGTCGAGTCAGTTATCCGTGAGATTGAAGAAGAAACTGGCCTCACCATTTTCAACCCCCGATTGGTCGCTGTAAAAAACTGGCAGTTAGAGGATGGCATCCGCTACATCGTCTTTTGCTACAAAGCGACAGAATTTACAGGCCAGCTAAGATCGTCTGATGAAGGAGAAGTTTCTTGGGTTGAGAAGGACCAATTAGAAAAGTTGGACTTGTCCTACGACATGCTTCCTCTGCTGGAAGTGATGGAAGACCCGGATTTGTCTGAGTTCTATTATCGCAAACGGACAGACGATGATTGGGAAAAATTTCGCTATTAAGGAGTTGGGTAGACCAGCTCTTTTCTTATTCTTGTAAGAAGTCGAAAAAAGTAGTATGATGGAAGGGTTTAGGAATACCTGATCTAGGGGGATTTATTATATATGAAGGATTTCACTTTGATGCCATTGCAGCATTTGAAAATTACGAGATTGAAACCATGAGAGATGGCCATGTGGTGGTGACAACCAAGGTGGTCGAATCGTCGCTCAATTATTATGGAAACGCGCACGGCGGCTATCTCTTTACCCTGTGTGACCAGATCAGTGGCTTGGTCGTGATTTCACAGGGAGTAGATGGTGTGACCTTGCAGTCTTCCATCAATTATTTGAAAGCAGGGCGCCTAGGAGATATCCTAACCATCCACGGGGAATGTGTCCACAGTGGACGGACGACTCGGGTTGTGGATGTCGATATTACCAATCAGGAAGGTGCCAATGTCTGTAAGGCCACCTTTACCATGTTTGTAACGGGAGAAAGAGATGAATCAGCAAAAGTACGCATTTAAAAACTATATTTTTGATTTTTATGGAACCTTGGTCAATATCGAAACCGATGAGTCGAGTCCAGTCTTATGGGAGACCATGGCCCAGATCTACCAGTCCTATGGTGCTCATTATACAGGGGAAAGTTTGCAAGTCCGCTATAAGGAGTTGGTGCAGCAAGCTGAGCAAAGTATCGCTAAGGAAAAACAGGTTACATATCCGGAGATTGATTTGACCGTGATTTTCGTTCAACTCTATCTAGAGAGTCATCCAACAGGAGCCAGTGTCCATCATTTCAAAGAGTGGGGACGCTTGATTGCTCGGACCTTCCGTGTCCTCTCTCGCAAAAGATTGGAGCTCTATCCGCACACGAAAGAAGTCTTAGAAGACATGAAAGCTGCAGGGTGTCGGATCTATCTCTTATCCAATGCCCAAGCGGACTTTACCAACCCAGAGATTGATTTGGTTGGCTTGAGAGAGATTTTTCATGACATTTATCTGTCGTCTGATGCAGGGATTCGCAAACCTCAGCGCGAATTTCTCATGAAAGTTATCAAAGACCACCAGTTGAATCCGAATAAAACAGTCATGATAGGGAATGACTTCACTACAGATGTGGCTGTAGCGAAAAGCATCGGCATGCAAAGTATCTTGATCAATACCTTCCCCTACTCGGACGAAGAATTACAGAATAAGAGTCAAGCAGGCGTGCGCGTGATTCAAGACATTCAGGAATTGCAAGAGGATTAAAGGTTACCATCAATTTTAGGAGGCCAAGTTGCCTCTTCTTTTATTGACAATGCTACAGTTAAACAGAATTTGTCAAAATTTCCCTTTCATGGTATACTATGGGAGTTAATTTTGATAAGGAGATTGAAATGAATAACTTACCAAACTGTCCAAAATGTAATTCTGAATATGTCTATGAAGATGGTGCCCTCTTGGTCTGTCCAGAGTGTGCTTATGAATGGAACCCAGCTGAAGTTGTGGAAGAAGAAGGTGTTGTAGCCATCGACGCGAATGGAAATAAATTGGCTGATGGTGATACTGTCACCTTGATCAAAGACTTGAAAGTGAAGGGCGCACCAAAAGATTTGAAACAAGGAACGCGCGTGAAAAACATCCGTATCGTCGAAGGCGACCACAATATCGATTGTAAGATTGATGGCTTTGGTGCAATGAAACTCAAATCAGAATTTGTGAAGAAAATCTAAGGATAAGAAGAAGGGCCTAAACCCTTTTCTTTTGGGAGAATACTATGAAATTCAAACTATTGTTTAGCTATCGTTTTCTATTGTTTATCTTGAGTGTGATCGGCGTTTATCTGCAACTGACCAAGCATGGTGGCTTTGGGATGATGCTCTATTACACCATTTTGTCCAACATGTTGGTCATGTTCTTTATGGGGGACATGGTCTGGCGCATGCTTCGTGGTCGTTCGACCCAGACTCAGGGCTATCTTCGTTTAAAAGGTGGTGTCACCATGTCTATCATGATTACCTGTGTCATCTACCACTTTATGCTAGCCCCCATCGCGACACCTGAGAAGTTTTACCGCTTGGAAAACTTCCTCTGTCACTACATTGTTCCTTTGATGTTCTTCTTTGACACCCTGGTGATTGATAAACCAAAACAGTACCGTAAGTCGGATCCATTGGCTTGGACCGTGCTTCCCGTACTCTATATGGTCTTTGCTCTTCTCAACGGTTTGGTCCTTAAGTGGCCGGTTCCAGGTGCCAAAGACAGTCCTTTTCCTTATTTCTTTATCAATGTCAATCGTTTTGGTTGGCTTTATGTGGTTAAGATGGCGACCATCATTTTTGTCGCTTATTTACTAGCTGGATGTGGCTTGTTTGCCTTGAAGAAGATTGGGAAAAAAGGAACAGATCATCATTAAATAAAAGATTTGTGGATGTAAATCCGAACATTCGTAGAAAATAATGAGTTTTTTCTTGCATCCCACTATAAACTGTGATATAGTATGGATAATTAAATAGTCCTTTAATCCTGTCCCGTGAGGCAGGCAAGGAGTCTGATCAAAATAAGGGGTGAACTAGATGCGTTCTAGATCTTATCTCTTGATATTTTTCTGAAGCCTCCTTGAAAAGGGAGGCTTTTTTCTATCAATTAGGAGGAAAAGATGAAGATCAAAGAAGTCGTTGATGATTTGACCATGAAGCGAGCGATTACTCGCATCACTTATGAAATCATTGAACGGAATAAGGATCTGAGCCAAATTGTTTTGGTAGGGATCAAAACTCGTGGCGTTTCATTGCCAATCGCATCAAAGAAAGGTTAGCACAGCTAGAACAAATAGAAGTTCCAGTCTGTGAATTGGATACCAAGCCTTTCCGTGATGATATCAAAGTAACAGAAGATTCAACCGTTTTACCAGTAGATATTACTGGCAAAGATGTCATCCTGATTGATGATGTCCTTTATACAGGTCGGACCATTCGAGCAGCCATCGATAATCTTGTCAGTCGTGGACGTCCATCGCGTGTCAGCCTGGCAGTCCTAGTGGATCGTGGTCATAGAGAATTACCGATCCGACCAGATTATGTTGGAAAGAACATTCCAACAAGTCGATCAGAGGAAATTATTGTCGAGATGACTGAGCTAGATGGTCAAGATCGCATCTTGATCGAGGTGAGTGAATAAGGTAGTTTTCAAATCGTCGCTATATACAGGAGTGACTGAGGAAGCTTCCTGTATTGTTTTCACATATGCATATCTTTGGAATGGAGTTACAACATGTCTACAAATCAAATCGCACTTAAAAACCTTGTCTCAATGGAAGCTTTATCAAACGAAGAAGTTATGGCCTTGATTAAGCGTGGTATTGAGTTTAAAAATGGAGCAAAAGCTCATTATGATGAGCAACATATCGTGGCTAACCTCTTCTTTGAGTCATCAACACGTACGCACAAAGCATTTGAAGTGGCTGAGTTGAAATTAGGTTGTGACCTCCTTGACTTTGATGTGAAAACGAGCTCTGTAAACAAGGGTGAAACTCTGTACGATACCATTTTGACCATGTCAGCTCTCGGAGTTGATATCTGCGTCATCCGTCACCCAGAAGTAGACTACTACAAGCAATTGATTGAAAGTCCAACTATCACAGCCTCTATTGTCAACGGGGGAGATGGATCTGGTCAACACCCAAGCCAAAGTTTACTAGACTTGATGACCATCTATCAAGAGTTTGGTCACTTTGATGGACTCAAGGTTTGTATCGCTGGTGACTTGGATCACTCACGGGTGGCAAAATCAAATATGCAAATCTTGAAACGTTTGGGAGCAACCCTCTACTTTGCAGGCCCAGACGAATGGAGAAGTGCGGAATTTGAAGAATACGGAACCTTTGTGACGATTGATGAAGTGATCGAAGAGGTCGATGTCATGATGTTCCTACGTGTGCAACACGAGCGTCATGATTATGAGTCACTCTTCTCAAAAGAGAACTACCATCGTTTGCATGGCTTGACACAAGAACGCTATGATCGTATGAAAGACACAGCCATCTTGATGCACCCAGCTCCAGTAAACCGTGATGTGGAGATTGCTGACCACTTGGTAGAAGCTCCTAAATCACGCATCGTGGAGCAAATGACCAATGGTGTCTTTGTCCGTATGGCTATCATCGAAGCGGTTTTAGCTGGACGTAAATAATATGTAAAAGAAAGGAGAAGTGAGAGAGTCTACAAAAAGGTGGTCTTTTCTCACTTTTCTTTTTGGAGTTTGTAAGGAGAATTTATGGTAAAACGTCTCTTAGTGTTAGAAGATGGGACGGTTTTTGAAGGAACTGGTTTTGGAGCTGATACCTATGTCAGTGGGGAATTGGTCTTAAATTCTGCCATGACGGGTTATCAGGAGTTGATTACCGACCAGTCCTATAAGGGGCAAATATTAGCCTTTACTTTTCCAGTTATCGGTACAACTGGGATAAACCGAGATGATTATGAATCTATTTTTCCTGGGTGTCTAGCAGTGGTAGTGCACCAATTAGCGAGTCATCCCAGTAATTGGCGCAAACAATTATCCTTAGATGCTTACCTGAAAAAACACAATATTCCAGGGATCCAAGGAGTCGATACTCGAAAGCTGGCTAAAATTGTCACTGAACATGGAAGTATCAAGGCTACAGTGGTCAATGAGGGGGATGCAATCGAGCATATCTTGGATCAGCTCCGGGCAACTGTCTTGCCTTTTGACCAAGTCCGCCAGGTGTCGACCAAAACCCCCTATGCTGCACCAGGGTTTGGTAAGAGTATCGTCTTGATCGACTTGGGCTTACGGCATTCCGTTTTGCGTCAATTGATTGCACGAGGTTGTAACGTCACGGTCGTTCCTTATTCTATTAAATTGAAGGAATTAAAGGATTTGCAGCCGGATGGCATTATTCTATCCAGTGGTCCAGGGAATCCTCATCATATCGATGGTATTTGCCAGGTTATTGCTAAAATCGATCCTCATATTCCAATTATGGGAATCGGCTTGGGGGCAGAATTGCTGGCCCTTGCCCACGGGGGGAAGCCTCACCAAACTAAAAAGTCCTCATCGAGGACTTAACATTCCTGTAAAAGAAGTTGCTACTGGAAAAGTCGAAATCACTAGCCAGAATCATCAGTACAACATCGAGCGTGATACTCTTCCACGAGATTTTCTGATCACCCATGAGGAGCTTCATGATCACTCTATCGAGGCCTTTCGTCACCGCTATCTTCCCTTGATAGGTGTCCTCTACCATATTGAGTCCAGTCCAGGACCAAGGGAAAGTCTTTATTTCTATGATGAATTTATGGATTTGATTGAAAGTAAATTAGACGAAAGAAGGGAGGAGTTATGGTCATGAATCAAGTAACGCTGTTGTGTGCAGAATCCTTCAATGATGTCAGTTTGCTTGGAGCACTCACGTCTTGTCCCTTATTAAAAGAACGTGGTTACCAGACAGAAGTCCTCTATTGTGGAGACGAGAACGGAATCACCAAAGAAGAAGGAGATGCTGTTTCCGTTATTCGTTTAAAGTTGGACAGTCTCAAAGAAGCCCTTCTAGCGACGAAAACCAAAAATTTACTGCTGTCTTTTGCGGATAAGCAAGTCCTTGGGCTTTTATTCCGATTGGAAGAAATTGGGTTTCTCAAGGAACACAAGATCCGTATTCTAGGAACTTCGCTTAGGCAGTACCGTACCTTTTACCACCAGGCAGACCAAAAGTCATTTCTACAGGACTTAGGTTATCAAGTTCCTTCCTCATCCTTGGTTTCGACAGTGCGAGAGGCCATTGAGTTCTCAGAGCAGATCCAATTCCCTATTGTTGTTTGGCCACTTGCCAGCAAGCATGGGCAAGGTCGTCGGATTGCTAATAACTTGGATGATTTATGTGATGCTGTCGAAAAAGGACTAGAAGTATCGCCACAGGCTCAGTGTTTGTTGGAGCTCTCAACGGTTGGTTTCAAGGAGTTGGAATACATCGTCGTCCGAGACCGTCAGGATAATTATTATCTTGCGGGAAACATTGAGAGTATCGACCCGGTTGGGATCCATTCCAGTGATTCTTATCAAGTCATCCCAAGTCTGACGTTGACAGATACCGAGCATCAGACCTTGAGAGAGGCAGCTTTGTCTATTGTCCGGCACTTGAGACTGGTTGGAGCGACATCCATCAAGTTTGCGCTAGATCCAAAGAGTTACCAATTCTATATTCTTGAGGTCAATCCTTTTGCTTCGGATTCCTTCTCGACCATGTCCATGGCCTTAGGTTATTCGATTTACCACCAGGCCTTATGCTTAAAATTAGGCGACCACCTTTTGGACCTTCCTCATCCTACGATGAAGGGTCTTACAGCCCTGTTTGAACCCACTCTAGATCGTATTTTCTTTAAACTACCCGTCTTTCCAATGGAAAAGGTGACAAAAGTTCTCAATACACAAATTCATTCAGTTGATGCAATTCATGGGTTTGGTAGTAGTTTGGAAGAAGCCTATCAGCAAGCCGTTGAAAATTTCGGTTCGGATCAATGGCCTAAGCATATTCTAAAAGAGGTTTCGGACGATGAACTCATCCAACGGATCGCCAAACGAATGCCATATCGCTTTTCATCTATCTTAGAAGCATTTCATCGAGGGTTCGAGATGGAAGAAGTGAGTGAACTGAGTCGAATGGATCCGTTTTATCTCCAGTTTTTATATAATCTTTACTTGTATGAGCGACAAGAGAAGGAGCAACTATGTCCTGAGCTAAAATTACGTCCTTTGGATTTAACAGCTGGATTCGGTCAAGTTGGCGAAAAGGTTTCTTACTATACTTCTATCTGTGGCGAAGATGAGGCGCCAGATTGGAGTCAATGGACCTTATTGGTTGATCGAGGCGCTCCAGAAGATTCGAGCCAGATTCTTAGTCTGATAAATCACTTGAACCAAGAGCATGAAAAGGGAAGGAAAGTAGCCCTTCTGACACATCGTCCTTTTGCAGGACATGCAGCAGATACGTGCTTGCGAATCCCTCTTTCAATTTATGAGACTTACCAAGACCAGATTAATAGCCAGTTTAGTAAGGTAGTATATCTGGATGAATAGAAAAAGAGCTTCGGTCAAGATAACCGAAGCTCTTTGTTTAATTCAATAGTGTGGATTAGGAATGTCTAACAATTCCGATGATGGTATCCACTGCACGTTCCATGGTTTGAAGGCTGACATATTCAAAGCGACCATGCATATTTTCGCCACCAGCGAAAAGGTTTGGAGTTGGAATTCCCATAAAGGAAATCTTAGAACCGTCTGTACCACCGCGAATAGGTTCAATGATCGGCGTAATGCCCAAATCTTCCATGACTTCCTTAGCCAAGTTGACTGGTGTCATGTCTTTCTCGATGACTTGTTTCATGTTGTAGTACTGGTCTTTAAGGGTCAAGAGAACACGTTCGGCACCAAGTTCTTGGTTCATCTTGCTTGCGATGTCTTCCATCATGGCTTTACGGGCTTCAAAGTTCTCAGTCTCGAAGTCTCGGATAATGTAGCTAGCATGCGCTTCCTCAACAGTCCCGTCGATATTCATCAAATGGAAGAAGCCTTGGTAGCCATCTGTTTTTTCAGGGCGGTCTTCTTCAGGGAGTTGATTGTGGAAGTCAATGGCTAACTGGAGAGCATTGACCATTTGGTTCTTTGCAGTACCTGGGTGCACATTACGCCCTTTGAAGGTGATTTCAGCTCCTGCAGCAGAGAAGGTTTCGTATTGCAATTCACCAAGAGGACCACCGTCCACTGTATAAGCGAAGTCTACATTGAAATCTTCTGCATCAAACTTATCTGCTCCGACTCCGATTTCTTCATCTGGTCCAAAGCCAACTCGGATTTCGCAGTGTTTGATTTCTGGATGAGCATTCAAGTATTCGATGGCTGTCATAATCTCAGCAATCCCTGATTTGTCATCTGCACCAAGAAGGGTCGTACCGTCAGTAGTGATCAAGGTTTGACCTTTGTAGTTATGGAGGTTAGCAAAGTCGGCTGGATCTAGTGAATAACCAGAATCTCCGAGAGCAATGGTGCCACCATCATAGTTTTCGATGACTTGTGGGCTGATATTTTCCGCATTGAAATCAGCTGTATCCATATGAGAGATAAAGCCAATCTTTCGGGTGAGACTTGGATCGTTTGCCGGAAGCGTTCCGATAGCAAAACCATTTGGAAGGTAGTAGACATTCTGAAGTCCAACTCGTTCCATTTCAGGAAGCAGTACATTCTTTGCAAACTCTACTTGAGAAGCTGTACTAGGAGTTGTTGTTGAAGTCTCATCAGAGCGAGTGTTGACTTTGACATAGATTAAAAAACGTTCTAATAATGTTGAGTATTTCATTTGTTTTTTTCCCTTTTCTAGTTCTGTGCTTGTAAAACATAGCGATTGATAGCAGTAGCGACACCGTCTTCTTCGTTAGAAGTAGTAGTGACATCAGCCAAGGCTTTAATAGGAGCTGGAGCATTGCCCATAGCAACTCCAAGACCCGCGTACTCAATCATTTCAATATCGTTGTTCTCATCCCCGATAGCCATGACCTCTTGTCTTGGTATTCCCAAGTATTCAGCCAGTGCCTTTAAGCCGGTCGCTTTATTTACCCCTTTAGGAAGGATCTCAAATAGGATCGGTTGGGAGCGAATAGTGTGGAAGCGCTGGGCTAATACTTCTTCATAGGTTTCTTGAAAGACATCAATCTGCTCTTTCTGATCGATAAACATTCCTTGGAAAATCGGTTGTGCCTTAAGGACCTCTTCAAGGCCAAGTGACACGGGGACTGCAGAAACGATGCCAGCATCCATTTTAGCTATTTCAGAAGGTTCCTTATTCAAAATGATATAGCGATTTAAATCGAATAAGCTTAATTGAGGATGAATCTCCTGAGTCAGTTGATCGAGATAAACCAAATCTTCTTCAGATAAGGCATCATAACTGATAACAGACCAATCTGATGATTTGACAGTTGTACAACCATTATTAATCACAGAGTAGGAGTGATTACTTTTGAAGCCGATTTCTTCAAAAATTGGACGAACACCAGAGAGAGGGCGACCTGTACAGATGACGACGTTTACACCAGCAGCTTCAGCATCCAAAAGAGCCTGCTTATTAGCAGGACTAATGGTTTTGTCTGGTGATAAAAGTGTCCCATCTAAATCAATAGCAACTAATCGAATCATAGCTCATCCTCCTTAGCTGGTAGAAAGCTAGCAATGACTTTTCCGATGACTCTTGGTTCTTCTTCTAAAGGAATAATCTTATCACTATACTTTTTATTGAGGGAAACGAGACGAATCCCTTGTGCTTCACGGAAGACACGCTTGATCAAGGTTTGCCCGTCGTACTCAATAGCATAGATGGCACCAGCATTATCGTAGAAAGTTTGCTTGATTAGGGCAACAGATCCCTTTGGATATTTAGGTTCCAGCGAGTCTGTATGAATCCAAAGTGCTAGATCATAAGCCAGTTTTTGATCAAACCAAACCAAATCTCCCTTAGAAGCACTTTGACTTGCAGCATAACTGTCGAAGACCGTATATGGTGTGTATTTTTTCTCAATGCGCTTGCGTTCAGCCTGCAAAACCAATAAGCGATTGGCTTCCTCTAAGAGTGAATCTTGAAAATCCTCATCCAGTTGCTTATAGATAAACTCAATCTTAGAATCCTCCAAGCTATCTGGTTGTCCATAACGAGGATCTAGGTCAGAGATGGGGATTTCAAAGAAGCTAGCAATCTTTTCTAAGTTCTCACTGACTGGAAGAGAAGTCCCTTTCACATAGCCGGTCAAAGTACTAGCTGGAATACCAGTTGTACGAGATAAATCGACCTGTTTCTTATTTTGAACCTTTAATAGTTCTCTTATTTTTTCGGAAATAATGCGCAAAGCCTCTTTATCTTGTGGGCTTGCTTTTCCACGTCCTCTTGCCAAGAGCTTCACCTCCTTTTTACATTACAATTCATTATAGCGAATTAAATCGAAAAAGTAAATAGAAATCCTTTATTGTTCATTAATTATTTCAATTCGAATTAAATAGAAATACAATATATTCTATTAATATATTTTAAAACTTGATATTTTTAGGTATAAGGTCTAAAATAAAGGAAAAGACTTCATGGAGGTAGAAGTATGATTCGGACCGTTCAAATTAAAGATGCAGGTCAAATTCGTGATTTGTGCCACCAGGCATTGGGGTATGATTCGACTGTTGAGAAAGTTGCGACTCAGATTGATAAGTTTAATCGGCCAGATTCGGGTCACTTTTGCTTTGTTTACGAAGAGGACCAAACTGGAAATATTTTAGGCTATGTAGAAGCAGAAGCCTATGAGAGTATATATAGCGATCCGGGTTTAAATGTTTTAGGACTTGCTGTTTTCCCTTCTGCCCAAGGACGTGGGATCGGTCGGCAATTGATGGAGCGAGTTGAAACTCTTGCTCGAACTCATAACTATTCCTTTATTCGTTTGAGTTCTGCCTCTCATCGTAAAGAAGCTCATTTTTTTTATGAACATATAGGCTATGAAGGAAATAAAACACAGAAGCGATTTTTGAAAATAATGGATTAAGATAGGCAAAGGCCTATCTTTTTTGTTATAATATACTGAATAGTTTTATAAGGATGAAAAAATGAATTTAGAAGAATTAAAGAAACGTCAAGAGAAGATTCGGAACTTCTCCATTATCGCCCATATTGACCACGGAAAGTCAACCTTGGCGGACCGAATCTTAGAAAAAACCGAGACCGTTTCTAGTCGGGAAATGCAAGCCCAGCTTTTGGATAGCATGGATCTGGAACGGGAACGTGGGATTACCATTAAGCTGAATGCCATCGAGTTGAATTACAGGGCTAAAGATGGGGAAACCTACATCTTCCACTTGATTGACACACCGGGACATGTGGACTTTACTTATGAGGTTTCTCGTTCGCTGGCTGCCTGTGAGGGAGCCATTCTCGTAGTGGATGCGGCTCAAGGGATTGAAGCTCAGACCCTAGCCAATGTTTACCTGGCTTTGGATAACGATTTGGAAATCCTGCCAGTTATCAATAAAATCGATTTGCCAGCTGCCGATCCAGAACGGGTGCGCACAGAAGTAGAAGATGTCATTGGTTTGGATGCCAGTGAAGCAGTTCTAGCTTCAGCCAAGGCTGGTATCGGGATTGAAGAGATTTTGGAACAAATCGTTGAGAAAGTTCCAGCTCCTACTGGGGATGTTGCTGCTCCATTGCAAGCCTTGATCTTTGACTCAGTATACGACCCCTATCGTGGAGTTATCCTTCAAGTTCGGGTGGTCAATGGTATGGTGAAGCCTGGCGACACCATCCAGTTGATGAGCAATGGTAAGACCTTTGATGTGACTGAGGTAGGAATCTTTACTCCTAAAGCAGTTGGTCGTGATTTCCTTGCGACAGGAGATGTTGGTTATATTGCAGCCTCTATCAAGACTGTTGCGGACACTCGTGTCGGGGATACGGTGACCCTAGCGACCAATCCAGCAAGTGAGCCCCTTCATGGTTACAAGCAAATGAACCCAATGGTCTTTGCCGGTCTTTACCCAATCGAATCTAACAAATACAACGATCTTCGGGAAGCTTTGGAGAAGTTACAATTGAATGACGCTAGTCTTCAATTTGAGCCTGAAACATCTCAAGCCCTTGGTTTTGGTTTCCGGTGTGGTTTCTTAGGACTCCTTCATATGGACGTTATCCAAGAACGCTTGGAGCGCGAGTTCAATATTGACTTGATTATGACAGCGCCGTCTGTAATCTATAAGGTCAATTTGACAGATGGAGAAGTGCTGGATGTGTCCAATCCGTCTGAGTTCCCAGATCCAACCAAGATCGCTTCGATCGAAGAACCTTATGTCAAAGCGCAAATCATGGTGCCGCAAGAGTTTGTCGGAGCTGTCATGGAATTGGCCCAACGCAAACGTGGGGACTTTGTGACCATGGACTACATCGACGAAAATCGGGTTAATGTGATCTATCAAATCCCACTGGCGGAAATAGTCTTTGATTTCTTTGATAAATTGAAATCTTCTACGCGTGGTTATGCGAGCTTTGACTACGAGCTGTCTGAATACCGTCCATCTAAATTGGTTAAAATGGATATCCTTCTTAATGGCGATACCGTCGATGCCCTCAGCTTTATCGTTCACAAGGACTTTGCCTATGAACGTGGTAAATTGATTGTTGAGAAGCTCAAGAAGATTATCCCTCGTCAACAGTTTGAAGTGCCTATCCAAGCAGCCATCGGTCATAAGATCGTTGCACGTACAGATATCAAGGCTCTTCGTAAGAACGTCTTGGCCAAGTGTTATGGTGGGGACGTCTCACGGAAACGGAAGCTTCTTGAAAAACAAAAAGCCGGTAAGAAACGGATGAAAGCTATCGGATCTGTAGAAGTACCACAGGAAGCCTTCTTGTCAGTTCTTTCAATGGATGAGGAGTAAGCTTCTCTCTGAAATATTCCAACAAATCAAACGTCCCGCTAGGGGCGTTTTTCTATCGGACTAGACAAATAGCGCTTTCAAATCTTCATTGAACGTGATAAACTAGAGGTATCAAAATCCATCACAAAGGAGAGGAAAGATGAAAAATAAGTTCCTACTAGCGACTGTCTCGGTCTTATCAGCTATTGCCCTTGTAGCTTGTAGCACACCTAAAAAAGAGTCTAGAAAACCATTGTCATCTGAATCTAGTTCCACTGAGGTGGTAAAAAAGAGTAAAAAATCCTCTAGTAAAAAGACTTCTAGCAAGGTAGAGTCAAAATCATCGGATGATACCAAGAGTTCTGTCGAAACCAAACGGATTGGTTCTGCAGATTATGGTTATATCGATATCCCAAGCAAGTGGATTAAATTTACAGATATAGATGGCGGAGACAGCATTCAATTTACAGATGGAAGTGCCTACAATATCGTTACCATGAACGGGTATACCAAAGAAAAAGCAAATGTCGGTGAAGGGGAAGTCTTCAACGCAGAGTTGATTGCGAACCGAATTGCTTATTATTGGAAAGACAATAAAGAAGTAGAGAAAATGTGGGGAGCGAAGACCACTGTCTCAGGGAATGAAGCCTTGCAGCTGAATATTATCCTTAAATCTGGACAGTACCTCATTACTTGGGTCTTCCAAAAGGATGATAAGGTATACTTGATGTCTTTTGAAGGGGATCCAGAGACCTTGGCTCAATTCATTCCTTACATTGAAGAAACTTGGAGTTTGGATGAGAAAGGTCCAAAAGCCTAAGTTCTTATGAAGAATAAGCCAATATGTCTAAGCTAGAAAGGGTCTGATAAAAGTCATGAGGCGTTGGAAAAGCAGCTACTATGGGAAATTGAATTTCTCTTAATCGAAGATCTTGAGGGTAGGATAGAATGAATGGTGTCTTCCATTTATTTTAACCTGCTCTTTTTTGTTGAGTATGGTATAATGCTCTTATCCATTTAGCAATTAGAAAGTAGTTTATGACTCAAGAAATTGACTTAGAAAAATACCATCAGTTAGCGCTCCAAAAACAAAAGGAGCACCGCAAGGTATTAGCAAATCTGAAAAAGAAGCCCCCTAAAAATCTAGATAAAATAGCCCAAGAGATTCACGATGAAGTCTTTCAAGAAATTGATTGTACCGCCTGCGCCAACTGCTGTAAGACCCTAGGACCCGATTTTAAGGAAGCGGATATCACGCGCATCGCCAAGTATTTCAAAATGAAGCTTCCTGCTTTTGAGGCTGAATTTCTTCAAGTCGATGAAGATGGAGACAAGGTTTTTAAATCCATGCCTTGCCCTTTCTTGGGAGGTGATAATCTCTGCTCCATCTATGATGTGCGTCCGAAAGCCTGTCGAGAATTCCCTCATACAGACCGCAAGAAAATCTATCAGATCAACCATCTGACCATCAAGAATACCCTCACTTGCCCGGCAGCCTATTTATTTGTAGAAAAATTGAAGGATCGTTTGTAATGACATATACATTTTTACTTTTTGATTTGGACCATACCTTATTGGATTTTGATACAGCGGAGGAAGTGGCCTTAACGCAATTCCTCCAAGATCAGGGGATTCAAGATATCCAAGCCTTTAAAGATTACTACAAACCCATGAACCAAGGCCTCTGGAAAGATTTGGAGCAAAAGAAGATTAGCAAGAAAGACTTGATTAACAGCCGGTTTGCCATTGCCTTTGCCCATTTTGGTAGAGATGTAGATGGTGAAGAAATGGCTCTCCGTTACCAGGACTACATTAGTCAACAGGGACAGACTTTTGCAGGAGCAGAAGACTTGTTAACTAAACTAGTAGAAAGAGGTTACCAGCTCTATGGTGCTACCAACGGCGTTACTGCTATTCAGCAAGGGCGCTTGAAGCAGTCAGCCATCACCCCTTATTTCAAAGAAATCTTCATCTCTGAACAATTAGGAACTCAAAAACCGGAAGTGGCCTTTTACGAAAAGATCAGTAACTTGATCCCAGGATTTGCCAAGGAGCAAGCACTCATGATTGGAGATTCTTTGACGGCGGACATCGCTGGAGGCAATGCTGCGGGGATTGATACTGTCTGGTACAATCCGAATCACAAAGAAAATACCAGTCCAGCAGTTCCGACCTATGTTGTTTCTGACTATCAAGAGTTACTGGCTATCCTTAAGTAAAGATTTATTTCAAACTAGCTCTCGGGCTAGTTTTTTGTTATTATGGATAAATGAATATATTTAAGACAATACCATTCAACATTAAAAAATGGTTTCTCTATCTGCTTCTTGCATTCTTCATAGCGGTCACATTCTTTACTTTTCTTTTCTTCTTTCTTATCGATCAAGAAGAAAAGAAAATCCAAGAGCAAATTTCTGGCTTTTATCAGGAAGCGGGATTTAAAGGATACCTACATTTTAAAGAAGCTGAATTCCATGGTCTGTCGACCAAATATGCCTATAGCTATCAAGAAAGAGTTGAGGGTAAGACGGTTCAGTTTGATTTTCTTTATGCAAGCCTCCTATCCAAAGAAGAAATTGGGAGAAATTATGACACGGCTGAAGAACTGGCTCGACATTACAACAGTTGGTTAGTAGCTCCGTTCTTCGAAAGAGCCTTTACGGGATCTCAAGGATTTCAACAATTAAAGCAAGAGATAAAAGAGCGATTCCATCAACAGGGCCTCGAGGTAAGCGAGATTCGTCTCCAGTTACCAATACAAAATCCCGATTTTGAAGATCAGTTAGCAAGAGACTTGCTAGCTGCCGAGAAAGCTGGAGAAATGGATCTTCGAGGGATTCTGACCTTGGATTATGCTACCTACCGCCAAATTAAGGGGTTTTCCTTTACCGTTACAGTGACTTCCCTCGCCAAAGAATTTGAAGGGAAGCACTTGGATGTATCCGGTCTTCCTTCTGGGAACTATGTGATTGAATCGGATTCCAAAGATGAAGGATCTTATTACTTTGAGATCGATTAAAAAATTTTTAATAGTGTCAAGTTTTTTTCTTGACAGGTCTATAAAAAGTGTTATAATAGATCATGTGCTAAATAGCTTGTCTATTTCACCGAAAATTAAAATATAGAAAAGAGACTTATAAAAATGGCAGTTAAAATTCGTTTGACTCGTATGGGTTCTAAGAAAAAACCTTACTACCGTATCAACGTAGCAGATTCACGTTCACCACGTGATGGACGTTTCATCGAAACAGTTGGAACTTACAATCCACTTGTTGAAGAAAACCAAGTTACTTTGAAAGAAGACCGCGTTCTTGCATGGTTGGCTGATGGAGCTCAACCTTCAGATACAGTTCGCAACATCCTTTCAAAAGAAGGTGTATTGAAGAAATTCCACGATTCTAAATTCTCAAAATAATCATAAAGTAGGTTGATGTATGGATACGATTGAAAATCTTATTATTGCAATTGTGAAACCTTTGATTTCACAACCGGATGCCTTAACCATCAAGATCGAAGATACTCCTGAATTCTTGGAGTACCACCTTGACCTTGATCCTAGCGATGTTGGTCGAGTGATCGGTCGGAAAGGTCGCACCATTTCTGCGATAAGAACGATTGTCTACTCTGTCCCAACTGAAGATAAAAAAGTAAGAATCGTTATTGACGAAAAATAAAAGGCGGGACTCTGTCCCGTTTTTTTGTTGCAAGGAGAAGGAATGAGAGATTTAACAGTTAGACAACTAGAGGAATACTTACTTGATCATTATCAACAATCTAGAACAGAAGAAGGACTTTTTATCAAACTAGTGGAAGAAGTTGGAGAAGTCGCTGAGGTTTTAAATGGACGTTCAGGTAGAAAAGAAGGTGTCCAAGATTCAAACGAGGTATTGGCAAAGGAGTTGGCAGATATCATTCATTACACAGTGGCAATTGCGACTATCAACCATATCGACCTAACGAAGACCATTTTTGAAAAAGACAAGAAGGCAGCCATCAAGTATCAGCATGAACAAGATTTGGAAGGCTTTTTAGCAAGAAAGTCCATTTGAGAAAATCTATTGAACGTGATAAAATAAAACCTAAGAATGTTAAGTGAATTGTTGTTTAGAAGGAGTTATTTTGATATGAACCGATTTGAAGTAACTACAAAGATTGGTTGTCTCTCTGTTACTTATAAAAAGAGAAATAAAATACTAGTTTGTTTAAATGGTGCTGGTTTGATACCAAGTTATGAAAATTTCCTACCAATCCTTGAAAAAAACTTCCTTCCTCAATAGGTTACTTAACGATTGATTTTCCGAATACAGGCAGGAGTCCGATTCATAGTCAAACAGGAATTAATTTGGACAATCTTGTTGAAGCAGTATTCGAAATCCTGAAAGGGTTGGAAATTTCCGATTATATACTTTGTGTTCATAGTTTAAGTGGTGTTTTGGCTTTAAAGTTACTGAGTAAACCAATTAAGTGTCAAGCTTTGATAGCAATTGAACCAACAACAAAAAATATAATGTTTGCTGATTTTTCAAAAAATCCTTATCCAGAAATGGAAGAGCAAATGAGGATGATTGAAGAATGTGGTCCGGAAAATTATTTTAAGGGACTAACTCATGCAACATTTGAACCTGAAACTGATAGACTGATTTGGGAATTGATGGAAGAAAAGGGCTTAGAATTGGAAAAGCAAGTTCCTGGATTTCAGATATCAGTAAATATTACCGCTGAAGATTTTGATAGTTTGACCTTAGCAGATAATATTCCTGTTTTCGTATTTTGTCAGGCGTACAGAGAAAAAGAGTACAGAGATTCAGAATATTGGAATTCAAATACGAAACTCATTCTAGGTGGAAACCACCACTATCTACACTGGTCAGAATCGGAAAAAATTGCAACTCTTATTAGAGAACTGTAAAGATAAATTAATTAAAAGAGGAATGTAGTGAAATCATGAATTATTTTAACGTTGGGAAAATTGTAAATACCCAAGGCTTACAAGGAGAGATGCGGGTCTTGTCTGTGACAGACTTTGCGGATGAGCGCTTTAAAAAAGGAGCTGAATTGGCCCTCTTTGATGAGAAGGATCAGTTCGTCCAAACAGTGACCATTGCTAGCCACCGCAAGCACAAGAACTTCGACATCATCAAGTTTAAGGATATGTACCATATCAATGCCATCGAAAAATTCAAGGGCTTTAGCCTCAAGGTTGCGGAAGAAGACTTGACGGATTTGGATGAGGGCGAGTTTTATTACCATGAGATCATCGGCCTTGATGTTTATGAAAATGACCAGCTAATCGGTCAGATCAAGGAAATCCTGCAACCAGGTGCTAATGATGTCTGGGTAGTCAAACGCAAAGGCAAACGAGACCTTCTCTTGCCTTATATCCCACCAGTGGTGCTCAATATCGATATCCCGGGTAATCGGGTCGATGTGGACATCTTAGAAGGGTTAGACGATGAAGATTGATATTTTAACCCTCTTTCCAGAGATGTTTTCGCCTTTGGAGCACTCGATCGTCGGCAAAGCGCGTGAGAAAGGCCTATTAGAGATAAACTACCATAATTTTTCGTGAATATGCGGAGAAGGCACGCCACGTCGATGATGAGCCCTATGGTGGTGGGCAAGGTATGCTTCTACGAGCGCGACCGATCTTTGATGCCTTTGATGCCATTGAGAAAAAGAACCCGCGCGTGATCTTGCTAGATCCAGCTGGTCGGACCTTTGATCAAAGGTATGCAGAAGAGTTGGCTCAGGAAGAAGAATTGATCTTTATCTGTGGTCACTATGAAGGCTACGATGAACGGATCAAGACCTTGGTGACAGATGAGATTTCTCTGGGAGATTATGTTCTGACGGGTGGAGAACTTGCTGCCATGACCATGATTGATGCGACAGTTCGCTTGATTCCAGAGGTGATCGGAAAAGAGTCCAGCCACCAGGATGATAGTTTCTCGTCTGGTCTCTTAGAGTATCCTCAATACACACGGCCTTATGAATACCGAGGGATGACGGTTCCAGATGTCCTCATGAGTGGTCACCATGAAAATATCCGTCAATGGCGTCTTTACCAGAGTTTGAAAAAGACCTTGGAGCGTCGCCCTGATCTGCTAGAAAACTATGAATTGACAGCAGAAGAAGAGAAGATGTTGGAGCAAATTAAACAAGAAGACTAACAGCGACAGCTGTTTTTCTTTTGCTCTAAAATTAGAAAAAATCTTTCCCATCCTACTAGTTATTGGTAACAAAATGTGGTATTCTTATGAAGAGAGAAGAGAAATGAAAAAGTTTTGGTGGGGATTGCAATGGGTAAAAAAATAGGAAAATCAGTCTTTACAACGGGTGTCGCTGCGACAACCCTCTTTTCAGGTTTGGCTGGACATAAGACGCAAGCGGAGGAGATCACTCAGAAGGATGCTGGGGATCAGCAGTCGACGGATATGACTGGAATGGATTCAAGTTTTATGGATATGGATATCTTAAATGAACAGTTAGCAAAAGCTGAAAAAGAGTAGAAGACCAACGTTTGCTCTTGAATCAGGCTCAATCTGAATACAATGTAGCCAAGTCTGGTCTTGAAGCTGCTGAAGCGAACTTACAGAATACTGAAACAAGGATTCAAAACTCCAATCAAAGCACTATTGGCAAAACTGAAAATGAAGTTGCGGTTGCTAAAGCAGTTGTTACTTTGGAAGAAGACAAGGTACGCCAAGCAACAGAAGCCGATCACCAAGTCCGTTCTGCCATAAAGAATCAAGAGAATAAAATTGCTGCCCAACAGTTGCTTGTTGATATTGCAGGTAATGAATTGAGAAAAGCCAAACAACCCATCCAGAACGATGAGACAGTATTAGCCAACGCACAGCAAAAAGAGGAGCAGGCGCAAAACGAATTAAAAATAGCTCAGGCATTAGTAGTTAATCTGACAGAAACACATGCCAATGTGCCTCAGGTCTTAAAGCAGGTTTCCAGTGAGATTGCTGGCGCACAAGAGAAAATTGAGCGACTAGCCCATCAAATTTCCCTAAAAGAAGTGGAGTTAGAACAGGTCCGTGAAGCGGCAATGCTGAGTCCCATCAATCTTCAACAGGCAAGCTATGAGACCTTACTTCAAGAGTGGGCCAAGGCGGGTGACCGATGCGCTGTCGGAGCCTTGTCTCTTTATCGCCGTAGGAGTGAAGAGGACCAGCTGGCAGGTGGAAAGGTCACTAGATTAGATAACGTCTTAAAAGCGTTAGAAATCGTAGATACGATTAATCTGTACCGTCGCCAGGCTGGTTTAGAGGAGCTCTTGGTAGATCCTTATCAATTGCCTGCTAGTCAACTTCAAACAGAGTATTATGTAAACCATCGAAAAGGCTTGTCCAGTTACCAAGAGAATGAGAATGTTGCCTGGGGCTATCGACCTAGAGAAGCGGTTGCCTTCTGGTATAGTGAAAAAGACCACTATCGTCAATTAGCCAAGCAATTCGATTTACCGACGGATGAAAGTCAGCTAGATCCTAGACAGATCTCCAGAAAAATGGGACCGGAGCTATTTGCTAAGGTTGGCCACTATGTACACATGATGGGAAATCAATACAAGGCCATTTCAGTTGCCTATGATCCAGATTTAGAGGTATCTCAAGTAGCTTTCTTTGAAGAAGGAAGCCCGCTTTATACCAGCGAAGAACTGACCAAGTGGATGAGAAAAGTTGCCAATGCAAGGACGACAAAAGCGGATGTGAAGGCTGTAAAAAATATATTGGAGAGCCTAAAGGTTGAAAAGATTAACCAAGAGTCTCGCATCAATATCCTTTCTGGGCATTTATTCGATGTTAAGAATTCTCTTGCAAGTCATGAGCAACTATTAGCGCGTGCACAACGTAACCTAGCTTCACTGATGAAGAAATGGCAGGTTGCGTCGATAGAAGTCAAGGAAGCCGAAAACTCACTGGCAGTATCACGAGCTCGTATACAAGGTAGTATTAGCCCGAAGGAAGAAGCCTTGAAAAATGTTACTCTGGCATTAGAAGAAGATAAAAAGCAATTAGAAGCTTTACAGAATGCAGCGAAAGAGACTGCATCTAAACTTGAAGGCGCACATGTCCAACTTCAAATCGCTCAAAAACAATTAACGCAAGCTAAAGGTCATCTTAAACTGTTTACCAATTCATCTGAACTGCTAGTTGATGCCCAAGCCTTGGTGGCTTCCGCAAAAACTGAACTTGAAAAGAAAAAAGTAGAATTTGAAACAGCCTTTGCAAGTTTTATGGCTTACCAAAAAGAAGCTAGTGAGTTCAGGAGTCGAATAGAGAAAATTCATTCAAATGAGGATGGAAATAAATCTGCAGTAGCAGGAGAGGAAGAAGTTACTGATCAGGCCCCAGTTTCGTTACTGGCTTCTACTCAATCAGAAGATCACTTGCAAGACGAACCTAACCTTGAGAAAGCTACTGGAAAAGACGAACACAAAAGTAAAAAGGGACTATCCAAATGGTTCCGAGGACTTGGGTTTAAAAAAGTTGAATAGTTGTTAAAGTAAGAGTGGGACAGAAATCGGTAATTCGTTAGAATTCGATTTCGTCGTCCCACCTCCGCACAGTTGAGTAGGGCTGTAAAAGATGATGAAATCAGCGTAGTAGAGCCCACTCAACCACTGCGTCTTGCTCGATAATCCAAAGACAATTGAGAGGCTAGGACTTTTGTCCCAGCCTCTTTTTTATTCTGTCAGAAATTTACTGCTGAGGTTTTTAGGTATTTTGTTCAAGACTTAAGTAGCGATATGAAAAGAAAGTATAATGGACGATTTTAAAGAAATTGATAGAAAATGAAAGAAAATGATATTTAATGCTTGACTTTGAAAGATAAGAGAGTATAATAGTCCTTGTAATCGTTTCCGAAAGGAGGTAATATGTTAAAATCTGAACGAAAACACATCATTTTAGAAAAGGTTATCAAAGAGCGAATCGTCTCTATTGAGGATTTAGTTCAAGAGTTAAACTCATCAGAATCAACGGTTCGGCGCGATTTGGATGAACTAGAAGCTGAGAATAAACTGAGACGAATTCATGGTGGGGCTGAAAGTCTCCATTCCTTGCAGGAAGAAGAAAGCAATAAAGATAAAGCAATCAAAAACGTTCAAGAAAAATCTGCTATTGCAAAAAAAGCAGCAGAATTGATCAAAGATTTTGAAGTTGTCTTTATCGATGCAGGGACCACCAATGAATTATTGGTTCATGAATTGGCCAATCCAACCGTTACAGTTGTGACAAATTCCATTCACCATGCAGCGAGTTTAGTGGAGAGAGATATTCCGACGGTCATCATCGGCGGGATGGTTAAGACGTCAACCGACGCTAGCATCGGAGGGATGGCCTTGAATCAAATCGGTCAGTTAAGTTTCGATCGAGCTTTTATTGGGATGAATGGCGTCGACCTAGAGTCTTACAGCACTCCGGATCTTGAAGAGGGGGCTGTAAAACGGGCCATTTTAGAGAATGCAAAGAATACTTACATTCTCCTGGACTCGTCAAAACTTGGGCGGACATCTTTTGTAAAGGTAGCTCCGGTGAAGAGAGCAACCATCATTACCAATGCTTCAGATACGGAAATCCTTTCTAAATTAAAAGAAAAAACGGAGGTTATTGAGGTTTGATTTATACAGTTACATTAAATCCAGCGATTGATTACATCGTTCGTATCGATCATGTAGAGACAGGGGCGGTCAACCGGATGGCTTCGGAAGATAAATTCGCCGGTGGTAAGGGAATCAATGTCAGTCGTGTCTTAAAGCGTCTCGATATCGACAACACAGCGACTGGATTTATCGGTGGTTTCACAGGACGCTTCATTGAAGACGTACTGACTAGTGAAGCTATTTCAACCAACTTTGTGACAGTGGACCAAGATACACGGATCAATGTCAAGATCAAGGCCGATGAGGAAACAGAAATCAATGGGGAACGGCCCAGAAGTGACGGAAGCTCAGTTGCAAGAATTGCTCAGCATCCTATCCAGCTTAACAGCAGATGATGTAGTAGTCTTTGCAGGGTCTGCTCCATCTTCACTTGGGAATGCGGTTTACAAACAATTGATCGCAGCAACTCGTGCAACAGGTGCGCAAGTGGTGTGTGACTTTGAAGGGCAAACCTTGATTGATTCTTTGGAGTTCAATCCCCAATTGGTCAAACCAAACAATCATGAATTGGGAGATATCTTTGGCGTTACCTTGACGGAATTGCCAGAAATTGAACGCTATACCAAAGAAATCTTAGCCAAGGGTGCACAAAACGTCATTATTTCCATGGCGGGTGATGGTGCTCTCCTTGTCAGTCCAAGCGGCACTTACTTCGCAAAACCAATCAAAGGTCAAGTGAAGAACTCTGTCGGGGCTGGAGATTCCATGGTAGCAGGCTTCACTGGGAAGCTTGCAACGACGGGTGATGTCATCGAAGCTTTCAAATGGGGCGTGGCTTGTGGAACGGCGACCACCTTCTCAGATGATTTGGCGACAGCTGACTATATAAAAGAAACTTATGAAAAAGTAGAGGTAGAAAAACTATGAAAATTCAAGACGTTTTAAATAAAAACGTGATGTTGTTTGATATTCAAGCAACAGATAAAGAGGGCGTGATCAATGAGATGGTCCAATCGCTCGTTAACAATGGTGTGGTGACAGATTTTGAAACTTTTAAAACTGGAATCATGAACCGTGAAGCACAAACTTCAACTGGTTTGGGTGACGGAATTGCTATGCCCCACAGCAAAATGAAGCTGTCAAAGAAGCAACGGTCTTATTCGCAAAATCAAACAAGGGTGTGGACTATGCATCGCTTGATGGACAACCAACTGACTTGTTCTTCATGATCGCAGCTCCAGAAGGAGCAAACGACACTCACTTGGCAGCCCTTGCTGAATTGTCTAAGTACTTGATGAAACCAGGATTTGCGGACAAACTTCGCCAAGCAAGCACTCCTGATCAAGTGATCGCAGCCTTTGATGCAGAAGAGCAAGAAGCTGCAGCTGAAGAAGCAAAAAAAGCAGAAGCAGTTAAAGAAGCAGCTTCATCTGACAAACCGCTTATCGTTGCTGTTACAGCATGTACAACTGGTATCGCCCACACTTACATGGCAGAAGAAGCCCTCATCAAAAAAGGGGAAGAAATGGGTGTTACGGTTCGTGTTGAAACCAATGGTGCATCCGGTGTCGGCAACCGCTTGACAGCTGAAGAAATCGCAAAAGCTGAAGGGGTCATCATTGCAGCGGATAAGGCAGTTGAAACCGCTCGTTTCGATGGCAAAAAATTGATCTCTAAACCAGTCGCAGCAGGTATCCGTCAGACAGAAGAATTGATCCAAACTATCTTGGACGGCAAAGCAGATGTCTTCCACGCTGAAAATGCTGCACAAGCTAGCGCTAGCCAAGAAAAATTAAGCTTGGGTGGAGCCTTCTACAAACACTTGATGAGTGGGGTTTCTCAAATGCTTCCATTCGTTATCGGTGGTGGTATCTTGATCGCCCTTGCCTTCTTGATTGACCAAATTCTTGGGGTGCCTCAAGATCAATTGTCTCAACTTGGTTCTTATCATGAACTAGCAGCCCAATTTAAAACAATCGGTGGTGCGGCCTTTGGCTTCATGCTTCCTGTACTTGCAGGCTACATCGGATTCTCAATCGCTGAAAAACCTGGTTTTGTAGCAGGGTTTATCGCTGGATCTATTGCTAGCTCAGGATCAGCATTTGGTAATATTGCCTACGGCGCTGCTAAAGGTGAGTTGCCGGGAGCAGTATCATCTGGTTTCCTTGGTGCCTTAGTTGGTGGTTTCCTTGCAGGTGGAGTGATTCTTGTTCTTCGTAAAGCTCTAGCAGGTCTTCCACGTTCTCTTGATGGTATCCGTTCAATCCTTCTCTTGCCATTACTTGGTGTTGGTTTGACAGGATTCTTGATGTTCCTCATCAATATTCCAATGGCTGCTATCAATACTGGTCTTAACAACTTCCTTTCAAGCTTATCAGGTAGCTCAGCTGTTCTTCTTGGACTTCTCGTCGGTGGTATGATGGCTGTTGATATGGGTGGACCAGTGAATAAAGCCGCTTATGTCTTCGCTACAGGTACACTTGCTGAATCTGTTGCTTCAGGTGGTTCTATTGTTATGGCAGCTGTTATGGCAGCTGGTATGGTTCCTCCATTAGCAGTATTCGTAGCAACTGTATTGTTTAAAGATAAATTCACACAAGAAGAACGCGATTCAGGTTTGACAAACATTGTTATGGGTCTTTCCTTCATCACAGAAGGTGCCATTCCATTCGGTGCAGCTGACCCAGCTCGTGCCATCCCTAGCTTCATTGCAGGTTCAGCATTGACAGGTGCACTTGTTGGTCTTGCAGGCTTGAAACTTATGGCTCCTCACGGAGGAATCTTCGTGATCGCTCTTACATCAAATCCACTTCTTTATATCTTGTTCGTATTGATCGGTGCAGTTGTAAGTGGTATCTTGTTCGGATTGCTTCGCAAACCTAAAAACTAATCATGACGAAAAGGTTGGGAATTCCCAGCCTTTTTCTTCATTCTCTGATAGAAAACAGTGTGAAAAGACATAGTTCTGCAATAGAATCTTGATTTAAATTGTGGTATAATTTTCATAACGCTTATTTTTAGGAGAACAAGTATGGATATCCAACGTGAAAAAGAATTCGTCAGCCAGTATCATTATGATGCTCGTAACTTTGAATGGGAAAAAGAAAATGGAACTCCCGAGACAAAAGTAGACGTCAACTTTCAATTGATTCAACGCGATACAGAGTTAAAGACAACCTCTTTAATCGTTATTTTGACCTATATGATCGTCTTTGATGGCTTTGTCATCAGCGGGACCATTACCCAAATCAACCACATTCACAATCGTTTAGTCAGCGAGCCAAGCGAATTTAGCAAAGAAGAAGTGGAAGAATTAGCTCGTCCTTGCTTGAATATGCTGAACCGTTTGACCTATGAAGTTACTGAAATCGCCCTTGATTTACCAGGGATCAATTTGGAGTTTTAATGCATGAAATTAGCAGTCATCACAGATTCTTCTGCCTATCTATCAGATGAATCAAGAGGACACGATAATTTATTTGTCCTAGATATTCCAGTTGTCATTGATGGAGTATCTTACGTAGAAGGCAAAAACCTGACAGCAGAAGAGTTCTATCAAAAGATGGAAGCTTCGTCTGAACTTCCGAAAACTAGTCAACCTAGTATCGCGGAATTAGAAGAACTTTTACCGCAACTAGAATCTAACGGCTATACCCATGTTTTAGGGATTTCCTATCTTCAGGTATTTCTGGTTTCTATCAGAATATCCAGTATTTGAAGGATGAGTTTCCCAATCTAACTATTGCTTTTCCAGATTCTAAGATCACCAGTGCTCCGCTTGGCTGGATGGCTGAAGAAGCTATTAAATGGGCAGGTGAAGGCCGTTCCTTTGATGAGATTCTAGCCAATATTCAGATGCAAATCGATGGGACTTCTGCCTATATTATGGTGGATGATCTCAATCATTTGGTCAAAGGTGGCCGTCTCTCTAATGGAGCTGCAATTCTTGGGAACCTTCTCAGCATCAAGCCCATCCTCTATTTTAACGAGGAAGGCGTGATTGAAGTGTACGAGAAAGTTCGTACTGAGAAAAAAGCCATCAAACGCTTAGCTGAGATTGTCAAAGAAGGAACTGCAGATAAAGACTATCAGATCATTATCATCCATGGGAATGCACTGGATAAAGCGGAAACTCTTCGCGATTTTCTTCATCAAGATGGTTTTCCTGGTGAGATTCCATTTGCGACCTTTGGCAGTGTCATTGGTACGCACTTAGGTAATCACAGTGTTGCCATTAGCTTTGTACCGAAAGTATAAGGAGTAAACATGCCAATTAAAGTAGTGATTGCAGGTTTTAAAGGTAGAATGGGCCAGGCGGCTTATCACATGGTGTTAGAAGATCCTGAGCTTGAACTAGTTGGCTTGATTGATCCCCATGCGTCTGAAAAAGAGTTGGACGGTGTTCCAGTATTTCAGGACAAGGAAGGCGTTTTAACCCTGGATGCGGATGTGTGGATTGACTTTACCATCCCTAAAGTTGCCTATGAACATACCCGTTTTGCTTTGGAGCATGGTCTAGCACCTGTCGTCGGGACGACTGGATTTACAACAGAAGAAATCACTGACTTGATTGATTTGTCTCGTGAGAAGAATATTGGAGGCCTCATTGCGCCAAACTTTGCCATTGGGGCGGTCTTGCTCATGCAATTTGCAGCGCAGGCAGCTAAATATTTCCCAAATGTAGAGATTATCGAGTTGCACCATGATAAGAAGAAGGATGCACCGAGTGGGACTGCTGTGAAGACGGCTGAGCTGATCAGTCAGGTCCGTCAACCGCAAGAGCAGGGGGCACCAGATGAAGAAGAAAGTCTGCCAGGTGCTCGCGGTGCCAACTACCAAGGGATGCACATCCATTCGGTGCGCTTGCCTGGTCTGGTAGCCCACCAAGAAGTGATTTCGGTAGTCAAGGAGAAGGATTGACCTTACGCCACGATTCCTATGATCGGGTGTCCTTCATGACAGGGGTTAATCTAGGAGTAAAAGAAGTAGTCAAGCGTCATGAGCTTGTCTATGGTTTAGAACATCTATTATGAGATTAAAAAAACTGCCTTCTGAATTTCAGGAGGCTTTGCCAATATTAGAAAAGATTCGAAAAGCTGGATATGAAGCTTATTTTGTCGGGGGCTCTGTACGGGATGCCATTTTAGGTCGTCCTATCCACGATGTAGACATTGCCTCCTCCTCTTACCCGGAAGAGACCAAGGCTATTTTCGAGCGGACCATTGATGTCGGGATTGAACACGGGACGGTCTTAGTTCTTGAGAATCATCAAGAATATGAAATTACCACTTTTCGAACAGAGGATGTCTACGTCGACTTTCGAAGACCTAGTGCGGTTAATTTTGTCCGTTCCTTAGAAGAAGATCTCAAGCGCCGCGATTTTACCGTCAATGCCTTTGCCTTGAGTGAAGAAGGGGAAATCATTGATCTCTTCAATGGACTGGAAGATTTGGAGAATCGGATTCTAAGAGCTGTTGGTGTGGCGACAGAACGCTTCAACGAGGATGCTCTTCGGATTATGCGTGGTTTTCGGTTTCAGGCCAGTCTTGGTTTTGATCTAGAAGAAGCAACCTTTAATGCCATGACAGATTGCGCTCCTTTGTTGGAGAAAATCTCTGTCGAACGAGTCTTTATTGAGTTGGATAAGCTCCTCTTAGCTCCTTTTTGGCGCAAGGGCTTAGAAGGTGTAATTGCTAGCCAAAGCTATCAGTACCTCCCTCTCTTACAAAATAGCCAATCGTCCCTAGAGAAACTGTTCCAGCTGTCCATGGACTATACCTTTACGAGTTCTGAGCAAGCTTGGGCCGCCTTACTCTTGACCTTAGATGAGAATAAGGTATCTGCTTTTTTCAAGAAATGGAAAACCTCTCGTGACTTCGCTAAGAAGGTGGAGCAGTTGGTTGAAATCTACTGGTTGCGTGAAAAGGCTAGTTTAAATCGTCGGGATGTCTATCGCTATGACCGTAGCCTTCTCTTGTCAGCGGAAGAACTACGTCAGGCTCATGGATTGCCCGTAGATTTCCAAGTCATCGAAGAATTGTATGATTCTCTAGCTATCCATGATAAGCACGAAATCGTAGTCAATGGTGGGATGTTGATGAAGGAATACGGCTTAAAACCAGGTCCAGGTCTAGGACAAGTGCTTTCTGCCATCGAATGGGCCATTGTAGATGGCGAATTAGAGAACGACAAACAAGCAATTGGTGATTTTTTGAGCCACTATCTTGAAGCCAAGAAGGGGGAAGCATGAGCGATTTTATTGTTGAAAAACTAACCAAGTCCGTCGGGGATAAGACGGTCTTTAAAGATATTTCTTTTATCATTCATGAGCTGGATCGGATTGGACTAATAGGGGTCAATGGGACAGGGAAAACAACTCTCTTAGATGTTTTGTCTGGTCGTGCAGGCTATGATGGAGATCGTTCCCCTTTTTCTGCAAAGAATGATTATAAGATTGGTTATCTGACCCAAGAACCTCAATTTGATGATAGCAAAACTGTCCTTGATACAGTCTTGTCAGATGATGTGAAGGAACTTCAATTGATTCGTCAGTATGAGTTGTTGACGAGCCAGTACGATGAGAGTCAGCAAGCAAAACTGGAAAAAGTCATGGCGGAGATGGACTCTCTCAATGCTTGGGAAATTGAAAGCCAAGTCAAAACAGTCCTGACCAAATTGGGGATTCATGATTTGTCTGCTAAGGTGCGGAGTTTGTCTGGTGGTCTGCGTCGCCGTGTTCAGCTGGCACAAGTTCTCTTGGGAGACCTTGATTTGTTGCTGTTAGATGAGCCGACCAACCATCTGGATATTGATACCATCGAATGGTTGACCAATTTCTTGAAGAACTCTAAAAAAACTGTTCTTTTCATCACCCATGACCGTTATTTCTTGGACAATATTTCAACACGTATTTTCGAATTGGACCGTGCAGGTCTAGTCGAATACCAAGGAAACTACCAGGATTATGTCCGCTTAAAAGCTGAGCAGGACGAACGGGATGCAGCTCTTCTTCACAAGAAGCAACAACTCTATAAACAAGAATTGACCTGGATGCGTCGCCAACCACAGGCGCGTGCTACCAAGCAACAGGCTCGGATCAATCGTTTCCACGACCTCAAAAAGGACCTATCTCATCAGACGACGGAAACTGATCTGGAAATGTCCTTTGAAACCAGTCGTATCGGCAAAAAAGTCATTGAATTTCAAGATGTTGATTTCGCCTATGATCAGGGACCGATTCTGCAGCAGTTTAATCTATTGGTTCAAAACAAAAGATCGGATTGGAATTGTGGGAGATAATGGTGTTGGAAAGTCAACCTTGCTCAACCTCATTGCTGGGAAACTTCAACCGACTGCTGGGAAGGTCCTTATCGGAGAAACGGTACGGATTGCCTACTTCTCGCAGCAGATCGAAGGCTTGGATGAAAGTAAGCGAATGATCAACTTTCTGCAGGAAGTAGCGGAAGAAGTCAAGACCAGCGCAGGGTCTACATCAATTGCCGAATTGTTGGAGCAATTTCTCTTCCCTCGTTCGACCCACGGAACCTTGATTGAGAAACTATCTGGTGGTGAGAAGAAACGCTTGTATCTTTTGAAGCTTCTCATTGAAAAACCAAATGTCTTGCTTTTAGACGAGCCGACCAATGATTTGGATATCGCGACCTTGACAGTGTTAGAGAATTTCCTACAAGGGTTCGGCGGTCCGGTCATTACGGTTAGTCACGACCGTTATTTCCTAGACAAGGTTGCTTCTAAGATTCTAGCTTTTGAAAATGGTAGCATTCGTGAGTTCTTCGGAAATTATACGGATTACCTAGATGAGAAAAAGTTTGAGCTAGAAATGGTTGCTGAAAGTAGCAAGCCTGAAAAAGAAAAGGTAGTCAAAGTCCGAGAAGAAAAGAAACGAATGAGCTACCAGGAAAAGCAGGAGTGGGCGACCATTGAAAGTGAGATTGAAGAGATTGAAAACAAGATTGCAACCATCGAGGCTGAGATGAATGAGAATGGTTCTGACTTCGGTAAGTTGGCCAGTCTCCAACGTCAGATGGATGAAGAAAACGAGCGGTTCTTAGCCAAATATGAACGGTATGAGTACTTGAGTGAGTTGGCAGAAAACTAAAGGAGGAAGAATGCATCATATTAGCAAATACAGTCTGTTATTGTCATCATTTTTATTTTGTGGTATTGGTTTTATTCTCTTTGTGAATCCAATCGAAAAAATTGCCACCTTTAGTTGGTTGATTTCTCTGGGCTTTTTCTTGATTTCAGTTTCGCGTTTGTCGCGTTACTACCGTCTACGGACTCAAGCGACCTTGTCGGATCCCTATTTATTTCAAAGCGTGGTCTCGCTAGTCTTTGCAGTCTATCTCTTACTATATGGCTACAAGACCTTGCCGATTGTCTTTCCGATTACACTTGGAATTTGGCTCTTATATAAGTCTGCTTTGAGTTTACGTAAGGCTCACTATCTTTCTAAGCGTTCTGAAGAATTATCCAAGAAGTTTACTTTTTGGGGGCTCATTCAACTGTTTACAGGATTGTTTCTCATTATCAGTCCACTATCGATTAGTATCTTCCTCTTGCATATTTTAGGATTATTCTTCTTCGTAATTGGCGTTCAATCCTTGAGACTCTTTTTGAAACTTCATAACGAAGAGTAAAGAACTCCTGTCTGTGTTTTTGCAGACAGGTTCTTTTTTTGTAAATGAAATTGAGAGAATTCTTGAAAAACAATTGAAACCCTTTTCACATTTTGGTATACTAGTGTCAAGAGAATAGGAACAAAGGAGTATAAAATGTCCAAAAAAATTATTGGTATTGACTTAGGTGGAACATCAGTCAAATTTGCCATTTTGACGCAAGAAGGAGAGATTCAAGAGAAGTGGTCTATCAAGACCAACATCCTCGACGAAGGAAGTCACATCGTTCCTGATATCATAGCTTCCATCAAACACCGTTTGGAATTGTTGAACTTATCAGCAGAAGATTTTATTGGAATCGGGATGGGATCCCCTGGCGCGGTGGATCGTTTTGAAGGAACGGTTGTTGGAGCATATAACCTCAACTGGAAAACTGTACAGCCTATCAAGAAGGATATCGAGTCTGCCTTGGGAATTCCTTTCTTCATCGATAATGATGCCAACGTAGCTGCCCTTGGTGAACGTTGGAAAGGGGCTGGTGAAAACCAACCGGATGTCGTCTTCATGACACTTGGAACTGGTGTTGGTGGCGGTATCGTGGCAGAAGGAAAACTCTTGCACGGTGCTGGTGGTGTTGCTGGTGAACTTGGCCATATCACAGTTGATTTTGATCGCCCATTTGATTGTACCTGCGGTAAGAAAGGTTGCTTGGAAACAGTAGCTTCAGCGACTGGTATTGTCAATTTAACCCGCCGTTATGCTGATGAATACGCAGGAGATGCAACCTTGAAACGTCTCATTGATGATGGTGAAGAAGTTACAGCTAAGACAGTCTTTGATCTTGCTAAAGATGGAGATGAGTTGGCCTTGATTGTCTACCGTCATTTCTCTCAATACCTCGGTATTGCTTGTGCCAACATCGCTAGTGTCTTGAACCCAGCTAACATTGTCATCGGTGGTGGTGTATCAGCAGCAGGCCAATTCCTCTTAGATGGGGTTCAAAAGGTCTTTGATGGAAATACCTTCCCACAAGTCCGTACGTCAACCCAATTGGTGCTTGCTAATCTTGGAAATGATGCAGGAGTTATTGGAGCTGCATCACTTGTCCTACAATAGATTTTATTTGAAAGAGATCCAAACCGAATCATTTGGACCTCTTTTCTTTTATCCTGTGTTATAATGTAGGTATTACAGTATTTAAGGAGATTGAATGACAAAAGCAGATATCCTTTTTAAAGAAAATATTCGAAGAATTATGGAAGAAGGCGTCTGGTCTGAGCAAGCTCGGCCCAAGTACAAGGATGGCACAACAGCCAATTCCAAGTACATCACGGGAGCTTTTATGGAGTTTGATCTGGCCAAGGGCGAGTTTCCGATTACGACCCTTCGTCCTATTGCCATCAAGTCGGCTATCAAGGAGATGCTCTGGATCTACCAGGATCAGTCTAATAGTTTGGAGCTTCTAAATGATAAGTATCAGGTCCGCTACTGGAATGATTGGGAAGTGGGAGACACAGGAACGATTGGTGAACGCTATGGCGCTGTCGTTAAAAAGCATGACATCATCAACAAGATACTCAAACAGCTGGAAGCCAATCCCTGGAATCGACGCAATATTATTTCTCTCTGGGATTACCAAGCATTTGAAGAGTCGGAAGGGCTCTTGCCTTGTGCTTTTCAAACCATGTTTGATGTGCGTCGTGTCGATGGGGAAATCTATCTGGATGCAACTTTGACCCAACGTTCAAATGATATGCTAGTGGCGCACCATATCAACGCCATGCAGTATGTAGCCCTTCAGATGATGATCGCCAAGCACTTTGGCTGGAAGGTTGGCAAGTTCTTTTATTTCATTAACAACCTTCACATCTATGATAACCAATTTGATCAAGCGGAAGAGTTACTTAGACGACAGCCTTCGGACTGCCAACCTCACTTGGTTTTAAATGTGCCAGATGGTACCAATTTCTTTGAGATCAAAGCTGAGGATTTTGTACTGGAGGACTATGATCCTGTCAAACCTCAATTGAAGTTTGATTTGGCTATATAGAGATTATTGTTAGTTGAAAAAATAGGAAGATCGTTTGTTATTTTTAAAATAATGATTCGTACTTCCTATTATTTTTAATTTAATGATTAGTAATATCGTCAAATTTTTAAAAAAATTGATCAATTTTTTGAGACATTATATTTTGAATAGTTAAATTAATTTGATAGAATTGATAAGGTTAGGCATTAGCCGTAAAAAAATATAAATATAAGTTTTTAAAAATTTTTTTGGAGGAATTTAAGTGAGTAAGGATTTATTCAATGATCGTATTAGCAGATTTTCAATTCGAAAATTGAATGTCGGAGTATGCTCGGTTCTTTTAGGAACGCTAGTGATGGTTGGGACAGCTTCAAGCGTCGCAGCTGATGAAAACACCGAGAACCAAGTAGGGGTTGCAACGAAAGAAGAAGCAGGCCAACCTGCGATTACAACTGAAGCAACTTCTTCAACAACAAGTGAAGTTTCAACTTCAGCTACAACATACCAAGCTGAAGCTCCTGTAACTGCACCAGAAACAGCCCCAACTACAACAGCTCCTGTTGAAGAAAGGCTCCAGTAGCAACTCCTGCAGTGGCAGAAGGATCAACAAACCCAAGTAACAAAGGGACAGAAGGAACAGCAACTGATAATAAAGAAACAGTTTCTGCAGCTGTAGTAGCACCTGCGCCAGAAACACCAGCTGTTCCAATAGCAACCTCGGATGTTCGCCGTCGTAGCCGTCGTGCTCTTGGTGACGCCAACGATCCTAACTTGATCGCGGATGATGTTGAAGATGCAACTTCAACTCCAAAAGTTGAAAAACCTGGCTTTACAACAGATCTTGATGCTAAATCTATGACTAGCCAAATCTCTTGGTTGGACTTTGGAGATGTAGCTAACTGGACAGGAGCAAAAACAATCCAAGTCGCTAAAAAGGAAGTTAAACCAAATGAACTAGAAGAGGCCTTAGCTCTTCAAGTTGGGGCAACCTATACCAAGGAAATCATGCCTGGTTATGTAGTTACTGTAAAAGTCAAATCTTTGAAACCATTCCAAGCAACTGAAATCTATAAAAAACGGATGGAAGAACAAGGGGCTACAGAAGCTGAAAAAGCGACCTATGATCCAAATGCAAAAAATGGATATGTAAAGGGTGTTACTTCACCAATTGCTAGGCAATATTTTGCTGATGGCAAAGAAGCCGACGTTATCGCTGATGCCCAAAACCGTTGGACTGAAATCAAACATGAAAACGTTGATACGAAAGCCAAAAAGACGACCATGAGTTCTGCATATAATGGTGGGAATATTGGAATTCAGTTTGAAATCTCTGCAACCTTCCGTGGAAAGAAAGTTAAGCCAGCTATTGTTATGGCTGATGGTGAGTCTGCTAACCCTGGTGAATTTGTTATGTTTACTACCAACGGACAAGGTTGGCAGCACATTGGGGAATGGAAGAAAACTACTAGACCAGCTACCTCTGTTCCTTATGAACCACAAGATACAGAGAATCTTTTTGGTTCTAAACCTAAATATAATAACATTAACCTAAGACAACTTCGTGATAATTCTACTCAAGCTGGACCAGATAAGAAACCAGTAGCATGGAAGTACTTTGGAAATCCTGACCAAGTTACAGGTGGTCTAGGAACCGGTATCTTTGGACCAAACATTTCTGAAGGAAATAGAACAGTTCCACTCGTTATGACACGTGGAGCATCTGAAGTGGGACTTTATATCGCTTCAGCTGGTAAACAGTCAGCAATGCTAGGATTCTTCCCACTTGATGAAGGGGATGCTCCTGAGTCATATGGTAAGGCAGTCCATACCATTGCAACTGTAGACGGTGTTACTGGAGCTAAAGTAAATCAACCGTACATTGGTAACGTGAGCCCAGATATGGATGAGAACACCACTCAAGACTGGTTCGGTGATGATAAGGCAACTACGGCCGATGAAGGAATTAACCAATTGCTTCCAGAGGAACTCAAAGGGACAACCAATGAGATGATCCAAATGGACCGTACCAAACCAGGTAACTACAAGATGTCAATTCAAGCTCATACGGATGGAGCTTCAGAAGCACATATCTATGGTTGGGTAGACTTTAACCAAAATGGTAAATTCGATGAAGATGAACGCTCAAATCTCGCTACAATCACACAAGATGGTACTGTTGAGTTGACCTTTGCAAACAGCAAGACTTACGTCGACCCAAGCGTTAAAGAGTTAGGTGCTCGTGTTCGTATCGCTAAGAAAGCGAACGAGATCGAAAGCCCAACTGGCATGGCCTTCTCAGGTGAAGTAGAAGACTTCAAGACTCAAATCACCCACCCACCAAAGGAGAATTTAAGGAAACAAGTGGCCCTCAAGGTACGAAACAATCAGCAACTGTTGCCTTTACAGCACGTGGAGAACACAAGTTTGAACGTGATTCTAATGCTGTTATTGATGAAACTGTAGAACCATACATCGTTGACAAAGATGGCAACCGCGCAACCCTTGACGCAGACGGTTACTACGTCGTTCAGGGACAAGGTAAATACAAGATTACTGCTAAGGGCAAAGATGTAGACGTTGAGTTTATCCCAGAAGATAACTTCCTAGGAACAGCTGATGGTATCTCTATCCGTCGTTCAGATAATAATGGCTATGATACTGGTTGGTCAACAAAATTCCCAGACAGCGAGCCTAATGTGAATGGCCAATTAAATACTATGGATGGTCAATATGTTCCTACTGTAACACCGATTGACATTGAAGGGGTTGACAAGACTTCTAAAGATATTCAAGGTGCAACTCAAAAAGAAACACCTACCTTTAATACAACAGCTTCTAACTCTGCTGGTGACAAGATTGCGGTTACTCCAAGTGCAGAATATCCTGCTAAATTGGTAGATCCAGCTACAGGTCGCACGATTGATGAGCCATCTGTAACAGTTGAAGGGGAAGGAACTTACACCATTAATCCTTCAACTGGAGAAGTAACCTTCACTCCAGAACCAAGCTTTACTGGTACAGCCAAAGGTGTGGAAGTTACATTGTCAGCGCCAGTTGGTCGAAATAAAGACGGTCAGATTCAAAAAGAGTACATTAAGACTGCTACAGCTAAATACACACCAACGGTTACTCCAATCACAGTGACTCCTACAGACAAGGTTTCTGTGGATGTTCAAAACGTTCCTCAAACACAAACTCCTACATTTGAGTTGAGCAACGACAAGACTGCTGAAATCACAAGCAAGAAATTGTTGGATCCCGCAACTGGTCAACCAACTGATGAAACAACAGTGACAGTAGCAGGTGAAGGTAGCTATACTATCGACCCAACGACTGGAGCAGTAACATTTACGCCAGAAAAAGACTTTGTTGGTACTGCAAAAGGCGTAACTGTTCAGGCAACTGCTACTATTACAAATGCTAATGGTAAGACTGCAACCATTACTTCAGATGCGACCTACACACCAACTGTTGTGCCAGCAGTTCCAACTGCAAACCCTGCAACTTCTAAAGATATCCAAGGTGCAATACAAATAGGGACACCAACCTTTGCAGGAACTACTGTTCAAGTAAATGGTGAAGATAAAACTATTACCATTAAAGACAATAGCTACACATTGCTAGATAAAGATGGTAACGAAGTTTCAAGCACACCAGCCTTTGCTGAAGATGGTACAACTGAAATTGGTACTTTCTCTATTGATCCAGTAACAGGGCAAGTAACCTTCACACCAACAGACAAATCATACACTGGTAAAGTAACCCCAGCTAAGGTTCAAGCTGAAAGTTCAAACGGTATCAAGGTGGATACAACTTACACACCAGAAATCGTTCCAGTAACCCCAACAGCAACACCAGCAGAAACTATAAATGTTCAAGGTGCCACTCAAACTGGTAAACCAGAATTTAAAGGTGGAACTGCTGATATTGATGGTGTTGAAAAGACAGTAGCCATTAACGAAGCTGTTCCTGCTAAATTTGATGATGGTACAACAAGTAAGAAGGTTGAAGGAGTAGGTACTTACACAGTAGCTCCAGATGGAACAGTTACATTTGTACCAGAAAAATCATTTGTTGGTAAAGCACCAGCAGTAACAGTGGTTCGTGAAGACATAAACGGAACAAAAGCTTCTGCAACATACACACCAACAGTAACTCCGGTAACTCCAACAGCAACACCAGCTGAATCAGTAGCTCCTCAAGGTGTAGTTCAAACTGGAACAGTAACCTTCACAGAAGGTGATCCAGTTGCGCCAATCGACAAAGATACGATTACCCTTCTTGACGAAAATGGTCAACCAGCAGCTTCAGTAGATGCTAAGTCACCAGACGGCAAGGTTATCGGTACATTCACAGTTGATAAAGCAACAGGTGTTGTAACCTTCACCCCAACAGATAAGACCTATTCAGGTGATGTTGTTGCCGTTAAGGTTCAAGCTAAGGATGCCAACGGTACCCCAGCTGAAACAACATACACACCTAAGATTACTCCAGTTGTTCCAACAGCAGAGGATGTAACTTCAAAAGATAAACAAGGCCAAACTCAAACAGGTAAGCCTAAGTTTACAGAAGGTGATCCAGTAGTTCCAATGGATAATGATACACCAGCTACATTCGAAGATGGTTCAACAACGAAGACAATTCCAGGCGAAGGTACCTACACAGTAGCCCCAGATGGAACAGTTACATTCGTACCAGAAAAATCATTCACAGGAACAGGAACAGGCGTGACTGTTAAACGTGTAGATAAGAATGGTACACCAGTAACAGCTAAATACACACCAACCGTAACACCGGTAACACCAACAGCGTCACCTGCTGAATCAGTAGCCCCTCAAGGTGTTGTTCAAACTGGTACTGTTACCTTCACAGAAGGTGATCCAGTTGCGCCAATCGACAAGGATACGATTACCCTCCTTGATGAAAATGGTCAACCAGCAGCTTCAGTAGATGCTAAGTCACCAGACGGCAAGGTTATCGGTACATTCACAGTTGATAAAGCAACAGGTGTTGTAACCTTCACCCCAACAGATAAGACATACTCAGGTGAAGTCATTGCAGTTAAGGTTCAAGCTAAGGATGCCAACGGTACCCCAGCTGAAACAACATACACACCTAAGATTACTCCAGTTGTTCCAACAGCAGAGGATGTAACTTCAAAAGATAAACAAGGCCAAACTCAAACAGGTAAGCCTAAGTTTACAGAAGGAAATCCAAATATTCCAATGGATGATGATACGCCAGCTACATTCGAAGATGGCTCAACAACGAAGACAATTCCAGGTGAGGGTACATACACAGTAGCCCCAGATGGAAGTGTAACCTTTGTGCCAGAGAAGTCATTCACAGGAACAGGAACAGGTGTAACAGTTAAGCGTGTGGATAAGAATGGTACACCAGTAACAGGTAAATACACACCAACCGTAACACCAGTAACACCAACAGCGTCACCTGCTGAATCAGTAGCCCCTCAAGGTGTTGTTCAAACTGGTACTGTTACCTTCACAGAAGGTGATCCAGTTGCGCCAATCGACAAGGATACGATTACCCTCCTTGATGAAAATGGTCAACCAGCAGCTTCAGTAGATGCTAAGTCACCAGACGGCAAGGTTATCGGTACATTCACAGTTGATAAAGCAACAGGTGTTGTAACCTTCACCCCAACAGATAAGACATACTCAGGTGAAGTCATTGCAGTTAAGGTTCAAGCTAAGGATGCCAACGGTACCCCAGCTGAAACAACATACACACCTAAGATTACTCCAGTTGTTCCAACAGCAGAGGATGTAACTTCAAAAGATAAACAAGGCCAAACTCAAACAGGTAAGCCTAAGTTTACAGAAGGAAATCCAAATATTCCAATGGATGATGATACGCCAGCTACATTCGAAGATGGCTCAACAACGAAGACAATTCCAGGCGAAGGTACTTACACAGTAGCCCCAGATGGAACAGTCACTTTCGTACCAGAAAAATCATTCACAGGAACAGGAACAGGCGTGACTGTTAAACGTGTAGATAAGAACGGTACACCAGTAACAGCTAAATACACACCAACTGTAACTCCAGTAACACCAACAGGTGAACCAGCCACAACTATTGGCCCTAAAGGTCAAGAACAATCTGGTAAGCCAAACTTCAAGGAAGGTGATCCAATTGTTCCAATGAACGATGCCGTTCCGGCTACATTTGACGATGGTTCAACAACGAAGACAATTCCAGGTGTTGGTACGTATACAGTAGCTCCTGACGGAACTGTAACCTTCAAACCTGAACCAGAATTTACTGGAAAAGCTCCATCTGTAACTGTTGTCCGTGAAGATATGAATGGAACAAAAGCTTCTGCAACGTACACACCAACTGTACTTCCTGTTACTACATTTGTAGACAAAGAAGGTAAAGCAATTCCGGGATATCCAACTGAGGACAATGAACAACCTAAGAAAGAGATTCCAGGATACCGCTTCGTAGAGACTAAGAAGCTTCCAAATGGTGACACAGAACATGTTTATGAGAAAGTGAAAACTAATCATAAGGATAAGGAAGGTAACGAGATTCCAGGTTATCCGATCGAGGATGGCGAAAATCCTAAGAGAGAGATTCCAGGATACCGCTTCGTAGAGACTAAGAAACTTCCAAACGGTGATACAGAACACATTTATGAAAAAGTTCCAACACCAGATCCAGTTCCGACACCAGATCCAATGCCAACGCCAGATCCGGTTCCTACACCATCCCCAACTCCAACTCCAACCCCGGTTCCAACCCCGGCACCTACTCCGGATCCAGTTCCAACACCAGATCCAAAACCAGTTCCAGAAACTAAGGAAATTAAATTCATCAATCCTTCTGATGAAACAGCAGTTCTTCCTGAAACTGGTACTGAGGAAACTTCTAAAACAGGTTTTGCTCTTCTAAGTGCTTTAACAGGTCTTTCATTATTTGGACTTGCTAAACGCAAAAAAGAAGACTAAGGTTTGAGAAATTTCTCATAAAAAACCGCGTTAATTCGCGGTTTTTTTGATGGAAAAAATAGGAAGTTTTACTCAAGGAAGCAATAGTTAGAAACAGTCTTTTCTTGAAAAATTTGATAAAATAGAATTATCAGTGTAAAGGATGTAGAAATGAGTAAGAAAGTAATTGGCATTTGGGCTCAGACGAAGAATGGGGTGATCGGCAAGGACCAAGTGATGCCTTGGCATTTACCTGCTGAATTACAGCATTTTAAACAAACGACAATGGGTCATGCAATCCTCATGGGAAGAGTTACCTACGAAGGTTTAAATAAACGCGTCCTTCCTAATCGAACAAATATCATTCTCTCTAGAGATGACAAGTATGATGTAGAGAATGAAAGCGTTTTGTTAAAAACTTCAGTTGAGGACGTTTTAAACTGGTATAAGAGTCAGGATCTGTCGCTCTTTATTATCGGTGGTGAGAAGGTCATCCGTCTCTTCGAGCCTTATCTAGAGGAGCTTTATCAGACTGTCATCGATGCCGAATTGGAAGGAGATACCTATTTCCCAGAAGACTTCCTTTGGGATCTGTTTCAGTTGCTTGACGAGCGGACAATCGAAAAAGATGAAAAAAACCGTTACGATTTCACCATTAGACATTTTAAAAGGAAGGAAGACTAGTTCATGGAACGTAGTATCTTTGGCTTTTTTACGGCTGTTTTATGCGTGATTTGCCTAGTATGTGCTTCTCAGACCCTTCGGAAAAAGCGCTATGGATTAGCCATTCTATTTTTGCTAAATGCCTTTACAAATCTTGTGAATTCCATTCACGCCTTTTATATGACTTTATTTAAATAAATTATTAACAGAATTTAGAATCGGGAGAAGAAAATGCCTACAAATCAATCTAATGATATGATGGTTTATTGTTCCTTCTGTGGGAAGAATCAGGACGAAGTACAGAAGATTATCGCTGGGAACAATGCTTTTATCTGTAATGAATGTGTTGAGTTAGCTCAAGAAATCATTCGAGAAGAATTAGCTGAGGAAGTCTTGGCAGACCTTTCAGAGGTTCCAAAACCAATCGAACTTCTCAATATCCTTAACCACTATGTCATCGGTCAAGATCGTGCTAAACGAGCACTAGCAGTAGCTGTCTACAATCACTACAAACGGATTAACTTCCACGAAAATCGTGAAGATGACAACGATGTGGATCTACAAAAATCAAACATTTTGATGGTCGGTCCTACAGGTTCAGGAAAAACTTTCTTGGCTCAAACGCTTGCTAAGAGTTTGAATGTGCCTTTTGCTATCGCCGATGCGACAGCCTTGACAGAAGCAGGTTACGTCGGAGAAGACGTTGAGAATATCCTTCTTAAGCTATTACAAGCAGCTGACTTCAATATTGAACGTGCAGAGCGTGGCATCATCTATGTTGATGAAATCGATAAGATTGCTAAGAAGAGTGAGAACGTCTCTATCACCCGCGATGTATCTGGTGAAGGGGTACAACAAGCCCTCTTGAAGATTATCGAAGGAACTGTAGCGAGCGTGCCACCTCAAGGCGGACGCAAGCACCCACAACAAGAAATGATCCAAGTCGATACCAAGAACATCCTCTTCATCGTCGGTGGAGCCTTTGATGGGATTGAAGAAATCGTGAAGCAACGTTTAGGTGAGAAGATCATTGGATTTGGTCAAAACAACAAAAGCCATCGATGAATCAAGCTCTTATATGCAAGAAATCATTGCGGAAGATATCCAAAAATTCGGTATTATCCCTGAGTTAATCGGTCGGCTTCCAGTTCTTGCTGCATTAGAGCAATTGACAGTGGATGACTTGGTTCGTATTTTGAAAGAACCAAAAACGCCTTGGTGAAACAATACCAAGCTCTCTTATCCTTTGACGACGTAGAATTGGAATTTGATGACGAAGCACTTGAAGAAATTGCAAGCAAAGCTATTGAACGCAAAACAGGTGCTCGTGGATTACGCTCCATCATCGAAGAAACTATGTTGGATGTGATGTTTGAAGTTCCAAGTCAAGAAGATGTCAAATTGGTTCGAATCACCAAAAGAAGCAGTTAACGGAACTGAAAAACCAATTTTAGAAACTGCCTAGAAAGAAATTCTATGAAAGTAAATACTCATAATGCGGATATTCTCTTGAGCGCTACCAATAAAAGCCATTATCCTCAAGATGATATCCCAGAAGTTGCACTTGCCGGTCGATCAAATGTCGGCAAGTCTTCTTTTATTAATACCATGCTAAATCGCAAGAATTTGGCCCGTACGTCTGGAAAACCAGGGAAAACACAGTTATTAAACTTCTTCAATATCGATGATAAATTACGCTTTGTCGATGTACCTGGCTATGGATATGCTCGTGTCTCTAAAAAAGAACGTGAGAAATGGGGAAAGATGATCGAAGAATATCTGACATCAAGAGAGAATTTAAGAGCTGTTGTCAGCCTGGTTGATCTTCGTCATGAACCCTCAGCTGATGATGTCCAAATGTACGAGTTTTTAAAATATTACGAGATTCCAGTTATCTTGGTTGCAACCAAAGCCGATAAAATTCCAAGAGGAAAATGGAACAAGCATGAATCTATGATCAAGAAGAAATTGGATTTTGATAAAGCAGATACCTTTATCATCTTCTCATCCGTTAATAAGACGGGAGTAGAAGAAGCTTGGGATGCAATTTTTGACTATAGCTTTTCGGAATAAATCGTATTATTACTAACCTGTTATTTATTTATTTGATTTATCTCGATATTGTAATTAAAATGTAATATTGAGCTCAACAATTTAATGCTTTTCTGTGCTATAATCATCTTAAAGAGTTTTCATTAAAACATTAGGAGATTATCACATTGAAAAAAATACTAAATAAATCGAAACTGATTGGATCCTTAGTGGCTCTAGTAGCTGCAGGAACAGTAGCGGCAGCTATGAGTGAGCATGTAGGGAACGTTGATGCTAATGATGGTGCTTATACTCAATACGCAGATCCAACAGAAACTTTTATCTCACAAATCGGTGAATCTGCTCGTCAGCTTGGTCAAGAAAATGATCTTTATGCTTCTGTTATGATTGCTCAAGCTATCTTAGAAAGCGGAGCTGGTCAATCTGGTTTGTCATCTTATCCACACTATAACCTCTTTGGTATTAAAGGTAGTTATGCTGGTCAATCAACTGTGATGCAGACGTGGGAAGATGACGGTAATGGAAATTCCTATACCATCAACGATGCTTTCCGTTCATATCCTAGCTACTATGAATCATTACAAGACTATGTAGCAGTTTTAAAACAAGGTCACTTTGCTGGAGCTTGGAAGAGTAATACAAGTAGCTATCAGGATGCTACATCTGCCTTAACGGGTGTCTATGCTACTGATACAAGTTACTATGCAAAATTGAACCATATTATCGAAACTTACAACCTTACTCAGTATGATTCACCAAGTGTATATGGAGGTTATGAAGGTACGGTCTACAACCCTTATCGCCAACAATATACAACTCAAGAAATCTTGAACTTGGATATCGCATGGGCAAATCGTTTCTTGTAAGATATGAATTAAATTGAATGATAAACAGGCCATTAAGGTCTGTTTTTTCTTTTAGTCGTTTTAAATCGTTTTATATCATTTTTCATTGAAAACAGTATTTTTTATATTATTTTTCTGAAAACCTTTTCAGAAGGTTCTATCTATGATATAATGAAGAAGTTCACAAATTCAATATATAAGGAGATTCAGATGGGAGAATCAAATTTTGTTCTTAAAGTAGAGGCAGCATGTCAAAAGAAGGAAGAACTATATACAGCTTCTAAGGCTCGGTATGCTGTTCGCTCTATGTTTGCGGGTGCATTTCTTACCATGAGTACAGCAGTTGGGATTGTGGGTGCAGATCTTCTCAATACTTTCTTGCCTGGTTCTGGTCGTTTCTTGTTCCCTTTTATTTTTGCTTGGGGATTGGTTTATTTACTCTTCTTAAATAGTGAGTTAACGACTTCCAATATGATGTACCTGACAGCTGGTGTTTATTTAAAGAAAATTAATTGGAAGAAAGCTTTAGAAATTTTGCTGTATTGTACGTTCTTTAATCTGATTGGTGCCTTGTTCCTTGCATTTCTCTTCAGTCAGACAAGTGCTTTTCGCAAATCTGAATCCAAAAGGCTTCCTTGGTTCGGTTGTAGAGATGAAGTTGCAACGTTCTAATCAATTGGTTTTCTTTGAAGGGGTTGTTGCTAACATCTTTGTTAATATAGCCATCTTGTCCTACCTCTTCTTTAAAGATGAAACAGCTAAAGTTCTGATGGCTTTGTCAGCTATTTATATGTTTGTTTTCCTTACAAATGAACACATCGAGGCAAACTTTGCTTCTTTCTCATTAGCTACTTTTAACTCGATTTCGAAAGATTTGCCTCACTTAGAGTTCTTCAATGTGCTTCGTCATTATGCAGTCACTTTTGTAGGTAACTGGGTAGGTGGAGGAGTGATCATGGGCTTGGCCTATGCATGGCTCAATCGTACCAAGACTATCTATAAAGATTAACTATTTTAAAAAAAGTTTGCAAAAATACTTGCATTCTTTTTTTTTATGTGATACACTAAATAACGGTTTGAAAAAACTGCCTAAGACAGTAGGGGAGCTCGACTCATAAAGATCCTACCGAGGACAAAACGTATCATGTAAAAGAAGCGTATTGTACTTTCGTGTCTAGGTTTGGGCGCGTTTTTCTTTTGGAAAAATTCCCCAAGCAAAATAATTACGGAGGTGAACACACTAATGAGTGAAGCAATTATTGCTAAAAAAGCGGAACTAGTTGACGTAGTAGCTGAGAAAATGAAAGTTGCTGCATCAATCGTCGTTGTTGACGCTCGTGGTTTGACAGTAGAACAAGATACAGTTCTTCGTCGTGAGCTTCGTGGAAGCGAAGTTGAGTACAAAGTGATCAAAAACTCAATCTTACGTCGTGCAGCTGAAAAAGCTGGTCTTGAAGATCTTGCATCTGTTTTTGTTGGACCATCTGCAGTAGCATTTTCTAACGAAGATGTTATCGCACCAGCGAAAATCTTGAACGACTTTTCTAAAAACGCTGACGCACTTGAAATCAAAGGTGGTGCAATCGAAGGCGCTGTCGCATCTAAAGAAGAGATTCTTGCTCTTTGCAACTCTTCCAAACCGCGAAGGACTTCTTTCTATGCTCCTTTCTGTACTTCAAGCGCCAGTGCGCAACGTTGCTCTTGCAGTCAAAGCGGTTGCAGACAACAAAAGAAGACGTGACTTAATCTTATGCTACGCGAGCCTAGCTTACAAAAATAAAAAAACATAAAAATATAAAAACTTATTTGGAGGAAATAACAATGGCATTGAACATTGAAAACATTATTGCTGAAATTAAAGCTTTCAATCCTTGAATTGAACGACCTTGTAAAAAGCTATCGAAGAAGAATTTGGTGTAACTGCAATGCTCCTGTAGCTGTTCTTTGCGACTAGTCTGTGTGCTGACGCAGGTCTTGCTAAAGATTCATTCGACGTTGAATTGACATCTGCAGGCGACAAAGAAAGTCGGCGTTATCAAAGGTTGTACGTGAAATCACTGGTCTTGATCTAAAGAAGCTAAAGAACTTGTTGATGGAGCACCTGCACTTGTTAAAGAAGGTGTTGCTACAGCTGAAGCTGAAGAAATCAAAGCTAAATTGGAAGAAGCTGGAGCTTCAGTTACTCTTAAATAATAGAGTTTCCAATCAAAATGAAAACCGAGGTTTAGATCTCGGTTTTTTGTGTACATTTTGAGTTTAAGTCTTTATTTTTTTACAGATTAATTCTGTACTTTGTCTACTGTAGGATTTTTATCTAAATTTTTCAAGATTAGAAAGCTTTGAGTCTTGAATGATTGTCTATTCTTGAAATCATACTCCTTTAAATTTAATCTCTGTCAATCAACATATTTACAATTCTTATCAAGTTCTTACTAATTTATTATGTTGTTAGACTTCTATTTTTTTGCTAAAATAGTTCCTATAAACAAAAAAGGAGATTTCTGATGAAATATTTTAAACGTCTTGTCTTTGCTGCTTTATTGGCAGTTGGTGCGATTTTCCTTGTAGCTTGTGGTTCTACAACTAGCGATAATGGGAAATATGTCTATAAAGCTGATAAGGAGAAAATAGAAAGCATCCTTAAAGAGCAAGGAGCTACTGATGAGGAGCTTGAGAAAGTCGCTGGTCAAATTGCATTATCAATGACGATCGAAATTAAAGATAAAAAAGCCAAATTAACTGTTGAAATGAATGCCCTAGGAAATAATAGAAAGAAATCATTTGACCTAAAAGCTGATCAAGGTAGCAAAACTCTTGAGTCAGAAGAAGGTGGTAATGATAAAGTCAAGTATAAGATTGACGGGGATGTTTTAACTTTGGACTTGAGTAAATTTAAGTCTAACGATAGCGAAACATTTGCTTTCTTCAAAGATGCAAAATTCAAACGTCAAAAATAATCGTATATAGAGGGGATAGCGGAGGCTATCCTCTTTTTTATTCTTTGCTTTACATCAGCTCTTTTCCTTGCTAGCCTAGGGGGGATCTGATATAATAGGGATGACTTGAAGGAGCCAACGTGCTTTGTAAAATAGCTCAAAAAGTACTTGAGGGTGCTTTTTTATTGTATAAGGAGGAGAAAGGTATGGGATATATTTGGTCCTATTTGAGACCAAATGGTTGTGTCAAAAGAACAGTTACAGCAACATCTTTTTTGTGATTACTAATCCTGGTCACACAACTGTTTCAGGCCCAAGGATTAGCTGAGGACCAACCAGAGCTGGCGCCTGGCACCCATGCCTCCCCAGGGATCGTGACCTCATGAATCATGTTCGAATGCAGGCATGATTACCAACCACACTGACAAATTAACTCAGTCTCAAATGATTGACGTCCATGCCTGACGCCTGTCACCATCCTCACCATGATGTCCATTCACACTTATACTATCACTGATCAGCGACTACCGGCAGCATCCAAACCTTGTTAGAAGTGCAGGGGAACCCTGGATACCAATCATATTCACAAACCCATGACCAATATCGAAGTGAAGTGGAGGAATTTTGAAGAGGCAACAACTCAACAGAATTGACGACGCTCAATATTAGAGGATCTGTTTTGATCCTAGGGATGAAGTTTAGAATAACTACCACGTCATTCATTAACCACGGACAGCTGTTTCTAGTCATCGTTTGAAGGAAATCATGGATATGCGATTTCTATCGATCCAAATGAAAATGGAGTTTGAGACTGAAACCAAGGGTTATTTGGAGTTTGACAATGTAACCTTCGCCTATCCTGGTGAGACAGAGAGTCCAGTTCTTCATAATATTTCCTTTAAGGCTAAGCCGGGGGAGACCATTGCCTTTATCGGATCGACCGGTTCTGGGAAGTCCTCTCTGGTCCAGCTCATTCCACGTTTCTATGATGTTACTTTAGGAAAATCTCGTGGATGGTGTAGATGTACGAGACTATAATATCAATAGCCCTTCGCCATAAAGAGATTGGCTATCCCGCAGAAGGCCTGCTCTTCACGGGGACTGTGCCGAAAACCTTCATCACGGAAAAGAAGATGCCAGCATTGAGGAGCTGACAAAGCGCAGATGTGGCCCAAGCTAAAGAATTTATCGAAAGCAAGGAAGAACAGTTTGACACTCATTTAGCAGAAGGGGGAAGCAACCTTTCTGGTGGACAGAAACAACGTCTATCCATTGCGCGTGCAGTTGTTAAAGAGCCGGATATCTATATCTTTGATGATTCCTTCTCGGCTCTTGACTACAAGACAGATGCTACACTGAGAAAACGTCTCAAGGAAGTAACAGGAGATGCAACCGTCTTAATCGTAGCTCAACGGGTTGGAACGATTATGGATGCGGATCAAATCATTGTCTTGGATCATGGAGAAATCGTCGGTCGTGGAACCCACGAGGAACTCCTGACAACCAATGAAATCTACAGTGAGATTGCTCGCTCTCAGTTGAATAACCAATCATTAACAGAAGAATAGGAGGGAGAAGAAAATGAAAGAAAAACGTTCCAGTTTTGTACGTCTTTGGGGCTATCTAAGAGCCTATCGTTTTGCCGTTATTTCGCTACACTCCTAAAGATTCTGAGTGTGGTTATGAGTGTCATTGAGCCCTATATTCTTGGACTCGCTATCACAGAATTGACCGCTAACCTAACAGATATGGCTAGAGGAGTAGCGGGAGCTGAGATTAATGTTGGCTATGTTGGTTGGGTCATGATTGTCTATCTCTTCCGAGGAGTTTTGTATGAGCTTGGATCTTATTATTCCAACTATTTCATGACCAATGCCGTCCAAAGCATGATCGAGGATATGCGTAACGACCTATCTAAAAAAATCAATCGCATCCCTGTTTCTTACTTTGATCAGCACCAATTCGGAGATCTTCTTGGTCGCTTTACCAGTGATGTCGAGACAGTTTCAAACGCCTTGCAACAGTCCTTCCTTCAAATTGTGAATGCCATTTTCACTTTAAGCTTGGTCATTGCTATGGTGCTCTATCTCAACCTCACTTTGGGGCTGATCGTGATTGCCTCTATCCCAATCACCTTCTTCGGTGCCCAGTTGATTATGAAGAAATCCCAGCCATACTTTAAAGAGCAAGCAGATGTCCTTGGAGCTTTAAATGGTTTTGTTCAGGAAAACTTGAGTGGCTTCAACGTCTTAAAACTCTATGTACGGGAGGAATCATCGCAAAGAAGAATTCCGCGACATTACCCGTCGCCTCCAGCAAGTTGGATTTAAAGCGAATTTTATTTCTGGACTGATGATGCCTATTCTGAATGCAATCTCTGATTTGACCTATCTTTTGGTCGCAGTTATCGGAGCCATTCAAGTTCTTGCCGGTCGTCTGACAGTTGGGAACATGCAGGCTTTTGTCCAGTATGTCTGGCAGATTAATCAGCCTATTCAAAATTTGAGCCAGTTGGCTGGAACCTTACAAAGTGCCAAATCTTCACTGGATCGGGTCTTCAAAGTACTTGATGAACCAGATGAAGTACTTGGTAAAAATGAAGCTCTGGACAAGGAATTGACTGGACAGGTTAGCTTTAACCATGTGGACTTCCAATATGTGGAAGATAAGTCATTGATCCGCGACTTTAATCTTGAAGTCAATCCAGGTGAGATGGTGGCCATTGTCGGACCTACAGGTGCAGGCAAAACCACGCTCATCAATCTGCTCATGCGTTTCTACGATGTGACCAAGGGGGCTATTACGGTAGATGGACATGATATCCGTGACCTACCTCGCCAAGATTATCGCAAGCAGTTTGGGATGGTTCTTCAGGATGCTTGGCTTTATGAAGGGACCATTAAAGAAAATCTGCGCTTTGGGAACTTGGACGCAACAGACGAAGAGATTGTCGCTGCTGCCAAGGCTGCCAATGTAGACCACTTTATCCGGACGCTTCCAGGGGGCTACAATATGGAGATGAACCAAGAGTCTAGCAATATCTCTTTGGGACAGAAGCAGTTGTTGACTATTGCGCGTGCCCTGCTAGCTGATCCTAAAATATTGATTTTGGATGAGGCGACGTCTTCAGTGGATACCCGTCTGGAACTCTTGATCCAAAAGGCCATGAAGAACTTGATGAAGGGGCGGACCAGTTTTGTCATTGCTCACCGCTTGTCTACGATTCAAGAAGCAGACAAGATTTTAGTCCTTAAAGAGGGCCAAATCATCGAACAAGGGAATCATGAGTCTCTCTTGGCTGCAAAAGGATTCTATTACGACTTGTACATGAGCCAATTCTCCAAGAAAGTAGAAGCTCAATAAAAACGTCAAAAAAGAGCAGTCGCTCTTTTTTGTTAGGCAAAACACTTCAATTTGTTAGAAGTCGGATTTCTTGAAGGTGGTTGTTTTATTTGCTATAATCGTAGCAGAAATGGAGGCTTTATGCGCTTAACCAGCCAATTAATCACTGAAACGTTCCAAGATTTGGATAAGGTCGAAAGGCTTAACATTGAAGCTTTTCCAGAAGAGGAACGGATTCCTTTATCGGAGTTTTTACGCTATACGGATAATGATGACGCTCACTTTTTCGCTTTTTACAATGAGGAAGAATTTGTCGGATTTGCCTTTGCTATTTCAAATGCTAAGGCCTTTTACGTCAGTTTCTTTGCCATTATGCCTCACTTGCGGAGTCACGGCTATGGTCAAGAAATTATTGAAAAATTAGTGGAATTTTACCAACGGACCATGTTGTTAGAAGTTGAGCGATTGGATGAAGAATGTGATAATCTAGAGCAACGTCAAGCTCGGATGGATTTCTATATTCGAAATGGCTTTAAAACAGCCAATGCTTTTCTTGAATACGAAGACCTTAGTTTCGAGATTCTCTACCGAGGAGAGGGCTTCGATGAGGAGGCCTACCGTGATATCTTCCGTAAACTTCAGGAAGAAAATTATTTTGATTTTCGCATCCAATACCGACGCTTTAGTGAAGATTAGAAACAAAAAGTGCTCCTCTGTTAGATAGCAGAGAAGCACTTTTTTTTGATTAATGGATGAAGAAGTATATAAGAATCTACAGTAGAGTCTTCTTTGTCTTAAGTAATTTTAAAATGCAATTATTCCAGTAAAAAGAATTGCCGTGGTGGAAGAAAGCTGATATACTAGATAAGATTGAAAAATGTAAAGGAGAACACATGTTACGAAAAGGTTCCTTAACAGGTTTACTGTTATTTGGTATTTTCTTCGGTGCAGGGAACTTAATCTTTCCGCCTGCACTAGGCGCCCAATCGGGTAGCCATTTTTGGCCAGCTATTGCTGGATTTGTCTTATCAGGAGTAGGAATTGCGATTATTACCTTGATCATTGGGACGCTCAATCCTAAGGCTATATTCATGAGATTTCACGTAAAATCGCCCCTTGGTTTGCTATCGTTTATCTGGTAGCTTTGTATTTGTCTATTGGTCCTTTCTTTGCCATTCCAAGAACGGCTACTGTTTCCTACGAAGTTGGAATTGCCCCCTTGTTAGGACAATCAGGTAGCAGACTCTTCATTTTCACCTTGGTTTATTTCTGTTTAGCTTATTTGATTGCCCTTTATCCATCTAAGATCCTAGATAGCATTGGTCGGATTTTGACACCGATCTTTGCAATTTTGATCGTTGTACTGGTTGTTCTAGGTGCTCTCAAGTACAGCGGACACGCGCCACAAGTGGCAACAGAAGCCTACCAAGCATCTGCCTTTGGTCAAGGTTTCCTTGAAGGGTATAATACCTTGGATGCCCTCGCTTCAGTGGCCTTTAGTGTGATTGCAGTAACCACCCTCAATCAACTTGGTTTCACCAGCAAGAAGGAATACATTAAAACCATCTGGATCGTTGGGATTGTCGTAGCAATTGGCTTTAGTATTTTATACATTGGCTTGGGTTACCTTGGAAATCATTTCCCAATTCCAGCAAAAGTAATGGCATCTGATGCCAATAAAGGGGTCTATGTCCTTTCAGAAGCGACCAAGGCTATCTTTGGCCCAGCTGCTCAAATCTTCCTTGCGGGTATGGTGACGGTGACTTGTTTCACGACAACAGCCGGTTTGATTGTGTCAACAGGGGGAATTCTTCCATAATACCTTCCCTAAAATCTCTTACAAGGTCTATGCGACAATCTTCACTTTGATTGGTTTTGCGATTGCCAATCTTGGCTTGAGCGCCATTATTGCCTATTCATTACCTGTCTTGATGATCCTCTATCCAATCACCATTACTATTGTGTTGATTGTGATTGTAAACAAATTTACTCAACTATCAAAACCAGGAATGCAACTAACTATTTTCTTAGTTAGCTTGGTGGCGATTGCAGATGTTCTTGCAAGCACCTTCAAACTTACAGGTCTGGCAAACGTCATTAAAACTTTACCATTTGCTGCCCAGTCCCTTCCGTGGTTACTCCCAGCAGTAGTCGGGATTGTCCTCTCTCTTTTCTTGCCAAATAAACAAAGTGCAGAAGAAGAATAAGTCGTCAATTGAACTCCAGAGTGAAATACTTTGGAGTTTTTGTTTGGCTTTGAAACTAGTTTCTAAATGATCGTTTAGAAATCAAAGCGTAGCAGAAATTTTTAATTTAGGAGCTGGAATGTTATACTAGTTGTAGCATATCAATATACGGAGTGTTTATGAATCAAATCGTTTTTCTCCTTTACTGATCTTTCTGGCAGGGATTCTTTCCTTTTTCTCTCCCTGTGTCTTTCCTTTGCTTCCGGTATACATCGGGGTCTTGCTAGGAAGTGATCAGGAAAAATCCATTCAGATTTTTGGGAAGAAGATTCGCTGGCATGGTCTTGTAAAGACCTTGTGTTTTATCGCAGGGATTTCTGTTATTTTCCTCATTATTGGTTTCGGGGCAGGTCTACTTGGTCAAATCATGTACACCAACTGGTTCCGATACTTGATGGGCGCGCTGATCATTATCCTTGGTCTTCATCAGATGGAAGTCTTTCACTTTAATTTCTTAGAAAAGCAAAAACAATGGATTTCGGGGCGAACAAGCACAAGAATGAATTACTTTCAGCTTTTCTGCTTGGGCTTGGTTTTAGCTTTGGTTGGACGCCATGTATCGGTCCGGTTCTAGGCTCTGTACTTGCCTTAGCAGCATCCAATGGTCAAGACGCCCTCATGGGTGCTCTCTATCTCTTTATCTATACACTAGGGATGGCTATTCCGTTTTTACTTTTGGCCTTAGCGTCTGGGATTGTTCTCCCATACTTTAATCGTCTAAAACCCCATCTCTTGTTACTGAAGAAAATTGGTGGCTTGATCATCATCATTATGGGGATTTTGTTACTCTTGGGACAATTGAATAGCTTGTCTGCTATCTTTTCATAAATCAAATGGAGGTTTACTCATTATGAAAGTTATTAAATACGCTTGTTTTTCGCTTCTTTCTCTATCCATCTTGACTGCTTGCTCTATGAATCGGTCCGAAAGTGGTATGAACAATCAATCCATGGATAATCAATCAATGACCAATACTAGCACAAGTAAACATCCTTTAGTAGGAAAAGAAGCTAGTGACTTTGAGCTAAAGGATATGAAGGGGAATACGGTCAAACTTTCAGACTATAGAGGCAAAAAGGTTTACTTGAAATTCTGGGCGACTTGGTGTGGTCCTTGCCGACAAAGTATGCCTGAACTGAATAAACTGGTCGAAGAAAAGGACCGGGACTTTGAGATTCTTACCGTCATGGCACCGGGGATGCAAGGGGAAAAAAACAGAAGAAGAGTTCGTCAAATGGTTTGCCCAACAAGACTATCAATCAGTTCCTGTTTTGTACAATCCGGACGGATCTGCCTTTATGAATTACCAAGTCCGTTCAATCCCTACGGAAGTCTTTATTGATAGTCAAGGAAAAATTGGACATGTTCAATTAGGGGCGATTTCAAATGAAGATGCCAAGAAGATTATCAAAGAGTTGAAATAAAAGAGGCTGGGACAAAAGTCCTAGCCTCTCAATTGTCTTTGGATTGTCGAGCAAGACGCAGTGGTTGAGTGGGTCTACTACGCTGATTTCATCAGCTTTTTACAGCCCCTACTCAACTGTGCGGAGAGTGGGACGACAATCAATTCTAATGAATTACCGATTTCTGTCCCACTCTCTTTTATTAGTTGCTTGCACCAGATGTAGCATCAGCAGTTTGCGTCACCGTGTCCTCCAGCATCTGAAGCACCTGAAGTAGCGTCTGCATCCCCATGGCCGCCAGCAGGAGCGAATGGTCCGCTACCGCCTACTAAGCGTTGACCAGTTGTTTGAAGGTACCCAGTCCAACCATGGCTGGAAGTTAAAGACAATTTCGTTGATACCAGCATATGAACCATCTGGATAGTACATAGCTTGATAGTTGTGAGTATTGATCACGCCTTCAGGAGACCCTGGAACAATGGTACGAACATATTCTTGGTTTCCGTTGCGAAGAGTACCGATGACCCATTCAACGTTTTTCATACGTGCTGGTGGAAGAGAACCGTGAACGGTTGACATCCGGCTACCTGATTGAGGTGGCACGCGTTTCGCAAACATGGTATCTGGATCTTGGTGGGCATTGTTGTAGTAGAGGAACTGGTTGTTATCATCAGCGTATGTCAATTCGAAAGGCATAGCTTTCAAGAACATATCGATTTGATTAACAGTCAGGATACCGTGGTCCAATTTGACGTATGTATCACCAGATACAGCCCCTGTAATTTCTGCAACTTTTTCTACCCAATCTGGATCATCCGGATCAACCTCAGTAATAGTAGTAGCGATTGGTTTTCCGCAATCCAAATCTTCTGGTTCAATTGGTTTTGGTTTTTTCAATTTAGAAACGACTCCTACGTATTTCACAAAGTTATCTAAGCAAGTTTCAAGGAATTTTACAGTTCCTTCGTTGATGATGTTGCCATCTGCGTCAAAAGCTTCTTTCGCTTTTCCTAGAAGGAATTCGTTCCCTGGAAGGGTATAGGCATTGACACCTGGAGCATCCAGAATCTTACGAAGGTGAACTTGGGCACGAGAAGTACCTTGGTCATAGTAAGAAGCACCTACAATCATGACAGGTTTGCTTTCAAATGGATGCACTTCATAGGAAAGCCATTCTAAAACAGATTTTAGTCCTGCTGAAATAGTGTGGTTGTGTTCAGGTGTTGCGATAATCACACCATCAGCACGGGTAATTTTATTGTTAAGGAGACGCAATTGGAAGCTTTCGTCCCATTTTTCATCTTGGTTGAACATTGGAACTTCATCGATTTCAAGAACTTCTAATTCAAATTTGATCTTAAAATGACGACGGATGAATTCCAAAAGTTTGCGGTTATATGATTGGTCGTAGTTCGATCCTACAAGTCCTACAAATTTCATGCTAGTATGTCTCCTATCTTACAAGTTTTCCCAGTCGAAGTCTTCGGCATCTTTGCGAAGCAATTCTTGAGCGTTGCGCAGTTTTTCAGTAACTTTAACAAAGATACGGAAATCATCAAAGATGGCGTCGAGTTTCTTGATGACGTCAAGATCTACCAAGTCACCATTTTGATCAAATGCTTGAAGAGAGTGAAAGCAAGAATTCGTCTGGAAGGACAGTGGCTTTGATTTCTGGTGAGTTCAAGATTTGACGAAAAGTCGCAATTGAGCGCTGAGATGAACCAAGCGTACCATAAGAAGCACCTGTAATCATTACTGGTTTGCTTTAAGAGTGGGTAAAATCCCATAAGATAGCCAAAGCAGGGCGCTCATCAAGACAGCTGGGATGGAATGATCGTATTCTGGTGTGCCAATGATGACACCATCAGCTTCCTCGATTTTCGCAGCAATCTCTAAGATAGCTTCAGGGACTTGTTTGTTGGCTGGCTTGTTGAAGACAGGGATATCTTTGATTTCAACCAATTCAATTTCAGCCTTGTCAGCAAAATGCTTTTGCATGTATTGAAGTAGTTGGCGGTTTGTTGAACGTTTGGAGTTTGTTCCAACGATCGCAATAAGTTTTGTCATGGAAATTCCTTTCTGAAATTAAAATTACAAATAATCATGTAGCCCACTGGTATAGGCGAGGCGACCTGACTGATAGACGAGAATAGCATCCATGCCAGGTAAGGTTTCAACAATATTTAAAATGTTGGTCGGTTCTTCACCGAACAAGCGCGTGGTCCAAATCTCCCCATCAACTGATCGATCAGAAATAATTGTGAGACTTGCCAGTTCCGTTTCGACAGGATAGCCAGTTTGAGGATCAAAAATATGATGGAAGGACCGGCCGTCAACCTCAAGGTGACGAACATAGGTACCTGATGTCACAACGGACTTATCTGTAACAGATAGAACTAGTAAATGTTCCCCTCTTGGAAGCTGCGGATCTTGGATCCCAATTCGCCAAGGGCGATGAGTGACAGGGTTTTGACCAAGGGTAAGAATATTGCCCCCCAAATCAATTAAAGCTTGCTCGATCCCCTGACTCCTGAGATAACTGGCTAATAAATCAGCACTAAACCCCTTAGCTAAAGCACCTAGATCAATTTTCATCCCTTTTCTTTTGAGAAAAACAGTTTGTTGATTCGGATCTAAGCAAATCTGATGAGGGTCAATGACTGTTAGGGCTTGTTCAATTTCCCCTTGATCAGGCTTCCTAGCATCTGAAAAACCAATTCTCCAAGTTTGGACAAGTGGACCAATCGCAATGTTTAAATGACTTCCTTGCGCCTGACTATGGCTAGTTCCTAGAGCAATCAGTGAAAAAAGATCTGGATGAACCTTTACGGGTTCAATGCCAGCCTTTTGATTGACCTCCATCAATTCAGAAGAAGGGTCATTGGCACTAAAGCGATGCTCATAGGATCGCAGGAGGCTAAAACAATCGGCCAGTATTTGGTCAGCTTGTTGATGAGAAATCGAAAACGGTTATGGTGGAGCCCATTAGGCGTTCGGATCGACTGAGTTAGTTCCACAAATAGTAAACCACCTTTCCAATATTCACCCTACTTCAAGTTTATCAAAAAGAAAGCCATTTTCACAATCCCCCAAGCAAATTTATTGACATTTTTCAGGACTTATGCAAATTGATTTGAAAATAAAATCACAAATTGTAAGCAAAAATTTGGAAACGATATCATTTTTCATGTTATAATTGTATGGTAAATAAAAATTAAAGGTAGGATTTTTTTCTATGAGTAAAATCGTAGTTGTGGGTGCTAACCACGCTGGAACTGCATGTATCAACACAATGTTGGATAATTTTTGGAAACGAAAAATGAAATCGTTGTCTTTGACCAAAAACTCAAATATCTCATTCCTTGGATGCGGAATGGCTCTTTGGATTGGTGAACAAATTGACGGACCTGAAGGCTTGTTCTATTCTGATAAAGAAAAATTAGAAGCTAAAGGCGCTAAAGTTTACATGAACTCACCAGTTCTTTCAATTGACTACGACAACAAAGTTGTAACTGCAGAAGTAGATGGTAAAGAACACAAAGAATCATATGAAAAATTGATCTTCGCAACTGGTTCAACTCCAATCTTGCCACCAATCGAAGGTGTTGAAATTGTCAAAGGGAACCGCGAATTCAAAGCGACTCTTGAAAATGTACAATTCGTTAAATTGTACCAAAATGCTGAAGAAGTTATTAAGAAACTTGAAGACAAGAGCAAACACCTTGAGCGCATCGCTGTTGTTGGTGGTGGATACATTGGTGTTGAGCTCGCTGAAGCATTCGAACGTCTTGGAAAAGAAGTAGTCCTTGTTGATATCGTTGACACAGTATTGAACGGATACTATGACAAAGACTTCACTCAAATGATGGCGCAAAACTTGGAAGACCACAACATCCGTTTGGCACTTGGTCAAACTGTTAAAGCTATCCAAGGTGACGGTAAAGTAGGAGCATTGGTAACTGACAAAGAAACATTCGACGTTGATATGGTTATTCTTGCTGTTGGTTTCCGTCCAAACACAGCGCTTGCTGATGGTAAGATAGAACTCTTCCGCAACGGTGCCTTCCTTGTAGACAAGAAACAAGAAACATCAATCCCAGGTGTATACGCTGTTGGTGACTGTGCGACTGTATATGACAACGCTCGTAAAGACACTAGCTACATTGCTCTTGCATCAAATGCTGTACGTACTGGTATCGTAGGTGCTTACAACGCTTGTGGACATGAGCTTGAAGGAATCGGTGTGCAAGGATCAAACGGTATCTCTATCTATGGTCTTCACATGGTTTCAACTGGTTTGACTCTTGAAAAAGCAAAAGCAGCAGGCTACAACGCTGTTGAAACTGGCTTTAACGATCTTCAAAAACCAGAATTTATCAAACATGACAACCATGAAGTTGCCATCAAGATCGTTTACGATCAAGATAGCCGTGAAATTCTTGGTGCTCAAATGGTATCACGTGATGCTGCAATCTCAATGGGTATCCACATGTTCTCATTGGCAATCCAAGAGCACGTAACGATTGAAAAATTGGCATTGACAGACCTATTCTTCTTGCCACACTTCAATAAACCATACAACTACATTACTATGGCAGCACTTACTGCTAAATAATGTATTCTATAGAAACGCTCATTTGGGCGTTTTTTTGCTGTTGTCTTAGTCAAGAGCTGTGAAAAATAGTATAATAAAAGCAATCAATCTGGGAGTGAAGAGAATTTATGAAACAAAGTCAGCAAATCCAAAGAGAATTTCAATCGACCTCAAGATCTATTTTATCTCAGGTTAGTAGAGGTGTTTTAGTAGGGCTTGTAGTCGGCGCGATTGTCTCGAGTTTTCGATTTTTATTGAGCATCTCTTTCATGTTGTCCTGGGATTGTATAAGGATCTAGGAAGAGGTCCTTTCAATTGGATCATTATCCTCTCTATGTATCTTTTTATTATTTTGCTAGCTAGCCAGCTCATCAAAAAGAACAAAAACGTTAAAGGATCTGGTATTCCTCAAGTAGAAGCAGAATTAAAAGGACTGCTTCAGATAGACTGGTGGGCTACGCTTTGGCAGAAGTACATTTTAGGGATTTTAGCAATTGCAAGTGGTTTGATGTTGGGTCGTGAAGGCCCCAGTATCCAACTTGGCGCCATGGGAGGAAAGGGGCTGGCTAAGAAACTTGCGCTTAGTCCGGTAGAAGAAAGAGCCTTGATTGCCAGCGGTGCTGCGGCAGGTTTGGCAGCAGCCTTTAATGCACCGATTGCGGGTCTACTCTTTGTAGTAGAAGAAGTCTACCATCATTTTTCTCGTGTCTTCTGGGTATCGACCTTGGCTGCGAGTTTGGTCGCAAACTTTGTCTCCCTCAATATTTTCGGTCAAACACCTGTTTTAAACATGCCAGACCACATCCCACATATCGATTTATCCAGTTATTGGATTTTCTTAGTGATGGGAATTTTTCTGGGCCTAACTGGTTATTTCTATGAAGTTGCTGTTTTAAATATTGGTCGTGTTTATCAAAAGCTTGGAAGCTGTTTCAAAGGTGACCGCTCCTTATTATCCACTCTTTGCCTTTCTTTTGATCCTACCGATCGGTTATTATTTCCCTCACTTATTAGGCGGTGGTAACCAGTTGGTTTTGAACTTAGCCCATGTCCCTCTTAGTATCCAGACTCTGATCTTCTATTTTGCGATACGATTTATTTGGAGCATGATCAGTTACGGGAGTGGTCTTCCTGGTGGCATCTTTCTTCCAATTCTAGCTCTAGGCTCTGTTTTAGGAGCCTTGGTTGCAGCTGTTTTATTGAAGTTTGGTCTCATACATTCGAATCAACTCCCCTTGTTTGTTATTTTAGGAATGAGTGGTTATTTCAGTGCCATTTCAAAAGCGCCCTTGACAGCCATGATTCTAGTGACTGAAATGGTAGGAGATATACGAACCTTGATGCCGATTGGCTTGGTGACTTTGACAGCTTACATTACAATGGATCTGCTAAAAGGAGCCCCTGTCTACGAGGCTATGCTGGAGCAATTGATGCCTGAGGTGACCAGCGGTTCAGATGTCTTAACCCTGATCGAAATTCCAGTATCAGAGAAAATAGCAGGCCGTCAGGTTCGAGATTTAGACCTACCGAGAGACCTCCTGATCACAACTCATCAGCATAATGGAAAGAACAGTACGGTGCATGGTAGTACCCGCCTCTATCTAGGAGATAGTATCTACCTCGTGGTAAAAGAGGCAGATATCGGTCGGGTAAAAGAATTACTTCTTTAATTCATTTTATTAAAGTTTTCTGACAATTGTTGAAAAATGAGAAAATCTTTGCTATAATAGACCACGTAATAAAAGAATCCAGGAGAAACTCTCATGAAAAAACTTGCAGTAACACTCTTATCAGTCGCTTTATTAGCAGGCTGTGCCAATACAGCTTCAAAAAACACAACTACAAATAGTTCCTCTTCGACAGTGAAATTGTCAAAAGAGGACCAAAAAGCCTTGGACCAGGCGACAAGTGAATACAAGGAGTTTGTGCAAGGACAAATCGATCAGTTGTTAAAAGATACAGAGGAATTTCAAAGAGTCCTCAAAAGTGGTGATCTAGAAGAAGCCAAGAAGGTCTATCCTTTGATTCGGATGTCTTATGAACGCTCTGAACCAATCGCTGAAAGTTTCGGAGAGTCTGATGTCAAGATTGACTTCCGTTTGGTTGACTATGTCGATGAAAACAAATCAGAAGAAGGATGGTCAGGTTTCCACCGTATCGAACGCATCCTCTGGGAACAAAATACAACCGAAGGCACTGAAAAATATGCAGAGCAATTGGTAAATGATATCAAAGAGTTGAAAGCTAAGATTGCGACAGTAGAAGTAACGCCAGATTTGATGTTGACAGGTGCGGTTGACCTCCTGAATGAAGTGGCGACACAAAAAATCACTGGGGAAGAAGAAATTTTCTCTCATACAGATCTCTATGACTTCCGTGCCAATATCGAAGGGGCTGAGAAGATCTTTGCTCTCTTCAAACCTCTCATTGAGAAGAAGGATGCCAAGCTAGTGAAAACCCTTGAAACAGAATTCAAGGCAGTGAATGACCTGTTAGACAAACATATGACAGATGATTCCAACTATAAATCATATACAGATCTAACAGAAAAAGATACCAAAGAACTAGCAGAAGCAGTTACAAAATTGGGGGAACCACTCTCTCAAATGGGAATCATTTTAAACGGTAAATAACAATGACAAAAGACGAAAAATTTTTTGAAAAGAAGATGGATCGTCGCGAATTTCTGAAAAAAGCAGGTATTGGGGGAGCAGGCTTAGCACTTGGTCTATCTGGTGCTTCTGCTTTTTTCGCTAATAAGGAGCAAGGTTCCAAGAATATCGCAGACGGTCAAGAAGAGATTAGTTTTTATGGTAAGCACCAAGCGGGGATTACCACCCCCATGCAGAAGAATATTTATTTTGTGGTGCTCGATCTCCGGACGACAGATAAAAACGAATTGATTCAGTTGTTTAAAGACTGGACAGATTATAGCCAGAAATTAGTCAATGGGGAACTGGTCAAAAAAGATGGATCCAACGCTCTCTTGCCTCCAAGTGATACAGGAGAAACAGTCGGACTAAATCCTTACCGCCTCACCCTAACCTTTGGTGTTTCGGCTAGCTTTTTGACCAAACTAGGCCTTGAGAAGAAACGTCCTAAACTCTTCCGGGATCTGCCAGCTTTTCCTAAGGAACAGTTAAGAGAGCAGTATACGGGTGGTGATATTGTCATCCAAGCATGTGCAGATGATGAACAGGTAGCCTTTCATGCTGTCCGCAATCTGATCCGTAAAGGACGGAACAAGGTGACCATGAAGTGGAGCCAATCAGGATTTGCTGCTATTGGGGATCGCATGGAAACTCCAAGGAACCTCTTCGGCTTCAAGGATGGAACTGCCAATGTCACGACCGAGAAAGATTTCGATAAGGTCGTCTGGGCTGATAGTCAAGACTGGATGAATAACGGCTCTTACATGGCTGTCCGCCGGATTATTATGCACTTAGAGACTTGGGACCGGACCAACCTGCAGGAGCAAGAAAACACCTTTGGACGCTATAAAGAAAGTGGCGCACCTTTTGGGAAGAAAGACGAATTTGACGAGGTAGATCTTTCTCTCTTACCAGTTGATTCACACGTTCGTTTAGCAAAAGAAGTGGATATGCCAATTTTGCGCCGCTCTTATTCTTACTCTGATGGGATCGACCCTAAAACAGGGCAGTTTGATGCAGGATTGCTTTTTATTGCTTTTCAAAAGGATCCAGACCGCTTTGTGAAAATCCAAACCAATCTTGGGGCAGACGATAAGATGAATGAATATGTGACCCATATTGGCAGTGGCCTCTTTGCCTGCTTCGGAGGTGTGAAGGAAGGAGAGTACATTGGTCAAGACTTATTTGAATAAATTGTTAGTCGTCCTAGTAGCCTGTCTCTTTTTCATCGTGACTCCTGTTCAGGCCGAATCCTATAGTGATCTCTTTATCAAAATCACAGATGCAACGACAGCAGTTCGGGATAAGGATCAAGAAAAAGCTCACACTCTTGTCGCAGAGATAAAAGAAGAATTTCTTAAGAAAGCCAATCATGATTCCAAGGCAGGAAAAGAAGTCCAGAAAAGTCTGGACTTGGAAGGTGAGATCACAGAAAAGCAATTGGTGACTGTCTCCACTTCCTTGCTAGCCTTTGAAAAAGAGCAAAATCCAGTCGATCTGGATGCTGAAAAAGAGAAGCTAGAAACTCGCTTGAAACCTTACTTTGAGAAGCTTCAAGAGGCGATTACAGCAAAGGATCTCCAAGCGACACGAAAGGCTTATGCCGATTTAAACAACACTTGGACCCGGAATGAGGCGGTTGTCAGAGATCATAGTACGGCATACTATGGAAAGGTAGAAACAGCCATTTCCTTCTTGAGAAGTGCCATCGAAACAGAGCCTACAAACTTTGACGCTATCCAATCTTCGTACAATGACTTAAAGAATGTACTGGATCAATTTATCAGTGGGAAAAGATTGAGGAAACAAGCTCCAATCTGACCCTTTCAGACGGGATTAAGCTCCTCAAGAAAGCTCTGAGCCTCTTTCAAGCCAATGAGACTAGCCAAGCTAGTCAAGTCATGAAGGAGTTCATTACCATTTGGCCAACAATCGAGGGCGATGTCAGCACGACCAATCCAGCTCTCTATACCCGAGTAGAAAGTCAAAGTCCAGTTATTATGGTCAAGGGAAAGGAAAGCAAGTACCAAAAACAACTGGAAGCCCTGATTAGTGATCTGACTGCTATTGATACCACCGCCTCTTATTCGGCGGTTGACGCTATGTTGATCCTCTTACGCGAGGGTGTCGAAGCGCTCTTGATTGTTATGGCTTTGGTGACAGTTCTCAAATCTGCTAAATTGATCAAAGGTTTGAAATGGGTCTATGCAGGCGCTCTTCTAGGTATCCTAGCCAGTGCAGCCATTGCAGTCGCTCTTCAATTCTTATTCCCAGCTGTGACCTCAGCTTCCAACCGTGAGGTGATCGAAGGGGCAGTAGGGATTATCGCAGTAGGCATGATGATTGTCATTGGGATTTGGCTACATCGTAAGTCCTCTGTAAAAAAATGGAACCAATTCATGGAAAGTCAGATGAAGGCTGTGACAGCAACTGGAAGCTTTATTTCTATGTTTGCCCTCAGCTACTTAGCTGTTTTCCGTGAGGGGGCTGAGACCATCCTTTTCTATGTGAGGATCCTCCCTCGTATCCGCTCCTTTGATTTCTTCCTGAGGGATTGGCTGGCACTTGCAGTTTTAGACATTCTTCTATTCTCATGACCAAGGCGAGCCATCTGGTCAAAAGCCACATAAGATTTTCTTCATCCTGACTTGGATGATCTATGCCCCTGGCCTTTTAAGATGCTAGGTGTGAGCCTGCACGCTCCAATTGACTAACATGCTTCTAATCATATCTTGAGTAATTTCCCGACCATCGATTGGGCGGGAATCTACCCGAGCTGGGAAGTTCTTGCTTGCCAAGTTCTATTCGTTCTTATTGTCGGGATTGTAACGGTGAAGCAGCATGAAAAATGAAGATAGAAGGCTCACTATTGTAGAGCATTTAAGCGAGTTTAGACGACGCTTCATCGCTTGTATCCTTTGTTTTTTCCTTGTCTTTTGTGGAGCCCTCTTGTTTTCTGATCAGCTTTATGCCTTTTTGACGGCTGGATTTCGAGAGAAACTCTTGGTCCTTGGCCCTAATGACATTTTAAGCATCTACCTTCAGTTGGCAAGTTTAATGGCTTTTACCATCACCCTGCCCTTCACCCTCTTTCAAGTCTGGCAATTTGTAAAACCAGCTTTGAGAAAAGGAGAAGCTGGAGCTATTCTGCTCTATGTGCCGGCCAGTTTAATTTGTTTCTTGCTAGGCATACTCTTCGGCTATTATCTGGTTAGTCCAGCTATTCTCGAGGTGCTCTTGAAGTTGGGACAAGGCCAGTTTACCATCCAGTTAACGGCACAGAACTACTTGGCCTTCATCTTTCATACGACAGTACCTTTGGGTGTCTTGTTTGAATTGCCGGTCCTTGTAGCCTTTTTGACCTCGATTCATATCTTAACACCAGACTGGTTAAGGCGCTATCGTCGAATAGCCTACTTTCTATTGCTAGTACTGGCAGTCGTCCTGACGCCAGCTGATTTTATCAGTGATTTAGCAATGACCGTGCCTCTGATCTTGCTTTACGAAGTAGAGTCTGGGTATCAGTCGCATCATCTACAACCGCATACAAAAAAGGAGATAAATATGGGAATTTTACGTGATATCGGTGCACCAGGACTGATTATAATCATCCTGGGAGCCCTCTTAATCTTTGGACCAAAGCGTTTGCCTGAGCTAGGGCACTCACTTGGGAAAATGTTCTCTGAATTCAAGTCAGCCGTCAACAATGGTGCTGCTGAAAAAGAAGAGGACAAAGAAAAGACTGGCAAGACTGAAGAAGAATAATAGCTTACCTTTCATGATATTTTCTGACAGAACTATCTTTTGTTCTTTCATTTTCAATAATAGCAAAAGCAGGAGTAGATCGTTAAAACGATATCTAAGTATGAATCCTGCTTTTTGTTATTATTGAACCGTCTGAAAATTTTTGTAAATTACAAATTGAAAACAAATCAACTTTTTGATAGCGTTTTTCCCTTGAATCTAAATTGTAGGGAGTATAATAGAGGTGGAAAAAGTACATTAAAAAGGGTGTGTCATGATGATCATTAGTGTGATTTTGCTGTAGCTTACTTTTTGTTGGTTGCCCTTATTTGCGGCTCTTGTTTTTCGAGCGATAGGAAAAATTTTTTGAGCTCTTCGATGGCTACCTGATGTACCATTAAAGAGATAAACAAAGCCCACTCACTATGAGTGGTTTTTTACTATAGGACGGAGATAATTATGAAAACAGAATATGAAAAGATGATTGCTGGTGAGTTTTACAGTCCCATGGATCCAGAATTGAGAAAGTTGGCACAAGAAGCTCGGGCCAAGCAATTTGCCTTTAACCAAGAAGCAGACGGTGAGAAGCGGAGTCAACTCATAAAAAGTTGGTTCGGATCCACTGGGGAAAATCTATCCTTGCACCCCTTCTTGGCTTGTGATTATGGGATCAATATCCATTTGGGAGAGAACTTCTATGCCAACTGGAACCTAACCATGCTGGATGTCTGCCCAATCAGGATTGGAAAGAACGCCATGATCGGTCCCAATTGCCAATTTCTCACCCCTCTCCATCCGCTAGATCCACACGAGCGAAATGCTGGAAAGGAATATGGAGCTCCGATAACGATTGGAGATAACTTCTGGGCAGGTGGTGGAACTATCATCCTTCCAGGAGTGACCTTAGGCGATAATGTCGTCGTTGGAGCAGGAGCAGTGGTGACCAAATCCTTCGGGGATAATGTAGTCCTAGCTGGTAATCCAGCCAGAATCATTAAGGAAATAGAGGTGAAAGAATGAGGTTTTTCTTTATCGGAGGACTCGGAAGTAACGAAAATCATATGAGCGAATTTGCTCATTACTTTCCATACCCCATCACCTATCTAGATCCCTATAATCTGAAACTGGAATCTCCCCAAGATTTAGTTGACTGGTTTGAAGCCCATGCCGATTCTAATGAAAAGACTTGTATCATTGCCCATTCACTGGGTGGAGATTTGGCTCGATACCTAGCATCCAATATGTCTCAAATTACACATCTGGTTCTGCTAGATGGTGGCTATCTTGACATGGACCAGATCTTACCACTAGAGCAGGAAATCGAAGAGACACTCGCCTATCTGAAGCAACAGGTATTTCCGTCTCTAGAGGAAGCTGTTGCAAGTGAACTTGGAGATACTGTCATTCCTTCGCCAGCGACTATAAAGGCCATCCAAGCCAGTTATCGTTGGAATCCTGATCTCCATCATTATGAACTAACTTTGGATCCACAAGCTGTTCTTTCCTTGCTGGAGACTCAGACGAGAGCTCCGATCTTATCAAGCTCCACTAACGGATACCAAGGCCTTGTTTATCGGTCCTAAATACGAGGATGAGCCTGAATGGAGAGCCAGAGCACTTGAAAATTTAGATCCTTCTATCAAGAAGGTGCTCTTAAAGGATCTAGGCCACGATTTTTATACAGCAGTTCCCGAGTTTGTCAGCAAAGAAATCATCAATTGGATTTAAATTTGTTCATAAATAACTCATATTTAGAAGTTGTTCTAACTAATTGTCTAGTAATTTCCGAACATTATTTATATAATCAGCATTCTATTTGAATCGCCTCCGTATCTTTGTTATAATCTTGAATGGAAACGTCGGAAGACGAAGTGATGACCCATCACGATTTAAAATTTAGAAACGAGATTTCAATCCGTATGTTAAACGAATTTCCAATCTTTGATTACGAAGATATTCAATTAATCCCTAACAAGTGTATTATCAAAAGTCGTGCAGAAGCAGACACAACAGTTCAGTTTGGTAAGCACACCTTTAAGCTACCAGTTGTCCCTGCCAACATGCAGACCATCCTGGATGAAGATGTAGCTGAACAACTGGCTAAAGGGGGCTATTTTTACATTATGCACCGCTTTGACGAAGCTGGTCGCATTCCCTTTATCAAACGGATGCACGATCAGGGCTTGATTGCTTCTATCTCAGTTGGAGTAAAAGACTATGAGTACGACTTCGTGACTCAACTCAAGGACGATGCACCTGAATACATCACCATCGACATCGCTCACGGTCATGCAGATAGTGTGATCCAAATGATCCAGCATATCAAGAAGGAATTACCAGATACCTTTGTCATCGCAGGAAATGTCGGAACTCCAGAGGCCGTTCGTGAGTTGGAAAACGCTGGAGCAGATGCTACCAAGGTCAGGGATCGGTCCTGGTAAGGTCTGCATTACCAAAGTGAAGACTGGCTTTGGTACAGGCGGTTGGCAGTTAAGCGCCCTTCGTTGAGTGTTCAAAAGCGTAGCGCAAGCCCATGTATTGCGGATGGTGGCATTCGGACCCATGGAGATATTGCTACAAATCCATTCGTTTTTGGTGCTAGCATGGTCATGATTGGCTCTCTCTTTGCAGGTCATATTGAAAGCCCAGGAAAAACCGTTGAAGTAGATGGGAATCTTTAAAGAGTATTACGGATCTGCTTCGAGTACCAAAAAGGGGCCTATAAAAATGTTGAAGGCAAGAAAAATCCTCCCTACCAGCCAAAGGCCATCTTCAAGATACCTTGACAGAGATGGAGCAAGACTTGCAAAGCTCTATTTCTATGCTGGTGGTCCTAAGGTTGCTGATCTCAAGCATGTCGATTATGTCATCGTAAAAGAATTCTATCTGGAATGGTGACTCTCATTAAAACTACAATTACTTATTTATCTTGCGGATTGGCGCAAGGTCTCTACAAGGTGCCGGAACACCTAACAATAAGTAAGTCCTAGATTGATCCAGGGATACTTGGATTCTGTAGAGGCTTACTTGGTAAGTCTCTATTTTTTGTTCCAAACTGTTTAGGAGAAAACATGAAATTATTAGAAGAACGCATATTGAAAGACGGAAATGTCCTGGGAGAAAACATCCTCAAGGTCGATTCCTTCTTGACCCACCAAGTGGATTACCAGTTGATGAAAGAAATTGGGAAGGCTTTTGCGGACCGCTTTAAAGATGCTGGTTTGACCAAGGTTGTGACCATTGAAGCTTCAGGAATTGCACCTGCCCTTTATGTATCAGAAGCTTTGGAACTCCCCATGATCTTTGCCAAAAAAGCCAAGAATATTACCATGAATGAAGGGATTTTGACTGCAGAAGTCTATTCCTTTACCAAGCAAGTGACCAGTACGGTTTCCATTGCTAGCAAGTTTTTAACACCTGATGATCGCGTCTTAATCGTCGATGACTTTCTAGCAAATGGTAGCGACTAAAGGCTTGATCCAGATTATCGAACAAGCTGGTGCGATTGTAGAAGCAGTCGGTATCGTCATCGAGAAATCCTTCCAAGATGGCCGTGGATTGCTAGAAGAACTCGGCTACCCAGTTGTTTCACTTTCTCGTTTGGACCGTTTTGAAAATGGTCAGGTTGTATTTAAGGAGGCAGACATCTAATGCAAAAACAAGAAAACCATTCACAGGCGGCCATTCTAGGCTTGCAGCACCTATTGGCTATGTATTCGGGCTCTATTTTAGTACCGATCATGATTGCAGGTGCTTTGGGTTATAATGCCCAACAATTGACCTATCTCATTTCCACAGATATCTTTATGTGTGGGGTAGCCACCTTCCTGCAATTGCAATTAAACAAATACTTCGGGATTGGTCTTCCAGTCGTCCTTGGGGTTGCCTTCCAGTCTGTGGCACCTCTCAGCATGATTGGGGCTAGTCATGGTAGTGGTGCCATGTTTGGTGCCTTGATTGTTTCCGGGATTTATGTGGTTCTGGTCTCAGGTTTCTTCTCTAAAATCGCTAACCTTTTCCCATCCATTGTGACGGGATCTGTCATTACGACCATTGGTTTGACCTTGATTCCAGTCGCCATTGGAAACATGGGTAACAATGCTGAAGAACCAACAGTTCAAAGTCTGATCTTGGCCGTGATTACCATTCTCATCATTCTGGTGGTTAACATCTATACAACTGGCTTTATCAAATCCATCTCTATTTTGATTGGGTTGATCGTTGGGACAGCCATCACGACTTCAATGGGCTTGGTGGACTTCGCACCAGTAGCACAAGCTCCAGTTGTTCACGTTCCAACACCATTCTTCTTTGGAGCTCCCAAGTTTGAAATCACTTCAATCGTCATGATGTGTATCATCGCAACTGTTTCCATGGTCGAATCGACTGGTGTCTATCTTGCCCTATCAGATATTACCAAAGATCCAATTGATAGCACGCGCCTCCGTAATGGTTACCGCGCTGAAGGTTTGGCCGTCCTTCTTGGCGGTATCTTCAATACCTTCCCATACACTGGATTCTCACAAAATGTCGGCTTGGTGAAATTGTCTGGTATCAAGACCCGTCTTCCAATCTACTACGCGGCTGGCTTCCTCGTTCTTCTTGGTCTCCTGCCTAAGTTTGGAGCTTTGGCGCAAATCATTCCAAGTCCAGTACTTGGTGGAGCTATGCTAGTCATGTTTGGTTTTGTGTCTATTCAAGGGATGCAGATCCTTGCGCGTGTTGATTTTGAGCACAATGAGCACAATTTCCTCATCAGCTGACTGTATCGATCCGAGCAGGGTAGGATTGAACAACAGCACCCTCTTTAATGGCCTGCAAGTGCCTTTAAAATGTTCTTTACAAACGGAATTGTTGTTGCCAGTGTCTTGGCTATCATTCTGAACGCCATCTTAAACCGACAAAAAAATAATCTAAAAAAACTGAGGATCCGTTAGATCTTCAGTTTTTAATTCCCTGACATTTAAGGAGACATATAGTAGAGTGGTAAGAGAAAATTTCACCATGATAAGAAGAGAGTCCTACCATGTATCTAACCCATCATTTTAAAGAGCGCTTGCGCTTGTTTATCAGTCTATTTATCCCCCTCCTGGTCTATCAACTTGCCAACTACTCTGCTAGTTTTGTGGATACAGCCATGACGGGACAATACAATACCTTAGACTTAGCTGGAGTCTCGACTGCCACAAGTCTCTGGAATCCATTTTTTACCTTTTTAACGGGAATTGTATCAGCTTTAACACCGATTATCGGTCATCATTTAGGACAGGGAAATAAAAAACGAATCGCTTCTGATTTTTATCAATTTATCTATCTCTCTTTCATGATGGCTGTCCTTTTGATTGCTTTTGTCTTGCTGATTGCACCAATCGTCTTAAGAAAAATTGGTCTAGAAAGTGTCGTAGCTGGGATCGCAACCCATTATTTAGCCTTTCTCTCTCTAGGGATTTTGCCACTTTTACTCTTTAGTGTGGTCCGTTCCTTGCTGGATACCTTGGGCCTCACTCGCTTGTCCATGTACCTCATGCTCCTCTTATTGCCTTTAAATGCAAGTTTTAACTACATGTTGATCTATGGAGCTTTTGGTCTACCTGAGCTAGGAGGAGCAGGAGCAGGACTGGGGACATCCTTAGCTTACTGGGTTCTCCTCATCATTGCTTTCTTGATTCTTTTCAAACATCCTAAAGTAGCTATCTACCAACTATGGAAGATCCAACCTCTCAACCTCAAAGAGATGAAAGAAACGATCCGACTCGGCTTACCGATTGGAGGGATTGTGTTTGCAGAAGTGATTATTTTCTCTGTAGTGGGCTTGCTCATGGCTAAATTCCCATCTATGACTATTGCCAGTCACCAGTCTGCCATGAACTTCTCAACCCTTATGTACGCTTTCCCTGCTAGCATTTCCAATACCATGGCTATTATTGTATCCTTTGAGATTGGGGCTGGGCGTCCCAATGTCGTTCGTCAATATTGTCGGATTGGACGCTGGACAGCCTTTGGGTTTGCCTTCTTTACCCTCACTTTCCTCTATCTGTATCGCTATCAAGTGGCGGGTCTCTATGGAACTGACTCAGAATTTATACATCAGACAGCCATCTTTATGACCTATAGCCTGCTGTTCCAAATAGCAGATACGGTCGCAGCACCAATTCAAGGAATTCTTCGGGGGTACAAGGACACTACCGTTCCTTTCCTACTTGGTGTCTTTAGTTACTGGTGTGTCTCTATTCCATTGGGGATCTTTTTAGACCATGTCACTAACCTAGGTCCGTATGCTTACTGGATTGGCTTGATTTCTAGCATTGTCGTTAGTGGTATTTGTTACCAGATGCGACTATGGCAGATTCAAAAGAAATACCAAATTTCCTAAAAGAGGCTGGGACAAAAGTCCTAGCCTCTCAGTGTCTTTGAGTTATCGAGCAAAAACGCAGTGGTTGAGTGGGCTCTACTACGCTGATTTCATGAGCTTTTACAGCCCTACTCAACTGTGCGGAGGTGGGACGACGAAATCGAATTCTAACGAATTACCGATTTCTGTCCCACTCTCTTATTTAGTGCGCATCTCACCTTGAGGGAAGTAGGTTCCTTCAGGCATATCATTGATAATGACATGGACAGCAGATTGGGGAGCACCTGTATTCCGAACGACAGCCTCGGTTACTTCCTTGGCCAAAGCTTTCTTTTGTTCCAAGGTGCGTCCTTCAAATAAATCAATACGTACAAATGGCATTGCGCCACCTCCTTCATAAATCTTAACCTTATTTTATCACATTTTATTTGAAAAGAAGAAGTCTATGTAGATGTTGCAGTATAAGTTTAATAACCATATAAAAATTTTTACCAATATTTAGTACTACCTACTTACATAACTTCACTTATTATGGTATAATTAATTTGTGAGAAGTGGTCTCTCACCATGCGTTTGTCATTTTGTCAGGGAAATGATAGACGCTTTTTTTATTCTCAAATAACAAAAATGATGTGGCAACAGAGTTTAATTTTTGCTAGTGCAAACAGGAGAACAAGCCTCTGTAGAACTCATCATCCATAGCGCATCATCCAATAGAGAGTCTCTCTATAAGTTGCCCTAATTTACTGCCCGTGTTATAATATAATGAAACACATTTTAGAGAGAACAGAAGGAAAATGGCACAATTATATTATAAATATGGGACCATGAACTCAGGGAAAACCATTGAAATCTTGAAGGTGGCCCATAATTATGAAGAGCAAGGCAAGAGCGTCGTCATCATGACCTCGGCAATCGATACACGAGATGGAGTTGGAGTAGTTTCTAGCCGGATCGGTATGAAACGAGAAGCCATGGCTATCGAAGACGAGACAGATATCTTTGGTTATATTCAAAGTTTGGAAGAGAAACCCTATTGTGTCTTGATCGATGAAGCTCAGTTTTTGAAACGCCACCATGTCTATGACTTGGCAAGGGTTGTAGATGAACTGGATGTACCGGTGATGGCTTTCGGCCTCAAAAATGATTTCCGAAATGAACTCTTTGAAGGTTCCAAACACCTCCTCTTGTTAGCCGACAAGATCGAGGAGATAAAGACCATTTGCCAATACTGTTCCCGCAAGGCGACCATGGTCTTGCGTACCCAAGCGGGCAAACCTGTCTACGACGGAGAGCAGATCCAGATCGGTGGACACGAGACCTATATCTCCGTTTGCCGCAAACATTATTTTAATCCAGATATACCAACTGAAAGCGTCTAGAACGTTTTAGAGAGGCTAATAATGTCTATTTGTTTAAAAGATATTACAATAGAGAATTATTTTGAAGTTTTAAATCTAGAAGTCCATCCAAACCAAAGGAATTTTATTGCATCCAATTCCATTAGTTTAGCCGAAGCCTATGTATATGATAAAAAATGGTGATTTTATAGCTCCCTTAGCAGTTTATGACAAGGAAGTATTAGTTGGTTTTGTTATGATTGCCTATGACCAGAAAAATTGGGATCAGCAAGGGAACTACTTGTTATTTCGTTTTATGATCGATCAACGATTTCAAGGTTTAGGCTATTTTTAAACCGACTATGGATGCGATCATTGACTTTGTTCGAACAGAGCCAGCTGGAAAAAGCAACAAGTCTTTGGTTATCTTATGAACCGGAAAATAATCAAGCGAGATCTTGCTATCTCCATTATGGATTTAAAGAAACTGGCGAAGTCATAGAAGACGAAATTGTAGCAATCTATGATCTAACAACCAAGAATTAAGGAGCGAAAATGAATATCTGATGATCAACTACAAGCTGTAGAAGACCGATACGAAGAGTTAGGAGAGTTATTGAGTGACCCAGATGTGGTCTCTGATACCAAACGCTTTATGGAGCTTTCAAAAGAAGAGGCTTCTACTCGTGATACGGTGACAGCTTACCGAGAGTACAAACAAGTCCTTCAAAACATTGTCGACGCTGAGGAAATGATTAAGGAAGCAGGCGGAGACGCGGACTTGGAAGAAATGGCCAAGCAAGAGCTAAAAGATGCTAAGGCTGAAAAAGAAGAGTACGAAGAAAAACTGAAAATCTTACTTCTTCCAAAAGATCCAAACGATGACAAGAATATTATCTTAGAAATCCGTGGAGCAGCAGGAGGAGATGAAGCTCAGTTGTTTGCTGGTGACCTCTTGCAGATGTACCAAAAATACGCGGAAAGCCAAGGTTGGCGCTTTGAAGTCATGGAAGCTTCCTACAACGGCGTTGGCGGAATCAAAGAAGTCGTAGCCATGGTTTCTGGTCAATCGGTCTACTCGAAACTCAAGTATGAATCTGGTGCCCACCGGGTACAACGCGTTCCTGTGACTGAAAGCCAAGGTCGTGTCCATACCTCTACAGCAACCGTTCTGGTCATGCCAGAAATCGAAGAAGTTGAGTACGACATCGATCCAAAAGATCTTCGGATTGACATCTACCACGCATCTGGTGCGGGTGGACAGAACGTCAACAAGGTCGCAACAGCCGTTCGTATCGTCCACTTGCCGACCAATATCAAGGTAGAGATGCAGGAAGAACGGACGCAACAGAAGAACCGCGAAAAAGCCATGAAGATCATCCGTGCGCGTGTGGCTGACCACTTTGCTCAGATTGCCCAAGACGAGCAAGATGCTGAGCGGAAGTCAACTATCGGGACTGGTGACCGTTCAGAGCGGATCCGGACTTACAACTTCCCTCAAAACCGTGTGACCGATCACCGGATTGGCTTGACCCTTCAAAAACTGGATACTATCTTATCTGGTAAACTGGACGAAGTGGTAGATGCTTTGGTCTTGTATGATCAAACACAAAAACTAGAAGAGTTGAATAAATAATGTTGTTGGGACCATTATTAGCCCAGTATGAAGAAGCATTAATAGCCGTTGGAGAGGAAGCAGAAAGCCTCTCCTTCGCGTATCGAGCTTTAAAAAACTGGACCTTTACAGACTTTGTCCTTGCCTTGCAAAAAGAAGTGGAAGCAGAGGACCAGGACTTGCTTGAATCCATCTTTGAGCAGTTGAAACATCACGTTCCTCCCCAGTATATTATTGGCAGCGCAGAATTCTGTGGCCATGTTTTTACAGTTGACAAGCGCGTGCTGATCCCACGACCAGAGACAGAGGAGTTGGTGGATCTCATACTGGAGGAAAACGATGAGGAAGCCTTACGAGTTCTAGATATCGGAACAGGTAGTGGTGCCATCGCCATTAACTTAGCCCTTGCTAGACCTAACTGGCAGGTTCAAGCTAGCGATATATCAGAAGAAGCTTTGGAGCTTGCTCAAGAAAATGCTAATCAGTTAGAAGCAAATGTTTCCTTCAAGTCTTCAGATGTTTTGGAACAGTTATCAGGTCCTTATGACCTGATTGTATCCAACCCACCCTATATCTCTCGGGATGATGTAGAAGAGGTTGGAGCCAACGTTTTAGCCTCTGAACCCCACTTAGCTCTTTTTGCGGATTGTGATGGATATGCCATCTACGAAAAGATTGCCCAACAGGCACCAAGTGTTTTAACAGCAGATGGAAAGATTTATCTAGAAATCGGCTATAAGCAAGGAGGCAAAGTAAAAGAGCTCTTTCAAGAAGTATTTCCCAATAAACGCGTTCGCGTTCTGAAAGACCAATTTGGACAAGATAGAATGGTAGTAGTAGACAATGGATAACATTGAGAAAGAATTAGAAGCAGGCCGTGCGGTTATTCTGCCAACTGAAACAGTCTATGGTATTTTCGCTAAAGCTTTGGACCAAGAGGCAGTTGATTATATATACGAGTTAAAACGTAGACCGAGAGACAAGGCACTGAATTTAAATGTAGCCGGCGAAGAAGATATCAGACTTTATTCGAAAAATCAACCTAGTTATTTAACAAAACTGATTGATTCATTCTTACCAGGGCCTCTCACTATCATTCTTCAGGCGAATGACAAGGTCCCAGACTGGATTCATTCAGGATTGGATACAGTTGGTTTCCGTATTCCGGCTCACCCAAAAACATTGGAATTAGTTCGTAAATACGGCCCTTTGGTAGGTCCCTCGGCTAATCTTTCAGGTCATGCAAGTGGAACAAAGTATGAGGCTATTGTAAGCGAATTTGATCAAGTGGTTCATGGTATAGAGGATGATGACTTCTTGACTGGCCAAGATTCAACTATTTTGGATATTTCTGGTTCTAAAGCCAGGATTTTGCGGCAAGGTTCTATAACGAAAGCTGATTTGCTTGCACATGTGCCCGAGCTTTCCTTTGAGGATGATGAATTTCCTCAGTGATAATGTACATAAATATTTTTTTATAAAGGAGAAGACCTATGATTTTTGACAAAGAAGATTACAAAGCCTATGATGCGGACCTATGGAATGCCATCGCAAAAAGAAGAGGAGCGCCAGCAAAAACAATATCGAGTTGATTGCTTCTGAGAACGTCGTTTCAAAAGGCAGTTATGGCTGCACAAGGGTCTATCCTGACCAATAAATATGCTGAAGGTTACCCTGGTCATCGTTACTATGGTGGGACAGATGTTGTGAGACGTCGTTGAAAGCTTGGCGATTGAACGCGCTAAGGAAATTTTTGGTGCTAAGTTTGCCAATGTTCAACCCCACTCAGGTAGTCAGGCAAACTGTGCTGCTTATATGGCCTTGATTGAGCCTGGAGATACTGTTATGGGGATGGATTTGGCTGCTGGAGGACATTTGACACACGGAGCTTCTGTAAGCTTCTCAGGGCAAACTTATCACTTTGTGTCATACAGCGTAGACCCTGAAACAGAACTCTTGGATTTTGACGCAATCTTAAAACAAGCCCAAGAAGTGAAGCCAAAACTCATCGTTGCTGGTGCATCAGCCTACTCTCATATCATTGATTTCTCTAAATTCCGTGAAATTGCGGATGCAGTAGGAGCTAAGCTCATGGTTGACATGGCCCATATCGCTGGTTTGGTCGCAGCAGGTCTTCACCCAAGCCCAGTTCCTTATGCACATATCACGACCACGACCACCCACAAGACCCTTCGTGGCCCTCGTGGTGGCTTGATCTTGACCAATGATGAAGACTTGGCCAAGAAGATCAATTCAGCTATCTTCCCTGGTATCCAAGGAGGACCTTTGGAGCATGTCATCGCAGCTAAAGCAGTAGCCTTCAAGGAAGCACTGGATCCAGCCTTTAAAGAGTATGCATCGAACGTCATTAAAAACAGTCAGGCTATGGCTGATGTCTTTTTACAAGATCCTGATTTCCGTGTCATTTCAGGCGGAACAGAGAACCACCTTTTCCTTGTCGATGTGACGAAAGTCGTTGAAAATGGGAAAGTTGCTCAGAACTTGTTAGATGAAGTCAACATTACTCTCAACAAGAACTCTATCCCTTACGAAACTTTATCACCATTCAAGACCAGTGGAATCCGTATCGGGGCAGCAGCCATCACCGCTCGTGGTTTTGGAGTAGAGGAAAGCCGTACAGTGGCTGAACTGATGATTAAAACCTTGAAAAACGCAGAGAACCCAGCTGTATTAGAAGAGGTGCGGAACCAAGTCAAAGCCTTGACAGATGCCTTCCCACTTTACGAGGACTAAACCATCTTATGGATATTTACGTAAAAAAAGCCATCATTCATCAATTTAGCCCAGATGATACCGATCTTTATCTAGCAGACAAATTCCTGAATATCACCCCAAAAATTGAGGAATACTTGCGCAAAAAGATTGAGCGGGTCTATTCCGATGAGGCGAAGACCGGCATTTTTGAGGAAGACAATCCATTCCTTAAGATGATAACGGATGATCTCCTAGAAACTTCAGTAGCCTTAGCCAATCGCTGGAAAGAAGAATTTGTCGTCTCTGATAATCAAAAGACCAACGATTTGGTGTTTATCCAATTCTCAAAAGAAGGGGTGGATCATTTTGCCTTTCTTCGGATTGCCTTACGGGAAACCTTGACCCATCTTGGAGGAGAAGTAGATAACCCAATCAAGCTAACGCAAAACAATCTACCTGGCTTTGGAACGGGGGCCGATGAAGCCTTGGTCATCAATCTTCAAAGTCGCAAGTACCATTTGATCGAAACGAATCAAGTTCAATGGGGCTTTCTTGAACTATTTCTCTGAGAATCTCCTCCAGGAACAACCTAAGATTTCACCTAAAAAATCGATCAAAGAAATCGAAAAAACAGCCCAACGGATTGCTGAGAACTTCCAACAAGATGATTTTCAGTTCCAATCCAAGGTCAAATCAGCAATTTTCAACCAACTGGAAGAAGAGAATGAATTGTCACCTGAAAAGTTAGCCAATGATTTGTTCGATAACAACTTAACGGCTCGACTCAGTTTTGTCGATCAGGTGAAAGAGACTATTCCAGATCCTGTTCGCTTCGATGAGATTGATGCCAGCCGCCAATTGAAGAAATTTGAAAACCAAAAACTTTCCCTTTCAAACGGAATTGAGCTTTTGGTCCCTAACCATGTTTACGAAGATGCTGAATCGGTAGAGTTCATTCAGAATGAAAATGGGACTTACTCGATCCTCATCAAGAATATAGAGGACATTCAGAATAAATAATGATGAAACGAATAATAAAAATTTTCTTTTGCCTCTTGCTCGTCTTTTTCATATTCAAGGGTTATCAAATACACCGGGATGTCAAACAGGTCATGACTTATCGTACCTTAGTGCGTGAAGTACTGGCTGAGGAAGATACTGGTACGAATGAAGATCTGATCCTTGCTATGATTTATACAGAGACCAAGGGCAAGGAAGATGATGTCATGCAGGCCAGTGAAAGTGCAACAGGCCAGACAAATTCTATCACCAATAACAAAGAAAGTATCCGGCAAGGGATTCAAACCCTCTCTGAGAATCTGCGAAAAGCAAAGGAGAAGGGAGTCGATCCCTGGACAGCTGTTCAGGCTTATAATTTCGGACAGGATTACATTGAATATGTAGAAAAAAATGGCGGGAAAAACAGTCTTGAATTAGCTCGTAAATACTCAAAAGAAGTGGTTGCACCGAGTCTTGGTAATGTCACAGGGAAGACCTATCTTTATCTCCATCCTATTTCATTTTTACATGGCTCAGAGCTCTACGTTAATGGGGGAAATTATTATTATTCACGTCTCGTTGAAATGAATCAGTTCATCATGAAACTATTTTCCTGGTTCTAATACAAGCAGTCACTCTAAACAAGGGAAGAATCCCTTGTTTTTATGGAGCAAACTGCCATCTGTTTTTGAAGGAGCTGTAAGTCAGTCTTAAGATAAAAAGGATAAACTAGTTGGGAGGCAAAGGGATAAAACCTGCTTCCTTTTTCTGTAGGCTTATATTAAAAATTTAAGTCCTAAAAAAAAACCAATTTTCATTGGCTTTTTTTAATCTGTTACTTCGATTGAGAGATAAGGAATACCTAAGATTTTTCCAAAAATACCTAGAAGTGTTTTCATAGCTGAAGCTTTAATAATAGCTGTTTGACCAGCTTTTACGATCACTTCCTTAGAACGAGTGAAGGCTCCTCTTTGATCTACGTAGACCTTAACCATATCAAGCCCTTCAGGAAGCGGAAGTGTAACGGTTTCGTCTTTGCTTAAGTTGGCAACACATTCTCCATTGATATAAACGTTTACCTTCATTAATACACCTACAAGGCCAGTTTGACGCGAAACTGTAATTTTAGACATTTGATTCTCCTAACTTTATGAATTCCTTACTCAAAAGGAATAGATTTAAAACTATCATAACATAAGTACGAGCTTCATACAAGAACCTGTTTCATTCTAAATTATTTAATATTAATCTAACACCCAAATAGAGTTCACAAGTTCCGTCTATATTTTCTATGTTTTTTGAATTAGGAAATTTTGCTCCTTGATATAGACTGCCTGGAACTGGTCTAGAGGTAGAGGTTATTTTGATTATAAATGCTGTCTTACATATAAAAAAACGCTGAAATCAATGATTTCAAGCGTTATTTTATCAAGTCATTTTATTCCCACTCAATAGTAATACATATCAAGCGAATCCCGTTATAATAGGATTTCTAAACCATAAATTTATTTTTGGTGGGGTGTTTGGTGGGGCTCTTGCTTTCTTTTAACGGTTTGGTTTCCATTAAATTTCACCAAACTTTCTGTAGCAAATGAAATTGTAATGTTACCTGTCATTTCTTTGACAATTGTTTCATCAGCACCTGTCCACATATGCGAATAGTGTTTTAATGTGATTTCTGGAGAAGAGTGACCAAGCCGTTTTGATAAAATTAAGACAGACACATTAAACTCATTTATGAGATACGAAGCGTGACTATGTCTTAATCCCTTAGCTTGTATAGGTTTTACATGAGCTATTTTTGCGTATCTTTTGATAACCCTTGAAATTGTAGATTTCAGCATAGTAAACCATCATAAGAAAAGATAAAATCATTTTCATGACCTAGCCCGATTGTACTTTGACTAATACGCCATTCGTTTAAGCACTTTAGCGTATCATCATCAAGACTTATCATACGTCTTCCATCTTCAGTTTTGGTGTATGGATTGCGAACCCAATCCTTTTTATTTTTAACAATCAGCATATGATGAACACGTAATTTTTTTTTACCAAAATCAACGTCATTCCATTGTAGGGCACATCCTTCATTTACACGGACACCAGTCATAAAATATACCCATAACATAACGAAGTTTAAATGCTCGTAAGTATCATTAATATAAATGTTGGAAATAACGGCTTCAAATTCAGTTTTTGTCCAATAAGAAACGTTATTTTTCCCTTTTGGTATAGCCCTTGACCGTTTTGAGATATTATTTTCTACATAGCCCATATCTGAAGCATAATCCAACGATTTTCGAAACATGCCGAATACTAAACTAGCATAGTTTTGAGAGTACCCAGCACCTCCTTTTTCTGTACTGGTTAATAACCAAGTACGAAAACTTTGTACTTGCTCAATTGATATTGAACGGAGTACGGTTTTTCCAAAACGTTCGCTAATTGCATGTAGAGTTTTCTCACGTACTGAGAATGTGCTTTCCTCTACAGTTGTTTGGTAATACGGAATATAGTGATTCTCCATAAACTGTTGGTAGGTCATACGATAATTAGAAAAACCTTGTGACTCATGGTATTCACGTTTGATTCTTGTAAGCTCTTTATTTGCTTCACTAGCTGAATTAAAAGGCTTTCCATTTATATCTTTTCTCCCCTTTTTGCGGATTCGTTTACCTGTTATCTTATCAATACCAAGTTCTGTTTGATAAAAATATTTGCCTTTATCATCAATGTAAACACCAGGATACTTTGTTTTTTGTTGAACCATTAGTCATTATCCTCCTCATTATTTAGTAGAAGTGAAATGCCTAGAATTTCTTCAACAGCAACGATAGGGACATGCCCTAAACGTCGATTATTATAAAAGGCATATCCCTTTTGTACCATAATTTGCTTAGCTTGTCTAATAATTGAAACGGCAGTATAGGGATTGTAACCCAAATTAATTAAATCTTCTTTGTTCATTGTTTGTTTCATAATTAATAATCCTCTTGAAATTTCTATATTTTTATTGCGATAATAGAAGTAGGTAATAAATATTATTACTAGTATATTTTGAGTTTGTTTCTGATACCGACCAAAGTTTGGAAACAAGCTCTTTTTTTGTTCTAAAAAAATTCACACATCTCTATTTCCTTTCTCAAATATTAAACTCAAACTGTTTACATATAAATGTATGTTTTCTGTTATATCAAGGTTTACAGCCATAAATATAAAAAAAGTTATTATTTAATTTGCTTTTATTTTTTTATTATTTTTTTATTATTTTTTTATTGATATCTAAATATTTATCAGGAATTCTTTTTAAAACATGATTTCTAATTTTTATTTTTTTGATTTCTAGTATTAGTTTTTATAATTTCATCGAAAATGTTATTTCTATACTCTAATGAATAATCTTTTTAAAAACGTGTTTATATGTATGAGTCGATGTAGTATCTTTATGACATCCTAAACCTTTTTTCTCTAGCAACGTCTAGTGATTTATAAAAAAAGCTTAAATATATCTCGAACGTGCCAAGTAATCATTAATCCAGTCTCGTTTTTTTCAGAATATTTTTTTCACTATTTTGGAAGGATTCTATTATTTTTCTTTTTGGTTCTACCTTTATTTTTTTGAAAGGAGCAATATTCGTCAATGCTATAATTTCTTCGTCTAACACCAAAGGAGACAAAAAAATCTAAGAGAATGATTATTTGCTTGATTAAAAAGTTCTTTAATATAATTTTTTTAGGACCGTATTTGTTATAAACATCTTGAATCGCTTTTTCCAGTTTTTTTATACTTGATTCTTCAATTAACTTTATGTACACATTTATTGTTGAATGAAGTTTTGTTTCCAAATATTCTATCAATTGTGCATCATTCAGTAAATCTAAGGAATTGGTTCCCAAAAAAATTTTTTTAATTTTATTTTTTTCTTTAATACTAGTTCAAATCTTTGGACATTAATATTATCTAGTTTTTGAACCATTTCTTCTGATTTGTCCTTTTTCTTTTTGCTTTTTTTCAATTTTATCGTAAGTAACAGTTAATTCTTCATTACCACTCTTACAACTCAAAATTGGATAGTCATAGTTGTTCTTTTTACTTTTTCTCATTTCCAAAATTAGGAGAGTTTCCTGATGAAAGACATTTGTGTAGAAAACTTCTGAGCTGTAGGTTTGGAGTTTTATCAAAGGCAATAGTATAAGCAAGTTCAATTTCGAGAAAGAGGGCAGTCGAGTATGTAATGATAATACCGTAATTATTTTTTTAATAAAATCGATTGCGTTTGCTAATCTATTTTTTTAATGTCGTCAATACCAACTGTTTCGAAATTTAAACCTCCATGGATTAATTCAATGTAACAGTAGGGTACTTTAAAATCTGATGTATCAAGAGAAATAGTAATTTTACCGAATAATTCTGATTTTTATATCTAAACTACGTATCTTTCCATCTATTGAGGGTTTTTAGATAACAAGAACTATCATGCTTTAAATTTCTTATTTCTACACGCTCTACAGAAAAAAATCCTGTAGGGATAATTTACATTTATCTATTCCAGCAAAACAAGACATTGATGAGAAAACCTTCAATATAATATTTTCATTATTGATTTTTTTCTTCTAAACGTCTTTGCTTTTCTTCCGGTGTTAATTTTTCTTCTAGCCATTCTATTAAGTTCCTTTCACATAGTATTTTTGATAAAGTATGTTGTTTGGGCTAAGATCAACATCTTTTTTTCTAAAGGTTAGTTAATTTTTTTAAGCTTCTATTTATTTATTTATTTCACCTCCTATTATTAGTATGTCAGAAATGTTTTCGAAAATGCCCATTTTTTTAAAAAAATGGAAAAATTTTTTTAAAACAAAAAAACACTCAGTTTTGAGTGCTTTAAAAAAACGCGTCCTAACAGGGTTTTGAAGAAAAAAAGTAGGCTCTTACCTACTTTAATTTTTTAGTTTAGAACAAGAATGTTAAGAAAGAAATCAATACTTTCAGTACGATCTTTTATTGGTGTGACAAGGTTTTTGAAGGAAAAAAAAGTAAATTTTTATCTACTTTATTTATTTTTAAAAAAAAATTTTTTTATTTTTTTCATTTAGACTTAATATGCTGAGAAAAAAAGTTCAATAATTTCAGTACGATTTTTTTATCGAGTTGAATCTTTTTCAATTAAAAAGTTGAAGATTATCGTCTGATGTATCGGAAAGTGGTCTAAAAAAATCAGAAGGATCTATTTCCATCGCAGTTAAAATTTTTTAGTAGAGCATCGACAGACAAGTTTCTTCTATTGTTTTCAATTAGATTAATAAAAAGGTAAGCTAAGGTCGCTTTTTTTCAGCAAGCTCTTGCTGAGTTAGCTTTTTACTTAGTCGATATTCTCTGACTAATTCTCCAATCTTCATTCTAAAAATTCTCCTTTTTAATAATTGTATATATTTTTTTGCTGATTTTTATATAAACAATAGTATTAGAATAACGATATTTTTATTTACAATAGTAAATAAAAATGGTATAATGAGAGCGTTTGTAATATTATATGAAGGACTTGGAGTTGGGACTGATACGCTTCAAGTTTATGTGGGTAAAAATGAAATCAAGAAAAAGCAAAAAGAATAAAAAAATAACTCTTGCTTTAGCGGCAGGAGTTGCATTAACAAGTTTCTCAACGCTTTCTGCAAAAGCAGATGAACAAGTTGATGTGAAATCGACAGGTAATACAGTAGCTGAAGAAAAACACGTACAAACTTCATCTACTACAGCCATCACTCAAGTTGAGGGTGTTGAAGTTTCGAATGGTACTGCTCTTGTGACGAAAGCTCCAACTGAAGAGATTGTCCAAGAAGCAAAAAATATTAAAGATCAAGCTGACCAAGCTGTTGAAGCTCAAACTCCTGTTGTTGACAAAGCTAAAGAACAAGAAGCTATAACTGCTGGGGCAGAAGATAGTGCTAAACAAGCGCTTGACCAAGCTACTCAAAAGAAAAATGCTGCAACTCCTGAAGCAATTGAAGGGACAAAAAATGAGATTGATGCTTCTAAGAAAGAAGTCACTACGCAAACAGAAAAAATTGAACCCTTGAAAGAACAACAAAAACAAGCGCAAGAGAAAAAAGAAGCGCAAGAAACCGTTGTTAAAAATGCTACGGATGCGACTCAAAAGCAAGCTGGAAAAGTTGCTGATGCTAAGAAGAAAGTTCAGAACGCTCAAGATGTTTTGAATGGAACTGGTGCTGATAAAGTTATCAAAGAAGAAAAAAAGATGCTAAGAAAGACTTAGAAGCTAAACAAGCTATTGTGAAAGATGCTAAGAAAGTTCTTGAACAATCACAAAAACGCAGATGCTACAAAAAGCTCGTAAGTTGAGTGATGCAAAAGAACTTGAGGCAGGACAAAAAAACACTTTTGACCAAGCCACTGATACTCTTTCAAAAGCTACGCAAGCTTACAATGAAGCTACATCTCAACTTAAAGTTGCTAAACAAAACAAAGACAATGCTCAAGCCGTTTTGGATGGGACTGGCGCAAAAGCTGTCTTTGACGAGCGTGACAGTGCTAAATCTGACTTAGCTACGAAAGAAGTGACTTTTAAAGAAGCAACTGAAGCTTTAAACGCTGCTAAACGTGCAGATGCTAAAAAAGCAGAGCAATTGGAACAAGCCACAACTAACTTAGACCAAGCGACTGCTACGCTGAAGCAAGCAGAAAGTAACTTGTCTGACGCTCAAACTGCCGCAAACCAAGCTTCTGATGACTTGAAGAAAAAGAAAAAAGCAGAACAAACAGCTCAATCAACCCTGGATGCTTCTAAAGGGAAAGTAGCTGGTGTCACAAATGAACGCAACAACGCCAAGTCTGACTTAGCTACGAAAGAAGCGACTCTTGGGGATGCTACGAAAGTTGGCTGATGCCAAAAAAGCAGATGCTAAAAAAGCAGAACAGCTTGACTTGCTAAATGAAGCAAAAACTCAAGCTGAAGCTGAAGAATCTAAAACCGCAAATGCTCAAACGAAAGCCCAAGGTGGTGCAACTCAAGCTTCAACTAAACTTCAAAAAGCTACTAAAGATGAAAAAGATGCAAAAGATAGTCTTGCTTCATCTGAAAATCGTTTGCCGGGTGTTACAAATGAACGTGACAACGCTAAATCTGACTTAGCAACTAAGCAATCTAAAAAAGATGATGCTGAACGTAAATTAGAGGATGCTAAAAATACAGATGCTAAAAAACGTTCTGATATTCAAGACCTGAAGAATCTAAAAGATCAACAAGAAAGTACAGTGCGTGCAACAGCTCAAGAATTGTCTGATGCAACATCTGCTGCTAAAAACGCTGAAAACGCTAAAAATGAAGCAGGTAAAGCTGTTGATACGCTTGAAAAACAAATCTCTGCTATCAAGAACTTGACCATCCCTCAATTGCCACAAAATGTCATTGCTGCATACAAGACTTACTTGAATGATGATAGCGAAGCGAACAAACATGCTTTGAACAATGCTATTCAGGCATGGTACAAGGGCGGCAAGTACGATTTTGGAAAACCACAATTTGTTTGGAATTCAGAGACTAAGAAGAACATCTTTACTGGTTGGGATAACAATAACATTGTTCTTCCAATTGATGATACTCTAGTCGATTTAGACAACATCACTGATGAACAAATTAAAGCATTGAGCCATTACTATGTACTCATGGCAAATAACCTCCAAGACCAAATCTGGGGAACACATAACTTTATCGTCACCAATGAGTCTGTTCAAGGGATTAAAAACATTGCCAAGAATTACGCTAATGAAAATAAATCTTACAATAGCGGGCATAGTCACCCGGCCTTAGAAAATGATGGTGTTGATGAGGTCAAATGGAATGGCGAGGTAATGAATTACGCATGGATTTTGGCGACATCACACGACTTGGGTGGTGGCAATGTTAGGGAAACTCGCAAGGCTACTATGTCTCAGCTCTATCGTGAAGTTTACGATTCTGTCATTGACTTCATGACCAATGATATTCATGCTAATTTCGGACACATGAAAGGTATGGTTGGGCGTGTTAAACCAACTTATCCAAGTGCAGTTGGGGGTAATATTAGTTACACTAAAGATAAAGTTGGGCGTACGCACTTTGTTCAATTTGCAGGTAAAAATGCTCATACAGAAACAACCATTAACTATGCAACTGGGGAACGTACTTCTGTTTACATTGACGATTACTACGACAAGGGTATCGCAAAACCACTCCCAACTCCATTTGACACCAGCAAAATGGAAAAAGACTTGGCGCAAGCTAAGAAAATTCAAGTTTCCGCAAATGCCACTCACAACAATGCTCAGAATCGTTTAACTGCCGCTAAACGTGCAGATGAAACTGCAAAATCTAATCTTGCAACAACCACAAATCGTCTCAATAACTTGCTTAATACACAAGACTTGACACCTAATGCGCAACGTGTTCTTGATAATGCTAATTCAGAATTAAACAAAGCTGAATTGCGCAATACAAACGCAAGTACTGCTTTACAAATCTTACAAAAGAGATTAAAGCAAAACGTGCAACTCACGAACAGGCAAAAGATGCCTTGTCTAAAGCAACTATCGCAAATACGGTTGCTCAAAAGACGCTTGCTGATGCGACTACTGCACATAACAATGCTGTTGATAAGCTAAATAGCATTAAGGATGCTATCAAACGCACAAAAGCCATTAAAGACTTAACTCCTGATGCACAAGCTAAGTTTGATACTGCAAAAGCAGAACACCAAACTGCCAAAACACGATATAAAAAAGCTGAGAAAGCTTTGGTTGATCTTAATAACGAGATCAACACAAATAGCAACAAGCTTGCACAAGCTAAGTCGGAACTGAGTCAGGCTGAAAAAGCTGATAAAACTGCAAAATCTAATCTTGCAAAAGCAATTTCTGCTAAGAACAATGCTTCTAAATCCTTAGAACAAGCTAAGGATGCTCTAGCTAAAGTAAAAGCGATTAAAGACTTGACTCCTGAAGCTCAAGCTACATTTGACCAAGCAGAACTAGCATACAAGACAGCTAAAACTCGTTTAGAAAATGCAGAAACAGCCGTTACTAACCTAAACGCTGACCTTGCAGTAAAACGCCAAGCTTTGGCAGTTGCCGTAAAAGCTTTGAAAGATGCTGAAAGTCTTACTAAAAAAAACACAGGCTGAACTTAAAGTTGCACAAGCGACTTATAAGAAAGCTAATGACGAACTTACAGCTACTCGTAAAGTAATTGCAGAACTAGAAGCAACCAAGGACTTAACTCCTGATGCTCAAAAAGCATATCAAGAAGCTCTTGAAGCTGAAGTTCTTGCAGAAAAACATTTGTCCGATGCTAAAACAGCCGTAGACAACCTAACTGCTGATGTGAAGACTAAACAAGAAGCTTTGGAACAAGCAAAAGCTAAACTTGCACAAGAAGAACTTGTCCTTGAAGGATTCAAAGCAAAACAAGCTCAAGAGGAAGAAGTTCTAGCAACTATCCAAGCTCAATTAGACGACTTGAAAGCTCAAGAAAAGACTGTTCGTGCAGAGATTGCTAACATCGAAGATAGCATCAAAGAGATGAAAACTCTTCTTGATAGCCTCATCCATGCTTCTGAGAACTACGAAATCGCAAAAGAAGCTTATGAACAAGCTCTTGAGGCTCACCGCCTAGCTCTTCAAACTCTTGAAGCAGAACAAGCGAAACTAAACGCTCTTCTCCAAAATCAATTGGATGCCAAAGCTCAGTACGAAGCTGTTCTACTTGCATATCAGAAGCTATATAATAAACCTCAAGAATCATTGAATCATAGACATAATTCTAAGGTAGAGAATCTAGAGCATAAACTGGGAACTGACAAACTTAGATCTGATCTAAGTAATCCAACTTATATCTATGTTGGAAATAAACCTAGATATGGTGTTAATACGACTTTACCAAACACAGGTTCAGAGAATAGTTTGTTCTTGATTGGCTTAGGAGCTATGTTCATGGGATTATTTGGAATAAAATTGCGGAGAAAAAGTGAGTAATATTAAGAGCAATCTATAAATAAATTTATAGGCTGGAGGAAATAGAACCTTTTAAGGTAATCTACTTCAGCCTTTTTAATTTAATATTAAAAAAATAGGAGTATACGATGGATAAAGAGCAATGGATTGAAATATTTACAGAAATTAATGGCCGTGTACCAACAGAAGAAGAGATTCAAGCTGGATTTCAGGAAGGAGAAATTACAGAATCAGAAAAAAATAGATAATTCTTTTTGAATCTACACAATTTGACTCTCAAACGAGAAGTGATGAAGATTTATCTCAAAAGAGTTGAAGATGTACAAGATAAACAAGAGTTCAGTAATGATTATACTTTTTGCAGTTCATGCGGAACAAAGAATTCTGTTAATGATGAACGATGCACAAATTGTAAAAAAAGCTTCAAAACAGACAAATGACAATGTTTTTTTACTCTACACTTAAAAAAATAATAGTTTATTTAGATATATAAAATATTGTTTTTGATACTCAAAAGATGGGGCATTATAACTTATTTCGCTATAATAGTATTTATTGAAACAATCATAAGTAATGGAATATTTGGACTAGCGACAGTATTGTTTTTCGGTATTTTTTTCTTATCAAACACTGGTCAATCATTAATTTGTTGGATAGTCGGAGCAAAAAAATAGAACGAACAGACTATAAAGAAATAGTTATATTACCTATAAACGAGATTATTAATAATGCGAGACAGATGGGATTAAACTTGCCAGAAAATATTGAAATTCGTATAATTCATAATGAGGTTCCAGGAGCTTATGCAATAGGTATGAATAAAATTATAGTTACTGATAGTTTAATAGAAAATCCTCATTTTTTTAGAATCAAATATAATGTTTGAGCTCCATCGAATCCATAACATGGCTCCAAATCTATTACCTGTAGTAGTTGGTTCAAATATCATTTTAATTTTTAGTGTTACCACTTTTGTTAATAACAACACTATTTGGAGGTTTTAAGAAAAAATATGGAGACAGCAGAAACTCATTTTGGACAGGAAGTTCAGAAGCAAAAGAGGGAGCTATTCTATTTTATGGTTCTATGCTATTACTAATAGCTTTAACAAGTTTCTTTTACATGTTTGTGAAATCGATTGTAAGACGTGATGTGCTTCTTTCAGATCAATATATGGCTTCTATAGGCCTTGGTGAAATTCATTGTCTATATTTAGATACTTTATCAGAGATTGATGACTCAATAGCTAAACGTATATGTTCTTTAGGTTATCCTAATAAAGATAAGCGAATTAGTATTCTGCAAGAGAATTATAATGTAAGATATACAGGGGTTTGAGGTTATGAATAAAGAAGAATGGTTAACTCAGTTTGAAGAGAAATACAATAGAAAGCCAAGTCCGGCAGAGTTTATTGCGACAAAAGAAGAATAATGAGTTTAATGTAGAAAATAGTAAAGATATAAAGTATAATAATGTCGAATCCTCTTCCATATCAGTGGATGCACTTGATAGTGAGATAAAGTTATCCGAAACTTATCTTGATAAAAAAAGATTTAGAAAACTGATTCTGAAAAATATCACTGTTAACGAGGAATATGTGCAAGAACATAAAAAAAAGCAATAGAAGAAGATAAGATTTTTTTGTGTCAAATGTGGTAAACCGAATTTTTAGAACAAGCGATTACTGTGTTTCTTGTGGTTCTAAAGTTAATAATTCTAGCACTATGAATTCTTTTTATATCAGATGTTTTCAGAAAAGTTCTTCACAGTTAGTTCTAAAGCTGGGAAAAAAAGACCAAGGAATTAACTAAATCGTTACAAGCAAATACACAGATTTATACAGAGAATAAGAAACGTGAAAAAAACTTCTCCTGGCATTAGGCAATGCATATTACAATAGTAGAGAAACTAGGTTGGATGATCCTTTTGCAGAATTAATTGAAGAAATACATAAAATTGATATTTCTATAGAACAATTGAGAGATTTCGAATAAAGAGAAAGATTAACAGAATGAAAAAGTTTTTTTGAAGATGTTCATAACCTTTTTAAGTATATTCTTTGCTATCAATATTTCTAATGTATATGCGGACGAAACTGGCCCTGTGGTAGTGCAAGCAATTGTTCAAGAAAATTATACGCAAGAGATTACTGTACTTTTTAGTAAAAACTAGATACTGAAGAAGTTGTAAAGACTCTAAAAAAATCAATAAAGATAATAATTGGGTTCAAGAGACTAATGTTCCACTAGGCGAATATAAAATGAGAGTATATGGTGAAGGATTAGTTGCTAGATCAATAACACAACTTAAGGCAACATATATGGTTAAAAAGGTTATAAAGAATCCTTCAGTACATGAGAAACCTTGTTTTGTTGTTATAGAGGGAGATAAAAAAATTTATATCTACTTACTATGGTCTAGTTGATTTTCAGAGAAAAGACGGAAGCTACTTAAAAGGGAAATTTTAGTAACGATGAACTGGATAAGTTTTACCAGGAAGCTATAGGAACTCAGACTGGGATGTTCGGTTCCAAAAAAAGAAAATACCATTACTACTGAGCTAGAAACTACAGAAAATATAACAAATAAAGAAACAGAACCAAAAAGAGAGTAAGGCAGATTTAGAGGAAATTGATAAAACTGAAGAACATGATTATAGTAATAAAAAAACTATCCAATGAAATTAAAATCATTATTCCTATAGTTTTAATCGTTTTTGCTATCTGTAGTTGCTATTATCACATTTTTTTAAAAAAAGAATAAAAAAATATTTAAGTTTTTTTCCTTTAAACAGTTCTTATTTAAGAGAATTCTTAAAGTATTGTAGTTCTATGCTTGTTTCTATGATCTCCTTTGTTTGAAATAAAAGTTCTATAATTTCTACAGTTGTTTTTATCAATTGTAGAAATTATAGAACTATTTTTCGAGAAAAAAATATAATGATGTTTGAAAATCTTTAGTTTGCTTGTGCGATTAACTTATATGCATAGGATTTTTGAAACTCTTCAGGTCGATTGTGCCCTGAGAGCGCGTGATACAATTAAACAAGCCTTTCGATCAAGGACAACGCCTTTTAATTCCCCTCTTAGATAAACTTTTTCCCTTTTATCCTTGATGTCTTTGGGATCTCGCGCGACAAGAAGATAAAGACGTTTTGCGTATTCAGCACGATATTTATGAGGTTTCAAAGCAGATGGAACTTGAAATACACGCTTTTTACCAGCAAGTTTAAATTCTTCAACAAGCCTCTCTAATTCTTCTTTGTCTCGTGTAATAATCGGAACCCAACGATCTCGTGCTCCTTTTGTTTTATGCTTTTTACCAATGATTTTAAGATAGTATCGACCATCTTCACGTTGGTGTAGAGAATCACCTGTAATAGCCTTTAATTCGTTTTTTCGTAGTCCAGTAGCAGAGACGATTGAAAACCAGCGATTATTTGTTTCTTCAGACATCCTGTCGTCATTAGACTTCAAACGATTATTCTTTTTGTCGGCTCGATATCGAATATCTGTTGCAACAAAAGCAGTAGAAGATATACCTAAGACTTTGGCTAATGCAGCCTTGTAAGTTGACTGGGTTGTAGCAGAAAGCCCTAATTTCTTACAATGTTCTAAGTATTGATTTACTAAGTCAATCCATCCCTCAATATCGTTAGATTTATCAAGAGCTTCTAAATCTTCGGCAGTAGTTATTGAGGCAACAAAGGAAGCGAATCTGCTCCAAGAACCAGCGTAGTTATGAAGAGTTCGGTCTGTATGGATTAAATGAATGTCTTCTCCCGTTTTTTTGGATTCATTTCGCTTGATACCCTTTCCTTTTTTAAAACGCGTGACTAGATTTGTTAATCCTTTTGATTGGACGAATTGTTTACGACCTTCGAAAGTAGTTAGAGAATCCATCTGTTGTTTCTTAGCTTTTTCTTTAGCTTTTCTTCGTTCAGAACGACTACGTTTCTTCTTTGCCATAGTTCTTTCCTTTCTATTGTAGATTGTCTACTTTTAAAGAAGATCTTAAGAAAATTCTTAAGGTCTTTTTAATTCAAGTTGAAGTAGTGCAGTGACATAAAGCTTGTATTCACTGATGTAGTATCTTCCCTTTGCTAAGGGCGCTTCTTAATTGATGGCTAAGAAGATAACCAAGCCATTTTTACAACATGACAAGTTGACTCAATTTAAATAAGATGTAGAGTTCCATCTTACAGATAAGATCTGTTGTTTTTTTCTTGTTAGTCATTTTCAGGTTTAAGTGCTCTGAATTTGGCGACTGAGTTAAGCTAGTTTTTTTGTATTTGATTTTTTTATACTTTTGTTATTTACTTTCGTTTTTTTATACTTTTTATTTTTTTACTTTGTTATGATCAAAAAAAATTTTTTTAAACTGCTATTGACATTACTTTTATTATCTATACATTTATTTTTTTAGTTAATGAAATACAAAACTGGTTCTTTCCTAACCCAGCTTAAACCTACTGTTTCCACGATAGCTACCTCCTTTCAAACATAAAAAAACGTAGCTATAATAGTTACGTCTCTACTCAATCAATTATTTCTATATTATTAGTATGCCACAAAAAAACAAAACAAAAAAATCAGGATAAGATTTTTTTACGTTATTCACTTTTTACCTAGCGCTGTGTGTTTAGCGTGACCTACACATACGTTTCTGTCAACGCTAAACACAGAAAAAAATCAGAATCTCAAAAACTGAGGGATGAGAGAAAGAGGTATAAGTACAAAAAAATTGAGAAGTAAACAATACCGTTATCAGTTTTTTAATTTTTTTATTTTTATAATTTGAAATTTATGGCAGACTATATATAAAGAGAAAAAGGAGGTTACATATGTATGAACATATGTTTTTTTATTACAGGCCTAGTATATGAACTTGGTCCTCCAGACATTGGTATCATTCAATTTATTTTTAAACTCAATAAACAACAAAAGGAGAATAAAATGAACGTTTATAAAGAGTATTTATCTAAAAAAATTTTTAGAGACTGTAAATATCGAAATTGAAACAGGTGAGGATTTTGATGTTACTGTTAATTTTTTGTCGTGATGAATATAATTTTTTTATCTAACATTATTACGCGAAGGAGAAGAACTAGAGTTTGATTTCATTGAAGATAGGTTGAATTTGATTATTTATCACTGTTGCCATGATAAACTGTATTATAGCATTACAGAAATGGATGAGATTTTAAATTTCAAATACGCAATTGATATGTTAGTTGAGTTGTTCGTGGCTAATAAATGGTATACGTTTGTACCAGATTTAACTACTCATAATCTTTGGGAATTGGTTGAACAGTACAAAACGGGTAAATTAAGAGATTATGAATAAAATTGAAACGTCTAGTTATTGAAAAAAAACGATAACTAGACGTTACAATAAAAACAAGTGAATTATTTTTTTAAATATCTGATAGTAAGAGAAAGGTCGAAAGGGATAATGAAATGAAAAACTCCAAGGCTGTATAATGATTTAATCAATGAGAAAAAAATTACCAATGAAATTATTGCAGAATGTGTATATTCCGTGAATAAACGAGCTAAAAAAATTATCGTGATAAAATTAAAGAATACAAAAATGGAAGGTTCCATCAGCATTTGGAGAGGAATATTGAAAAAAAGCGGAAGAGGAAATGGGAAATACTATCAACTAAAAGAAGAATTTTTTTGAAAGTATTTTTCTCCGACTCTGATTCACAAACAATTCATTGGCGAAGAGAAAAAAAGAGTATATAGTTATGAAAAAAACTATGAGGAATTGTTGAAAGAAAAAAATAATGATATTATTTGGAAAAAAATAGTTACTATGATTACGATAAAGATATGGAGGTCGAGTTTTTTTGATTATCGTCTAGGAACAAAAGAAATATCTATATTTCTTATATTACGAAATTAGGGGAATATAGTTTTTCATTCACCTATTACAGAGAAAATTGCTGAAAGAAATACTGGATTAGAAATTCAAGAAATCGACGAAAATTTCAAGACTCATGGTTCTAAGATTGAAGGATTGCTGTCAATGCAATTTGTAAAAAAAGTATTAGAATTACTGCAAAGCGAAGATTATACAATTGTGGATTTATAGCAAAAAGAATGAATTGTTGTTTCTGTCTTCCTATCGTTGAATAATAGAATTAAATAAACACACTGAGACAAGTATTTCAGTGTGTTTTTGTGGTAAAATATAATAGATTAATAAATGAAAAGTAGACGTTTTGTAGAAATTCCAATAAATAACAGGAAAGGTTGCTTTATGGCAATAGATATTAGTGAAGAACAGTTGGCTCTGGAGTCGGCTGATTTATTAAAAAAATTCTTTTTAAAAGATCGAACGACCAAGAAAAAAATATTGTTTGGGCGACGCATTCTTATGAATTGTTGGGAAAGGGATTTGCTCCGAGTGATCGCATCACTCCAAGTAAGGTTACGGGAGCCTATGCAAACTTGATTCAGCCCCGGTCAGAGAAGTCTAAGTATGAGCAAAAAGATCGAACCAAGATTAGAGCTGAGGTTTTTACGCCAACTTGGTTAGTTGAAAAAGCAAAAATGGCTACGTGGAAACTGAACTTGAAGCTCTGGATCTTAAAGATTATATCCAAGTACGCTGGCTGGAAATTACCTGTGGTGAAGCACCTTATATGGTTACTCGCTATGATACAGTGACTGGTGAGGAGATTCCATTATCTGAGCGAGTTGGTTTTGTTGATAGAAAATTGCAACGCATTAGTCGTGAGGTTTCAGATGAAGCCACCTTCTATGAGCTTGTAAAAGAAGCCTACCGCGCTTCCTATGGTTATGAGTATCAAGGAGATTCGCTGCTTTTGGCGCGTGAAAATCTTTTAGCAACCTTTGAGGACTACTATCTTGCAAAGACTGGAAATCAACCGACTTTAGAGCAGAAGAAAGAAATTGCGACCATTATATCCTATAATGTCTTTCAGATGGATGGATTAAAAAAAAGCAGTCCATACTCGGCTAAACAAAGTCCATCTCAACAACTAAGCTTATTTTCAGATGAGCTGGAAGTAGAAGAAGTAGAAGAAGTAGAAGAATCTAAAACCCAAATCAAAGACTGGAAAAAGAATAAGATGATAGGTTTTGAGCGCCTATCTAGTGAGGAAAGTGAAATGAAATTTGATGTCGTGATAGGAAATCCGCCGTATCAGGAGGAAATTGAAGGAGCAAATACTCAAACAAGGCCTATTTATCATTTCTTTATAGATGAATCTTATAAAATTTCAGATAAAACTGTGTTAGTGACTCCAGCTAGATTTCTTGCGAATACAGGGGGAACTCCCAAAAAATGGAATTATAAAATGTTAAATAGTAGACATTTGAAAGTTAAATTCTATGAATTAAAAGAGTAATAAGGTTTTTTTCCAGGAACAGATATTAAAGGCGGAGTTGTCGTCACTTATCATGACAAAAGTAAAGAATTTGAACCTATCGAAACTTTCATTTCCGAGCCACTACTTGATAGTATTTATAGAAAAGTCAAGAGATTAGAGGAACCGTCTTTATCAGAAATAATGTATGGAGCAGACAGCCATAAATTTACAGACCTAATGTTTGAGGAAAATCCTGAGCTTATAGAACGAACTGATGAAACACATAGAAAAGCTATTTCTTCAATGGTTTTTGATAGATATCTAGAAGTATTTTTTGATTCAAAACAAGATGATGATAAAGAATATGCTCAAATTTGGGGAAGAAAAAACAATGAGAGAGCATTGAAATTTATTAGACTTGACTACTTAAGAGAGCACCCTAATTTATTAACATGGAAAGTTCTAGTTCCCGAATCAAATGGTAGCGGTGCACTAGGGGAAGTGCTCTCAACACCCCTAATCGGGGAACCCCTAATCGGGTATTCCCAGACGTTTGTATCTGTAGGAGAGTTTCAATCAGAATTTGAGGCAGAAGCATGCTTTAAGTATATTAAAACTAAATTTGCTAGGGCTATGTTAGGCATTAAAAAAATTACCCAGCATAATCCACCATCTACTTGGCAGTATGTTCCTCTCCCAGACTTTACGGTCAATTCGGACATTGATTGGACACAATCAGTGGCTGATATTGACCGTCAGCTCTATCAAAAATATGATCTTTCTCCTGAAGAGATTGCATTTATTGAGACTCATGTAAGGGAGATGGATTGATGGTAGAAATTAAAACCTCTAAAGAAATCCATCCTAAAATCTATGCTTACACCACCCCTACGGTGACCAGCAATGAGGGCTGGATTAAGATTGGTTATACAGAGCGTGATGTTACGCAACGGATTAAAGAACAAACGCATACTGCTCATATAGCTACAGATGTCTTATGGACTGGGGATGCAACTTATACGGTAGAACCTAATAAGGGAAAGACTTTTAAGGACCATGATTTTCATCATTTCCTTTCTTTCCATGATGTGGAACGTCGTCCTAAGACGGAATGGTTCTACTTTAATGGGACGCCTGAGAAATCTAAAAATCTTTTTGATAAGTTTGTTCAGCATGATTTGTCAGGTTATCAGCCTGGACAAGGACAGGACTATACTCTGCGACAAGAGCAAGAAGAAGCCGTTTCTAAGACCTTAGATTATTTCAAAAATCACCCTGAAGGCAAGTTCCTCTGGAATGCCAAGCCACGCTTTGGTAAGACCTTGTCTACCTATGATCTAGCTCGGCGGATGGATGCTGTCAATGTTCTGATTGTAACAAACAGACCTGCCATTGCCAATTCATGGTATGATGATTTTGAAAAATTTATAGCAGGTCAAACGACTTACAAATTTGTTTCAGAATCAGACAGCCTTAAAAATCTCCCAACCTTGTCACGGAAAGACTTTGTTAGCATTTTAGATGACGATGTAAGACAACTTGCTTTTATCAGTCTCCAAGACTTGAAAGGCTCTGCTTATCTTGGTGGAGAGCACAATAAACTCAAATGGGTAACAGACCTCCATTGGGATTTGTTGGTGATCGATGAGGCTCATGAAGGAGTTGATACCTTCAAGACAGACCAGGCCTTTAATAAGATTCATCGTAATTTTACCTTGCATCTATCAGGAACTCCATTTAAAGCATTGGCAAAGGGAGAATTTACCGAGGAGCAGATTTACAACTGGTCTTACGCTGATGAGCAGGCAGCTAAAACTACTTGGTCGCCTGAGCAAGAAGAGGAAAATCCATATGAAAGCTTGCCTCAGTTAAATCTCTTTACCTATCAAATGTCTCAGATGATTGGTGAGGAATTAGAAAAAGGTGCTCAACTAGATGGCGAAAATATCGACTATGCTTTTGACTTGAGTGAATTTTTCGCTACAGATGATAAAGGGAAATTTATCCATGAGCAAGATGTCAGAAACTGGTTAGATACTCTATCAAGCAATGAAAAATATCCATTTTTCAACAAAAGAACTTCGAAATGAACTCAAGCATACTTTTTGGTTGTTAGAACGTGTAGCCTCAGCAAAAGCCTTAAAAGCACTTCTAGAGGAACATCCCATCTATGAAAACTATGAGATTGTTTTAGCTGCTGGTGATGGGCGTATGTCCGAGGAAGATGATAAGGTCAAACTCAAATCCTTAGACTTGGTAAGAAAAGCGATAGCAGAGAATGACAAAACCATTACCCTCTCCGTTGGTCAGTTGACGACAGGTGTGACGATTCCTGAATGGACAGGCGTATTGATGTTATCAAACTTGAAATCACCTGCGCTATATATGCAAGTTGCTTTCCGTGCTCAAAATCCTTACTCATGGAGCGATAGCAAAGGAAATCATTTCCGCAAAGAAAGGGCCTATGTATTTGACTTTGCGCCAGAAAGAACCCTGATTCTCTTTGATGAGTTTGCGAATAACTTATCACTTGCAACTGCAGGAGGTGGTGGAACTTCCGCAACTCGTGAAGAAAACATCAGAGAACTCTTAAATTTCTTCCCTGTCATAGCTGAGGATCGTGCTGGTAAGATGGTTGAGATTGATGCTAAGGCAGTTCTGACTATACCGCGTCAGATAAAAGCTAGAGAAGTCCTCAAACGAGGATTTATGTCCAATCTCCTTTTTGATAATATCAGTGGCATTTTTCCAAGCTAGTCAAACCGTTTTTAGACATTTTTAAATGAACTGCCAGTAGAAAAGGAAGGCAAGTTACAAACATCTTCTGATTTACTAGATTTTTTTCAGATGTTACAGTGGATGATGAGGGTAATGCAGTTGTTGACCATGAAATCGTGATCAATCAACAAACGCGACTTTTTTGGTGAAAAAGTTTATGGACTTGGACAGTCTGTTGTTGAATTAGTCACAAAAGACGAGGACAAAACTCAAAAAAACAACTAATTAATGACTTGAGCGAGACAGTATCTACGGTAATTGTAGAAGAATTGAAAGCTGGATACGATCTAAAAAAACTCGGGAAACAGACCACATCAAGAAACAAATTGCAGTAACATTTGAGAATGAAGTTCGAAAAAAATGAGATAGAACGTAAAATTACTGAAGCTCATATCAAGGAAGAGGTGCAAAGAACAGCTCAAGGAAGCAAATGATAAGGAGCAAAAAGATAAGATTCAAGAGTTCTTGAAAAACGAATAGAAGAAAATAATCTCATTCACAAAGAAAAACTAGAACAAACACTCAAAAAAGAAGTGGAAAAGATGCCTGAGAAGTTTATCGAACAGGTTGAGGTCAAACGTGTTGAACAGTTGAAACAATCAGCTCAGGATGAGATTCGTGATCACCTTCGAGGATTTGCACGAACAATCCCTAGTTTTATCATGGCCTATGGTGATCATTCCCTAACGCTTGATAATTTTGACACCTTTGTTCCTGAGCATGTCTTCTTTGAAGTGACTGGTATTACGATTGACCAATTTCGTTATCTAAGAGATGGTGGGCAAGGTTTTGCAGGACATCTCTTTGATCGAGCAACATTCGATGAAGCAATCCAAGAATTTCTTCGTAAGAAAGAGGAGTTGGCGGATTATTTTAAAGATCAAAAGGAAGATATCTTTGACTATATTCCACCGCAAAAGACCAACCAGATTTTCACTCCTAAACGAGTAGTGAAGAGGATGGTAGATGATCTTGAAAAAGAAAACCCAGGTATCTTTGATGATCCATCTAAGACCTTTATTGATTTATACATGAAGTCAGGTCTTTATATTGCAGAACTTGTTAAACGACTATATAATAGCGAAGGCTTGAAAGATGTATTTCCAAATTCTGAAGAACGCTTAAAGCATATCCTAGAAAACCAAGTTTATGGATTTGCGCCTTCAGAAATTATCTATAATATTTCCACTAACTTTATCTTTGGAAATCTCTCTCAAGGTATCAGTAGAAAGAACTTTGTTTTAGAAGACACCATTCCAGCTGCCAAAGAAGGTAAGATTCAGGAATTGGTAGATAAATATTTTGGGTAGGATAGTTGTTGGTTGTATCTGAAATATGAAGTGAATAGAAAAAGAGGTCAAGTTAAATCTTGATCTCTTTTGATTATAGAGTATATTATTGTTGTTTAGGTAGAATAAGGCAGAAGCGTAAAATATAAATACTTATTTTCATTTTTATCGAAGTCTATTATCTTAGTTATACAATATATAAGTAATTTTACATTTACTAAATTAAAATATTATTTTTAGTGTCAAATAGTCATTGTTGATGGTATAATTTAAGAGAAGTTTATATAAGGAAGTTTTTATTATGGTTATTAATAATATTAATTTAGTTATACCCAACGATATTCAAAAGGGCTTAGAATCAGGTATATACAAACAATTTGGTTCTGTTATCAGAAATAATAAGGGACAGATTATTAAGCATCTCAAAGCTGTAGATTTTTTTCTAAAGATACTGCAAAATAAATTAATCGGCAATAAGGCTATAAAAGTTGGACTAATAGGTGCAGGAGTTTTAGCTGTAGGAGGAGTTGGTTATTACGGCTATCGTAGTATTCAGATGAATAGTGTATCAAAATCTTTAATAAAGAGGTTAACTCAGTATTTAATTACTGCTCAAAAAGGAGAATTAACTGAGAAAGATATTGATAAGTTTTTTTAAATTTCTTAAATAAAAATGAATCTCTGTTAAAGAAATTAGAATTAGATACCTCTCTTGATGAATTATTTGAATTGGTTAAGAATTATATAGAGCAGTTTGCTGAAGCAAACAACTATGTATATCATAAAGAAACTAAAAAGAAAAACTAATCATAACGACAAAATTATTAATCTAAAAGAGTATCTTAAAGTACAAAAGAACATATACAGTTCAGAAGTAATTTAGTTATTTTTAAATTATATAATTTGAGATGCTAAAAAAATTACTTAAGATGTTTATTATTAGTAAATTAACATTTTTTAATATAAATTGGAAGGACTTAGGTCATGTTTTTTTAAAAAAAAGTCGAGTACTGGGACTTTCGTAAGTATAAGTCACTAGATGATTCATCAGGGTTAACTGTAACATTTCATAAGGGGATGAATTTAATAGTTGGTGAGAATGATGCTGGGAAGACAGCAATTATCGATGGTTTAAAATTATTATTAGGTACTTTGAGTGATGAGTACGATAAAATTTAGACACAGATTTCTACACGAATGATGGTAAAGAGTTTAAAGAAGATTTTAAGATAATAGCTTATTTCGCCGATCTTTCAGATGAAGAAGCAGCTAAATTTTTAGAGTGGATTTCTTTTGATAAAGACCAGACTCTACAATTAAAAGTGACTTTAAAAGTTGAAAAAAAGAAGGGTCCGAATGGTAACGATTATTTTGAACGAAAAATTTATGGAGGAGATAATTATTCAGAGACAATTATAGATAGTGAAGCAAGACAACTTCTAAAAGCCATCTATTTAAAACCACTAAGAGACGCTCAAAAGGAATTACATCCAGGTAAGTATTCTCGACTAACTAATATTCTTTCGGCTCATCCTAAAATTAATGAAAGTGGGAAGCAGGAACTTTTGGATATTGTTGGGAAGGCAAATGATGATGTAAAGAATTTTTTCTCTGATGATAATCATAATGTTGTTGAGTCAATAATTGGTCAGTTGGAAAAATTTTATGATAGAAATGATGTCGAAAAAAGCAAGGTGACATTTAATATGTCGGAATCTAACATTAACTCCATACTATCTCGTCTTAGTCTGGATACTGAGAGTGTCAATTTAGGATTAGGGAATTCCAACCTATTATATATTGCGGTTGAATTGCTTTTGATGCATGATAGTGATGATTATATTGGTCCTAGAATTGCTTTAATTGAAGAAATTGAAGCACATCTACATACTCAGGCACAGATTAGGTTGATTAAATATATGGAGAAAAATACTCATACTCAATTTATTTTAACCACTCATAGCAATAATATAGCTTCTTCTATCAACCCTAAGAATCTAATCTTATTACATAACAATAAAGCTTTTTCGATGGCAGAGACAGAAACTATGTTAGAGAGTGAAGATTATGAATTTTTGGAAAGATTTTTAGATGCGACAAAGAGCAATTTGTTCTTTGCTAAAGGATTGATACTTGTGGAGGGCGATGCAGAAAATTTACTTTTACCTGCGTTAGCTGAATTGATTGGATACCCTTTACATGAGTACGGTATTTCAATTGTAAATATTGGTAATACTGCATTTGAAAGGTATGTTAAATTATTCTCGAGAGAAAGTGAAGATAGAATTGAGCTTCCTATCTCTATTGTTACTGATGTAGATGTTAGACCGATTGAATATTATAATGATAAAGGTGAAATCAATCAAATATATGTTATAAGTGACAAGGAGGAATTGGATCAGATTTTTATATGATTGTGAAATGACAAATGGTTTAGCGAATGATGATCTACCATTTGGGAAGCTGTTTTCTACATGCAATAAATTAATTAAAGAATTTGATTTTTCCGGAAAAATATAGATAAAGATGAATTAAGTTCCAAAGTATCTAAGGAGATTAGTGAAGATATTATTAGAAGTCTAGTAGGAATGAAGAAAACTAGTATTGACCAAAAAAATATGAACTATAATTCTAATCATAAAGTATTTATTGCTCCGGAATGGACATTGGAGTATAGTTTAGCAAAAAAAGTCCACTTGTAACATTACTCTGGAAATCCATTCATGAAACAAGATATAAAGATCCTTACAGTGAAAAAAATAAGATAAAATTTGATGAGATACAAAATCGGATTGATACAAATAGTAACAATTCTGAATTAGCGTACGATGTTTTTAAACCTTTGAATGACAAAGATGTTTCTAAGGCAATAGTTGCTCAAAAGTTAGCGATTGAAATTAATAAATTAGACCATGCAGCTAGAGAACGACTTAAATCTGAACTACTTTCTAATGATTACACTGAGTATTTAGTTAGTGCAATTAAACATGCTGCTCAGATTAATTAAATACTGGGAGAGTCTTATGAACGAATTGTTATTTGAAATTGAAAAGAATTTACTTCCAGAAGGATGCCATTTTTCTGAAGAACAAACGAGTGTTATTTTTGAGGACAATAATATGGATGTTGTTGCTGGACCTGGAGGTGGGAAAACTACAGTTTTAACTTCACGTATAAAAATTTTGCTTGATCAAATGAAGAATACTGGAAAGGGAATTTGCATACTTACTCATACAAATGTAGCTGTGGATGAAATCAAATCAAGTTTAAAAAAATTAGGAGTACCAGAAGTTAGAAATCCACACTTTATTGGAACGATTCAAGATTTTTTTAATACATTTTTTGCAAAGAAGGCTTTTCATTTACTTCTTGAAGATAAGAAAATGCGAGTATATGACGATGATATATACCGTGAAAAAAATTTCACAAAGCGTTTAATTATAGAAAACCAAGCTTCTACAGAGAGGATTTGAGTTTACCGAATCCTGAGAACAAGAAGATAGAATGGAATTTTTAATAAGAAAGAACGCTTTGCCTCATTAGTTGGTAGTCAAGGTCAATATAAGAACGCTTTTTGATAGTAGTATAAATTTCCTATTTAGTGAGGGAATAATTACTAATAAATGTTGCTTAGAGCTTGCAAACTGGTATATTGAGAAGCATAGAGAAAGTTTTAGAAAAGTAATTCCAATGAGATTTTCATATTTATTGTTGGATGAAGCGCAAGATACTAGTGCTCTTCAGTTTAATCTCATTTCCGCATTATTTGATGCTGAAAAAGGTGACAATTCAAAAAAATTTGGAGACCCTTATCAATCGATCTATAATATTTGGGGTGGGGATACTGATTTAGCATGGGAGATAGACGATTCAAAAGAGAGGCGGATTTCACAAACATCGAGATTTGGTGAATCAATTGTTAATATTGTTAAAAATGTTTGTATTAAGAAATATCAGGATTTGACATCAAATTCGAATCATGAAAGTTTTTTTCTCCATATTTTTATTATTTATGATAATGGTGATGATTTATTAAGTAAATATAATTCATTAATTGAAGAATTAGAGACAAAAGATGAGCATTTTAAGGTGTCTCGAAAGCCCAAAGTTATTGCATCAGTAAAGCACAAGGATTTAGAAGATACATTTGGCGTCAAATATAAACGTGAAAAACATGAAGAAGTTTACACGAAATAGTTATTTAGATTTATTTTTTTAGGTGTATTATTGAAAAAAATTATCAAAAAAAGTTTGATGAAGACTTTGAAGATAATTTTAAAAAAAGTTCAAAAATAGAATGCTGATTTTTTTGAAATTATAAAAAGCACTGATAGAGGACGAGAACGATAAACTAAAAGAACGAATTAAGAACACTTCTTGATAAACTTATCACTAATGAAGAATTTTTCTGAAGATAAAGATAGATTATGTACTGAAACTATAGAATCATTGAAAACTACTTTCTCTATAGAATTAGAATCTCAATCTTCGGAATCGGAAGAGTATGAGTATTCAAACATTAGATTGTGCACAGTGCATTCTACGAAAGGCGAAACTCACAAAGCAACTTTGTTAATGTTAGACACGACTTTTACTCCTGATTATAGTAATGATTCGCAGAGTTATCACATAGTTGAATTGTTGAAAAATTGTTTTAATGAGACATATGTTGAACTACCTGTAAAAATCCAAAAAAAGAAATCGAGTCCGAAAAAGCACGTAAACTTGCATATGTTGCACTAAGTAGACCAACTCATCTAATGTGTATAGGAATTCCAAGCAATCAACTTGAGATGGATCCAACTATAAAACAAGATTTATTAGATGCTGGATGGAAACAATATCCAGATCAAGATATGGCCTGATATCAAAATTTAACAAAGCATTTTTATATTATACGAGGTTCTTTTTAAGTTATCGAATTTTAGTTTTTGTGAAAATATAAATTTTTCGGGAAGTCAAAATTTTGTTGTTATTTATGATATACTTTTACTGAAATTATATCCTTTGGATGTCAAACTGGGTCATGAACATTCTAACGGTTTCTTGAGACGCAATGGACTTCCAAAGCAGATGGATTTCAGTGGACTTTCTCAAAGATTCTTATCAGCTCTAGTCGATAAGAGAAATCGAATTCCAAGGAAGTCATTGAACTACAAAACTCAGTGTCAAGTTTTTTTGAGCCAGATAAAATTGTCTAGCTTAATTTGATAAATGATAAAGGAATAGTAATGAAACTAATTTATAGGACAAAAAAATTCATAAACCCAATAAATACGAACGCTTTCACAATGAATATTATCAAAAGGGAGATATTATTGAAAAAAATATACCATTTCAAGCACACAAGTACCAGGTCGTCTAGAAAAAGGTGAAACTAGAAGAATAGATGGTGAACATTTGAGCGCGTCTTGGCATATCCAAGATCCTAATTTGCCACAATGGCTAAAAACAATATATAGTCAATATATCAGAAACTCATATTGAGGACCTGATAAATGAATTACAGACAAATGGATATCGTGTGCATGCATGTGATGATGAGCCTTTACTTATCTTTAAAGATAAGATTGTTAAAGTTTTCATTGAGCAGGTATGGATAGATATTATCCCTTTAATAAAACTATATTATAATATGGAAAAAAAGTCTCAGACAAATTACTCGAACAGTTTGAAAAAGATTGGCTTGATCTTAATATCTCTTATCAACAGCTGTTAGATAAGCAAGAGGAAGTGAACTTACTCAAAAAAACGAGAAATACGATAAATTTTATCAACAATACTATGAATCCTACAGCTCAGAAAAAAAGCAAACTGGTGAATTAAATAGATTTTTTTGTTAAGTATTATTTCTAATACAAAGGGTACTGAGAAGGAATATTTTTTTACAATTACTGGAGAAAGTTCAAAAAGCAAGACTTAACGCCTGAACTTTATGCTGATACCTTTGCAAAAGATATTTACTCTAGAAATATCTAAGAATCACTAAAATGGTGTATCTCTATTTTTAAGTATATATACTATAGTCACTCCTAAATAAATTTTGCTTTTACATCCTTAAAACAAAAACGCCCCATCAGAATATTTCTGGTGGGGTTTTTGGTGGGGAACCAATTAATTTTGATTAATTTTTAACCTTTTATAATAACTGAAAATGCTGTTAAATCAACCATTTCACTTCAAATCAAGTTTATAAATCATTCCCACTCAACAGTTGCAGGTGGTTTACTTGTGATATCGTAGACAATACGGTTAACGTGATCAACTTCGTTTACGATACGTACAGAGATTTTTTGGAGTACTTCCCAAGGGATTTTGGCAAAGTCAGCTGTCATTCCATCGATAGAAGTGATAGCACGGATGGCAATGGTATAGTCGTAAGTACGACCATCTCCCATAACACCTACGGAACGAACGCCAGTGTTAACAGTGAAGTATTGCCAGATATCGCGGTCAAGACCTGCTTTGGCGATTTCTTCACGAAGGATCGCATCGGATTCACGAACAGTTTCAAGTTTCTCTTCCGTGATTTCACCCATGACACGGATGGCAAGACCTGGACCTGGGAATGGTTGGCGCCATACGATGTGGTCTGGCATACCAAGCTCTGTACCAAGGGCACGAACCTCATCCTTGTAAAGAGTATTTGAGTGGTTCAATCAGCTCGAAACTGCATGTCTTCTGGTAGACCACCCACATTGTGGTGAGACTTGATGGTTTGAGCAGTATCCGTACCTGACTCGATCACGTCAGTGTAGAGTGTTCCTTGTGCCAAGAATTTCACGTCTTTTAGCTTGCTTGCTTCATCATCAAAGACATAAACAAACTCGTTACCGATGATTTTACGTTTTTGTTCAGGATCAGATACACCAGCCAACTTGTCCAAGAAACGTTTGGCAGCATCTGCTTTAACGATATTGAGACCAAACTTACCACCAAGCATATCCATGACTTGGTCAGCTTCTCCTTTACGAAGAAGACCGTGGTCTACAAAGATACAGATCAATTGATCTCCGATAGCTTTTTGGAGAAGAACCCCAACAACTGAAGAGTCAACACCACCTGAAAGACCAAGGAGAACACGTTTATCTCCAACTTTTTCACGGATTTGTTTGATTTGCATCTCGATGAAGTTATCCATGGTCCAGTCACCTTTGGCACCACAGATATTCAAAGCAAAGTTACGCAAGATATCATAACCATGAACTGAATGACGAACCTCTGGGTGGAATTGGATACCGTAGATTTTTCTTATCTGGGATTTTTCAATCGATGCATACGGACAGTCAGCTGAAGTACCTAGTACGAACGAAAAGTCAGCAGGAATTTCTGTAACAGCATCCCCGTGGCTCATCAAGACCAAGTTGTTCTGTCTGGTGTGCCTGCAAAAGAGCAGATTCTGTCGAGCTCAAAGCTCAGATTGACCATATTCACGGTTACCAGCATCGCCTGCAGGAACAACCTTTCCTCCAAGTTTGTGAGTCAATAGTCGCATACCATAGCAGATCCCCAAAATTGGAATTCCAAGTTCAAAAAAATTTCAGGATCAATATCAAAACGATCCTTCTTCATACACTGAGTTTGGTCCACCTGAAAGAACAATCCCAACTAGGATTGATTTGCACGCACTTCAGTCAGCAGAAATCTTGTGACTCTTCAGTTCTGAAAAGACACCAATCTCACGAATACGACGTGAGATGAGCTGATTGTACTGGCTACCATAGTCCAGCACGATGATCTTTTTCGACATCATGCAAATCAGTTGAAATGTTGCTCATCTTTTTCCCTTTCTTCAAAAGAAATATCTTCTTGAATATTCTATCATAAAAGGGTTAGAATTACCAACTAAACAAGTGCGGTTTGACTTTTTCCCTATGAGTTACGGTACAATGGAAAAAAATAAAGAAAAAGAAGTGATCAAGCATGTTACCAGCTTATATGAAAATCCATGACCAAATCAAGAAAGACATTGACGAGGGAAGTTGGAAAATTGGAGAGAGACTTCCTAGCGAGCGAGATTTAGCTGAGGAATTTGAGGTTAGTCGCATGACCTTACGTCAAGCAATCTCTCTTTCTAGTTGAAGAGGGGGTTTTGGAACGACGTGTCGGTAGTGGGACCTTTGTTTCAAGTACACGTGTTCAGGAAAGAATGCGTGGAACAACTAGTTTTACGGAAATTGTAAAAGCTCAAGGGAAAACGCCATCGAGTCACCTGATTTCCTACCGTCGAACCATTCCAAATGAGCAAGAAGTGGCTAAACTAGGTATACTGCCAACTGACAATATTATTCGTATGGAACGTGTTCGTTATGCGGATCAACTACCTGTTGTCTATGAAGTGGCATCGATTCCTGAGAAATTTATCAAAAATTTTCAAAAAGAAGAAGTAACCAAGCACTTCTTTCCAAACCTTACAGAAACATGGTTATCGAATTGGGAAATCGCACCAGACTATTTATGCTCGCTTTAGCAAAAAGGAAAAAAATTGCTCATTATCTGGAAGTAGAAAAAGGGCATGCTATTTTAGGTCTGACTCAGGTTTCTTACTTTGATGACGGGACAGCTTTTGAGTATGTAAAGAGCCAATACGTTGGGAGAACGGTTTTGAATTTTATCTAGAAAATAATTAGTTTATAACATCACTCTTAAAGTAGAAACTCATCTACTTTAAGAGTTTTTTTATTTGGTTAAGATTAGAAAACATTTTTCCTATAAGAAAAAAATAGTAATCATACGAGTATTTTTCAAAGATTTCGTGTTATAATAGTTAGGTTATATGGTCCCGATAAGGTGGTGGGATTGATTGTAAAATACCTTCCTACCAGTTCTTTGTAACTCTATAACGAATATTTTTTTAAGGGGGACATTTTTTTATGTCAGAACGTAAATTATTCACGTCTGAATCTGTATCTGAGGGGCATCCAGATAAGATTGCAGACCAAATTTCAGATGCTATCTTGGATGCTATTTTTAGAGCAAGATCCAGAAGCACACGTGGCTGCTGAAACAGCTGTTTATACTGGTTCAGTACATGTCTTTCGGTGAAATTTCAACAAATGCTTATGTCGATATTAACCGAGTGGTTCGTGATACCATTGCAGAGATTGGTTATACCAATACTGAGTATGGTTTTTCTGCGGAGACAGTGGGAGTTCACCCTTCATTGGTGGAACAATCTCCTGATATTGCTCAAGGGGTTAATGAAGCCTTGAAGTTCGTGGAAATGCGGATCAAGATCCACTTGATTTGATTGGAGCTGGAGACCAAGGTCTCATGTTTGGATTCGCGGTGGATGAGACAGAAGAACTCATGCCATTGCCAATTTCACTCAGCCACAAGTTGGTTCGTCGTTTGGCAGAGCTACGTAAGTCTGGTGAAATTAGCTATCTTCGTCCAGATGCCAAATCTCAAGTTACTGTTGAGTATGATGAAAATGACCAGCCAGTGCGCGTGGATACAGTTGTTATTTCAACTCAACACGATCCAGAAGTCAGCAATGAACAAATCCATGAGGATGTAATCAACAAGGTCATCAAAGAAGTGATTCCAGCTTCTTACCTGGATGATGAGACAAAATTCTTCATCAATCCTACAGGTCGTTTCGTTATCGGTGGGACCTCAAGGAGACTCAGGTTTGACTGGTCGTAAAGATTATCGTAGATACCTATGGTGGTTACTCACGTCACGGTGGTGGTGCCTTCTCTGGTAAGGATGCGACTAAGGTTGACCGTTCAGCTTCTTATGCAGCTCGCTACATTGCTAAAAAAACATTGTTGCTGCAGGTCTTGCTAAGAAAGCAGAAGTGCAATTGGCTTACGCAATTGGGGTAGCTCAACCTGTATCTGTCCGTATCGATACCTTTCGGTACTGGGAACAGTAGCTGAAAGCAAATTGAAAAAAAGCAGCAGCGTCAAATCTTTGACCTTCGTCCCAGCAGGAATCATCCAAATGCTTGACCTCAAACGTCCAATCTACCGTCAAACAGCGGCTTATGGACATATGGGACGTACAGATATCGATCTTCCATGGGAACGCTTGGACAAGGTAGAAGCCTTGAAAGAAGCAGTTAAATAAAATCAAAAAAGATTGGTCTAATGACCAATCTTTTTTTAGTTTAAAATTAGTTATCCAGTATTTTTTTACAAAAGCCCAGTTTCCAATAGATTTTGTTCCGTATTCTAACATCATCGAATCCAGTAATTCATACTTGTTTTTTTCATAGAAAGCAAACATTTTTTCAGTACTAGTAATCAAGCCCAAGCGTTTGCAGCCTTTGGATTTAAGATAAGGTTCAACACCTTCTTGTAGAAAAGCACTCCCGATTCCTTGGTTTTTGATAGAAGCGTTGACTCCTAACATCATCAAATACCAGTCAAAATTTCCTGATCTTTTCAAATGCTGTTCGGAACGTTCCACCAAATCAAGATATTTCAAGAGATTGCGCGGAGCAATAAAACGGAAAAGCTTGACAATACCATTCAACAAATAAGATAGAATGGAAAAATCCTTTTGTTGCAAGAGGGCAACGGCCAGGATTTCCCCGTCTTGTTCAGCTATCAGACAGGTCTCTCCTTTGATATAGAGTCTGGTCAGAATGCTATCCAATAATTCTAAAAATGCTGGGTAATATTCTGGTTTCTTTAAATCATCTTTGATAAGAGTCATGAAAGGGTAGTCCATAAAGGCACCAGCCAACACTTTCCCGATTTTTTGATATTCATCTAGTCTGGCTTCTCTATATACTATTTCTTTCATATCAAACTCCTTTATTAGGTCTCTCTAACTATTATAACGAAATTTCTTTCATTTTTCGATTGAAATGTGAAATTTTCACAAAAAGCTCTAGACATAGTAGTTATTTTAGAAATATAAACAAGAAAAGTATTAAAAATACCCCGCAGTTTTAACTGTCAGGGTAGATTTAAAAAATCTGTTAGTAGCTTTTATTTTTTAGGGATTGAAATTTCAATCAATTTATCAGAATAGAGGGTTTTGATGTTTGCTTCATCAACAGCTTGTTTATCAATTTTACGATTTAAAAAGAATTCTTGGATTTTCTCAATTTCTTTTTTTCACGGATTGCACTGATGTTTATTGGAAATGAGGATTTCGTAATGAAGCGGAGCCTGAGTAAAAATAACATCTGTATTTCCCGCAGAATAAACCTCTACAAGCGTTGCGTCTGTGTTTTCTAGCTGACTTTTAACAAGTTGCGAGTGTGAATTTGTAGTATTGATAAGCTTCATAGGGATTCCTCCTGTATTTCTATGTCTATTATAGCACTTTTTGGGAAATTTGGTAAAGATAGTTTAAATTTGATGTTGTTTTTTCCAAGCTTCGATCGCCCATTTGTGACTTCCACGTTTTAAGTTAGCGATAGCTTCATCGACTGGGAACCAAGCTAGATGATTGAAGTCTTCGAGAGGTTTTTGAATTTCTTGGTAAGAAGTAGCTTCGTAGAGATAGGCTGGATTGTAGTAGTAGGTATCACGATGGCTGGAATAGAAATATTCATCCGCTTGCCCGTAGTAGGTGCCGATTTCAGCTGTAAATCCTAATTCTTCAATCAATTCTCGTTTGAGAGCTTCAAGGTGATTTTCACCTTCTTCAATTTCGCCCCCTGGTAAGAACCATGCACCATTTGGAGCTTGTACGAGGATAATCTTTTCATGGTTTGCATCAGGTATGACTGCATAAACGCCATATCTATTTTTTTGTAGGTTACTCCTCTTTTTTTCTCCAAATGTTGGATTTGCCATAAATTCTCCTTCGTGAGTGCGCTCTTTCTATAATAGTAAAGAATGTCTCACTGTCAAGCAAGAACATTCTTTTGTATGTGAGGAAACTAGTCGTTTGACTCGACCGTTTCCGTTTTATTTTTTTGGACTTAATCACGATTTTACCTTTACTTGTCATGACTGCCTTGAGGTCTTTTTCACTTGGGATTTTTCAAGGTAGTAGTCTGTAATGGCATCTTCGATATAGTCTTGGATGGTACGACGGAGTGGACGAGCTCCCATTTTTTTGGATCGTAACCAAGGTCTACAAGTTTTTTTCTTTTGACCTTATCTGTGACATCTAGATGGATATTATTACTTGAGAGTCGTTTATTCACATCATCCAGCATGAGGTCAACGATTTGAAGGAGATTTTTCCTTGCTGAGAGCCTTGAAATTCAATAATACCATCAAAAGCGGTTCATGAATTCTGGACTAAAGAAGTTGCCTAATTCTCCAAGGACAGAGTTGGTACGACCTTCTAGCAGCACCAAAATCCAACGCTAGCTTCAGCTTTTCCTGTACCTGCATTTGAGGTCATGATAATGATGGCATCCTTAAAGCTAACAGTCCGACCTTGACCATCTGTTAAACGACCATCATCCAAGACTTGAAGGAACATATGCATAACATCTGGATGGGCTTTTTCAACTTCATCCAGGAGGATCAGTGAGTAGGGGATTACGACGAACCTTTTTCAGTCAATTGACCTGCTTCATCATAGCCTACGTATCCTGGAGGGAGCACCGACGAGTTTAGCAACGCTGTGTTTTTTTCCATGTATTCACTCATATCAAAGCGAATCATGCTATCAGCAGAACCAAAAGAGTTCGATAGCTAGTTGTTTAGAAAGTTCTGTTTTACCGACACCTGTAGGACCAACAAAGAGGAAGCTACCAATTGGACGGTTTGGTGTTCCAAGCCCAACACGGTTACGACGGATAGCCTTAGCAATCTTATCGACAGCATCATCTTGACCAATAACATGAGCCTTGAGGTCATCTGCTAGGTTGATAAGTTGAGACTGTTCTTTTTCTTTTCAAATCACCAACTGGAATATTTGGTCTTTTTGTTCGATGATGTGTTCAATCGTCTTTTTCACTGATGATTGGAGTATCCTGATCCGTTACCTTGGTCTTTTTGCATTTCCTTATATTTGGCAATCTGGTCACGGAAGTAGGCTGCTTTTTCAAAGTCTTCGTCTCGAGTTGCTTGAGCCTTGAGATTTTCCGCTTCGATTAAGCGTTGGTCGATGACCTTTGGGATCCACAAAATTCAGGGTTAAGTTCATTTTAGAACCAGCCTCATCTAGGAGGTCAATAGCCTTATCCGGCAAGAAACGATCTTGGATATAGCGGTTAGAAAGAGTAGCAGCAGCTTCGATAGCACCATCTGTATAATGAACGTGGTGATAATCTTCGTATTTCTTTTGAATACCTTTGAGGATAGTAATAGTTTCTTCCACAGTTGGTTCATCAACCTTGACAGGTTGCATACGTCGTTCGAGGGCTGCATCTTTTTCGATGATGCGGTATTCATTGAGGGTAGTAGCACCAACTAGTTGAAGTTCGCCGCGAGCAAGAGCAGGTTTGAGGATATTTCCGGCATCCATATTACCATCTCCAGCAGAACCAGCACCGACAATTTCGTGAATTTCGTCGATAAAGAGGATGACATCCTCGCGTTTACGGATTTCCTCCATGAGTTTTTGCATGCGCTCTTCGAACTGTCCACGAATTCCTGTGCCTTGGACAAGACTCACGACATCTAGGCGGATGACTTCTTTCCCTTGAAGTTTATGGGGAACATCACCATCAACAATTTTCTGAGCTAAGCCTTCGACAACTGCTGTCTTACCAACACCAGGCTCACCCGATAAGGACAGGGATTGTTTTTGGTTCTACGGTTGAGAATTTCAATAACACGAATGATTTCTTCGTCACGACCAATAACAGGGTCGATCATTTCCATGACGAGCAATCTCTGTCACATTGATACCATACTCATCCAAAGAGTCCCTTTTTTTCTTTGACTAGGAGGAGGGGTTTGAGCTGGACCACGATTTTGGGGAACCATAGCTACCATTACCACCATATCCACCACCTGACTGAGTCGGAGGACATTGTTATTAGAAGAAGGTCTAAAGTTATTCAGATCATTAAAGAAGTCTCCAAATGGATCGAAAATCACGATTGTTTAAATCTGTAATCCCTTTAAATAAGCTATTATTAGGGATCTGTTTTTGATAATTTTGTAGCAATTTTGGCAAAGATCAATTTGCTTTTTGTTGTCCCATGAGATTTAGTGTAAAGATGGATTGTTGAGTCATTGATTTTACAATTTTGACAGAGCATACCACTACCTCGTTTCTTTCTTGGCTTTGACTAAAATCGAAAAGGTCAAAAAAATAGTCAAAGTTCTTTAGTCTCATTATATCATGATTAAAAGGGAAAGCAAGCAAAAAGATTGCTTGTTAGAAATTCAGATACCAGGCAATTTTAGTTAGAACTTTAGTGATAAAAAGAAAAAAATCCCATTTGTCATGCAAAAAGGATTTTCATTGGTCAAAAGCAGGAGTATTCTCAGCCCTATATTCAACTATTAGTATAAAAAGTTCGTAGATTTCCATCGCAATAAGGTCGATGCTATCAAATGTATATGTTTCACGAGCTTCAACGTCACGAAGTGTAAAAGAGTGGTCCGTTTTCTTCGTCGTGGTTAAAAAGCAACCTCTGCGACAACAACTCCTTCGCGCTCAAAGTTACGTTTTCAAGTTACCACCATCTTTTGTCATTGCTTCTAAGCGATTGATGATTCTAACCAAATGTGATTCCATTTTTGATTCTCCTCCATTTCTTATCGTTTACTATTTTACCATAAACAGACTCTACTTGACTAGAAAAAAACTAAGATTTCTCGCTATTTCTATCGTCTTTGAAAAATTTATTGAAAATATTAGGAGAAAATGTTGCATTTTTTTATGCAAAATATGTTATCCTTATACAAGTTTTTAAGTTTAAATATTAAAAACAGAAAGTAGAGTATCCATGAATTTTTCTTTTTTACCGAAATATCTACCATATTTTAACTATGGTGCGGTTGTAACAATTATCATATCTATCTTGGTGGTCTTCTTGGGGACCATTCTAGGAGTGCTGTTGGCCTTTGCACAACGTTCAAAGTTTAAACCACTTGCCTGGTTTGCTAATCTATATATCTGGGTCTTCCGTGGGACTCCAATGATGGTGCAGATTATGATTGCTTTTGCCTTGATGCATATTAGTGCTCCGACGATTCAAATCGGGATTTTAGATGTTGATCTTACTCGTTTGATCCCAGGGATTATCATTATCTCTATGAATAGTGGTGCCTATGTATCAGAAACGGTTCGTGCTGGGATTAATGCAGTGCCAAAGGGACAATTAGAAGCAGCATATTCACTAGGGATTCGCCCTAAGAATGCCATGCGCTATGTCATTTTACCCCAGGCAATCAAGAATATTTTACCAGCCTTGGGAAATGAGTTTATTACCATTATCAAGGATAGCTCGCTCTTGTCAGCTATCGGGGTTATGGAGTTGTGGAATGGAGCTACTACGGTGTCAACAACTACTTACCTACCATTAACACCACTTTTATTTGCAGCCTTTTACTACTTGATTATGACATCTATCTTGACACTAGCCTTGAAAGCTTTTGAAAATCGTATGGGACAAGGAGATAAGAAATAATGACTGAAACACTTATAAAAATTGAAAACCTTCATAAAAAGCTTTTGGGAAAAAAATGAAGTTTTAAAAGGGATTGATCTTGAAATCAAAAAAGGGGAAGTAGTGGTCATTATCGGCCCTTCTGGTAGCGGTAAGTCAACCCTCCTTCGTTCCATGAATCTCCTCGAAGAAGCTACAAAAGGAAAGGTTATCTTTGAAGGGTGTTGACATTACGGATAAGAAAAATGACCTCTTTGCTATGCGTGAAAAGATGGGGAATGGTTTTCCAACAATTCAATCTCTTCCCAAATATGACAGTTATGGAAAACATTACACTTTCTCCAATTAAGACTAAAGGGAGAAAAGTAAAGGAAGTGGCTGAGAAAGAGAGCCCATGAGCTCTTGGAAAAGGTTGGTTTGCCAGATAAGGCAGATGCCTATCCACAAAGCTTTGTCGGGCAGGTCAGCAACAGCGTATCGCTATTGCGCGTGGTCTAGCCATGGAACCAGATGTCCTACTCTTTGATGAACCGACTTCTGCCCTAGACCCAGAAATGGTAGGAGAAGTACTAGCAGTTATGCAAGAACTTGCTCAGTCAGGAATGACCATGGTCATCGTAACACATGAGATGGGCTTTGCGCGTGAAGTAGCAGACCGTGTTATTTTTATGGCTGACGGTGTAGTTGTCGAAGACGGAACTCCAGAGCAAGTCTTTGAACAAACCCAAGAACAAAGAACCAAGGATTTCTTGAGTAAAGTTTTGTAAGAATATCATGAAAAGGTCCAAGTGGGCTTTTTCTTATAGTTTCAGACTATAGAGTATCTTAGGTAAGAAGTGTTAGAATGTCGAACGATTTTTTTGTTATAATAGAAAATATTTGTTAGAAAAGAGAAAATACATGACACAGATGATTGATGGAAAGGCTTTTAGCAGCCAAGCTACAAGGACAGTTGGCTGAAAAAACAGCCAAATTAAAGGAAGAGACAGGTTTGGTTCCAGGGTTGGTCGTTATTTTAGTCGGAGAAAATCCAGCAAGCCAAGTTTACATACGCAACAAGGAGCGTTCTGCTATCGCTGCAGGCTTTCAAAGTGAAGTCGTGCGAGTTCCGGAGACCATTACTCAAGAGGAATTGTTGGAGTTGATTGCCAAATACAATCAAGATCCAGCTTGGCATGGGATTTTGGTCCAGTTGCCTTTACCAAAACACATCGATGAAGAAGCTATTTTACTAGCCATTGATCCAGAAAAGGATGTAGATGGTTTCCACCCTCTCAACATGGGGCGTCTCTGGTCTGGTCACCCAGTTATGATTCCTTCAACACCCGCAGGAATTATGGAAATGTTTCATGAATATGGGATTGACTTAGAAGGTAAAAATGCAGTTGTCATTGGTCGTTCCAATATTGTCGGGAAGCCTATGGCCCAGTTACTGTTGGCTAAAAATGCAACTGTAACCTTGACCCACTCACGTACCCACAATCTAGCCCAAGTAGCTTCTAAAGCCGATATTTTGGTCGTAGCTATCGGTCGCGCCAAGTTTGTGACTGCTGACTTTGTCAAACCAGGTGCAGTTGTCATTGATGTAGGGATGAACCGAGATGAAAATGGCAAGCTCTGTGGAGATGTTGATTACGATGCTGTTGCACCAATTGCTAGTCATATCACCCCTGTACCTGGCGGAGTTGGTCCAATGACCATTACCATGCTGATGGAACAAACTTATCAGGCTGCTTTACGTAACGCTTGGATCAAAAATTAAGTTTATTATGAAAAAGTGGTCGAGATAGTGATATCTCGACTTTTCATTTGCTGTAAAGATACTTATTTCAATTGATGTTTTTCTTTATTTTTTTGTAGTATAATGATAGATAAGAAGTAGTGAGGAAGTAATAATGAAGGCTATTGATAAAACTCTACTGAAAAAAGTGATTATCGAGCGTCCTCGTTCTAGTCATAAGGGAGACTACGGTCGTCTTCTCTTGATTGGAGGAACGTATCCTTATGGGGGAGCGATTATTATGGCTGCTTTAGGGGCGGTTAGAAGCGGCGCAGGCTTAGTGACAGTTGCAACGGATAAAGAAAATATTCCAGCGCTACATAGCCATCTGCCAGAGGCCATGGCTTTTGACCTTGGTGATAAGCAATTGCTCGAGCAACAGTTACAGAAAGCAAGTGTTGTCTTGGTCGGACCTGGACTAGTGGATGATGAGCGTGGAGAAGAGCTTCTCCAAACAGTCTTTCATCATTTCAAATCAAGATCAGACCCTCATACTGGATGGTGGCGCCCTATCTATTTTTAGCTAAGGTTCGGAAATGAAATTTCCTAAGGCTCAGCTTGTTTTAACTCCACACCAAAGGGAATGGCAAGTCTTGTCAGGCTTAGATTTGACTTCCCAAGGAACTGAGGAAAACAGGAGAGGCTTTGAAGAGATTTTCCTTCAGGAACGATTCTGGTTCAAAAAGGTCCTGCGACTCGAATCTGGCAAGCCGGGCATGCAGATTTTTATCAGCTAAGTGTTGGAGGTCCCTATCAGGCAACTGGGGGCATGGGAGATACCTTGGCTGGGATGATTGCTGGCTTTTGCTGGTCAATTTCCTCAAGTTAGTCTCTATGAAAGAGTGACGGTAGCAACATATCTGCACTCAGCAATTGCTCAAGAATTAGCTGAGGACAACTTTGTAGTTCTGCCAACCACGATTAGTCAACATATTCCTGCATTCATGAAAAAAATACAAAAAGACACCTGATATTTTCAGGTGTCTTTTGATGATTAGAAGAGGCCTTTGACCTTATCTACAAGACCGTCAAGTCCTTCTGAACCTGAAACCAAAGCTTGTGCTTGGCTAAGGTACTCACCGAGTTGATCCTTGTTTTTCTTCAACAAAATGTTTTTTTGCTGCAGAAAAATCTTTGTTCTCAATGAGTTCTTTTACTTGATTAAACAAATCTAATGGGTTCATGAGTTCCCTCCTTTTCTACAATTCTATTCAATCATTTTTTTCAAATCTTGCAAGAAACTTGACTCTTCAAATAAAAGTTCAGGGGTGTCAAATGGTGCAAAATTTTGATATAATTTTTTTAGTGATGAATTTTAGAAATAATCGGTATGTGGTTGTAGATTTAGAAGCTACAAGTACCGGAAGTAAGGCAAAAAAATCATCCAAGTGGGAATTGTAGTCATTGAAGATGGTGAGATTGTTGAACAATATGCTACTGATGTCAATCCCTCATGAACACTTGGATTCTCATATCAAAGAATTAACGGGTTTGACTGATAAAGCGTTTAGCAAAGGCTCCAGAGTTTTTCTCAGGTGGCTGGAAAAGATTTTTGAACTGGTCAAAGACGGTATTTTTGTTGCGCACAATGTTCAGTTCGATGCCAATTTACTGGCGGAATTTCTCTTCTTTGAAGGTTATGAATTGCGCACGCCTCGTATCGATACGGTTGAATTAGCTCAAGTATTTTATCCTCAGCTTGAGAAGTATAATCTTGGTATTCTCTGCCAAGAGTTGGGGAATTCCTCTGAGCAAGCTCATACAGCCCTATCTGACGCCCAAGCAACTGCAGAACTCTTTTCTTTGTATGAGACAAAAGATGTTCCAACTTCCAAAAGGTTTGTTGGAGCGCTTATTGAGTTTATCAGACAGCTTACTCTATGAATCTTACCTAGTCATCGAGGAAGTTTATCAGAAACAGTCTCTCCTCGTTGAGCATGATTTGGTAGAAGTGCAAGGCTTATTCTTAAGAAAAGAGAAGCCAGTCCTTTCTCCACGCAAACTCTCAAAAGATTTCGAGACCAATATTGCCTTGCTAGGGTTTGGAGGAGAGAAGTCGACAAGAAGAATTTGCTCAAAAAGGTTCAAGAGTTTTTACAAGAGGAAGCCATTTCCTTTTATTCAGGCTCAAACAGGAATCGGAAAAACCTACGGCTATCTCCTGCCAGCCTTGTCACTTGAGAATGAAGGGGGTATCCTACTCAGTGTTCCGACTAAAATCCTTCAAAATCAGGTGATGCAAGAGGAGGCTAAAAGACTAGAAGAGATTTTCCACATTTCTACTCATAGTCTCAAAGGTCCTCAGAATTACTTGAAGTTAGATGCTTTTCATGCAGCACTAGAGGAAGAAGAGTCCAATCGTTTGTTTACACGATTCAAGATGCAACTTCTAGTTTGGCTGACCGAGACAGATACAGGAGATTTAGACGAAATTGGTCAGCTTTATCGCTACCAGCAATTCTTACCGAACTTGGTACATGATGGAAATCTTCACAAAGACTCTCTTTTGGTTAGAGGATTTTTTTGGAGACGTGGTCAGGATAAGGCTCGTTCTTGTAAGTTGCTAGTGACCAATCATGCTTACCTCGTTACTCGACTTGAAGATGATCCGAGTCTTTTAGAGGGACGCCTCTTGATTTTGGATGAAGCCCAGAAAATCTTGTTGACATTGGAAAATCTTTTCTCGAAAATCTTATTTGCTAACGGATTTGCTAGATCAACTAGACCAAGCTCTATCGAGGGAAGAAGGTATGCTTCAAAGACGCTTGCTAGAGAGTATTCGTTTTGAAGTTTCTTACCTACTTGATCAGTTTCTATCTGGTAAACGGAAGATGTGCCCAGCTAGTAGCATTGACAAGCTCCACCAAGATTTTTTTCTGAGTTGAATTTACCAGAATTTAAAGACTATCAGAGATTTTTTTACGTCTGAGGGAGAATTTTTGGTTATCGACTTCAGATGTGTCTAGTAAGAAGGTTGAAATCACTTCTAGTCGCAATCATCGTTTGCTCTTTTCTCAGATTTTCCCAGAATCCTGTCAGCTTTTAGGAATCTCTGCAACCCTTGAAATTAGTAGTAGAGTTTCTTTACCAGAATTGTTAGGTTTTCCTCAAGCTGCCTTTTACTGCATGGACGAACAGTTTCAGGAAAAATCAGGAAATCTTGTTGGTGAAGGATTTTCCGTTGGTGACAGAAATTTCATCTGAGGAATATGCACAAGCAATTGTAGAAGTTCTAGAAGAATTATTTCCAGCTTTGAAGAACCCATTTCTAGTCTTATTTACTGCAAAAAGATTTATTGTTGCAGGTATCTGATACTTTTGAGAATTCCCCATTTAGCCCAGTATAAGCACGGAGAACCAGCCCAATTGAAAAAAACGCTTTTGAAAAGAGGCGAGCGTGAGCTCTTGCTTGGTGCGGGAAGTTTTTGGGAAGGTGTCGATTTTTCAAGACATCCTCGAGTGATTGAAGTGGTGACTCGTTTGCCTTTCCAAAATCCAGAAGATCCCTTTACTAAAAAGATGAATCAAGAACTCCGTCTTGAAGGGAAAAATCCCTTTTTACGATTATCAACTTCCTATGGCGATTATTCGCCTCAAGCAAGCGATTGGAAGAACCATGCGTCGAGTGGGGCAACGCTCTGCAGTTCTGATTCTAGATAGCCGCATGGCAAGTAAACGCTATGGTAAGCAAATCAGCAAGGCTTTGGCTCGAAGCAATCGAGTTAGGAGTCATTAGCTGAGAGCAAATGTATATCAACGTTCAAGAATTTTTTTAAATAAAACAATGAAATGAATACCTGAAAAGAATGAAGGAGGCCTTTTTATGAAACGTTCTCTCGACTCTAGGGTCGATTATAGTTTAATATTACCAGTATTTTTGTTTGTTGGTGATTGGAGTCGTAGCTATTTATATAGCAGTTAGTCATGACTACCCAAACAATGTTTGGCCCTATACTTGGACAACAACTGGCTTGGATTTCGCTAGGGATTGTTTTTAGTTTCATAGTCATGTTTTTTAACACAAAATTTCTCTGGCAGTCCACACCTTATTTATATGGACTCGGTCTAGCCTTGATGGTCTTGCCTTTAGTCTTCTACAACCCGAGTTTAGTAGCTGCAACTGGTGCGAAAAACTGGGTGTCAATCGGTGGTTATACACTCTTTCAACCCTCCGAATTCATGAAGATATCCTATATTTTGATGTTGGCATACGTTATCGTAACCTTTACCAAGAAACATAAAGACAAAGAACGAACCATTGGCTTAGATTTTCTATTGATTTTGTGGATGATCGTTTTCACGATGCCAGTACTAGTGTTACTAGCCTTGCAAAGTGACCTTGGGACAGCTATGGTTTTTGTTGCAATCTTTGCAGGTCTTGTCTTGTTGTCTGGTGTTTCTTGGAAGATTATCATTCCAATTTTTGTAGCAGTTGTATCGGCGATTACAGGCTTCCTAGCAATCTTTATCACAAAAGACGGGCGTGCCTTTATGCACCAAATTGGGATGCCGACATATCAGATTAACCGTATCCTTGCTTGGCTCAATCCCTTTGATTATGCCCAAACGACTACCTATCAACAGGCTCAGGGTCAAATTGCGATCGGTAGTGGTGGAGTATTTTGGTCAAGGCTTTAATGTGTCTAATCTCCTTATTCCAGTCCGCGAGAGTGATATGATTTTTCACAGTAATTGCGGAAGATTTTTGGATTTTATTGGTTCAGTTGTAGTGGTTGCACTCTATCTACTGCTCATCTATCGCATGTTAAAGATTACCCTAAAATCCAATAATCAATTTTTATACCTACATCTCAACTGGATTTATCATGATGCTCTTGTTCCATATCTTTGAAAAATATTGGTGCGGTTACTGGTCTTCTTCCTCTGACAGGGATTCCTTTGCCCTTTATTTCTCAAGGGGATCCGCTATTATCAGTAATCTCATTGGTATCGGTTTGCTTTTTATCGATGAGCTACCAAACCCATTTAGCTGATGAAAAGAGTGGTCGAACAAGATTCAAACGTAAAAAAGTTGTACTGAAGAAAGTGAAATAAGGAGGTCGCTATGCCTAAAGTTGCAGTTATCCTAGCAAATGGCTTTGAAGAAATTGAAGCCTTGACTGTCGTAGACGTCTTGCGTCGCGCAAATATCACCTGCCATATGGTAGGATTTGAAGATACAGTGACAGGTTCACATGCCATTCAAGTTCAAGCTGATCGAGTGTTTGATGGTAATTTATCAGAGTATGACATGATTGTCCTTCCAGGAGGTATGCCTGGTTCTGCCCACTTGCGGGACAATGAACAATTGATCACTGAACTTCAAAAATTTGAGAAAATCGGTAAAAAGGTAGCAGCCATCTGTGCGGCTCCAATTGCATTGAATCAGGCAGGTCTACTAGAAGGTAGAAACTTCACCTGCTATGATGGAGTCCAAGAACAAATTGCTGACGGTCACTACCATAAAGAAACAGTAGTAGTGGATGGGAATGATATCACTAGCCGTGGGACCAGCAACAGCTTTTAGCCTTTGCTTACCACTTGGTTGAAACACTAGGGCGGAGATGCTGAATCTCTAAGAAATGGCATGCTCTACACAGACCTATTTGAAAAATAATGAACAAACTGAGGAGAATCTTTCTTGATGGAGAAGATTCTTCTCTTTTTTAATGGCAAAAACCAAGGTAAACATCGCTTTTTTTATAAAAAAATGGTATAATGAAGGGTATGAAATATCACGATTACATCTGGGATTTAGGTGGAACCCTGCTTGATAATTATGAAACTTCTACAGCAGCTTTTTGTAGAAACATTAGCAGAGTTCGGGATTGAGCAGGAACAAGATAGTGTTTATGAGGCTTTGAAGGTTTCGACTGCCTTTGCCATCGAAAAGTATGCTCCAGGTATTGAAAACTTTCTTGAGAAATATAAAGGAAAAATGAAGCCCGTGAGCTTGAACATCCAGTTTTGTTTGATGGGATTCCTACTCTTTTAGAAAAATATTTCGGACCAAGGTGGCTGTAACTTCTGGTTTCTCATCGAAAACGATCAAGTATTGGAGATTCTAGCAAAAACTGAGATAGCTCCTTACTTTACAGAAGTAGTGACAGCTAGTTCAGGTTTTAAACGCAAGCCTGATCCTGAATCGATGATTTATTTGCGTGATAAGTATCATATAACATCAGGGCTGGTTATTGGTGACCGTGCTATTGATGTAGAAGCAGGACATGCTGCAGGCTTAGATGCCTATCTCTTTGAGGATGTTGTGTCCTTAAAACAAGCAATAGACATGTAAGAAAAAGGGGAAACATGACAGAAGATATTAAAAACCAACAGGCACAAGATTATGATGCCAGTCAAATTCAAGTTTTGGAAGGTCTGGAAGCTGTTCGTATGCGTCCAGGGATGTATATTGGTTCAACTTCGAAAGAGGGTCTTCACCACCTAGTCTGGGAAATCGTAGATAACTCTATCGACGAAGCTTTGGCAGGATTCGCTAGTCATATCGAGGTCTTTATTGAACCGGATGATTCAATTACAGTTATCGATGATGGTCGTGGGATTCCAGTTGATATTCAGGAAAAAACAGGTCGTCCTGCCGTTGAAACAGTCTTTACTGTTCTTCACGCCGGAGGTAAATTTGGCGGTGGCGGATACAAGGTATCTGGTGGACTCCATGGTGTAGGTTCATCCGTTGTAAATGCTCTTTCTACTCAGTTGGATGTTCGTGTTCATAAAAATGGAAAGATTCACTACCAAGAATACCGTCGTGGACATGTTGTTGCAGACCTTGAGGTAATCGGGGATACAGATAAAACAGGAACAATCGTTCACTTTACTCCAGACCCAGAAATTTTTACTGAGACAACGACATTTGATTTTGACAAATTAAATAAACGTATTCAAGAGTTAGCCTTCTTGAATCGCGGTCTTCAAATCTCTATCACTGACAAACGTGAAGGACTGGAGCAGACCAAGCATTATCACTATGAAGGTGGGATTGCGAGCTACGTTGAGTACATCAACGAAAACAAGGATGTTATCTTTGATACACCAATCTACACAGATGGTGAAATGGATGATATTACAGTGGAAGTCGCGATGCAGTACACAACGGGTTACCACGAGAATGTCATGAGTTTCGCCAACAATATTCATACCCATGAAGGTGGAACACATGAGCAAGGTTTCCGTACAGCCTTAACTCGTGTTATCAATGACTATGCTCGTAAAAACAAACTTCTAAAAGATAACGAAGATAACCTAACAGGTGAGGATGTCCGTGAAGGATTGACAGCCGTTATCTCTGTGAAGCATCCAAACCCTCAGTTTGAAGGGCAAACGAAAACTAAACTTGGAAATAGTGAAGTTGTTAAGATTACCAATCGCCTCTTCAGTGATGCATTTTCTGACTTCCTTTTGGAAAATCCACAGATTGCTAAGCGCATCGTTGAAAAAGGGATTTTGGCTGCCAAAGCGCGTGTTGCTGCCAAGCGTGCGCGTGAAGTTACACGTAAGAAATCTGGTTTAGAAATTTCAAATCTTCCAGGAAAATTAGCGGACTGTTCATCAAACAATCCAGCTGAAACTGAACTTTTTCATCGTCGAAGGAGACTCTGCAGGAGGTTCTGCAAAAATCAGGACGTAATCGTGAGTTCCAAGCCATCTTACCAATTCGTGGTAAAATCCTTAACGTTGAAAAAGCGAGCATGGATAAGATTTTTAGCTAATGAGGAAATTCGCAGTCTTTTTTCACAGCTATGGGAACAGGATTTGGTGCTGAGTTTGATGTTAGCAAAGCTCGCTATCAAAAACTGGTTATCATGACAGATGCCGATGTCGATGGAGCTCATATTCGAACACTCTTGTTAACTCTGATTTATCGTTATATGAAACCCGTTCTAGAGGCAGGTTATGTTTATATTGCTCAACCACCGATTTATGGTGTTAAGGTTGGTAGTGAAATCAAAGAGTATATTCAACCAGGAGCAGACCAAGAAAACTCGCTACAAGAAGCCCTTTGGCTCGCTACAGTGAAGGTCGTTCTAAAACCAACCATTCAACGTTATAAAGGTCTTGGAGAGATGGATGACCACCAACTTTGGGAAACTACTATGAATCCTGAACATCGTCTCATGGCTCGTGTATCAGTAGATGACGCTGCAGAAGCAGATAAGATTTTTGATATGCTCATGGGTGATCGAGTAGAACCACGTCGAGAATTTATCGAAGAAAACGCTGTTTACAGTACTCTTGACGTATAAAAAAATTGGGAAATAGTTCCCAAGGTTTGAAAAATATGATATAATCATTACAATTGTGTCATGTATAAAAGGAGTTTGATATGTCAAATAATCAGTTGATTATTACTTTGATTGGAATTGCAGTCCTGCTTCTTATTGCCTTTGCAGTGGCTATTTTGCTACGTAAACGTAATGAGAGTAGACTTGCAGCTTTAGAAGAAAAAAAAGAAGAACTATATAACCTTCCTGTTAATGATGAGGTAGAGGTTGTTAAAAATATGCATCTGATTGGTCAAAGTCAGGTTGCTTTTAGAGAATGGAACCAAAAATGGGTAGATTTGTCTCTTAACTCTTTTGCAGATATTGAGAATAACCTCTTTGAAGCTGAAGGATACAATAACTCATTCCGTTTCTTTGAAAGCTAAGCACCAGATTGATCAAATTGAAAGTCAGATTGAACTTGTTGAAGAGGATATTGCAGCAATTCGTAATGCCTTGTCTGATTTGGAAAAACAAGAATCAAAAAATAGCGGACGTGTTCTGCATGCCCTAGATTTATTTGAAAAACTACAAAATACGGTAGCTGAAGATTCTGAAAAATATGGTCAAGCTCTTCCAGAAATTGAAAAACAATTGGAGAACATCCAATCTGAGTTTTCTCAATTTGTAACCTTGAATTCATCAGGGGATCCGGTTGAAGCAGCAGGCATTTTAGATAACGCTGAAAATCATATTTTAGCCTTTGACACATATCGTTGAAAGAATTCCAGCGATTGTCACTAAAGCTTACTACTGAATTGCCAGAACAACTTGAAGATTTAGAAGCAGGTTACCGTAAAGCTTTTAGATGAGAACTATCATTTTTGTAGAAACAGATATCGAATCTCGTCTTCAACTTCTCTATGAAGCCTTGAAGAATAATCACGAAAAATATCCGTACATTGGAGTTGGATAATGCAGAGTATGAAAATACTCAAATCCAAGAAGAAATCAATGCACTTTATGATATTTTTCACTCGTGAAATTACAGCTCATAAAGCTTTTTGAGAAAATTGGTAACTACCCTTCCTACCTATCTTAAACACTTGAAAGAAAACAATCAGGTCTTGGTTAAAGATATCGAACGTCTTGGGAAAAACCTATTTGATTTCAGAAAGCGATGTGAAATCGAGTTCGTCGTCTTCAAGCTGATATCTCAGCCTTTGAATGCTACAATTGAAGAAATTGACAAATGACCAGAGTCAGAAGTTTCAGAAGCATATTCTGTCTTACAAGAACGTTTGGAAAATCTCCAATCTACATTAAAAGATATTGAAGATGACCAAATCGGTGTTAGTGAACGTCTCGTTCAGATTGAAAAAGATGACATCAATGCTCGTCAAAAAGCAAATGTATATGTCAACCGTCTGCATACGATTAAACGCTACATGGAGAAAGAGAAATCTTCCAGGAATTCCACAAAAAAATTCTTGAAGCTCTTCTTTGATGCAAGTCACAGTACAGAAGACTTGATGGCTGAGTTGGAACAAGCGCAAGTGAATATCGAATCTGTCAAATCGTATCCTTGAGATTGCGACAAATGATATGAATATGTTGGAAGAAGAAACATACAGTATTGTTCAAAAATGCAACATTGACAGAACAATTGCTTCAATATTCGAACCGTTACAGATCATTTGATGATCGTATTCAACAAGCTTTCCAAGAAGCTTTGAATATCTTTGAAAACAACATTTGATTACCAAGCATCTTTCGAAAAATCTCTCAAGCATTAGAAGTTGCTGAGCCTGCGTTACCAAATCGCTTCGTTACTTCTATGAAAAAAACAAGAGAAAGTATTCGTTTCTAATTTATAAAAGAATCCTAGATTTTTCCTAGGGTTCTTTTACTTTTCTTTACCTTTTTCAAATATTTTTATGCCATGTTTTCATTGAAATTATAGCTCGTATTTGATATGATAAGACTATGACAAAAAAAGAGATTACCCCAGAATAAAGTAAAGAAGAAAAATAATAAAAAAAGCTTGGCACTCTTGTCTTGCTTTTTATTTCTAACAATGTTAGCACTCGGTAGTGTGATTACCTATAAAGTGTTGAATAAACAAGCCTTTTGAACAGAAAGATTGAGAGTCTCAAGAAGGAAAAAAAGATGACGCCTACTCCCAAGGAAGTCAAAAAGAGCATTTTCCGCAAAGAGAAAATCAGAAATTATCACCCTATTATCCACTAGTTGGAGATAGCGTTATCTCTCCTGTCAAAGGATGATCATCGTAAAAGATATCACTGACAAAGTAGAAGGTAAAAGAACAGTTGATTTTTTTATTACTCAGAAAAAGGGGATTCCTCTTTAACTGGGGTTGAAAAATCGTTTGATTAAAAAAACAGGCCTATGACTTTGGCAAATTCTAATGTCGTTGAATTAGAAAATACTACTTTGGACCAGCTATATCTGAAAGAAGATGGCTCTATCTTTACCCTGGATCAACTCTTTACAGACTCATCCACGGCAAAAGAAAAAATTCTTGAGGGATGTTAAGTCAACTCTCCAAGATAAAAAAAGTAGAGCAATCAGTTGTTGACCAAGTTTTCAGCTGATTTCTCAGCTGCAGAATTGTCAAGCTGGAAGTTTGCTTACAAAGATAGTCAATTGGTTCTTTATCCAGTCAAAGCAATGACTAATGTAGAAGAAATAGCAATGCCTATTTCAGATTTCTTTGATTATATTCAAACATCCTATCTAACAGAAAAAGATGCTGAACTTTATAAAAAAGTTCAAGCAGAAAAACATAAAAAAGTGGTAGCTCTTACCTTTGATGATGGTCCCGATGGCAATACAACACCACAAGCCTTGGATATCTTTAGCTAAGTACAAAATCAAAAGCAACCTTCTTTGTACAAGGGAAAAAAATATTGCAGGTAATGAAGCTATCCTCAAACGTATGCAGGCTGAGGGCATGAAGTTGGAAATCATAGTTGGAACCATCCAGTTTTAACACAACTCTCATTAGAAGATGCTAAGAAACAAATTACGGATACAGAATCAGCAATTACTAGTGTTCTCGGAAAAGAGTACAAAATTGATGCGTCCACCATATGGTGCCATTTCAGATGATATCCGTAATAGTCTCGATTTGAGCTTTATTATGTGGAATGTAGATAGTTTGGACTGGAAGAGTAAAAATGAAGCAGCTATTCTAACAGAAATTCAACGTCAAACGACTGATGGTTCTATTATCATTGATGCATGATATTCATCAGACGTCAGTAAATTCACTACCAAAAAGTTATTGAGTATTTGCAGGGACAAGGGATATAGCTTTTGTTACAGTCTCTGAAATACTAGGGAATCGTTTGAAAACCACATGAGATATACTATTCTCGTAACCAATAGTTGAAATTAGAATCAAATATTAGAAAAAAATAAAAAGATTATTTTTATCTTGACAAGTAGGGAAAAACTTGATATCATATACAAGATGAGAAAAGCAGAAGTGAGAACTTCTCGCCTTGCGACTAACGTTGTCTGGCCCCTACAGATCAAGTTTCAGAAATGAAACTATAATCATGTAGAGCGGATTTGCGTTAGCAAGTCCGCTCTTGTTTTTCTCTAAAAACTAAAAAAAGAGGTGAAAACCATAGCAAAGCAAGACTTATTCATCAATGATGAAATTCGTGTACGTGAAGTTCGCTTAATCGGTCTTGAGGGCGAACAATTGGGTATCAAACCACTTGGTGAAGCGCAAGCACTTGCGGACGACGCTAATGTGGACTTGGTTCTCATTCAACCTCAAGCTAAACCTCCTGTTGCGAAAAATTATGGACTACGGTAAGTTCAAATTTGAGTACCAGAAGAAACAAAAAGAACAACGCAAAAAAACAAAGCGTTGTGACCGTGAAAAGAAGTTCGATTTGAGCCCAGTTATTGATAAGGGTGATTTCGATACGAAACTTCGCAGTGCTCGCAAGTTCCTTGAAAAAAAGGGAACAAAGTGAAGGTTTCCATTCGCTTTAAGGGTCGTATGATTACCCATAAAGAGATTGGAGCAAAAGTTTTAGCCGATTTCGCTGAAGCAACTCAAGATATTGCTATCATCGAACAACGTGCTAAAATGGATGGTCGTCAAATGTTCATGCAGTTGGCCCCAGCAACTGACAAGAAATAATCTGTCAGAAAGTTAAAAAGGAGAAAAATATCATGCCAAAACAAAAAACACACCGCGCATCAGCTAAACGTTTCAAACGTACAGGTTCTGGTGGACTTAAACGTTTCCGTGCTTACACTTCTCACCGTTTCCACGGAAAAACTAAGAAACAACGTCGTCATCTTCGTAAAGCATCTATGGTGCATTCAGGAGATTTCAAACGTATCAAAGCAATGCTTACTCGCTTGAAATAATCGCGTATTTGTAAGTTAACAATTCTAGGAAATATTGGAGGAAATATAAATGGCACGTGTTAAAGGTGGCGTTGTATCACGCAAACGTCGTAAACGTATTTTAAAATTAGCAAAAGGTTACTATGGAGCTAAACACATCTTGTTCCGTACTGCAAAAGAACAAGTAATGAACTCTTACTACTATGCATACCGTGACCGTCGTCAAAAGAAACGTGACTTCCGCAAATTGTGGATCACACGTATCAATGCGGCAGCTCGTATGAACGGACTTTCATACTCACAATTGATGCATGGTTTGAAATTGGCTGAGATCGAAGTAAACCGTAAAATGCTTGCTGACTTGGCTGTTAACGATGCAGCAGCTTTCACAGCTCTTGCAGATGCAGCTAAAGCAAAACTTGGTAAATAATTATTCACAAGACTGGTGCAAATTTGTCCCAGTCTTTTTTAAACAAAGGAGAAAAGATGGCTTCAAAAATGTTACATACTTGCTTGCGGGTAGAGAATCTTGAAAAATCAATTGCTTTTTATCAAGATGCTTTTGGATTTAAGGAATTGCGTCGTCTGGACTTCCCAGAACACGCTTTTACCATTGTTTATCTAGGTCTTGATGGCGATGATTATGAATTGGAGTTGACTTACAACTACGATCATGGACCTTATGTTGTAGGTGACGGTTTTGCTCACATCGCTCTAAGCACACCTGACCTTGAGGCTCTTCATAAAGAACATAGCGACAAAAGGGTTACGAAGTGACAAATCCAAATGGACTTCCAGGAACACAACCAAACTATTACTTTGTTAAAGATCCAGATGGATACAAAGGTAGAAGATGATTCGTGAAATTGTAGACTCCTCATTTGGTGGAAATTGGTTGAACGTTACTGCTCGAGCTTGAGTACAGGTGATGTAGCTCGACTGGGTTGGTCTCTTTCAGACATTTGTAGTGTTGTCTGAGACTATACCCGATGACTTTCTTTCTATCTAAGCAATCTGACAATTTGGCTATAATATAATTACAAATTGGTGGTCAGACCAAAATCCATGGAGCTAAACAGAGGCCGACTGGTATGAAATAGTCGTGGAAGATATATGAAGAATGGTCAAAATAGCAGTCAAAAGCCTTCGACTCTTCTATTTTCTCGTTTATTTGGCGCTATATGCTTCTATTTATAACTCTTTGTTGCTGGTCCATAGGAATTGTACTCTTGATTTTCTAGGTCTGGTAATTCTTGCTATAACCCAGCTATCTGACTAGGTGGGAATAAATAAATGTCGCCTGTCTTGTGCGAGTGCGGATTTTATCTGCTTTCGGACTTTTTAAGATCGACCCTGGATTGGCAGATGCTTTGGGGTTTTCCTCATCTCCTCACCAGCTCCTAGACTCAATCGAGGATGTTGCAACGAGCATAGGTAGTAAACTGTTAAAAGCTGAGCGCAACCTGCTTCAACGTACTTTCTATGTCATAAAAGCCATAGCCTTTAAGGCTGTGGTGTCTCATGATTGAGAAGAAATTGTGTTTCTATTTTTCTAGGTAGTGGTAATAGAAAAGAAAAAGGGAGGTGAGAAAGAATGATTGCCCAACTGGATACGAAAAACTGTCTATAGTTTCATGGAGAGTATGGTTTCAATCAAGAGATATGTCAGCCTTTGGGAAAGGAATATGGCTATTCATCACTTGGAATCATGGATGAAGATAATCTCTATGGAGCCTATTATTTCATCAAAGAATGCCAAAACAGGGATTCAGCCTTTATTAGGGTCTTGAGATGACAGTTCATCATAAAGATGAATGGATCAATCTACGTTTTCTAGCCCTGTCAAACCGAGGTTATCAAAACCTGATGAAGCTGTCGTCTCTAAAGATGACAGGTAAAAGAGAATGGGCTGATTTCTCTTCCTACCTTGAAGATATTTGTGTCATTGTTCCTTACTATCCTGAAATTGATTCCTTGGACTTAGGGCATGACTACTATATCGGAGTGTATCCAGATACAGCTCAATCGAATTTTTCTCACCCCATTCTCCCTCTTTATCGTGTTAATTCTTTTGAAGCTGAGGATTTAGAAGCTCTACAGATGCTTAAAGCGATTAAGGAAAACGTGACCTTGAGAGAGGTTGATGTTCAATCTCAACAGGGCTTGTTTTTGCCTGCTGAACGTCTTGAACAGGTTTTTCTAGAGAAGTTCCCAATCGCACTGGATAATCTTGCAAGATTGATCAAGGATACTTCCTACGAGATTGATAGTAGTCTCAAGCTTCCACGTTTCAATCCAGAGAGACCTGCTGTTGAGGAACTTCGGGAAAGAGCTATCAAGGGCTTGGAACAGAAAGGCTTGCTAGATTCAGTCTATCAGGAACGTTTAGAAGAAGAACTGTCTGTGATTCATGATATGGGATTCGATGACTATTTCTTGGTTGTCTGGGACCTCTTACGTTTTGGTCGTGTCTCAAGGTTATTATATGGGAATGGGACGTGGTTCTGCAGTTGGAAGTTTAGTAGCCTACGCTTTAGATATTACAGGGAATTGATCCTGTAGCTAAAAGAAATCTCATCTTTTGAGCGTTTCTTTGAATCGTGAACGTTACACCATGCCAGATATTGATATTGATATTCCAGATATCTATCGCCCTGAGTTTATTCGTTATGTTCGTGACCGTTATGGTAGTATCCATGCTGCGCAGATTGTCACTTATTCGACCTTTGGAGCCAAGCAAGCCATCCGAGATATCTTCAAACGTTATGGTGTCCCTGAGTATGAGTTGACAGCCATTACAAAAAAATTGGTTCTAAAGATACTCTTAACGACAGCCTATGAAGGCAAATCTAGGTTTTAGACAACTCATTCAGAGTAAGATTGAGTACCAAAAAGGCCTTTCTGAAATTGCCAAAAAGATTGAAGGTTATCCACGACAGACTTCTATCCATGCAGCTGGTGTCGTTATCAGTGACAAAAATCTAACAGATTATATCCCTCTCAAGTATGGAGAGGATATGCTGATTACCCAGTATGATGCGCATGGAGTTGAAGGAAATGGCTTGCTCAAGATGGATTTCTTGGGTCTACGAAACCTAACCTTCGCTCAAAAAAATGCAGGAGCTCTTATATGAAACTCAAGGTATTTACTAAGAATTGAGGATATTGATCTTGAAGATAAAGCAACCTTAGCCCTCTTTGCAGCTGGCAAAGACCAAAGGGAATCTTTCAGTTTGAACAACCTGGAGCCATTTCGCTTATTGAAAGCGCGTGAAACCAGAAAACTTTTGAAGAAGTAGTAGCGACGACTTCCTTGAACCGACCAGGTGCGAGCGACTATATAGATAACTTTGTTGCCAGAAAAACATGGTAAAAGAAAAGGTTACGGTTCTGGACCCTGTGCTAGAAGATATCTTTAGCTCGACCTATGGCATCATGCTCTACCAAGAGCAGGTGATGCAAGTAGCTCAACGCTATGCTGGTTTTCAGCCTTGGAAAAGCCGATATGTTACGTCGTGCTATGGGGGAAAAAGAATGCGGCTGAGATGCATCGAATGGAGGAGAGTTTTATCCAAGGCGCCTCGAAAAAGGGCATGGACAAAAGAACAGGCTCAAGAAGTTTTTTTGCTGTAATGGAAAAATTTGCCGGTTATGGTTTTTAACCGTTCGCACGCTTATGCATATGCAGCCTTAGCTTTTCAGCTTGCCTACTTTAAAACACATTTTCCAGCAATCTTTCTATCAGGTCATGCTCAATTATGCGAGTGGAGATTATATTCTCGATGCGCTTGAAATGGGCTTTGAACTAGCTCCACTTTCGATTAATACGGTTCCATATCAAGATAAGCTAGCAGATAAGACAATCCATCTAGGACTTAAGAATATCAAGGGAATGCCCCGTGATTTTGCCTACTGGATTATCGAGAATCGTCCATTTAGCAGTGTTGAAGATTTTATCACACGATTACCCAAAAATTATCAAAAAGATTAGCCTCTTAACTCCTTTAGTGGAAGTAGGACTTTTTGATGGATTTGATAAAAATCGTCAAAAATCTTAACCAATCTACCAACTCTATTTATCTTTGTAGAAGAATTAGGTAGCCTCTTTGCGGATTCTAGCTATAGTTGGACAGATACAGAGGACTTTTCAAATATTGAAAAATTCCAAAAAGAGCAGGATTGGTTAGGCGTTGGAATTAGCCAACACCCATTGCTAGTTTTAGCGAAGAACCCTTTGTATCCAATCGTGAGTTTATCTGAGCTTTTCGAGGGACAGACAGCTACAGTGCTCGTTGAGATTCAGTCTATCCGAGTGATTCGAACTAAAAAAGGTGAAAACATGGCCTTTTTGAAAGTTACTGATAGTAAAACAAGTCTGGAGGTCACTGTTTTTTCTGAACAGTACCGCCAATTTAAAAATCTTTTGCACGAAGGAAGTTTCTATTACCTAAATGGGAAAAGTGCAGCTAGGGATGGACGTCTTCAATTAGTTTTAAATAATTTAAAAAGAGGCAGTGAGTGAGCGTTTTTGGATTCAAGTTCCCAATCATGACCACGATGCTGAAATTTATCATATTTTAGATCAGTATAAGGGACAAATTCCTGTTGTCATTCGTTATGAAAGATGAACAAAAATATTCTTTTGCCTGGGTTATTTTAGTTGCAAAAGACGCAAGCTTACAAGAATCTTTAAAACAGATTGTCATGAAAACGATTTATCGTTAAAAATCAATGAAAAATAAAAAGAATTTTTAACTTTAAATATGGTATAATCAGTTAGAATGTTAAAAGAAAAAGGAGCAAAACCAAATGAAACGTATTGCTGTTTTTGACTAGTGGTGAGGGACGCCCCTGGTATGAATGCTGCCATTCGTGCAGTTGTTCGTCAAGCAATCTCAGAAGGAATGGAAGTTTTTGGTATCTATGATGGATACGCTGGTATGGTTGCTGGTGAAATTTATCCACTTGATGCTCGCTTCAGTAGGAGACATCATTTCACGTGGTGGTACTTTTCCTTCACTCAGCTCGTTACCCTGAGTTTGCCAAAACCCGAAGGTCAACTTAAAGGGATTGAGCAATTGAAAAACACGGTATCGAAGGTGTCGTGTTATCGGTGGTGACGGTTCTTATCATGGAGCTATGCGCCTGACTGAGCATGGATTCCCTGCTATCGGACTTCCTGGAACAATCGATAACGATATCGTAGGTACTGACTTTTACAATCGGATTTGACACTGCAGTAACAACTGCAATGGATGCAATCGATAAGATTCGTGATACATCATCAAGTCACCGTCGTACTTTCGTTGTTGAAGTAATGGGACGTAACGCTGGTGATATCGCTCTTTGGGCAGGTATCGCAACAGGTGCTGACGAAATCATCATCCCTGAAGAAGGCTTTCAAATTTGAAGATATCGTAGCAAGCATCAAAGCTGGTTATGAACACGGTAAAAAACACAACATTATTGTTTTAGCAGAAGGTGTTATGTCAGCACTGAATTTGGTCAAAAACTAAAAAGAAGCTGGCGATACAAGTGACCTTCGTGTACAGAACTTGGTCACATCCAACGTGGTGGTTCACCAACTGCTCGTGACCGTGTATTGGCATCTCGTATGGGCGCACACGCTGTTAAACTCCTTAAACAAGGAATCGGTGGTGTTGCTGTCGGTATTCGTAACGAGAAAATGGTTGAAAATCCAATTCTTGGAACAGCAGAAGAGGGAGCTTTGTTTAGCTTAACAGCTGATGGTAAGATTGTTGTCAATAACCCTCTCACAAAAGCTGATATTGAACTTTCTGACTTGAACAAGAGCTTGTCATAATCAACTTTAACTAATCTGGTAAAATGACCATAAAAGGTCGAATTATATAAAGGAGTCACAAAAATCATGAACAAACGTGTAAAAAATCGTTGCAACCTTAGGGTCCTGCGGTAGAAAACTGTGGTGGTAAAAAAATTTGGTGATGATGGGTACTGGGGTGAAAAACTTGACGTTGAAGCTTCAGCACAAAAACATTGCTCAATTGATCGAAGCTGAGCTAACACTTTCCGTTTCAACTTCTCACACGGTGACCACCAAGAACAAGGTGACCGTATGGCAACTGTTAAACTTGCAGAAAAAAACTTGCAGGTAAAAAGTTGGTTTCCTTCTTGACACTAAAGGTCCAGAAATCCGTACTGAATTGTTCGAAGGCGATGCTAAAAGAGTACTCTATACAAAACTGGTGAAAAAGATCCGTGTTGCTACTAAACAAGGAATCAAATCAACTCGTGAAGTGATTGCTTTGAACGTTGCTGGTGGCTTGATATCTACGATGACGTTGAAGTTGGTCGCAAGTATTGGTTGACGATGGTAAATTGGTCTTCGTGTTGTAGCAAAAAGACGATGCAAACTCGTGAATTCGTAGTTGAGTTGAAAATGACGGTGTTATCGCTAAACAGAAAAGGTGTGAAACATCCCCTAACACTAAAAATTCCTTTCCCAGCACTTGCTGAACGCGATAACGCTGATATCCGCTTTCGGTCTTGAACAAGGTATCAACTTCATCGCGATCTCATTCGTACGTACTGCAAAAGACGTGAACGAAGTTCGTGCAATCTGTGAAGAAACTGGTAACGGTCACGTTCAATTGTTCGCGAAGATCGAAAACCAACAAGGTATCGATAACTTGGACGAAATCATTGAAGCCGCTGACGGTATCATGATCGCTCGTGTGACATGGGTATCGAAGTACCATTCGAAATGGTTCCAGCTTTACCAAAAATGATCATCACTAAAGTGAAACGCTGCTGGTAAAGTTGTTATCACAGCAACAAACATGCTTGAAACAATGACTGAAAAACCACGTGCAACTCGTTCAGAAGTATCAGACGTATTTAACGCTGTTATCGACGGAACTGACGCTACAATGCTTTCAGGTGAGTCTGCAAACGGTAAATACCCACTTGAGTCAGTAACAACAATGGCTACACTGACAAGAACGCTCAAACTCTTCTTAACGAATACGGACGTTTGAACTCAGATACATTTCGAACGTAACTCTAAGACAGAAGTTATGGCTTCAGCGGTTAAAAGATGCTACTAAACTCAATGAATATCAAATTGGTTGTAACTCTTACTAAGACTGGTCACACAGCTCGTTTGATTTCTAAATACCGTCCAAATGCTGATATCTTGGCATTGACATTTCGACGAATTGACAGAGCGTGGATTGATGTTGAACTGGGGTGTTATCCCAATGTTGACTGAAGCTCCATCATCAACTGATGACATGTTTCGAAAATTGCTGAACGTAAAGCAGTTGAAGCAGGTCTTGTAGAATCTGGTGACGATATCGTTATCGTTGCAGGTGTGCCACTTGGTGAAGTTGTTCGTACAAACACAATGCGTATCCGTACAGTACGTTAATCTACATAAAAAAACCTATCATACTCAGGCTTTCAGCTTGTAGTGATAGGTCTTTTTGTTTCATAAGGTCAGAACCCCTATTTGTTTAAGAAAATGAAAAAACTCTCTGGAAAAACCAGAGAGTGAGAGGCATCTCCATGTGAGAAACTGGTTCACACAATTTCCAAGGTCCGCTCCTGCGTAATGACCTCCTTTGTGCAATTGTAGCTCTCACATATCGACTCATCGCAGATTTTATTTTACTATAGAGCCAATACTTTGTCAAGAAAAACAGCTCCCCAAATAGGAACTGATGAATTGATGCTAATTGCCGGGATCGAACCGGCGACCCTCATCCTTACCATGGATGCGCTCTGCCTACTGAGCTAAATCAGCTTACTTTGAAAGTATACTATAGATTTGAAGCTTTTGTCAATATGCTAATTAGTATGCTAACTCATTGGAAAAGCCCAAGTAATAAACTTGGGCTTATGAAAATTAGACTATTGTAATTGCTCTCTTTTTATCTGGGTTCCAAAACAAAACTTGCAAACAAAAAGGTAAAGAGGATTGTCAGAATTCCGATTATAATTGCTAGAATCAAGGCAGGATACGGATGAGCCACCACAGTGGATTTGGCTTTTTATTGTTGTGCCACTGTTTTGTTTCCTCATCCAGGCGTTGAAATTCAGATTGGATGCGGTCTGCAACCATCTCAATTCCCTCATCATTCATCTTTTTAATATCTGAGATATCAATCGGATTTCGAAGTTCATATCAATACGTTCACGGCTGACGAGCCCTTTTAGAGTCATAGGTCCAGTATAGGTAACTGGCATGATGCGAACCTTTGCCATTTTCGCGATTAGAGCAACACCACCCTTAACATCGTTGGAATGACGACTACCACTAGGAAACATAATCAGTGAGCGATTGCTCTTTTTAAGAACATTGATTGGATATTTGATAGCAGAAGAACTTGGATTTATCACGATCGATAGGGAAAGGCACCACATACGAATCCACCAGCCAAAGATGCGATTTGAAAAGAGTTCCTTTTTGCCATAAAGACAAATTGTTTTGGTTTTGTTGCAAAAAGCCATATAGACTGGATCCCACCAGGTACGATGTGGGGCAACAAGGATATAGTTTTCATCTAAACTTGGAATTTTATCAGTATTGTGAAAGTGAGCATTTCCATTGATTGACCATAGAATCAACATAACCAGCCCACGCAGATAAGTATAAAACATGATGTCTCCTTCAGTTTTTCTTTTCTTTTATTATACCTTATCATACTAGGACAGGCAAATGTTTTTGTTTAGGCGGAATAGCTTTTTATATGAAATTAGAAATATTCAAAAAAATGATATGATAGAATTTATGGATAAAAATAAAAATTATGGGATTAAGCCAATCAGAAGTCAAAGAACGTCAGAAACAGGGACAGGTCAATGATTTCCAAGCTTCAGCTAGTACTAGTACATGGCAGATTGTGAAGAGAAATGTCTTTACTTTATTCAATGCTTTAAACTTTGCCATTGCCTCTAGCGCTCGCCTTTTGTTCAAGCTCTGGAGCAACCTAGTTTTTCTTTTGCGGTTATCTGCTTTTAATGCATTTTTCTGGGATTGTAACTGAGCTACGTGCCAAACATATGGTTGATAAACTCAATCTCTGAATAAAGAAAAGATTATCACTATTCGTGATGGACAAGAGATCGCTTTTGGGACCCCTGAAGAGCTTGTTTTAGATGATGTGATTCGCTTGTCAGCAGGAGATCAGATTCCAAGTGATGCCATTGTATTAGAAGGTTTTGCAGAAGTCAACGAAGCTATGTTAACGGGTGAGAGCGACTTGGTGCAAAAAAAGAAGTAGAAGACTTAATGTTGTCGGGTAGCTTTCTTGCAAGTGGTTCTGTCCTCGCTCAGGTACATCATGTTGGGGCGGATAACTATGTGCTAAACTCATGCTTGAAGCTAAGACAGTGAAGCCAATTAACTCTCGTATCATGAAATCGCTAGACCGGTTAGCTGGTTTTACTGGGAAAATTATCATTCCTTTTTGGTATTGCTCTCTTGCTTGAAGCCTTGGTCTTAAAAAGGTCTGCCACTCAAGTCTTCTGTAGTCAATTCATCTACAGCTCTTTTGGGGATGTTGCCTAAAGGTATAGCCCTTTTGACCATCACCTCTCTCTTAACTGCTGTTATCAAGCTTGGGTTGAAAAAGGTTTTGGTGCAGGAGATGTATTCTGTTGAGACCTTAGCGCGTGGATATGCTCTGCTTGGATAAGACAGGGACAATCACCCAAGGGAAGATGCAAGTTGAGACTGTCCTTCCTCTTACTCAAGCTTACGACAAAGATGCCATTGCCAAAATACTAACTAGTTATATGGCACACAGTGAGGATAAAAATCCAACTGCCCAAGCTATTCGAAAGCGTTTTTGCGGGGAGAGGTAGCTTATCCGATGATTTCTAGCCTTCCATTTTCAAGTGATCGAAAATGGGGAGCAATGGAGTTGGAAGGTCTAGGAACTGTTTTCCTAGGCGCACCGGAGATGTTGTTGGATGCTGAAGTTCCTGAAGCTAGAGAAGCTCTTGAACGAGGATCTCGTGTCTTGGTGTTAGCGCTCAGTCAAGAAAAACTTGACCATCACAAGCCACAAAAGCCATCTGATATTCAGGCTTTTGGCTTTGCTTGAGATTCTAGATCCGATTCGAGAAGGTTGCTGAGACGCTAGACTATCTTCGTTCTCAGGAAGTGGGATTGAAAAATTATCTCTGGTGATAATCCAGTCACTGTTTCAAGTATTGCCTCAGAAAAGCAGGTTTTGCAGACTATCAGAGCTATGTAGATTGTTCGAAAATTAATGATGAAGAATTAATAGCCATGGCTGAGGAAACAGCCATTTTCGGACGTGTCTCGCCTCATCAAAAGAAACTCATCATCCAAACTCTGAAAAAGCAGGACATACTACAGCAATGACAGGGGATGGTGTCAATGATATCCTAGCTCTGCGTGAGGCAGACTGTTCCATTGTGATGGCTGAAGGAGACCCAGCAACTCGTCAGATTGCAAATCTGGTCCTCTTGAATTCAGATTTCAATGATGTTCCTGAGATTCTTCTTTCGAGTCGTCGTGTGGTCAATAATATTGCCCACATTGCTCCGATTTTCTTGATTAAGACCATCTATTCCTTCTTGCTAGCAGTTATCTGTATTGCCAGTGCTTTGTTGGGACGTACTGAATGGATTTTGATTTTCCCATTCATTCCGATTCAGATATACCATGATTGACCAGTTTCGTGGAAGGATTCCCACCGTTTGTATTTGACTTTTGAACGAAATATCAAAACCTGTGGAACAAAACTTCCTCAGAAAATCCATGCTTCGAGCTTTACCAAGTGCTTTGATGGTAGTCTTTAGTGTTCTCTTTGTTAAAATTTTTGGAACCAGTCAAGGCTGGACAGCCATTGAAATTTCGACACTTTTGTATTATCTATTGGCATCGATTGGTTTCATGTCTGTAGTTAGAGCTTGCTTTGCCATTTAGCCTGTGGCGTGTGCTATTGATTATTTGGTCAGTTGAGGCTTTTTTTGGAACAGCTCTATTTCCCAAGAATCCAAAAATTGCTTGAAAATTTCAACACTTACAGGACAAACATTGACCTGTCTATGGGCATTATGATGCTCGATCTTTACAGTGATTTTCATCCTGACAAGTCGTTATCAAGTTAGAAAGATAAAGAAAGACTGCAATCCATGATTGCGGTCTTTTTTAGTGCAGGATTGCCAGATAAAATATGGTATAATAAAGGAAATAGAGTTTTTTGAAAGTGAGAGAAGATGATTTCAAAGAGATTAGAAACAGTAGCTTTCTTTGTTCCCTCAAGGAGCTGTTTTTGCTGGACGTTGGGAGCGACCATGCTTATTTACCTATTGAATTAGTTGAAAAAAGGTCATATTGAAGCTGCCATCGCGGTGAAGTTGTAGAGGGACCCTATCAATCTGCAGTTAGAAATGTTGAAAGTCATGGATTGACTGAGAAAAATTCAGGTTCGTTTAGCCAATGGTTTAGCAGCTTTTGAAGAAAGTGACCAGGTCTCTGTTATCACTATTGCAGGAATGGGTGGTCGTTTGATTGCTACGATATTTAGAAGAGGGCTTTGGATAAACTAGCCAATGTTGAGCGATTGATTCTTCAACCCAATAATCGTGAAGATGAGTTACGTAGTTGGCTACAAGAGCATGGATTTTCAGATTGTAGCTGAAAGTATTTTAGAGGAAGCTGGAAAATTTTTACGAGATTCTAGTAGTGGAAGCTGGAGAAATGAAATTGTCAGCAAGTGACACCTGTTTTGGTCCTTTTCTATCTAAAGAACTTAGCCCCGTATTTGTCCAAAAAGTGGCAAAGAGAAAGTAAGCTCTGAATTTGCCCTTAGTCAAATCCCAGAAAAAATCATGAAGAACGTCAAGTTTTAGTAGATAAAATTCAAGCCATCAAGGAGGTGCTCCATGCAAAGCAAGTGAAGTGATTAAGCGTTATGAAACCTATTGCCCCCAAAGAATTTTTCTATGGAGGTGATAGTCGTGGACTGCAGATTGGAACTTTTAGACAAGGACATCCAAAAAGTCATGGTTGCCCTTGATATTCGTGAAGATACAGTGGCAGAAGCTATTGAAAAAGGGTGTCGACTTTGATTATCGTCAAGCACGCGCCCATCTTCCGTCCGATAAAGGACTTGGTAGCTAGTCGCCCTCAAAATCAGATTTATATTGATCTTATCAAGCATGATATTGCAGTCTATGTTAGCCATACTAATATTGATATTGTTGAAAACGGCCTTAATGACTGGTTCTGCCAACTATTGGATATTGAGGATACAACTTATCTACAGGAAACAGGTCCCTGAACGTGGCATCGGGCGTATTGGCAATATTAAACCTCAAACGTTTGAAGAATTTGCTAGTCATGTTAAGGAAGTATTTGGTCTAGATAGCCTTCGTATGGTGTATTATAAAGAGACTGATTTGCAAAAAACAATCTCAAGAGTAGCTATTTGTGGTGGCAGTGGGCAGTCTTTCTACTCTGATGCTTTAGCTAAAAGGAGCTCATGTTTACATTACTGGTGACATCTATTACCACACTGCCCAAGATATGCTGTCAGACGGCTTGTTGGCTCTGGATCCAGGCCACTATATTGAAGTTCTCTTTTGTTGAAAAAATTGCAGCGTTCCTGAATGAATGGAAGGAAGAGAATGCTTGGTCTCTAGAGGTTATCGCGAGTCAAGCGTCCACCAATCCATTCCATCATATCTAGTTAGAAGGTAAAGACAATGAAAAAAGTTGCCATTGTAGGTGCAGGAATCAGGGCCACAGCTGCCTACTATCTTTCTAAGGAAGCTGATATCGAAGTAACTGTTTTTGATTTTGGACATGGGCAAGCAACCAAGGCCGCGGCAGGAATTATTAGTCCCTGGTTTTCTAAACGACGCAATAAGGCTTGGTATAAGATGGCGCGCCTAGGAGCTGATTTCTATGTAGATTTATTAGCTGACCTAGAAAAATCGGGTCAAAAAGTTGATTTTTACCAAGGTTCTGGTGTCTTTCTTCTTAAAAACGATGACTCTAAGCTAGAGGAGCTCTATCAACTGGCTCTGCAACGTAGAGATGAATCTCCCTTGATTGGAGAATTAGCCATTTTGGACCAAGCGACTGCTAGTAACTTATTTCCCGGTCTAGAGGGATTTGAACGTTTACTCTATGCTTCTGGTGGAGCTCGAGTAGATGGGCAACTCCTAGTGAGTCGCTTACTGGGAGCCAGTCAAGTGAAGGTCATAAATAAAGAGGTCAGTCTAACCCCTCTATCATCGGGCTATCAGATAGACAATCAAATGTTTGACCAAGTCATCTTATCCACAGGAGCTGGCTTGGCCACATCTTAGAGCCCTTTAGGATATGAGGTGGATGTTCGTCCTCAAAAGGGCAACTCTGAGATTACCAAGTGCCACAAGACATGGGAACTTACCCCTGTAGTAGCCGGAAGGTGAGTGGGATTTGATACCATTTCCGTAGGTAAAATTATCTCTAGAGCTACCCATGAAAATGACATGGGATTTGACCTAGCAGTTGATGAGAATTTGCTCCAACAAATGGCGAAGCAGACAAGTTCGTTTTATCCTAGCTTTAAAAGATGCAATGATAAGTGGTGAACGTGTAGATTCGGGCTTATACGAATGATTTTTCGCCGTTTTTTTCGGACAAGTGCCAAACTTGTCAGGAGTATTTGTCTGAGTGGATTAGGATCGTCAGGATTGACAACTGGACCCATTATAGGCTATCACTTAGCCCAAATGCTTCAAGGGAAAAGTGGAGTCTTGGATCCAGCGGATTATCCGACTGAAAGATATATTAAAGAGAAATAATCGTAAACTTTTTACCTAGTTTTTACGATAGGATTAGGGTAGCAAATGACTTTCCCTCATCAAAAATGGTAAAATGAAAAATAATTCAAGAATTGAGGAAAAATGATGCAAGAAAAGATTTTGGTAACAGGTGGAGCAGGTTTTATCGGAACTCACACTGTCATCGAACTGGTCCAAGCTGGACATCAGGTTGTTGTAGTGGATAACTTGGTCAACAGTAGCCGTAAAAGTTTAGAAGTAGTGGAAAGAATTACAGGAGTTGAAATTCCTTTCTACGAAGCTAGATATTCGATGACACAGATACGCTTCGTGATATTTTTCAAACATGAAGAACCAACAGGTGTAATCCATTTTGCTGGTTTGAAGGCAGTTGGTGAGTCAACTCGTATCCCTCTTGCCTACTATGATAACAATATTGCTGGTACAGTTAGCCTTTTGAAGGCAATGGAAGAAAACAACTGTAAGAACATTATCTTCAGTTCTTCAGCAACAGTTTATGGAGATCCACATACTGTTCCAATCCTAGAAGATTTCCCACTTTCAGCTACCAACCCTTATGGCTGTACCAAGCTTTATGCTTGAAGAAATTTTGACAGATATCCATAAAGCAGATTCAGAGTGGAACGTTGTCTTACTCGTTACTTCAACCCAATTGAGGGCGCATGAGAGTGGTGACCTAGGAGAAAATCCAAACGGCATTCCAAACAACCTATTGCCGTATGTAACACAAGTCGCAGTTGGTAAGTTAGAACAAGTTCAAGTCTTCGGAGATGACTACGATACTGAAGATGGAACAGGTGTTCGTGACTATATCCACGTCGTTGACTTAGCCAAAAGGACACGTTGCCGCCCTTAAGAAGCTTTCCAAAAAGGCTCAGGACTCAATGTGTATAACCTTGGGACTGGAAAAAGGCTACTCAGTTCTTGAAATTATCCAAAATATGGAAAAGCTGTTGGACGTCCCAATTCCATACCGTATCGTTGAACGTCGCCCAGGTGATATCTGCAGCTTGCTACTCAGACCCAGCAAAAAGCTAAGGAAGAACTAGGTTGGGAAGCTGGACTTGTATTACAGAAATGTGTGAAGATGCATGGCGTTGGCAAAGCAAGCATCCAGATGGATTTGAAGACTAATCGTTTGATTAAACAAAAAGAGGAAGTAATCTCTTTTTTTATAACTTTATATGTGGTTGAAATAAAAATTTGATTAGTGCTTAGTGATAGAAAAATGTCTTAAAAAGAACAGTTTATTTATTATTGAAAATGTTGGAACAAATAAAAGTAAAATTGTATAAAAATAGCTAGCAAAAAGACTATAATTTTCTAGAAAAATATGCTAAACTAGAGGAGTGGAAATTAGAGATCGATGTTCCACCAAAATTTTAAGATTCATCTATAATCAGAGCACGAGTAGGGCAATTTTTAACGGCTTCTAAAAATGTCGTCGTTGAAAGCAATTTCTGCTCTAATTGTTCAGATTCATCGTAAAAACGGACTATACCATTATCATGGTAATCAAATAATTCTGAATAAGTTTGGCAGAGCCCACAAGCGATGCAACGTTCAGGTATAAGTCTAATCTTCATATTTATATTGTAATAAGAAACTACTCAAGGAGTAAGGTATGGAAAAGGAACCGTGGCAAGAAGATATTTATGAAAAACCAAGAAGAGGAATCAAGAACAGAACGCCGTCAACGAAACAAAAAGGTTCAGGTGTCGTGCCAATCGTATTTTAACGGTTCTAGCTATTCTCTTCTTTGTCATTGTTGTTGGATGGTAGTTGTATTGGTTTACTTGTCATCAGGCGGAAGTGATCGCACTTCAGCTTTGAAAGATTTTTATGATTCTTCAGCTCCAAAAGTAGAAGAAGTTACAACAGTGGCTACTACTGCTCAGTCAACAGAGTCAACAGAAGCAGAGAAAACTCAACAAGAACATACAGAGGCACATACTGATTCTGAAGGAACTATTACAGTCATGGCAGGAGAAGGAGAAGCAGACCATTGCTACTGCGCTGGAATCTCTATTGCTCAACTTGAAGCCTTGAATCCTGGTCATATGTCTTCAGGAACTTGGTTTGCAAATCCTGGTGATGTCCTTAAGACAAGATAGGAGTGACAATGAAAACAATTCAGATTGCTATTGATGGGCCAGCTTCCAGTGGTAAGAGTACAGTAGCTAAGATTATTGCTAAGGACTTTGGCTATACTTATCTCGATACAGGCGCTATGTATCGTGCATGACTTACATCGCATTGAAAAACCAAATTAGCCCAGATGAGCCATCTCAACTTCTTGAATTATTGGAACAATATCCAATTAGCTTTTGGACGTGCTGAAAATGGAGAACAACTTGTTTTCGTTGGAGATGTAGATGTAACAAATCCAATCCGAGAAAATGAGGTAACCAACGCTGTCTCTGCTTTTGCGGCGATTCCAGCTGTTCGTGAAAAATTGGTAGCCCTTCAGCAAGAAATTGCCCAACAAGGTGGTATCGTTATGGATGGCCGCGATATTGGAACAGTAGTCTTGCCTAAGGCTGAATTGAAGATTTTTTTCTAGTAGCATCTGTAGATGAACGTGCAGAACGTCGTTACAAAGGAAAATCTTTCAAAGGGAATCGAAACAGATTTGGAAACTTTGAAAGAAGAGATTGCATGCGTGATTATAAAGATAGTCATCGTGAAACTTCACCTCTCAAGCAAGCCGAGGATGCAATCTATTTGGATACGACTGGACTCTCTATTTTAGAAGTTGTTGAAAAAATTAAATCAGAAGCCCAAAAACATTTGTAAGAACTATAAAAACGATGAACTGAATTTCGGTTTGTCGTTTTTTTATCATGATTTGTCAAATAGTCTGTTTTTAAGGTATAATAGTTGCTGTTAAAGAAAATTTGACAATCAAATAATCATAAATTTTTAAGGAGATAACATGAGTCACTACCAAATTGCCCAAAATGTAATTCAGAATATGTATATGAAGATGGCGCACTTCTAGTTTGTCCAGAATGTGCTTACGAGTGGAATCCTGCTGAGCAAGCAGAAGTTGAAGAAGGCATTGTTGCCATCGATGCAAATGGGAACAAACTAGCTGATGGAGATACAGTCACTTTGATTAAGGACCTTTGAAAGTCAAAAGGGGCTCCAAAAGACCTCAAACAAGGAACTCGTGTGAAAAACATCCGTATTGTAGAGGGTGACCACAACATTGACTGTAAGATTGATGGTTTTGGTGCTATGAAGCTTAAATCAGAATTTGTGAAGAAGATTTAATCATGATTAAAAATGAAAAAGTAATATTTTATAGTCGTATCTTTTTATTTATAGCAGCCTTTACCGGTGTATACTTGGAGATTACCAAACGCGGTGGTTTAGGGATGTTGCTTTACTACACAGTACTTTCTAACCTTTTGGTTGTACTTTTACAGGTTATCTTTTGTTAAAGATGCGTAGTGGTGGTGATAGTTGGCAGAGTCCTGGTATTCTACGTCTCAAAGGTGGCGTCACTATGAGTATTATGATTACTTGTGTCATCTATCATTTCATGCTAGCTCCTTTGACGACAGATTTTTACCGTTTGGAAAATTTCCTTTGCCATTATATTGTCCCTCTCTGGTTTTTAGCAGATACAATTATTTTTGACAAGAGTCGCCAATATAAGTTGGTTGATCCCATGCTTTGGACTAGTCTTCCTTTGCTTTTATATGATTTTTTTGCTCTCTTAAACGGTTTTGTCCTAAAGATGGATGTCCCTAATGCTAAGGATAGTCCCTTCCTTATTTCTTTTTGAATGCTACCAAACATGGTTGGGAGCTTTGTTCTTTAAATGGGCAGCAACTATCTTTGTTGCTTATATGGTTTCAGGATATCTCTTTTATCTTGTGAAAAGTATTAAAAATCTAAGAAATAAAAAGTACTCCATGTGGGTGCTTTTTGTGATAGAGAACAATTAGTACCCGGACAAATTGATTTATTTTATCTTGTTATGCAGTCTTTTTACCGTACAATAAAACTGTAGCTACCAATACAACTATTGAGGAAGAAAAATGACTGAAAATCGTTATGAATTAAAATAAGAATTTGGCACAGATGCTTAAGGGTGGTGTCATCATGGATGTTCAAAATCCTGAACAGGCAAGAATTGCTGAGGTCTGCAGGTGCGGCAGCAGTGATGACTTTGGAGCGAATCCCAGCTGATATTCGTGCAGCGGGTGGTGTCTCTCGCATGAGTGATCCAAAGATGATTAAGGAAATCCAAGAAGCGGTCAGCATTCCAGTTATGGCTAAGGTTCTGAATTGGGACACTTTTGTTGAAGCTCAGATTTTAGAAGCTATCGAGATTGACTATATTGATGAGAGCGAAGTTCTATCTCCAGCTGATGATCGTTTCCATGTGGACAAGAAAGAATTTCAAGTTCCTTTTGTTTGTGGTGCTAAAGACCTAGGAGAAGCCTTTGCGTCGTATCGCTGAAGGAGCTTCAATGATCCGTACAAAAAGGGGAACCAGGAACAGGAGACATCGTTCAGGCAGTCCGTCATATGCGTATGATGAATCAAGAAATCTGTCGCATTCAAAACCTCCGTGAGGATGATCTATGTTGCATGCCAAAAGAACTCCAAGTACCCAGTAGAATTAGTTCAATACGTCCACGAAACATGGGAAAATTACCAGTTGTCAACTTTGCAGCTGGAGGGGTTGCAACACCAGCGGATGCGACTCTTATGATGCAACTCGGTGCAGAAGGCGTCTTTGTTGGCTCAGGGATTTTCAAGTCAGGTGATCCTGTCAAACGTGCAGTTTGCTATTGTTAAGGCTGTTACGAAATTATCAAAATCCTCAAATTCTAGCTCGAAATCTCTGAAGATTTGGGAGAAGCCATGGTTGGTATCAACGAGAACGAGATCCAAATTCTCATGGCTGAGCGAGGAAAAATAGGATGAAAATCGGAATATTGGCCTTGCAAGGTGCCTTTTGTAGAACACGAGAAAATGCTTTGCTCAACTAGGAGTTGAAAGTATTGAACTGCGAAACCTAGAAGATTTTCAGCAACATCGAAGTGAGCTATCAGGGTTTGATTTTGCCAGGAGGTGAGTCAACGGCCATGGGGAAAGCTCTTACGAGATCAGCAGATGCTACTCCTCTAAGAGAGCTATTCTCAATGGCTTTACCAGTCTTTGGGACTTGTGCCGGGTTTAATTTTTGCTAGCAAAACAAATCACTTCTCAAGAGGAAAGCCATCTAGCGACCATGGATATAGTAGTAGAGCGCAATGCTCTGTGGACGTCAGCTAGAAGCTTTTATACAGAAGCTGACTGCAAGGGCGTCGGCAAAATTCCCAATGACCTTTATCCGTGGACCTATTATCAGTAGTGTTGGTGAGGGTGTTGATGTTCTGGCAGTAGTGAATCATCAAATCGTTGCGGCACAAGAAAAAGAATATGCTAGTAACCTCCTTTTCATCCTGAATTGACAAAATGATCTTCGCCTGCATCAGTACTTTTATGAATATGTAAATAAAAAGAGGTTGGGATTTTTTCCCAACTTCTTTTTACATGTACAAAACAATAGCAATGTATTGGAGAGCAGAGGTCGCTAAGAATGAAGAGATGCCAAATCATATGGAAGTATGGTTTCTTTTTAGCGTAGAATCCAGCTCCAACTGTATAGCAAAGGCCACCTGATACCATAAGACTCCAAAAATATTGGACTTGTCTGACTGATGATTGCTGGTAAGATAGCCAATACAAGCCATCCCATGATGAGGTAAAAGGATGAGGCTGAATTTTTCATTGACCTTTTCTTTGGCAAAAGATTTTATAAAGAATACCGAAAAATAGTTGTCCCCCACTGGATAGCAATAATGAGATAACCAAACCAGTTGTTCATCAGGGTTAAAACCACGGGGTATAAGAACCAGCGATGGCCACATAAATCATAGAATGGTCGATGATACGCAAGACATACTTATGAGTCGAACCATAAGCCATAGAATGATAAATAGTTGATGATAAGGAACATGAGAAAGAGGCTGATGACGAAGATGGAAACACCGATAGACGATAAGAAACCATGTGCCTCATAACTGTAAGTAGATGAAATGGAAGTAGGATGAGCATGATAAATGCTCCTACAGCATGGGTGACACTGTTGGCAATTTCTTCTCCAAAACTAAGTCGTTTACTAAGTTTGAAACTAGTATTCATTTGTTTCTCCTCCGGTTTCTGAATAGACTAGTGCAAGTGTTTGATGATAGAGTTTGACTGTTTGGCAGCTTGACTGGATAATGGGATTAGCTGGATCAATATCTTCATTCATATAGTCCACAAAAAGCATTGTAAAAGTTCTTTCTGAATTAGTGTCTGTGTGTAGGGTATTAAGGGTTTGAGCAATTTCTTGGATAGAAAAACAGACTTGAGAGTGGTAATAGCAATCAATCGTGCGATTTGTTTTGCGTTGATATTTTTTCTTTTTCATGGTTTACTGATATAACCGTGTTTGACATAGTTGTTCACCATGGATGCTGTCAAACCTTTCTCCTTGTCAGGAGAAGCAGGAGGACAGATTTGATTGACATAAAGCAGAACCTGGTCCAGATAGAGATTGATACTTGGAATTTCTTCCCATTTTGGATAGGAAAAAGTGGTATTCTATTTTTCAACTCCTTTTATCTAGTTTTAATAACTAGATTATAAAATATTAGAAATAATAAGTCAAGTTTCAAGTGCTTGTAGAAAGAAATAATTTATGCTATGATGAGAGAAAATAGTATGAAAAGAGGATAAATGATGGAGATTCGCTTAGCCTTTCCAAACGAAGTTGATGCAATTATACAAGTGATTGAGGGAGCCAAGAAATGTTTGGCAGAAGCTGGTAGCACTTCAGTGGCAAAAACGGCTACCCAGATGCAGATACCATTATTGAAGATATCATCTCGGTCAAGCTTTATGTAGCCCTAGACGAAGGTGACCTCTTAGCCTATGCAGCAGTGACTAAGAGCCCAGAAAAAGCTTATGAAGCAATTTATGATGGCAACTGGGAGGGAAATGAAGCAGAATACTTAGTATTTCACCGTATTGTTGTTGCTAGAGATGCGCAAGGTCAAGGTGTTGCTCAGACCTTTTTAGAAGGCTTGATTGAAGGTTTGATTACCTAGATTTTCGTTCAGATACGCACGCTAAAAAAACATAGCCATGCAGACATATCTTTGAAAAACTTGGCTTCAAACAGGTTGGTAAAAGTTCCAGTAGACGGGGAACGCTTGGCCTATCAAAAATTAAAATCAAATGCCTAAGAAGTATGTAAAGATGCTATACAAGTCACCGATTGGTCCCCTATCTCTGGTAGCAGATGACCACTATTTGTTTGGGATATGGATTGAAGAAGAGAGCGATTTTGAGAAGGGATTATCTGAAAATGATGTGACTGTTGTTGAGAGTCATCCCATTTTAAATCAAATTACTTCCTATTTAGAGACTTATTTTAAGGGGCAAGATCAAGACTTATCTGAATGCCTTTTAGCTCCTGTCGGTAGTGACTTTGAAAAAGAGTCTGGAACTACTTACGGGGAATTTCCTTTTGGTCAGACTAGTTACTTATGGGCAAATAGCTAAGGACTTGCAGGTGGCTTCTGCCCAAGCAGTCGGAGGAGCAGTAGGTCGCAAATCCCTGGTCTATCTCTTGTACCTTGTCACCGTAAAAGTGCTAGGTGCTGAGGACGTCTGACAGGCTATGCTTGGGGACTCGAAAAGAAGGCTTGGCTCTTGAGGCATGAAGGTAAAGTTATCAAGAAAAATATAGAAAGAGAAGAAAAATGTTAGAATTTATCGAATATCCAAAAATGTACAACTTGTAAAAAGCTAAGAAAGAATTAGATCAACTCGGACTAGAATATAAAGACGTTCATATCGTTGAAGAGACCTGAGTGAAAAGGTCATTTTAAACTGGCTCGAAACTTCGGGATTTGAATTGAAGCAATTTTTCAATACTAGTGGAATCAAAATATCGTGAACTCGGATTGAAAGATAAGGTTGGAACATTGTCAAACAAAGAAGCAGCCAAACTCTTGGCTAGTGATGGTATGCTATTGAAACGTCCAATACTAGTTGAAAAATGGTCTTGTAAAACAAATTGGCTATCGTAAGACATACAAGGACTTGATTTGAATTAGTTTTTTCTATCTCCTGATAGATAAAATATATAACCTCCCACTTTTTAAAGTATGATAAACTAGAAGGTAGATGAAGTCTGATATGCTCGTAGCAAATATTTTTAATTAGAGCATAAGTATGATAGAATGAATCATTATCTTGAGAGGATGTTTCTATGAATGTTACAACGATTTTAGCATCTGATTGGTATCAAAATTTGATGCAATATATCCCAGATGGCAAACTTTTTAGTTGGCGTTCTGTCTTTGATGGGATTCCCAAGAATTGTACAGCAATTACCTACAACATTGATGTTAACGGTATTTCGGTGCCTTTTTGGTATCATGCTAGCTCTAATCTTTGCTATCGTTAAAATCAACCGAGTTAGATTTATATACCCATTACAAGCCTTTTTGTTAGTTTTCTAAAAGGAACTCCCAATTTTTAGTTCAACTGATGTTGACTTATTACGGATTCCATTAGCTTTGAAAAGCCTTGAATCAACAATGGGAACTTCTGAACATTAATGCTATTCCAGCAGCAGACATTTGCGATTGTGGCATTTTGCTTTTAACGAGGCAGCTATGTTAGTGAAACCATCCGTGCAGCAATTCTTTTCTGTAAATCCAGGGGAGATTGAAGCGCTGTAGTCTTGGTATGACACGTGCGCAAGTTTATCGTCGTGATTATTCCTCAATGCAGAGAGTAGTTGCAACACCAACCCTTGATTAACTCCTGATTGATTTGACCAAGGGACTTCCCTAGCCTTCAGTGCAGGTGTTGTAGAAGTCTTTCGCCCAAGCTCAGATTTTGGGTGGCAGACTATCGTTACTTTGAACGTTTTATCTCAGCTGCCCTCTGTCTCACTGCGGTAAATATCGTTATTGAAAATCTTGGCATGTTTCATTGAAAGAAAATGGCACATTACAGCACCAGATAATGTTGAGACAGATGTGAAAGGAGGAGCTGCCAATGATTAAAATTTCAAATTTAAGCAAACTTTTCAGGTCAAACCGTGCTTTGGATCATCTGAACTTTAGATATTCAAAAAGGAGAAGTCGTTGCCTTAATTGGTTCTTTTTCAGGGAGCTGGGAAATCAACCTTTTCTTCGTAGCCTAAACTATCTAGAAACCCTGATAGTGGAAGTATTCAGATTGATGATTTCAAAGTTGATTTTTCTCAAATTACGCAAGAAGAAATTTAACTCTTCGTCGCAAACTATCGATGGTTTTTCCAACAGTTTAATTTATTTGAGCGTAGAACAGCGCTAGACAAATGTTAAAAGAAGGCTTGGTGGTCGTTAAAAACTATCGGACGAAGAAGCGACTGAAATTGCTAAGGAAGAGCTAGCTAAGGTTGGGCTTTCGATCGTGAACAGCATTATCCGCGTCACTTGTCTGGGGGACAAAAACAACGGGTAGCTATAGCGCGTGCTCTAGCCATGAAACCAGACGTCTTACTCTTGGATGAACCGACTTCAGCACTGGATCCCAGAATTGGTTGGTGAGGTAGAAAGATCGATTGCCAATGCCGCAAAAATCAGGTCAAACCATGGTTTTGGTTAGTCATGATATGTCATTTGTTGCTCAAGTAGCGGATAAGGTTTTTATTCTGGATAAAGGAAAGATTATTGAATCTGGAACACTGGATGAGATTATCAACCATCCTAAAGAAGAACGAACAAAGAGTTCTTTGCTAGTTACAAAATCGGACCTATATCTGATATAATAGAAGATAAGAAAAACTCAGTTGGCTAAGCTTAACTGGGCTTTGCTCTTTAAAAATAATAGAAATGAGAGAGAGCATGCTAGTTCAGCATATTTGCTTTTGTATTTAGAGAGTTTGGTTTTGACGATTTTACTAGTCTTGGTTGTCTTAGGGATTTGGATTGGTTTTAAGAGCCTATCAGGTGTGGATAAACTGCTAAGGAGCGTCAAGCTCACCTCTATGATATGATTATGATTGAGTTCTAACAATTCCAGTATTGTCTTTGCAACCATGAGCATCTTGTTGGTTCTCAAGGCTTAATAGTTGTCAAATAGGATTTTATCCGTTAGAATAAGAAGAAGTTACAACAAGAAAGAAGCGAAATAGAATGTACGATACGATTATTATCGGTGCAGGTCCTGCTGGGATGACTGCAGCCTTTGTATGCAGCTCGCAGCAATCTCAAAGTAGCTTTGATTGAAGGTGGTCTTCCTGGCGGTCAGATGAACAATACTTCTGACATTGAAAACTATCCAGGTTATGCTAACATTAGTGGACCTGAGCTAGCAGAAAAGATGTTTGAACCTCTGAAAATCTAGGTGTTGAACATCCTATGGCTTTGTAAAAATATTGAGGACCATGGTGATGCTAAGAAAGTAATCACAGACGATGAAGAATTTGAACCGCACAGTTATCGTAGCGACTGGTTCAAAAACATCGCCTCTTAGGAGTTCCAGGAGAAGAAGAACCAATAGTCGGGAGTTTTCACTGTGCGGTCTAGATGGAGCCTTTTTCCGTGACCAAGATTTGTTGGTTGTAGGTGGTGGAGATTCGGCTGTTGAAGAAGCAATCTTCTTAACACAGTTCGCCAAATCTGTAACCATCGTTCACCGTCGTGATGAACTGTGCCCAAAAAGTCTTGCAAGATCGCGCCTTGCTAATGAAAAATCAACTTCATTTGGGATTCTGGTCACAAGAAATCTGGCAGAAACCGTGGGAGTCAGTTGTCATTGAAAATGTTAAAACAAATCATGACTGAACATGCCTTTTGGAGGTGTCTCTCATCTATGTTGGTTTAGATCCAGTTAGCGATTTTACAAAAGATTTACAAATCCAAGATGAGTCAGGTTGGATTGTGACAGATGACCACATGAAGACAAGTGTTGCAGGTGTCTTTGCAGTTGGAGATGTTCGTCAGAAAGACCTTCGCCAAGTTACAACAGCAGTTGGAGATGAGTGATTGCAGGTCAAGAAGCTCTATAACATATTACTGAACATTGTTAAAAAGTTTCCAATCACGATTGGAAACTTTTTATAATCGATTGCGGAAGACTTGCACATAAGAATAGGCAGCAGCAACGCTTGCATTGAGACTCTGTACATGTCCATTCATTGAAATAGTGATCATCTCGTCCACTCTGCTTTTTGATGTTACTTGAGATACCTTTTCCTTCCATTTCCGATAATGAGGGCGACCTTTCCACTGGTGTTCCATTTTATGGCAAGGAGTTCTCATTCATATCAGTTCCAAAGGTCCAAAAAGCCTTCTTCTTTAGCTTTGTCCCAAGGTCGCTGAGATTGGTAACGCGAGCGATAGGAACATGCTCGATGGCACCCGTTGCTGTTTTGCAACTACGGGTGCACACCAACAGCTCTGATGTTTGGGAACAATGACGCCTGAAAACATTGGTTGCATCGGCTGTTCTAGGATAGAACCTGTTATGAGGGTCAGTTAGTCCATCGAGGATCAATACTAGTGGCTTTTCTTCTTGACGAGTCTGAGCAAGAATCTGCCTCGCTCCAGTATAGGCAAATTCAGAAACACGTAGGACAAAACCTTGGGGACAGCTCTTCAGTCATCTCGGAAAGTGATTTTTGGAAGTCCAAGAGATGGATACTTTCTTTTCAGTCGCCAGTTCTTTGACTTTTTCTACATTCTTACCTCTAAAATCATCCTGAGATAGAGTTTGTTTCAGTATTTGCTAACAGTGCTTTCGGTAACGGCGTGAACGCCATAGACAATATCATTTGTTTTCATGGTTTCTATTATAATACAAAAACCCCTGTCTTTCAACGGGATTTTTATTCCAGAATGAGTAAACCTCTTTGACTGCGGAAAAGGATCCTTTTTCATTGATATCGACTGCAAAACATAACACCATTTAAGTGGTCGATTTCATGTTGTACAACGATGGAGTTGTAGCCTTTAGCTTGATGCGATGCTGCCATCTTTGTCAAAGTAGTCGACAGTTACCTGAGCATGGCGGATAACATAACCTGGGACAGTACTGATCGACTGATAGGCAACCTTCTCCCTCTCCTAGAGCAGCGTCTTGACTGAGGTGAGACAATCTTAGGATTGTAGCATAACAGCTTTGTAAGTCATAGGCTTCTGAGGTGTTTCACCTTCCTCGGTGATATTAGGAACTAAACAGCAATGATGCGTTTTGAGATATCTAATTGTAGTAGCAAGTCCGACTCTCCACGTAGACCTAACTTTTCAGCCATATACTGGTCTTGTGAATGTTTTAAAAATTGCATCTATTTTTCACCAAGGATGATATTCTGATCAGCTCAATGGGAAAGTGACTTCTCGGCAACTGCACGTAGGGTTGGATTTGCTCGCGGATAATATCTTTCATGTCAATTAAATGAAGCTTTTGTAATACGTTCTATAGCAGACATGCTCTCCTTCCTTCCATTACAATTCCATCGATAACACAAAGATAGTTGAGAAAGAAAGTCATAGGAAGTTACTAATAAAGGGAAAAAAGCTATTTGTCTGTGGTATAATAAGGTAAGGAGACTTGCATCAAAAAGCAAGGAGAAAAAGATATGGAAAACGCAGTAGAAAGAAAAATAAAGCAATCCAGGATTACAGGTAGCTGAGAGTCTATTCAATTTTTCAAAAACTATCGACTAGTGGAGCAATAAAAACCTTTGTGTGTGGGCGTTTGTTGATTGTTGTTGCGATTTCGATGGCTTTGACTTTTATTAGTTCAAGTGGATAAAGGGAGTTCCATTGTGAATAGTAGTGCACCTGCAGGAGATAGAATGCTAGATTCTAAAGGTAAGACTCCGTCAAACGAAGAAGAAACGAGGTTCGCATCATGGCAAATGGGGACCTCTCCATCATATTCGATCTATCGAACTGCCCTAAAGGAAGATGGACTTATGGATTTTCATGAAAACTTTGAGTATGTAAAACCTGGCTCAAACACAGACCTAGTTATCGGTGATTTGAAGGAACCGTAAATAAAGACCACTATCTTGCAGGTTATCCTTGTTTAATGCACCATGGAGAAGTCATGGATGTTATAAAAGATGCTGGTTACCATGTTAGACTCGCTCACAATCGGGCCTAGATTCTCGACGATTGGAGTCAACTCGTTGATGCTAATCGAAAAAGCTGGAAATGACACCTCAATCGGAGCTATACACCCACGAACCAAGTACAGATAAGGCGCCTATCGTCATCAAGGAGTCAAGGGCATAAAAGTTGTTTCTTCTAGCTTGCTTCCTATGGCTGTAACGGTATTGAAGACTAGATTTCTAAAGAAGACTACGACAATCATCTTCTGACCTCAACGAAGATGAAGGCCGAAATTGAAAGAGCTGAAAAGAAGAGATAGGTCACGGTTGTTATGCCTCAGATGGGAATCTGAGTACCAATTGGAACCAACTGAAGAGCAAAAAGAAACTCTACATAAAATGACTGACTGGGGAGCTGATATTATCTTCGGTGGACATCCTCACGTTATTGTTGAACCAGCTGAGGCAGTTGAAAAGACGATCAGAAACTGTCATCTGATCATGGGGAATTTCCTATCGAATCAGCGTATTGAAAACATGCAGGATGAGGACATGCTAAATGGACAGAACGTGGCGTTCCCTGGACGTGACCATTACGCAGAAAAGCAGGAAAGACTATTACGATTTGACATTGCTACAAGTTTCGTCAATTCTCAGCTAAGCTATTAGGACACCAAAAGGAAACGTATTCTCCTGTAGAAGGTTATCCACTCTATCTATACTCAGACCTATATCTTAGATGATTTTCATCGAGTGGGTGGAAATATCGTAGCCAGTTAGATGATGAAACCAAAGGAACGATATTAGACACAGCCTACACAGAAACAGAATGAGCACAGTAGGTTTGAAAAGTAGGTAGTGACTGGAGAGAGCGAGAGGAGAAAGATGGACATTAAAGTCATTGCGACGGATATGGATGGAACTTTTCGTTGGATCTAAAGCGACAACTAGATCTTCCACGCCCAGATCTCGGCTGCGTCTTTCGACCAACGTGATATTCGTTTTACCGCGCAACGAAATGAAGTTCACTGCATGCGACAATTACTGGGACATCTAGCAGAAAGAGCGGTTCTGTGTTAAGTTAACGGTGCTGGATCTTCGGAGAACAATGAATTGCTTCAGCACAAACTTGGATGATGCCATGGTTGGATAGGGTCATAGCCTCACTTTTAAAGGTAGAGAATGCTGAGGATCAGTTTGTCGTAACTGCGTATGAATGGTGGTTTGTGAGGAAGGTACTGTTTTACAGAACTAGATAAATTTATGACTCCAGAGATGATTGAGAAGCTCTATCTAACGAATGAACTTTATTATGAATTTGACTTAATCTCTTCGGTGTGTTTCTCAAGATGAGTATGGTAGTTGGTGAAGAGCGATCTGATTCGGTTTGCAGGAAATTAATGACCTATTTGATGGGCATGTGCGAGCTCGTTTCCAGCGTTATGGCTGCATTGATATCTTACAAGATGGGATCTCATAGGCGTGGGGCTAGTAGAATTGCTCAAACGTTGGAACTTAAAACCTGAACAAATCATGGCCTTTTGGTGATAGTGAAAATGACATTGAAATGTTAGAGTTGGCAGTACTCTTACGCTATGGAAAATGCAGAAGAGGCTGTTAAGAGAGTGCGACAAAAAGTAGCTCCAGCCAACAGTCAGGCAGGTGTTTACAAAGTTTTAGAGAACTGCCAGAAAGAGAGAATAACTTGGCAGTACAGCTATTAGAAAACTGGCTCTTAAAAGAGCAAGAGAAAAATCCAAACCAAGTATCGTGAACTCAATCAGATTTCGGTAATTGAACCAGATCATCATTTTATTGAGATTCTATTGTTGAGTATTATCCCTGGGCAGGAATTACTAGGACAACATAAGACTATTGTGAATCGAGGTATTGAGGCTATCAGACTGGCCTTTTTACTTGATATAACCTTGATGCCCATCTCTATGGTGATGCAGTGGATCAAACGTGTGTTTGATTTGAGACCAATGACATTTGGAAAAGATGTTCCAATGAGTCAAGCACTAGGAAATCTTGAAAGTGTGATTCAGCATTTTCGTGACTATCCGCTGTCACGGATAAGCTAGTTTCTGATTCTGCCAGTTCATCAAAGGAAGAATACAAACAGACAGTTTATATTCGTACAAATGAGAAAATCAAGGCCTGGAGACCAAGCCTATCAAGAGCTAGCTTCTGCTCATGCAGGTAGAATATGTATCTGTTTTTGAGAATCTACTAGATCAGGAAGGGCAACTCAAATCAGACTATACAACAGATGGGCTTCACCTTAGCGTTTCTGGCTATCAGGCTCTATCAGAAACCTTGAAAACTAGACTTTTCTAGACATCTACTTGCATTTTTGCTTTTTAACCTAGATAAGGTATAATATCTTTAGTTTTGGGGTCGTTACGGATCTGACAGGCATTAGAGGCATATTTTGCGACTCGCGACGTAAACGCCAGTTAAATATAACTGTAACACTTACGCTCTAGCGCCTAAAACCAGCAGGCGTGACCCGATTCGATTGCTCGTGTCTGATGACAGGTCTTATTATTAGCGAGATACGATCAAACTTTGTCTAGCAGTTTGATAAGAGATTTATAGACTCGCAGTTCCTAGGCTTGAGTTATGTGTCGAGGAGCTGTTAAAACAATACATAACCTATGGTTGTAGACAAAAATGTTAGCAGATGTTTGGACGTGGGTTCGACTCCCACCGGCTCCATTGATAAT